>Ga0308159_1000070_pt1 | contig 431871 bp, 363 predicted proteins | sample PhyCR1_FD_201040 | JGI IMG/M metagenome (GOLD analysis project Ga0308159, IMG submission 201040) | Phyllosphere microbial communities from UC Gill Tract Community Farm, Albany, California, United States - DLSLC.R1 | ecosystem: Host-associated > Plants > Phyllosphere > Unclassified | place...
TATCTCATTGCTGAGACAACGTATTTCTTTTTTGTGAACATTTGATAATTTAAGTAATCAAGAACCGAAGTTCTTGGCACCTTCATCAAACGCCCACACTTATCGACTGTTAATTTTTAAAGAACTTATTCGGTGCTGCTTCATCTGCCGTTTGCTTCGAATCGTTTTGTTCGCTGCAGCAGAGGAAAGAGATTATGATCGACCTGCTGATCTTCGTCAACACCTAATTTTTCAGTTTCATGACAAAGTTGCGGCCAACGAAGGGCCTCCACGGCATCGCTGTCCCTATTCCCGCAGCGTAACGGTCGTGTAGTTCGGGTCGGCCTTGATCTTCTCTTGCGTAAAAGGAAGGCTTGGCCAGCTCTTGCGCGAATACAGCAGCGTCTGGTCGGCATACCACGGCGATGCGGGATCGACAGACTGCCCATACGTCAGCATCGCCTGCGCCACCGGCCCCTGGTCGTCGAACGTCACGGTCTGCAGATAGCTCTGGCCCTAGTGCGCCCCGACATAGCCTTGCGCCGTCAAGCTGCTGCGCATCGTCAGCGAGCCATACGTGCCTTCCTGATTCCCATTGCCCCCATGCAGTGGAATACGCATGCCGTTGCGTGGCTCGACCTGGTAATCACCCAGGCGGCCATCAAGTGGCACGCCGAGCGACTGCAGCTTGTCCGCCGCCGTCCTGAGCGCCACCAGCATCGCGGGCATGGCCGTCGGCGCCACGCCGGCCGGCGTATTGACCGGATCCGCCGGATCGAACGGCCGCGCCCATTTGTTCGGGATCGCCGTCGCCAGCGCCCAGAATTCGCGAAACAGCACCGCGCCCCGGCTGTCGAGATCGGCGCGCCGGTCCCACGCTTGCAGTGTCGTGCAGGCTTGCTGCACCAGTGTGCTGCTCGCGCTGCTGCAGGCGATCAACAACTCGGGCAGCACCAGCTCGGCCGCATAGACGCGGTTCGAGAACGCCAGCGCCTGCATGTCGGCAAGGTTCAACTTGTTGCGCTGGGCCAGCAGATCCTCGACTTGGCGGAACCCGATTCGCGTGCGCAGGCTTTGCTCGGCATTCACGCGCCCATACAGCGGCGAATAGCCCAGCGGCGCCGGGCCCGTCAGCAGCGCCTTCGGATTGGTCAGCCAGTAACTGTCATTCGAATTGCCGACGTAATCGGTGCGCATCATCCACGGCGCCGTGGCCGGCGCGTAAATGCCGGCCGGCGCGCCCACATCCTGCCCCCAGCCGCAGCTGCTCTTTGACCCGTCAAACAGCAGCGCCGCCTGCAGCAACAGGCAACCATTCCCGAACTTGTCTGCATTCATGTGCGGCACGACACTGGCGTCCGCAAACAGCGTATTGCCATCGCGGTCGGCCGCCACCGTGTTCACCCATGGCAGCCCCACCACCTTGTCGAGCGAATCCTTGAGCGTGCGCACACTGGTGGCGGTGCCGATGCCCAGCCATTGCTCGAGCATTCTGGTATTGCTGCGGTTCGGATCGGCCAGTACATAGGCAGCCTGGGACGTCCAGGTCAGGCCCGCCGCCGGCCGGCTGATGACGGCGCCCTGGTGGCTGAAATAAAAGGTCTTGGTGCGCCGCCCGATCAGGCCATCGGGGAGCAGCGCCTCGACCGTTACCGTTTTCGATGTCATCGTGCGCCGCGCCCCATCATAGAGATACGTGGTGCCAGTGGCGTCGCCGGGATCCAGCGCCAGCCGGAACGTGGTGAAGTGATTGGCGAACGTGACCGTGTGGCTCCAGGCCACGTCGCGGTTGAAGCCGATGACGACGGCCGGCACGCCGCCAATGATCACGCCCATCGCGTCGTAGCGCCCCGGCACGGTCAGATGAGCCTGATAGAAGCGGTCGGTCGTGGTCCATGGATAATGCGGGTTGCCCAGCAACAGCCCGCGCCCATTGGCGGACAAGTCCTTGCCCACCGCCAGCGCATTGCTGCCGAAACCTTGCCGGTTGAGCAGGTCGAGCTGCGCGACGAGCGACGACGCATCGATCTTGCGTGGCGCCACCTTGGCCAGCGTCACGGTGGCGCCAGGAACCCGGCCAGCCGCAACGAAATCACGGGCGAAGGCCTGGCCCGATGCGTGCAATGCCTTTTCCGCAAGCACCAGCATCATGTCGTCGAGCGAAATCGGTCGCACCCATTTCGTGTTGGCACAGGCCGCCGGCAACTTGCTTCCCGCATCCTTCAAGTACCGGTTGTAGCCTTCAACATAGCCTTCAAGCAGGTCGCGTGGCTCTCGTGCACCGCTGGCATAGCCGGCGCGCAATTGCTCGATATCGAGGTAGCCCTTGAAGAAGAAGTCACTGTCCTCGTTGTTCAGGTCCATGAACCCGCTGCCGCCGCCATACTCGTCACCCGTGCGCTGGCGTGGCCGTGCGTCGGCGCCAAAGAACAGCGAGCGCTCACCGCGCACGGTCAGCACCGCATCGGCGAACATGCAGACATTGTCCTGGGCATACGCGTACGCCAGTCCATAGCCGAGGCTACGGAAGTCATCGGCCCGCACATGCGGCACGCCATGCGTGGTGCGTGCGAGTTCGACGTTGATGCGGGCGGCGGTGGCTGGCGGTGATGGCAGGACGGCCGGATCGTCATCATGATCCCGACCGCAGGCACCCAGCGCCAGCACGAGTACGATTGCAAGGAGGCGACGAGGCGCAGCAGGATGACGACGTTGCATGAGAGACGCTTTCTGCGGCAGGCGCCGCGCGATCGAACCATGACGAAGTAAAATTAATGCAATACTTTAATCCTAAAATAGTGCCAAGGTGCTATTTCTCTCGCGTGAATGCAGCATCGACGCGACAACACGACGCCGCAAAGCAAAAAAGCCCACCAGACACCTGGTGGGCTTTCTCTATATAACTAGCCTGACGATAAACTACTTTCACACTGGTTGCAGCACTATCATCGTCGCAAAATCGTTTCACGGTCCTGTTCGGGATGGGAAGGGGTGGGACCGATTTGCTATGGTCATCAGGCATAACTTGCTGGAAAACTGTTCCTCTACTGGGCAACAGGCTTCCTGAATTCCGGCTCGCATTCTAACAAGCAATTTCCGATACCGCCAGCTTTATCGCATACCCCGTCAAAAACGCGGCAACGGCTGCACCGGGCCAGCCTGCAAGCCCGCCTGACGCATCGCCACCTGCACCGCATCGATGCGCGCGGCCATCGACGGATGCGACGCCAGGTAATGCAGCACGGCCGGCGTCTTGCCCTCTTCACGTTGCAAAGTGGTGAACAATTCGGTGGCGCCGCCAGCATGCCCGTAGCGACATTGCAGGATGGCCAGTGCCTTCGCATCCGCAGCGGCTTCACGGCCGCGCGAATACCCCGACTCACCCAGATGCTGCGCCGGCGCCAGCACGCCTGCCGTCCCGCTGCCGTCACCCGTGAGAACGGTGGCAGCGGTAATCAGCACCACGCGCCGCCCGACTGCGCGCAAGTGATCGCGGTTGGCCATGTGCGACAGCTCATGGGCCAGCACGAACGCCATGCCGTTTTCGGACTGCACACTGTCGAACAGCGCCGAAAACACCACCACCACGCCGCCCGGGGCGACCATCGCATTGGGCGTGTCCGAGCGGTTCACGCGCACCGTGACCGGCCCGCTGACGCCGGCGCATTGACGCATGCCATCGACCAGATCTTGGGCCCACGCTTCGCGCGTGCGCATCGCCGGCTCGCTCGCGGGCGGCGTCCATGCCACCATCTGCGTCAGTTGCGCCTCGGTCTCCGGTCCCATCCGGTCCACCACGACATCGACCAGCCAACCCAGCACCAGATAACCGACCACCACCGCCGCCGACAGCCCGGCCAGGATCAGCACGAAATCCTTGAGCGGATGGCCGGGCGTGACGTTGTCGTTGTGCTCGGGCAGCGACGCCTGGTACTTCATGGTGCGGCGCTCTGTTCCACATAATAGATGGCGGTGCCGTAGGCCAGCACTTCGACGCCGTTGATCTGCTGCTGGTTACCGGTCAACGGCATTGTTTCGAGGCGCACGTTGACGATCTCGTGAGCGCCTGGGCAGCTTTCCTTCAGGCGCAGCACCGCTTCACGCTTGGCGCGATCGAGCAGCGTCTCGTACGACTGCACCGGCCCGCCCACCAGCGAGCGCAGCGCCGACGCCGCCTTCTTGAAGTGATCGACCGCCACCACCACGCTGCCCGTGACCAGTTCGCTGCGCGCCACCGGCGCAGACCCGAGCACGGTCTTCAGCGATGTCGCCGGCAAGCCCAGCCAGGTTTTTTCCCTGGCGATGATGGAGCGGTAATGCCTGGCTTCGGCCATGCGCCCGAAGACGTAGCCCAATCCAATCGGCACCGACCAGAAGACAATCAGGAAAATCAGGTCCATCAGTCCACCGTCACCGCAGTGCCGTAGACATAGATCTCGGCAGCGCCAGCGGCCACCGACGAGGTCGAAAAGCGCACATTGACGACGGCGTTCGCGCCGATCTGCGTGGCCTGCGCCTGCATGCGCTGGGTCGCCTGGGCACGCGATTCTTCCAGCAACTCGGTGTAGCCCTTGAGCTCGCCGCCAACCATATTCTTCAGCCCCGCCATGATGTCGCGGCCCACGTGCTTGGAGCGCACCGAACTGCCAGAGACAACCCCGTGGCACGCCGTGATGGTCTTGCCCGGAATGGTTTCGATATTGGTCATCAACATGGAAGACACTTTCTAAATAAGGAGTGGTCGATTGTAGACACCAATCTTTATTTGAAGCAATGTCAACTGCATAGTCACGCGACCATTGATGGCATCACAGTAAAATACTGCCTTCAAACCTCCTCAGCCTGCCGCCACCATGTCGATCCTGCTCACCACCCTGAACGCCCGCTACACGCACGCCTCGCTTGGACTGCGCTACCTGCTGGCCAATATGGGGCCGCTGCAGGACCAGACCCGCATCCAGGAATTTGTCACCGGCGCGAAGACCGCCGACCTCGTCGAGCGCATCCTGGCGCACGCGCCGCGCATCGTCGGCTTTGGCGTGTATATCTGGAACGTCGAAGAAACCACGCGCCTGGTGGCGATGCTCAAGCGCGTCGCACCCGCCGTGAAGATCATCCTGGGCGGCCCGGAAGTCTCGCACGAGACCGGCGAACAGGAGATCGTCGGGCTGGCCGACTACGTCATCACCGGCTGGGGCGACGTCACGTTCCCCAAACTGTGCGGCGAGATTCTCAATGGTCCCAAGCCCTTGATGAAGATCCACGCCGGCGTGCAACCGCCGATGGACGCCATCACCCTGCCCTATGCGCTGTACAACGACGACGACATCGCCAACCGCACCCTGTACGTGGAAGCCTCGCGCGGGTGCCCGTTCAAGTGCGAGTTCTGCCTGTCGTCGCTCGACAAGACCGCCTGGCCATTCCCGCTCGACGCGTTCCTGGCCGAGATGGAAGCAATGTACGCACGCGGCGCGCGCCTCTTTAAATTCGTTGACCGCACGTTCAACCTGAACGTCAAGACGAGCCTGCGCATCATGGATTTCTTCCTAGATAAAATCGCGCAGTATCCGGACGACCCGATCTACGCCCACTTCGAACTGGTCCCCGACCACCTGCCCGATGCGCTGAAGGACACCATCGCCAAATTCCCGGCCGGCGCGCTGCAGTTCGAGATCGGCATCCAGAGCTTCAATCCCGAGGTGCAGGCGCTCGTGAGCCGCCGCCAGAACAACGAGAAGGCGGCCGAGAACATCCGCTGGCTCACGCAGCACGCCACCGCCCACCTGCACGTCGACCTGATTGCCGGCCTGCCCGGCGAAGACGTGGCCAGCTTCGCGCGCGGCTTTGACCAGCTGGTGGGCCTGGGCGCCGAGGAAATCCAGTTCGGCATCCTCAAGCGCCTGCGCGGCACGCCGATCATCCGCCACACCGAAGCCTTCGGCATGGTCTACGATCCATACCCGCCGTACACCGTACTGGCGACGGACAAGATCGATTTTGCGACCATGCAGCGCCTGGTGCGCTTTGCGCGCTACTGGGATCTGGTGGCCAACTCCGGCCGCTTCGCCAATACCACGCCGGTGCTGCTGGGCGAGGCGCCATTCGACAACTTCATGGCGTTTTCGGACTGGATCTATACGCGCACCGATGCGACGCACCGCATCGCGCTCGATCGTCTTGCCAAGCTGGTGGCCGAGTACCTGCAGGTGCGCGGCATGGCGGCGCATGAAGCGGCCAGCCTGCTCGCCAGCGACTACGCCGGCAAGGTCGATGCACCGGCGCGCACGCCGCAAGCGGTCGCGGGCACGGTCCCGGATACCGCGCGCGCGGTGGCCCCATCGCGCCAGGCGCGCCACCTCGCGGCCTGATCGCGAAACCAACAATGTGGCAGCAGGCGCGATTCTCTTTTACACTGCCGCAATGCAGATTGAAAATGCGCCAACATTAACCATTCAACAGGCCGCCCAAGGGGCGGGCCAATCTGTCATCGCCAGCGGGGTCTGGCAAGTCCACGGCCTGTCGCAGCACGGTATATTGAAGGGCATCACGCGCCAGCTCGCGGGCCTGAAAGACAAATCAGCGTGCACCTGGGACCTGTCCGGCGTCGATAGCCTCGACCACATCGGCGCCCAGATGTTCTGGAATACCTGGAACAAGCAGCGTCCACCGCGCCTCACGCTCGACCCACGCCAGGAAGACCTGTTCAAGCGCATCGAAGCAGCCAGCAAGATCACGCTGCCGCGCCAGCGCGTCAGTCCCTTCGACTGGCTGATCAAGCTGGGCGCCGGCATGCTCGACTTTTTCGCGCACCTGCGCAGCTTCATCGGCCTGATCGGCATCGTGATCCAGGACCTGTGGCGCTTTGCGCGCCGCCCCGCCACCGGCCCGTGGCGCGAAATATCGGCCAATATCTATCACTCGGGTTTCCAGGCGCTGGGCATCACGGCGATCGTGGGCTTCTTGATCGGGATCGTGCTGTCGTTCCTGTCGTCGCAGCAGCTGCGCATGTTCGGCGGCGACGCCTACCTGGTCAACATCCTCGGCATGGCGGTGATCCGCGAACTGGGCCCGCTGCTGGCCGCGATCCTGGTCGCCGGCCGCTCCGGCTCGTCGATCACGGCGCAACTGGGCGTCATGCGCGTGACCGAAGAACTCGATGCGATGCTGGTGATGGGCGTCTCGCACGGCTATCGCCTGATCCTGCCGAAGGTGATCGCGCTGGCGATCTCGATGCCGCTGCTGGTGGTCTGGACCGATGCGATGGCCTTATTGGGCGGCATGGTGTCGGCGAAAATCGAGATGGGCATGTCGTTTCGCTACTTCCTGCAAAAGCTGCCCGACGCGGTGCCGTTCGTGAACTACACCATTGGCCTCCTCAAGGGCGCGACCTTCGGCGTGCTGATCGCGCTGATCGCCTGCCACTTTGGCCTACGCATCAAGCCCAATACCGAAAGCCTCGGGCGCGGCACCACGACCTCGGTCGTCACCGCGATCACGGTGGTGATCCTGGCCGACGCGGTCTACGCGATCATCTTCAGCAACACGGGATTCTGATGGCCGACACCCAAGCACAATCCCCCCAGCGCCTGAACCTGCGGCCCGACGAAGACGTGGGTAAACCCGTCGTCGAGATCCGCAACCTGTGGACCCGCTTCGGCCGCACCGTCGTGCACCAGGACCTGAACCTCGAGATCTACGATGGCGAGATCCTGTCGATCGTCGGCGGCTCGGGCACCGGCAAGACCGTGCTGCTGCGCCAGATGCTGGGCCTGGAGCGCCCGTCGCAGGGCAGCGTGCACGTATTCGGTGAAGACATCAGCGCGGCCAGGCCCGAGCAGCTGCAACGCATGCGCAACCATTGGGGTATGCTGTTCCAGCAGGGCGCGCTGTACTCGGCGCTGAACGTGTTCGACAATATCGCCCTGCCGATGCGCGAGCTGCATGCGCTGCCCGAAGACGTGATCCGCGACGCGGTGCTGCTCAAGATGGACATGGTAGGGCTGGGGCCGGAGCATGCGGCCAAGATGCCGTCCGACCTGTCCGGCGGCATGGTCAAGCGCGCGGCACTGGCGCGGGCACTGGCGCTCGAACCGCAGCTGCTGTTTCTCGACGAGCCGACCGCAGGCCTGGACCCCGACCTGTCGGACGCCTTCGTCACGCTGATCCAGACGCTGCACCGCGAACTGAAACTGACGGTGGTGATGGTCACGCACGACCTGGACACGCTGTTCGCGCTGTCCTCGCGCATCGCGGTGCTGGCCGAAAAACACGTGCTGGCCGTCGGACCGTCGTGCGATGTGCTCAAGGTCGAGCACCCGTTCATCAAACACTTTTTCCTGGGTCCGCGCGGCCAGCGGGCACTGGAAGTGCTCGACGAGCGCCGGACCCGGAACGAATCGGAGACACACTAGTATGGAAAACAGGTCACATGCGCTGATGACCGGCATCTTCACGATCGCCCTGCTGGTGGCGACGGTGCTGATCGGCCTCTGGTTCAACCGCGACAAGACTGAACTGGTGCAGTACGAGATCGTCACTACGCAGTCGATCCCCGGCCTGAACCCGCAAGCCACGGTGCGCTACCGGGGCCTGGAAATCGGCCGCGTCGACACGATCGTCTTCGATCCGCGCGTCACCGGCCAGATCCTGATTCGCCTGTCGGTCGACGAAGCCTCGCCGATCACCAGTACCACCTATGCCTCGCTTGGCTACCAGGGCGTGACGGGCATCGCCTTCATCCAGCTGAACGACGAGCGCACCGGGTCGCCGCGTCTGGCCACCGGTGGCGAGCGCATTGCCCGCATCCCGCTGCGTCCCGGCCTGCTCGACCAGCTCGAGGACCGCGGCCTGGCGATCCTCGACAAGGCCGAAAAGATCACCACCAGCCTCGACGAGCTGCTCAGCCCGGAGAACCGCGCCACGATGCTCGGCGCATTCGAGAGCGTGGACCGCGCCGCCGACGCCTACGCGGCGATCCCGCAGCGGCTCGATCCGGTGCTCGACCGCTTGCCGTCACTGATCACGAAAGCCGACCGCAGCATGGACTCGATCGACACGCTGGCCACCAGCGCCACATCGATGACGCGCAACTACGACAACCTGGCCACGCGCCTGCAAGCGCCGGACGGCCCAATCGAACGCCTGAACAGCACCATCGGCGCGCTTGGCGCAGCCACCAGCGAGCTGGAACTGGAAACGCTGCCGCACGTGGTGCAAATGACCGACGAAGCCCGCGCCTCGCTACGCGCCGTGCGCCGCACTGCCAATTCGTTCTCCGACCGCCCGCAAAGCATCCTGTTCGGCACACCGGGCGACGCGCCCGGACCGGGCGAGCCGGGCTTCGCGCCCCCGACCAAATGAGGACCACCGTGAATTTCCGCCCCTACCGCCTTGCCGTTGCCGTGACCGTTGCTGGCGCCGCGCTGCTGGCCGGCTGCGCCAGCAACAAGGGCGCGCCCAATACCATCTATGACTTCGGCGCGCCATCGGCCCAGGTGTCCACGCCCGTGCAACCGGCGTCGCTGCCCCCGATCGTGGTGATGGACGCCACCGGCGGCGCTGTCCTCGACAACGAGCGCATGGTCTACCGGCTGAATTACGCCGATCCGCTGCAAGCCCGTACCTACGCCGGCAGCCGCTGGAGCGGCACGCCGCTCGCCCTGGTCACGCAGCGCCTGAAAGTGCGCCTGGCGCAGGCCGGTGTCACGGTGCTGTCGGCCACCGACGCCGCCAACCGCGTGCCGATCCTGCGTATCGAGATCGACGACTTCGTGCACGCGTTTTCCAGCACCAGCGCAAGCGAAGGACAGATCCTGCTGCGCGCGTCGGTCCTGGCCGACCATCGCCTGGTGGCCCAGAAAAGCTTCGCACATAGCGCCCCTGCCCCGAGCCAGGACGCTGCGGGTGGCGTGGCCGCACTGGCCGCCGGCACCGACCGGATCGCGCTCGATCTGAAGAACTGGCTGTCGACCCTCGACCTGCAGGGCAAATGAGCGACGAGGCCATCTCCGCCGAAGTCGCGGCCGGCCGCTCGCGCGGCTCGCCGATCGTGCGCGCCGCGCTGATTGCGTATCTGCTCCTGATCATCTACGCCAGCTGGTTTCCATTCACCGGCTGGCGCGATACGGGCGTGGCGCCGCTGGCGTTCCTGAATCTGGTCAAGCAGCGCTATTTCACGGGCTTTGACGTCGGCGTGAACATCGTCGGCTACATCCCGTTCGGGATGCTGCTGGTGCTGTCGTTCTATCCCCGCGTGCGTGGCATCTGGGCGGTGCTGCTGGCCGCGCTGATCGGCATCTTCACCACCGGCGTGATGGAAACCGTGCAGAACTTCCTGCCCAGCCGCGTGCCGTCGAACCTCGATTTCGTCACCAATGCGGGCGGCGCGCTGCTCGGCGCCGTGCTGGGCGCCTTGTGGGCCCCTGGCCTGCTCGATCGCAGCCGCCTGTTCAAGCTGCGCCAGCGCTGGTTCGCACCCCATGCGAGCCAGGGCCTGGTGCTGGTGGCCATGTGGCCACTGGCGCAGATCTACCCGCAAAGCTATCTGTTCGGCCATGGCCAGGTGCTGCCGATCGTCTCCGGCTGGCTGTCGTCGTGGTTCGATACCGACATCGACCTGGTGGCCATGCTGCGCCCCGGCGTGACGATGAGCGTCGAGCAGTACTGGCTGTCCGAGACCATCATCACCGCCTGTGGCATGACCGGCGCGGCCCTGACGCTGATGTGCCTCGTGCGGCGCGGCGCCCCGCGCTTCTGGCTGATGATCGCTCTCCTGGGGTCGGCGCTGGTGCTCAAGGCGTTTGCCAGCTCGTTGCTGTTCCGGCCCGATAATGCGCTGGTCTGGGTTACGCCGGGTGCCGAAGGGGGCTTTTTGATCGGCATGATCATGCTCTCGGGCCTGGTCTTTGCGCCGCAGGTGGCGCAGCGGCGACTGGCGGTGGTGACGCTGATACTGGCGCTGGTGGTCGTCAACACGATCCCGGTGAACCCGTATTTCTCGTCCACGCTGCAAGGCTGGGTGCAGGGCAAATTCCTGAACTTCAATGGCGCGGCATGGTTCCTGTCGCTGAGCTGGCCGTTCTTCGCGCTCTGGTTCCTGCTGCTGCCGTCACATAAACTCAATCGCCAGTAAGATAATACTTCTGCCTTTTTCGACGAGAACGCCATGACCGACCAACCGTTTTACCAGCACCACGTCTTTTTCTGCATGAACGAGCGCGAAGGCAAGGATGCGCGCCAGAGCTGCGGCAAGTGCGGCTCTGAAAAAGCCCAGAAACACGCCAAGAAGCGCATCAAGGAACTGGGCCTGAGCGGCGAAGGCAAGGTACGCATCAACCAGGCCGGTTGCCTCGACCGCTGCGAAGAAGGCCCCGTGCTCGTGGTGTACCCGGAAGGCGTCTGGTACACCTATGTCGATAACGAAGACATCGACGACATCATCGATACCCACCTGGTCGGCGGCAAGGTCGTCGATCGCCTCAAGATCTGACCATGAACATCCACTCGCAAAAATTCTATCTGGACGGCGACGCCGGCAAGATGCAATGCCTGCTCGACCTGCCCGACGACGCCCCGCGCGGCATCGCGCTGGTCGCGCACCCGCACCCGCTGTACGGCGGCACCATGGAAAACAAGGTCGCGCAGACGCTTGCGCGCACCTTCGTCACGCTGGGCTATGCCGTGGCGCGTTTCAATTTCCGCGGTGTCGGTGAATCCGAAGGCGTGTACGACGACGGCAAGGGCGAAGTGGACGACATGGCCATCATGTACGAGCACTTGCGTGCGCGCTACCCCGACCTGCCGGTGACGCTCGCCGGCTTTTCGTTCGGCACGTTCGTGCAGGCGCAGTTCGCGCTGCGCCTGGAAGCCGAAGGCCGCGCGCCCGAACGCCTGGTGCTGGTAGGTACTGCGGCCGGCAAATGGCCGATGCCGCCCGTCCCGCAGGACACGATCCTGATCCACGGCGAGCAGGACGACACGATCACGATGCAGCAGGTATTCGACTGGGCGCGCCCGCTCGATATCCCGGTGATCATCATTCCGGGCGCCGACCACTTCTTCCATCGCCGGCTCGGCCATATTAAAAATCTGGTCGTTCAACTGTGGCGCCGTGACATTTAACGGTCACAGTCCCCTATAATCATTCCCTTCTCTTGAGGCAGTGCCCCCGGGCATTGCCTTGCGCTCTACCACCGCTTCACCTTTTACAATGACGAACGTTTCCATGAAAAAACTGTTAGCGGCCTTTGCCGCCAGCCTGGTAATGATCTCGGCCAGTGCGCAAACCGTGCCGGCTCCATCCATCGCAGCCAAGTCGTGGTTACTGCTCGACACCACAAGCGGCCAGGTCATTGCGTCGCAAGACCAGAACATGCGCATCGAGCCGGCATCGCTGGCCAAGATCATGACCGCGTATGTCGCGTTTGCTGCAATCCGTGACAAGCGCCTGTCGATGAACCAGATGGTCAATGTGTCCGAGCGCGCCTGGAAAGTCGACAGCAGCAGCTCGAAGATGTTCATCGACCCGCGCGTGCCGGTCTCGATCAGCGACCTGCTGCATGGCCTGATGATCCAGTCGGGCAATGACGCTGCTGTGGCGATCGCCGAAGCCGTCGCCGGCGACGAAGCGACCTTCGTTACGCTGATGAACCGCGAAGCGCAGCGCCTGGGCCTGAAGTCCACGCGGTTTGCCAATCCACACGGCCTGCCGGACGCGAACAACTACTCGACCGCCGCCGACCTGGCCAATCTGGCTTCGCACGTGATCCGCGACTTCCCCGAGTTCTACAAGATCGACTCGATCAAGCAGTTCACGTACAACAAGATCACCCAGCAGAACCGCAACCGCCTGCTGTGGCTCGATCCAACCGTTGACGGCATGAAGACCGGCCACACCGATTCGTCGGGCTACAGCATGATCTCGTCGGCGCGCCGCCCGAACGGCAGCACCGGTGAGCGTCGCCTGGTCGCCGTCGTGCTGGGCACCAGCTCGACCGAGGTGCGCACGCAAGAGAGCCAGAAGCTGCTGAACTGGGGCTTCCAGAACTTCGACACCGTCAAGCTGTACTCAAAAGGCCAGGCGATCCAGACTCCGCAGATCTGGAAAGGCTCGCAGCCGACGGTAAAAATCGGCTTCACGCGCGACATCCTGGTGACCGTGCCGAAGGGCGTGGCCGGTAAGCTCAAGCCGGTGCTGGAGCGCCGCGATCCGCTGGTCGCGCCGCTGGCGCGCAATGGCGCGGTCGGCACGCTCAAGATGACGGTCGACGGCAAGCCGCTGCTGGTGCTGCCGGTCGTCGCGCTGGAAGAAGTCCAGGAAGCGAGCATCTTTGGCCGCGCCTGGGATTCGATGCGTCTCTGGATGCAGTAATCCGGTCGCTAGACCCGACAAGCCCGCCCGCGCAGCTGCGCCGGCGGGCTTTTTTCATGGGAGCCCGGCAAGGAGTTGGCGGTGGCAGGGCTATAATCGTGTAATCCTGTCATGACGAAAGAAACACGATGTCGCCTGCCCTGCCTGCCGATCTGCGCTGCCCCCGCACCCTCACACGTGAAGGCGGCCCGACGCTCTCGCGCATCGTCGCCGGCATGTGGCGCATGACCGAATGGGCGATGCCGGTCGCGGCGCGCGTCGAGTTCATCGAACAATGCATCGCGCTGGGCGTGACCTCGTTCGACCATGCCGACATCTACGGCGACTACGGCGTCGAGATGCTGTTCGGCGAGGCGCTGCGCGCCCAGCCGTCGCTGCGCGCGCGTATCGAACTGGTGAGCAAGTGCGGCATCCGGCTCATGTCGGCCAAGCATCCTGGCCACACAATCCAGCACTACGACACCGATGCGGCGCACATCATCGCGTCGGCCGAAGAATCGCTGCGCCGCCTGCATACCGATCACCTCGACCTGCTGCTGATTCATCGCCCTGACCCTTTGATGAACTTCGACGAGATCGCCGAAGCGTTTACGCGCCTGCAGGCGGCCGGCAAGGTGCGGCACGTGGGCGTGTCGAATTTCACGCGCCACCAGTTCGAGTCGCTCAATCGCCGCGTCGCCCTGAGCACCAACCAGGTCGAGTTCTCGCCGCTCGTGACCACGCCCCTGTTCGACGAAACCTTCGACGGCCTGCAAGACCTGGGCATTGCGCCGATGGTCTGGTCGCCGCTGGGTGGCGGGCGCCTGTTCGACCCGGCCAACGAGCGCGCCGCTGTGCTGCGCCAGACGATCCAGGGCATCGCCGAGCGTCTGAACCAGCCGTTTGCCAGCGTGGTGTTCGCGTGGATCATGCGCTTGCCAAGCCGGCCGATTCCATTGACCGGCACCGGCCGCATCGCGGCGATTGCCGATGCGGTGGCCGGTACCACCTTTGAAGTCACGCGCGAAGACTGGTTCCAGATCCTGCGCGCCGCGCGTGGCCACGAGGTGGCCTGATGCTCGAAGCCCACGTCAAGATCGTCGAAGGCAAGGCGTTGACGGCACCGCAAAAGAAGGATCTGCTGAACCGGCTGGCGCGGATCGAGGGCCAGCTACGCGGCGTGCAAAAACTGATCGCGCTGGCCGACACGCCATTGGACTGCGACGCAGTGGCGCAGCAGATGGCAGCGGCGCGCAAGGCGCTCGACCGCTCGTTCGTGCAGTTGCTGACCGCATCGATCGTGACGCAGACAAGCGGCGCGGCCGACCTGCCCGAGGCGCGCGAACGGGCCGCGCACCTGGCGGCGATGCTCGACAAGTTCGCCTGAACGAAAAAACGGCCCTTGTCAGGGCCGCCGGCTCACTCTTCGTCGTAGACTTTCGGCTGCGCCACCCCGCGCCAGCCCATCTTCCAGCCAATATTGAGCAGCAGCGTCAGGCTGATGTACACCAGGAAGAACAGCACGAAGAAACGCGTCTGCAGCACGGCCAGCAAGGCCGCGCAGACAGCGACGATGACGATCATCAGCTTGCCGCTCGGGTGCTTGGAGCTGGGGAAGCGGATCGTCGAGACCATCAGCGCGCCGACCACCACCATCAGGGCCGCCACCATGAACGCCTGGGCCATCTGGGTGACCGGATCGGGCCAGGCCACGACCACGGCCGACACACAGGCCGCGCCGGCGGTGATCGGCATGCCGACGAAGTAGCGCGGGTCGGTGCGGCCCTGGCTGATATTGAAACGCGCCAGGCGCAGTGCGCCGCAGGTCACGAACACGAAGCAGGCCAGGCCACCCATGCGCACCAGCGTCGGATGCACGTCGGTCAGTTGCGTGAAGCCGTAGCAGTACAGCAACAGGCCCGGGGCGCAGCCGAAGTTCATCACGTCGGCGATCGAGTCGAGCTGCATGCCGAAGCTGGACTGGGTATTGGTGGCGCGTGCCACGAAGCCGTCGAGCGCATCGAACACGCCGGCCAGCACCAGCAGGATCGCGGCCAGGCGGAAGGCCTCCGGATCGCCCACGCGCGCATTGTCGACCGAGATCACGATACTGGCGAAGCCGCAGGCAATCGACAGCAACGTGACGGAACTCGGCAGGGCGAACTTGGCGCGTGCGAGGCGTTGTTGGTTAATAGGCTTCAATGGACGACTCGACAAGATAAATGATGGCTTATTCTACAGCCTGCAAAACAAGGTGGTTGCGCGTTGACGTCACCACCCGCCATGACGTTCAGATTTGCCCTAGAATATCGAATTAAGCCCGTATTGACAGGAGTTGTAAAATGAGCTATATGCTCGGTTGGCAGTTAATGATCCCAGCCCTGGCTGCCGTCCTGGGCCTGGCTGGCTGCGGCAGCAGTGATAGCGACAGCATGACCCGGTCCGGCCAGGTCACCGGCGGCACCGCCGTCAATCCGGATTCCTCCGTCGCCCCGGATCCCACCGGCGTCGCGGCGCCAGCGCAGACCGGCAATATCGCCGTCGACGGGCGCAACTGGATCAATTACCGGCGCGGCCAGATCGGCGTCCCGCAGGTGCCCCAGAACACCCAGATCAACAACGCCGCGCTCGGGCATTCCGAGTACCTGCGCGTCAATAACATCATGAGCCACGACCAGGTCGCCGGACGCCAGGGCTTTACCGGCGCCGACCTGGGCGCGCGCCTGAACGCGGCGGGCTACACGCTGAACCCCGAGCGCGGCTACGCCTATGGCGAAGTGATCTCTGGCAGCAGCAACGGCTCCGGCTTCTACATGGCCGAAGAACTGATCACGGCGATCTACCACCGCTTCGTGATCTTCGAGCCGATGTTCCGCGAAATCGGCACCGGCGCGGCCACGGCCAGCAGTGGCTATCGCTACTTCACCGCCGATTTCGCCAGCCGCGACGGCTTCGGCACCGGCATCGCACGCGGTACGCTCGTGACCTGGCCGTTCAATGGCCAGACCCAGGTCGTGCCGAACTTCTTCAGCAATACCGAGCAGCCCGACCCGGTCCCCAATGCCAACGAAGTGGGCTATCCGATCAGCGTGCACACCAACCTCGATGCCAACGTCACGGTGACCAGCTTCACCGTGCGCCCGCGCGGCGGCAGCGACCTGGCCGTGCTGCGCATCGCGCCCCTGTCCGACAACAAGCCGGCGGCCGCAATCATCCCGCTCCAGCCGCTGCGCGAGGCCACCGCCTACGACGTCAGCTTCGCCGGCACGGTCAATGGCGCGGCCGTCACGCGCACTTGGTCGTTCACTACCCGGTGACGGACGCGCCGCGCAGCGACACCGGCGCCGTCATCGACCTGGCGACAGCTCTGGAGCGGGTCATGGGCGACCGTGCAATGTTCCTGCGCCTGCTGGCACGCTTTGCCAGTGACTACCGCAACCTGGTCGCGCGCCTGCACGGCGCCATCGATGCCGGCGACACTGTACTGGCGCAGCGCATCGCCCACACGCTCAAGGGCGCGGCCGGCATGATTGAGGCACTCCCGCTGCGCCGCCTGGCGCTCGAGGTCGAACTTGCGCTCAAGACGGACGGCGCTGCCCCGGCCGCGCTGATTGATGCGCTGGACGTCGAGCTGACACGGGTACTGGTGGAAGTGGACGCGTTGCTGGTGGTGCCGGATGCGGCGGCTTTGCCGATGGTGGCGTCAATGGCATCGCCGGCGCTGCCGGTCGATGCGCGCGACCTGACGCGGCTGCGCACGATGCTCGATATCGGCGATGGCCGCGCGCCCGAGCTGGTGGCGCTGCTGCGGCCGCGCCTGTTGGTCACGCTGGGCGCTGACCGCATGGCAGCGCTGGAGACGGCAGTCAGGCGCTACGATTTCGAGCATGCGTTACTGCTGCTGACGCCTGACCTCAACGCGTGAACTCGGCCTCTTCGTCGAAGGCATCGGCGCAGGGCTTGCCACAGAACCGCCGCACGCTGTCGAGCGGCTTTTCACAATACCAGCACGAGCCCTTGGCTGGCAGGTTGGCGCGGGTGGGCATGGCGCTCACTGCGGCGACTACCGAGACGGGTGGCGCCTGCAGCGGCCGGCCACCATTCGGAAAACTCTCATAAATCGTTTCCAAGATCCACCCCCTGATACGGCAACCTGAAGTCAGAGAAAGATTACTTCAGTGGAACTCCATGCTCATGAGAAAGCGCAAGCGGGAGCCCGACTGGCGAACCCATCCTGCAGTTCGTTGCGTATCAGTGTGCTCCCAATGCAATGCGGGTGCAATCCCTGATCTGCCGTCCTGATGCAATTTGACGCAACTGCAACATGCGGATCGGGTTGCGTTACTTGGCCGGTTCGAGCGTGACCAACAGGCCCGTGCGCGTGGTCTGGATGCGCGTCGGGACAAACTGCACGCCGGCGTAGCGCAAGTCCTTCTGGTCAAACGCATACACCGGCATGTCGCGCGCGACGGTGTCGATCAGCGTATTGGCCACGCGCGCCAGCCGGCGCTCGGCGTCGGGATTGCCGAGCTGAAGGCGGTCAACGCGCGGCTCGGCCATCATGACGGCAGCGCGCCCCGGATCGATGTACAGGCGGCCCGAGAACGCGACGTTGCCGGCCCAGGCGCGTGCGAACGGCGGCGCGACCGAGGCATCCACGGCGAGCGCAACCCGGTCCTGATCCGGCACCAGTGACAACTGCGGGCGTGTGAGCTGGACGTCGAAGATGTCGAGCAGGCGCTCGTTGATCGGGAAGCGCTTGTCGAGGCTGGATTGCAGCTTGTGCAACGGCAGCTCGACCTGGCGCGGGCCGAGGACGCTCGCGCACGACGACAACAACACGGCGCCGACAAATGCGGTGGTCAGGCGCAGCGCCTTGCGGCGCGCGGGATGGGAGGTGGAAGAAGTGATGTGCTGGTCCATCCCGAAGCCTAGCACGCCGCGCAGCACCGCGCGCGACGCGTGCTTTGAGACAGAAGTTCGTGAGCTAAGAGAGAGACCTTTCCCGCACGAATCGATGGCGCCGTTTTTGGATTGAATAAGCGCATAAAACTTCAATTGAATAAAGTCAAACCCAATGGATTGGCCGACGACATAATGACTCCTTTGGCCGCATTCATTATGCGGCCACATCACCGCATTCATGCGCCTTGGGATTGTTGAGAAAGGAATTTACATGACCACGTCATCCGATGCTCTGGCAAAAAATCATCAAGAGGAAATTGATAACGGAGAACGCTTTGCATTTGGCGATAACTGGACCAAATTCTTGCAGTCTCTCGATGAAAAAAAGATACAAGAAGCGGTGCAGAGTCTCAAGACGACATTGAACGTCGATCACTTGAACGGGAAATCGTTTCTGGATATCGGTAGTGGCAGTGGCTTGTTTTCTCTTGCAGCAAAAAAGCTCGGGGCAAGCGTGGTGTCATTTGATTATGACCCGAAGTCAGTCGCATGCACTAAAGAATTAAAAGCACGATATGCTGAAAACAATAGCGACTGGCAAGTACAACACGGCTCGGTCCTTGATACGGCATATATGAATACGCTTGGGGAGTTCGATATTGTTTATTCCTGGGGCGTACTGCATCACACCGGGGACTTGTGGACCTCACTGGCCAATGTGAGTGAGAAGGTGGCTGACAAAGGGCAGTTGTTTATCGCTTTGTACAACGACCAGGGTGGGGCGTCCGGGCGCTGGCATACGATTAAAAAAATATACAATCATTTGCCAGCCTGCCTTAAGCCATACTTCGCATTTCTTGTCTATCTACCGCTCGAAGCAAGGTCTTTTCTCATTCACCTGATCAGACGAAAGCCACACGAATATGTTTTGGGCATTCTTCACTATAGCCGCAACAGAGGTATGTCTTGGTGGCACGATAAGATTGACTGGATTGGCGGCTATCCATTCGAAGTGTCCAAGCCCGAGCAGATCTTCGACTTTTACAAGGCGCGTGGCTACACGCTCGAAGTACTGAAAACACATGGTGGCGGGCTGGCCTGTAATGAATTCGTGTTTCGTCGCATCCAAAAGCAGTCACCGGGCGACTTGCCTTGACGACGCAGCGCCCGGTGTAATGGGAAACGAAAGAGCGCAGGATCAGCCGCCTGCAAGCTCTTTTCGTCGTCACCATTGTTGAATGGTTATTTGCCGATACAGAAGCGCCCGAAAATTACTCCCAGCAAATCATCCGGCGTAAACTGCCCGGTAATGCTGGACAGTTGATCCTGTGCCAGCCGCAGCTCTTCGGCAAACAGGTCCAGCGACTGGTCATCCTGCATCGCGTGCTGACGTGCCAGTTCCAGGTGCTCGCTTGCCGCGCGCAGTGCGATCAGGTGCCGCTCGCGCGCCAGGAACAGCGATTCGCCCGTCTGCTGCCAGCCGGCGATGCGCAGCAGTTCGGCGCGCAGCAGGTCGATGCCCAGCTTTTCGTGCGCCGACAGATACAGGTGCACGGCGTCCGTGCTTTCATCCTTTGACGGCTTGTGGCCCGACAGGTCGATCTTGTTCCAGATGCGCACCACCGGCACGTTGGCCGGGAAGGCCGCGACGATCGCTTCGTCGGCCGCACTCGGGCCCAGGTTCGCGTCGAGCAGGTGCAGGATCACGTCAGCCTTGCCCACTTCGCCCCAGGTGCGCTCGATGCCGATGCGCTCGACCACGTCGATCTCGTCGCTGATCGCGCGGATGCCGGCGGTGTCGATGATGTTCAGCGGGATGCCCTCGATCTGGATCGTCTCGCTGACCTTGTCGCGCGTGGTGCCAGCAATCGGCGTGACGATCGCGACGTCCGCCCCCGCCAGTGCGTTCAGCAGTGACGACTTGCCCACGTTTGGCTGCCCGACCAGCACGACATTCAACCCTTCGCGCAGCAGCGCGCCTTGCGCCGCCTGGCGGAACACGTGTTCCAGCGCCGTGATGATCCCGGCGAGCTGGCCGCGTGCGTTCGATTTTTCGAGGAAGTCGATTTCTTCTTCCGGGAAGTCGAGCGTGGCTTCGACCAGCATGCGCAGATTGGTCGTCTGGTCCACCAGCGTGTGCACCACTTGCGAAAACGCGCCCGACAGCGATTGCGACGCCGATTTGGCGGCCGCTTCGGTGGAGGCGTCGATCAGGTCGGCCACCGCCTCGGCCTGGGCCAGGTCGAGCTTGTCGTTGAGGAACGCGCGGCGCGTGAATTCGCCCGGTTCGGCCAGGCGCAGGTCCATGCTGCTGCCCGCTTCGAGCACGCGCCCCAGCAGCATCTGGAGCACGATCGGGCCGCCGTGACCCTGCAGCTCCAGCACGTCTTCGCCGGTGTACGAATGCGGACCCGGGAAGTACAGGGCCAGGCCTTCATCGATGATGTCGCCGTTGGCGGCCTTGAACGGGATATAGGTTGCATGGCGCGGCGCGAGCGTCACGCCGGGGAACAGCGCGGCGATCAGCGCGCCGAGTTCCTTGCCGGAGGCGCGCACGACGCCGATGCCGCCGCGGCCCGGGGCGGTGGCGATGGCGGCGATGGGTGAGGTATCGAGTTTCATGGGGCGATTGTAAGGGATGCGCGCGGCCGGGCCTATCGGCGGGCCGCGAAAAACAAAAAAGCCCGCGCACAAGGCGCGGGCTTTTCTCGACGACGCCGGCAGCTTACTTCGCGGCGGCCGTCTCGAACTTGCGCGTGATGACCCACTGCTGCGCGATCGACAGGATGTTGTTGACCACCCAGTACAGCACGAGGCCGGACGGGAAGAAGAAGAACACCACCGAGAACGCGATCGGCATGAACAGCATCATCTTGGCCTGCACCGGATCGGTCGGCTGCGGATTGAGCTTGGTCGTGATGAACATCGAGACCGCGTAGATGACCGGCAGGATGTAGAACGGGTCAGGCTGCGTCAGATCCTGGATCCAGCCGATCCATGGCGCGCCGCGCATCTCGACCGACGCTTGCAGCACCCAGTACAGGGCGAAGAACACCGGCATCTGCACCAGGATCGGCAGGCAGCCGCCCAGCGGGTTGATCTTCTCGGTCTTGTACAGCTCCATCGTGGCCTGCTGCATCTTGACCGGATCGCTCTTGAAGCGTTCGCGGATCGCCTGCATTTTTGGCGTGACCACACGCATCTTGGCCATGCTGCGATAACCTGCCGCCGACAGCGGGAAGAACGCCAGCTTGATCAGGATGGTCAGCGCGACGATGGTCCAGCCCCAGTTGCCCAGCATCGCGTGCAGCTGCGTCATGACCCAGAAGATCGGCTTGGCGATCACGGTCAGCATGCCGTAGTCCTTCACCAGCTCGAGGCCAGGGGTGATGGTTTCCAGCGTGCGCTCGTCCTGCGGCCCCGAATACAGGCGCGAGTCAACCGACACGGTGGCGCCAGGCGCCACGGTGCCCATCGACTGCACGGTACCGATTGCATACAGGTTGGTGGCGATCTTCTTGGTGAAGATGTCGCGCGGCGTCCGGTCGGCCGGGATGAAGGCCGAAACAAAGAAGTGCTGCGAAATCGCGACCCAGCCGTTGTCGGCCTTCAGCGCGTGATCCGCACTACCCTTTTCGATCTTCTCGAAGGTCAGCTTCTGGTACTTGTCGGCGTTCGTGTAGAGCGTCGGACCGGTGTAGCTTGGCATGAACCACGAATCGGTGGCCGGCTTGGTGCCGTCATGCTGCAGCTGCAGGTACAGCGATGGCTGGACCGGCGCGGTGCCGATATTGGTCACGTCGTGACGCACGCCGATCAGGTAGTCGCCCTTGCGGAACGTCAGCGTCTTGGTCAGGCGCACGCCGCCCTGCTCCGCATCCATCACGACCTGCACCTGGCCATTCGCGCCCAGCGTACGCACGCCAGGACGCACGGTGAAGGCCGTGGTGTGGTTCGGCAGCACGCCAGCGGCGGTGGTGCCGATCAGGCCAGTCTGGCCCAGGTACACGTTCGGACCGTTCACGCTGAACAGGACCTGGTTCTTGGTCTTGTCGAAGTGATCGCGGTACTGGAGCATCTCGAGGCGCTTGATCACGCCGCCGACCGGGTCGATGTCGACCTTGACGACGTCGGTGGTGACGGTAACGACCGGGCTTGCCACGGCGGCCACTGGCGCGCCGCCAGGAACAGCAGGCGCACCTGGCGTGGCCGGCACACCGGGCACGGCATTGCTGCCCGCTTGCGGTGCAGCCGGCACATCGGATGTCTTTTGCTGGGCAACCTGGGCCGGACGCGCCGGCGAGAACATCGACTGTTTGCCGTTAGCCACCATCCAATTGTTCCAGAGAACAATCAGGGAAATGGCGAACACGATCCACAGGACAGTACGTTTATTGAATTCCATTGGAGTCTTCAGGAGTGGTTGCAACCGCAAGCGGCTGAATGGGATTCCTTGGCGCCGTGAGGCGGCACCGGGTCGAGGCCGCCGGCGTGCCACGGATGGCAGCGGCCCACGCGGCGCGCGGCCAGCCATGAGCCGCGTGCAGCGCCGTGAACGCGCAACGCTTCGATCGCATAATTGGAACAACTGGGATAGAAACGGCAGCGCGGCCCGAGCATTGGCGAGATCAGCAGTTGATAACCGCGCAGGATCCCGACAAACAGCGAGACGAGCAGCGCTTTCATGCCGCATCCACCGGCGCCGGGCGCCGCTGCTGCGACGCGAACAGGCGCGTCAGTTCCACCTTCAACGCGGCCTTCAGGGCCCGGTTCGTGGCCGGGCCATCCTTGCCGTTGACCGGCCGCGACAAGCGGACGATGCAATCGACAGGCGGCAGGCCGGTGGTGCGGAACAGTTCGCGCGTGATGCGCTTGATCGTGTTGCGCGTGACCGCGCGCGGCGCAAAGCGCTTGGCCGCAACGACGCCCAGCCGCGCATGCGGCAGTGCGTTCGGTCGCGTATAGAGCACGAAATGCGCCGTTTTTTGCGCTGGCCGCAAACGAAAAACGGATGAAAATTCATCCGTTTTAACGATGCGCCGAACGCGCGCGAAGTCGTGCGAACCTTCGCCTGTCATCACTGACCGCAACGTGCGGTGTGTGACTTAGACAGCCAGACGCTTGCGGCCTTTGGCGCGGCGAGCGTTCAGGACTTGACGGCCACCACGGGTAGCCATACGTGCGCGGAAGCCGTGCGTGCGCTTGCGACGGACGACGGAAGGTTGGTAAGTACGTTTCATGGTGGTCTCGCTTAAAGCAAAATAAGATGCAAAATCGGGTCTGACTTGGGTCAGATTCGGCGCCGATGACAATTTCGCAGATTAAGCTCGCGTCATGCCACAGGTCTCTCTTCGCCCGACTACCAGCCGCTGAAATTATCAGCCTGACACGGTGCACGGACGGGGAACCCTGAATTAGACTCTAATTCGCGCCTCAGTGTCAAGGTGGATGTTGTTTCGCAAGCCGCCTTTCTCGCCCTTCCCGGGCCCATTGCCGGGCGCCCCGACAGACCGTTTCGGTGGAAAATATGTGCGTCGCCTGTGGATAACTTTGTCCGGTGCGGGTAAAATAGCGTGTTACGTATCAACAAGCGAAGTAATGGAAAATTTTTGGCAGACCTGTTCCGCGCAGCTAGAGCTCGAGCTCACGCCACAGCAATATAGCGCGTGGATCAAACCGCTGGTCGCCCTCGACTACGAAGACGGCAAGCTGCGCGTGGCCGCGCCGAATCGCTTCAAGCTCGACTGGGTCAAGACACAGTTTGCCACCCGCATCACGGAGTTGGCAGCCCAGTACTGGGAAGCGCCGGTCGAGGTGCAGTTTGTGCTCGACCCCAAAACGCACCCGTCGCGCAACACGGTCAGCGCCGGTGCGTCCGGCTCGACCGCAACCGTCGACTTCAACGCCCCGCGCCCGGCGCCTGGCGCTGAACACCCGAGCCCGAACAGCGGCAATGGCCCGAGCCACAACCAGAACCTGAACATCGCCAACTCGCCGAAACGCGAGCAAAGCCGCATCAACACCGAGCTGACCTTCGACAGCTTCGTGACCGGTAAGGCCAACCAGCTGGCGCGCGCCGCCGCGATCCAGGTGGCGAACAACCCGGGCGTGTCGTACAACCCATTGTTCTTCTACGGGGGCGTCGGCCTGGGTAAGACCCACCTGATCCATGCGATCGGCAACCAGGTCATGGCCGACCAGCCGAACGCGCGCATCCGCTACATCCACGCCGAGCAGTATGTGCGCGACGTCGTCACCGCCTATCAACGCAAGGGCTTCGACGATTTCAAGCATTACTATCACTCGCTCGACATGCTGCTGATCGATGATATTCAGTTCTTCGGTGGCAAGAGCCGCACGCAGGAAGAATTCTTCTATGCGTTCGAGGCGCTGATCGCCGCGAAGAAACAGATCATCATCACGTCGGATACCTATCCGAAAGAGATCACGGGCATGGACGACCGCCTGATCTCGCGTTTCGATTCCGGCCTGACGGTGGCGATCGAGCCGCCGGAGCTGGAAATGCGCGTCGCGATTCTGCTCAAGAAAGCGCAATCCGAAGACGTGACGCTGTCGGACGACGTCGCCTTCTTCGTGGCAAAACACCTGCGCTCGAACGTGCGCGAACTCGAAGGTGCACTGCGCAAGATCCTGGCGTACTCGCGCTTCCACGGCAAGGACATCACCATTGACGTCGTCAAAGAGGCGCTGAAAGATTTGCTGTCGGTGCAGAACCGCCAGATCTCGGTGGAAAACATCCAGAAGACGGTGGCCGACTTCTTCAACATCAAGGTTGCGGACATGTACTCGAAGCGCCGGCCGGCCAACATCGCCCGCCCGCGCCAGATCGCCATGTACTTGGCCAAAGAACTGACGCAAAAGAGCTTGCCGGAAATCGGCGAGCTGTTCGGCGGACGCGACCACACGACCGTGTTGCACGCGGTGCGCAAGATCGCGGGCGACCGCCAGAAGAATCCCGAATGCAACCACGAGCTGCACGTGCTGGAACAGACCCTGAAAGGGTAATCCGGCAGCAGCCGGGCAGACGCCTTGTGTTTGCCGCAGGCAATGGCACAATATCGTTTTAGTAATAATTAACCAATCAAACGTACTGAGGATAAAATGCAACTGGTCAAATCCACCCGAGATACGCTTCTCCGGCCACTGCAGATCGTGAGTGGTATTGTCGAGCGTCGGCACACTATGCCGATTCTGGCCAATATCCTCATTCGCAAAGATGGCCAGAACGTGTCGTTCCTGTCGACCGACACCGAAGTACAGATCACCACGCACGCCAATATCGGCGCTGGCGACGAAGTGGCCGGCACGACGGTGGCGGCGCGTAAACTCCTCGACATCCTGCGCGCGCTGCCGGAATCGGGCGACGTTACGATGACGCTGCAAAACAAGCGCCTGGCCGTGCAGAGCGGCAAGTCGCGCTTCGCGCTGCAGACGCTCGCTGCCGAAGAGTTCCCGACCGTGTCGATCGCCGACACCTACAACGCATCGGTCACGCTGCCGCAAAAGACGCTCAAGCACCTGTTCAACATGGTGTACTTCTCGATGGCGCAGCAGGACATCCGCTACTACCTGAACGGCCTGCTGCTGGTGCTCGACGGCAGCAACATCATTGCCGTGGCGACCGACGGTCACCGCCTGGCCTTCTGCTCGGTGGAAACCGAACAGCAGTTCGAGCGCCAGGAAGTCATCATCCCGCGCAAGACCATCATCGAACTGCAGCGCCTGCTCGAAGAAAGCGATGAAACGGTCCGCCTGGACATCGCCGCGTCGCAAGTGAAACTGACCTTTGCCGACATCGAGCTGGTCTCGAAACTGGTTGAGGGCAAGTTCCCTGACTACACGCGCGTGATCCCGAAGGGTTACAAGAACGACTTCACGATCAGCCGCGATGAACTGCTGCGCTCGCTGCAGCGCGCCGCGATCATGACCAGTGACAAGTTCAAGGGCGTGCGCTGCATCATCGAGCCGGGTGTCATGAAGATCAGCTCGACCAATGCCGACCAGGAAGAAGCAGTCGAAGAACTCGAGATCGACTACGGTGGCGATTCGATCGACATCGGCTTCAACGTGACTTACCTGCTCGACGTGCTCAACAACCTGAAGTGCGACCAGGTCAACATCGCCCTGGGTGACTCGAACTCGTCGGCGCTGATCTCGATTCCCGAGGTCGGCGACTTCAAGTATGTCGTCATGCCGATGCGTATTTGATGCCTCGAACGGGCCGCTCCGGCGGCCCGGATGCAGCGTACCGCACGCTTCGCGTGCCGGTCTGAAATACTCAGTTTTAAAGAAAGTAGTCCATGTCCGAGAATACCCCAGCAGAAAATATCCCCGCCATCCCGGTGGATGATTATGGCGCCTCCTCGATCCAGATCCTGGAAGGCCTGGAAGCGGTGCGCAAGCGCCCGGGCATGTACATTGGCGACACGTCCGACGGCACCGGCCTGCACCACCTGGTCTTCGAAGTGCTGGACAACTCGATCGACGAATCGCTGGCCGGCCACTGCACCGAAATTCACGTCACTATTCACTCGGACAACTCGATCTCGATCACCGACAACGGCCGCGGCATCCCGGTCGGCCTGAAAATGGACGACAAGCACGAGCCAAAGCGCTCGGCAGCCGAGATCGTCCTGACCGAGCTGCATGCCGGCGGCAAGTTCGACCAGAACTCGTACAAAGTCTCCGGCGGTCTGCACGGCGTGGGTGTGTCGTGCGTGAATGCACTGTCAAAACTGCTGCGCGTGACGATCCGCCGCGACGGCAAAGTGCACCAGATGGAATTCGTGCGCGGCGTGCCGCAAAACCGCGAACTGGCGATGGTCAACGGCATCGAAGTCTCGCCGATCAAGGTCATTGGCGAAACCGACAAGCGCGGCACCGACGTGCACTTCTGGGCCGACGAGACCATCTTCAACCACGTCGAGTTCCACTACGAAATCCTGTCCAAGCGCATCCGCGAACTGTCGTTCCTGAACAATGGCGTGAGCATCAAGTTGACCGACCAGCGCTCGGGCAAGGAAGAAATCTATGCCTTCGAAGGTGGCACGCGCGGCTTCGTCGAGTACATCAACAAGACCAAGAACGTGCTGCACCCGACCGTCTTCCAGGCGACCGGCGAGCGCATGTCGGACCAGAACACGAATATCTCGGTCGACGTCTCGATGCAGTGGAACGACGCGTTCAACGAGCAGGTCCTGTGCTTCACGAACAACATCCCGCAGCGCGACGGCGGCAGCCACCTGACGGGCCTGCGCGCGGCGATGACGCGCGTGATCAACAAGTACATCGACGAGCACGAGTTTGCCAAGAAGGCCAAGGTCGAGATCTCTGGCGACGATATGCGCGAAGGCCTGACCTGCGTGCTGTCAGTGAAAGTGCCGGAACCGAAATTCTCGTCGCAGACCAAAGATAAACTGGTGTCGTCCGAAGTGCGCGGCCCGGTCGAAGAGATCGTCGCCAAGACCCTGACCGACTTCCTGGCCGAAAAGCCGAACGACGCCAAGATCATCTGCGGCAAGATCGTCGAAGCCGCCCGCGCCCGCGAAGCCGCGCGCAAGGCACGCGACCTGACGCGCCGCAAGGGCGTCATGGACGGCCTGGGCCTGTCGTCGAAACTGGCCGACTGCCAGGAACGTGACCCGGCGCTGGCCGAACTGTACATCGTCGAGGGTGACTCGGCAGGCGGCTCGGCCAAGCAGGGCCGCGACCGCAAGTTCCAGGCGATCCTGCCGCTGCGCGGCAAGGTGCTGAACGTGGAAAAGGCGCGCTTCGAAAAGATGCTGTCGTCGGAGCAGATCACGACCCTGATCGCCACGCTCGGTACCTCGATCGGCCCGGACGAATTCAACGTCGAGAAATTGCGCTACCACCGCATCATCATCATGACCGATGCGGACGTCGACGGCGCCCACATCCGTACCCTGCTGCTGACGCTGTTCTATCGCCAGATGCCGCAGCTGGTCGAGCGCGGCCACATCTACATCGCGCAACCGCCGCTGTACAAGGTCAAGGCCGGCCGCGACGAGCGCTACCTGAAGGACGACATCGAAGAAGCCAGCTACATGATGACGTTCGCACTGAATACCGCGTCGCTCATCCCGCGCGATGGCGCCGAGCCGATCAGTGGTGAAGCGCTGGGCGAACTGGCACGCCAGTACAACCTGGCCAACACCATCATGATGCGCCTGACGCGCGTGATCGACCGGGCAGCACTGACCGCAATCTTCAGCGGCGGCGTGGCACTGGACCTGACCACGCTCGAGAACGCCGAAGCATCGGCGCAGGCGATGGAAAAAGCGATCAACGACCCCGCCGTCAAGGTCAAGGTGCGCTCGGACGACCTGTCCGAAAAGCACGCGCTGCGCATCGAACGCATCTACCACGGCAACGTGCAGGTGACGTCGATCGACGCCGACTTCGTGGCAGGCGCCGATTACGCGGTGCTGGCCAACTCGGCAGCCACGTTCCAGGGCCTGATGGGCGAAGGCGCGATCGTGCGCCGCGGCGAAGGCGAGCGCATGAAGGAATTCGCCGTGCGCGACTTCCACGCAGCAATGCTGTGGCTGCGTGAAGAAGCCGAACGCGGCGTGTCGAAGCAGCGTTATAAAGGGCTGGGCGAGATGAACCCGTCGCAGCTGTGGGAAACCACGATGGATCCGACCGTACGTCGTCTGCTGAAGGTGCAGATCGATGATGCAATCGCGGCGGATCAGATCTTTACGACGTTGATGGGGGATGACGTGGAACCGCGTCGGAACTTTATTGAAGCGAATGCACTGCGGGCAGGGAATATCGACGTGTAATAAATATAACACCTCTATATATGCGGCCTCTTTCGAGGCCGCTTTTTTTTGCCCTGACATTACAGAAATCGAATCAAAAAAATATCAAAAATCGCATTTTAACCACAAGCGTATCCAGGACGGGTACGCTTTTGTTCCATATCTTTGCAGCACGATAAATTCGTAGTATCGTTGCCACATAGAAATTGAACAGGTTATGACAATGAACACCCTAGATATAGCACTTAAAGTCTGCAGAGAGTTCAGCACCGAGCGAACTAAAGAGTACAAAAATAATGAGCTAGCCAAAATTATTCGCACAGATTGGCCGAGAGCGTTGCGCGATGATTATCCCTCTATGAACAGGGACATTGTTCCAAAGGCTAGTGCTGGGATAGGAGCATGGAATGCCGCGCCGTTCATGGCACTTTTAGACCAACGTATAACAGAATCGCCAAAAAAGGGCTATTACCCTGTTTTTCTATATGAGCGTGGCTTCAAATCATTTTGCTTAGTATTAGCTCAAGGAGCCGACCAGCTACAAAATACCTTCGGTACGAAGCAAGCTCTTCAAATATTACGAGTTCGTGCGCCCGAGATTAGTAAGGCGGCCGGCAATTGGGGGGGAGAGGGATTCTCAGCTGGCCCATTCGAGACCTATAGTCGAGGAAACTCTATCTTAGGGCGTGATGCAGATGATCCCTGGTCAGTATCCGTCGCTTTCGGTAAGCGCTATTTCCTGAACAATCCCCCGATTCTTGCTGATTTTATTGACGACATAGCAGCAATGTTAGAACTCTACGAGAACGTTTTTCGCGAAATTGGAACATCCTACATTGATCAAGAAGACATCGCAGAGAGACTGGCTGCTAGTGGTGAACTCCCGAAAAGCGGCGTTTTTGGATTAGATGGCGCGTTAAAGGTTGATAATCATAAAAATCGCGAACGTAGAGATCGTAATTTAAAACTGGTTAAAGATGTGAAGTCATACCATGGCTACTCCTGTCAAGGCTGCGGAATTGACTTAAAATCAAATTACGGAGAAATTGGAAAAGACTTTATTGAAGCTCACCATCTCACGCCATTGTCTCTAGCTCCGAAAGAAGGGAAAATTCTTACTCAGGCAGATTTCGCGGTTTTATGCCCAACATGTCACAGAATCATTCATCGACTTGGCTGCCCGCCGTTAGAAGAACTGCGACAAGCCATAAATCCCGAGTTACGGAATTTTCACAGCGATCTCACTGTGAAGGTAAAGCTTGTCTAACTCAGCAGATCATTCGCACATTTAGAATAAAATTACTGCACCACATCGTCATACGCCACCAAATCCAGAAATTCCGTCACCTGTGCTGCCCGTCCATCGCGCATTTTGAAGATCCACACATAGCTGTTGCGATACGGCTTGCCATCGCTGGTCGTTGTCTCACCATCCCAGTAGATGATGACGTTTGCCCTCTGCCCACAGATTGTGAACCGTTGGGCGGATCGGGCTTGCAGGACGCGTCGACAATGGGTTGATTGCACGCTCGATCAAATCCTGGCGCCCACGATAAATACCTGCGCTGGGACCGCCTCCCTTGATGGTCCAGACTAAGTTCTGCGCCTGGATGTCGTCGAAGAACGTCTGGTCGCTCGCAATTCATGCGGCAAATGCTGCGGTGACCATTTACCTGATTACGTTGCGCTGGGGCCTGCGTCGTGTCGGCAACGGCTTGAGGCCCAGCGTGGACGGGTGACACTGCCAGCGCGCCCGCCAGCAGCGATGCCGCAGGCCAAAGAGGTAATTCGGGCCTGATCGCGATAATGCCACGAAAACCTCCTGGATAAGCGTTGAACGAGATGGCTTCATTCAAAACCATCAACGTTCGTCCAGTGTGCTGCGCTAATGCCGGCACGGGGTAGACAGATCTTCCTGAAAGGCCGCACGATGATCCGGCACTGAACGAACTCTGCGACGCTTATTGCAACCTGATCTTGACCACAGCGTTCCCGGACGTTACGTACAGCAGTCCCTTGCCATCCGTGACAATGCTGCGAACATCACCCAGGCTTCCTGGCAGATCACCAACGCGTAGCGCCGTCGCCCGCGCCGTCCCGGCAACCGTAGTGACTACCCCAGCCGGCGTAATTCTACGAACGAGATTGTTCACCGCATCCGCCGCATACACATTGCCCTGTGGGTCAACCGTCAGTGCCACGACCTGCTCGAAGCGCGCCGCGTTACCGGTGCCGTTCACCGCACCGCGTGCATTCTGCGCACCAGCGATCGTGAACAGATTATCCGACCCAAAATTGGCCGTCGGATTCCAGCGACTGATCTCGCGCTCGAGGTCGAACAGGTACACGACGTTGCTGCTGTCCACCACCACCCCGCGCGGCGCAAGCGTCCGTGTGCCGAACAGGTCGCCCACCGTGTTCTGCCCTTCCAGAATCCCCGTCCCACCCGCGCCGATCGCAAAGCGGCGCGTGCCGTAGTTGTTGGTGATGTAGAGATTGTTGTTGGCGTCGACGGCAATCGCGCCCGGTGTGGCCTCGGGCCGACTCAACGTTGCAACGTTGCTGCCAACCGGGATCGTGGTCACTGTCGCGACCTGGCCACCCGTCGTGATGCTGCGGATATTCACATCATCCGCGACATACACCGTGCCGCCGCTTCCCACCGTCAACGCGACCGGATTGACGAAGCGCGCATTGGCCGCGGCGCCATTAACAAGCCGGCTCTGCCCGGCACCGCCAGCCACCGTGGTCACCACACCGTCCGGCGTGATCTTGCGGATGACGTAGTTGCCGCGATCCGCCACATACACGTTGCCGCTGCTGTCGATTGCCAGCCCGTGCGGATTGTTGAAGCGGGCCGCCGTGCCGGTGCCGTCCATCGTCCCGTCGGCAGTCGGATCGCCTGCGAACACGGACAGCGCCGCCGTTGGTGCTGGCGGCTTGTCATCGTCCTTGTCCTTGTCCTTCGGAATGCCGTCGCCGCAACCAGCTAGCAGCGCCATCAAACCAAGGGCGCCAAGCAGATTCAGGCGCGAACGGGACACATCGTTAACAGCGCGGCGCATTGGCAAAATCTCCAGAAAGTATCGCCGTCGATGCTATCACGCGCCATCCTGCAAACAGGTGCTCTCTTCCATGGCACCTGCATAAACGACGGCCCGAAAGCCGTATGAGCCACTCAGACTGCGGCAGAGAACCCACCCCAATTCCCGTACTTTCTTTTCCACACTCGCCTATTGTCCGCTTGACATACGGCGCCGAGTTCCTTAAAGTCGAAATTATGTCTTTCACCCTGCATCTGTCGAACACTCTCCCTGCCGCTGGCGCGCTATCGCTAGCTGCACTGCTACTACGCGCCTGATCGTTCGGCCGTACGCCCGGCACACGCCGGTCTCCACAGCAGCAGGAAAGTCGCAGATGTCTACCACGCCAATTTTCGCTTCATCGTTTTTCCTCACCGGGTCCATCCTGGCGGCGAGCGCTTGCGTCCCATCTGCAGCGCTAAACCTACCGACCGGTTCCCGGGCCTCGCGTTTCGTGGCCCGTCCGGCAGCCTCCGCCACCCAAGGCTTCACCGCCACCCAGTGACCAAACCAATCAGGAGCACCCGATCATGTTGACCAATCCCGCCGCCAAGTACCGTCCCTTCCCTGCCATCGACCTGGCAGACCGCCAGTGGCCAAGCCGCACCATCACCACGCCGCCGATCTGGATGAGCACCGACCTGCGCGACGGTAACCAGGCATTGATCGAGCCGATGAGCGCCGATAAGAAGCTGCGCTTCTTCAAGATGCTGGTCAAGATCGGCATCAAGGAGATCGAGGTGGGCTTCCCGTCCGCGTCGCAGACCGACTTCGATTTCGTGCGCATGCTGGTCGATGACAAGCACATCCCGGACGACGTCACCATCATCGTGCTGACCCAGTCGCGCGATGAGCTGATTCGCCGCACTGTCGAATCGGCCGTCGGCGCCAAGCGCGCGATCGTCCACGTCTACAATTCGGTCGCGCCGGTGTTCCGCCGTGTAGTGTTCAATATGGAGCGTGACGAGATCGTGCAGATCGCCGTCAAGGGCACGCAGCTGATCAAGGACCTGACGTCCCAGCATCCGCAGACACAATGGGGCCTCGAGTATTCGCCGGAATCGTTCTCGACGACCGAGCTGGATTTCTCAAAGCAGATCACCGATGCGGTCAGCGCCGTCTGGCAGCCGACGCCAGCCAACAAGATGATCGTCAACCTGCCGTCGACCGTGGAGGCGGCCACGCCGAACGTCTACGCCGACCAGATCGAGTGGATGTGCCGTAACCTGAACAACCGCGAGTCGCTCGTCATCAGCGTCCACCCTCACAACGACCGTGGCACCGCTGTCGCCGCTGCCGAACTGGCGGTGATGGCGGGCGCGGACCGCGTCGAGGGCTGCCTGTTCGGTAACGGCGAGCGCACCGGTAACGTCGACCTGGTCACGCTGGCGATGAATTTGTACACGCAGGGCGTGCACCCGGGCCTGGATTTCTCGGACATCGACGCCGTGCGTCAGCTGGTCGAAGACTGCAACCAGTTGCCGGTGCACCCGCGCCATCCGTATGCGGGCGATCTGGTGTTCACGGCGTTCTCGGGTTCGCATCAGGATGCAATCAAGAAGGGTTTTGCGAAGCAGCAGGCCGACGCCATCTGGGAAGTGCCTTACCTGCCGATCGATCCGGCCGATCTGGGACGCAGCTACGATGCGGTCATCCGCGTCAACAGCCAGTCGGGCAAGGGCGGCATGGCGTACCTGCTCGAGCAGGAATACGGCCTGCAACTGCCGCGCCGCCTGCAGATCGAGTTCTCGCGCGTCGTGCAGCGCCAGGCCGACGAGAGCGGCCGCGAAATCAACCCGGCCGACTTGCACGCGCTGTTCGCGCGCGAGTACCTGGACCAGCAGGAGCCGTACCACTACATCGCGCACCGCATGACCGAAGACAGCGCGCATGACGTGCAGCTCGAAGTCGATGTGGCGCGCCACCATGCGCCGCAGGTGTTCTCGGGCCGCGGCAACGGGCCGATCGACGCGTTCGTCACGGCGCTGGGCCTCGAGATTCGCCTGATGGATTACCACGAGCATGCGATCGGCTCGGGCGCCGATGCCCGTGCAGCGTGCTATGTCGAGCTGCGGGTGGGCAATGGCCCTACGTTGTTCGGTGTGGGCATCGACAGCAATATCGTGACGGCGTCGTTCAAGTCGGTGCTGTCGGCGGTGAACCGCCATGTGGTCAGTGCCGAGCCGAATTCGGACGCATTGGCGGCATAACGACATCGCGTGGACGGGGCGCCCGTCCACGCTTTTGCATCAACGCCCGCTCATCCGATCCACAATCTGCAACGACGCGCGCTCGCTCATCACCAGCACGAGCTTGAGCCGCGCGCGCGTCATCCCCACGAACAGCTTGCGCAGCGTCTGCTCGTCGAGCGCTTCGAAATCGATCTCGGTAAAAATCAGCGCCGGCGCCGACTGCCCCTTGAAGCGATACACCGATTCGGCCAGCAGCCCGCCTTCGCGGAACACCGGCGTGCCGAACAAGTCATACTCTCCTGTAAACGAACGCAGCGAGTGCGCGTCGCTCAGGCGATCGAGCTGCAGAATCGCCGACTTTTCGCGGCCGCGAAACGCGCAGATCGCGATGTCCTGGCGCCCGAAGCCGGCTGCCAGGCACGACGTCACGGCGCGCCGCGTCTGCGCCAGCATCGCTTCGACGTCGCCTTCGGGATAGGTCAGCTCTTCGATGTCGGCGCCCTTGAACGGGCTGCCCGCCTCCACCGGCTGGTGCGATGCGCCGATGGACGTGAGCATGTCGACGATCTGGCGCGGACTGCGGTAGTTGGTGTGCGAATGCAGCGTCACCCAGCCCGGCAGCGGCACCATCCCGCGGCCGTACAGGTTCTGGTCCGGGTCTTCCATCCAGATCGCGCGCCCGCCCTCTTTCAGCATACGCAGCACGATGTCGCGCCACGCGACTGAAAAATCCTGGCCTTCGTCGACGATGACGACGTCGAACTGCCAGGTTTCGGGCAAGGTGGCGTCGGCCATCGACGCTTCGATCTTTTCCCACACGTCGGCCGCCGCGTAATCGGGCGTGATGTCCTGCGCGCGCAACCAGGCGTCCGACAGCATGTGGAAGGTCGCGACCCGCCCGCCGGCCGGCACCAGCCGTTCGATGTGGTCGGCCAGCGGCCGGTTGAAGCAGACATACAGCGGACGCAGGCCAGCGTCGATGGCCGCGCTGTATTCGGCCAGCGCCAGCTGGGTTTTGCCGCTGCCGGCGGTGCCGATCACGTGTAGCCGGAATGGCGAGAAATCGAGCCGCCGCGCCCAGGTGGCCAGGCCGCCCGAGAGTTTCGTGACCATCGCCTCGGCATTGCCGATCATGGCGCTCGGATCGGGCCGCAGGTTCAGCGTGTCGCCCAGGAAGCGCGTGACCTTGTCGAAGTCGTCGGTACGTTCGGTGATGGGCAGCGCCTCGCGGATCACGCGTGCCAGCTTGGGTTTGTTCGATGCGTCGATGATGTGGTCGGCGTCGATGCCGGCCAGCGGCTGGTCGCGCACGATGTAGTCGGGACAGTACAGCAGGTAGTCGATCGACAGCTTCCCCTGGAAACGCTTGGCCAGGCCCTCGATCGTGGCCAGGATCTGCGTGCGCACCTTGCGCGGCTTGCCCTGGTAGCTTTTGACCAGGCCTTCCGGCGTCTCGTTCAAAAAGCCGGCGACCTGCTCGATGACCAGGATGCGGCCATTCGGCGCGAGCACGATGAAGTCGACGTCGCCGTACACCGAATAACCCTGCTCGACATTCGTCCAGTGCACACCGTGGTAGATCACGTAGGGCGTGTCGGCCAGGCGTTGCTCCAGGTAGGCGAGCGTCTCGATTTCGCGGGCTGCGGCGCCCGTGACGGACAGTTCGCGCCAGCCGCTTGGTTGGATATGGGCCATGGTGTCCGCTAACGTTAATATGGTGGAAACTATTGTAAGACTGTTTCCACGATAGCCACACACCGTTGTCCATACCACGCACCCGGTGCGCGGAAAGCTGTCGAATGGTTGCCTGAGTGAAAAATCTATTGTGGCTGTACGGCAATCCAGTGCACACTTTCGTTCATCCCGTTTCGTGCAGGTTTCCTTGTGTATTTCACTTCCCCGTTCTCGCTGATCCTGCGCACGGCGCTGGCCCTGTTCGGCCTGCTGCTTGCAACCGGCGCCGCTCAGGCCGGCACGACATACCGCTTCGGCGGTGCCGCAGTGTATGGCTGCTCGCTGTCGGGCAAGGTCTACACCTGCCCCAGCAGCGCAGGAATCGCAGGGGACGACCGGATCGTCATCGACACTGGTTATACCGTCAGCGTGCAGTCCGATTTCACGTTCGGCTACAACCAGGGCCTGACGATGTCGGGCACCGCGCGCCTGACCAGTACCGGCAACCTGAGCATTGCCGATCTCCCGCCTGGCAACCTCAATGTGTCCGGAGGTTCCTTCAGTTCTGCCAAAACCTTCACCGCTGGCAATCAGGTGCAGACTTTCAAGGCCGACATCAGCGCCGCGACGCTGGTGCTGGGCAGCGGCTCGACCTTGCAGATCACCGGTACGCTGGTCTCCACTGGTCCTGTCACCATCGGGTCGAACACGACGATCACCGGCCCTGTCACCGGTACCGCCATCACCATTGGTACGCCGGTCAAAATCACGGGCGACGTCAAGGCGTCCACGAGCCTGTTCCTGGGCTCGGGCAGCACGATCGACGGCAACGTCGACACCGGCCAGATGACGCTGCAAGCTTCGGACGCACTCATTACCGGCAACGCAGCGGTCGACTTTGCAAAGCTGGAATGGAACGGCCGCGTGGCCAAGAAAATCATCTGCAAGACAGGCACGCGCCCCGGCATGTGCGACTGTGTGGACAACCAGAGCGGCAATCCGGTCAACACACCCAAGGGGCCGACGTGCGAGGCGGCCAAGCCGGCGGCGGGCACCTTGCAATACCTGTTGATCACGCACGACGGCAGCGCCGGTACCTGCACCAGTGAAAGCGTGACCGTGACCGCCTGCGCCAACGCGGGCTGCAACGCGCCGCACTTTACCGGTGGCGCCAGCGCCACGCTGCAACCGGGCGGCGCTGCGGTCGTCATCGGTTCGACTGGCACCACGACGGCCAATGCGACGAGCATCGCGACCGGCGTCACCAGGCTCGCGCTGACCGGCACCTCGGCCCCGGTCCAGTGCTATAACAGTGCGACCAGAACGTCGAGCTGTGACATGAACTTTACTGGCGACGTCAATTTCGAGATCAAGGTGCCCGACCATAAAGCCGGCAACACGATCAACGCCACGATCCAGGCGCTTAAGGCGAATGCAACGGCCACCGCCTGTATCCCGGGCTTTTACAACGAGACGAAGAACGTCGAGTACAGCTGCAACTACGTGCTGCCGACCTCGGGCACGCTCAAGATGGGCCTGAACGCCCAGTCGTTCGCCTGCAATGCCACCGGTACCACGCCGCTGTCGACCAGCTTCGACAGCACCGGCACCGGCAAGCTGACGCTGGTTTATCCCGACGCCGGCAAGGTCGCGCTCAATGCCAAGCTGGACAAGGTCACGGGCAAGAAAGAGTTCATCGTGGCGCCGGACCATTTCGACTTCGAGTACACCGCATCGATGCGCGCCGGGGCCGACTTCAGCGTCAAACTCCTGGCCGAGAATCTGGCGGGCAACATCACGCCGAATTTCCATGCGGCCGGTCTGAACGCCGATACGGTGCTGGGCAAGAACGCCACGCTGACGACGCTCGGCCCCGATTGCATCGGCGGCGGCTTGACCGGCAACCTGCCGCCGGTGTCGGTCGAATTCACGCAAGGCGTGGCGACGGCCACGATGAATTTCAACGAGGCGGGCTACCTCGACCTGATCGCCGCCCGGAACGATTTTCTGGGCAGCGCCATCGATATCAGCAGCACGACCGGTGGCCTGGTCAACAACGTGTGCGCGGCCAGGGTCGGCCCGTTCGTGCCGTGGGCCTTCCAGGTCGAGTTGAACGATGCGGCGCGCAAGACCGCCAATTTCTACTATGCGGGCGAGCCGGTCATGCTCAGGCTCACGGCCATCAACCGCAAGGGCGCGCTGACGAAAAATTATCCGAAAGGCGTCGGCGCGGGTCAGACCATCAAATTCAGCGCGCTGCAGGAGGACGGCTCGGCCTTTACCACGGCCCCCGGCACGCTGAGCGGTACGTATGCGGCCAATGGCTTTTCGTCCGGCATGACGCCGCTGTCGGGGACGTCGATCCCGCAGGCTACGTACGCGTTCACGAACTTCAGGCAGGCGCCGGTGCAGATCCGCGTGCGCGCCGACAATGGCCAAACCGATACCGCCCTGCTTATCACGTCTGCCACTGCACCAGTGGGAACGGGCCTGGCCGAAACGGAGCAAGTGCGCCCCTGGATCCGTACCGGCCGCGTGCGCATCGGAAGCCGCTTTGGCCGCACCGGCACGAGTCCGGTCGAGATGCCGGTGACGGTCGAGTACTGGAGTGGCAGGAGCTGGGTGCTGAACGATCAGGACGGCTTTACGGTGATCCCGGCGGATGCTTTCGCACTGACGGCATCGACGGGTAACACGCTCTCCACCAGCAAACAGACGGTCAGACTCACGCGAGGTGCAGGCGTGCTGCCACTTACAAGCAGCCAGCCAGGGTCGATCGACGTTGCTATCAACCTCGGCGCGTCCGGACCGGACACCTCGTGCCTGACAACCAAGGGTTCCAGCATCGCCAGCAAAATGCCCTGGATGCGCACAACGATCACCTGTCCAGGGCAGACGCCAAGACAGGCAGATCCATCTGCACGCGCCACCTTCGGCATCTTCCCGGCCGAAAACCGCCGCATCATCCACGTGCGCGAGGTGTTCAATTGAGGCGCCAGCGCGGCTTCACGATGGTCGAGCTGATCATGGTGATGGTGATGGTCGGCGTGCTGGCGGCGATCGGCATTCCCAAACTGATGGGCGGGAATACCACCGGCGCGCTGGTCTTTGGCGACCAGGTGGCCAGTGCGCTACGCCATGCACAAACGTCGGCAGTGTCGCACCGGCGCGTCGTGTGCCTGGCAACTACCGAGCGCACGCTGGTCATGCGCATCCGTACCGCACCTTCGACCACGACCGAGCCCTGTACTGCTGCCTTCGGCCCGCTGCTGCAACGCGCCGACAACGACACCTACGACAGCAGCGATACGACGGTCACCATGACGGGTGCCCCTGCCAATCTGTATTTCCAGCCCGATGGCACGATCACCGACGCGCCCGCCGGCGCGCCGCTTGGCAACGTCAGTATCGCCATCCAGCTTGCTGGCAAGACCCAGCGCACGATCGCCTTCGAAGGGAGCACCGGCTATGTCGAATAAGCGCCGCATGGCCGGCGTCACGCTGGTCGAACTGGTGGTGGCGATGGTGATCGTCGGTATCGCACTGGCGGGACTGATGACGGTCTATAACCGCGCCAGCATCGCCAGCGCCGATCCCCTGATCACGCAGCAGATGCTGGCCATTGGCGAGACCATGATGGAAGAGGTCATGCTCAAGCCGTACGAGTCCACGACGGGCACGAAATCCACGCGTGCGCAGTTCGACGCACTCGATGATTACGCCAGTTATGCCAAACAGACCGTGACCGACGTCGACGGCAATGCCATTGCCGGCCTCGAACTTTACCGGGTCGCCGTGACGGTGGACTCTACGGGGCAGACGCTGCCCAGCGTGGCGACTTCGGATGTGAAACGCATTGTCGTCACTGTCTGGAACGGCGACCAGAATCTGGTCCTGACCGGGTGGAGAACCAAGCCATGACGCAATCGTTCATCAAGTCACAACGCGGGTTCTCGCTCGTCGAGCTGATTGTCGTCATCGTCCTGATCGGGATCCTTGGCGGCATCTTCGCCATGCAGGTGCTGCCGGCGCTCCGCGCCTATCTTGCGGTGGGCCAGCGCGCAGCATTGACGGGCCAGGCCGATACCGCGCTGCGCCGGATCGTGGCCGACGTGCGCCGCGCCGTGCCCAACTCGCTGCGGGTCAGTGGCAATCAGTGCCTGGAGCTGGTGCCCAGCAGCGATGGCGGGCGCTATCGCAGTGACCAGGATTACAGCACGGCGACCGCGTCGAGCGACTTTCTCGATGAGACCACCAAAAAAACCAGGTTCGACGTTTTGACCAGGTGGAACAAGCAGCCGAGCGAAAATGACAGGATCGTCATCGGCAACCAGAATGCAAATGATGTGCATAACGAGAGAAATGTCGGTGTGGTGCAAAGCGCGGTCCTGTCGTCCACCCCTGTTGCTGCTTACAGCATCACACTCAAAGGCACCGGTGTGCGCGCCCCTGACAACTACACGGGCGCACGCTTCTCGGTCGTGCCAAGCGCCGAGCAGACGGTCGCCTACGTCTGCGATATCAGCGCGGGCACGCTGCGCCGCGTCACCTATCCGTCCCTGTCGCCGGCGCCCCGCTGCGCTACGGCAGGCAATGCGGCGCTGGTTGCCACTGGCGTTACTGCCTGCAACTTCGTCTATGCCGCCAACCAGGGCGCCACGCAGCAAAGCGGTTTTGTCCAGCTCCAGCTGACCCTGAGCGGCAAGGGCGAATCGGTGCCGCTCACGCTCGGCGCCCACGTGGACAACACGCCATGATCCGCTTTTATACCAACGCGCGTGCCCAATCCGGGTTCGCGTATATCGCGGCGATCGTGCTGCTGGTGGTGGTGGCCGGGATGGCGACTGCGCTGCTGCGCCTGACCGGCACCCAGCAAAGCACGGTGAACCAGGCGCTGCTCGGCGCCAGGGCGAGCCTGGTCGCGCGCGCCGGCATCGAATGGGGCTTCAAGACATGCCCAACGGCGTCGGGCATGACCGACCTGGGCCAGTTCAAGAACGAAACCGGATTCAACGTCAGCGTCGACTGCCAGTTCACGGACTACCAGGAGGGTGAGCGCGCATCCGGGCAGACGAGCGTGTCGCAGGCAAAACGCATCGTGCAGATCAAGGCCGTCGCCTGCAATGGCGGCGCCGCGCGCTGTCCGGAGTCCAATGCAGGCATCGTTGCCGGCGCCGAGTACGTCGAACGCGCACGGATGGCCACCATGTGCATCGTACTCAATGCGGGTGTTCCGGATGGCCCGTGTGAAACCTGATCCTGCGCGCCGCCGGAGGATTGTGCAATCTTCCCGGACCATCGCACGCGCTGCCGGTGGTCTAATGGCACGTTGTCCACCGACCCGAGAAACTGTCCATGCAAGCGATCCGCGACCTCGCCACCCAGATTGCGCAGCACGTCCCAGGCGACGGCCTGCACGAAAGCCCGGTTCCCGGCATGTGGCTGATCCGCAGCGGCCAGACCACCAAGCCGCTGCGCGTTCTGCATACGCCGGCCGTGTGCATCATCGCGCAGGGCGCCAAGCTGGTCTCGCTGGGCGGCACTGACTACCGTTACGACACGGCCAAGTTTCTGGTGGTGTCGGTCGACCTGCCGGTGACCGGTTGCGTGACGCTGGCGACCGAGGACGAACCCTATCTGTGCCTGCGGATCGACCTCGATGCGCAGTTGCTTGCCACGCTCGACCTGGAACTGCCGGCGCGCCCGGCCGCGCGCGGCACGCCGCCGGCGCGCGGGCTGTTCCTGAGCGAGACCACGCCTGCCCTGCTCGAGGTCGCCAGCCGCCTGGTGCGCCTGCTCGATGCGCCGCACGACATCGCGGTGCTGGCGCCGCTGCTGCTGAAGGAATTCCACTATCGCCTGCTGACCGGCGAGCAGGCCGACACGGTGCGCTACTGCGCGCGCGGCGACGGTCGCATGGCGCAGGTGACGCGGGCGATCTGCTGGATCAAGAACCATTACAACCGGCCACTGAGCGTGGAGCGCCTGGCCGGCGAGGTGGGCATGAGTTCATCGACACTGCACGAACACTTCAAGACCGTGACGTCGATGAGTCCGCTGCAGTACCAGAAGCAGCTGCGGCTGCAGGAAGCGCGGCGCCTGATGCTGGCCGGATCGACCGACGCGGCCAGCGCGGGCCATGCAGTCGGCTACGAAAGCAGCTCGCAGTTTTCACGCGAGTATGCGCGTCTCTTCGGCATGTCGCCGGGGCGCGATGCGACGCGGTTGCGCCAGTCGCTGCAGGCGGGCAGCATGGGCAGCGTGCAAGCGATGCGCTGACGGCGACGTGCCAGCGCTGCGGTCTCTATAATCGCAGCATGACTTCCACTTTACTGGCCCGCGCATGAGCTATCGCCTGGCGATCTTCGACTTCGACGGCACGCTGGCCGACTCGTGGCCCTTCTTCATGAGCGTGTTCAACGAGATCGCCGATCAGCACGGTTTTAGGCGCGTCGACGCTGCGCAGGCCGAGCAGCTGCGCCACTACGGCCCGCGCGACATCATGCGCCATGTCGGCATGCCGGCCTGGAAGTTGCCGATCGCCTCGCGCTCATTCATCGACCGCATGCGCGGCGCCACCGGCCGCATCGCGCTGTTCGACGGCATCGCCCACACGCTGCGCGAGCTTGACCGCAGTGGCGTGCGCCTGGCGGTGGTGTCGTCCAATGCCGAAGACAATGTGCGCGACGTGCTGGGGCCGGAACTGGCAAAGCTGGTGGGACAGTACGAATGCGGCATGTCGATCTTCGGCAAGGCGGCGCGCATCCGCAAGGTCGTGCGCCATGCCACAGTGCCGGCGATCCAGGCGCTGTATGTCGGTGACCAGACCACCGATGGCGACGCTGCGCGCCGGGCCGGGATCGCGTTCGGGGCGGTCGGCTGGGGCTATGCGTCGATTGAAGCGCTGCGCCGGGTTGCGCCGGAGCGCGAGTTCGACACGCCGGCAGATTTGCTGTCGCTCGCAGGATAGGCGTGCCCGCCACGGAATTGCCCACGCGCATAGGCCAGTTGCTATACTCGGCAGCAACTGCATCAATGAACAACGGACTTGCCCATGCGCCTTCCACTCATCTTCCTGGCTCCGCTGCTGCTGAGCGGCTGCTTCATCGAGACGTCGACGTACGTGATCGACCTGAATACCGATCACGCGATCACGCTGAAGGTGGAGAAGGACAATTTCTGGACGAAAGAAGCCACGCTGCGCGTTGTCATGTCGCGCCTGCCGGAGTGCCAGCGCCAGTACGAACTGGGCTCGGTGTGGCTGGCCGACTTGCAGGTCGAACTCTTCGGCAACGGCAACAACGTCTACACGCTGCGTGCAGACGACCAGGCGTGGCAGATCGACACCACCACGTGCAGTGAGTTGAAGGCGCCCGACGCGGACGCAGTCACCGGCCTGCCACTGGGCATCTTCACGCTGGACAGCGACAACAAACTCAGTTTCGAGAAGCCGGAAGCGGCCAGGGAGTAAGCGCTCAGTAGCGCTGCATCAGCGCGCGCAGGCGTGTCAGCTCGAGCTCGCGGCCTGATTTTTCAAGCACGTTTTCAAGCAGCGACTGGCCGTTCTCGCGTTGCATGGTCCACTGGGTGAAATACTCGTGCACCGTGCGCCACGGCGGGAAATCCGGCGGCATCGCGCGCCAGGTGGCGCCGTTGTGCAAAAAGTAGAGCACGGCGCAAAACACGTCGTACAAATCGTGCTTGCGCGGTCGTGTCTTGCGGCGCGCCGCTTCAAGCATGGCGCGCACGCCCTCGAAGTGTTCGCGGGGAATATCGCTGGGGTAGACAGCTCGGTCCATGGTGACCTCCAAAACAGCTTGGAGGCCCGGATCTGGAACAGGTTCCCTAGCTGTATTTACAGTCTACCCAAAATCATTGAACGACGCTAGTCTCGCGCCAGCGCCAGGAACTCGGTGCGCAGCGCCAGGTTGGGTTGCAGCTCGCCCAGCAGGGTCGACGTGATGGTTTCTTCGCCGATGGCGCGGATGCCACGGCTTTCCATGCACAGGTGGCGGCATTTGATGACCACGCCCACTGCTTTTGGTTCCAGTACTTCCATCAGCGCATTGGCGATCTGCATCGTCATGCGTTCCTGCACCTGCAGGCGCTTGGAAAAGATATCGACCAGACGGGTCAGCTTCGACAGACCGACGATTTTGCCGTTCGGCAGGTAGCCGACGGTGGCCTTGCCGAAGAACGGCGCCAGGTGGTGCTCGCAATGGCTGTAGACCGGGATGCCACGCACGACGATCAGCTCGTTGTATTCTTCGGCGCCATCTTCGAACGCCTTGAGCACTTCCACCGGGCTCTGTTGGTAGCCCGAAGTCCAGTGTTTCCAGGCCTTGGTCACGCGCGCAGGCGTTTCGATCAGGCCGGGACGGTCCGGATTTTCGCCCAGCGATGTCAGCAGACGACGCCAGTCGTGTTCGGTGAAAGCTTCTTTGTCAGACATGGTGCACCCTAAAATAACGATTGCCGCCAGTATATAGAAAACGTCTGGCCCCGGTCGGGGCAGCCCTATTCTTGCGCTAAATCATCCCCTGCATGCGACATATCTCATAACGTTGAATACGGTCATCATTCAGGGAGAACGTCATGTTCAGCAGCAGAGTACTAGAACTCGTCATCGGCATGGCGTTCTGCTATGGCTCTCTGGCGCTAATCGTCACTACTTTCCAAGAGGCCTTGTCGGCCCTGTTTCGTCTGCGCGCCCGCATGCTGCGCGACTGCATTCAGCGCATGCTGCGCGACCCGCAGTTCACCGGCGCCGCCCGGGCGTTGTATGAACACCCACTGATCAGTACACGCATCGATTTCGCCGACCCGCACACGTCACCGCGGCCGGGACCATCCTACATCCAGCCGGCCAACTTTGCACTGGCCCTGATCGATGCCATCCGCAGTGGGGGTGCAGCGCTCGACAGCGCCATCGCCGCCGTGCCCGATCCGCAATTGCGGCGCACGCTCGACACGCTGTACGTGCAGACCGGTGGCGATGTGGAGCGCTTTCAGGCGGCGCTGGGCAGCTGGTTTGATAGTACGGTGGAACGCCTGGGGGGCACGTACAAGCGGTGGCAGTTGCTCGTATCGTTCGTGCTGTCGCTGCTGCTGGCGATCCTGCTCAATATCGACAGCATTCACCTGTTTCAGACGCTATGGCGGTATCCGACCCTGGCCGCCGGTATCAGCGCCGTGCCTGCCGCGCTCGACGCGAATCTGCTGAACGATCTGGCGACGCTGCCGATCGGCTGGGCTGGCGGTCCTGTGGCGCTTGACGCCGGGCTCGCGCTGCAGGCAGCCGGCTGGGTGATCACCGCCAGCACGACGCTGTTCGGCTCGCAGTTCTGGTTCGACGCCCTGCAGAACATGATCAACCTGCGCAGCACCGGCACCAAGCCGGCTTCGGTGCAGCGCGGGCAGACCAGGGAACGCCGCGCCAGGCGTTAGGTACCGGGCGGCCGGTGCGCGTCGATCAGCACGCTCGAGATCGAGATCTGCGGTACCCGTTCCGGCCACTCGTCATCCGGACCGAACCAGCGCGCCTCGGCGATTTCGGCCGGGTCCACGCGGATCTCGCCATCCAGATAATCGGCCGTGAAGGCCAGCATCAGCGAATGCGGGAACGGCCATGACTGGCTGGCAAAGTAACGCGGATTGTGCACGCGCAGGCCGACTTCTTCGAACACTTCGCGCGTGATGCATTCTTCGATCGACTCGCCCGCTTCCAGGAAGCCTGCCAGCGGCACGAAACGCTGCGTTGCGTGCAGCACGTGCTTGGCCAGCAGCACCTGATCGCCCTTGCGGATCAACACCATCATGGCCGGCGAGATGCGCGGATAGGCCATGTGCCCGCACTGCGGACACTTGAAGCAGCGCTCACCGGTGGCCAGCACCGTGCCGCTGCCGCACACGCCGCAGAAGCGGTGCGTGCGCGCCCATTCCGCGACCTGGGCGGCGCGACCGGCAACGCCCACCAGGGACTCGCCCATCACGCCAAACAGCGCGCGCAGGCCACGCCAGGCATACCCTGCTGGCAGTACCGGTTCAGCATCGAACCAGCCGGTCTGGCAATAGCGACCATCGAGCAGGCCGAGCGGCTGCAGGTAGTCGCGCAAGGCGCCAACCTGTTCGAGCAGCGCGGCATCGGGCAGCGCCGGCCCGTCTTCACGCACCAGCAATTGTCCCTTGTAGAACAGGAAGTTCAATGGGGCCGGATCGGGATGCGGCGCAAACAGTGGCGTAAAGGAGGCAGGCGTATGCAGCATGGTGAATGAACGGTCAATGAGATCGTCAAATGATACCGCCTTTCATCGTTCGGGATTTGGGGCGGCTGCCCACACATTTATGCAGCGAACGGGATGGATTGACCGGTATGTGTACTGAGTGTTTGCCTTCTCATAGCCACCATAGACCAGCATTGCCGGCAAAAGACCCGCACGCACATTGAACTGAGATTGAACCGGTCGAATCGATGAAATCCGCCCTACATATGTATAGACAGGTTATGTTGCATTTTGTCACTGTCCGTCCCGCTTTCTGCACAACCGATTACTCTCTAACTCGTTAATTTATTAGAGAAAATTGTGTGGTCTTCGTGACCAGAGAGCGTTGTATTCCAGATGAAATCTCACGGATTTCCACGCAGAAATATCGCTTTTCGTCCAGAATAGGTAGCTATCTATCTAAATCGTACTGTCATGGACAAACTGTCATCACTGGTCGGTCGCCACTCTTTCAATGCCCGTCTTTTCTACAACGGTGCGTTTTGCGATACCAATCAATTCACCGAAAACGGTGTCTCCGGCCAGCTGCACGTGGTGCGCGAAGGGCCAGTCGATTTCATCCATGAAAATGGCGAGGTCATCACCGTGACAGAGCCGTCGCTGCTGTTCTATCCGCGCGGTGCCAGCCACCGTCTGCAGGTCCATCCCGGCCACACCGCCAACCTGCTGTGTGCCCACATCCAGTTTCAGGACGAGATGAGCAATCCGCTGTCGCGCGTGCTGCCCAATTGTCTCGTCATGCTGCTGAGCGAAATGCCCGGTCTGCGCTCGACGCTCGACCTGTTGTTCAGCGAAGCCAGCCAGACCGAACCGGGCCGCGAAGTGATCCTCGATCGTCTTTGCGACGTGTTGCTGATCCAGGTGATCCGGCGCGAATTCGACAGTGGCCGCTTGTCGCTGGGCCTGCTGGCCGGCCTGTCGGATCGCCAGTTGTCGCTGGCACTGACGGCCATCCACGAGCGCCCGCATGAGCCATGGAGCCTGCAATCGCTGGCCAAGGTGGCCTGCATGTCGCGCGCCGCGTTCACTGAACGCTTCCGCGACGTGATGGGCATGCCACCGGGCGAATACCTGACGCGCTGGCGCATCGGTGTCGGCAGCCGCCTGCTGCGCCAGGGCATGCCGGTCAAGCAGGTCAGCAGCCGCGCCGGCTACACCAGCCCGTCCACGTTCACGCGCGCCTTCACGACCATGATGGGCGCCTCGCCACGCGAATGGCTCAAGCAAGCAACGGGCTGAGCCAGAAACGACAATGCAGACGGGCCTTACGGCAACGTCTGCATTGATGTTGGCAGCTCAGGCATGCGGCCATTCAGGGCCGCACATCCATCACTTCAGCATGCGGGTACGGCATGCCACCATCGCGATCACGATCGACAGCGCGCCGATATAGGCAATGGCTGCCTGCATGCCGATAAAGTGGGCGACGGCGCCGATGGCTGGCGGGCCCATCAGGCTGCCGCTGTAGGCCATGCTGGCCACTGCGGCCAGGGCCGCCGGGCCTTGCGCGCCGGCCGCGCTGAACACGAACGGGAACACCAGCGCCAGACCAACGCCCGCAACCGCGAAACCGATCAGCGCGACATAGGCGTTGGGGGCCAGCACTGCGAAGAACAGGCCGGCGGCCGCGACCATGGCACCGGTGCTCACCAGACGCTTGGCGCCATGGCGCTCTTTCAGCTTGTCGCCGAACATGCGCGAGATCAGCATCATCACCGAGAACGCCGACAGCGACAGCGGCGCGAGGCCATCCGATGCGCCGAAGTGTTCTTTGAGGAACATGCCGCTCCAGTCGGCGATGCTGCCTTCGGCCATCGAACCGAAGAAGCCCAGCAGACCCAGCAGCACCAGCGGACCACGTGGCAGTGCAAACGATTTTTTCTCGACCTGGACGCCAACTTCGTCGGCTTCCAGCACGCTGTAAGCCATCCACAGCACCACGGCGAGGGGACCAGCCAGCATCAGGAAGTGGGTTGCCGGTGCGATCTTGAGGCTGGCCATCAGGCTGCCCAGCGTGGCGCCGACCAGGCCGCCGGCGCAGCACAGGCCGTGCAGACGCGACATTTCCGACTTGCCACTGACTTTTTCGCGGCGCGCCGCTGCCGAATTCATTGCCACGTCGAAGATGCTGGCGGTCACGCCCAGCATCAGCACCGACATCATCAGGCGCGGTACCGTCGGCGCCATGCCGATCGACACCAGCACACTCAACAGCGCCATGCCCGCGAGCAGGATGGTCTTGCGGGCGCCGAAGCGTTTCATCATGAACGATGACACCGGATACGACAGCACGGCGCCCAGGCCGCCGCAGACCAGCACCATCGACAGTGCCGCATGCGACACATTGACGCCGGCGGCCAGCGCGGGGATACGGCCAGCCCACGAACCCATGATCAGGCCGAACAGTGCAAAGACAAGTGGGAGGGAATATTGCTGGGCTTGGGCGAGGACAAACGACGAACGGCGCGGCGCGGAAACAGGGGTGTGCATGAAAGCGGTGAATTGTTAAATTATTGAGGTGTCAAAGGATTGCCAAAGTGCTCTTCAGAAGCCAGCCGCGCGTGAAATATTTACTTCAGGCATCTGATGGAGCGCAATTCTAAACACCTTTTTTCGCTATGGTTTTCAAAGCGGAAAAATATTTTCAACCGTTGTTTTGCATTCACACATAAATGATGAAAGCATTGGCTCGAATACATCACCAAATAACAATCTCATACCAAAAATCACAAAAAAATCCTGTAAATCGCGAAATATGTAACGATATATTGCGTCTCTTGCGCTATTAAAGGGGTTGGTAGTCACAATCAGTATTTGCTGCGTCGCACCAAAAAGCGCAGATTCTGGTGCCGAACCGGCAGCTGATGACCTTGCCAAAGAGAAGAAATTTTCATGGCAAAGGTTTTTCTTAGGAAATTACCTTGCTTCGCGCAGCCCCTCAACTAAAGCCAAGGCCAATTGTTAAATCCTGACTGAAAAATGACATTGATTTTTAGTGCGGGCGCACGAAAAAAGGCTGCCCCCAGGCAGCCTTTTTCATCATCGGCACAATCTTGGTTTCCCAAGCGGCCTTATCTCGAATCAGTTGCAACAGATCACAGCCGGGGTCAGGTCTGACATTCAGACACGACCTCAGCCTTAACCACTTCCAACGGTACCGTGCCCGGTTTCAGACTGGCCCGGTATCAGCCGTTCCAACTACTCTACTGTCGAGATCGTGTCCGAGTGTCAGACCTGACCCCGGCTTTTTCTACCTGACTGTCGAGATCGTGTCCGAATGTCAGACCTGACCCCGGCTGTTTCGTCATTGGCATGGTCCTGGTTTCCCAGGCAACCGGGGCTTATACCAGTTGCAGCGTTACGTCGATATTGCCGCGGGTCGCGTTCGAGTACGGGCAGACGATGTGCGCGCGGTCGATCAGCGTTTGCGCTTCATCGGCCGGCACGCCTGGCAGGCTGATCTTGAGCAGGACTTCGATGCCGAAGCCGGTCGGGATCGGGCCGATGCCGACCGTGCTTTCCACCGCGACGTCCGGCGAAATTTTCAGCTTGTCGCGGTTGGCGACGAATTTCATCGCGCCCAGGAAGCAGGCCGAGTAGCCTGCGGCGAACAGTTGCTCAGGGTTCGTGCCAGGCAGACCATTGCCACCGAGTTCTTTCGGGGTGGTCAGCTTCACATCCAGTGCGCTGTCGGACGACACGGCGCGGCCCTCGCGGCCACCCGTTGCGGTGGCGTTGGCGCGGTAGAGAACGTTTTCGATTGCCATGATGAGACTCCTTGAGAGGGTGGCGGAAGACCGCCGAACTATTTAACGCTATTAGATAGCGCGCTATTTAAATGGTTTATTGCCTTGGCCCGCCGACCCGCTTACCTGTTGTGGGGTACGTTCGGCGCTGCCATGAACAACATATTACATAGCTCGCTATTTAATAGCAAGCGATTTTATTCGAGCATGTTATGCCAGCTTGCCAGCAACACGGCGCCTATACCAGCCGCACCGACTCCCGCACCACCAGACTCAACCCCGGCACATCGGCTGCCGGTTGCTGATGCCCCAGCATGGCCAGCATGCGCTGTCCGATCCCGGTGCCGACTTCGTACAGCGGCTGGCGCACAGTGGTCAGTGGCGGCGTCGTGTACATCGAGCTTTCCAGATCGTCGAACCCGACCAGCGAAATGTCTTCGGGCACGCGGATATTGCGCCGGTACAGCGCCAGGCGCGCGCCATAGGCCGTCAGATCGTTGGCCGCGAAGATCGCGCTGAAACGCACATTGGCCACCAGCAGGCTGTTGAGTGCCAACAGGCCGCTGGATTCGCTGAAGTCGCCCGTCACAACCAGCCGTGGGTCACTCGCGATACCGTGTTTGGCCAGCGTGTCGTTGTAGCCTGCCAGGCGCTCGCGTGCGTCGCGATGATCGGGTGGCCCGGCGATGTGGGCAATGCGCCGGTGCCCCTGGCTGATCAGGTATTCCACCGCTTCGCAGGCGCCGCCGTAGTTGTCCAGGCAAAACGCCTGCGTGCGCTCGCCCTGCACTTCGCGCCCGAACGCCACGATCGGTACGCGGCGCGAAAAGTCGAGGATCTGCTTGTCGCTCATATTGCCGGTCAGGATCGCCACGCCATCGACGCGGCGCCCGATCAACAGCTCGACCCGCTCGGCTTCTTCGTCCGCATGCCAGTGGCCGCTCATGATCAGGAGCGCGTAGCCGGAGGCCTTGACCGCATCTTCGATGCCGACCATGGCGCGGTTGAAGTAACCGCTCTCGAGCGACTGGGTCAGCACGCCAATGGTGTTGGTGCTGCCCATCTTGAGGCTTTGCGCCAGGCGGTTGGGCTTGTAGTTGAGCTCATCGATGACACGCTCGATCGTGCGCCGCTTGTCGTCCGACACCTTGGCGGTGCCGTTCAAGAAACGCGAAACGGTGGCCGGCGACACGCCTGCCCTGCTGGCGACCTGGTACAGCGTGGTGATACCGCTATCGATGTTTTTCATGAAGCGTTCTGGACAGGTCCGGGGCAATTTGTTGCTTGAAGTATATCACGCAGCTTTCCGATAAAACGGCGGCTGAACCATGCTTATGAAACCCTTTCATAAACAATCCGTCGTTGACCTGCAACAAACCCACTACTCCCTATCATAAATACTAATTGACATTTTTTTACCGTTGAAATTACTATGAAACCGTTTTCAAGATTGATGAAACCGATTTCTTATCAGTCCTAACGCAAGCAGTACCCATAAAACTATATCGGAGACAAGCATGACAACCATGACGCCCCAACCGGCAGGGGTCCGTACGCCCTCGTCCGCCCCTATCCGCCTGGCCATCCTGACGCTGCTCGCCAGCATCGGTACAGCCCACGCACAATCGGCTGCCGATCCGGCCTCGCCTGCCGCCGCCACACCGGCCGCCGTCGTCGACAATGGCCGCATCGCCGAAGTGGTCGTGACCGCCACCAAGCGCTCGACCTCGCTACAGCGCACCCCGATTGCGGTCACCGCGCTGACCGCCGCCACGCTGGCCGACAACCATGTGCAGACCCTGCTCGACGTCGTCGCACTGGTCCCAGGCTTCCAGGCCACGGCCCAGGGTGACCACGGCGTGACCACGATGACGCTGCGCGGCATCGGCAACGACAGCGCCAAGACCGAATACGCCGACCCTGAAGTCGCCTCGTTCGTCGACAACGTGTATTCGCCACGCGCCGAAGGCGCCACTGCCCTGCTGTTCGACGTCGAAGGCATCGAAGTGCTGCGCGGCCCGCAAGGCACGCTGTGGGGCCGCAACTCCACCGTCGGCGCGGTCAATATCCAGACCGTCAAGCCAGAACTGAACAGCCGCTCGGGCTATGTTGAAGGCGGCATCGGCGACTATAACCGCATCGGCACGCGCGGCGCGGTCAATGTGCCGCTGTCCGAAACGGCAGCACTGCGCTTTGCCGTCGTGCACGAGCGTCATGATGGCTATGTCGATTACCAGCAATTCCCGAACCCGTCGATCGCGCAACAGCGCGCTGCCTACCTGGCCGCCGGCGGCGCCGCTGCCGGCTTCCGCCCGATCAATCCGAACAACTACGTCTCTGGCGGCGACAAGTACAGCGCCCAGGACCAGACCGCAGCGCGCATGTCGCTGCTGTGGCACCTGGCGCCGAACCTGCGCTGGAACATCGCCTACGAAAAATTCATCGACCGCGGCACCCCGAGCGCCAACCTGATGCAAACGCCGCGGGCTGGCCAGGACCACTGGTCGACGCTGTCCGATTCGTCGCCATGGGTCAACCGTGACAGCGACAACGTGCGCAGCCGCCTGAGCTGGGACATCAGCCCCGACCTCGCGCTGCAATACGTGGCCGGCTGGTCCAAGTACAGCGGCGACATGCGCTTCGACCAGGACGGCGGCACGATCCTCCCGACCTCGATCATCTCGGGCGGCAAGTTCCAGGAACACACCACGACCGACTCCAACTACCGCAGCTACAGCCACGAAGTGCTGCTGCAGTCGGTCGGCACGCGCGCCATCGACTGGCAGGTCGGCGCCTACTATGGCAAGGAAAAGAACAATATCCGCTTCGACATCGGCGGCATGAACGGCACCGAAGATGGCACCGTGGCATGGCAGGGCTCGTTCATCCAGCCTGACCAGACCGTGGAAAACTCGGCCGTCTTCGGCCAGGCCACGTGGAACATCACCGATGCCTGGCACCTGACCGGCGGTGTGCGCTACACCCACGACAAGCGCGTCCACATTGGCGGGCGCGGCTACACCTGGGCGTACGACGCCAGCGCCCCACAACTGCCGCTCAATCCGCAGATCGATCCGCGCGATCCGGTCAACGGCTACCAGTCCGGCGTGCCGAACGATGGCCGCTACAGCGACAACAAGGCCACCGGTCTGGTGCGCGTGAACTACGACATCGACCGCAACAATATGGTGTATGCGAGCGTGTCGACCGGCTACAAGGCGGGCGGCGTGCAGGATCGCGGCTTGCCATACCAGCCAGAGACGTTGACCAACTTCGAGATCGGTTCGAAGAGCACCTTCATGGATGGCGCGCTGCGTATCAACAACGCGCTGTTCTACATGGATTTCAAGGACTTCCAGTTCAATTCGCCGGTCAGCTTCTCCGACGGCAGCCGTGGCCTGGCCATCGAGAATGCCGATGGCGCCAAGGTCACGGGCCTGGAAACCGAGATCGCCGCCCGTATCGCGAAAGACGGCCGCCTGTCGATCGCACTGGCCGTGCTCGACACCAAGCTCGGTCACCTGGTCGCCGGCTCGAACGACTATGCGCTGCCACCGTGCACGGTCGACACCCGCATCGAGACCTGCCTGGACGTGAGCGGTCACAAGCTGCCGCACGCACCGAAGTTCTCGACCACGGTACAGTACCAGCACACGTTCCGCCTGGCCGATGGCGCTACCCTGGTGCCGCGCATCACGGCGCGCTACGAAGATGAAGTCAGCCTGAGCGTGTTCGACCTGGGTCCGGAAGACCGCCAGAAAGCCTACGCCAGCGCCGACCTTGGCCTGCGCTACGCGAAGGACAAATGGTGGGTCGACGCCTTCGTGCGCAACGTCGGCGACAAGAAGATTAAGACCAGCGCCTTCAACGGCTTCGGCCCTTGGCTGGCGCAGTACAAGCCACCACGTACGGTTGGCGTGAATACCGGCTTTGATTTCTAAAAGCTGAAGCATGGCAAGCGCGCCCGGTGGGCGCGCTGCTTTTTTTGTTTGACCTGAATCTGCCCCAGCAGTGATCCGAGAGTTCCATGACCAACAGCCCCGACTTCGACTTCCGCAATAATTTTCCTTCCGACTTCACCTGGGGCGTGGCCACCAGTTCCTTCCAGATCGAGGGCGCTGCCGCCGTCGATGGCAAGGGGCCGTCGATCTGGGACACCTTCTGCCTGGACCAGAACAATATCAAGGATGGCAGCGACGGCATTGTCGCCTGCGACCACTATCACCGCTACCAGGAAGACGTCGGCATCATGGCGTCGATCGGCGTGGACGCCTACCGCTTCTCGTTCGCCTGGGCGCGCGTCCAGCCGGATGGCAAGGGCGCCTGGAACGAAGCGGGCTTCGATTTCTATGACCGCCTGCTGACCGAACTGGCGAGCAAAGGCATCCGCGCGCACGCGACCCTGTACCACTGGGACCTGCCGCAAGGCCTGCAGGACGATGGCGGCTGGCTCAATCGCGAGACCGCCTACCGCTTCGCCGATTACGCGCGCGAAATCGCGCGCCGCTTCGGCAACCGGTTAGAAGCCATCGCCACCCACAACGAACCGTGGTGCACGGCCAACCTGGGCTACGGCAATGCGCAGTTCGCGCCCGGCGTGGCCGACCTGAAGCAATCGATCCAGGTCTCGCACCACCTGCTGCTGTCGCACGGCCTGGCCATGAGCGCGATGCGCGAGGTTGGCAGCAGCGCGCAGCTGGGCATCGTATTGAACCAGTGGACGGCCGATGCGGCCACCGATTCGCAGGCCGACCGCGACATGGCCGAATTCGAGTATGCACGCTCGGTGCAGTGGTTCATGGACCCGATCTTCAAGGGCCGCTATCCGGAACTGGCGCTGCGCGGCCATGGCGAGAACGCCCCCGTCGTTGCTGACGGCGATCTGGCCATCATCCACCAGAAGATCGACTTCCTCGGCTCGAACTATTACTTCCGCTCGTGGTGCAGCGCCAGCACGCCGCCCGTACCGGCGCCAGCGCGCCACGGCGTGACCGACATGGGCTGGGAAATCTTCCCCGAAGGCCTGTCCGAACTGCTGCTCAAACTGAAGGCCGAGTATCCCGACCTGCCGCCGGTGTACATTACCGAAAACGGCATGGCCAATCCGGACGTGCTGGAAAACGGCCGCGTGCACGATACAGCGCGCATCGCCTACGTGCGCAGCCACCTGGCCGCGCTCAAGGACGCGATGGACGCGGGCGTGAACGTGCGCGGCTACTTCCTCTGGAGCCTGCTCGACAACTTCGAGTGGAATTCGGGCTACGCCAAGCGCTTCGGCATCGTGCACGTGGACTATGCGAACCAGCAGCGCACGCTGAAAGACAGCGCGCTGTGGTACCGCGAATTCATCGCCAGCCGCATCAAGGCTTGATCAACGGGATCATCATGCGCCCTGCCAAAACCGTATCACCGCTGCTGTGGGTCCCGACCGGCTACTTCACGATGGCGCTCGGCTACGTGATGCTCACCAGCGTCACCGCCATCATGTTCAAGAATCTGGGCATGGACAACGGCCGCGCGGCCCAGTATTCGAGCCTGTTGATCCTGGCCTATACGGTCAAGCCGCTGTTCGCGCCGTTCGTCGAGATGTACCGCACCAAGAAGTTCTTTGTCCTGTGTTCGCAGCTCGCCATCGGCGCCGGCTTTGCCGGCGTGGCGCTGCTGATGGAACTGCCCGGGTACATGACCTTCCTGATGGCGATCTTCTTTGCGCTATCGTTCATCGGCGCGACGCAGGACATCGCCAGCGACGGCGTGTACGTCACGTCGCTCGACGCGCGCGCGCAGTCGCTGTACTGCGGCATCCAGAGCCTGTCGTGGAATATCGGCCCGATCGTCGCTGCTGGCGGCATGGTCTACCTGAGCGGCTACCTGCACACCCACGTGTTCGGCCATGATCCGGGCGTGTTCGGTCCGGACTGGATCGACGCCTGGCGCATCATCTTCCTGCTTGTCGGTGGCCTGACGCTCTTGATGGCGCTGTGGCACTGGCGTTTCATGCCCGACGGCGCGCGCGCCGCCGACACGCCATCGAGCGCGAAGGACGCCGGCCGCATCCTGGTCGACGCCTTCGTCACGCTGTTCCAGAAGCGCGGCGTGTGGCGCATGATCGCGTTCGCATTTCTGTTTCGCTTCAGCGTCGGCCTGCTGGAAAAGATCGGCCCGTTCTTCATGGTCGACCCGGCGTCGAAAGGCGGTCTCGGTCTGTCCAACGAGATGCTGGGCCTGATTTACGGCACCTATGGCCTGGCCGCGGTGCTGGTCGGCTCGCTGCTGGGCGGCCTGTATGTCGCCAAGCGCGGCCTGAAGTCGACGCTGTTCGTGCTGTGCTGCGCGATCAACATCCCGAACGTCGCGTTCCTGGTCATGAGCATCTACACGCCATCGAGCCTGGTGCTGATCACGCTGGGCGTGGCCATCGAAAAGTTCTTCTTCGGCTTCGGCGCGGTCGGCTTCATGATCTACCTGATGCAGCAGCTCGCACCGGGCAAGTACACCACCACCCACTACGCGTTCGGCACGGGCCTGATGGGCCTGTGCGGCATGGTCACGGGCGTCATCAGCGGCCACCTGCAAGAGATGATGGGCTACGTCGCCTACTTTGGCCTGGTGATGGTCGCGACCATCCCGTCGTTCATCGCCACCTGGTACGCGCCGTTCTATCACGATGACGGCAGCACGCCGGCGGCGGGCGTCGGCACGGATGGCAAGACGGTGCCGGTATGAAGCGCACCGTGCTCGCCACGGCGCTGCTGACGCTTGCTGCGAACGCCGGGTCTGCGGAGATCAAGGTCAATGCGGTGGGCTTCCTGCCGCAATCGCACAAGCTGGCCGTGATCCCGCAGGCGCTTGGTGCGAACCGGTTCGAGGTCGTCGACGCTGACAACAAGGTCGTGCTGGATGGCGCGCTGGGCGCGCCGAGCCGCTGGGCGCCGTCGGGCGAGACCGTACGCGTGGCCGACTTCAGTGCGCTGACGCAGGCCGGCGCCTACCGCGTCCGCGTGGGCGGCCTGCTGTCCGATCCGTTCACGGTCGCCCAGGATGGCTACCGCGCGCTGGGCGACGCGGCCCTGAAGGCGTTCTACTTCAACCGCAGCGCGATCGCCCTGACGCCGGAATATGCCAGCGCGTGGGCGCGGCCCGCAGGCCATCCGGACGACAAGGTGCTGGTGCATGCGTCGGCGGCATCAAAAGCGCGCCCGCAAGGCACGGTCATCGCCAGTCCCAAGGGCTGGTACGACGCCGGCGACTATAACAAGTACGTGGTCAACTCGGGCATCGCGACCTACACGCTGCTGGCCGCGCTCGAGCACTTCCCCGATGTCTTCAAACGCGATATCGGCATCCCTGAATCCGGCAATGGCGTGCCCGACATCCTCGACGAGGCGCTGTGGAACCTCGACTGGCTGCTGACGATGCAGGACCCGGCCGATGGCGGCGTGTACCACAAGCTCACCAATCTGCGTTTCGACGGGATGGTCATGCCGCATGCGGCATCCACCACCCCGCGCTACGTGGTGGCCAAGAGCACGGCAGCGGCACTCGATTTCGCCGCCACGATGGCCACCGCCAGCCGCGTGCTGGCGCCGTACGACGCGAAGTGGCCCGGCCTGTCGCAGCGCATGCTGGTGGCGGCACAGGCTGCGTGGCGCTGGGCCGAAGCGCATCCGAACGTCGTTTTCAAGAACCCGAAGGATGTCGTGACCGGCGAATACGGCGACGCACAGCTGGCCGACGAATTCGCCTGGGCCGCGGCCGAACTGTTCATCGCGACCGGACAGAGTGACTACGCGCAGGCGTTCATGCGCCGTGACGCCGCCTTGAGCACACCGGCCTGGGACAATGTAGCCGCGCTGGGCTGGATGTCGCTGGCACACCACCGCGACCGCCTGAAGCCCGGGATCGACCGCGCGCTGATCGAACGCCGCATCGACACGCTGGCCAAGCAGCTCGCGGCGAAGGCCGATGACGGCTACCGGGTACCGCTGGCATCAAAAGACATCGTCTGGGGCAGCAATGCGGTGATCCTGAACCAGGGCATGATGCTGCTGCAGGCCTACCGCATCAACGGCACGCCGGCCTATCTGCAGGCGGCGCAGTCGAGTCTCGACTATGTATTGGGCCGCAACGCTACCGGCTACACGTTCGTCACGGGCTTTGGCGCGCGCCCGGTCATGCAGCCGCACCACCGGCCATCGATGGCCGATGGCGTGGCCGCACCGGTGCCGGGCTGGCTGGCCGGCGGCCCGAATCCGGGCCAGCAGGACGCCAAGGATTGCCCGCCGTATCCGGGCAAGCTGCCGGCGCTGTCCTATCTCGACCACGCATGCAGCTACGCCGCCAACGAGGTCGCCATCAACTGGAACGCGCCGCTGGTGTACGTCACGGCGGCGCTGTCCGCGCTCACGCCCCACCTCATGACTGACTCTGCCACCGTTTCGCTTGCCGCGCTGCTGCGCGAAGAACAGCAACTGCAATTCGATCGCTTCGACGACGATACCGCGCGGGCCGTCGGTGCGCAGCTGGTCGCGCGCGCAGAACGCGAACACAAGACCGTGACGATCCAGGTCACGCGCGGCGACGCCGTGCTGTTCAAGCAGGCGATGCCGGGCGCGTCGCCCGATCACGCCGACTGGATCCGCCGCAAGAACAACCTGGTCGGACGCACTGGCCACAGTTCGTTCTATACCCACAACGAAGTACGCCAGGGCGGGGGCGACCATGATGCGCTGCCTGGTCTGGACATGCGCGACTATGCCGCCCACGGCGGCGCGTTCCCCGTCATCGTGCGCGGCCAGGGCGTGGTCGGCACGGTCACTGTGTCCGGACTGCCGGGGCCGGACGACCATGCGCTGGTGGTCGCTGCGCTGAAGGATTACCTGACGCCCCCTTCGCCGTAACGGCGCGGCCTTATTCGTCGGTCAGGCTGCGCGCGACTTCCTGTCGGTACAGTTGCCAGGCAAAGCGCCACACCACCACGGTCACGATGAACAGCTTGGTCCAGATCAGTAGCCAGATCACGGTGGTCAGGTCGATGCCAGGGTAGGCCGCGCGCACTGCAGCGGTGGCGATCATGATCAGCACGACCGGCGCCAGCGCCAGCAGTAGCGGTCGCACCAGCTGGCGCCGCGTGCGGGTAAAGGGAGGCGTCATCGTGGCCGGGAATGGGTTGTTTGCATCGCCCGGGCAGGATTGACCGGGACGAGCCTGACATCCTACCAGCCTGTGTGTCGAACCAGGACGACTACCTGGAGGCCAGCTTTACGCCGCTTTACATTTGCCACCCTGTTGTGCAGTCGGTACCAGTCCGTTAAAGAGATACGACTCGCCACAGGACAAACATCATGGTTTCCAGCATCAGCAGCAGCACTGCAACCCAGGCCACCTACGCACCGGCCGCCAAGAAAACTCCCGATGAGACGGTTGCCACCCCCGGCCCGGTCGCCACGACCGATGACCAGACAGCCGCCAGCGCACCGACCCAGAGCGCCGAATCGGCCGCCAGCGCGCGCCTGGGCGACCAGTTGAATGCCCAGGCCGACGCGTCGCGCGTGCAGCGCGCCGTGGACGAAGCAGGCACTGAAAGCGACACGACAACGGCAACCGGGAGCGAAGCGTCGGGCGATGCAGCCGCAGAGGCAGGGGCAGCAGCGGCCCCGAGCGGCAGCGCGGCACCCGCTGCATCGACGGCCACGTCCACCACGGCATCAACGACCAACGACTACGTCGCCGAAGCCGACACCGATTCGGACAAGACCGTCAGCGACGACGAGCAGGCAGCCTACGAGACCAAGCTGCGCCAGCAGGCCGAGGCAGCTGCCGAAACGAAGGCGGCCGCCGCAAAAGAAGCCGATCCACAGGATGCGCTGACGGCCGAAGTGCGCGCCACGTATGGCGTCGACAAGGCCGCCGAACCGGCGCTGAACATTACTGCCTGATGCCGGATCATGCTGCACTGCACCCGAAGTTATCAGCAGTAAAATCGAAATAAACGACGAAACGCGTTGTAGTCAGGTCGTCAACTACGGTAGAGTGTCGCATTCCGAGAAGTATTTCACGAGGCGGCGCATGCCAGAATTCAGCCCAACTACGCCCCCCGGATCGTTGATTGCCAACCATCTGCACGCCTGCTCTGCCAGGCTGCCGGATGCAATCTGGCACGCAACCAACCAACAATTACCCCCGCTGGTAACCACAATTCTGCGCAACGCACTTGTGGCGCCGGCGGCGCTTGCCCATGGCGCGGCGCATCCACCACGGATGCGCGCGCCGGAGAACACCATGAACCAGTCCCAACCTGCCCTGCGCCTGTGCGCACGCCGTTACATGTCGCACTGCCCCGAAGGATGATGTCGATGACCTCACTGCCACTGATCCTCCTCGTCCTTCTCCCCTTCGCGGGCGCCATCATTTCCGCTTGCCTGCCCAACACCTCGCGCAACCGGCCCGCCGCTGCTGCCGGTGTGTTCACCCTGGCGGCGCTCATCATCGCCATCTCCAAATTCGACGAACTCGGCGCCGGCCAAGTGGTATTGGAGCGCTATGAGTGGCTGCCGCTGTTCGGCCTGGACTTCATCGTGCGCATGGATGGCCTGGCCTGGCTGTTCTCGATCATGGTGCTCGGCATTGGCCTCCTGGTGATCCTGTACGCGCGCTACTACATGTCCAAGCAGGATCCGGTGGCGCGCTTCTACGCCTACATGCTGGCATTCATGGGCTCGATGATGGGCGTGGTCCTGTCCGGCAACCTGATCCAGCTGGTGGTGTTCTGGGAACTCACCAGCCTCACGTCCTTCCTGTTGATCGGCTACTGGCAAGACAGTAACGATGCCCGCCGCGGCGCGCGCATGGCGTTCACCGTCACCACCGCCGGCGGCCTGTGCCTGCTCACTGGCGTACTGATCCTCGGCCATATCGTCGGCAGCTACGAGCTCGATGCGGTGCTCGCCGCCGGCGACCAGATCCGCGCCCATTCGCTGTACCTGCCGGCCCTGATCCTGGTGGCGCTGGGCGCGCTGACCAAGAGCGCGCAGTTCCCGTTCCACTTCTGGCTGCCCCATGCGATGGCTGCGCCGACGCCCGTCTCGGCCTACCTGCACTCGGCCACGATGGTCAAGGCCGGCGTGTTCCTGCTGATCCGCCTGTGGCCGGCGCTGGGCGGCACGCCCGAATGGACCTGGCTGATCGGCGGGGCCGGCGTCATCACGCTGCTGCTGGGCTCCTTCTTCGCGATCTTCCAGAACGACATGAAAGGGCTGCTCGCCTACTCGACCATCAGCCACCTGGGCCTGATCACGGTGTTGCTGGGCATCGGCTCGCCGCTGTCGGTGGTGGCGGCGATCTTCCACGTGATGAACCACGCGATCTTCAAGGCGTCGCTGTTCATGGCCGTCGGCATCATCGACCACGAAACCGGCACCCGCGACATGCGCGTGCTGCGCGGGCTGCGCCGTGCAATGCCCGTCACCGCTGCGCTGGCGATCGTCGCGTCGGCCTCGATGGCCGGTGTACCACTGCTGAACGGCTTCCTGTCGAAAGAGATGTTCTTCGCCGAGACCGCGCACGTGGGCGGCACCGAAGACTGGTCGATGTCGTATGCGGCCGTCGCGATGGGCATTTTCAGCGTGGCCTATTCGCTGCGCTTCATCAGCGTGTTCTTCGGCCAGCTGGCCAAGGACCTGCCGAAAGAGCCGCACGAGCCTGTGCGCTGGATGCGCTTCCCGGTCGAGTGCCTGGTGGTGCTGTGCATCGCCGTGGGCGTGATGCCCGAGCGCGTGGTGGGCGACATCCTGGCCGTGGCCTCGAGCTCCGTGCTGGGCGCGGCCATGCCGGCCTACGACCTGGCGATCTGGCACGGCTTCAATCTGGCGCTCGGCATGAGCGGCGCGGCCCTGGTACTGGGCACCCTGCTGTACTGGGTGCTGCTGCGCCGCCACGACCTGCGCGAACGCACGCGGGTGCCGGTGCTGCACCGCCTGAAAGGCGCGCAAGCCTACGAGAGCACGATGCTGGCGCTGTCGCTGGGCGCGACCTGGATCATCCGCCTGACCGGCACCCGGCGCCTGCAGCCGCAGCTCCTGGTCCTGATGTCGTTCATGATCGTGGTGCCGCTGCTGCTGGTCAATCCGTGGTTCAGCCTGCCAGCGGTAAACCTGCTGAATATCGAACCGCTGTTCGCCGTGCTGTGGCTGATCGGCGCTGCCTGCGCCGCCGGCGCGGCCTACAAGGCCAAGTACCACCGCCTGGCGGCACTGAGCATGGTCGGCGGCACCGGTATCGTCACCGCGATCACCTTCGTCTGGCTGTCGGCGCCCGACCTGGCGCTGACCCAGCTGATGGTCGAAACGGTGACCACGGTGCTGATCCTGCTTGGCCTGCGCTGGCTGCCGCCGCGCCTCGTGCCGAAGGTCCTCAAGCTCACGAAGGCGCCGCCAAGCACCTGGTTCCGGCGCTCGCGCGACAGCCTGATCGCCGTCGGCGGCGGCCTGGGCATCGCCGCGGCCAGCTATGCGGTGCTGATGCGTAGCCCGCCGCCGTCGATCGGTGAATTCTTCGTGCTGCGCGCCCTGACCGAAGGCGGAGGCTCGAACGTGGTCAACGTGCTGCTGGTCGACTTCCGCGGTTTCGATACGCTGGGCGAAGTGACCGTGCTGTCGGCCGTGGCGCTGACCGTGTACGCGCTGCTGCGGCGCTTCCGCCCGGCGACCGAATCGATCGCGATTCCCGTGCAGCAGGCCAGCGACGTCGATCCCACCAAGGACCAGGCGCCGGCCGCGCAGGCGCGCAGCGGCTACCTGATGATCCCGGCCATCTATCTGCGCCTGCTGCTGCCGGTGATGGGCGTGATGGCGGCCTACTTCTTCATGCGCGGCCACAACCTGCCCGGTGGCGGCTTCGTCGCTGGCCTAATTTTTGCCACCGCGCTGATCGTGCAGTATATGGTCGCCGGCACCGACTGGGTCGAATCGCACCTGCGCCTGCGCCCGCACCGCTGGATTTCGTGGGGCCTGTTTTGCGCCTGCTTCACCGGCATCGGCGCCTGGTTCCTCGGCTACCCGTTCCTGACCAGCCACACGGCCCACCTCGACCTGCCCGTGCTGGGCGAACTGCACGTGCCAAGCGCGTTCATGTTCGACCTGGGCGTGTTCCTGGTGGTCGTGGGTTCGACCATGCTCACGCTCGTCGCGCTGGCCCACCAGTCGCTGCGCAGCCACCGCCTGGCCGCCGACGCCACGCGCGTCACCATTCCACCTGCCAAGGAGATCCTCTGATGGAGCTTGTTCTTTCGCTTGCCATCGGCATCGTGTTCGCCTCCGGCATCTGGCTTGTCCTGCGTCCGCGCAGCTTCCAGGTGCTGTGCGGCCTGATGCTGATGTCGTACGCCGTCAACCTGTTCATCTTCGCGATGGGCCGCCTGTGGATCGACGCGCCGCCGCTCACCCCGGCCGGCACCCTGGCCAATCCGGCCATCCTGGCCGACCCGCTGCCACAGGCGCTGGTGCTGACCGCGATCGTGATCGGCTTTGCCACCACCGCCCTGTACCTGGTAGTGATGATCGGTTCGCGCGGCCTGACCGGCACCGACCACGTTGACGGCAAGGAGCCCGATCTATGAGTCTGCACTGGACCCAGCACCTGATCCTGGTGCCGGTAATACTGCCGCTGCTGGTCGGCGCCGCGCTGGCCCCGCTCACGCAGGGCTGGCACCGCCTGAAGTTCTGGCTCAGCTACGCGTCGATCCTGGGCCTGGTGGCCAACGCGCTGGCGCTGGTCCACATGACCGACGGCGGCGCCTGGCAAGACGGCATGGGCATCTACCTGGCCGGCAACTGGAGTGCGCCGTTCGGCATCGCCCTGCTGGCCGATCGCCTCAGCAGCATCATGCTGCTGCTCACCGCCCTGCTTGGCCTGGCATCGTTGCACTTCACCAAGCAGCGCTGGGGCCGGATCGGCGTGCACTTCCACACGCTGTTCCAGTTCCTGCTGATGGGCATCAACGGCGCCTTCCTGACGCACGACCTGTTCAACCTGTTCGTGTTCTTCGAAGTGATGCTGGCGGCCTCGTACGGCCTGGTGCTGCACGGGTATAACGCCGAGCGCATCCGCGCCAGCATGCAGTACATTGCGATCAACCTGGCCGCCGCGCTGCTGTTCCTGCTCGGCCTGGCGCTGATCTACGCGACCACCGGCACGCTGAACATGGCCGATGTGGCGGGCCGCGTGCCACTGCTGGCGGGCGACGACCTGGCGCTGTTCAAGATTGGTGCCACGCTGATGGCGCTGACGTTCCTGACCAAGAGCGCGATGTGGCCGCTGGGCTTCTGGCTGCCGACCACCTACGCCGCCGCATCGCCGCCGGTGGCGGCCATGCTGGTGCTGATGACCAAGGTCGGCGCGTACGTGGTGCTGCGCCTGTGGCTGCTGATTTTCTCGGACGACGCCGGCGCTGCTGCCGGCTTCGGCAAGGATGCGCTGCTGTACGGCGGCATGGCCACCATCGTGTTCGGCGCCGCCGGCATGCTCTCGACCGACACGGCCGGGCGCATGGCGGGTTACGCCGCAATCGTCTCGTCCGGCACGTTGCTGTCGGTGATCGGCTACGGCCAGCCGAACCTGATCACGGCCGGCATCTATTACCTGATCGGCTCGACGCTCGCGGTGGCCGCATTCCTGCTGTTGATCGAGCTGATCGACCGCATCCGCACGCCGCGCTCGGCGATGCTGGCGCTGACGATGGAAGCCTACGCCGTCGAAGACGCACCGGACGAACCGGTCGGACGCGGCGTGCCGGCCGTGATGGCGTTCCTGTCGCTGGCCTTTGCCGCCTGCGCGCTGATGATCGCCGGACTGCCACCGCTGCCGGGCTTCATCGCCAAGTTCGGCATGTTCCATGCGGTGCTCCATCCGCAGGTCGTGGCCACGGCCGCGAATGGCGTCATGACGGGACCGACGACGATCCCTGTCGCCGGCTGGGTGCTGATCGCGCTGATCGTGCTGTCGGGCCTGATCGCCGTGATCTCGATGATGCGCTTTGGCGTACGCACCTTCTGGGCCAGTGGCGTGCTGGTGCCGCCCAAGCTGCACCGCACCGAAGTGATGCCGATTATCTTCTTGCTGGGACTGGCGATCGGGATGACGATCCAGGCCAATGCGCTGTTTGGCTACCTGGCGCGCGCCAGCGACGCGATCCATCGTCCGGCAACCTATATCGGCCGCGTGCTGTCCGAACCGAGCCTGCCCGGGCCGGCCTCATCGCCCGCCCCCACCATCAACCTGACACCGGAGGCGCCATGAAGCGCTGGCTCCCCCACCCTGTCGTCTCGCTCCTGCTGTGCGGCCTGTGGCTGCTGCTGAACCAGACGTTCTACCCGGGCCACGTCCTGCTCGGCGCGCTGCTCGGCATCGCCGCGCCGATCCTGACGCGTCACCTCAACCCGCTCGGCTACCCGCGCATGCGCGCACCCGTCGTGGCGCTGCGCCTGCTCGGTTTTGCCTCGGTCGAGGTCGTGCGCTCGTGCTTCAACGTCAGCCGCGTGATCCTGTTTGCCGATTACGCCAACCTGAAATCGGAGTTCATCCGCGTGCCGCTGACGATGCGCGACGAGTATGGGCTGGCCGCGCTGTCCTGCCTGATCAACATGACGCCGGGCACGGTATGGACCGAGATCCAGCCCGACACCCATGAGCTGGTCCTGCACGTGTTCGACCTGCACGATGCGGCCTGGTGGATCGACACCATCCAGACCCGCTACGAGCAACCCCTGATTGAAATCTTCGAGAAGAAAGGCCCCCATGGCGACCCTGCTTGAACTGTCGATCGGCTACGCCCTCGTGTGCGCCATGGCGGCAATGCTGCTGTGCGCCATACGCCTGCTGATCGGGCCATCGGCCCACGACCGCGTGCTGGCGCTCGATACCCTGTGGATGTGCGGCATGCTGCTCGCGCTCGTGCTGGGCATCCGCTTCGGCACGCAAATCTATTTTGAGGTGGCGATGCTCACCGTGCTGGTCGGCTTTGTCTCGACCATCGCGATCGCCAAGTTCCTGATGCGCGGGGAGATCATCGAATGAATGGCATCGAACAATTGCCCGACTGGGCTGCCCTCGTCGTCTCGCTGCTGCTGATCGTTGGCGCGAGCATCGTGCTGATCGGCGCGCTGGGCCTGCTGCGCCTGCGCACCTTCTACCAGCGCATCCACGGCCCAGCCATCACGGTCACGATCGGCGCCGGCAGCCTGCTGCTGGCCTCCATGCTGTACTTCACAGTCGCGCAATCCCGGCCCGTCGTGCATGAAGTGATCATCACGCTGTTCATCCTGCTCACGGCGCCTGTGGTCTCGATGATGATCATGCGCGCCGCTGTCTACCGCGACCTGCGGGCCCGCCGGCCCGATGCCGGCGCCACCGCCGGCGACGTCTACTCGATCGTCGACGAAGAATAAGTCACAGGCCGGGGCCGATACGCGCCCCGGCCTGCCTCTCCCGTAGAGTAAATACAACACTCCTGTCACGACGTTGGCGCATCGCAGCAATGATAGCGCTATCAAATCGCGCCTTTACGCTTCGAGTCAGCGGCCTTGCTCAACCTCGAAATTTCCTGCGAGACACCGGCGCCACGCCGCAAAATTGCATTGCGTTGCAACATCGATATCTGGTTTACAAATTTCATAAGCTCGACAACACTGAAAAAAAGCGCGATGTTAGCGCTAACGAATTGAGGAGATACGATGTCGGCAAGCAGCACATCCCCCGCTCTGCGCTGGGTCGTCATGGGAGTCAGCGGATCGGGCAAGAGCACGGTGGGAGCCATGCTGGCCGCCCATGACAGCGTCCCGTTCCTCGAAGGCGATGCGTATCACCCGCCCGCCAACGTCAGCAAGATGAGCGCCGGCATCCCGCTCGACGACGATGACCGCGCCGGCTGGCTGGCCAGCCTGGCCGGCGAAATCCGCGCCGCGCGTGAACAGGGCCACGGCCTGGTGCTGTCCTGCTCATCGCTGAAGCGGCGCTACCGCGACCTGCTACGCGACGCCGATCCCGCGCTGCGCTTCGTCCATCTGGCCGGACCGCGCGAGCTGATCGCCACGCGCATGACATTCCGCCCCGGCCACTACATGCCGCCGTCGCTGCTGGAGAGCCAGTTGCGGATTCTCGAGCCGCTGCAGCCGGACGAAGCCGGCCTGACCCTCGACATCACGCTGGTGCCGCAGGCGCTGGTGGAACGCATCACGGCCAGCACCTGATCAGCGCAGCCCTTACCCATTTGCCAGCAGGCGCAGCCACCCACCCATAGAGGCGGCGCGCTTTCATCCAACGAGCATCGAGGAGACAACCATCATGCGCACACCCGTTCAACGCACTCTCATCAGCCTGGCCGTGGCCAGTGCCTGCTGGATGGTCGGCGCCGCCGCCCACGCCCAGCAGGCGCAAACCGAGCCTGCCACCGACACCGCACCCGAGGCCACTGCGCCGGACACCAGCCTGGCTGGCCCAGCGACAGCGACAGCGGCAGAACCGGCCTCCACGTCCGTAGTGCGCATCTCGGGCTCGCGCATCGCTGCGCGCGGCTTCTCCCAGCCGACGCCCACCACGAGCCTGAGCGCCGCCGACCTCGAAAAGGCGGCCAAGCCGAACCTGTTCAACACGCTGACCGAACTGCCGGCGCTGCAGGGCAGCACGGGCCGCACGACCAGCACCAACAGCACCAGCAGCGGCATCCAGGGACTGAGCTCCCTGAGCCTGCGCGGCCTGGGCACGATCCGGACCCTGACGCTGCTCGACGGCCAGCGCGTCGTCGGCGCCAATGTCACGGGTGTGACCGACGTCAGCCAGTTCCCGCAACTCTTGGTCAAGCGCGTCGACGTGGTGACCGGCGGCGCCTCCGCGTCGTACGGCTCGGACGCGGTCGGCGGCGTGGTCAACTTCGTCACCGATAAAACCTTCACCGGCTTCAAGTCGAACGTCCAGGTAGGCCAGACCAAGTACGACGACGACCGCGGTGCCACCGTGCAGGCAGCCTGGGGCCGGGCGTTCCTCGACAACCGCCTGCACGTGACGGCCAGCGGCGAGTTCACGAAAGAAAACGGGATCGAATCGCCCGGCATTGGCGGCGTGGGCCCGAACGGGCGCACCTGGTACCAGAACCCGGCCTATTCGGTACGGCCCCTGAACCAGACCGGTGACGGCCTGCCGCAATACCGCGTGATCTCGAACGCGCAGCAGTACCAGTATTCGAAATACGGCCTGATCACGAACGGCCCGCTGCAGGGCACGGCATTCGGCGACGGCGGCGTGCCGTACCAGTTCCAGTATGGCTCCAACGGTCGGCCCACCGGCACGGGTGCGGTCACCAATTGCGTCAATCCGTTCTGCATCGGCGGCGACTTGAGCGGCAGCGTGGGCTCGGGCACCAATCTGGCGATGAACTTCAAGCGCCAGGTGGCCTACACCCGCGTCTCGTACGACCTCGATGCGGACAACCAGGTCTACTTCACCGCCAACTACGGCCAGGTGGCCTCGCGCTTCTCGCCCAACCCGGGCGCGGCCAAGAACGCCAACCTGACCGTCCAGTGCTCGAACCCGTTCCTGCCGGCGTCGATCCTGGCCGCCTGCGCGCAGAACAACATCACCAGCTTCCAGTACGGCACGGCGAACGCGATCTTCCCCGAAAACATCGACGTGCAGCCGACCCGCACCCAGCGCCGCTTCGTCATCGGCGCCGAAGGCCGGTTCGACCTGTTCGGCAAATCGTGGGCGTACGACGCCTACGTCACGCATGGCGAGAACAAGACCAATCTCGACGCCAACAACATGACGATCAACCGCCGCTACAACGCCGCGATCGACGCCGTGCGGGCGCCGAACGGACAGATCGTCTGCCGCAATCCGGTGGCCGCCGCATCGGGCTGCGTGCCGCTCAACATCATCGGCAACAACCCGGTCGATCCGGCCGCCTGGGCCTACATCGCGCCCGAGAACGGCCCGCGCCAGCGCACCACGCAAAGCCAGGACGTCGGCAGCTTCAACATCAACGGCGAATTGTTCGAAGGCTGGGCCGGTCCGGTGTCGGTGGCCACGGGCGCCGAATACCGGCGCGAAAAATACCGCGTGCGCGGCGATGCCTACGGCAACGGCGTGTCGCCTGCGTCGCCGAACAACGCCATGTATCCGGTCGACCCGCTGCTCGACACCACGGTCGGCAACAACTGGTACGCCGGTAACTTCCACAACGGCGAGGGCAGCTACAACGTCCGTGAAGCCTACGTAGAGCTGAACATTCCGCTGTTCAAGTCCGCAACCTGGGGCGAAGCGAACCTGAACCTGGCCGACCGCGAAACCAAGTACAGCACCGCCGGCAGCGTGGGCAGCTGGAAGATGGGCGCCACCTGGCAAACGCCGATCGACGGCCTGCGCCTGCGCGGCGTGACGTCGAAGGACGTGCGCGCACCGAACCTGAGCGAGCTGTATGCCGCGCCGGTGGTGGTCAACAATGTGGTGCAGTACCAGGGCAACACGATCAGCGTGCAGGAGCGCACTGTCGGCAACACGGCGCTGCGGCCCGAAATCGCCCGCAACAACTCGTTCGGCATCGTCCTGAGCCAGCCAACGTGGGCGCCGGGCTTTTCGGTATCGCTCGACTACTTCGACATCAAGGTCAAGGGCGTGATCGCGGCACTGACGATCCAGCAGGAAGTCGACCTGTGCGTGGCCGGCAACCAGGAAATCTGCGCGGCGATGGTGCTCAACAGCCCGGGCAACAACTACGTCACGCTGCAGAACTTCAACCTCGCCTCGCTGCAGACCAAGGGTTTCGATATCGAGACCTCGTACAGAACAGGACTCGAACGAGTGAACCTGCCGGGACGCTTCACGTTCCGCGCGCTGGGCACGCGCAACCTGCACTTCATCACCGATACGGGCGTGGTCGGCACGATCCCGGTGGACGCAGCCGGCTCGAACATGAGCAACACGCCGAAGTGGAAGGTGCTGGCGCAGCAAAGCTGGGAGCACGACAAGCTCAGTCTGACGCTGACCGAGCGCTGGGTCAGCGACGGCACCTACCGCAACGACTTCATCGAGTGCCAGACCGGTTGCCCGGTGTCGACGCTGATCCACCCGACCATCTACAACAACCGGATGAAGGGCGCGACCTACTTCGACCTGGGCGGCAGCTACAACGTGTCCAAGCAATTGCAGCTCTACTTCAAGATCGACAACCTGGCCGACAAAGACCCGGAACCGGCGCCGCAGACCAATGCCAGCTACGGCATCAACCCGGCGCTGTACGACGTGGTCGGGCGCACGTACCGGGCCGGCCTGCGCTACGGCTTCTGACCGGCCGGCGGCATGCTCGATATCGTCTCGGTACTGCTGGCGGTGGGCCTGCTCACCCTCTTGATCGCGTGGGGCAAGGTCCAGCCGCTGCTGGCCTTCGTGGCAGCGTCGCTGCTGGCGGCGCTGCTGCTGGGGGTGCCGCTGGCGCGCATCCCCGGCGCCATCGAAAAAGGCATCGGCGACCTGCTCGGCTCCCTGGTGGTGATCATCTGCCTGGGCGCCGTGTTCGGCAAACTGATCGCCGACAGCGGCGCGGCGCGCCGCATCGCCACCTGCCTGGTCGATGCGCTGGGGCCGCGCCGCCTGCCGATCGCCTTGACGATCACCGGCTTCGTGGTCGGCATCCCGCTGTACTACAACGTCGGCTTCGTGCTGCTGGTGCCGCTGATCTTCTCGCTCGTCTATAGCTCGGGGCGCCCGGCCGTGGCGCTGGCCATTCCGCTGCTGGCGGGCCTGTCGATCGCACACGGCTTCCTGCCGCCGCACCCGTCGCCGGTGGCGCTGGTGGCGGCGATCCACGCCGACATGGGCACCACGCTGCTGTACGGGATTTTGGTGGCGGTGCCGACCTTGATCATCGCTGGCCCGGTGTTCGCCATGACGCTCACGCGCATCCAGGCCAAACCCGCCGCCATCTTCCAGGAGAGCCAGCAGGCACCGATTGCGCAGCTGCCCGGTGCGTTCAACAGCTTCGCCACCGCACTGCTGCCGGTGCTGCTGCTGGGTGCGACGACGCTGCTGACGATGGCGCGGCCTGACCTCAATGGTGTGCTGGCGTTCTTTGCCAATCCGCTGGTCGTGATGCTCGTGTCGTATGCCGTGGCGATCGTCTCGCTCGGCCTGGCGCAGGGCCGCTCGTTCGTCACCGTGATGCAGGGCCCGGCCGAGGCGATGCGCGAGATCGCGCCGATCCTCCTGATCATCGCCGGCGCCGGCGCGCTCAAGCAGGTGCTGGTCGAATCGGGCGTCAGCGCCGATCTCGGCGCGCTGCTCTCGGGCTTGCCGGTGTCTCCGCTGGTGCTGGGCTGGCTGGTGGCGACCGTGATCCGCATCTGCCTGGGCTCGGCCACCGTGGCCGGCGTGACGGCCGGCGGCATCGTCGCCCCGCTCGTCCAGAGTTCGGGCGTCGACCCGAACCTGATGGTGCTGGCGATCGGCGCCGGAAGCCTGATGTGCAGCCACGTCAACGACTCCGGCTTCTGGATGTTCAAGGAATATTTTGGCCTGTCGCTGCAGGACACGTTCCGCTCCTGGACGCTGATGGAAACGCTCGTCGGTGTGTTCGGCCTGCTGTTCGTCCTGCTGCTGTCCCAACTTTTATCGCTGTGATCCGTTTCAAGGAAACCACCATGATGACCAGGCTGTTTGCACTGTCGCGCACCGTCGCGTTTTTGCTATTTCTTTCCGCCACCGCATCCGCCGCATCGCTGTCGGCCTACCCCGCCATGCCGGTCGACCCGCGCGCGATCGTCGTGCGCGCCACCGGCGACGGCGTCACCGACGACAGCGCCGCGCTGCAGGCAGCCATCAACAGCGCGGCCAACGGCGGCCAGGGCGGCGTGGTGTTCCTGCCGTCCGGCCGCTATCGCGTCACGCGCTCGATCCTGATTCCGCTGGCGGTGCGCGTGTATGGCGTGGGGCCGACGCGCCCCGTGTTCGTGCTGGCGGCGAACACGCCCGGCTTTCAGAAGGGTGTCGCGAACATGGTGATCTTCACCGGCGGCGACCAGTACAGCGTGGGCAAGGTGCCGATGCCGGTGCCGAGCGCCGTGCCGTTCAGCGTTGAAGACGGCAAGGCGGTGCGCAACGCCAATTCGTCGACCTTCTATTCGGCGCTGTCGAACGTCGACTTCGAGATCAAGGACGGCAACCCGGCCGCTGCCGCCGTGCGCATGCACACGGCGCAGCACTCGAACCTGAGCCACATCGATTTCCATATCGGCTCGGGCCTGGCGGGCGTCTACCAGGTCGGCAACGTGGCCTACAACCTGCGCTTTCACGGTGGCCGCTACGGCATCCTGAGCGAGAAGACCTCGCCCGCGTGGCAATTCACGCTGCTGGATTCGACCTTCGATGGCCAGCGCGACGCCGCAATTCGCGAGCATGAGGCGAGCCTCACGCTGGTCAATGTCGACATCCGCAACACGCCGGTGGGCGTGGAGATCAACCGCGGTTATGGCGACTGGTTGTGGGGCAAGGACGTGCGCTTCGAGAACGTCAGCCGCGCTGCGCTCATCGTCAGCAACGAAAACAATGTGTACACGCAGGTCGGCATGGAAAACGCCAGCGCGCGCAACGTGCCGACGTTCGTGCGCTTTCGCGACAGCGGCAAGACGCTGGCCGGCAAGGGCCGCGACTATCTGGTGAAGGAATTCAACTACGGCCTGTTCATCAGGCAGATGGGTGAGCCGGGCCAGTTTTCGACCAACTACAAAACGGCGGCGCTGCCGGCCAGTGCGGCGCCAACGCGCGCACTGCGCGCCCTGCCGGCATCAAATGACTGGGCCAATGTCCTGGAGTACGGCGCCAAGGGCGACGGCAGCACCGACGACACGGCGGCGCTCCAGAAAGCCATCGACAGCAAGCGCGCGGTGTACCTGCCGCAGGGCTTCTACGTCGTCAACGACACGATCCGCATGAAGCCGGACACGGTGCTCATCGCGCTGCATCCGGGCCTGACGCAACTGGTGATTCCGAATGGCTCGTCGCAGTATCAGGGCATCGGCAGCCCGAAGGCGCTTCTGGAAAGCGCGCGTGGCGGCGACGGCATCGTCTCGGGCCTGGGCCTGGCCACCGGTGAAGTCAACAACCGCGCCGTGGCGCTGCTGTGGCGTGCGGGCGAACAGTCGCTGGTGGACGATGTGCGCATCCAGGGCGGCCATGGCACGCGCCTGTACGACGGCAGCCGCGCCGACCCGTACAAGAAGGACGCCAAATTCGACACCACCGCGCATTGGGACCGTCAGTATCCGAGCGTGTGGGTCACGGACGGCGGCGGCGGCACGTTCTCGGGCATCTGGTCGCCCAGCGGCTATGCGCAGGCCGGCTTCTACGTCACCAATACGACGACGCCCGGCAAGGTCTACGAGCTCTCGGCCGAGCACCACATCCGCGCCGAGATCGTGCTGGATAAAGTGCAGAACTGGGAATTTTTGGCGCCGCAAACCGAGGAAGAAGTGCGCGACGGCGCCGACGCGGTATCGGTCGAGATCCGCAACTCGAAGAACATCCTGTTTGCCAACTACCACGGCTACCGCGTGACGCGTTCGTACAAGCCGATGCCGGCCGCGATCCTGGTCACCAATTCCAGCGACATCCGTTTTCGCAACGTGCACGTGAACGGCGAGAGCGGCTTTGCCAGCTGCGATGACGCCGGCTGCGCCACCTATCTGCGCGCCAGCAAGTTCGCCTACGAGAACGCGATCCGCGACGTGACCAACAAGCTCGATGTGCGCGAGCGCGAGTTCGCCGTATTCGACTACAGCGGCGCGCAGCGCAAGGCACCTGCGCCGTTGGGCAAGGTGGCCAAGCTCGAAAGCGGCTTCTATTCGATCGCCGGCGGGGTCATCGATGCGCAGGGCAAGCTGTACTTCGTCGACCGCCACTGGAAGCGCATCTTCAGCTGGACCAAGGATCAGGGCCTGGTCGTCGTGCGCGATGCGCCGCTCGACCCGGTCAACCTGGCGATCGACAACAGCGGCAACCTGATGGTGCTGTCGTCCTATGGCCCGCAGGCGAGCGTGTATGCATTCGATCCGCGCAAGCCCGGTCTGGACATGACGATGATCCAGCCGACGCCGGTGGCAGGGCGCAACGGTGGCCGCATTGCGGTGCCGGTCAACTTCTGGCAGAACGGCGAATTCAAGGACCAGCTCAATCCCGATACCTACGAATTTACGACGTTGGCAGAGATGTTCGCGCGCGACGTCGCGCTCCCGAAAGCCAATGAATACGTGTCGCCCGACGGCAGCCTGGCGCTGCCGGCCTACCGCGTGCTGCGCCAGGGTGCGGAGGACCACCTGGGCTGGCGCTGGGCCGATTCGCTGCAGACCCACGGTTTCGTCACAGCCCCGGTGGGCGGCCGCGTCGTGTTCACCAACGGCTCGGAAAACCGCACCTTCAGCGGCGTGGTGGGCGCCGGCGGCGGGATCACTGACCTCAAGCTCGTGGCCAATCGCGGCGGCGAAGGCGCGGCAGTGGCGCCAAATGGCGACGTGTATGTGGCCAATGGCCAGGTCTTCATCTACGGCAAGGACGGCAAGCAGAAGGGGCGCATCGACGTGCCGGAACGGCCACTGCAACTGCTGTTTGGCGGTGCAAACAAACGCACGCTGTTCATCCTGACCCACCACGCGCTGTACGCAACGCAGATCAACTAAGGACACTACTATGAGACGCATCACCAGGGCGCTGGGCGCAGCGCTGCTGCTGGCAGCGGCAGCGGACGGCATGGCCGAAGACCAGTTCAAGTTGCTGGTGCTGGCCATGCCCGGCAAATACCACTACGAGTACATCCCGATCGCGCGCGACAGCCTGGAGCGCATGGCCAAGCTGCACGCGTTCGAACTCACTTACACCAACAAGCCGCAGGTGTTCGAGGGCGACCTGACGCAATACGCAGCCGTGATGTTCCTGAACACGCCGGGTGAAGAGCTGAACGCGGCGCAGCGCGCCAAGTTCGAGGCGTATATGCGCGGCGGGGGCAACGCCATCGTCGTGCACCGCGCTGCGATCACGCCGCCGAACGACTGGGTCTGGTACGAAAAGATGGTGGGCCGCTCGGTCGGCCCGCACCCGAAGCTGCAGACGGGTGTGGTGACGGTCGTCGACCAGAACTTCCCCGCCACCTTCGGCCTGCCCGCGCGCTGGATCTGGAGCGACGAGTTCTACGTCACGACCAATCCCTATCAAGTGAAGATCGACACGGTGCTGAGCGTGGACGAGTCAAGCTACGACACGACCAAGATCTGGCCGGGGCAGACCGTGAAGGGCATGGGCAAGGACCACCCGATCGCCTGGCACCACCGGCACGAACAGGGGCGCGTGTTCGTCACCACGCTGGGCCACAACGGCGAGATGTACCGCGATCCGCAGTACCTGAATCATCTGCTGGGTGGGATTTACTGGAGTGCGACCGGCTTGGGGCAAAAGCGCTGATCACGCCACGCGCGTGCGCTTGCGCAGACGCTTCCACCCCAGCACCAATCCGGTTGACGTCAACGCAGCGCCCAGCGTGCACAGGGCGATCACGGCCACGTCCCACATCGGACGGCTGCGCAGGAATGCAAAATCCATCTGGTGCATGCCGTTGAACAGCCAGCGGTTCCAGCGCGTGTCGCGGTCGACGAAACCGGCCACGCGACCGTGCACCGCATCGATATAAAACACCGGCGCATCGGGCAGGGCAAAGCGTGTGCGCAGCACCGGGAAGGACGCCTGTCGATGATGGCCATAGTAATAGTCGTCGGCGTCGCTCAGCATCGTCGTCGTCATCGCCACGCCGGGCCGGATCGCTTGTGCGCTGCGCAGCAGCAGCGCTTGCGGGAGCACGCTGGACACGGCGCCATCCTGCGCGCGCAGCAGCGTGCGCACGGTCCGGCCCAGTGCGCTCAGGTACAACGTGCCGCCCACGCGGCGCCATTCCAGTTCGAGCGTGCCGGGATGCGCGCGCAGCAATGCGGCCGCATCGATTGCCAGGTCATCGCCGGTCAGCGCCCCGCCTGCGAATGCAAGGCGATCCTGCGCGGTCGCGCCGGGGTCGGACGGAAAGCCGAACGGGCCGACCGACAGCCAGCCGCTGAACAACCAGGTGATGACGAGCACGCCGCCGCTCAGGCCCAGCCAGTGGTGCCAGCCCTGCCAGCCTTTGTACGGCGACATGCGCCCGCCCGCGTAGCGGCGCTGCACGCGCAGCCGCTGGATGCCCAGCACCATGCCAGTCACGACCAGCAGCAGTGCGACGCCGGACGTCGACATCACGGCCAGGCGCCATGCTTCGTTCTGCTTGCGCAGCGGCGTGACGTAGATCCAGTGAACGACGGCGCCAACCCAGTTCCAGGCGCGCTCGCTGCGTATCGTGTCGCGCACCAGTTCGCCGGTGCGGCTCGAGACGTACACCACGCTGCCAACGTCATCGTCGGCCGTGACGCGCAGCAGCGGCTGGTGCACGCGCACCGCACCGAACGTCCACTGGTCCACGTCGATGGCTTCGAACGACAGCGAACGCGCATCCGGCGCCGCGCTGCGTGCGCTGCTCGAGGCGACCTGCTCGTCGACCACGAGCACTGCGCCGCTGTCGGCCCACACCGAGTTCCAGGTGCCGTCATGGCCAAAATGCCAGGCCGGGCGGCCCGCGACCGTATTCAGGCGCACCGCATCGGGCATGCCCTTCAATGCCGTCTCGCGCCACGCCGCATCCGCGCTCACCTGAACACGCGCCGGATCGAGCGGCGCAAGCCAGGTCCGGCGCTCCACCTCGGTCAGCTCGGGATACGGGACATACATCATCACGATGCCCGAGCCAAACCACAGCAGCACCAGAAGGCCGATACCGATCCCAAGCCAGCGATGCCACAGGTGCAGCTGGCGCTTCATCGAAGCCATCGCAATCCCGATCAGTAGCGCCAGTGGACCGTCAGCTCGGCATGCCGCTCGTCACCCAGCAGCGACTGGCCCGGACCGTAGCCGGTGATCGCATACAGGCGGTCGGTCAGGTTGCGCAGATTGAGCTGCACCTGCACGTTGCGATTCACGGTCCAGCCGACCGATGCGTCGAGCGTCGTGTACGCCGGCAGCGTTTGCGTATTGGCGTTGCTGATGAAGCGCTCGCCCACGTAACGCAGGCCGGTGCTCGTGCGCCAACCTGCAGTGCGGTACGTCAGCCACAGGTTGGATGACAGCTTCGGTACGTCGGCAGGCCGGTTGCCGGCGCGCGAGACGCTGCTTCCTCCACCGCCCGGCTCGAGCAGCGCATCGAATTCGGCCTTCGTGTACGCCAGATTGCCCTCGATCCGCCAGGCCTGCACCAGCCGCACACTGGCACTGACTTCCGCACCCTGCGACGTTTGCGACCCGCCCTGCCTGGAGATGGCAGCGTTGTCCGGGTCGCGCGTGATGATGTCATCCTTCTCGATGCGGTACAGCGCTGCGGTCCATTCGGCCGCGCCGCCATCCAGTATTCCCTTGATGCCCGCCTCGACCTGGCGCGCGTCGGTGAGCTTGAAGCGGTTGTTGGCCAGGTTCATCGACAGGAGGCTCGTCACCGGGTCGCTGCCGGTGCTGAACTGGCCGTACAGCGACGTGGACGGGTCCAGCTTCCAGCTCGCACCCAGGCGCACGGCGGTCGAGCGCAGCGTCGCGTTGTGGTTGCCGCTTGCAGCACGCACGTCTTGAAAGTCAACCTTGTAGCGGTCATGGCGCGCACCGGCCGTGAGCAGCAGGCGTTCGTTCACGCGGTAGGCGTCTTCCACGTAGAACGCGTGCGTCAGCGTGTCCGTCGCGAAGTTCGGCACGAAGGCATCGGTCGTGTCGCTGAAACTGCCCGGATCGAAGCCGGTCGGCGCCACGGTCGACGCGCCGCCGTACGGCGCATTGTTCGTGTGCCGGAAGTTGATCGTCGAGACTTCCCAACCTGCGACGATCTGATTGGCGCCGTGCTGGTAACGCGCTTCCAGACGGTTTGCGGTCTGCTCCTGGTTGTGACGGATGCCGATGTAGTCGCTGCGATAGACCACGTTGCGCACCGGGTTGTAAGAATACGATTCGATATTGCGCCAGTCGCGGCGCGCCTTGAAGTACGCCAGCTCGTTACTGATCGCAAGGTTTGGAGCCGCTTGCCAGTCAAGACGTGCGACGGCCTTGTCGTCGACGTAGCGCAGCACGGCGTCGCCGGCATTGTAGTTCTCGTCGCGCAGCTGTTCGGCCAAGGCGCCGTTCACCAGCGGCGTGCCGAAGTAGCGTACCGGTTCCTGCTCGGCGTGATCGAGTTGCGCCGACAGCGTCACGCCTGGTGCCAGCGTCGTGGTCATGCTGGTCAGGATCTTGCCGTGGCGCGTGTCGCCGCGTTCGATGAAGCCGTCGCTGCGGCCGGCATAGGCATCGATGCGGAATGCACCCTGCTCGCCCAGCGCGCCGGTGGCGCCCACGCCGGCGCGCAGCGCCTGGCCACCGCCAACGCCGCCCATCACTTCAAGTGATGCTTCACGGCGCGGCGCCTTGCGCACGGCATTGATGATGGCGCCGGTCGTGCCGCTGCCATGGACCACCGAACCGGGGCCACGCAATACCTCGATGGTCTCGTAACCCCATGGATCGGACGGATAGGTGGCCGTGCCGGAACCGACCAGCAGGCGCTGGCCGTTTTCCAGCAGCGCGACCGAGTTGTTGCCGTTGAACCCGCGCGCCGAGTAGCTGATGCCACTGCCTGGCGAGCTGCTGTCGGTCAGGCCGGTGGTGCGGGTCACGGCGTCCTTGACCGACAGGTCGCCACGCGCTGCGATCGTCGCGGCGTTGAGGGTCTCGGCGCTGGCCGGCAGGTCGAGCGTGCTGATATCCAGGCGGCTGCCGGTGCTGTTGAATCGGTCGAGCGCCAGGCCATCGTCGCCCGCGCCGGCGTGGATCGTGACGGTGGGGACGGCCTGGGCGAAGGCGCCGGTGGCGCACAGCAGGCCGATGGTGGCCGGCAGCGCGCGTAACAAGGTTTGGTTCATCATTTGCTTTATTTTTTTGCCGGGGTTGCCGTGGGCTCGATCAGCACCAGCTTGCCGGTCTTGGGATCGCGATAGACTTCGCCGACGCGGTCGTAGCCGCTGCCGTCTTGCGTGACGCCGCTCGCGGGGCGCTCGATCTGGCGGCCTTTCTCGACCGGTTGCGGTGGTTTGATGGCGCCTTGCGAACCGGCGATTGCCGCGATCAGGCCGCAGGCAAAGACCAGCATCACATCGACCAGGTTGACCAGGCTCGCGCGCGGGTCTTCGTCGCTCTGGTCGAAGCGTGCGTCGAGATGGCGGTACAGGCGCAGACGGCCACGTGCCGGGGCGCTCATGCCAGCGGCTCCATCGCGTCCAGCGTCTCTTCGTACCAGCGGCGGCGCAGCTTGCCGATCACCAGGCCGGCAATGCCGGCAACGAGGCCCAGCACGGTCGCATCGAAAGCAACCGTCACGGCGCTGGCCAGCTTGGCGGGATCGCCTTCACCCAGCGCGGCCAGGCCAGGCCCGAGCGGAATGATCGTGGCCATCAGGCCGAGCATCGGCGGGATGCGCGCCAGCAGGTCGGCGCGCTCCAGACGGTGACGGGCCAGCTTCTGCACGTGCTCGACGTTGCCGGATGCGCGCAGTCGGGCCAACCCGTGAAAGCGCTCGCCGACGGCGATGCCCGATTCGACCAGCGCAATGGCGCAGCCGGCCAGCAGCGCCACCAGCGAAGGCGTGAGCAGCCAGCTGACGGCGTCGTGCAACCAGGCATAGGACAAGTGATCGATCATGGAGTACTCCTTACAGGTTGAGGGATGCTGCGTCCGCGCCACAGGCCGAGCGCAAACAGGGCAAAGCAGGCCGAGAGAATGACCAGGACCTGCACGATGCGCAGGCCAGGGAGCGGCGCGGGTTCGGGTTGTTGGTTGAGTTCATACACGCGCATGGCTGGCGGGGCCGCCGGTGCGGGCGCGGAAGGCACTTGCCCCTGCTGCGCGTCGGCGCGTGGTGGCGCCGCGGCCGGCGAGCCAGCCGACGCCGGGACCGCAAGCGCCGGCAGCATCTCGCCGCGCGCCTTCGCCAGCGTGACGCCAAGCTGCTGCGCGTCGCCCCGATCGAGTTGCGGCGCCAGCCAGCCCCACATCGGGTGATCGGGCGACGTGTGGCCGCTGCCCGGCAAGCCGTTGGCGGCCACCAGGCGTGCCAGCTCGCCGCCCATCGTGCGGATCGTTTCCGGGTCGGTCTTCCAGAAGCCTTTTTCGGCGGCCACCATGAACACGGCCAGCATGTGCGCCTTGACGTGCGCGTTGTGGCGCTGGCCCAGGAATGCGGGCAGGCCGAGCTTGTGCGCATCGTCGAAGTAGACGGCCTTGACTTCGTCCCAGGCCCAGTTCTTCACGAGGTCCGGGCGCGTGACCTGCCAGCCCCACAGGTTCTCGATGAATTCCTGGCCCATCGTGCGTGCGCCCGAGTAGCCGTTGTCCATTAATGGGCGCAGCCATGCGGGGTTCAAAAATCGCCCGCGCAATTCGCCCAGCAGCGCGGTGGCCAGCGGCTCGACGTCGGCCTGGCCCGGCCGCCCGTGCTGCAGAATCAATGCGTCCGGCACGCGGCCGGTGCGCGTCTCGACGGCCAGCGACAGACCGCCCAGGTAGTCGAAGGCGTCGTTGTTGTCGAGCAGGCCGTACAGATTGCTGGCGCGGCCGTGGTAGGTGCGGTGGATGCCGTCCAGCGCCACGTCGAACGCGCGGTGCTGCGCGTCGCCGTCGGCATCCAGGCCGTACGCGTGGCCCATGCGGTTGCGGTAGGCACGGCCGATCTCCTCGCGCTCGCGCCAGGCGCCCGAGCGTTCGGTCAGGCGGTTCACGCCCGTGCCGTACGCACCCGGCGCATCGCCGAACACGCGCAGCGCGGCGCCCTGCCCCGCGTCGATGATCGATGCACCGCCCGCAGCCAGCGCGCGCTGGCGCACCAGCCATTCGCGTGCGACCCGGTTGTCCTGCACGGCTTCACTACCCCAGGCAGCACCCTGCAGCGGCGCCAGCGCGGCTTGCAGCGCCTCGCGCAGGGCCGGGTCCTGCCGCGCCATCGTTTCGGCGGACGCCGCCAGCGCCAGCCGGCCGGCGCGGTCGATCAGGCGGATCAGGTTGGGATACAGGTCGCGGAACAGCCCGGACGTGGTCACCAGCGCATCGCGCCGCACGGCGCCCGGCACCAGGCGCACATCGGTGACGATGCCGCGCGCATTCCAGACCGGCTCCGCGCCCATCATGGCCAGCGCAAAGCCGACCATCACGCCCTCATCGCGCACGGCGTCCGACGCCCACAGGATGATGCCTTCGCTGCCCTGCTCCCGCGCAGCATCGCCCTTGCTGCGCGCCATCGCCTTGGCCGCCATCTTTTGCGCCAGCCCGAAACCCAGGCGCGTGGGCAGGATGTCGCCATCGACCGCGTGGAAGTTGCGGCCCGTCGGCAGCGCCTCGGGCGAGCGCAGCGGATCGTTGCCCTTGCCCGGCTCGATGTAGCGGCCATCCAGGCCCGCGAGCAGGCCGACCATCTCGCGTCGCGGCGAGTCGCGCAGCTTGTCGGCGATGGTCGGATCGTCGATGCCGCTCTTGGTCATCGAATCGAGCATCAGGTCGAGCGATTTCTGGTCCCACGGCCGGCCGAAGACGTGCAGGCCGAACGGCATGAACTTCTCCTGCAGCTTGGTCAGGTAGTGGCCGACCTCGTGCGCCAGCAAATCGTCGTCGGCAGCGTCGAAGCCGATGCCCCGCACTTCGAGCACGTCGGACATCGACGCTTCGAGTTCGGCGCGCAGGTTCAGCGCCACGACGCGTTCGCGCATCAGTTGCGCGGCCTGCGTCTTGAGCGACTCGGACGACGCGGCCTCGAAACTCTCGACAATCTGGCGCAGCGACAGCAGCTCGTCGTACAGCGGCGTCGTCGCCAGCGGTGGCGTCAGGTGGTCGACGATGATCGCCAGGCCGCGGCGCTTGGCCTGCGTGCCCTCGCCCACGCCGTCGACGATGTACGGGTAGATGCCCGGCAGGTCGCCCGCGATCAGGCTGGGATAATCGTCGCTCGACAGGCCCACGGCTTTACCGGGCAAAAATTCAAACGTCGAGTGGCGCCCCACGTGCACGACGGCATCGGCCTTGAAGCGGTCGCGGATCCAGTGGTAAAAGGCCAGGTACTGGTGCGGCGGCGTGATGCTGGTATTCGCGTGCAGCAGTTCTTCATCAACTTCCCAGCCGCGCGGCGGCTGCGGGCCGATGAACACATTGCCGAACGTAAGGCCCGGTACCAGCAGCTTGCCGCTGTCGACCATCACCTTGCCCGGCGCCGGTCCCCAGCCGCGCATGCCTTCGATGCCGTAGCCGATCAGGCGCCGATACAGGGGCGCGAGCGCCTTGCATGGAGTGGGTTTACTGTCATCGAGACAGGCGCGGTAGCCGTCTTCGAGCGCATGCAGGTCGCGCGTGGCCTGCACGCGCTGCGGATGGTCGACACCCTCGACCAGGTGCAGCAATTCCTTGATGATCGTCTCGGCCTGCTTGCGGCCCGGTGCGCGCTCACCCTGTGCTTCGGCGACCAGCACGTCGGCATGCAGGCGGCCCAGCATGCCGTCCTTCATCTCGCCCTGCACGCGCGGTGCAAGCGTCGCAAACCAGCGCGCGTAGTCGGTCGCGCTGACGCTGTTCACCACGCCGCTCATCTCGCGCAGCGCGGCGCGGTCTTCCGGCAGGTTCACGCCGTGCGCCATGATCATGTCGAGCAGCGCTTCGGGCGTGGCGGGTAAATCGCCGACCGTGTAGCCGGCGGCTTTCAGCGCATGCAGCATGTCGAACAGTGACGCCGGCACGTTCAGATTGTCGGCGCCGATGTTCTGGCGGCCCGGCGGGTGGTTGTAATAGACCATCGCGACGCGCTTGTCGGCGTTGCGCTTGGCGCGCAGCGCCAGCCAGCGGCTCACGCGCGCCGTCATGCGATCGACTTCGGCCGGCAGCAGCACCGGTGGGCGGTTCTCGATACCGGTCAGGCGGTCGCGCTGCGACTGGCCCAGCGCCGCCACCACCATCGGCTGGCCGATGCCCTGCAGCTCGGGCAACGCGACGCGGTACTGGACCGAATCCGGCGGCAGGCCGTCGGGTGAAAGCTGCCACTGAATGGCGGTGCGGTCCGACAGGCGGATCGCCTTGAACACGGGGATATCGAGACGCTTGAAGGCTTCGCTGACGACTTCGCGGCCTTCTGCGGCGCCGACGACGAAGTCCTGCAGCACCACCAGCGCCGCGGGCTTCGCTGGCGCGATCAGCTCGGGCAGGCGCACCAGCGCTTCGCGCGAAGCGCCACCCCAGCGCGTGAGCAGCTGCACGCAGGCCTGGCCCTGCTCTTCGATGCGGCGGCACAGCGCAGCCGGCACCATGCCATCCATGTTCGCCAGGTCGAGCACGACGACGGTCGGGCGGTCCTTCAGACCGAGCTTGGCGGCGTTGCCCCAGGCAGCGGCGTCCTGCAGCTCGTTCTGGCCGACGCGCAGGCGCAACGTTGGCTCGGGCAGCGGGGCGCCCAGTGATGTCGATGGATGCAGCAGGTGGGTGATGAGCGCCGTGGTGTTGTCCACGCCGCCCGCTTGCCAGACGCGCCGCGCTGCGAGCCAGTGGCGGGCGGCGGGATTGGCCTCTGCCGCCTGCAGCGCGGCGGGCGCCGGCGCTTCGGCCGCCAGTTCGCGCAGCAGCTCGGGCGCGAAGCCGGCCAGGCTGCCGTGCGCGGCGCGCGTCATCAGGTTCAGGCTTGCTTCGCCATTGAACGCCAGCACCGCGGTGCCGGGCTTGGCGTGGCGCGCCAGCGCATCCTTCATGCGGCGCGCCGGATCGCCGAACAGCGACACCGCCAGCACCGTGTCGGCGCCAGCGATCCACTGGCCCACCTCGCGCTCGCTGGCGGCCATCAACTGGGCCGGCGTGCGTAACTGAATCCGGTCGCGCGGGTGGCTGGCCAGGTGGCGGTGGGCGGCCTCGATCGCGCCCGGCGCGGCGCGCTCGGTGACCACGGCGAACATGGTGGCGGCGTGGCTGTGGGCGCAGGCAAGCAGGGACGCGAGCAGAAGCACCAGCGCAGTACAGGCGCGGGCAAGCGAAGCAGTGTTCATGTGAACGTCGACCTTTCAGCTGCGCGCCAGGGCGCGCATGACAACGGGCAGACGTCTTCCTTCCACGCTGGACGCGACAGGCCATGCGCACGCGTACGTGCGAACGCCTGCGCGAGCGCATTGGCAACACAGAAGGAACGACGAACTACCAACAGGCACGCCCACACCCCGGGACGTACGCAATGCATCGTGAAGGCCGGTCTTCTGGCTTGCCGTCATCCTTCCCGGGTCCTGCCTTCCCGTGCACGGGGCACAGTGGCGTTCGACGAGGGTCGTCAGGCATACAGCAGCGGGGGCTGCGCCGGACTGGCGTGCGATGGATTCGCACACGTCACCGGCTTCCCGTTTCACCTTCCTGCAGACGAGCAGGACGGCACCATTCACTTGATTGGGCGCGATTCTACAGCCAGGGTGCGCCACTGTCACCGCATTCTTTGGCCTCTAGGGAAGCACTGATTAATTCATGGAGGCGGACTTGGCACGGAAAATAGCCACCCTGCGGCGTTGCAAATTCTCGCAATAGCTCGCTATTGCTGCGATTTGCGCCTTGCATGGCGGCTTTTTCCGCAGCCAATTCCATCCCCCAGAATAAATCAGTGCTTCCCTAGCCTAGAATGGCGGTATCGTCCGGCCAGGCCGGCACCCACTACTTCTTCGCGACCGTTCACATGATCACACGACAAGACTGCCTGGCCCTCGACGCGGCCGACCCGCTGGCTCCCCAGCGCAATGCCTTTGCGCTGCCGGACGGCGTGATTTACCTCGATGGCAATTCGCTCGGCGCCCGCCCCCGCGCGGCCCTGCAACGTGCGCAGGACGTGATCGCCGCCGAATGGGGCAATGACCTGATCCGCAGCTGGAACACGGCCGGCTGGTACGACCTGCCGCAGCGCCTGGGCACCCTGATCGCGCCGCTGATCGGCGCTGCGGCCGATGAAGTGGTGGTCACCGATTCAACCTCGGTGAACCTGTTCAAGGCGCTGGCTGCGTCGCTCAAGATGCAGGCCGACGCACCGGCGCACGCTGCCCGCCGCATCATCCTCACCGAGCGCGACAACTTCCCGAGCGATATCTACATGGCCGAAGGCCTGATCGGCTGGCTCGAGCGCGGCTACGAGCTGCGCCTGCTCGACAGCTGGGCCGACCTGCCGGCCGCCCTCGAAGGCGACGCCGGTGCCCAGGTGGCGGTGGTGATGCTCACGCACGTGAACTACCGCACCGGGCGCATGCTCGACATGAAAACGATCACGGCGCAGATCCACGCCGCCGGCGCGCTGGCGATCTGGGATCTGGCCCATTCGGCCGGCGCAGTGGAGGTCGACCTGAATGGCGCGAATGCCGACTTCGCGGTGGGCTGCACCTACAAATTCCTCAACGGCGGCCCGGGTGCGCCCGCGTTCATCTGGGTACCGCAGCGCCATCACGCGCAGTTCACGCAGCCGCTCACGGGCTGGTGGGCGCACCGCCAGCCGTTCGCGATGCAGCCGGCGTTTGCGCCGGTGGCCGGCATCAAGCGCGCGATGTGCGGCACGCAGCCGGTGGTGGCGCTGGCGCTGATTGAATGCGGGCTGGCCGTGTTCCAGGACGTGACGATGGCGGCGCTGCGCAAGAAATCGCTGGCGTTGTCGGACCTGTTCCTGGCGCTGCTCGAACAGGAATGCGCCGCGCATCCGCTGGAGCTGATCACGCCACGCAATCATGCGGACCGTGGCAGCCAGGTGAGCGTCACGCATCCGCATGGCTACGCGGTGATGCAGGCCCTGATCGCGCGCGGCGTGATCGGCGACTACCGCGAGCCGCAGGTGATGCGCTTTGGCTTCACGCCGCTGTACACGGGGTATGACGATGTGTGGCAGGCGGTGATGGTGCTCAAGGATATCCTGGACCGCAGCGACTATCAGGTCGATGCCAAGCGCACTGCGGTGACCTGAGCGATTTCCTAGAGAGGACATGATGCCCTGCCCAGTCAATCCGGATTCGTCCAACAACAATGTGGATGCGGGCAGCTGCCCGGTATCGCAGCCCGGCTACCACGGCGCCAAGCTCGATTTCAGCAAGGACATGAGCTACGGCGACTACCTGTCGCTCGACACGATCCTCAACGCCCAGCATCCGCTGTCGCCCGAGCATAACGAGCTGCTGTTCATCGTCCAGCACCAGACCAGCGAACTGTGGATGAAGCTGATGCTGCACGAGCTGCACGGTGCGCGCGACAATATCGCGCGGGGCCAGTTGCCGGCGGCGATGAAGATGCTGGCGCGCGTGGCGGCGATCATGAACCAGCTCGTGCATGCGTGGGATGTGCTGGCGACGATGACGCCCCCCGAGTACACGGCAATCCGTCCATACCTGGGTGCGTCGTCGGGGTTCCAGTCGCACCAGTACCGCGAGATCGAATTCATCCTGGGGAACAAGAACGTCACGCATTTGCAGGTGCATCAGCACAAGCCTGACGCGCATGCGGCACTGCAGGGCGTGCTGGATAAACCGTCGCTGTATGACGAAGCGATCATGGTGATGGCCCGCAGTGGATTGGCCGTGGATGCGGCGCGGCTTGCCGGGCCGTGGCATCAGGCGACGCAGTCGGATCCGTCGGTGAAGGCGGCGTGGATGGTCGTGTATCGCGATACCGACCAGTACTGGCCGCTGTATGAGCTGGGTGAGAAGCTGGTCGATATCGAGACAGCATTTCGCTTGTGGCGCTTCCGGCATGTGACGACGGTGCAGCGCGTGATCGGTTTTAAAACCGGCACGGGCGGCACGGACGGCGTAGGGTATCTGCGCAAGATGCTCGATGTCGTGCTGTTCCCGGAACTGTTCGAGTTGCGCACCGAGTTGTAATCACCTTCATTCAAGGACCGCCTGCCATGATTTCCCATCTCGACCATCTGGTGCTGACCTGCACCGACCTCGATGCGACGAAGTATTTCTATACGAAGGTCATGGGCATGGGGATGGAAACCTTTGGCGCGGGTCGCATCGCCTTCACCTTCGGCAACCAGAAGATCAACCTGCATCAGCGCGGCGCCGAATTCGAGCCAAAGGCGCACCTGCCGGTGCCGGGGGCGCTGGATCTGTGTTTCATTGCCTCTAGGCCGCTTGATGCGGTCATTGCGCATCTGGGCAACTGCGACTGGCCCATTGTCGAAGGACCGGTGGAGCGGACTGGGGCCACTGGCAAGATCCGCTCGGTATATGTGCGTGATCCGGATCTGAATTTGATTGAAATTTCAGAGCTGATCGGCTGAAGATCCCGACACGTCGGGCAATCACAGATCGGTCCCATACCGCCTGCTGGTGCTCGCTTGCCCATGCAAGACTGACAAGTGCAATGGTAGCGACCCGTTGCGCATAAGCATCGCTTTTGCGGACTTTTCGTAATTTTCCCTAGCGCAATATCGATTCCTTCCTCTAACATTTCAAACAGCCAATTTTTCACGCCTGCCGGCAAGGTTTTGCCGATCCGGATGTGACGAACCGGTAACGCCGTCGCGTCGCAACGCAACAACCTCCTTATCTCCGGAAAGGCCTATGGCCCACCTATTGGTACCCACCCGCCTGTGCCTTGTGCTGGCGGTCGCTTTCTCCATGACCACGTCCACCGCCGTGTTTGCGCAGACCGCCGCCGAAGCCGCGGCGCGCCAGGCCGACGTGCTGCAACGCCAGAACCAGGAACGCATCTCGCGCGATATCGAGAACGCGCTGCCGCCCGACCGCACGACGCAAGGCATCGACACGCGCACGCTGGTGCCCTCCGTGGATGCATCGAACGTGGGCCGCAAATGCCATGACATCAACACCATCATCATCGACGGTGCGCCGAACCTGACGCCTGCCGTGCGCGATGCGATCATGCGGGCGCATACCGGCCAATGTCTCGGCGTGTCAGAAGTCGAGCAAATTCTGGGCGAGATCACCAGGGACTACATTACCCGCGGCCTGATCACGGCCCGTGCCTATCTGCCGGCGCAGGACCTGTCGCGCGGCACGCTGACGATTCTGGTCCTGGAAGGCAGGATCGAATCGATCATGGTCGACGACGGCGACCGCCGCAGCATCAACCCGCGCACCGTTTTCCCGGCCCCCGGTGAACTGCTGAACCTGCGCGACATCGAGCAAGGCATCGATCAAGTCAACAAGCTGGCGTCGAACAATGCCACGCTGGACATCCAGCCGGGCGACCAGGCGGGCGCCAGCAAGATCGTGATCCGCAACACGCCATCGTTCCCGCTGCATGCCAGCCTGTCGGCCGACAATACGGGTTCCGACAGCACTGGCCGCAACCAGCTCGGCACGGCGCTGAGCGCCGACAACCTGCTGGGCTTGAACGAGCTGATGCTGTTCACCTACCGCCGCTCGCAGCCGAACGACAATGCGCGCAAGGGTTCCGTCAGCAAAAGCCTCGTGTTCGCCGTGCCCTACCGCTACGCCACCGTGTCCTACTCGGGCAGCCGTTCGCACTTCACGTCGTCAGTGGCATTGCCCACGGGTGATGCGCTGCCGTTCCAGGGCGAATCGAAGAACGATGCACTGCGCGCCGAACACCTGGTGTTTCGCAACCAGAGCACGCGTCAGACCCTGTCAGCCATGCTGACGGTAAAGGACACACAGAATTTCCTCGCTGGTAATTTCCTTAGTGTATCGAGCCGCACACTCACCGTGCTCGACCTCGATTCCAGCACCAGCACGGGCTTCCTGGACGGTGCGCTGACGCTGGACGTCGGTTACGCCCATGGCCTGAAGACCGCTGGCGCCCTGCGCGACGCCGATGGCATTCCTGACACGGCGCCGCGCGCCCAGTTCGGCAAGTTCAAGTACGGCCTGAGCTGGCTGCGGCCTTTCCAGGTTGCCGGCATGCGCGCCGTGTGGACGACCGCGCTGACGGGCCAGCATGCGCGCGATGTGCTGTATGGCTCCGAGCAGCTGCTGATCGGCGGTTTGTACAGCGTGCGAGGCTTCGTCAACAACACGCTCTCCGGCGACAACGGCTGGTACGTGCGCAACGAGCTGGCCGTGCACCCCGTATTGCCACTGATGAATTTGCCCGTGCGCGTCTACGCGGGCGTGGACTATGGCCGCGTCAGCAACCGCGCGCCGGATGTGCCGGAAGGCGCGTTATCGGGTCGGGTGATCGGCGCCTCGGCTAGCTGGAAAGGCATGAGCATCGACGTTTCGAACGCGCGTGCCATGCACCAGCCCGGCGTCTTCCGGCGCGAAGGCTCGCGCACGTGGATCCGCCTGAACGTCGGCATCTGACCCTACCTTGCATCTGACAAACCCTATCCGTACCGCCACTACATGAACTGCTCTTACCGTCAAGTCTGGAGCGCCGCCCGTGGCGCCTACATCATTGCCCCCGAAACTGCCCGTGGCAACGGCAAGTCGGGGCGCGCCGTGCGCGCTGTCGCACTCGCCGCTGTGGTGCTCGCCGCCAATCATGCACTGGCGCAGGGAACACCTGCCACAACGGTGCTGCCCGCCAATGCCAACACGTCGGCCTATGTGTCCGCCAACGGCGTCCCGGTGGTCAACATCGCGAATCCGAACGCCGCCGGCCTGTCGCATAACCAGTACAACCGTTACGACGTCGAGAGCAAGGGCCTGGTGCTCAACAACAGCAGTTTCAAGAACGCTGCGGTCATGTCGTCGCAACTGGCCGGTCAGGTGGTGGGCAACATCAATCTGTCGTCGCAGGCGAAAGTGATTCTGAACGAGGTGGTGGCGACGCGGCGCAGCACGCTGGCCGGCTTCACCGAGGTGTTGGGTGGCAAAGCGGATGTCATCGTGGCCAACCAGTACGGCATCACCTGCGACGGTTGCGGCTTCATCAACAGTGACCGAGTCACGCTGACGACCGGCGTGCCATTCCTCGGTGCAGACGGCAAGATCGGCGGCTTCAACGTCACCGGCGGCGATGTTCTGGTAGGTGGCGCCGGCCTGAACGCCAGCGCGCAGCAAATTCTCGACATCGTCACGCGTACCGTGCGCCTGGACGGCCAGATCAACCTGTCCGCTGGCGGCGACCTGGGTATTGTCACCGGTCCCGTACAGTGGTCGTACGGCGACCGCGCCATCACCGGCAGCACCCAGGCGGGCGATGCGGCACCGCAGTTCGCGATCGATTCGAGCACATTGGGTGGCATGTACGCCGGCCGCATCCGCCTGATCGCCACCGAAGCGGGTGTGGGCGTGCGCATGCTGGGCGACGCCGCCGCGAATGCGGGTGACTTCAAGCTCGATGCGAACGGCAAGGTGCTGATGCAGGGCCGCGTGTCAGCCAGCGGCGATATCGCCATTGCGCAAGCCGGCACCAAGGGTGCAGGGCAGCTGGAACTGTCCGGCGCCAACGCGTCGCTGTCCGCGCAAAAGAACGTTACGCTGCGCACGGATGGTGGCCTGGCCTTGAACGAAGGACTGATCAAGGCCGGCGACACGCTGGCCGTGACGGCGCACAGCCTGGCCGACACCTCCACCAGCAACGCTACCCGCACGGCCGGCGACAACGTGGACCTGACGCTCGCCGACGCCGCCGCGATCGGTGGCGCCAGCTGGGGCGCAGGCGGCCACCTGGCCGTGACGACGGGCGGCAATCTGGCCGCTACCGGCGCCACCCTGTACAGCGGTAGCACGGCAGCCCAGGCCGACCGCCAGCTTGCCATCAAGGCGGGCGGCGATGCGACATTCGTGCGCACCCGCCTGACCGGTACCGACGCAGCCACGCTGGCGAGCGCCGGCAAGCTGGGGTTCGATGCCGGCAGCGAAGCAAGCGCAGCGGCGGGCCTCGCGTTGCATGCGGCCACGGGCTTCGACAATGCCGGCAAGCTGTTGGCAGGTGCCGATCTGGCGCTGCATGGCGCGGCCGGCATGGCGGCGCAGAACACGGGCCTGCTGCAGGCGCAAGCTCGTCTCCTCCTGGGTGCCAATGGCGCGCTGGCGTTGACCAACATGGCCGGTGGCAAACTGCTGGGAGGCACCGTGGCCATCGACGCCACCACGTTCGACAATGGCGGCGCCGTCCAGGGCACGGATGGCGTGACGGTTACCGCCTCCGGCGCGCTGACCAATGCTGCCGATGGGTTGCTGCTGTCGACTGCCGCCGGCAAGCATGTGACGATCAATGCCGCCTCGCTGGCGAACGCGGGCCGCGCACAGTCGGCCGGCGCGCTGGCCGTGACGACGCCCGGCGCCGTCAGCAACAGCGGTCAACTGCTCACGACCGCGACGCTGGAAGGCGGCCAGGATGGCGCGCTGTCCGTCGATGCGCTCAGCCTCGACAACAGCGGCCTGCTGGTCAGCGCTGGTGCAGCCCGCATCAATACGGTCGATGGCGTGACCAACAGCCGCCAGGTCCAGGGCACGACCCTGGCCATGACGGCCGGCAAGAATATTGTGAACAAGGGCCCGGATGGGGTGCTGTTCGCGCAAGGCGACCTGACATTGCAGGGCGCGGCACTGGACAACGGCGGCGCGGTTCAGGCAGGCAAGAACCTGGGCGTCACGCTGGCGGGCGCATTGGCCAACAGCGGCACGCTGCAGACGCGCGAGGCTGGTGGCACGCTGGTGCTGCGCGGCGCGACGCTCACGAATGCGGCTGCGGGCCTGGTCCAGGCTGCTGCGGTGGCTGACCTGGCCGCCACTGAGGGTGACCTGCAGAACCAGGGCCAGATCATGGCAAGCGCCACGCTGGACGTGACGGCCGCGCTGGCGTTCAACAACGATGGCGTGGCAATGGCGATCGGCAAGACAACGACCAGCAGCGCCAGCCTCGCCAACAGCGGCACGCTGCAGGGCGGCACGCTCGATGCCAGCGCCACCGGCGACGTGGCCAATACCGGCGCCGTGCTGGCAACGGCCGAGCGCGGCACGCTGGCACTGCAAGGCGCGGACATCGTCAACAGCGGCACCGTGCAGACCGCGTACTACGGCCAGATCAGCAGTACGGACGGCTCCATCACCAGCAGCGGCAAATTCATGGCCGGCGGCACGCTGGACGTGGTGGCCGCCAAGGAATTGTTTACCCGCCATGGCAGCCTGACACTGGCGGGCGGCGCCCTGAACCTGGGCGGCACCCGCATCGTCAACAGCGGCGCGCTGCAAGCAGCCACGACGCTGGCAGCCGATGCAACCAACCAGTTCAGCAACAACGGTACCCTGCAAAGCACTGGCGCCGGCAGTGTCACGACAATCCGTGCAAATGCGCTGTACAACAGCGGCCTGATGCAGTCTGCCGGCGCCGTGGCGCTGACCGCCCGCAACGGCGAACTGCGCAACGACGGCGGAATCACGGCGGAAGGCCAGATGGTGATGACCGTAGCCACCACGCTGTCGAACGCCAAGCCGGGCGTGATCGCCGCCGGCTCCGGCTTCACGGCGAGCGCCGCTGATATCGACAACAAGGGGACCGTGCAGGCAACGCGCACCCTGACCGCCAAAGCTGCCAACGTCATCAGCAACAGCGGCACGTTACTCGTGAATGCAGGCGACCTGGCGCTAACGGGCGTCGCCATCAACAACAGCGACACGCTACAGGCAGGTGGCCGCGCCGCACTCACGGCCACAGGCGCCGGCATTACGAACAGCGGCAAGGTGGTTGCAGGCGACGACATGACGATTGCCGTGCAAACGGCACTGCGCAATAGTGGGAGCACCGCACAACTCATCGCCACCGGCGACGTGACGGTGTCTGGCGCAGCGGATTTTGCCTTCAGTAACAACGGCCGTGTACAGGCCGGCGGCAACCTGGCCATCGGCGCAGTGGATGCGGCGCCGGACTCGCTGCAAAACACCGGCACCCTGTTCGGCACCGATGTGAGTCTGTACGGCAGCAGCATTGTCAACCAGGGCCGCTTGCAAGCCATGGGCAACGGCAAAGTCGTCGCCGGTAGCCTGGCGAATCTGGGCAGTAGCGCCGTGATGATCTTCGGCATCGACCACGGCGATGCCACGGTCGACGTGACGGGCGCGCTGCGCAACGAAGGCGCGCTGCATTCGGGCGGCAACGTCACCATCCGCGCCGCCAGCATCGAGAACACGAACACGGCCGGCATGTCATCGCTGGCCAATGCGACGCTGACCGCCAACAGCGGCGGCATCGTCAATGCAGGCGCCCTGTACGCGGCGAACACGCTGACGACAGCCGCCGCGGGCCAGACGTTCACGAACACCAGCAGCGGCACGCTGGACGCGACCGACATCGTGATCGGTGCCGCCACGTTCAACAACTACAACACGGTCATCGCGACGAACAACACGGCCATTGACACGACGGTAGCGTTTAACAACCTGCCAACCGGCATCATGCCAAACATCCTGAAGCGCTACACCTACGCCGGCACGACGGCGCCGTTCGACTCTGGTGAGCACAATTGCAATATCTTCGGGGCAGCGTGCGACCGCGAATGGGTCTGGTCGCAGGATTACATCGTCACCGAGTACCTCGATAACCCGATGCCGACGCAAAAAGGGGAGATCATCGCTGGCAACGCGATCACGATCCGTTACGGCCAGTCGGGCCTGAACCAGGCGTCACTGATTTCGGCGCCGAAGATCGACATTTCCGGCCCTGGCGCTTTCACCAACCAGGACCTGCACCTCGAAGAAATCAGCTACAACCGCCGCTATCGCGACGCGATGACGAACAGCACCTTCGGTGACATCGAACATGTGTACTCGTTTCCGACCACGTCGGCCGAATACGGCTGCAACAACGGCACCTGCTACACGGGCCGCGCCGGCAGCGGCGGAGCGGCGGCAGCGAACGCGTTCCAGCTCGAAACGGATCGCGTCGTCATCCAGAAATGGCGCGCCGGTATCTACGCGACAGACCTGACCTTCAACGGCGGCAGTCTGATGAACCTGGGTTCGCCGTTCAGGGAAGGCACGTCCGCCACCACGGCAACCGGCACGAGCGCGGCCCCGGCCAGCCAGTCATCGGGCGTAAGCGTCTCGCCGGTATTCGGCGCCGCGCTGCAGCTCGTCTCCGGTTCCAAGGCAGCGCCGGCCGCTCCCGTGCGCACGGTCACCGTGCCGGCTGCGAACGGCATCACCTTCACGGGCCTGAACCTGACCCTGCCGACCAATCCGAACGGCTACTTCGTGCCGGTCAAGAACCCGACCTCGGCCTACCTGGTCGAGACGAACCCGCTGTTCCAGGTCGGCAACAACTCTGTGGGTTCATCCTACCTGTCGAAACTGCTGGGCATCGATCCCGAGAAGGAGCAGAAGCGTCTGGGCGACGCCAACTACGAGGCCAAGCTGGTGCGCGACCAGCTGATTGCGCAAACCGGCAACAACATCATCAAGGGCATGGCCAATGAAGCGGCGCAGATGCAGGCACTGATGGACAACGCGGCCACGCAGTCAAGTGCACTGGGCCTCGTGTTTGGCCAGCCACTGACCAAGGACCAGGCATCAGCGCTGACCGAGGACGTGGTGTGGATGGTCGAGCAGGTCGTCAATGGCCAGAAAGTGCTGGCCCCTGTCGTCTACCTGGCCCAGAGCACCCGCGACGCGATCGAGGGCGGCGGCCCGGTGATGTCGGCCACCAATGCCACGATCAAGGCCGGTACGCTCACCAACACGGGCGGCACCATTGCCGCCGACACGCTCGCCATCGAGACCGAAGGCAACGTGCGCAATACCGGCGGCAAGATCAAGGGCGGTGACGTGTCCGTCAAGTCCGCGAGCGGCAGCATCATCAACGAAACGATGGCGCAGACGCAGGGTGGCAAGGACTTCGCCCGCACGGTGATTGGCGCCACCGGCAGCATCGAAAGCACGGGCAGCCTCGCGCTCGATGCCGCCAAAGACATCACCATCAAGGGCGCGGCCGTCAAGGCCGGGGGCGACGCAAGCCTGGCCGCCGGCGGCAACGTGACGCTGGAAACCATCCAGGACAAGCGGGCCGACTCGACCTACAAGGCCTCGCAGGGTCTGTGGGGCATTTCCAGCTCCAGCGAATCGACGCACACGGCAACGACCACGAATATCGGTTCGACGCTGGAAACCGGCGGCAACCTGAAGATCAAGAGCGGTGGCGACACCACGATCGCCGGTTCGGCCGTCAAGGTTGGCGGCGATCTGGCGCTCGATGCAGGCGGCAACGTCAACGTCGTGTCAGTGCAGGACACGGTCGAAACGAGCAACTCGTCCAGCCGCACCGGCCTGGGCGTGGGCGGCGGCGTGTACGGCGGGACGTCGACGACGACCGACACCTTCAAGGGCCGCAACGTGGCTTCCGGCATCGAGGTGGGCGGCAATGCCAACGTCAACACGGACGGCACGCTGACGCTGCAGGGCTCGAAGATGAAGGTCGACGGCGACGCCGCGATCGCGGCGGGCGACGTGCAAATCCTGGCAGGCAAGGACGAGGACCGCACGACGACGACGACCACGACGACCTCGTTCCTGAAGCTCTCTGGCAGCGGCAGCACCGATTCGGGCGCTGGCGCCGAATCGCACGCGGGCGCCTCGTCGGCAGCGAGCAACAAGAAAGGCAATGCCCAGGCGGGCGCGCAGGCCGGTGCTGGCGCCTCGGCCGGCGCGCAGGCCAGTGCTTCGGCCAATGCCGGTCTGACACTGGCAGAAACGGAAACGACCAACACGCTCGACTACAAGTCGCGCGCGGTGGGCTCGGAACTGGAGATCGGCGGTGCGCTGAAGGTCGATTCAAAGAAAGACATCGTACTGCAGGGCGCTACCGTCAACACGGGCGGCGACACGGAACTCAATGCCGCCAGGGACGTGAAGATCCTCGCCTCACAGGACATCGATATCTCGACGAGCAAGACGACGACGACATCGATCGGTCTGTTCGTCGACTCCGAGAACAAGGCGTCGGCTGGCGCGGAAGCCTCGGCCGGGGCACAGGCCAATGCCAGTTCGAACCGTGGCGGCAGCGACGCCAGCGCCAGCGCGCAAGCCAGCGCCCGCGCAGGCGCCGAAGCCTCGTCGGACACCAACATCGACCTGGTGCGCACCACCACCACCGAGACGAACAGCCTCGACATCGCCAACAATGGCACCACGCTCAATACGGGCGGCAAGCTGAAGATCGATGCCGGCAACAAGCTGACCGTCCAGGGGTCGGACGTCAGCGGCGAGCAAGGCGTGGCGCTCAAGGCCAAGGACATGGAATTCCTCGCAGCCGACGACGTCAGCGTGACCTCGACGTCGACCACGAAGACCAGCGCCGGCCTGTACATCAGCGGCAGCGCCAGCGTAGAAGCAGGCGCATCGGCGGCGGCCAGCGCCAGCGCCAGCCAGAACGCGGGCGGCACGGGCGGTAGCGCCAATGCCAGCGCCCAGGCCGGCGCATCGGCCGAGGCGAAACTGGGCGCCGGCATCCAGGCCCGCCATTCCACCGAATCGTCGACCGAAGGCGCGACCACGGCGCGCGTCTCGTCGATCCGCTCCGGCTCGGGCGACGTCGAGCGCACGGCGACGGGCAGCATCAGGGACGTTGGCACGAACATCGAGGCGGCGGGCGACTTCAGCCAGTCCGCCACGACGATCACGAGCATGGCGGCGAAGGACACCACCTTCTCGAGCAGCGAGTCGCAGTCCGACTCGGTCAAGATCGGTGTCTATGCCAAGGCAGGCGCGGAAGCGAAGGCCGAGGCCAGCGCCAATGCCGACGCCGGGGCCGGCCTGCTTGGACCGGGCATGGGTAGCGGCACGAAGAGCGGCGCCGAAGCAGGTGCCAACGCCAGCGTGGGCGTCGAGGCGCAGTATGCGCACGAATCGGCCAGTTCGAGCAGCAGCACCAGCACGGCCGTCGTTTCCACGATCAAGGCCGGCGGCAAGGTCACCAGCAAGTCGAGTGGCAAAACGACACTCGAAGGCACGCAGGTGGCGGCCGGCGGCGACATCGACGTGGAAGCGCAGTCGCTGGAATTCAAGGCGGCCAGGAATACCGAGACCAGCAGCGAGTCGAGCCTGAACGTGAACGCCGCCGCCAACGTGGGCCTGAACCTGGGCTCGGACGGCGCCGTCGATGGCGGCTTGAGCGGCGGCTTCGACAAGGGTGGTGCGAGCGCGTCGTCGTCGACGGCCGTCACCGGCAGCCTGCAATCGGGCGGCAACCTGAAAATCAAGACGGCCGGCGATGCACGCTTTGAAGGCACGGATATCGGCGCCGGCGGAGACGCAGCGATCGCAGCTGGCGGCACGCTGGCATTCGATGCGGCGCGCAACGAGAGCAGCGTGAGCAGCAACAACGTCAATGCCGAGGCGAGCCTGTCGGTGTCGAAGTCGAAAAGCGCGAGCGGCGGCGAATCGTCGGCCGGCTTCGAGGCATCGGCAGGCTATGCCAATGACGAGGCCAGCAGCAGCGAAGCGGTCACCGGCAAGATCGCGAGCGGCGGCAACCTGACCCTGTCTTCGGGCAAGGACATGAAGTTCGAGGGCACGAGCGTGCAGGCTGGTGGCGACACCGGTATCGAGGCCGGCGGTAACGTCGACTTTGCGGCAGCGCGCAACACCAGCAGCAGCGAATCGGTCAGTGCGGCGGCGAACGTGTCGCTGTCGGGATCGAGCAGCAGCAAGGCCAGCACCGGCGACAGCGAAAAGAGCAGGAGCGGCGGCTTCGGTATCGAGGGCGGCTATGCCCGGGAGAAAAGTTCCGAAGCGGTGGCCGGCTCGCTGGAAACGGGCGGCAACCTGAAAGTGAAGAGCGGCGGCAACGCCACGTTCGAAGGCACCGGCATCGCTGCCGGCGGCGCCGCGGCGATCGACGCCAAGGGGGATGTGAACTTTAAGGCGGCCGAGAGCACCGCCGAGTCATTCAGCGTGTCGGCATCGCTTGGCGGCGAGGCCAGCAACACGACCAAGACGGGCAAGGCCGCCGGCGCGACGACCGCATCGACCGCTACCGAGAAGGAACGCAGCGCCAGCGTGGGCTTTGAGCTGGGCACGTCCAGCAGCAGCGACAAAGCGGCCGCGACACTCCAGGCGGGCAGCGTTGCCATCTCGGCCGGGCGCGACGCCAGCTTCGAAGGCACCAAGGTGGCGGCCGATGGCGACATCAACGTCGCGGCGGGACGCAATGTCAACGTGACGACGGCCAAGAGCACGAGCAGCGATGCCGGCGTGTCGCTGTCCGGCGAGCATTCCAGCACCACCAATTCGGCCGAGCCGGATGCCAAGGAGTCGTCGACCCGCGCTGCGGCCGGATTCGAGGTAGGCTCGTCGTCAACCAACGACGGCGCATCGTTTGCCTCGGGTGGCAAGACGACGATCGCTGCAGGTGGGCGCGCCACGCTCGTGAACACCGAGGTGAAAGCTGCCGACGGCCAGCAGATCACGGCTGCCAGCGGCGTATCGCGCAGCACGGCTGTCGATACGGATAGCGGGATCCGGATGTCTGCCGTTGGCCGCGCGGATACCAAGCCTGCCGAGGCGCCGGCGGCTGCGGCGGCAGTGCCGGCGGCAGGTGCGGCAGCCGCAGGTGCTGCGGCGCCTGCGCCGGCAACGGAGGTCAGGACGATGCCCCCGGCCGCCGTGAAGGTGGCGGCCAAGCCGGTACTCAAGCAGGGCGATGCCTTGGGCATGAAGAGCGCGTCGGTGCCGAAGTCATGATGGCGATGTAGGCAGCGGTTGTCATGGGGCGCAGCGATACGCCCCTTTTTTGTCCCGAGGCAGTTGGCACGAGCCGGGCAGCGCGTTACCTTCTGGCGTTGACGTAGAGCGCATAGGGCAAACCGAGGAGGATCCCCAGCCATGGCCACGCCACGATGACGTTGGCAAGCGCCACAAAGAAGACCGTGAATACAGCGATCATGAAGAACAGCACGAAGCGGTTTGTCCAGCGGTTGCCTGCCGGTCGCAGCGAATCGGCATCCTGTTCACTTGCGGGCGGCACGATCGTCTGCGTTGTCTCCGGTGGCAAAGGCAATGTCTGCTCTGGTGCCGACGTATGAATCCTTGCCTGAAATGTTTTATCCGCGCCGGACGCGCCCCCCATATCGTTGGCACAACGCAGCAGCACCTCGATCATCCAGCTGTCGAGCCGTTCACCCCATTGATGCACTTTCTGGTCCATACGTTCATTGAAGGTATTTTCATTTTTCGGGTTCATGTCGTGGGAAAACGATGACTGTTCCCGGTTCAGCGTTGCCGCGAGGTGATGTGCCTTGGCGACTTCTCGCGTGAAGGGAAAGAGCGGCAAGCCTTCGTGCGGGGACCTCACAGGAGAAATAAATGGCCCTGCGGGTACCAGGCTCGATGGAACCGCGATCCCAAGATCAGCGCCAATGGACGCCGCCAGTTTTTTCCAATCCGTTTCAGCGACATCGAGCACGCCTGGCCTGCTGTCGATGTACCAGTAGCTGTCGATCTCGTTGCTGTATCTGGCCGCATCGGGCAAGTTCAGCAATGCCTCATGTGCTGCCTCGGTAAAGCGGGGATGCTCCAGCCATCGGGCGTGTTCTTCCCCGACTGCCCAGATCTCGTGGCGATCTGCGTAATGCACCACAATCGCATAATCACCACCGCGCCAAACGTGGGGCAGGTGCAATTGAAATTCGGTGGCAAGATGCAGCGACAATCGCGTTGCACCGGACAATTTCAGTATGCCCAGCCACCAGGTAAAATCTTCCGCCAGCAAGGTGTTGCCGGTAAGCGCGCGGAATTGAAAACGCACGTCGGCAAGAATGTGGTGGCGGTACCAGTCTTCGAGTGTGTTGCCATTCCGAAGAAAGCGCGTGCCGTAGGCGACCAATGCCACCTGGCGCAAAATCGATCGTTCACCCAAGTATTTTCTCCGAATCGCCATTCAATCAGTGGATGACCGGCATCACATATCAGCCGTGCTACGCGACAGTTTACCGCGCATCCTGGATGCATAAAAAAAGCGCCGTGGGTCACAGACCCGCGGCGCTTTGATCGCTCCAACAACATGCAGTCTTAGAACGGAATGTCGTCATCCATATCCGAGAAGTTCGGTGCCGGCTTCGGCTGCGGACGTGCTGCCGGTGCCGGTGGTGCCTGACGTGGTGCTTGCTGGCGTGGCTGCTGTGGCGCCGAGTAGTCGTCGTCCATGCCGCCACCGCCCATACCGCCACCCATGCCGCCGCCGTCGCCGCCCATGCCCTGGCGACCGCCCAGCATTTGCATGTTTTCAGCGATGACGTCGGTTGCGTAGCGCTCGATGCCGTCCTTGTCGGTGTACTTGCGGGTCTGCAGGCGGCCTTCGACGTAGACCGACGAGCCTTTTTTCAGGTATTGCGCGACGATCTCGGCCAGGCGGCCGAAGAACGAAATACGGTGCCACTCGGTCAGCTCTTTTTGCTCGCCGGTGTTGCGGTCTTTGGATTTGTACGAGGTGGCGACCGCGATGTTCGCGATGGCGTCGCCGCTCGGCATGTAGCGCACTTCCGGGTCGCGGCCGAGGTTGCCGACGATGATGACCTTGTTAACTGATGCCATTTGATTACTCCTGCTGGGTATGATCAGCCCTGACTCTGCATGCTTCTAGGCGTCAGGGAACGTGGTAGTACAGCGCACTATTATGAGGCCGGCGCCCGGATTTGCCACAACAATTTGTTGAAATCCATCAGCCGCAACGCAGCGTCATCCGGCCGGTTTTGTTGTCAATCCGACCTCATCCACAGCTTGGCAGGGAAATTTATTTTGCGATTCTAGATGCTTTGTCATTGAACCGTTCAGAGGGCGACCCACATACGGCGGACATGTCGTTGTCCAGGCCATCGCGCCACCCGGATGCGCTTGCCGATCCGGCAAGGCGCACATTAGAACCACTGGACAAATATACAGCCGTAACAAAAACCAGCTACACTAACGGGTTCTCCCCGATTGGCCCGCTGACCCGGTCGCTTAGCGTTCGCGGCTCCGCCACGGTGGCCCACATAAACTAATAGAAAGTCTGCCCAACTTAATGGAAGAAATTCGCATTCGTGGTGCCCGCACGCACAATCTGAAGAACATCAATCTGGATCTGCCGCGCAACAAGCTGATCGTGATCACGGGTTTGTCGGGCTCCGGCAAGTCGTCGCTCGCTTTCGACACCTTGTATGCCGAAGGCCAGCGCCGCTACGTCGAGTCGCTGTCGGCCTACGCGCGCCAGTTCCTGCAGCTGATGGAAAAGCCCGATGTCGACCTGATCGAGGGCCTGTCCCCGGCGATTTCGATCGAGCAGAAGGCGACCTCGCACAATCCGCGCTCGACCGTCGGCACCGTCACCGAAATCCACGATTACCTGCGCCTGCTGTACGCGCGCGTCGGCACGCCGTATTGCCCGCAGCACCCGCATCATCCACTGGCCGCGCAGACCGTGTCGCAGATGGTTGACTCGGTGCTGGCCATGCCGGAAGGCACCAAGCTGATGATCCTGGCGCCGGTCGTGGCCGGCCGCAAGGGCGAGCATGGCGATCTGTTCCTGACGATGCAGGCCCAGGGCTTCGTGCGGTTCCGTATTGCCAGCGGCGTGGCGGCGGCCAAGATCTACGAGATCGACGAGCTGCCCAAGCTGAAAAAGACCGAGAAACACACGATCGACGTCGTAATCGACCGCATCAAGGTCAATCCGGACATCAAGCAGCGCCTGGCTGAGAGTTTCGAGACCGCACTGCGCCTGGCCGATGGCCGCGCGGTTGCGTACGAAATGGACACCGAGAACATGACGGTGTTCTCGAACAAGTTCGCCTGTAATGTCTGCGGCTACTCATTGCAAGAGCTGGAACCGCGCCTGTTCTCGTTCAATAACCCAATGGGTGCCTGCCAGGAATGCGACGGCCTGGGCCACATCGAGTTCTTCGATCCGAAACGGGTCGTGGCCTTCCCGCACCTGTCGCTGGCGTCCGGCGCCGTGAAGGGCTGGGACCGCCGCAACCAGTTCTATTTCCAGATGCTGCAGAACCTGGCGTCGCACTACGACTTCGACCTCGACATACCGTTCGACAAACTGCCGGCAGCATCGCAGGATGCCGTGCTGTTCGGCTCGGGCAAGACAGCGATCCCGTTCAGCTATGTGAACGAGCGCGGCCGCACGGTGATCCGCGAGCACACGTTCGAAGGCGTCGTCAACAACCTGCAGCGCCGTTATCGCGAAACCGATTCGATGGCCGTCAAGGAAGAGCTGGCGAAGTTCATCAACGAAAAGAAGTGCCCGTCATGCGAAGGCGCGCGCCTGCGCACCGAAGCGCGGTACGTGAAAATCGGCCAGGGCGCCCAGCAGCGCGCGATCTATGAAGTGTCCGACAAGCCGCTGCGCGATACGCTCGAGTTCTTCGAAACACTGGAACTGACCGGCGCCAAGAAGGACATCGCCGAGCGTGTGATCAAAGAGATCATTTCGCGCCTCAAGTTCCTGAACAACGTCGGCCTGGATTACCTGTCGCTCGACCGCAGCGCGGACACCTTGTCCGGCGGCGAAGCGCAGCGTATTCGCCTGGCGTCGCAGATCGGCTCGGGCCTGACGGGCGTCATGTACGTGCTCGACGAGCCGTCGATCGGCCTGCACCAGCGCGACAACGATCGCCTGATCGCGACGCTCAAACACCTGCGCGACATCGGCAACAGCGTGCTGGTGGTCGAGCACGACGAAGACGCGATCCGCACCGCCGACTACATCGTCGACATGGGGCCGGGCGCGGGCGTGCACGGCGGGCAGATCATCGCCGAAGGCACGCTCGAGCAGATCATGAAGAACGAGCATTCGGTGACGGCCCAGTACCTCGATGGCCGGCGCCGGATCGAAGTACCAAAAAAGCGCACCAAGGCCGATCCGGCGCGCCAGCTGGTGATCACGGGCGCCAAGGGCAATAACCTGAAGGATGTAACCCTGACGCTGCCGGTGGGCCTGATGACCTGTATTTCGGGCGTCTCGGGTTCGGGCAAGTCGACCTTGATCAACGACACGCTGTACCCGGCGCTGTCGCGCCACTTGTACGGTTCGCAGACCGAGCCGGCCGAGCACACGTCGATCCACGGCCTGGAACACTTCGACAAGGTGATCTCGGTCGACCAGGCGCCGATCGGCCGCACGCCGCGCTCGAATCCGGCGACCTATACGGGCCTGTTCACGCCGATCCGCGACCTGTTCTCGACGGTGCCGACGGCCAAGGAACGGGGCTACAGCGCGGGCCGCTTCTCGTTCAACGTCAAGGGCGGACGCTGCGAAGCGTGCCAGGGCGATGGCGTGATCAAGGTCGAGATGCACTTCCTGCCGGACGTGTACGTGCCGTGCGATGTCTGCCACGGCAAGCGCTACAACCGCGAAACGCTGGAAGTCAATTACAAGGGCAAGAACATCACCGAGGTACTGGAACTGACCGTCGAGGATGCGCACGAGTTCTTCAAGCCGGTGCCGGTGATTGCGCGCAAGCTGCAGACGCTGCTGGACGTAGGCCTCGGCTACATCAAGCTGGGGCAGAGTGCGACGACCTTGTCGGGCGGTGAAGCGCAGCGCGTGAAATTGTCGCTCGAGCTGTCCAAGCGCGATACGGGCCGCACGCTGTATATCCTGGATGAGCCGACGACCGGCCTGCACTTTGCCGACATCGACCTGCTGCTGAAGGTGATCCACCGCCTGCGCGACCAGGGCAATACGCTGGCGATCATCGAGCACAATCTGGACGTCATCAAGACGGCGGACTGGGTGGTCGACTTGGGGCCGGAAGGCGGCGCCGGCGGCGGCGTCATCGTGGCGACGGGTACACCGGAAGACGTGGCCAAGAACAAGGGCAGCGCCACCGGCAAGTATCTGAAGCCATTGTTGAAGGCGCCTGCGAAGGCGTAATACGCTGCTTCAGGTAGCACAATAGAACAGGGGCAACGCCAGCGGCGCTGCCCCTGTTTTTTTATGCGCGCAAGGCCTGCATTGCCGCGCTGATGAACGCGCTCATGCGCTCGTCGACCATCCCGGATTGCCGCAGTGCCGGCTCGTTCTGCAGGGCTTGCCGGATCTTTTGCTGGGTTGCCGGCTGGTCGCCTGCAAACGAGCGGAACAGATCGAACCACGCCAGCGCCAGTGCCCGGGCCTGCGGGGAGTCGGGCGCATGGCCTTCGTCCATCGCCGTGCGTACCTGTGCCACCAGTGGCGGCCACTCGGCATCGCGCTTGCCGAAGTTGGCGCGCATGAAGGCAAATTCGTCGTCGTCGAGATAATTCCGGTAGATCGACAGCTGGTGCGCCTTCGATGCCGCCAGGATGAACGTCATCATCTGCGGCGAAATACCGGTACGCTCCTGAACGCTGGGCTCGTGTTCGTGCATCGCGTTCAGCTTGGCGAACAGGATCGGATTGTCACCGGTATCGCGCCGGACCATGGCCATCCACTGCGTTGCCAAAACCCGCGCCTGGGGATCACCAGGATCGGTGCCGGCATCCATCAGCGCCTGCACTTGCGCAACCAGTGCCTGCCACTCGGGTTCGACATCATCGGCCTGGGTATAGATCGGTAATTGCGTGAGTTCTTCCTGCGAAAAATATTTGTCGTACATGGTCATGTGCTCCAGCGTTGTCAGCCAATCGGCCAGATCCGGTTCCTGTCCGTCGGCCAGCTGCCCCTGCAATTGGGACAGGCGGCTGCGCAAGGCTTTGGCCTGCTGGATCTGCTCGGTCAGCAGGCCGATCTGGCGTGCAACGACCGTGGCCAGCGACAAGTCGGCTCTGGTGAGGGTAGTTCCGATGTCGGCCAGCGCCAGCCCGAACCTGCGCAATGCCAGAATGCGGTGCAGGCGGGCGATGTCGGCTTCGTTGTACAGCCGGTAGCCGGCGTCGGAACGCGCAGAAGGCGATAGCAACCCGATCGCGTCGTAATGGTGCAAGGCACGGACCGTCAAGCCAGTGCGTTTTGCCAGTTCCCCAATTTTCAGCAGCATCGTGTCACCCTTTCTTCATGCGTGAAGACAGGATGGAGCCTGACGCCACGTGAGGGTCAAGCCTACAATGAATCAGGGGCAGCGCCACCGGCGCTGCCCCTGTTCTTTTTTTTATATTTTCACCGTCGCGAAGACGGCGCCTCCCCCACCAGGCAGCTTAAGCTCAAGCAGCCAGTTGTTTCTCCAGCCGGTCACGCGTGGCCACCAGCTCTTGCGGCAGGTGGTAGGCCAGCTTCTCGAACAGCTCGGTATGCAGTTTCAGTTCTTCGCGCCAGGCGTCCTTGTCGATCGACGTGATCTGCGCAAATTGCTGCTCGCTAAAGTCCACGCCTTCCCAGTTCAGGTCGGCGTAGTTCGGCGTGGTGCCGAACAGGTGCTCGGTGCCGCCGGTGGCGCCGGCAGTGCGGTCCAGTATCCACTTCAGCACGCGCATATTATCACCGTAGCCTGGCCACACGAAGTTGCCCTGCGCATCGGTGCGGAACCAGTTGACGCAGAAAATCTTCGGCAGTGCCGCAGGATCAATTGCCTCGACCTTCTTGCCCAGATCGAGCCAGTGCTGGAAGTAGTCACTCATGTTGTAGCCGATGAACGGCAGCATCGCGAATGGATCGCGGCGCACGACGCCCATCTGGCCGGCAGCGGCGGCGGTGGTTTCGGAACCCATCGCGGCGGCCATGTAGACGCCTTCCACCCAGTCGCGCGCTTCGGTCACCAGCGGCACCGTCGTCGAACGACGGCCACCGAAGATGAACGACGAGATCGGCACGCCGGCAGGATCGTCCCAGGCTGCATCGATGACCGGATTTTGCGTTGCGGCCACCGTGAAGCGCGCGTTCGGATGCGCCGCCTTGGTGCCCGATGCCGGCGTCCAGTCCTTGCCTTGCCAGTCGATCAGGTGGGCCGGTGCTTCCTTGGTCATGCCTTCCCACCAGACGTCGCCATCGTCGGTCAGCGCGACGTTGGTGAAGATGACGTTTTCACGCAGCGACGCCATGCAGTTCGGATTGGTCTTGTCGTTGGTGCCCGGGGCCACGCCGAAGTAGCCGGCTTCCGGGTTGATCGCGACCAGCTTGCCATCGGCGCCCGGCTTGATCCAGGCGATGTCGTCGCCGATGGTCGTGACTTTCCAGCCGTCGAATGCCTGTGGCGGGATCAGCATCGCGAAGTTGGTCTTGCCGCAGGCCGACGGGAACGCAGCGGCGATGTATTTCTTGTCGCCTTGTGGCGATTCGACGCCCAGGATCAGCATGTGTTCGGCCAGCCAGCCGGTGCCGCCCTGCTGCGCTTCTTGATAGCCCATGTTCGACGCGATGCGCAGCGCGAAGCATTTCTTGCCCAGCAGCGCATTGCCGCCGTAGCCGGAACCGAACGACCAGATTTCGCGGGTGTCCGGATAGTGGACGATGTACTTGGTGGCATTGCATGGCCATGCGACATCGGCCTGGCCGTCGACCAGCGGCATGCCGACCGAGTGCACGCACGGCACGAAGTCGCCATCCTGGCCCAGCACGTCGTACACGGCGCGGCCCATGCGCGTCATGATGCGCATATTGACGGCGACGTACGGCGAGTCGGACAGTTCGACGCCGATATGGGCGATCGGCGAACCGAGCGGGCCCATCGAGAACGGCACGACGTACAGCGTGCGGCCGGTCATGCAACCGTCGAACAGGCCGTGCAGCGTCTGGCGCATTTCGGCCGGTTCCATCCAGTTGTTGGTCGGGCCGGCTTCTTCTTTGGTGGCCGAGCAGATGTAGGTGCGGTCTTCGACGCGCGCCACGTCCGACGGATCGGACCAGGCCAGGTAGGAATTTGGACGCTTGGCCGGGTTCAGCTTTTTCATCGTACCGGCGGCAACCATCTCGGCGCACAGGCGGTCGTATTCGTCTTCCGAACCGTCGCACCAGTAAATGCTGTCAGGCTTGGTCAGCGCAGCAATCTCAGCCACCCAATTGATGAGTTTTTGATGTTTGATGTAAGCTGGGACGTTCAGTGCGGCGACGCCGCCCATCACAGGTTGGTTCATGGGGATACCTCCAAATGCCAATTAAGAATTCGGGTGGACCGTTACCTTGCATCGTCTTCGGCCGGGGCGCCCTGCGGTCGATCACGACGTTGGGCAAGCACTCTGCGGCAGAAGCAGGAATCAACACTTGACGATACAGCGGGCAGGTCGGCAGCTTCGAGTGAAGCCTTGCGGTGCGTCTCGTGAGCACCGTTGGATACGTGTCATTCGCTTAAGTTCTGCGCCGATTGTACACCCGCAAAACGGCGTTTCGACGGCTCTCACTACAAAAAAGTAGGAAAAATGCCCGACTAATGTAGTAGGCTATTTGGGCATTTGCCCTATCGTGTTATTTGTTTACAGGCAGATCATACAATTGTGACAACACCATTGAAAATCGCGATTCTTGATGACTATCAAGACGCTGCACGCCGTCTCGCGTGCTATTCCCTGCTCGATGGCCACGAGGTCAAGGTCTTCCAGAGCTCGACCCGCGGCCTGGGCCAGCTTGCCATCCGGTTGGCGCCGTTCGATGCGCTGGTGCTGATCCGCGAACGCACCGGCTTCCCTGCGGCCCTGCTGGCCAAGCTGCCCAACCTGAAACTGATTTCACAAACCGGCAAGGTCAGCGGTCACATCGACGTGGCGGCCGCGACCGCGCGCGGCATCGCGATTGCCGAGGGTACCGGCTCACCGGTTGCGCCGGCAGAATTGACGTGGACCCTGATCATGGCAGCCAGCCGCAAGATCGTGCCGTACGCCACCAGTCTGAAAGAAGGACTGTGGCAGACAGCCTCGACCAATCCGGTGCTGAATGGCGTGGGCCGCGTGCTGCACGGCCGCACGCTCGGGCTCTGGAGTTACGGCAAGATCGGCAAGCTGGTGGCCGGCTATGCGCGGGCGTTCGGGATGCGTGTGGTGGTGTGGGGCAGCGAAGCGAGCCGGCAGGCGGCAGTCGCCGATGGCATCGAGGCGGCGCCGTCGCGCGAGGCGCTGTTCGAGATGGCCGATGTGCTGAGCCTGCACTTGCGCCTGGCCGAATCGACCCGTGGCATCGTCACGGCAAGCGATCTGGCGCGGATGAAACCGGACGCACTGTTCGTCAATACCAGCCGCGCCGAACTGGTGGCCGATGGCGCGCTGGAAAGCGCCTTGAAGAAAGGCCACCCGGGCATGGCGGCGCTGGACGTGTTTACCAGCGAGCCGCTCGGGCCGGATTCACCGTTGCTGCGTATTCCGACCGTGCTGGCGACGCCACATCTCGGCTATGTCGAGCAGGACAGTTACGAGTTATATTTCAGCGCGGCGTTCGAGAATATCGTGCAGTTCGCGCAGGGTACGCCGACCAATATTCTCAATCCGGAAGCGTTGAATAAACGCTGAGGACAAGACGCCACAAGCTCAGCGCAGTTCGGGCTCGCCTTTGATGTTGATCTTCGGCGCCGGCAGCACATGCGTGCCTGTCCAGAGCCCGGCCCAGCCCGGCGGCCAGCCGATATCCGGTCCGGCATAGGGTTTGAGGCCCGCGCGCACCGGGACGATCGGCACCGGTGGCGCTTCGATCAGGCCGCCACCCGGTGGCCGCTCCATGTTCAGGCTATACATATACCCGGGCAGCAGCAGGTCGCATGCCTGCGCGAACCACGCCGTGTGGTCTTCGTCGCGGCCCAGCGCCTCGGCCAATCCTTGCGGATCGAATTTGGCGAGCGCGTGGATCAGCTCATCGGTGCTCGCGCCCGGCACATCGTTCCAGCCCATGACCGGATTGTTGTTGTATTCGGCGCCCGAGCCATACCAGCCTTCGCGCCAGGTGCGCTGCATCCAGTTGCGCGGCCCTGTAAACAAATGCCAGCGCCAGTGCAGGCCGGACGGCTTGGGCCACGAGTACAGATACAGTTTCTGGTAACCGGCCTCGTGCAACGCGCGCACGACGGCCATCAGACGCGCGTGCGGCATGCGGTCGGGCGGCGCGCGCCGGAACAGGATCGGTTCGCCGTCGGCGTGCTGCACCTCGTCGTTCGACAGGTTCAGGTCTTGCGCGCGCGACTCGTTGCCGAAGCGCGCCGACACCCACCCGGTGAGCAGGTTGACATGCGTGATCACGCCATAGCCGCGATGGCGCTGGAAGATCACGGTTCCGGGGGCAACTGCTTTCATGGCAAATATGGAAATAGACAGGAGAAAAGGAAAACGATGGGGAAAATACTCATCCGATCCGGACGATTCTAGCGCAGTCGCCTGGAGATCGCTGATGGTTTGGCGATATCATGAGGACCTTTTTTCAGCGAGTGGATAAACCAACATGACTTTGCGACTCATCGCCACCGGCGGCACTTTCGACAAGCATTACAACGAACTCAATGGAGTGCTGGGCTTCGCCGAAAGCCATTTGCCAGAGGTCATCAAGCGCAGCCGCATGACGGTGCCGGTGGCACTGGACGTGCTGCCGCTGCTCGATTCGCTCGAGATGGGTGACGCCGACCGCGAGCGTGTACTGACGACGTGCCGGGCCGCATCCGAGAAAGCCATCGTGATCGTGCACGGCACCGACACGATGCGCGAGACGGCCGCTGTGCTGGGCGCGGCGGGCCTGGACCAGACCATCGTGCTGACCGGCGCCATGATCCCTTACTCGATCGCCAATTCCGACGCGCTGTTCAACCTGGGCTTTGCCTGCGGCGTCGCACAAGTGCTGCCGGCCGGCGTCTACGTGGCGATGAACGGTCAGGTGTTCCCGTGGGATAACGTGACCAAGAACCGCAGCGCCGGCGTGTTCCAGGGATTATAAATATAGTCGAAAAGCAGAAACGAAAAACGGCCGGACACCATGTCCAGCCGTTCGATCCGGCCGGCGTCCGCTCGGGCGCCGTGTATCTGACGCCTGATTACGCCTTGGCTTCGCCGCCCAGCGCTTCGACCACATCGGCCAGCATCTTCGACAGCTCGCCCGTCATCAGGACGATATCGTTGTCGAAACGTTCGTCGTCGTTGTGGGTCGCGCTTTCGCCTTCCTTGATCACGTCCAGCGGCTTGATGCCCTTGATCGCCAGCGACTCGGTCAGCACGAAGCTGACGCGGTCGTTCCAGGTCATGGCCAGGCGCGTGCACTGCTTGCCGGCGGCGATATGGCGGCGGATGTCGTCCGGTTCCAGCGTGTGCTTCACGTAGCGCACGGCGGCGCGGCTTTCGCCGGTGGCGCGCAGTTCGGTGTCCTGGTCGATCGTGAAGCCGTACGGCGCTTCATCGGCTTCGAGCCAGCCGGTCATCACGGCCACTGGCGAACGCTGCACACGCAGCGACTCCAGCGGCATCTTGTCCACGGCCTTGAGCAGCAGCTTGACGACGTCGTCAGCCTTGGCCGGGCTGGCCGCATCGACCACGAGCCAGCCGTTGACCGGGTCGATCCAGGTCCAGACATTGCTGCGCAGCGTGAAGGCGCGCGGCAGCAGTTCGTCGGCCACGCGCTCTTTCAGTTCCTTCATGGCTTTTTTGCCAGGCGGGAAGCCCTGCGCTTCTTCCATTTCGGCCGCCTTGGCCTTGGCCACCTGGTTGATGACCGATGCCGGCAGCAGTTTCTTTTCGGTGCCCAGCATGATCAGCATCTGCTTGTTCACGACATGGACCAGGCCGCCGTTCGGGCGCGGTGCGTCCCAGCCCTGGCGCAGCAATTCGTTGCTGTTGGCAGGCACGAAGCTGCCCGGCTCGAGGGCCTTTTCCAGCTGTTCAGGGGTATAGGCCCAAGGGGCCGGCAGGCGATAGATCTGGAGATTCTTGAACCACATAGGCTTAATCCGCTTGTTTCAGTGTTTCTAGGGAACGACATTCTACGCTGCACAGCCGCCGCAGCGTCAAAAATGTCAGGGGGTTGTCGCGTCATCCGGAGAATCGTCGAACAGCCGTAACTGCTCGACAATCTCGGTGTCGCCCAGGCGCACGCCGACGCCCAATAATCGCACCGGCCGGCTGGCGCGTGCCCAGCCGGTCTCCAGTAAACGTCCATATGTCGGAATGTTGGGCGCATATCCCACACATTCGACGGTTGTCTGCTGGAAGTCCGAAAACTTGATCTTCACGAACAGCTTGTTGATGAATTTTTCAGCATTTGCCCGCTTGATACGGCCCAGCAAATGTTCGTGCAAATCGGGCAGCAGCTTCAGGCAGGCGGCCAGGTCGGGCACGTCCGGCGTGTAGGTTTCTTCGGTGCTGATCGACTTGCGTTCGCGCGAGGTATTGACTTCGCGATGGTCGATCCCGCGGCTCAGGTCGTACAGCCGCACGCCGAAGCTGCCCATATGCTCCTGCAGCTTGTCCAGGCTCCAGCCGCGCAGGTCGGCGCAGGTCTGGGCGCCGAGCCGGTTGAGTTTTTCGGCCGTGACCTTGCCGACGCCGTGCAGCTTCTTGACCGGCAGCGCCGCAACAAACGCATCGACTTCTTCAGGCCGCACCAGGAACAGGCCGTCGGGCTTGTTCCAGTCGCTGGCGATCTTGGCGATGAACTTGTTCGGTCCCACGCCGGCCGAGGCCGTGATGCCCACCGTTTCGACGATGCGGCGCCGGATCTCTTGCGCGATCAAGGTCGCGCTGCCCTTGCAGTGCGGCGAATCGGTCACGTCCAGATAGGCTTCGTCGAGCGACAGCGGCTCGACGATCTCCGTGTAATCCTGGTAGATGGCCATGATCTGGCTGGACGCGATGCGGTACTTTTCCATCGCCGGCGGAATCACCACCAGCTCCGGGCACAGCTTCATCGCCTGGGCCGTGGCCATCGCCGAATGGATGCCGAAGCGGCGCGCCTCGTAATTGCAGGTGGCAACCACGCCGCGCTGGTCGGCACGCCCGCCCACCGCCAGCGGCCGGCCGCGCAACGACGGATCGTCGCGCATCTCGACCGATGCATAAAAGCAGTCGCAATCGCAGTGGATGATTTTTCGGGCTGGGGCGTTCACGCTGGCGGGCCGCCCCATGCGGTCACAAACTGCCGGGGTCGATTACTGTAATTGCATACAGTATCTTCTAAAAATCTTCCCGGTGCAAATGTTGCTCATTTCTTGCCAGCTTTGTCGGTGAAGCCGTTCTTCACCTTGCTGAAGTCGGCCTTGCGGATCATGCCGTGCACGCCCTTGGTGCCGTCGACCACCTGGCTGACCTGGAAGTCGCTGGCCGCGCTCAGATAGGCAAATGCGGTGGGGCGGTCCATGCCCAGCATCTCGGTCAGGAAGCGGATCGATTCGCGCGTGGCGTCCTTCATCGCCTCATCCAGATCGGGGTTCAGGCCGATCGTCACCCAGTGATCGGCCGTCTCGCCCAGCGGCCTGGCCAAGCTGCCCGAGCGCGATGGGATGCCGGGGTCGCCCTTTTTGAGCACCGTGATGCGGAAGGTCGGGCGCATCGAATGCTCGAGTGCGGTCAACGCCACCTCGCCGTCACCCTGCGCCATGTGCGGATCGCCCGTGTAGAAATTGCCGCCCTTGACCAGCACCGGCAGGTAGACGGTGGAGCCGACGCCCAGGTCGTTGATGTCCATATTGCCGCCGTACAGGCCGGGCGGCACCGAGTGCACCGGCCTGGTCGTGTCTGCCGCGACGCCCATCACGCCCATGAACGGCGCGGTCGGGAACGTCACTTCGGTGCCGTCGGCGGTCTTCATCACGGCTTCCCACTTGCCCGCCTTGGTGCGCCGGATCGGCGTGAACACCGACACATTGTTGTAGGCGCTCGGATTGGCGGCCGAGGCATCTGCTGTCGGCTTCGGCGTTTCCGGGAATTCGCCGGGCAACGCCCCCTTGCCGTGGCGATTGGAAATCACGCCATACGGCACGCGCGGCACGGCCGACAGCAGCTCCACCTTGAGCACGTCGCCCGGCTCGGCGCCGTCGATCGCCACCGGCCCCGTCACGATGTGCGGCCCATCCTTGAAAAAATCATGGGCCATCGACGAGCCCGTAATGGCGATGCCATCCTTGAGGACCATATTGGCGGGAATGCCCTTGCTGCCAAAATACGCCAGCGGATTGCGGCCCTGGTCTTCGACCAGGCCTTCATGCGACAGCGTATCGAAGACAATCGTCGCGCCGGACGGGATCGACAGCACCGGTTTGGTGGCCGCGTTCGGCAAGTAACCCCAGGTGACCGTCTCTACCGTCGAGGGCACGTAATACACCTCGTGTTTGGTGCCGGGGACGACGACCCGACCCGGCTTGTCGGCCAGCGGTTGCAGCGGGAGCTTGTCGGCGGTCTGGGCGAACACCGCCGTTGCGGGTGCAAACACGGCCAGGGCAAGGGCGGTCGCGAGCGTAATGGTGCGCAATTTCATGATGGACTCCGGTCAATGGCTGCTTGGCAGGGAACCCTGTATGCATGCAATCAACGTGCCATGTGAAATCAGGCAGATCAAGCGGCAGCCCGGCCACGTGCGCACCGGCGAGGTGCGCACGTGCGGCCTACCGTGTCACTGACAGCGCATACCGGCCGTTGCTGGTGCCCGTGCCGCCACTGGTAAAGAGCACGCGCAGATAGAGGACCGCCGTGCTGGTGCTGGTATTGGCAAACGTGACGGTGTCGGCCACGCCGGCGCGGTTCACGCTCGCGCTCAGTTGCTTGCCTGCGCTGCTGTACAACTGCAGGTCGTAGTTGGCGGTTGCCAGCAGCGCGCTCAAGCTGGCCTTGAGTGTCTTGCCGGCCGACAGATCGACGCGGAAGTAATCGGTATCGGTCGTCGTGCCCAGGTTGCCGGTGACGCTGGCATTGACTGGCGTGACCGGATCGGCCGTGGCGATGGTGTTGTTCGCTTCAGTCTCGGCAACGACAACGGGCGCGGCGCTGCTCTTGGCCCAGTCGGCCGCCGCGCGTGCATTGACGATGCCGGCGCCGCAGCCCGTGCAACTGGCTGGAAACGCACGCGCCGTCGACTTCAGCTGCGCTGCGATCACGTCCGGCGTCAGGTTGGGGTTGGCTGCCAGCATCAGCGCAGCCACGCCGGCCACGTGTGGCGCCGCCATCGACGTGCCCTGGTAGACCGCGTAGGTGTCCGCCAGCGGCCCGCTCCGGCCGCTGTTGAGCGTGGAAAGCACGCCCGAGGCGCCATCGCCGCCCGGCGCAGCAACCGCGACCAGCGCGCCGAAATTGGAGTACCTTGCCCGCCCGCCAGTACGGCCGGTGGCGGCCACCGCGATCACGCCGGTGCAGTTGGCCGGACTCGCGTTGCTGACGTCCATGGCCGAATTGCCCGCTGCGGCCACCACCACCGCGCCGCGCGCGCGCGCGCCGTTGATGGCGTTCTGCATCGTTGCGCTGCATGCCCCGCCCCCGCCCAGCGACAGGTTCAGGACGCGCGCCTTGTTGGGATTGGCCGGCACGCCGGAAACGGTTCCGCCCGACGCCCAGGTGATCGCATCGGCGATGTCGGATGTGTAGCCGCCGCACTTGCCCAGCACGCGCACCGGCACGATTTTGGCGTTGTATGCCACGCCCGCCACGCCGGCGCCGTTGTTGGTGCGCGCCGCCACCGTGCCAGCCACGTGCGTGCCGTGCCAGCTGGATGGCTGGTCAGAGAACGGCTGGCCGCCGCCGCAGGCACCGGCCGTGATGCCGTCGCCCGGGTCGCTCGCATCGCTGTCGCGACCGTTGCCGTCGTTGCCGATGGCGGCGGTGCTGATGAAATCGTAGCCAGGCAGGATCTGGCCAGCCAGATCAGCGTGCGGACGGTAGCCGGTGTCGATCACGGCGACCACCACCCCGGCGCCCGTGGAGATATCCCAGGCAGTCGGCAGGCGCAAGCCGCCAACGGCATCGTAGTAATGCCATTGATCGGTAAAGCGCGGGTCGGCCGGTGTGGCCGAATGCGTCATGATGCGGTCCGGCTCGGCGTACTCGATCGCTGCATCGCGCAGCATCATCTCGGTCGCCAGCGAGCGCACCTCGGCCAGATTGTGCCGGCGATCGAGCTTGAACACTTTCGCGCCGTTCGAGAGCGCATGGCTTTCCCGGACCAGTACACCAAACTGCTGGCCGGCGCGATCGAGCCTGGCCTTGCGCGCACTGCTGCCACCCTCGACGATCACCGTTGTTCCGTTGGCAGCGGGCTGGGCGTCGCGGTACTTCACGATGACGCGGTCGGTTTCCAGGATGGACTGCGGCTCCTGGGAACCTGCGGCGGCAGCGGCCGCACATAGCGGGAGGGACGCCAGCGCCAGCCAGAATGTGGCGCGCCGCGTCAACACCGCAGTGTGCATCGAATGTGTGTGCTTCATGATCTTCCCCGTTCAAGTTATGCATCAGGCATATCGATGCGCCTGAGTCATGACAAGACCAGCTGCACCGGCGCCGCTCCATAGCGGCAAAACCAGAGTAGCCTGAGGGAAACATTATGTCGCGTGGAAAATCACACCCTTTCGGCATAGTTACAACACTTGCACCACTCGTTTCCTCAATAACATTTTTTCTTTGGAGTAACTTTTTGAACGCGAAATATGTAACGGCTCATTTCAGTTAATTAACAATCATGAACAGAGAATGCAGAGCCCAAAAAAAACACGCGCGAACGAATCGCGCGTGTTTCGGGTCCAAAGCGACCCTGGCCATGAAAATGGCGCAGGGTCACTGGCTTACCAGCTCAGTTTCAGCGAGTAACGGCCATTGGTCGCGCCAGTACCGCCTCCGTAATACGTCACACGGACATAACGGATCGCCGTGCTGCTGGTGGTATTGGCCGAATTAACGGTATCGGTCGCGCCGGCGCCATTCTGGCTGGTGCCCAGTTGCGCGCCGGTGCTGCTGTACACGTACAGGTCGTAGTCGGCCGTCGTCGAGGTCGGGGTCAGGCTCGCTGCCAGCGTCTTGCCGGCTGGCAGATCGACGCGGAAATAATCGGTGTCGGTCGTGCTGCCCAGGTTGCCGGTGACGGTCGTGTTGCTGGCCGTGACCGGGTCTGCCGTGCCCGTCGTGTTGTTCGACTCGCTCTCGGCCAGCGTGGTGACGGGTGTGCCGCCACCGCCGCCCGTGGCCGACGCCACGGCAGCAGCCGCATCGACGATGCCGGTGCCGCAACCCGAGCAGCTGGCCGGGAACGCGCGCGCCGTCGACTTCAGTTTCGACTCGATCTCGTCCGGCGTCAGGTTGGTGTTGACCGCCAGCATCAGCGCTGCCACGCCGGCCACGTGCGGCGTGGCCATCGACGTGCCCTGGTAGGCCGCGTAGCTGTCCGCAGCCGGTGCGCCGGTGCCGCTGTTGAGCGTCGAGAGCACGCCCGAGGCGCCATCGCCGCCAGGCGCTGCCACGTCCACCAGCGTGCCAAAGTTCGAGTACGACGCGCGTCCACCGGTACGGCCGGTGGCCGCCACCGCAATCACGCCCGAGCAGTTGGCAGGGCTGGCATTGCTGACGTTGACGGCATCGTTGCCCGCAGCGACCACCACCACCGCGCCGCGCGAGCGGGCGCCGTTGATGGCGTTTTGTGTGGTTGCATCGCAGGCACCGCCGCCGCCCAGCGACAGGTTCAGCACGCGCGCCTTGTTGGCGTTGGCCGGCACGCCCGACACCGTGCCGCCGGACGACCAGGTGATCGCATCGGCGATGTCGGACGTGTAGCCGCCGCACTTGCCCAGCACGCGCACCGGCAGGACCTTGGCGTTGTAGGCCACGCCTGCGACGCCGGCGCCGTTGTTGGTGCGCGCCGCTACCGTGCCGGCCACGTGCGTGCCGTGCCAGCTCGATGCCTGATCACGGGTTGGCTGGCCACTGCCGCAGGAACCGGCGGTGACGGCGTCGCCCGGGTCGCTCGCATCGCTGTCGCGGCCGTCGCCGTCGTTGCCGATGGCGGCGGTGCTGATGAAGTCATAGCCGGCCAGTTGCTGGCCGCTCAGGTCGGCATGGGGCCGCGAGCCGGTGTCGATCACGGCCACGATCACACCGGCGCCGGTCGAGACATCCCAGGCGGCCGGCAGGCGCAGGCCACCCGCCGTTTCGTAGTAGTGCCACTGGTCGGTATAGCGTGGGTCGGTCGGCGTGGCCATGTGCGTCATGATGCGGTCCGGCTCGGCGTATTCGATCGACGGATCGCGCGCCATCATTTCGGCGGCCAGGGACTTCACTTCGGCAAGGTTGCGCTTGCGGTCGAGCTTGAACACCTTCGCGCCGGTGGAAATCGGGTGGCTTTCCTGGACCACCATGCCGAATTGCTGGCCGGCGCGGTCGAGCTTGGCCTTGCGCTCGCTGCTGGTACTGGCCACGCGCGCAGCGATGCCATTGACGGCCGGTTGCGCGTCGCGGTACTTCACGATGATACGGTCGGTTTCCACGATGAACTGCGGCCCCGGGGACGCCGCATCGCCTGCGGCCGCCACGGCCGCGCCCGCGGCCAGCGCCAGTGACACTGCGGCGCACATCTTCAATACGACAGGACGAATCGAATGCGTTTGCTTCATTTTTCTTCCTTGTTCAAGGTTTTCCGTCGGGCGAAAGGGCTCGCCCGTATCGTTGTAAGTCCGGACTTTGCCGGCGCCGCATCGAGGCGGCTCAGCCAGCGTAGCGCGAAAGAAAGATTTAACGGAACGCAAACCTGAGAGAGTGAAGCGTGCATACAACGGTTACATGTCTAAATTTTTCAAAAACATGTTTTATTCGGCGAAGCATAGATTCTGCCAAATACTTGATACCTAAAATTTGTTGACGAAGGTTTATCGCATCGTTCCCAGATGCAAAAAAGGGCCGCGCAGTGCGCGGCCCTTTTCGTTTATGACACGTCGGCCTCTTGCGAGGCCGGTCAATTCTTAGAAATTACCCTTGAATTGCATGCCCCACTGGCGCGGCTCGTTGGTGAAGCCGGTCAGGTTGTTGAAGTCGATCGCACCGGTAATGCGGCGCTGGTCGAGCACGTTGCGGCCGAAGGCTGCCACTTCATACTTGCCGTTGCCGAAGATGTAGCCGACGCGCACGCCGCCTTCGGTCAGTGGTGCACCGGTGAACTCGGTCGACTCGTACAGGAAGAAGTTGACCTTGCTGCGATACGACCAGTCGGTGTAGAAGTACAGCTCGCCGTCACGGAACGGCACGCCATAGCGGGCGGTCGCGTTGAAGGTCCAGCGCGGTGCCTGTGGTAGTGCATTACCATCGATCACGACACGGCCGGCGCCGTTGATCGGATCGGTGATCGTGCACTGTGCGCAGCGGTTGACCGACAGGCTGCCGTCACGGATCTGCGTGTAGTTGTAGCTTGCGCCGGCGCTCATGCGCAGAGCGGTGCTGATCGCTGCTTCGAAGTCGAACTCGGCGCCACGGCCCTTGGTCTTGTCGGCGTTGATCAGGCGGTTGACGTTCGAATTGCCACCCACCACGGTCAGCTGCTGGTCGTCGATCGTGTAGTCATAGATCGAGAACGAGCCACGTGCGCGGCGCTCGAACAGGTCGGCCTTGATACCCAGCTCGACCGACTTGATGGTCTCGGCATCGGCCACGGTGATCGGCACCGACGCCGACGCAGCAGCGATACTTGGCGCGCGGAAGCCCGTTGCGGCGCGGCCATACACGTTCACGTCAGGCGTGAGCTTGTAGGTGGCCGACAGATCCCAGCTGACCTTCTTCTTGTCCGCTTCGACCGACGACGGGCCGATCTGGACGACGTTGGTCGCTTCGATGGTGCGGAACTCTTTCTCGTCCTTGGTGTAGCGCACGCCGCCGCGGATGGTCCAGTCAGGGGTCAGGTTGTACGTTGCCGAAGCAAACGCAGCCCAGGCCTTGTTCTTCTGGGTCGACACCAGGCGCGAGGTGCGCGCGTAGGTGGTGCTGTCGAAGTTGTCGCTGCCGCCGGTGACGTCTTCATCGAAGAAGTAGACGCCGGTCTGCCAGTTGAACGGGCCGGTATTCTGCGATTCGACGCGGAATTCCTGGCTGTACTGGTCGAGGTTGTTGATGTAGCCGTTGGTCTCGACCTGGAACGGGATGAAGCCCGGGCCGGTCGGCGTGCCGCCGTCGATGTCGCCGCGGCTCGAGTAGCCGATGATGTGCTCGTAACCGGTGATCGACGACAGCTTGTAGCTGCCCAGATCCCATTCCAGACGCAGGTTGATGCCGTTGGTTTTCAGGTCCTGGTCATTCTGGGCATTGGTGACGATCTGGTCCAGATCGGTGCCGTCGGCGAAGGTGTTGCTGCCCTTCTTGATCAGGTTGGCGCGGAACAGACGTGCGCTGCCATTGGTCTGACGCTGGTGGAAGCCCAGCAGGCCGGTAACGCCATCTTTGCTGTACAGGAACTGCACGCGCTCGGCGTGTTCGTTGTAGCCGTCGAGCTCACCGCGCTTGGTGGTCTTGGCCGGGGTGCTGTAGTTGTCGACGTAGTCGTCGCGGTGCTGGCCGACGGCCGATACGCGCATTGCCACGTTGCTCGACAGCGGCACGTTCACGGCACCTTCGGCATTGAACGTGTAGTGCGATGCCGCCGACACGTTGTAGTAGCCTTCGGTGCTGTTCAGGCGTGGCTTTTCGGACTCGAACTTGACGACGCCGGCCGGGGTATTACGGCCGAACAGCGTGCCCTGCGGGCCGCGCAGCACTTCGACGCTGGCCAGGTCGAAGATCGGGAAGCCCTTCAGGATCGGGTTCTCTTGCACGATGTCGTCGTACACGAGCGAGACCGGCTGCGAGGCGAAGGTGTTGAAGTCGGTATTGCCGTAGCCGCGGATGTAGAAGCGCGGGAAGGTACGGCCGTTCGACGATTCCACGTTCAGGCTCGGCACTTTGCCGGCCAGCAGGCGGATGTCATCGCCGCCGGAGACCAGGACGTCCAGTTTGTCACCCTTCAGGGCCGTTACCGACACCGGCACGTCGCGGATGTTCTCGGTACGGCGCTGTGCGGTCACGGTGACCGATTGCAGTTGCAGGGACTCGGGTGCCGGTTGGGCCGGGGCCGCCGTCTGGGCTGCAGCCTGGGCGATCGGCAGCAGGACGAGGAACGCCAGCGCTGCGCCATGGGAGCAGGTGACGCGCTTGTGCATCTTGGACATCTTGGTCATGGAGTATTTTCCTGGTGATGATAAAAGAACCGGTGTCTCCGTTCTTCTTTTCCAACGCCCCCCCGCCGGGTGCGCGGGCGGTGCTACCCCGCCCTCGGCAACGCGCATCTGTGGCGCCCATCTTTGCGATGTTTTAAGGTTGCCGACTTGCTAAAGGCGGTATTGTCCGTGATGGTTATCAGCCGGGCAAGTAAATAACGCCATGACGCCATGATTACAACACATGCATATCGTTGGCTGTGGCCGGGGGTCATGACCAGAAAAAATAGCGCTTTCGATATTTTTTCGAAAAACCTCTTGCGGACCCTCAAACGCACCCTCTATAATTCGGTCCTCTTCGACGCAATGACAAGCGTCAGTAGACATCAACGAGATGGGCGCTTAGCTCAGTTGGTAGAGCGGATCCCTTACACGGATTAGGTCGGGAGTTCGAGCCTCTCAGCGCCCACCAAACATCTCGACGATGGATCGAAGGCTGATCTTAGTAAAACGGAGTGGTAGTTCAGTTGGTTAGAATACCGGCCTGTCACGCCGGGGGTCGCGGGTTCGAGCCCCGTCCGCTCCGCCAGCATCACTGAAAAAGGGTCCGATTCGTCGGGCCCTTTTTCTTTTTCTGCGTCCCTGCGTCCCTGCGTCCCTGCGTCCCTGTCACCCCGCTTGCGTGCTACGCCCGCTTGCGCACCAGTTCCCCGATTTCCACCCGATCCCGCCCCGCGCGCTTGGCCGCATACAGCGCATGGTCGGCACGCGCCATGGCCCCACCCAGATCCTCATGCGGATCCAGCACCACCACGCCGATGCTGACCGTCATCCGGTAGGTCGGGCCGCTGGTGATGACCGTGGCTTCGCGGATCGCCCGGCGCAGCCGCTCGGCGGCCTGCACCGCCCCATCAAGATCGGCGCCGGGTAGCAGCAGGGCGAATTCTTCGCCGCCCAGGCGGCCGATCGTTTCGTGCTCGCGCAGAAGATGCCGCACGGTGCGGGCGAACACGACCAGTGCCTCGTCGCCGGACGCATGGCCCCAGCGGTCATTGATCTGCTTGAAGTGGTCGATGTCGATCATCAACAGGCCAAGGCCGGTGCGCTGGCGTTGGGCCAGCAGGCGTGCGCCATCGGCCTGTTCCAGGAACGCATGGCGGTTGGGCAGCCCGGTCAGGCAATCGGTCGAGGCCAACCTGGCCATGCGCTGATCGTCCTTCTGCTTGCACAGCAACAAAAAACCAAAGCCGTTGACGATCATGAGCAGGTAGCCCGTCAGGTACGCCACCTGCTGGGCAATGCTGTGGTCGAGCGGGCCCCCGCCCAGCCATCCCGACACGACCCAGATGGCGACGGCAGTGGCGAACAGCGCATCGTTGATGCCGATGATCCGCTGCAGCAGCGAGGCGCTGCGCCGGCGCAGCAGCGCCCACGCCATGGCGGCGGCGAAGAACGCCACCACGGCGCCCACGAGCGCACTGAGCTGGACGTGATCGGCCCCATGCACCGCACCCGCCAGCACGATCACAGAAGACAGCAGCGTGATCGGCAACAGCACCCGACCCCAGCGCGCGAAGCCGAAGAAGACACAATAGGCGGCCATTTCGAGCGACATCGCCAAAATCCAGACGAGGCCCTCCAGGCCGACGATCAGCGGCCAGCCCAGCAACGGACTGGCCCAGCCGATCAGCTGGCTCACGCCCATGCCGAGCCGCGCCCACATCCACAGGCGCAGCCCGGGACTGGGCGCCGCGCCGTGGGTGTATCCCGCCATCAGAACCGCAAAACCGACGTTGCCGATACCAAGTGCAAGAAGAAAAGTCTGTATATCAATCACTGCCTGTCCTTGAAAAGGCACTTGCGATCCGCCTCGCCTCCCAGCGCCTGCGGCAATTACAAAAAGACCATTTATGTTGCTCTATGGAATTATGTTACACGTTTTTTAATTCTGGCGAGCGCACGCTTGACGCCGGCTATGGACACGCCGCCACACCGCCCTGCGCACGCGACGCTTTTTGATGCGTGGCAGCATACGATCGCGGATAATCAAACAGACAACAGACCGCACCACCCTGGAGCACGCCTTGATTTTTCGTTTTCTCAAACCGCCGCGCATGTCGCCGCGCCTGCATCGGCTCAAGAGTTCATCGCTGTTTGCGGCACTCACGCCGCTGGAACTCAAGATCGTCGATGGCCTGCTGCACGAGCGCCGCTATCTGAAAGACGAAATCATGTTCGACGAGGGCGAGGAAGGCCAGGCGCTGTACCTGTTGATGAGCGGCCGGGTGCGCATCAGCCGCCTGCACGAGGGCATGACGCAGGTCGTGGCCGAGCTCGAGCCGGGCGGCTTCTTCGGCGATCTGGCGCTGCTCGACAACTCGCCCCGCAATGCCCAGGCGCGCGCCCTGGAACCGTGCGAAGTGGCCGTGTTCTTCCGCGCCGACTTCCTGGGCCTGATGGAAACCGACGCCGTCATCGGCTACAAGATTTCACTGGCACTGGCGCGCCACATCGGCCTGCGCCTGCGTGAATGGATGGGCACCGGCCGGCCGCAGCTGGAAGCGCTGTGAGTACCCACCTCGACCCTGCCCACGGCCCCGAGCGCGCCGGCCCGGTCGTCTGGACCGGCATCATCGGTGGCACCTGCCTGCTGCTGCTCGTCGTCCAGAAGCTGCTGTGGCTCGCCCTGCCCTTCATCTTCGGCGCCGTCCTGTATTACATCCTGCTGGGCCCGATGCAGCGCATGGTGCGTTCAGGCTTTGGCCGCAACGCTGCCGCGCTATGGGTCTGCACGCTGTTCTTTGCGCTGACCGCGCTGGCGCTGACGGCGGCCATGGCCTGGAGCGACGGCCCCGAAGAGGATTCATGGGAAGCGACGATCAGCCTGTATCTCGACGGCGGCGTCGCCTTCGTGCGCAATTCGATGGGTTTGCTGGAAGCGAAATTCCCGCTGCTGGCCGAGATGCGCCTGACCTCGACCGTCAACCGCGCGTTCACCAACTACACGAGCGACTTCGCGCAGAACCACCTGGGCGACATCGTTGTCGGCATCGTGACCTGGGTGCCGTCACTGTTCCTGGCGCCGTTCCTCAGCTTCTTCCTGCTGCGCGACGGTGTGCGCTTCAAGAAGTTCCTGGCGCGCGCGGTGCCGAACGCCTACTTCGAGCCGGCGCTGTACCTGCTGCACGAAGTCGACCAGACCGCGCGCCGCTACTTCGAGGGGCTGCTCAAGCTGACGGTACTCGACACGATCGTGCTGGCGCTGGGCCTGTGGATCATCGGCGTGTCCTCGCCCCTGCTGCTGGGCCTGATCTCGGCGGTGCTGGCCTGGGTGCCGTTCGTCGGCTCGATCGCCGGCTGCGCGCTGGTGGTCATCGTCGCCTCGACCGATGCGCCGGGCAACCCGCTGATGGCCTACGGCGCGATTGGCGTGTTCGTGCTGGTGCGCCTGCTGGACGACTTCATCTTCATGCCGGCCACGCTGGGACGCAGCCTGCACATCCATCCACTGGTGACGGTACTGATGATCTTCGTCGGCGGCATGCTGGCGGGCGTAGTGGGATTGATGCTGGTACTGCCGCTGCTGGGCGTGGTGATGGTGATCGGCGAGACGCTGGGCGTCCTGGTCACGCACCCGCGCTTGCGAGCGCGCCACCGCTATGCCAATTCATTGCGTACGCGGCAGGCAAGCATGGACCTGGACATCGCGCGCGAACGGCGCGGGGCACCAACGCCGAATGCAAAATTGAAGACCAAGCCGTAACGGGCAACAACGCACCTTCGAAAAAAAACCGGCACCCCAGGCGCCGGTTTTTTTTGTCCGTTCGAACGCGCTTACTTGCGCACGGTCTTCGGCTTGGCCTTGATGGTCGACAGGATCGACGGCTTGACCTTCGACGGCGGCGCCATGAACGGCGTGGTGGCCGGCGTGCGGTCGGTGCGGCCGCGCGGTGCGCCGGCGCCCATCGTGCGCTTCGGTGCGCCATCGGCTGGCCGCCCTTTTGGCGCCATGCCTGGCCCGCGGCGCTCTTCGCGCAGCGAACCGCTGGACATCTCGCCGCCCGGCGCCGGGATCAGGTGCCGGTCGCTGTTACCGATCAGGTCGCCACGGCCCATGCGATACAGGCCCTCGCGCAGGATCGGCCAGTTCTCGGGATCGTAATAGCGCAGGAACGCCTTGTGCAATTTGCGCGTCTTGCCGCTCTTTGCCGTCTCGACGATTTCCGAATCCTCGGTCACCTTGGCCAGCGGATTGCGGCGCGAGTGGTACATCGTCGTGGCCATCGCCATTGGCGTTGGCGTGAACGTCTGCACCTGGTCGAGCTTGAAGTTGTTTTTCTTCAGCCACAGCGCCAGGTTCAGCATGTCTTCGTCGGTCGAGCCCGGGTGGGCCGCGATGAAGTACGGGATCAGGTACTGCTTCTTGCCGGCTTCGAGCGAGTACTTGTCGAACATGCGCTTGAACTCGTCATAGGCGCCGATGCCCGGCTTCATCATCTTCGACAGCGTGCCCGCTTCGGTGTGCTCCGGCGCGATTTTAAGCAGGCCGCCCACGTGGTGGGTGACCAGCTCTTTGACGTACTCGGGCGAACGCACGGCCAGGTCGTAGCGCAGGCCAGAGCCGATCAGGATCTTCTTGATGCCCGGGATCGCGCGCGCCTTGCGGTACAGCGAGATCAGCTTGCTGTGGTCGGTGCCCAGGTTGCTGCAGATGGTCGGGTACACGCACGACAGGCGGCGGCAGCTTTCCTCGATCGTCTTTTCCTTGCACGCCAGGCGGTACATGTTCGCAGTGGGGCCACCGAGGTCGGTGATGGTGCCGGCGAAGTTCTTGGTCGTGTCGCGGATCAGTTCGATTTCGCGCAGGATCGACGGCTCGGAGCGGCTCTGGATGATGCGCCCTTCGTGCTCGGTGATCGAGCAGAAGGTGCAGCCGCCGAAGCAGCCGCGCATGATGTTGACCGAGTAGCGGATCATTTCCCAGGCCGGGATGTGCGCCTTGCCGTAGCTCGGGTGCGGCGCGCGGGCGTAGGCCATGTCGTAGACGTTGTCCATCTCGTCCATCGCCAACGGCAGCGGTGGTGGGTTCAGCCAGACGTCGCGGTCGCCGTGCGCCTGCACCAGCGCGCGCGCATTGCCCGGGTTCGATTCGAGGTGGAACACGCGCGACGTGTGCGCGTACATCACCGGGTCGACGCTGACCGTTTCAAAGCTCGGCAGGCGCACGACCGTCTTGGCCGCTTTTTCGCGGGCCGCGGCCTGGCGCTGCTCGCGCGTCATGATCATGATCGGCTTGACCTCGGGCTCCGGCGCGGCGTTGTCCAGCGCGCAGGCTGTCGGGTCTTCCAGCGCCATCGCGTACGGGTTCGGCTGCTTGTCGATGCGGCCCGGCACGTCCACGCGGGTGGAATTGTGCACCGACCACTCTTCGTCCGGCAGCCAGCCCAGCGGCACCAGGAACGCCGTGCCGCGCAGGTCGCGGATCGTCTTGATGTTTTCGCCGGCGGCGATGCGGCGCGTCAGGTCGACCAGCGCGCGCTCGGCGTTGCCGAAGATGAGCAGGTCGGCCTTCGATTCGAACAGCACCGAGCGGCGCACTTTATCGGACCAGTAATCGTAGTGGGCAATGCGGCGCAGCGAGGCTTCGATACTGCCGGCGATCACCGGCACGCCCGGGAATGCTTCGCGGGCGCGCTGGCAATACACGGTCACGGCGCGGTCGGGGCGCTTGTTCGGCGCGCCTTCGGGCGTATAGGCGTCGTCAGAGCGGATCTTGCGGTCGGCCGTGTAACGGTTGACCATCGAATCCATATTGCCGGCGGTGACGCCCCAGTACAGATTGGGTTTGCCCAGTGCGCGGAACGGCTCGACCGAGGTCCAGTCGGGCTGGCTGATGATGCCGACCCGGTACCCCTGCGCTTCGAGCAGCCGGCCGACCAGCGCCATGCCGAAGCTCGGGTGGTCGATGTAGGCGTCACCCGTGATCAGGATGATGTCGCACGAATCCCAGCCCAATGCGTCCATTTCGGCGCGGGACATCGGGAGGAAGGGTGCGGTCGGGGCGCGGCTGGAGCGCTTGGCGACCGTCGCAAAGAGATTGGCAGGGGAGTTCATTGCCCGGCATTGTACCGGAAAACCATTTACGGAGCATGGAAGGCCCCGAAAAATGGCTTAAAATCAATGACTTGTGGCTATTAGCCTACTATTTCAGCAGCGCAGGTCAAATGCCCATGTTCGACAGGATCTGGCCCAGTTCGCGCAAGCCGTGCTCGACGCGCGGGTGGCGGGCGGCAAAACTGGCTGCCAGCTCCTGTGTGCGCGAGCCCAGTCCATAGGTATTCGCATCGAGTTCCTGCTCGGCGCGGCGCTCGAGGACTTTCTCGATGTCGCCATCGAGCTGGCGCAGCAGCGTTTCCAGTTCGACGTCGGTGTCACCGGTTTCCTGCAGTTCGCGGTGCAGGGCTTTCAGGCGTGCCTTCAGGTCGGCATCGTGTTCGGGTTGCATCGTGGTCTCCGTGGATTGGTCGATTTCATTGTAAGGCATGGGGGGCGTGGGAGAGAACACGGCTGTGTGGAAAACAAAATGAACGGGGGCCCCCGCCTGCGCGGGAGCCCCCATTGTCCGGCAACGCGGAAGCCGTTAGTTACCCGTCAAGCCACGACGCTCCAGCAGCGGCTTGATATCCGCATCCTTGCCGCGGAAGTTACGGTACATCTGCATCGCGTCCAGCGTGCCACCGCGCGACAGCAGGGTCTTGCGGAAATGGTCGCCGTTCTTGCGCGTCAGGCCGCCATTGGCCTTGAACCACTCGACCGTGTCGGCGTCGAGCTTCTCGGCCCACAGGTAACCGTAGTAACCGGCCGAGTAGCCGCCCGAGAACGTGTGCGAGAAGTACGTGCTGCGATAGCGCGGCGGCACCAGGGCGAAGTCAACCCCTGCCTTCTTGAGTGCCTGCGCTTCGAACGCCAGCACGTCGGTCGGGATCTGGTTCGGCGCCAGCTGGTGCCAGGCCTGGTCCAGCAGCGCGGCGGCCAGGTACTCGGTGGTGCGGAAGCCTTCGTTGAACTGCGACGAGGCCTGCACCTTGTCCAGCAGCGCTTTCGGCATCGGCTCGCCGGTCTGGTAATGCTTGGCGTAGTTGGCCAGCACTTCCGGCCAGGCCATCCACATCTCGTTGACCTGCGACGGGAACTCGACGTAGTCACGCGGCACGCGCGAACCCGAGAAGCGCGGGTACTGCACGTCCGAGAACATGCCGTGCAGCGCGTGGCCGAATTCGTGGAACGTGGTGCGCACTTCGTCGTAGGTCAGCAGCGTCGGCTCGCCGGCGGCCGGCTTCGGGATGTTCAGGTTGTTGGCGATGACAGGCTTGGTGCCCAGCAGCTTGCTCTGGCCGACCCAAGCGTTGGCCCAGGCGCCGCCACGCTTGTTCGAGCGGGCGTACGGGTCGAACGTGAAGATCGCCAGTTGCTTGCCATCGACGTCGAACACGTCGAACACGCGCACGTCTTCGTTGTAGCCCGGCAGGTCCTTGCGTTCCTTGAACGTGATGCCGAATTCCTTGGTCGCGGCAAAGAACACGCCATCGACCAGCACGCGGTTCAGTTCGAAGTACGGACGCAGCTGGCTGGCGTCGAACGCGTAACGCTCGGCGCGCACCTTGTCGCTGTAGAAGCTCCAGTCATACGCGGCGGCCTTGAAGCCACCCTTCTCCGCATCGATCACCTTCTGGATATCGGCCGCTTCCTTCTTCGCGTTGTTCACGGCAGGCGTGGCCAGTTCGGCCAGCAGGCTGTTGACGGCGTCGGTGGTCTTGGCGGTCTGCTCTTCCAGGTTGTAGGCGGCGTGGTTCGGGAAGCCCAGCAGAACGGCGCGTTCGGCGCGCAGCTTGGCGATCTGCAGCACGGTGTTGCGGGTGTCGAATTCACCGCCACGGCTGCCGCGCGCCATCGATGCGGCCAGCAGTTTTTCGCGGGTGGCGCGGTTGGTCAGCACCGACAGCGATGCCTGCTGCGTCGTATTGACGACCGGCAGGACGAACTTGCCATCCATGCCGCGTTTTTTTGCTTCCGCAGCGGCGGCGTCAATGGCCTTGTCGCTCATGCCCGCCAGTTCGGCGCGCGAATCGACGACCAGCGCCGACGCGTTGGCTTCTTTCAGCGTGTCTTGTGCGAACTTGGTCTGCAGGGCGGCCAGCTGGCTGTTGAAGGCTTTGAGCTTTTCCTTGTCGGCGTCCGACAGCTTGGCGCCGGCGCGCTCGAAGTCATTGTTGTAGCGGTCCAGCAGGTAGGCCGATTCGCTGTCGAGCTTCAGACTGGCGCGCTTGTCGTACAGCGCCTTGATGCGCGCGTACAGCTTACCGTTCAGGCGGATCGCATCGCTGTGCTGCGACAGCTTTGGCGCGATGTCGCGGCCCAGCGCGATCAGCGTGTCGTTGGTGTAGGAGCCCGACAGCGTGCCGAAGGCGGTGCTGACGCGATTGAGCATGCGGCCCGAGCGCTCCATGGCCACGATGGTGTTCTCGAACGTTGGCGCCGCCTTGTTGTTGGCGATCTTCTCGATCTCCGCCGCGTGCTGGCGCATCGCTTCCGCGTAGGCTGGGGCGAAGTCCTCGTTCTTGATCTTGTCCCAGGCCGGGTAGTTGTATTGCAGGCTGCTCTCTTTGGCGAACGGGTTGCTCGCGTCGAACGGCGCTGCAGCGGTCATGGGCGCGGCGGTCGCTGGTGCCGGCGCGGCCAACGCGACATTGGCAAAGGCGGCGCTGATGGCAGCGGCCAGGAGGATATGGGTAGGTTTCATGTTCTTGTGCTTTTCACGGTAAGGGTTGGGCTTGCTGGCATCAGTTCAGGCCGCGGCGCTCGAGCAGCGGCTCGATGACCGGATCGCGGCCACGGAAGGCGCGGTACATCTCGACCGCATCGACGGTGCCGCCCTTCGACAGCACCATGTTGCGGAAGCGGTCGCCGTTCTTGCGCTGCAGGCCGCCGTTTTCCTTGAACCACTCGCCGGCATCGGCGTCGAGGCGCTCGGCCCACAGATAGCTGTAGTAGCCGGCCGAATAGCCGCCACCCATCGCGTGCGAGAAGTACGTGCTGCTGTAGCGCGGCGGAACCGGTGCAAAGTCCAGGCCCGCGTCCTTCAGCGCCTGCTGCTCGAACGTCTTCACGTCGGTCGGGATCGCTTTCGAGCCCAGCTGGTGCCAGCGCTGGTCGAGCACGGCAGCAGCCAGGTACTCGGTGGTGCGGTAGCCTTCATTGAATTTCTGCGAGGCGCGCAGCTTGTCGAGGAGTTCCTTCGGCATCACGGCGCCGGTCTGGTAATGCTTGGCGTAGCTGGCCATCACTTCGGGCCAGGCCATCCACATTTCGTAGACCTGCGATGGCAGCTCGACGTAGTCGCGCGGCACGCTGGTGCCCGAGAAGCGCGGGTACTTGACCTTCGAGAACCAGCCGTGGGTCGCGTGGCCGAATTCGTGGAACGTCGTGCGCACCTCGTCCCAGGTGAGCAGGGTCGGCTCGCCCGCGGCCGGCTTGGTCAGGTTCAGGTTATTGGTGATGACGGGCTTCTTGTCGAGCAGGAAGCTCTGGTCGACCAGCGAACTCATCCATGCGCCGCCGCGCTTGTTTGGACGCGCATACGGGTCGACTACGAAGATGGCCAGGTGGGCGCCGCTCTCTTCGAACACGTCATACACGCGCACGTCGGCGTCGTAGGTCGGCAGGTCGGTGCGGCGCTTGAAGGTGATGCCCCACAGTTTGGTCGCAGCGAAGAACGTGCCTTTCTCCAGCACGTTGTCGAATTCGAAGTACGGCTTGAGCTGGTTGGCGTCGAACGCGTACTTGGCGGTGCGCACCTTGTCGCTGTAGATCGCCCAGTCCTGCGCGGCCAGCTGGAAGCCGCCCTTCTCCGCGTCGATCACGGCCTGGATCTCGGCTGCTTCCTTCTTCGCGTTGCGCACGGCCGGCGCGGTCAGGTCGCCCAGCAGCTTGTTGACCGACGTGGTGTTCTTGGCCGTCTGGTCTTCGAGCGAATAGGCGGCGTAGTTCTCGTAGCCCAGCAGCTCGGCGCGTTCGGCGCGCAGTTTCGCCAGTTGCAGCACGACGTCGCGGTTGTCGAATTCGCCGCCGCGGCTGCCCCGGATCATTGACGTGGTGAGCAGTTTTTCGCGCGTGGCGCGGTTGGTCAGCACGGCCAGCGGCGCTTGCTGCGTGGTGTTGACGACCGGGATGACGAACTTGCCTTCCAGGCCGCGCTTGGCCGCTTCGGCGGCGGCGGCATCGATGGCTTTGTCGGACAGGCCGGCCAGTTCGGCGCGGGTGTCGACGACGAAGGCCGAGGCGTTCACTTCCTTGAGCACGTTCTGGCTGAACTGGGTCTGCAGCGCGGCCAGCTTGCCGTTGTAGTCCTTGAGCTTGACCTTGTCGGCCGCGGACAGGTTGGCGCCAGCGCGCACGAAGTCCTTGTAGTAGCGTTCGAGCAGGAATGCCGATTCGGCGTCCAGGCCGAGCGTGGCGCGCTTGTCGTGCAGGGTCTTGATGCGGGCGAACAGGGCCGGGTTCAGGCGGATCGCGTCGCTGTGGGCGGCGAATTTCGGCGCCAGGTCCTTGTCCAGTGCCTGCAGCGTGTCGTTGGTGTACGAACCGGTCAGCGTGTAGAACACGGCGCGCACGCGGCCCAGCAGCTGGCCCGAGCGCTCCATCGCCACGATCGTGTTGTCGAACGTCGGCGCCGCCTTGTTGTTGGCGATCTTGCCGATTTCAGCGGCCTGCTCGCGCATGCCTTCGTCGAACGCCGGCGCAAAGTGCTCGTTCTTGATCTTGTCGAAGGCCGGGTAGCCGTACTGCAGGGTGCTCGGCTTGGCGAACGGATTCGAGGCTGGCAGCGCAGCGCTGGCCGACTTGGAAAACGCGAGGGTGGCAAGGGCAACGCCGGCTGCGATCAGCAGCAGTTTTGGACGGTTCATGAAGTCTCTTGTACGAAGGGAGAAAAAGGCAGGTCAGTCGCGCAGCGCCCCGCCGGCACCGCTCGTGACGGTGCAGACGGGGCGCTGGCATGGCATCAGTCGTTCGACGGCGTCGCGGTCAGGCCGCGGCGTTCCAGCAGTGGGCCGATGACCGGATCGCGGCCACGGAAGTTGCGGAACAGGTCCATCGCTTCTTGCGTGCCGCCACGCGAGAGCAGCGTCTTGCGGAAATGGTCGCCGTTCTTGCGCGTCAGGCCACCGCTTTCGGTGAACCACTTGACCGTCTCGGCGTCCAGGCGCTCGCTCCACAGGTAGGCGTAGTAGCCGGCCGAATAGCCGCCGCCCATCGAGTGCGAGAAGTACGCGCTGCGGTAGCGCGGCGGCACCGGGGCATACGCGACGCCCGCATCGGCCAGCGCCTTCGCCTCGAAGCTCAGCACGTCGGTGGGCACCTGGTTTGGCGTGATCTGGTGCCAGCGCTGGTCGAGCAGCGCCGCCGCCAGGTACGCGGTGGTGGTGTAGCCCTGGCCGAACTTCTTCGATGCGACGACCTTGTCCAGCAAGTCCTTCGGCATCGGCGCGCCGGTCTTGTAATGCTTGGCGTAGTTGGCCAGCACTTCAGGCCAGGTCACCCACATTTCATTGACCTGCGACGGATACTCGACGAAGTCGCGCGGCACGTTCGTGCCCGAGAATTTCGGGTACTTCACATCCGAGAACATGCCGTGCAGCGCGTGGCCGAATTCGTGGAACGCGGTGACCACTTCGTCGTACGTCAGCAGCGTCGGCTCGCCGTTTGGCGGCTTTGGAATGTTCAGGTGGTTGCCGATGACGGGCTTCTGACCCAGCAGATGCGATTGCGAGACGTACTCGTTCATCCAGGCGCCGCCCTGCTTGTTGCTGCGTGCGTACGGGTCGAAGATGAAGATCGTCAGCAGCTTGCCATCGACGTCGTACACGTCGAAGGTGCGCACGTCGGGGTCGTACGTTGGCAGGTCCTTGCGTTCCTTGAACGTGACGCCGTATTCCTTGGTCGCGGCGAAGAACACGCCATCGACCAGCACACGGTTCAGTTCAAAGTACGGGCGCAGCTGGCTGTCGTCGAAATTGAATTTCTCGGCGCGCACCTTGTCGGCGTACAGCGGCCAGTCCCAGCTTGCCACCTCGAATTTGCCACCGTCTTTATTGATCGCGGCCTGGATCTCGACGGCTTCCTTCTTCGCGTTGGTGACGGCCGGCTTGGCCAGGTCGCCCAGCAGCTTGTTGACGGCGGCCGGGTTGCGCGCGGTTTCCAGCTCTTGCGAGTAGGCCGCAAAGTTCGGGTAACCCAGCAGCACGGCGCGTTCGGCGCGCAGCTTGGCCAGGCGCAGCACCTGCTTGGTGGTGTCGAATTCGCCGCCCTTGGTGCCGCGCTCGAGCGAGGCTTTCATCAGGCGCTCGCGCGTGGCGCGGTGCGTCAGCACCGACAGGCCAGGCTGGATCGACGTGTTGACGATCGGGATTGCGAACTTGCCCTTCTGGCCACGCTTGGTGGCTTCAGCAGCGGCGGCATTGATCTCGGCGTCCGACAGCCCGGCCAGCTCGGCGCGGGTGTTGACGATCAGGGCGGCGGCATTCGCGCCCTTGAGCACGCGCTGCTGGAAGTCGGACTGCAGCGAGGCGATCTCGCCGTTGTAGGCCTTCAGCTTGGCCTGGTTGGCCGCCGACAGGTTGGCGCCGGCGCGCACGAATTCCTTGTAGTAGCGCTCGAGCAGATGCGTCGATTCGGCGTCCAGGCCGAGCGAGGCGCGCTTGTCGTGCAGCGCCTTGACGCGCGCGAACAGCTTCGCGTTCAGGTGGATTGCATCGGTGTGCGCCGCCAGCTTGGGCGACATCTCGCGATCGACTGCGTCGAGCGTGTCGTTGGTGTTGGCGCCGTGCAGATTGCTGAAGGTCGCGTTCACGCGCGCCAGCAACTGCCCGGATTTTTCCAGCGCCACGATCGTGTTGTCGAACGTCGGCGCCGCCTTGTCGTTGGCGATCGCCTCGACTTCGCGCAGTTCTTCGCGCATGCCGGCAGCAAATGCAGGCAGGTAGTGCGCGTCCTTGATCTTGTCGAACGCCGGGTATTGCAGCGGCAGGCTGCTGGGCTTGGCGAACGGGTTGGAAGCGTCGAGGGCGGGTGCGGCAGGTGCTGCGATGGCGGAACACGCCAGCGCGACGCTGGCTGCCACGATGAGCAGTTGAGGACGGATCATGAGGTCTTTCGCTAACACTGAGGAAGGGCGCTGTCGCCAACGGCTCGACAGCAGTGCGCTGAAGATCATAGCAGGCTTGCATGGCGCTTGTAACAATTAAAAAGTACCGCAATGTATCAATCCGCAGCCCCTGTATTGACGTGCATATGGTGAGCGCCGTGCTAGCATCGAAGCCCTTTTGCGGTCCCTTCGCGGCCCCTTTCCATGACCCTTTCTTCCTCTTCCTTTGACGCCATCGTGGTCGGCACCGGCCCTGGCGGGGCCAGCGTCGCGCGCGAACTGGCGCGTGCCGGCAGCCGGGTCCTGCTGCTCGAACAGGGCGGCGCCGCACCGCTCGCCGGCACCGTCACGCAGATGGCGTCGATGGCGGCCGTTCCCGGGCGCGGCGCCTTCATCCACCGCGATGCGTCGCTGCTGGTAGCCGGCACGACGCTGGGCGGCAGCTCGGCCGTCAACTTCGCCACGGCGGCCGCGCCGCCGGCGGCCTACTTCGCCGCATACGGTATCGACCTGGCCCCGAGCCTGGCCGAACTGCGCGCGGAGCTGCCGCTCGCGCCCCTGCCCGATACGCTGGTCGGGCCCATGGCCACGCGCATCATGACGGCGGCGCATGCGGCCGGCATCGACTGGAAAAAACTCGACAAGATGATCCGGCCAGCGCTGTGCCACAGCGGTTGCTGGCGCTGCACCTATGGCTGCCCGTACGGCGCCAAGTGGAGTGCCCGTGATTTCGTCGAGCAGACGGTGGGGCTTGGCGCCGTGCTGCAGACAGGCAGTCGCGTCACGCGCGTGCTGCTGGAGGGAGGCCGGGCCAGCGGCGTCGAGGTCAAGCATGCTGGCCAGCTGCAAACCATCCACGCGCCGCTGGTGATTCTGAGTGGCGGCGGGATCGGCAGCCCGCGCATCCTGCATGCGTCAGGCCTGGGGCCGCGCGATGCGCCGTTCTTCAGCGATCCGGTGGTGGCCGTGATGGGCAGCGTGACCGACATCGATGGCGGCGCCGAGGTACCGATGGCGGCCGGCTGGCACGATCCGGAAGCCGGCATCGCGCTGGCCGACCTGACCTTGCCGCGCCCGATGTATCAGGCCTTTGCGACGCAGGTCGGGCGCGTGGACCGCTTGTTCGCGCACCGGCACACCCTCAGTATCATGGTCAAGATTCGTGACGATATCAGCGGACGCGTCGGACCGCGCTGGGCCGACAAGCGCCTGAGCGCCGGCGACCGCGCCCGCCTGCAGACGGGCGAGCAGATGGCGCGCACGATCCTGGAGGCGGCCGGTGCGCGGCACGTGTTCAAGAGCTGGCATTTCGCCGCGCACCCGGGCGGCAGCGTGCGCATCGGCGCCGGGGTCGATGCGCACCTTCAAACGAAGGCGCCGGGTCTGTATGTGTGCGATGCGTCGGTGATCCCGCAGCCATGGGGCTTGCCGCCGACACTCACCCTGCTGTGCCTGGGCAAGCGCCTGGGGCAGCACCTGGCGCAAGTCGGGTGACTCAATAGTGCGGGGGCCGTTCGTTGAGTGGTGCCTGGCCGGCGTCGCGCAGGGAGCGCAGGTGGTCGGCCAGCTTGCCAACCATTGCCTCGAGCTCGTCGATACGACGCTCCTGGCGGTAGATAGTCTTGTTCAGCTCATCGAGCAGATCTTCCTGCTGGGAGAGCTTGATTTCAAGATTGACGAAACGTTCTTCCTGGTCCACGGCGCACTCCGGTAAAGCCGGCATTATGCCAGCATCGACGCGAGCAGGACCGTGGACCCGGTTAGCCGATCAAACCGTCCACAGCCCGTCGTCAGCGACGGCGGCAGTACCGATCACCGCAACCGGCGTGGTTGGTGTGACTGGTTCTTTCCAGGGTTCGAACTCCATACCGCTGGACGTCACTTGATAGACCTGGATCTTGTTTTCGATACTCTCACTAAACTCAAGCATGACCTGGGCCCGGCTCGAGTCTTCTACCGTGTTGGTAAGACGGTACATCCAGTAGGCAAAGCCTTCGGCGTCTGGCTGGCGATGCAGGACATTTTCATACAGCTTGCCGAGAAACACTTCGTTGCTCGATTCTTCGCCATAAATCCGGTAGAACTCTTTTTGGGTCAGGAATTCTTCGGCAATCGTGCGCATTGAAGCGCCTTTGTCCACACGGTCGATCCAGTAACCGAGGCCCCAGGCATCCGATGCACGGCCGAGTGAAGCCTGATAGAGGCGGAACACCTGGGCCGTTCCCTCATCGATCGCATACGAGCTGTCGCTGAATTCGAGACGCTCCACATTGTACAAACCATCAACGCCACCGCTGGCATCGGATACGGCGTGTCCCCACGCACCCTTTACCACCTTGTACTCGCTGCGCGCGCCGCTGAATACGGCAGTATCGATACCCGCACCGCCGTCGATTGCACTATTACCGGCCTGCATGACAAATTTGTCCGTGCTGCCGCTGCCAGTGATGTTGGCAGCGTTATTCACGGTGAACGATGCATTTTGCGCCAGACTCGCGGCGTTGCCCGCCACATCGACCGACGAACCGATCACATTGTAGACACCGTTCGGAAGTGGCGCGGAATCGATTTTCCAGGTGCCGTTTGTGCCGACCGTGGCGCTGGCGATCATGATGAAATCGCCTGTCCGATAGAGTTCGATGGTAGTCCCGCTCTCACCGGTGCCGCTGAATACCGGCTGGTTGCTGCCAGCATTGAACGCCACGTTCATCGTCGGTGTCGATGGCTGAGTTGCATCGACATGGAAAATGGCCTGCTGACTCGCTGCCGAGATGTTGCCCGCAGCATCGATCGCCAAGGCGTAGCCTCGGTAGTTCAAGCCATCGGCCAGCGGCACGGACGACACGGCACTCCACAGGCCGTTGGCGCTGACCGTGGTAGTGGCCACCAGGATGTCGTTGACATACACCTTAATTGTCGAATTTGCTTCTCCCGAGCCATTCATCAACGGCCGGGCACCTCCGGTGGAATACATCGCCGCATTTTTGGCAATGGCCATTTGCGGCGGGGTTGGCGGCGTCGTGTCGCTCAAGCTGGCGCGTGAGACAGCCATATCGGCGAATTGCAGCATTTCGATCGATTGCAAGGTCGTGGTTCCTGATGTGCCCGTCACTGCGAGCGAACCATCCTGCAGCACGCTGAAATTGAATGCGTTGCGGTTGCCGTTAAATATTGTTGTGTCAAAGCCATCTCCGCCATTGATCATGTCACTTCCTCCGTTGCCCTGCAATGTATCGTTAAATTGGGTACCCATCAGGGTGTCTGCCTTGAAGCTGCCGGTGATGTAGCGTCCGCCTGTCGTGCTGTTGATGCCAAGCGCGCCGCGCAGGCCGTCGCCGCCATACAGCCAGTTCAGTGCGGCGATGTCATAAGGGCTGTAGGTACTATGCCAGCCGCCAGCGCTGGTGTACGACATGATCGTGTTGTTCGTGTTGTCTTCGTTGCCTGACAGCACGGCCTGCCCTTCTTCACCCGGTTCCGGGAACGGGTGCTTCAGGCCAAGGGCGTGACCCAGTTCGTGCAGCAGGGTTTCGTAACCCTGGGTGCCGACCTTCAGGTTCTGCGTCATGCCACGCCACTCGGCATTGTCCAGATACACGTAGGCATTGGCGTTGTACGAGGTCAGCGTGGTCTCGGTGCCACTGCGTTGCGATATCCAGCTGTTCAGGCCCGTCGTGTAGGCGCCTTCCAAGTCCAGATTGGCCAGATGGAACTGGGCGGCCGTGCCGGATGCCGTCTCCTGGAACTGAATCCCGGTCACTTGCTGCAGATAGCTGAACGCCGTCCGCGCATTGGTTTGCTGGGATGCGCTGAACGCTTCCTGGCCGGTCCGGTCGCTTTCATTGCCCGAGGAAATCGAAAACGTGTAGAACAGGACGTTAGCGTTGTTATTGCTGAGGAAGTTCCAGTCCGGGCCCTTGTCCAGCAAGGCGTCGATGTGGTTCAGTCCGGTAAGCGGCGTGACGGTGATGTCGGAAGGAGTAGCCATGAATCAGTCGAAAATTATTGCAGCAAGGTAAATGCCGTGGGAATTTAGATATCAAAATCTCGTTATTCCGGCAAGTATTTCTTGAGCGACACATGAAGTCAAATAGCATTTCAATCGTGCGCACGACTTGCCGATTCATCAAGGCTTACGCACAACGGTTTACTCGGGAACCGGCCTTGGTGTTGCCAACAAAGCTTTCAAACTCGCCAATCTTGCCTTTGGACTCAGTATTTCCGACTCCATCGGCGCGGCCTCACCAACGTCCAGCGCCATTTCCTTGATGAAGCGCGACGGATCGCAATTGACCAGCTCGCCCGCGCGCTTGCGCCGCTTGCACCAGCTCACGTGCAGCGTGCGCTGGGCGCGCGTGATGCCCACGTACATCAGGCGCCGTTCTTCCTGGATGCGCGCCGAGATCGTCTCGATGGAGGCATCCGGGTCGCCCTTGTGCGGCAGGATGCCTTCTTCCACGCCGACCAGATACACGTGCGGATACTCCAGCCCTTTCGACGCATGCAGCGTCGACATGCGCACCGCGTCCTGCTCCTCATCCTGGCCTTCGAGCATCGACATCAGCGCCACCATCTGCGTCAGTTCCAGCAGGTTCTTTTCTTCGCCATCGCGGTCGCGCCCGCCACGGCCGCGGTCCTTGAGCCAGTTGGTAAATTCGAGCACGTTCTGCCACTTGGCCTGGGCCGCGCGGTCGTCGAAGCCCTCGTACAGGTAATGCTCGTAATTCATTTCCTTCATCATGTCGTCGAGTACCTCGGCCGCGTGGTCGCCGGCGCCCAGCGGCCCGGGCCGCGTCGCGCGGTCTTCCAGCTCGCTGATGAAGTGGCAGAAGTTGCGCACCGATCCCAGTTGCCGTTCCGCCAGCTTGGCCTCGATGCCGCCCTTGCGCGCCGCCTCGAACAGCGAGCAATTCCACTGCTTCGAAAACTCGCCCAGCACTTCGAGCGTGGCCATGCCGACCCCGCGCTTGGGCGTCGTGATGGCGCGGATGAAGGCAGGGTCGTCGTCCTGGTTGGCGATCAGGCGCAGATAGGCAATGATGTCCTTGATCTCGGCCTTGTCGAAGAAGCTCTGGCCGCCCGACATCGTGTACGGGATGCGCTCCTTGCGCAGCGCCTGCTCCATCACGCGCGCCTGGTGATTGCCGCGGTACAGGATGGCGAAATCGGACCAGTTGTTCTTGCGCTGAAAGTGTTCGGACGAAATCAGCATCGCGATCTGGTCGGCTTCCTGATCGTCGTTCTGCATGCCCATCACCTTGATCGGCTCGCCCAGGCCGTGCTCGGACCACAGCGACTTCTCGAAGATTTTCGGGTTGTTGCCGATCACGGCATTGGCCGCCTGCAGGATGCGCGTGGTAGAGCGGTAGTTCTGCTCGAGCTTGATCACGCGCAGGTCGGGGAAATCGACCTGCAGCGTTTTCAGGTTCTCGACGGAAGCGCCGCGCCAGGCATAGATCGCCTGGTCGTCGTCACCCACGGCGGTAAACATCGGCTTCTTGCCCAGGCCCGTCACCAGGAGCTTGACCAGCTCGTACTGGCAGGTGTTGGTGTCCTGGTATTCGTCCATCAACAGGTAGCGCAGGCGGCGCTGCCAGCGGTCGCGGATCGGCTCGTTGTTGCGAAACAGTTCCACCGGCAAGCGGATCAGGTCGTCGAAGTCGACTGCCTGGTAGGCCTGCAGCGTGGCCACATAGCTGCGGTAGACGCGCCCGGCCTGCGCCTCGTCTTCGTCGCGCGCGGCCTTGATCGCGTCTTCCGGATCGACTAGGCCGTTTTTCCACAGCGAAATCGTGTTCTGGATACGGCGGATTTCCTGTTTATCGGTGCTCAGCGCCAGGTCGGACACGATCGTGTAGCAATCGTCGCTGTCCATGATCGAAAACTTGTCCTTCAGCCCCACCCCGGCCGCTTCCTGGCGCAGGATGCGCACGCCCAGCGAGTGGAAGGTCGACACGGTCAGTTGCTTGGCCTGCTTCGGCTGCTTGAGCAGCTTGGCGATGCGCTCCTGCATCTCGAGCGCCGCTTTGTTGGTAAAGGTCAGCGCGGCAATCGTGCGCGGATCGTAGCCGCAGTGCTCGATCATGTAGGCGATCTTTTGCGTGATCACGCGCGTCTTACCGGAGCCGGCGCCAGCGAGCACCAGGCAAGGGCCGTCCAGATACAGCGCGGCTTCGCTCTGCGGCCCGTTGAGGCCGAACTTTGGTGCGTTTGACATGGGGAAGTTTTCGGTGGGACAGAGAGCGATTGTAACAATCTGGCGGGTGCAGCGGGCGATGGCGCGTTGCAGGCTACGCCGGATTGCAACAAGCCGCTGCCAGGGTTTGCTTACCGGCACGCTCCTGCGAGTCAGCCGGGGATCGGGTACCATGCGACCTTTGCAGCGCGCGACGCCACGCGCTACGCTGCCGCCCTATTTTTCTGGAAATCTGCCCCATGAAATTCGAACATCTCGTCGAAATCAACGATCCGATGAACCCGCTTCTCGACACGCTCAGCCGCGAGCAGCTGTGGCACGGCCTGGTGCTGCGCGCCGAGCAGCCGAAACTGTTCATTCCGCACCTGGACACCTGCGACATCCTCGAGCGCGATGCCGGCATCATGCGCCGCCGCTTGACCTTCGGCAAGCTGGTGATCGAAGACACGGTGACCTTGACCCCGCTGCAGGAAGTGCATTACGACGTGCCGGCCCAGGGCGACATTGCCGCCTCGACGCTGCGCATGGTCATCGAAGCGCCCACCAGCGCCATGCTGCTGGTGCGCTTCTGCTACGACGACGGCATGGGCGAACACGTCGACCAGGCCAATGCGATGTACGACGAATTCAAGAAGTCGGCCTACGAAGAAGCCGACATCGACACGGTGCGCATCCTGCGCCAGCTGGCCGGTCAGGGCAAGCTGGCCACCACCCTGCTCAACTGATCCGGCGGTCCGGCGATCCGGCGGCGCAGTCTACAGACCCGGCTGGGAGTCGGCTGCGAGGGTGCTGCTCTCTCCCTGCGCCAGGTTGGTCGCCAGGTCGCGCAGCGCCGTGCGTACGCCTTCTTCGATGACCGGATGGTAGAACGGCATCTCCAGCATCTGGTCGACCGTCATGCGCATCTGGCACGCCCATGACAGCAGGTGCGCCAGGTGTTCGGCGCGCGGCGCGATCATCTCGGCGCCCAGGAACAGGCGCGAGCCGTACTCGGCGTACACCCGCAGCATCCCCTTGTTCTGCAGCATGACGCGGCTGCGGCCCTGGTTCTCGAACGACACGCTGCCCACGGCGAACTTGGGCTGGCCGTTCGCGGACAGGGCGCGGTAACTCTTGCCCAGCGTGGCGATGTTCGGCTCGGTGAACGCCACCGCAATCGGCGTGCGGCGCAGACCCGGGCGCACGTCGGGGTAGCGGCCTGCATTGTCGCCGGCGATCTTGCCGTGATCGGCCGCGTCGTGCAGCAACGGGCGCTCGTCGTTGGCGTCGCCCGCGATAAAGATATGGCTGGTACCGCACTGCATGGTGCGCGTGTCAAAGGTCGGGATGCCGTCGGCGCCCCGCTCCAGGCCGGTCAGCTCCAGGCCCAGGTCATGCACGTTCGGCGTGCGCCCGGCCGCCATCAGCACGTACTGGAAGCGTTCGCTGCTTTCCTTGCCCAGCGCGTCGCGCACGCGCAGGACCACCTCGTCGCCCTCCTGCTCTGCCCCCATGATCTGGCTCTGAAACGCGATGTCGACTTCTTCGCCCAGCACGTGCGCCGCGCAGCGCAGCACTTCGGGGTCGCTGATATTGGCGATGGAGCCGCCGCGCGCGTAGAAACGCACGCGCACGCCCAGACGGCTCAGGGCCTGACCCAGTTCCAGGCCAATCACGCCGGTGCCGATCACGGCCACCGAAACCGGCAGGTCGTCCCAGTAGAACACGTCGTCGCTGGTGACGATGCCGGGACCGACGTTCTCGAGCTGCGGCAGGCGCAGCGGCGTCGAACCGGTGGCGATGACGACGCGCCCGGCATGGATTTCGGTGTGGTCGTCGACCTGCAGCGTGCACGGGCCGGTAAAGCGCGCATGGCCCTGCAGGCGGTCCTGGGCGGGAATGGCTTCCACGGCCTCAAGCACGAAACCGACGAAACGGTCGCGTTCGCGCTGGACGCGCGCCATCACGGCCGGGCCATCGATCCGCACTTCGCCGGCGTGCACGCCAAACGGGGCGGACGAGTGCAGCGTGTGCGCCACCTCGGCCGCGGCGATCAGGAGCTTGCTTGGCATGCAGCCGACCCGGGCGCAGGTGGTGCCGTAGTGCGCGCCCTCGATGACCACGGTGCGCGCGCCCTGTGCCTTGGCCGCGCGATAGGCCGTCATGCCGGCGGTGCCGGTGCCGATGACGGCGACATCCACGTTCAGTTGTTTCATGGGGCTCTTTCGCTGTGTCTTCGCAATTAACAGGCAAAACGATACGCTATTTCACGTGCGCCGGTGGCGTTTCAGGCGGGACGCCACGCCAGCGCGCCCCGGCATTGCAACCAACAGTACAGAAAACGATGTCGACCACTTTTACAGATTCTGAACGCCAATTTATATTGCTTTAATTTTTCCCAACGGAATCAACAAGATGGATGAGTTCTTCACTGCGGCACGGTATTTGCATACACCTCGGGCTCAACCCCAACCCAGGAGATGTCATGTCACTCGCTTCGCTGAACAAATTGCTTGTTAGCCTGTCGCTGTTCGCTTGCTCATCCGTGTTTGCCGCACCGCTGGTCGTCAACGTGGCGGGCATCACCAGTTTTGGGGAATACGGCGACGCCAGCAACACGGTGCTGAGCTATAACGTCGGCGCCAATTCGATCATCACCAGCGTCTCCTTTTCGGCCAACCTGACCGCCTTCTCGCCGAGCTGGTTGTCCGAACTGACCCTCTCGTTCGAAAACGCCGACCAGACCGATGGCGTGTTCTTCAACCCCGGTTTCAATGATGACAACCCGGGCACCGCAACGTATAACGGTTTCGCCGACCTGGTCGACCTGGACCTGAGTTTCGCTGTCGGCGCCGACGGCATCCTGCGCCTGGAATTCTTTGAAGGGTTCGATGATTTCGATGGCCCGGACGGCATCTGGAACTTCGGCACCATCACGTTTGGCGTGGAAACAGTCGGCGGCGAAGTGCCACCGGGTGAAGTGCCTGAACCGGCCACCGGCCTGTTGCTGGGCGCCGGCCTGGGCATGATGGGCTATGCCAGCCGTCGGCGCCAGGCAGCGCGCAAGGCTGCCAGCGCAGCTTAAATATCGAGCGGGTCGACTTCGAGCGACCACTTCACACGGGCCTTCATGGCCCGCAACGCGTCCATCCACTCGCGCAGGAACGCCTGCAAGGCCGGGCGCGAGCTGGACTCCACCAGCAGCTGGGCGCGGTCCATATTGTGCACGCGCGTCATCGTCATCGGGATCGGGTCGTTGATCAGGATCCCGTCATGCGCCAGGCAGTCGCGCGCCGTCTCCAGAAATGCAATCGCAATCGGCAGCTCGCGCGCTTCGGCCCGCAGCAAGGCCTGGTACATGTACGGCGGCAGCCCCGCTTCACGCCGTTCGTCGAGTAACTGGCCGGCAAAGCGCTCGTAATCGTGGCGCATCACCGCGCCGTACAGCGGATGCTGCACGTAGCGCGTCTGCACCAGCACCTCGGACGGCGCGCCGGCACGACCTGCACGCCCCGCCACCTGCATCAACTGCGCGAACAGGCGCTCGCTGGCGCGGTAATCCTGCGAGAACAGCGCGGTATCGGGATTGAGGATACCCACCAGCGTGAGCTTCTTGAAATCGTGGCCCTTGGCGACCATCTGGGTGCCGATCAGGATATCCACCTCGCCCCGGTGCACGCTGTCGAACGCCGCCTGCGCGCTGCCTTTCAGGCGCGTGGAGTCGGCATCGATGCGCAGGATGCGCGCCTCGGGGAACATCGCCCGCAAGCCCTCTTCGACGCGCTGCGTGCCGCGGCCCAGCGGCTGAATGTCGACGTTGCCGCAGGTCGGGCACGAGCGCGGGATGCGCAGCTCCAGGCTGCAGTGGTGGCAGCGCAGCCGGTTCTCGGGCTTGTGCAGCACCATGAAGGCGGTGCAGCGCGTGCAGTCGCTGATCCAGCCGCACGCGTCGCACGAAATCACGGGGGCGTAGCCGCGCCGGTTCAGGAACAGCAGTGACTGCTCACCGCGCTCCAGGCGCAGGCGCAGCGCGGCGACCATCTCGGCGGTCAGGCCGTCGCGCCCGCGATCGCGCTCCATGTCGATCAGGCGCACGCGCGGCAGCACGGCATCCTGCACGGCGCGCTCGCGCAGGTCGAGCCTAGTATAGCGCCCCGAGCGCGCGTGGTGCCACGATTCGAGCGACGGCGTGGCCGAGCCCAGCACGATCGGAATGCCCAACTGGTGCGCGCGCCAGACGGCCAGGTCGCGCGCCGAATAGCGCAGGCCTTCCTGCTGCTTGTACGACGGGTCGTGCTCTTCGTCGATCACGATCAGCTGCAAATGGGGCAGCGACGCCAGCAGCGACAGCCGCGTGCCCAGCACGATGCGCGCCTGCCCCAGGTGCGCCGCCAGCCAGTGCAGCATGCGCTCGCCCTCGGACAGGCTGCTGTGCAGCGTGGCGAGCATCATGCCGGGGAAGCGCGCCCGGATATTGCCTTCGAGCTGCGGCGTGAGGTTGATCTCGGGGACCATGATCAGGATCTGCGCCTGCGGATCGCGCGCCAGCACCTGGGCGCAGGCCTGCAGATAGACCTCGGTCTTGCCGCTGCCGGTGACGCCCCATAACAGGAACGGTTTGAAACCGATGGCGCCGCCGATGGCGTCGGCCGCCTCTTGCTGGGCCGTGTTCAGCACCGGCATGCCCACTGCGGTAGCGTCCTGCCCGGCGTCGAGCTTGGCCAGTTTTTTCAGCGCGCGCCCCAGCGCCACCGTTTTCGGTACCCGCAGGTTCTTCGGCAGGCCGGGCAACGCGACTTCGCCCAGCGGGCGCTGGTAGTACTCGGCGGCAAACCGCGCCAGCGCCAGCCAGCGCCCGGACAGCGGGGCCAGCTCGCTGCGCACAGCCAGCGCATCCTTGAGTTTTTCGGGCGGCACGTCGCTGGTGGACTTGACCGCGACGATCAGGGCCATCACTTCGCGCCGTGCAAATGACACGAGCGCCAGCTGGCCAGGCAGCGGTTCATCACCCGGTTGGCAGGGCCAGCGGTAGTCGAAACTGCTGTTAAGCGGCGTATCGATCACGACTTCGAGGAAGCAGTACGGTTCGGCCGGTGCGTGCGTGCTGGTTGACAATCTGGGCCCTGTGCAAATCTGTGGAGAACTTTGTGAATAGTGGGGGACTTGACCCCATCAAAGGTTTACGTTAGATCAAGTCAAAGACGAAAATTCTTCAATTCAAGATAATTTTAGTCTTCATAATCAACGACTTGCAAAATCACTCGAAAACCTGTTAACAACCTCGACCACATTTCGCGCCTTGTGCATAACTCTGCAATTTTCCGTGGAAAACTCGCTGCGATGCGTCATAAAGTTAAGGCAACACATGAAGTTTCACGCTAAGTCTCGGTAAACCAAGCACTTTTCCCCATCCTTGCAACGCCTGTTGATAACTTTGTGAACAAGGCGCCAAATCAGACTGAATTCCACTGGACAACGTTCATCGACAAGACAGCCAGATCGCATAAGCCAGAAAGAAAACACTTATGAATCATTGACTTGCGCGTAAACACGAAAAATCGAGATGTCCACAGGAACGTTTATCGGATTTACGGAAGTTGTGAACAAGTGAGGAAGTCGGCTTGCGATCGCGCTCTTGCGAATGCGCAGCAAGCCGGGGACAAGATTACGCGGCGCGCTGCTTGCGGCTAAAGCTGTGCACCGCTTCGACCATTGCGGTGACCGATTCCGGCGGGGTGAATTGCGAGATGCCATGGCCCAGGTTGAACACGTGGCCATGGCCATCCGATGGCGTGCCATAGGCGGTCAGCGAGCGCTCGACTTCGGCTGCGATCTGGTCCGGCGCGGCAAACAGGATCGCCGGGTCGAGGTTGCCCTGCAGCGCCACGCGGTCACCGACCAGCGCGCGTGCCGTGCCCAGGTTCACGGTCCAGTCCAGGCCCAGCGCATCGGCGCCGATGTCCGCCATCTGGTCGAGCCAGATGCCGCCGCCCTTGGTGAACACGACGGCCGGGATGCGCACGCCGTCCTTTTCACGCTGCAGGCCGGCCAGGATCTGCTGCATGTATTGCAGCGAGAAGGTCTGGTAGGCGCCATCGGCCAGCGCCCCGCCCCACGAGTCGAAGATCATCACGGCTTGCGCGCCGGCGTCGATCTGCGCGTTCAGGTAGGCGGTGACGGCCTTGGCATTGATGTCGAGGATGCGGTGCATCAGGTCCGGCCGGCTGTACAGCATCTTTTTGACGGTGTGGAACTCGCGCGAACCGGCGCCTTCGACCATATAGCAGGCCAGCGTCCACGGGCTGCCCGAGAAACCGATCAGCGGCACGCGGCCATTGATGGCGCCGCGGATCTGCGTGACAGCCTTGAACACGTAGTCGAGCGAAGCCATGTCGGGCACTTCCAGCGCATGGACCTGCTCTTCAGTGCGCAGCGGACGTTCGAATTTCGGCCCCTCGCCATCGGCGAAATACAGGCCCAGGCCCATCGCGTCCGGCACGGTCAGGATGTCCGAGAACAGGATCGACGCGTCCAGCGGGAAGCGGTCGAGCGGCTGCAGCGTGACTTCGGTCGCGTAATCGGGATTTTTTGCCAGGCCCAGGAACGAGCCGGCGCGCGCGCGGGTGGCGCGGTATTCCGGCAGATAGCGGCCCGCCTGGCGCATCAGCCATACCGGGGTGTAGTCGGTCGGCTGGCGCAGCAGCGCACGCAGGAAGGTGTCGTTCTGGAGCGGGGCAAATTGTGGCATGGGAGGCATCGGTTTGATAGGCAGACGCCTATTATCGCATTCTTGGGGGCGCACTATAATGCTCGTCCACCCTTCGAAAAAGCCCCTCTATGACCGTTGCCACCAGCAAACAAGCCACGCCATGCGGCGCCTGGACTTCCCCGATCACTGCTGCCGTCGTTGCTGCCGGCGCCGTGCCACTGGCGCAGCCGATGCCCGACGGCGCCGCCATCGGCTGGCTCGAGGGGCGCACCAGCGAAGGCGGACGCATGACGCTGATGGTGCACGACGCCGACGGCACGCGCGAGCTGACGCCGGCGCCGTTCAACGTGCGCAGCCGCGTGCATGAATACGGCGGCGGCGCGTATCTGCTGAGCGGCGGTGGCGCCTGGTTCTCGCACCATGCGGACAACCGCCTGTACCGGGTCGAGAACGATGGCCAGCCGGTCGCCGTCACGGCCGCCGACACCGGCCATCGCTTTGCCGACTTCGTGCTCGACGCCGGGCGCGATCGTCTGGTGGCGGTGCGCGAAGACCATTCGCTGGGCGCGACCTACCCCGTCAACACGCTGTGCGCGGTAGGCTTTGACGGCACCGAGACCGTGCTGGTCGAAGGCAGCGACTTCTACGCCGCGCCGCGCCTGTCGCCCGATGGCCGCCAGCTGGCCTGGCTATGCTGGGAGCTGCCGCACATGCCGTGGGAAGGCACCGCATTGTGGCTTGGCGACGTGGCCGCCGACGGCGCGATCGTCAACCGGCGCCTGATCGCCGGCGGGGCGGATGAAGCGATCTGCCAGCCCGAATGGTCACCTGGCGGCGTGCTGCACTTCGCGTCCGATCGCAGCGGCTGGTGGAATCTGTACCGTTACGCCGCTGACGCCGTCGACGCCCTGTGCGAACGCGCGGCCGAATTCGGCGTCCCGCAGTGGAACTTCGGCGGTTCACAGTACGCTTTCCGTTCCGAAGAACAGATCGTGTGCGCGTATATCGAGGCGGGCGTGAGCCACCTGGGCATGGTTTCTACGCACGACGGCAGCTTGACGCCGCTGGAAACGCCCTATGAAGACATCCGCGACGTGAAGGTCAGCGGTGACATCGTGACACTGCTGGGCGGCGCGCCGACCATTGCGCCCGAACTGGCACGCATCGACCTGGCCGGCGCGCCGCTCGAAGTGCTGGCGCACTCGATCCCGCAACTGCCGGCCACGTCGTACCTGGCCGTGCCGCTGGCGATCAGCTATCCAAGCGCGAACGGCCGCACCGCGTACGCCTTCTACTATGCGCCGGCCAACCCCGACCACGCGCCGCTGCCGGACGAACTGCCACCGCTGATCGTGATCGGCCACGGCGGCCCGACCAGCATGGCCACCAGCACGCTCAAACTCTCCACCCAATACTGGACCAGCCGCGGTTTCGCGGTGCTGGACGTGAACTATGGCGGCAGCACGGGCTTCGGGCGCGATTACCGCAACCTGCTCCAGCACCAGTGGGGCGTGGTCGATGTCGAGGATTGCGTGGCCGGTGCACGCCACCTGGCGGCCATCGGGGCGGTCGACCCGGAACGCCTGCTCATTCGCGGCAGCAGCGCCGGCGGCCTGACGGTGTTGTCGGCGCTGGCCTTCCACGACGTGTTCAAGGCCGGCGCCAGCTATTACGGCGTGTCCGACCTGGCCGGGCTGGATGCGGATTCGCACAAGTTCGAGTCGCGCTACAACGCCTACCTGACCGCGCCGCCCGAGCGCGCGCAGGCCGTGTACCGCGAACGCTCGCCGATCCACCACAGCGACAAGTTGCGCAGCCCGATGATCTTCTTCCAGGGCCTGGACGACAAGGTCGTGCCGCCGCAGCAGTCCGAAAGCATGGTCGACGCGCTGCGCGCGCAAAAGCTGCCGGTGGCCTACCTGACGCTCGAAGGCGAAGGCCACGGCTTCCGCAAGGCCGACAGCGTGGTGCGCACGCTCGAAGCCGAGCTGTATTTCTACCTGCGCGTGTTCGGCATTGCCGTGCCGGCCGACCTGCCCGCCATCGAGATCGAGAATCTCGACGCATGAAGGGTGGCCCATTGCTTGACGACGTGCGGGCGCAACTGGCTGCCTGCAGCGCCGAAGAACACGCGATCCTGACGCTGCTGGCGATCGCCGGCGAGCCGATGGGCCGCCAGCGCATCCTCGAGCACATGCGGGCGCTCAATGCCCCGCTGCCGGCCGCGCAGTGGGCCGACGAACTGGCGCGCCTGAAAGCAGAAGGCTTGCTGGTCGACGCCAACGAACGCGGGCTGGCGCTGGCCCCGGTGGCCAGCTGGCCCGTGCTCGACTTCGCGCTCGGCAGCGGCCTGTTCGACGTCGTCGCGGGCGCATATGGCGCGGTATCGACCGTGCGCCGCGACTGGCAGGGCCATCTGATGCTGCGCAGTTACCGCCAGGGCCTGGCGCTGCTGCGCATCGCGCTGCTGACGCGGCAAGACATCGACGTCGTCACGCCGCTGCTCGACGCCTGCCTGGCCTGCCATGAGGCGAGCTACCTGCATCCGCTGGTCGACGTCTGCGCGCGCCCGTTCACGCCGGCGCTGATCGAGCGCATCCATCCGCGCCTGCTTGAGACCGTGCTGCACGTGCTGGTCGTGCATGTGCGCAGCGAGCCGGCGCTGGCCCCTGCGGTGCGCGCCTGCGCTGAGAGCTACATCACGCGCAGCAGCCCGGAAAGCCTGCTGCGCCGCGCGCTGGGCGAGCACTACATCCTGTGCGGGCGCCTGGACGATGCGCTTGAGCTGGTGGCCGAGATGACCGATTCACCGGGCCTGTTCCTGCGCAGCGTCGTGCAGCTCTTGCGCGACGATGTGGACGGCGGCCTGGCGGGCGTCGAAGCGGCCCTGAAGCAGTTGCGGCGCGAGACCGGCAAGCGCAAGGCCACCTTCAGCGGCCACTGCGCGCACATTGCGGTCGCGGCCCTGTTGCGCAGCAGCGAACCGGCGCACCGCAAACTGGCCGACGCCTGGCTCGAGATCGAAACCCGCGCCGTGCAGCGGCCCGACAACGCAGTCTGGTTCCAGCTCGGCATGCTGCACGAAATCCGGCGCGGCACCGTCGACGCCGGCCTGTTCGCCACCCGCAGCTGGGAACTGTCGCTGGAGCCGACCGTGTTCCGCGCGCTGATCCACTACTGGCTGGCACTGCCCGCCTTGAACAGCCAGCGGGCGCGCCTGGAAGACATGCTGGCACAATCCGAGCTGGCCGGGTTCGACCTGTGGTCGGCCCAACTGGCCGGCGTGCTGGCGCAGATGGGCCAGGCGGGCTATCTGATTCACGAGGCGCGCGCGAGCGAACTGCGCCAGCGCCACCGCTTGCCCGACATGGCGCTCTGGTTCACGCGCGAAGAGCCGTGGGAGCGCCAGCTCAATGCGCTGATCAACCTGCAGCCCGCCCTCACGGTGGAGCAGGTCAAGGAATCGCGCCTGGTCTGGCTGATCCGCCACGACCCGCACCTGGGCGTGCAGGAAATCGAGCCGCGCGAGCAGAAGCGCGATGCGCAAGGCGCGTGGAGCCGCGGCCGCGCGCTGGGCCTGAAACGCCTGGCCGAAGAAGGCGCGCAGCTCGAGTTCCTCACGGCGCAGGACCTGCAGGCGATCAATGCGATTGCCGGGCGCCGTTACTACGCTGGCAGCGGCATCCGCTTCGAACTCGAAGTGCACAAGGCGCTGGCCGCACTGGTCGGCCATCCGCTGCTGTTCTGGATGGCCTCGCCCGGCACGCGCGTCGAACTGCTGCCGGGCGAGCCGGAACTGCTCGTCAAAAAACAGGGCGACAAGGTGTCGATCGCGCTGCACCCGCCGATCGACAACGAAGATGGCGACGTGGTCATCACGCTCGAGACGCCCACGCGCCTGCGGCTGGTGCGCATCAACGACGAACACCGCCGCATCGCCGCCATCGTCGGCGCCGGGCTGGACGTGCCGCTGTCGGCCGAGCGGCGCGTGCTGCGCGCCATCGGCGCGGTGGCCTCCAGCGTCACCGTGCAGTCGGACATCGGCGCGAGCAGCGCCGACATCGAGACCGTGCCGGCCGACGCGCGCATGCACATTCACCTGCGACCCTACCAGCAGGGTTTGCGCATGCAGTTGCTGGTGCGCCCGCTGCCCGGCGGCGCCTATTACGGCCCGGGCGAAGGCGCGGCCAGCGTGATCGCCGATGTCGACGGCATCCGCACCGAAGCGCAGCGCGACATGAACGCGGAGCGCGAGGCCGAACGCCAGCTCGTCGGCGCCTGCCTCGTGCTGGAACAGGGCGAGCAGGAACACGGCGAATGGCTGCTCGGCCAGCCGATGCTGGCACTCGAATTGGTTGAGGAACTCAGGGCATTGGACCCGGCCTCGATCGTCGTCGCCTGGCCCGAAGGCGAATCGTTCCGCGTCACCAAAAAAGCGACCTCGAAATCGGTGCGGGTCCAGATCCGGCGCGAGCGCGACTGGTTTGCCGCGAGTGGCGACATCGTCATCGACGAAGGCCGCGTGATGAGCCTGCGCACGCTGCTGGAAAAGCTGCGCGAGAGCGGCAGCCGGTTTGTCGCGCTGGGCGAGAACGATTACCTGGCCCTGTCCGACGAACTGCACCGGCGCCTGATGGAGCTGGGCGCGTATGGCGAACTGCATGGCGACGGCATCCGCACCCACGCGCTGGCCAGCTTCGCGCTGGGTGAACTGGCGAGCGAGGCAGGCAGTGTCGACGGGGACACCGCCTGGCAGGCGCACCTGGTGCGCATGGCCGACAGCGCCGCCTTCACGCCCACGCTGCCGTCGACCTTGCAGGCCGAGTTGCGCGACTATCAAGTCGACGGCTTCGAGTGGCTGGCGCGCCTGGCCCACTGGGGCGTGGGCGCCTGTCTGGCCGACGACATGGGTCTGGGTAAAACGCTGCAGGCGCTGGCGCTGCTGCTCACGCGCGCCAAGGACGGTCCGGCGCTGGTGGTCGCGCCGACGACCGTGTGCCTGAACTGGATCGACGAGGCGGCGCGCTTTGCGCCGACGCTGAACCTGAAACTGTTCGGCCCCGGTGAGCGCGCCGCGACGGTCGACGACGCGGGGCCGTTCGACGTCGTCATCGTCAGCTACGGCCTGCTGCAGCAAGAGGCAGCGCGCTTCAAAGGGCGCCGCTGGCACAGTATCGTGCTGGACGAAGCACAGGCGATCAAGAACATGCACACCAAGCGCTCGCAGGCCGTGATGGCGCTGCAGGGCGACTTTAGAATGGCGGCCACCGGCACGCCGCTGGAAAATCATCTGGGCGAATTGTGGAACCTGTTCCGCTTCATCAATCCCAGTTTATTGGGCAGCGCCGAGCAGTTCCAGTTGCGCTTTGCCGGCCCGATCGAGAAAGCCCAGTCCGAGAAAGTGAAGGACCGGCGCGCCGAAGTGGCCGCCCGCGCGCGCCTGCGGCGCCTGACCGCGCCGTTCATCCTGCGTCGCACCAAGGCGCAGGTGCTGGCCGAACTGCCGCCGCGCACCGAGATCGTCATCCCGGTCGAACTGAGCGCCGAAGAAAGCGCGCTGTACGAATCGCTGCGGCGCCAGGCGCTCGACAAGCTGGCTGCGCTCGAGGCGCCCGAAGGCCAGAAGTCGATCGAGATCCTGGCCGAGATGATGCGGCTGCGCCGCGCCTGCTGCAATCCCGAACTGGTCGCGCCTGGCGCCGGCATCATCAGCAGCAAGCTGGCCGCGTTCGCGCGCCTCACGGCGGACCTGATCGAGAACCGTCACAAGGTGCTGGTGTTCAGCCAATTCGTCGACCACCTGAGCCTGATCCGCCAGCACCTCGACGCGCAGGGCGTGTGCTACCAGTACCTCGACGGGTCCACGCCGATGCAGGAGCGCAAGAAGCGGGTCGACGCATTTCAGGCGGGCGATGGCGACATGTTCCTGATCAGCCTGAAGGCGGGCGGCGTGGGCATCAACCTGACGGCGGCCGACTACGTGATCCACATGGACCCGTGGTGGAACCCGGCGGTGGAAGACCAGGCCTCGGACCGCGCGCATCGCATGGGGCAGCAGCGCCCGGTGACGATCTACCGGCTGGTCGCGCGCGGCACGATCGAAGAAGGCATCGTCGACCTGCATCGCCACAAGCGCGACCTGGCCGACAGCCTGCTCGAAGGCACCGAGATGGCCGCGCGCATGTCGCCAGCAGATATGCTCGATATGCTGCGCACGGGACTGGGCAGATAGCGCTGCCTTGATAGAACAGTAATATTGCACTTTGTCCCGTTCGTGTCGGAATGTTTCATCCGTCCGCAAACGGCGGGTTTGGTGCTAACCTGCACGCGATTCGCGCCGTTGCGGATCACGAATTCACACTTGTTACAGGGCCGAATACGATGATAAAAACGAAAATCGCGCTGGCAGCCTTGCTGGCCTGCTTCGCACTGGCGCCGGCCAGCGCCGTCGCTGCCAAGCCAGCCAAGAGCAAGGCCAAATCGACCAAGGTCGTCAAGAAATCGACCAAGGCCAAGAAGGCCGTCGTCGGCGCCGCCGCCATTGGCGCGACCGCCGCTGTTGCCAGCAAGAGTGCAAGCGCTAGTGACAGCGCCGCGCCGGCGAAGGCCAGCGAAGGCCGCCTCGATCGCCGCATGTCCACGCTGAGCATGCAGTACCTGACCGCGCTGTGGCGCGTCGATCCGGAAGGCGGCATCTATGTCGGCAAGTTCGACCAGGCCGCGAACCTGACGTTGCCCGACCCTGCCACCCGCGCCAAGCAGCTGGCCTTTGCCAACGAGTGGCTGGAAAAATTCGGCAAGCTCGATCCGAAGCAGCTCTCGCCACGCTACCGCACCGACCTGGTCCTGCTGCTCAACAAGCTGGAAAAGGACCGCTGGGCGCTGACCACCTGGCGCGAGTTCGAGTGGAACCCGTCGGCCTATAACATCGCCGCGCCGCTCGACCTGATCCTCAATACCGATTACGCGGCCAAGCCGCAGCGCCTGCGTACGATCCTCAAGCGCCTGACCGACGTGCCGGCCTATTACGCCGCGGCGCAGGCGTCGATCAAGACGCCGACGCGCGAGCACACCCAGCTGGCGATCAGCCAGGCCCCGGGCACGCTGGCGGTGCTGGCCGACTTGGGCAAGGCGGCCCAAGAATCGATCCTGACCACGCAGGAAAAGACCATCTTCGCGCAGCGCATCGCCAACGCCGGCACCGCGGTGCTGGGCTACGTCGACTTTTTGAGCGACATGGAAAAGCGCCAGGCCGCCAATGGCCAGGCCCGTCCGTTCCGCATCGGCAAGGCGCTGTACGAGCAGAAGTTCGCGCTCGACATCCAGTCGTCCAGCAGCGCCGAGCAGACCTACCGCAAGGCCCTGGCCACGCGCGAAGAGCTGCTCACGCACATGGACAAGATCTCGGACGAGCTGTGGCCGCGCTACATGGCCGGCGTGACCAAGCCAGCGGAGCGCTTCCAGAAGATTGGCATGATGATCGACAAGCTGTCCGCCCGTCACGTCAAGCGCCAGGACTTCTTCACCGAAATCCGGCGCCAGATCCCGCTGCTGCAGGACTGGGTCATCAAGCATGACCTGCTGACGCTTGACCCGAGCAAACCGCTCGAAGTGCGCGAGACGCCGATGTACCAGCGCGGCGTGGCCGGTGCGAGCATCGATGCGCCGGGTCCGTACCGCTCGAAGGACAAGACGTACTACAACGTCACGCCGATGGACAGCCTGACGGATGCCCAGGCCGAGAGCAGCCTGCGCGAGTACAACGAGTGGATCCTGCAGATCCTGAACATCCACGAAGCGATTCCGGGCCACTATGCGCAGCTGGTGCACGCGAACCGTTCGCCGTCGCTGATCAAGTCCCTGTTCGGCAATGGCGCGATGGTCGAAGGCTGGGCGGTCTACGGCGAGCGCATGATGCTCGAATCGGGTTATGGCGACAACGCGCCCGAGATGTGGCTGATGTACTCGAAGTGGAACCTGCGCAGCGTGACCAACACGATCCTCGACTACAGCGTGCACGTGAACGGCATGAACCAGGCGCAGGCGATCGACCTGCTGACGCGCCAGGCCTTCCAGACGCGCCAGGAAGCCGATGAAAAATGGCGCCGCGCCACGCTGACATCGGTCCAGCTGACCAGCTACTACAGCGGCTACGAGCAGATCATGGAACTGCGCGAGCGTCGCAAGGCGCAGCTGGGCGAGCGTTTCAACCTGAAGGCGTTCCACGATCAGTTCCTGAGCTACGGCAATGCGCCGGTCAAGATGATTTCGGAATTGATGCAGTAAAAATGTGAAGGGGGGCGGCACCTCAAGGTGCCGCCCCCCGGATCGGAACGAGGCGTTTGTTACGCCGTTTCTTCGGGTGCGCGCGTCGCGCGGGCGAACATCGGTGCGACCATCAGGCCCAGCTCGTAGAGCAGGCACATCGGGATGGCCAGCGCCAGCTGGCTGACCACGTCCGGCGGCGTGACGATCGCCGAGATGACGAACGCGCCGACGATGACGTACGAGCGCACTTCGCGCAGCTTCTCGATCGGCACGATCCCCATGCGCACCAGGATCACGACGACCACCGGCACTTCGAACGAGGCGCCAAACGCCAGGCACATCGACATCACGAAATCGAGGTAATTTTCAATATCCGGCGTGACGGCAATCGACGTCGGCGCAAACGCGCTGATGAAGTGGAACACGCGCCCAAACACGAAGAAGTAACAGAACGCCACGCCGCCGATGAACAGCAGCGACGACGAAATCACGAGCGGCATCACCAGGCGCTTTTCGTGGGCATACAGGCCCGGCGCGATGAAGGCCCAGGCCTGATAGAACACCCAGGGCAGTGCCAGAATGAATGACAACAGCAGCGTGACCTTCATCGGTACGAGGAACGGCGAAATCACGCCGGTGGCGATCATGGTCGAGCCTGGCGGCAGCGACGCGATCATCGGTGCGGCGATCAGGTCGTAGATGTGGGACGGGCCAGGCCACGCCATCAGCGCGGCGCACACGATCGCAATACCGATCGAGGCCTTGACCAGGCGGTCACGCAGCTCGACGAGGTGCGAGATGAAGGTATCTTCGCCGGCGGCTTGTTCAGTCATCAGCTAGGCGATCAGAAAAAAGAGGAAGTGGAATTCGTGCCGGCACCGGGACGGTACTTGCGCACGCGGGCCGCGCCCGACATCACATGGCGTTTGGTGCCATGGCGGTTCTTGTACCAAGCCGGCACGCTCGAGGTGCGCACCAGCTTCTTGCGGCGAAAATCCTTGGCCTTGCGATCGATGTCGGCCACGGTGGGCGTAATCACGTGCGCAGATGCATCCGAGCCGCGCTCGTCCCACAATGCCTCGACTTCATCGACGTGGCTGGTGACGGACGAGCCAAATTCGCTCGTCGCCGATTCGACATCGTTCTTGAACGACTGCGCACGGTCCTGCACTTCCTTGTGCAGGTTGCGCAGTTCGTCGAGTTCGATTTCACGGCTGACCTCAGACTTGATGTCATGCAGGTAACGCTGGGCACGCCCATAGAGCGTGCCAGCCATGCGCGCCACCTTGGGCAGCTTTTGCGGCCCGATCACGATCAGCGCGACAACGCCGATGATCGCGATTTTCGACAGTCCAAGATCGATCATGAGGACGCCGGATTACAGGCGGGTCTTGTCGCGGGCTTCCACGTCGATGGTCGACTTGTCGGCCACCTGCTGCGTTGCCTGGACACGGGCGGCTTCTGCTTCGGCAGCGCGCTCTTCGTCACCCTTGACGCCATCCTTGAAGCCCTTGACGGCCTTGCCCAGATCGGAACCCATATTGCTGATCTTCTTGGTGCCGAAAATCAGCATCACGACCACCAGCACGATGACCCAGTGCCAAATACTCAATCCACCCATGTTGTTCTCCTGATGGCGCCTGGCGCCTGAAAAATTAGTGAAGCGCAAACTGCATACACCGAGTATATGCGATGCGGGAGCCCGTTGCTCCCAATCGAACTTAACCCGAACTTAACCCAAACTTAGACGCTGCCTACAGCCCCAGCCCGCGCCATGGACGCGGACCGCCGTACATGTGCATATGCAGGTGATACACCTCTTGCCCGCCATCCGGACCGGCGTTGATCAGCGTCTTGAAACCGCCAACAGGCTTGCCAGTGGCGTCCATCTTGACCGCAATACCATTTTGCTCGGCAAGTTTTGGCGCCAGCGCCAGCATCTTGCCCAACAACGCCGCATGTTCATCGGTGCAATCGGACAACGTGGCCACGTGCACCTTCGGAATCACCAGCAAGTGCACGGGCGCTGCCGGATTGATGTCCTTGAACGCCAGCACGTCATCATCTTCATAGACGATGGCAGCGGGAATCTGCTTGGCAACGATCTTGCAAAAAATGCAGTTATCCATTCGGTCTCCAGATGATTACATTGCATGACATGCAAGCGAGCACGGGCATCCTACCAAGGCTCCATGACATCGCCATGACGACGAGGGACTGATTATGACACCGGTTCGGCGGGTTGGCACGCCAGTCCTGCACGCGGGCCGGCGTACAGGCTCAGGCGTCGGTGCGCGCGGCTTTCTCGTCCAGCCCGGACACACCTTCGCGCCGCGCCAGCTCGTCGAGCACCTGCTGCGGCGTAAGGTCGAACTTGGCCAGCAGCACCAGCGAGTGGAACCACAGGTCGGCGCATTCATACAGCACCTTGGCAGCATCGCCATCGACGCGGGCGTCCTTGGCGGCCATCACCAGTTCGGTGGCTTCCTCGCCGATCTTTTTCAGGATGGCGTCGTCGCCCTTGGCGAACAGCTTGGCAACATACGATGCGGCCGGGTCGCCGCCATTGGCGGGCTTGCGCGATTCGATCACGGCCGCGACGCGGGCCAGGGTAACGCTCATGGGGTCTTCTTGTCTTTTGAGTAAATCGTGTCGGGGTCCTGCAGCACCGGCTCGACGCTGTGCCAGTCGCCGTTGTCGTACTTCTGGAAGAAGCACGAGTGGCGTCCGGTATGACAAGCAATCCCGCCGACCTGTTCGATCTTGAGCAGGACGACGTCTTCGTCGCAGTCCAGGCGGATCTCGCTCACCTTCTGGATGTGGCCGGACTCTTCGCCCTTGTGCCACAGCTTCTTGCGCGAGCGGCTCCAGTACACAGCTTCGCCCGATTCGACGGTGCGGGTGAGCGCTTCGCGGTTCATCCAGGCGAACATCAGCACGTCGCCAGTGGTTGCTTCCTGCGCGATGACGGGCACCAGGCCCTGCTCATCCCAGCGTACCTTGTTGAGCCATTTGGCATTCGTTGTCATTGCGTTACTCCAGGCGCATCGGGATACCGCGGTCATGCATGAAGCGCTTGGCTTCGCCTACCGTGTGCTGCCCATAGTGGAAAATGCTGGCCGCCAGCACCGCGTCGGCGTGGCCCTGCAGGATGCCGTTGGCCAGGTCTTCCAGGCCACCGACACCGCCCGAGGCGATCACCGGGATGCCCACGGCGTCGGATACGGCGCGGGTCAGGCCCAGGTCGAAGCCCGATTTGGTGCCGTCACGGTCCATCGATGTGAGCAGTAACTCACCGGCGCCGAGGCTTTCCATCTTGCGCGCCCATTCGACGGCGTCCAGCCCCGTCGCATTGCGCCCGCCGTGGGTAAAGACTTCCCAGCGGCCGGGGGCGATCTGCTTGGCGTCGATCGCCACCACGATGCACTGCGAACCGTGCTTGTGGGCGCAGTCGAACACCAGTTGCGGGTTGGTGACGGCCGACGTGTTCATGCTGACCTTGTCGGCGCCGGCGTTGAGCAGCCGGCGCACGTCTTCCACCTTGCGCACGCCGCCACCGACGGTGAGCGGAATGAACACGGTCGAGGCGACGGCTTCGATGATCGGCAGGATCAGGTCGCGGCCATCGCTCGAGGCGGTGATGTCGAGGAAAGTGATTTCGTCGGCGCCTTGCGCGTCATAGCGGCGCGCGATTTCGACCGGGTCGCCGGCGTCGCGCAACTCGTTGAAGTTGACGCCCTTGACGACCCGGCCGCCGGTGACGTCCAGGCAGGGGATGATGCGTTTTGCGAGCATGGAATCAGGCGCCAGCGCCTTCGGTCAGTTCATCGGCGCGGTCCTGGGCCGAGGCCAGGTCGAGCGTGCCTTCGTAGATCGAACGGCCGCAGATCACGCCCTCGATGCCTTCGTCCTGCACTGCGCACAGCGCTTCGACGTCGGCCAGCACGTGCACGCCGCCCGAGGCGATCACGGGGATCTTCACCGCGCGCGCCAGCTTGACGGTCGCGTCGATGTTCACGCCGCCCATCATGCCGTCGCGGCCGATATCGGTGTAGACGATCGATTCGACGCCGTAGCCTTCGAATTTCTTGGCCAGGTCGATCACTTCGTGGCCCGACATCTTGCTCCAGCCGTCGGTGGCGACCTTGCCGTCGCGCGCATCCAGGCCAACGATGATGTGGCCGGGGAAGGCGCCGCAGGCGTCGTGCAGGAAGCCCGGGTTCTTCACGGCGGCGGTGCCGACGATGATGTAGCTGATGCCGTCATCCAGGTAGCGCTCGATGGTGTCGAGGTCGCGGATGCCGCCGCCCAGCTGGACCGGGATCTCGTCGATGCCGTTGTCTTCGGCGTATTCCTGCACGATCTGCAGGATCGACTTGATGGCCGATTCGTTCTTCGGTTTGCCCGCGAATGCGCCGTTCAGGTCGACCAGGTGCAGGCGCCGCGCGCCCTGCTTGAGCCAATGCAGCGCCATTTCGGCAGGATCTTCGGAAAACACGGTGGCGAGTTCCATATCGCCTTGTTGGAGGCGAACGCAGTGACCGTCTTTCAGGTCGATGGCGGGGATCAGCAGCATGGTCGTTGTCGGTAGAGTTAACGGGTTGAAAACAAAGGGTGAATCAAGGATTCCAATGGATGAAATTACGGTACAGGCGCAAGCCCGCTGCCGCACTTTTCTCCGGGTGGAACTGGGTGGCGACGATATTATCGCGGCCCACAGCGCAGCAGAACGGGCCGCCGTAATCGGCTTCGCCGATCACATCATGCGCGTTTTCGGGCGCTGCGTAATAACTGTGCACGAAATAGAAGTAGCTGTTGTCGTCGACGCCGTCCCACAGCGGGTGGGCACGCGACTGGCGCACGCGGTTCCAGCCCATTTGCGGAACCTTGAAGCGCGAGCCGTCGTTCTGCAGTTTGCCGTCGAGCTGAAACCGTACGACCTTGCCCGGCAACAGGCCCAGGCCGGGCGTGCCGCCGTTTTCTTCGCTGGCGTCGAACAGCATCTGCTCGCCCACGCACACGCCCATGATCGGGCGCGTTTTGGCGGCGCGCAGCAATGCATCTTCCAGGCCCGATTCGCGCAGGCTGCTCATGCAGTCGCGCATGGCGCCCTGCCCCGGCAGCACGATGCGGTCGGCCGCATCGAGGTCGGCGGCCGAGCTGGAAACGAGCACGTCGGCTTCGGGCGCGGCAGCGCGCAGCGCCTGGACCACCGAGCGCAGGTTGCCCAGCCCATCGACCACAACAATTTTATTGGCCATGTCGCGTCTCGCCTTACAGGCTGCCCTTCGTCGACGGGATGATGCCGGCGGCGCGTTCATCGAGCTCGCTGGCCATGCGCAACGCGCGGCCAAACGCCTTGAACACGGTTTCGCACTGGTGGTGGGCGTTCACACCGCGCAGGTTATCGATGTGCAGCGTCACGCCGGCATGGTTGACAAAACCGCGGAAGAATTCGCCGGTCAGGTCGACGTCGAAGGTGCCGATCATGGCGCGCGTGAACGGGATGTGCATTTCCAGGCCCGGACGGCCCGAGAAGTCGATCACGACGCGCGACAGCGCTTCGTCCAGCGGTACATAGGCGTGGCCATAGCGGCGGATGCCCTTGCGGTCGCCAATGGCCTTGGCCACGGCCATACCGAGCGTGATGCCGGTATCTTCGACCGTGTGGTGCGCGTCGATGTGCAGGTCGCCCACGGCCTCGACTTCGAGGTCGAACATGCCGTGGCGCGCGATCTGGTCGAGCATGTGGTCGAGGAACGGCACGCCCGTGTTGAGCTTCTGGCGGCCGGTGCCGTCCAGGTTGATCGAGACGCGGATCTGCGTTTCGTTGGTATTGCGGGTAATGTCGGCGGTACGGGTCATTGCTCGGGCGCTTTTCAAGGTACGTAACTACGGGACGCTACTACAGGGAAGCCTTCAGGGCGGTCAGGAACTGGTCGTTTTCTTGCGGCGTGCTGACCGTGACGCGGATGCAGTTGGCCAGCAATGTGTGCATTTTACTCAAATTTTTGATCAGGACCTTCTCGCCATGGAGAAGCTTGCAGGCGCGCTCGGCATCGGGCACGCGCAGCGCGATGAAATTGGCGGCCGACGGGAACACTTCCACGCCCGGCAGGCCAGCCAGTTCCGCGGCCAGGCGGGTACGCTCGACATTCAGCAGCTCGGCCTGGCGGTCCAGCACATCCAGATGCTCGAGGGCGAATTCGGCCGCCACCTGGGTCAGGATATTCACGTTGTAGGGCGGGCGCACCTTTTCGAATTCGGCCAGCAGCGGCGCGGCCGCCGCCATGTACCCGAGGCGGATGCCGGCCAGGCCGAGTTTGGACAGCGTGCGCATCACGATCAGGTTCGGGTACTGCGGCAGGCGATCCATGAAGCTGACCTTGGCGAACGGCTGGTAGGCTTCGTCGACGACAACCACGCCATGCTCGCCCAGCGCGGTGATGATCGCTTCCATGTCGGCCGCGTCGTACAGGTTGCCGGTCGGGTTGTTCGGGTACGCGAGGAACACCAGCGACGGCTTGTGCTCGTCGATGGCCGCCAGCATGGCCGGCAGGTCCAGCGAAAAGTCGGGCTTGATCGGCACGCCGACAAAATCGGCGCCGGCAAACTGCGCCGAACGCGAAAACATCACGAACGCCGGCACCGGCGCCATGACCACGGCGCGCTTCGAACCGTCGCGTTCCTGGCGCGCGATCGTGGTCGCCAGGATCGTGATCAGCTCATCCGAGCCATTGCCGAGCAGGACATCGTAGCCGGCCGGGATGCCCAGCTTGGCGCAGATGGCGTCCTTCAGCGTGCGGTACGACGGCACCGGATAACGGTTCAGGGCCGCGTCGGCCAGGCGCGCGCCGAGCTGCGTGCGCAGGTCGTCCGGCAGCTGGTACGGGTTTTCCATCGCGTCGAGCTTGACGTAGCCAACCGAGTCCGGCACGTGGTATCCGCCCACGGCGCGCACGTCGGCGCGGATGGTGTTCTCGATCAGTTTGGCGATGTCGGTCATGAAGTTTCTTCCGTGGAGAGTGTGGCCATGGCGGCCTTGGCCGCCTTGCGTTTTTTTGCCCCGGTCAGCGGCACCTCTGGCGCCGCAAGGCGCTCGTGGATGATGGCGCAATACGCGGGATTGAGTTCGAAGCCGGTGTACTGGCGCCCCAGGCGCTTAGCGGCAATCGCCGTCGTGCCGCTGCCCATGAACGGGTCGAGCACGATGCCGCCTGGCGGGCACGAAGCCTTGACCATGCGTTCGATGATCTCGAGCGGCTTTTGCGTCGGGTGGTCGGCGCGCTCCGGATGCTCGCGGTGCAGGCGCGACACGCTCCAGACGTCCTTCGGGTTGTAGCCCACTTCGAGCCACTTGGCGCCGATGAAGATCGAGCGCGAGCGGGCCTTCTTGGTCGCGGCGTCATACGGGATGCGCACGGCGTCCAGGTCGAAGTAGTAATCCTTGCGGTTGGCGAAAAAGCCGATCGTGTCGTGTACCGACGAGAAGCTGCGCACGCTGCCGCCCATCGACGGCACGCGGCGGTCCCAGATGATCTCGTTCATCATCGTCATGCGTTTTTTCAGCATCACGAAGATCTCGGGCGTGAAGCGCCACGTGAGAAAAATGTACAGGCTGCCGTTGGGCTTGAGCTTCGGCACCGCCGCGTCGATCCACTGCTCGGTCCAGGCCAGGTAGGCCTCGACGCTTTGCTGGTCCGACGCGTTGCCGTAGTCCTTGCCCAGGTTGTACGGCGGGTCAGTCAGGATCAGGTCGATGGACCCGTCCGGGATGCGCGCCAATCCTGACAGCGCATCCTCGCAGAATACCTGGTTGACCCAGTCGTTCATGATGCCTGGGGTGGGACTGGGTCCAGTCGTAGTTCTGCACTGCGCGCGTGCGCCTGCAGGCCTTCGCCATACGCCAGCGTGGCCGCGACCTTGCCCAGCGTTTGCGCACCCGCTTCGCTGACCTGGATGATCGACGAGCGTTTCTGGAAATCGTACACGCCCAGCGGCGACGAGAAGCGCGCCGTGCGCGAGGTCGGCAACACGTGGTTCGGGCCGCAGCAATAGTCGCCCAGCGATTCGGACGAATAACGGCCCAGGAACATCGCGCCGGCGTGGCGGATTTTATCGGCCCATTCCTGCGGATTCTCGGCCGAGATTTCGAGGTGTTCGGCCGCGATGCTGCTGGCGATCTCGCACGCCTCATCCATGCTGCGCACCTTGATCAACGCGCCACGGTCGCCCAGCGACGTGGTGATGGTGGCGGCGCGCGGCATCGTCGGCAGCAGCTTGTGGATGCTCGCTTCGACTTGGGCGATATAGTCGGCATCAGGGCACAGCAGGATGGCCTGCGCCAGTTCGTCGTGCTCGGCCTGCGAGAACAGGTCCATCGCGATCCAGTCCGGATCGGTGGTGCCGTCGCACAGTACGAGGATTTCGGACGGGCCCGCGATCATGTCGATGCCGACCGTGCCGAACACGCGGCGCTTGGCGGCGGCGACATACGCGTTGCCGGGACCGACGATCTTGTCGACGGCCTGGATGGTCTCGGTGCCATACGCCAGCGCGCCAACCGCCTGCGCGCCGCCAATGGTGATCACGCGCGTGACGCCGGCGATTGCCGCCGCGGCCAGCACCATCTGGTTCTTCACGCCGTCAGGGGTCGGCACGACCATGATGATTTCCTTGACGCCGGCCACGTGGGCCGGAATCGCGTTCATCAGGACCGACGACGGATACGCGGCCTTGCCGCCCGGGACATAGATACCGACCCGGTCCAGAGGCGTGACGCGCTGGCCCAGCACCGTGCCGTCAGGCTCGGTGAAGGTAAAGCCGGTCGACGATTCTTTCTGGCGCTCGTGGTACACGCGCACGCGGTCGGCCGCCACCTGCAGCGCGGCGCGCTGGTCGTCGGGCAGCGCGGCGAGCGCCGCTTCGAGTTCGGCCTGCTGGATGTCGAACTGCGCCATGCTCGTGGCGCCGCCGTTCGGGATGCGGTCGAATTTGTTCGTGTATTCGAGCACGGCGGCGTCGCCCCGCGCTTTTACATCGCGCAGGATGCCGGCCACGGCCAGTTCGATGGCATCGTCGGTTTCGGCTTCAAACGCGAGCAGTGTGTTCAGCGTGGTGGCGAAGTCGGGTGCGGTCGAATCGAGCTTGCGGATCTGTACTGCCATTTTGCGTCTAGCCTTTTGCTTTGGAGGCGCGTTCGAACGCGTCCAGGATCGGTTGCAAGCGCTCGCGCTTGAGCTTGAGCGCAGCCTGGTTGACCACCAAGCGCGAGGAGATGTCCATGATCTTTTCGACTTCGACCAGGTTGTTGGCGCGCAGCGTGCCGCCGGTCGAGACCACGTCGACGATGGCGTCGGACAGGCCCACCAGCGGCGCCAGCTCCATCGAGCCATACAGCTTGATCAGGTCGACGTGCACGCCCTTGCGGGCAAAGTGCTCGCGCGCCGTGTTGACGAACTTGGTCGCCACGCGCAGGCGCGCGCCCTGGCGCACGGCGCTTTCGTAGTCGAAGCCCGCGTTGACCGCGACCGACATGCGGCATTCGGCGATGCGCAGGTCGATCGGCTGGTACAGCCCTTCGCCGCCATGCTCGAGCAGCACGTCCTTGCCGGCCACGCCGAAATCGGCAGCGCCGTACTGGACATAGGTCGGCACGTCGGAAGCGCGCACGATCAGCACGCGCACGCCGGGGTCATTGGTCGGCAGGATCAGCTTGCGCGAGGTCTCGGGATTTTCCAGCACCTCGATCCCGGCCGCCGACAGCAGCGGCAGGGTGTCTTCGAAGATGCGGCCCTTGGACAGCGCCAGGATCAGCTGGGTCTCGTCCGTATTGCTGGTAAAAGTCATGGTGATTCGATGTGATTACTTGATGCGGACGATGTCGGCGCCCACCGCCGACAGCTTCACTTCCATGCGGTCGTAGCCGCGATCGAGGTGGTAGATGCGGTCGATCAGCGTCGTGCCTTCGGCGGCCATGCCGGCAATGACGAGCGAAGCCGAAGCACGCAGGTCGGTCGCCATGACCGGTGCGCCGATCAGGCGCGTGACGCCGTCGATGAACGCGGTATTGCCGTCGGTCGTGATCTGCGCGCCGAGACGGTTCATCTCTTGCACGTGCATGAAGCGGTTCTCGAAAATCGTCTCGGTCACGCGCGAGGCGCCGCTGGTGATCGTGTTGACGGCCATGAACTGCGCCTGCATGTCAGTCGGGAAGCCCGGGTACTCGGTCGTGCGGAACGACACCGGCTGCGGACGACCGTCCATCTTCGCGCGGATGGTGTCCGCGCCGACCGTCAGCTGCAGACCGATTTCGCGCAGCTTGTCGAGCGCCACGTCGAAGATGTCGGTGCGGGTATTGGTCAGCTGGATGTCGCCGCCGGTGGCCGCAACGGCGCACAGGAAGGTCGCCGCTTCGATGCGGTCCGAGATCACCGCGTGGCTGGCGCCGTGCAGTTCCGGCACGCCCTGGATCACCAGACGGTCGGTGCCGATGCCCTCGATCTTCGCGCCCATGGCCACCAGCAGATTGGCCAGGTCGGTCACTTCCGGCTCGCGCGCGGCGTTTTCGAGCACCGTCTCGCCGTCGGCCAGCGTTGCGGCCATGAGCAGGTTCTCGGTGCCGGTCACGGTGATCATGTCGGTGCGGATGCGCGCGCCCTTGAGCTTCGTGGCCTTGGCGTGGATGTAGCCGCCTTCGATCGTAATCTCGGCGCCCATCGCGCGCAGGCCCTGGATGTGCTGGTCGACCGGACGCGAGCCGATGGCGCAGCCGCCCGGCAGCGACACCTTGGCTTCGCCGAAGCGCGCCAGCAGAGGACCCAGCACCAGGATCGAGGCGCGCATGGTTTTCACCAGTTCGTACGGCGCGACCAGATTGTCGATCGCGCTGCCGTTCATGGTGACGTGTTCGTCGTCCAGATCGATTTTCAGGCCCGTGGTTTCCAGCAGCTTGAGCATCGTGCGCACGTCATGCAGGCGCGGCACGTTGGACAGGTGCAGGTCACCTGCGGTGAGCAGGCCAGCGCACAGGATGGGCAGCGCCGCATTCTTGGCGCCGGAAATCGCGATGTCACCTTGCAGGCGTTTGCCGCCGACGATCTGGAGCTTGTCCATGATTAGCCTTTGAATTCTTCAGGGGTCAGGGTTTTCATCGACAGCGCGTGGATTTCCTCGCGCATGCGGTCGCCCAGCGCGGCGTACACGATCTGGTGGCGCTGGATCGAGCGCTTGCCGACGAACGCCGGCGAGACGATCACCGCCTCGAAGTGCTGGCCGTCGCCATTGACGGTCAGGTGGGTGCATTCCAGGCCGGCGCTGAGATAGCCGTGTATCAGTTCGGGTGTGGTGGCCACGATAACTCCAAAAATTTTTAGTGGCGCAGCTTGTAGCCGCGCTTGAGCAGGTTGATCGCCATGGCCGTCAGCACCGCGAAGAACACGGACACGATGGCCAGGCTGGTCCACGGCGACACGTCGGACTGGCCGAAGAACCCGTAACGGAACCCGTCAATCATATAAAAGAACGGGTTGAAATGCGAGACGGCCAGCCAGAATGGCGGTAGTTTTTGTACCGAATAGAACACCCCGGCCAGGAACGTGGCCGGCATGATCAGGAAGTTCTGGAACGCGGCCAGCTGGTCGAACTTCTCGGCCCAGATGCCGGCGATGACGCCCATCGTGCCGAGAATGGCGGCGCCCAGAATCGCGAACACCACGATCCATACCGGCGCGACGAACGTCAGGTGCGCGAACCAGGCGGTAATCGCAAACACGCCGGCGCCGACCGCGATCCCGCGCAGCACCGCCGCGCCGACATACGCCGCCAGGATCTCGGCGTGCGACAGGGGCGCGAGCAGGATGAAGACCAGGTTGCCACTGATCTTGGACTGGATCAGCGACGAGGACGAATTGGCGAACGCGTTTTGCAGCACGCTCATCATGACCAGGCCTGGAATCAGGAACGACGTGTAGGCCACGCCCTCGAGCATTTCGACCCGGCCATCGAGCACATGGCCGAAGATGACGAGGTACAGCATGGCGGTGACAACCGGCGCGGCGACGGTTTGCGTGGCCACCTTCCAGAAGCGCAGCGACTCTTTGTAGAACAGGGTACGGAACCCGATGGAGAACAGATTCATTGCTTACCCTCTTCCATGATCTGGATGAAGATGTCTTCCAGGTCGGCCTGCTGCAGCTGCATCTCGTCGATGACGGCGCCGGCTTCGCGCAGGCGCGCCAGGATCGGCTCGACATCGGCGTAGTCGTTCACGCGCAGCGTGTATTTGTTGTTGCCGTTATTGGGTTCGTCGTGCGACACGAGCGGACGCAGTTCGGCCGGCAGTGCGCCGGACTTCAGATGCACGACCAGCTGCGAGCCCGAGACGCGGCGCAGCAGTGTGCTCATCGTGTCGAGCGCCACCACATTGCCCTGCTTGAGCATCGCCACGCGCTGGCACATGGCCTGCGCTTCTTCGAGATAGTGGGTGGTGAGCACCACCGTGTGGCCGCCTTCGCGGTTCAGACGCGCGATGAACTTCCACAGCGTCTGGCGCAGTTCGACGTCAACGCCGGCGGTCGGTTCATCCAGCACGATGACGGGCGGACGGTGCACGAGGGCCTGCGCCACCAGCACGCGCCGCTTCATGCCGCCCGACAGCGCGCGCATGTTCACGTCGGCCTTGTCGGTCAGGTCGAGGTTGTGCATCACTTCGTCGATCCAGCCATCGTTGTTGCGGATGTCGAAGTAGCCCGACTGCAGGCGCAGCGTTTCGCGCACCGTGAAGAACGGATCGAACACCAGCTCCTGCGGCACGACGCCCAGGCGCTTGCGCGCTTCGCGAAAATCGGTCACGACATCGTGGCCATGGATTTTCACGCTGCCTGCGTCGGGCCGGATCAGGCCCGCGATGGTGGAAATGAGGGTGGTCTTGCCGGCGCCATTCGGGCCCAGCAGGCCAAAGAACTCGCCCTCTTCGATGGAAAGGGACACGCCCTTGAGCGCCTTGAAGCCCTTGTAGCTCTTCTCGACACGGTCAATCTGGATTGCAGTCATGCGAAATGGGAGGCGCGACGCGCGATAGTCAAAACAAAACGGAGGCCGGCTGGGGAACGCACCAGGACCGTGCAGGGAAACAGTCCATTATAGGTGAAATTGCCATGTCAAGCGGGCCAGGCGGAGAAACCCGGCGGGACGCCGTGCAGGCACCCATGGTGAAACGCGCAAAAAAAACGGGCAGCCGAAGCTGCCCGTATTCATGCTGGTGCGACCAGCGTGTCGACCCCGTACAGGGCCGCGAGCTTGCGCACGTTGTCCGGCACGTTGATGAACGTGAGCCGGTGCCCGGCGCTCAGCGCGCGGCGCTGCCAGGCCAGCAGCAGAGCCACGCCCGACGAATCGGCCGACTTCACGCCGGCCAGGTCGAACACGGTTTCGCCAGCGCTGATCGCTGCCTCACCCTGCGCCAGCGCCAGGCTGGCGCTGTCGAAGGTCATGGCGTCGATCGTCAGCATGGGGTTTGCCTCAGCCATTCGTTGCCGGTGCGGCCAGCGGCTTGGACGCCAGTTGCGCGTTGCGGTCAGCCAGGCGCTTGATCAGGCCATCGACGCCGGTCTTGCTGATCTCGCTGTTGAAGGTGCTCTTGTAGGTCTCGACCAGCCAGGCGCCCAGGATGTTCACGTCGTAGATCTTCCAGCCGTTGCTGCCCTTGGCCAGGCGATAGTTCAGCGTGATCGGCTCGCCGCGTGCGACGTTGACCTGCGAGCGCACTTCGACATCGGTATCGGTGGCGGCGGCGCGCATTGGCTTGAACTCGACGGTCTCGTTCTTGATGGTCGACAGTGCACCGGAGTACGTGTAGACCAGCAGGTTACGGAACTCGGTGGTCAGGCGCTTTTGCTGGTCCGGCGTGGCGGTGCGCCAGTGGCGGCCAGCGGCTTGCTGCGTCATTTTTTCGGCATCGACGTACGGCAGGATCTTGGTATTGACCAGACCCATGATCTTGCTGCGGTCGCCCGACTGGATGGCCTTGTCGTTCTTGACGCTGTCGATCACTTCGGCGCTGATGCGCTTGACCAGCACGTCCGGCGCTTCGGCGCTGGCGGCAGGCTGGGCGATCACGCTCGTGGAAAAGGCAGCGGTGACTGCGGCGGCGGCGATCAGGTGCATGAATGGTTTCATCGTATTCCTTTCAACTTACTTCGTTTCGGAAGGTGCTGGCTCGGCGACATCATCAGCCTGGCGCGGCACATTGCCGTCGTAGACCTGGCTCTGGCGGCGCTGCAGGTAGCCGTCGCGCAGGAACTCGTAGCGGTCCAGTGCGGCATCTTCCATCAGGCCCGAGGCGTCGAGCAGCGTGGCACGTTTGTCGATGATGCGAACGCCCGTACCCACATTGCGCCAGTTCACCGGCGTCTTGTAGGTCCAGATGTCGCCCGCGAAATCGGCTGGCAATGCTGCGGTATCACGTACCGTAGATGGGCCCAGCAGCGGCAAGATCAAGTACGGACCGCTCGGCACGCCCCATTTTCCCAGCGTTTGGCCGAAATCTTCGTTGTGCTTCTGCATGCCGGCTTCGGACGCGATGTCCAGCAGGCCGAAAATGCCGAAGGTCGAATTGACCGCCACGCGGCCGAAATCGGTCGCGCCGGCTTCGCCCTTGCCTTGCAGGAAGTTGTTGATCGAGCTCCAGGCATCCGACAGGTTGCCAAAGAAATTGTTTACGCCGGTCTGGGCGAAGCCCGGTACGACCTTCTTGTAGGCGGTCGCGGTCGGCTTGAGCACGGTGCGGTCGACGGCGTCGTTGAACGAATAGACGGCGCGGTTATAGCCTTCGAGCGGATCCTGCGGATTGTTCGCGGTGGTCGCGCAACCGGTCAGAACCAGGACAGCAGCGGCGGCGGCACAGAGACGCACGTGCGAAAGCGAGTTGGTGTAGTTCATTAACTACCTTCCTTTCCATCAGCAGCCTTGCTGTAGATAAATTGATTAATTAAGTCTTCGAGGACGGTTGCCGACTGCGTGCGAATGATGCGGTCACCCTCGGCCAGATTGTTCGTGTCACCACCGGCTTCGATACCGATGTATTGCTCGCCAAGCAGACCTGCGGTCAGAATCTTCAACGAACTGTCTTTTGGGAATTTATAGTCAGTGTCCAGATCGAGGCGCACAGATGCCTGGAAGCTCTTGTCGTCAAAGGCGATCTCGCCCACGCGACCGACCACCACACCGGCGCTCTTGACGGGCGCCTGTGGCTTGAGGCCACCGATATTGTCGAACCGGCCGCTGACGGAATACGTCTGCCCGAACGACATGGACTTCAGATTGCCGGCCTGGAAGGCCAGGAACAGCAGTGCAGCCAAACCCAGCAGCACGAACAGGCCAACCCAGACGTCGATAGTTTTGCGATGCATTTTATTACCCTAAAACCGTGTTAGTTATTTATTGAACATCAGGGCGGTCATGACGAAGTTCAGCCCCCAGACCAGCAGCGATGCAATCACGACAGTGCGCGTGGTCGCACGCGAGACGTCTTCCGGCGTCGGCTGGGCCTGGTACCCCTGGAACAGGGCAGTAAAGGTCACGGCGATGCCAAAGATAAAGCTTTTAATCACGCCGTTCAGTACGTCAGCGCGCACATCGACGCCAGATTGCATCTGGGCCCAGAAAGAACCTTCGTCCACGCCGATCAATTTCACGCCGACGAGGTAGCCACCCATCACGCCAACGGCCGAAAACACCGTTGCCAGCACCGGCATGGCGATCACGCCTGCCCAGAAACGCGGCGCCAGTACCCGTTGGACCGGATTAATCGCCATCATTTCCATGGCCGACAATTGCTCGCCCGCCTTCATGAGGCCAATCTGCGCCGTCAGCGAAGTGCCGGCGCGGCCGGCAAACAGCAGCGCGGTGACGACCGGACCCAGTTCGCGCACGAGCGACAGCGCGACCACCTGGCCCAGCATCTGCTCGGCGCCATACTGGTTCAGCGTGTAGTAACCCTGCAGGCCCAGCACCATGCCGACGAACAGGCCGGACACGGCAATGATCACCAGTGAATAGTTACCGATGAAGTGAATCTGCTCAGAAATCAAACCCGGGCGGCGGAACGCACCGGGCGACACGCGCAGGATGCTGAAAAACGAGCGAATGGCAAAACCGAGCGCGGCGAGGCCTTCGCGCACCGAACAACCGATGTAACCGAGGAAGCGGGCGATCATGTGCGCGCTCCCAGGCCCAGGTCGTCAGCCAGCGTCTTGCCGGGATAATGGAACGGCACCGGACCGTCCGGTTCGGCGTTGACGAACTGGCGCACGTACGGGTCGGTCGACACGCGCAGTTCGGTCGGCGTGCCTTCCGCGACGATCTTGCCAGCAGACATAAAGTAGACGTAATCGGCAATCGCGAAGCACTCTTGCACATCGTGCGAGACGAGGATCGAAGTCGAGCCGAGGGCGTCGTTCAGGTTGCGGATCAGATTCGCGGTCACCCCCATCGAGATCGGGTCGAGGCCGGCGAACGGCTCGTCGTACATGATCAGTTCGGGGTCGAGCGCCACAGCGCGGGCGACAGCCACACGGCGCGCCATGCCGCCCGAAATCTCGGCCGGCTTGAGGCGGTGCGCATTGCGCAGGCCCACCGCGTTGAGCTTCATGAGCACGAGGTCGCGGATGAGTTCTTCGGGCAGGTCGGTGTGCTCGCGCAGCGGGAACGCCACGTTATCGAACACCGACAGGTCGGTAAACAGTGCGCCAAACTGGAACAGCATGCCCATGCGCCGGCGCAGGCGGTACAGCCCTTGCGTATCGAGGCTGTGCACGACTTCGCCGCCGATGCGGACTTCGCCACGCTGGGGGCGAATCTGGCCACCGATGAGACGCAACACCGTCGTCTTGCCGCAACCGGACCCGCCCATGACAGCAATGAGCTTGCCACGTGGGAAATCCATGCGCAGATTCGACAGAATGGAACGCTCACCGTAAGCAAAATGCAGATCGCGGATTTCGACTAGGTTCGACACAGCATCATTTGAGGTTAGGGAATCCGGTATTGTAGTGCAGAAAGCTATTTACCCGCTTGAGGGACCCGATTTTACCCCCGGCTGGCGACGTGACATTACAACACTAATAACTGTTCAGTCAGCTATTTAACGTTGTAAGCGATTGTTTTCATTGGATTATGCATACATGACAATATTGCGATTCCTTGTTAGGAATCAATATAATTGAAACATATTTACATAAACCGCACGATACAAGCCGCGTGATAGGACGATAGCGTGCCAGGCTATTTTGCATCGCAGCATCCAATTGGGGATAGCTTTACGAATTAGCAAGTGACAGTTTATAAATAGTTTGTCATGCATTTGTCGCCGGATTGTCTGCAGGCCGGCGAACATGGCGGTCGCATTGCACGACCGCCATTGACCATATGTCTTACCGTGGCAAGACCGATGCGCCCATCAGGAACTCATCGACTGCCCGCGCGCATTGACGGCCTTCGCGAATCGCCCACACCACCAGCGACTGCCCACGACGCATGTCGCCCGCCGTAAATACTTTCGGATTCGACGTCTGGTAGGCCAGGTCGCCCTCGGTGGTGGCGCGTGCATTGCCCCGCGGGTCTTTCTGCACACCGAACGCGTCGAGCACCTGCTGCACCGGCGAGACAAAGCCCATCGCCAGCAGCACCAGGTCGGCTTTCAGTTCAAATTCGGAATCCGGCACTTCCGTCATCTTGCCGTCCTTCCATTCGACGCGGCAGGCGATCAGTTTTTCCACCTTGCCGCCCTTGCCTTCCAGGCGCTTGGTCGCCACCGCCCAGTCGCGCTCGCAGCCTTCTTCGTGCGACGACGAGGTGCGCAGGCGCGTCGGCCAGTAAGGCCAGACCAGCGGCTTGTTTTCGTGTTCCGGTGGTTGCGGCAGCAGTTCGAATTGCGTGACCGACGCCGCGCCGTGGCGGTTGGAGGTGCCGACGCAGTCCGAGCCGGTGTCGCCGCCGCCGATGACGATCACGTGCTTGCCGGTGGCTTTCAGCTGGTCCTTCAGCTTGTCGCCGGCATTGACGCGGTTTTGCTGCGGCAGGAAGTCCATCGCGAAGTGCACGCCCTTGAGCTGGCGGCCCGGCACCGGCAGGTCGCGTGGCTGCTCGGCGCCGCCGGCCATGATCACGGCGTCGAATTCTTTTTCCAGGTCTTCCGGGAAGATGGTGTCGCGCGCCATATTGCTCACGCTCGCCGGGAAATCCTTGCCGATCAGGACGCCGGTGCGGAACGTGACGCCTTCGGCCTGCATCTGTTCGACGCGGCGGTCGATCAGGTCCTTTTCCATCTTGAAGTCGGGGATTCCGTAGCGCAGCAGGCCGCCCAGGCGATCGCTCTTTTCAAATACCGTCACGTCGTGGCCGACGCGCGCCAGTTGCTGGGCCGCGGCCAGGCCGGCAGGCCCGGAGCCGACGATGGCAACCTTGCGGCCCGTTCGCTGCTCCGGTGGCTGCGGCACCACCCAGCCGTGCTCCCAGCCCGTGTCGATGATCTTGCGCTCGATCGACTTGATGCCGACCGGGTCGTCGTTGATCCCGAGCGTACAGGCCGACTCGCACGGCGCCGGGCAGATGCGGCCCGTGAACTCGGGGAAGTTGTTCGTCGAGTGCAGGTTCTCCAGCGCGTGGCGGTAATTGCCATGGAAGACCAGGTCGTTCCAGTCCGGGATGATGTTGTTGACCGGGCAGCCCGTATTACAGAACGGGATGCCGCAATCCATGCAGCGCGCGCCCTGCACCTTCGCTTGCGCGTCGGTCAGCGTAATGACGAATTCCTTGTAGTTCTTCAGACGCGCGACCGGTTCGAGATGATCCTCTTCCTGCCGTTCGAATTCCATGAAGCCGGTAATTTTGCCCACAATATTTTCCTTGGTCGTTGGTCCGCGGCTGCTTACGCGGCCTGATCGATCTTGTCGTTCGCTTCTTCCATGCTCGAGAAGTGCATCTCTTCGAGCGCGCGCTTGTAGTCGGTCGGGAACACCTTGACGAACTTGCTGCGGCTGTTGGCCCAGTCGTCAAGCAGGTTGCGCGCGCGCGTGCTGCCGGTGTACTTGAAGTGGCGCTCGATCAGGCGGCGCAGGATCGCTTCGTCCGACTCGCGCTCGCTGGTGCGCGACTGGCTGTGCCAGGCCGCCGGGTCGGTCTGGTCCTTCGACGCCAGCACGCGCTCGAGGTTGACCATCGTCGTGTTGCAGCGTGCTTCGAATTCGCCTTTCGGGTCATACACGAATGCCACGCCGCCCGACATGCCGGCGGCGAAGTTGCGGCCCGTATCGCCCAGCACTGCCACGGTCCCGCCGGTCATGTATTCGCAACCGTGGTCGCCGCAGCCTTCGACGACGGCCGTGGCGCCCGAGTTGCGCACCGCGAAGCGCTCGCCGGCCACGCCGTTGAAGAAGGCTTCACCCGAGATCGCGCCATACAGCACCGTGTTACCGACGATGATGTTGTCGACCGCCCAGCCACGGAACTCGGTGTTCGGCCGCACGATGATGCGCCCGCCCGACAGGCCCTTGCCGACGTAGTCGTTGCCTTCGCCGACCAGGTCCATCGTGATGCCGCCGGCCAGGAAGGCAGCAGCGGACTGGCCCGCCGTGCCTTGCAGCTGGATGTGGATCGTGTCGTCCGGCAGGCCGGCATGGCCGTAGCGCGTGGCGACTTCGCCCGACAGCATGGCGCCGACGGTGCGATTCAGGTTCTTGACCGGCGAAATGAACGAGACGCGCTCGCCCTTTTCAAGGGCCGCCTTGGCTTGCGCGATCAGCTTGTGATCGAGCGCCTTGTCCAGACCATGGTCCTGGCCTTCGGTGTGGAACAGCGCGCGCTGGCTCTCGACTTTCGGCTGGTAGAAGATGTTCGAGAAGTCCAGGCCCTGCGCCTTCCAGTGACCGATCGCCTTGGATTTGTCGAGCAGGTCAGCGCGGCCAATCAGTTCGTCATAGGTGCGGATGCCCAGCTGCGCCATGATCTGGCGGGCTTCTTCGGCCACGAAGAAGAAGTAGTTCACCACGTGTTCGGGCTTGCCCTGGAATTTCGCGCGCAGCACCGGGTCTTGCGTGGCCACGCCCACCGGGCAGGTATTCAGGTGGCACTTGCGCATCATGATGCAACCTTCGACCACCAGCGGCGCGGTGGCAAAGCCCACTTCATCGGCGCCCAGCATCGCCGCGATGACGACGTCGCGACCGGTGCGCATCTGGCCATCCGCTTGCAGGCGGATGCGGCTGCGCAGGCCGTTGAGTACCAGCGTTTGCTGGGTCTCGGCCAGGCCCAGTTCCCAGGGCGTGCCGGCGTGCTTGACCGACGACAGGGGCGAAGCGCCCGTGCCGCCATCGTGGCCGGCGACGACGATGTGATCGGCCTTGGCTTTCGAGACACCGGCAGCGACCGTGCCGATCCCCACTTCCGAAACCAGCTTGACCGAGATCGAGGCGCGCGGGTTCACGTTTTTCAGGTCGTGAATCAGCTGGGCCAGGTCTTCGATCGAATAGATGTCGTGGTGCGGCGGCGGCGAAATCAGGCCGACACCCGGCACCGAGAAGCGCAGGGACGCGATGTACTCGGACACTTTATGGCCCGGCAGCTGGCCGCCTTCGCCCGGCTTGGCGCCCTGCGCCATCTTGATCTGGATCTGATCGGCCGAGTTCAGGTATTCGGCAGTGACGCCAAAGCGGCCCGACGCAACCTGCTTGATTTTTGAGCGCAGCGAGTCGCCGTCTTCGAGCGGAATGTCGACCACGACGCGGCCATCGCCCAGGCGCGATGCCAGCGACTCGCCCTTCTTGATCGCGATGCCCTTGAATTCGTTCATGTAGCGCGCCGGATCTTCGCCGCCCTCGCCCGTGTTGCTCTTGCCGCCGATGCGGTTCATCGCGATGGCCAGCGTGGCATGGGCTTCGGTGCTGATCGAGCCGAGCGACATGGCGCCAGTGGCGAAGCGCTTGACGATGTCCTTGGCCGATTCGACTTCTTCGATCGGGATCGCCTTGTCGCGGTCGATCTTGAATTCGAACAGGCCGCGCAGCGTCAGGTGACGGCGCGTCTGGTCGTTGATCAGCTGTGCGTATTCTTTATAGGTCGAGAAGTTGTTGGCACGCGTCGCGTGCTGCAGCTTGGCGATCGTGTCCGGCGTCCACAGGTGGTCTTCGCCGCGCACGCGGAAGGCGTACTCGCCGCCGACGTCGAGCGCATTGGCCAGCACCGGATCGGCGCCAAAGGCCAGCGCGTGCAGGCGCAGCGCTTCTTCGGCCACTTCGAACAGGCCAATGCCTTCGATGTTCGACGAGGTGCCCTTGAAGTACTTGTCGACCAGCGATTTGTTCAGGCCCACGGCCTCGAAGATCTGCGCGCCGCAGTACGACATATAGGTGGAGATGCCCATTTTGGACATTACCTTCATCAGGCCCTTGCCGACGGCCTTGATGTAGTTGTAGCTCACCGTCTCGGCCGACAATTCCTGCGGCAGGCCATGTGCCAGCTCGGCCAGCGTTTCAAGGGCCAGGTACGGGTGCACGGCTTCGGCGCCGTAGCCGGCCAGCAGCGCGAAGTGGTGGGTCTCGCGCGCCGAACCGGTTTCGATCACGAGGCCGGCGGAGGCGCGCAGGCCGCGCGCCACCAGGTGCTGGTGCACGCTCGACGTGGCCAGCAGCGCAGGGATCGCGACCAGGTCGGGCGACATGCGGCGATCCGACACGATCAGGATGTTGTGGCCTGACTTGACGGCATCGACCGCTTCGGCGCACAGCGAGGCCAGCGAGGCTTCGATGCCTTCCTTGCCCCAGGCGACCGGGTAGCAGATGTTGAGCTCATAGGCCTTGAACTTGCCGCCGGTGTGCTGGCCGATATTGCGCAGGCGCGCCATGTCGTCGAAGTTCAGGATCGGCTGCGCGACCTCGAGGCGCATCGGCGGGTTGACGTTGTTGGTGTCGAGGATGTTCGGCTTGGGGCCGATGAACGAGACCAGCGACATGACCATGCTTTCGCGGATCGGATCGATCGGCGGATTGGTCACCTGCGCAAACAGCTGCTTGAAGTAGTTATACAGCGGCTTGAGTTTGTTGGACGTGACGGCCAGCGGCGAGTCGTTGCCCATCGAGCCGGTGGCTTCTTCGCCCAGCACCGCCATCGGCGCCATCAGGAACTTCAGGTCTTCCTGCGTGTAGCCGAACGCCTGCTGGCGGTCGAGCAGCGTGAGCGGCGGCTTTTCGCCCTGCGCATCCTTCGCGCGGCCGGCGGCCAGCTGCGACTCGGTCAGCTTGATTTCATTGAGTTTGATGCGCACTGACTTGATCCAGGCCTTGTATGGCTTGGCGTTGGCATAGGTGTCCTTCAGTTCCTTGTCGTCGATGATGCGGCCCGCTTCGAGGTCGATCAGGAACATCTTGCCCGGCTGCAGGCGCCACTTCTTGACGATGCGCGATTCGGGAATCGGCAGCACGCCCGATTCGGACGCCATGACGACCAGGTCGTCCTCGGTGATGACGTAGCGCGCCGGGCGCAGGCCGTTGCGGTCGAGCGTACCGCCGATGTGGCGACCGTCGGTGAAGGCCATCGCAGCCGGGCCGTCCCACGGCTCCATCATCGCGGCGTGGTATTCGTAGAAGGCGCGGCGGTTGTCGTCCATCGACGCGTGATTTTCCCAGGCTTCCGGGATCATCATCATCATCGCCTGGGCGATCGGGTAGCCGGCCATGATCAAAAGTTCGAGCGCGTTGTCGAAACAGGCGGTGTCGGACTGGCCTTCATAGATCAGCGGGAACAGCTTGTTCAGGTCGTCGCCCAGCACGGCCGACTTGAGGATGCCTTCGCGCGCGCGGGTCCAGTTGAAGTTGCCCTTGACGGTATTGATCTCGCCGTTGTGGGCGATCAGGCGGTACGGGTGGGCCAGCGGCCATTCGGGGAAGGTGTTGGTCGAGAAGCGCTGGTGGACCAGGGCCAGGGCCGAGATGCAGCGCGGATCCTGCAGATCCTTGTAGAACACGCCTACCTGGTCGGCCAGCAGCAGGCCCTTGTAGACGACGGTGCGGGCCGACATCGACGGCACGAAGAACTCCTTGCCGTGCAGGAGTTTCAAGGCCTGGATCGCGTGGCCGGACGATTTGCGGATGACGTACAGCTTACGTTCCAGTGCATCGGTGACCATGATGTCGGGGCCGCGACCGATAAAGATCTGGCGGATCACCGGTTCCTTGGCACGCACGAACGGCGACATCGGCATCGTCGCATCGACCGGCACGTTGCGCCAGCCGAGAACGACCTGGCCTTCAATGCGCACGGCGCGTTCGATCTCTTGCTCGCAGGCGATGCGCGACGCATGCTCTTTCGGCAGGAACACCATGCCGACGCCGTACTCGCCAGGTGGCGGCAACTCGACGCCCTGACGCGCCATCTCGTCGCGGTAGTACTGGTCCGGAATCTGGATCAGGATCCCCGCCCCGTCGCCCATCAGCGCATCGGCGCCCACAGCGCCCCGGTGGTCGAGGTTCTTCAGAATCAACAGACCCTGTTCAACAATCGAATGACTCTTGTTGCCCTTGATATGGGCGATGAAGCCAACACCGCAAGCATCGTGTTCATTGGCGGGATCATACAAACCTTGGGCAATCATGCGACATTCTCCACATCTTTACGGGATCGAATGCCGAGAATAGTGCAATGCAAAATCCCCCGTCAACCTCAATAATTAGGGTCAGAGTCGAATTGTTTGACAACTTTTTGAGAAACGCGATAATTGGGGACAGAGTCATTATGCTGGGTCGATATGCTCTTCATTGTCACTTAAGCCATTGAATATAAAAGGTTTTTACAATAAAAAACGGCACGAATAACCGTGCCGTTGTGTCGGGAATTGCCCTTTTTTTAAGCTTGTGCGAGCGGTGGAAGGGGTAGATTAAATGGTCGCCCACGCTTGGCTGGCAAGATCTGGCGTTGTGTTTTTTGCTCCAGCTGGCTTTTGAAGGTGTCCGAGCCCAGGGGCTTGTTTCTCAGAATCGAGGTAGTGATGAAATCAACCTCTTCGGATGACAAACCTTGCTGGACCATGTCCATGTAAGCCGCCTCGCGCTGGAATGGCGTATTGCCCAGTGCCCAGAACAGGCTATGGTCGCTGACGAGCGTATCGAGGCGCGCCCCCGCATGGTGGGCATAGCTCGACCATGGATAGTCGCCCGGGCCTGCCGACAACTGCGCGCGCACGGGATTGAGTTCGATATAGCGGCTGCAGGTCATGAAATACCGGTCCGAGTCGATCAGCGACGTGCGAAAACGCCCCTCGAACAAGCCACCGCTGCGCTCGTACTTGTGGTTAAACCATGGAACATAGAGTCGGCCAACCTTCTGCATCATCAGCGCCAGGCCGGTGGCGTCGCTTGGTGTTGCCAGCAAGTGAACATGGTTCGGCATCAGGACATAGGCATGGATTGCCACGTCATAAAACCGCGCGGCTTCCTTGAGCCAGACGAGAAAACGCTGGTAATCCGCTTCGTCCCTGTAAATGATCTGGCGGTTATTGCCGCGTTGGATTACATGGTGCGGTTGCGCGGGAACGATGAGTCGGGGTTGGCGTGCCATGGCGTCGGATGTGTGCGAGGAGCCAGAATTCTACAATGGAAAATGACTCTGTCCCTAATTAAACGCAAGCACCGTCAAAATCGGCCTGACTCTGTCCCCAATTATTCGGGCTAAAGCCCAAGCGCAATTTCTGCCGCGACTTTCAGCGCCAATTTGATTCATGCAGCCAATTGACCAAAAAAAATTGGCCAATAATTCGACTCTGACCCTAATTGTCTGAGTGGAAATTGGCCAATAATTCGACTCTGACCCTCATTGTGGGAGGGTAGAGGCGGGGTCAGGAGAGGGTGAAGCCGGCGGAGAGGCTGTAGCCTTCGCCGTAGGCGCTGCGCAGGGGGAGGTCCTGGCCAAGGCCGGAGCGGGCTTTCTTGCGCAGGCGGTAGACGAGCATGTCGACGCGGCGGCTGGCGTCGGGGTCGTCGCCACCCATGCCGGCCACGATGACGTGGCGCGGTACCGGGCGCGTGTTGATCGTCAACAGGTGCAGGAAGTTGCATTCCTTTTCGGTCAGGTCGACGACCTTGCCCATCAGCTCGAGCTGGCGTGCGCTCACGCGCAGCATCCACTTGCTTGGTGCCGGCGCCGGATCCTGCGGGCGCACCCGGCGGTCCAGTGCCTCGATGTGGGCGGCCAGTTCCGGGAACTTGATCGGCTTGGTCAGATAATGGTCGGCGCCCAGGCGCAGGCCCAGGATACGGTGGTCGAACGCCACCCGACCGGTCAATACCAGCAGCCCGATTTCCGGGTACAGCTGACGCATGCGCGGGATGACATTGAAGCCATCTTCATCTGGCAACCCGAGGTCGAGCACCACGACCGCAGCGGGCGTGCGCGTCAGCGCCGCCCACATCTCACTGGCGGTCCTGGCGATCGTGACGTCGTGGTCCAGCTCCTTCAGGAACTCGGCCATGTCGTCGGCGTATTCGCCATTGTCTTCAACTATCAGTATCTGCGTCATGCCTTTGCCATATTAGTCACCTGTCCGTCGTTGATACCGATGGTAGCGTTATCCACGTGGAAGCGCGGTCCCGATTATCACTGCTGAGGCTACCCGAAGCAAGGAGTTATTCCTCTATAACCTCTATAAGACCAGCGCAGGCATCCAGAGCCGGAACTCTGCGCCGGCGCCCTGCTGCCCTGGCGCCAGGCTCATTACACCGCCGTGGACTTCGATGATCGAGCGCGCCATGTACAGTCCCAGGCCACTGCCGGGCAGGCCGGCGGCGTTACGGCCGCGATAGCCCTTGTCGAAGACCCGCGACGCATCGTCCGGCGGCACGCCCGCGCCACCATCGAGTACGGCGATCTCGACGCCGCCACCGCTGCGCCGCACGCGCACCGTGATGTCGGTGGCGGGCGGCGAAAACGCCAGCGCATTGTCGATCATGACCTTCAGCGCCAGCCGCAGGCCTTCCGGTTCACCGCGCAGGATCGACGCGACATCATCGAGCTGCAGCACGGCCTCGCGTCCGGCAGCGCGGATCTGGGCCGCCCCCGTCTCGATCAGTTCACCGACCGTGATCGTGTTGGGCTGGCGGGTGCGCCCGAGCGTGGCCATGCGGTCCGGCGACAGGTATTCGTCGAGCATCCCGATCAGGCGGTCGACCGCGGCGCCGATCTTGCGATAGCGGGCGCGCACCGATTCCTCGGCGTGGGTGGACGTGGCTTCCAGCCGCTGGATCGCGCCATCGATCGTCGCCAGCGGCGTACGGAATTCGTGATTGAGCATGCTGGCGAACCGTTTGTGTTCGCTGTCATGGCCGCGCCGGACCGACAGGTCGCGCAACAGGCCAACCAGCGTCGAGGCGTCGTCCGGCGGCACGATGGCCAGCGCTTCCAGCGCCAGCGGGTGGCGCTCGGCGTCGAACAGATCGAATTCACGCCGGTTGCGCACCCCCGGCGTGCCGGCTGCCGTCGTGCGCAACCACGCTGCCAGCGATGCCAGCGGCGAGGCACTGTCGCCGTCGAGCGCGCGCTGCAGCGTCCCGACGTCGTAGCCACTGAGCGCAGCAAACGCCGGACTCAGATAGCGCACGCGCCCCGCCGGCAGCGCAATGGCGAAGGCCACGTCGTCTCCCAGTTCGGCGATGGTGCACAGTTGCCGGGCCGTGAGCATGTCATCCTCGCTGACAGGAGCGGGAATGGGCGGCGCGGTGGCGGCAATCGGACTGGACTTCATTCGGACTCTTTCTTCACCAACAGTTACAAGCAAGATATTGACCAGATAGTATATCTCTACCGTCACATTTTTGTGACATATTGCTGGTAAAAGGAAAAAAATGGTGTTACCGAAGAACACCGACAGACCGCGCATCCTGACCGGCATACCCGCTGCAAGCGAAACAAATGCGCCACATCGGCAGGGTTTGGGCGATAATTTCACTACCATGAACGATACCGCTACCCGCCCCCCACTCCCAGACCGGCTCTCGATCGATCCGAGCAGCCCATTCCACAACCGTGACGTCTTCCAGCACGACGTCGGCATCCGCTTCAACGACAAGGATCGCACTGACGTCGAAGAGTATTGCATCAGCGAAGGCTGGATCAAGGTCGCCGCCGGCAAGACCCTCGACCGCAAAGGCCGCCCGATGCTGATCAAGCTGAAAGGCAAGGTCGAAGCGTATTACGCGTAAACCTTTGGTCGATACAACAATGGCGGGCTCGCGAGCCCGCCATTTCTTTATCTATACCAGCACCAGCTTGCGCTACGCTGACTAGCCTCCCGAATCGGTTACTCGGCCAGCGGTGCAAAGATCGCCTGCAGGTCTTCCTGCGTCAGCGCCATCTTCTGCGACTCGCCTTCGGACAGGATCGAGTGCGCCAGCTCCGACTTCTTCTGCTGCAGCAGCTGGATCTTTTCTTCCAGCGTGCCCTTGGCAATGAGCTTGTAGACGAACACCGGCTTGTCCTGCCCGATACGCCAGGCGCGGTCGGTCGCCTGATTTTCGGCCGCCGGATTCCACCACGGATCGTAATGGATCACGGTATCGGCCGCCGTCAGGTTCAACCCGACGCCGCCCGCTTTCAGGCTGATCAAGAAGATCGGCACTGCGCCCTGCTGGAACGCGGCCACCTGCGCCGAGCGGTCGCGCGTCTCGCCGGTGAGCAGCGCATACGGGATCTTGCGCAGCGTGAGTTCTTCTTCGATCAGCGCCAGCATGCTGGTGAACTGCGAGAACACGAGGATCTTGCGGCCTTCGCCCAGCAGGTCTTCGACCATCTGCATCAGGTCGGTCAGCTTGGCCGACACCGCCGCCGTGTTCTTCTTGGACGGCATCGACTTGACCAGGCGCGGATCGCAGCACACCTGGCGCAGCTTGAGCAGCGCCTCGAGGATCACGATCTGGCTGCGCGCCACGCCCTTGCGATCGATCTCGTCGCGCACTTTCTTGTCCATCGCCAGGCGCACCGTTTCGTACAGGTCGCGCTGAGGCCCGGACAGCTCGATGCGGCGCACCATCTCGGTCTTTTGCGGCAGCTCTTTGGCCACATTGTCCTTCGTGCGGCGCAGCAGGAACGGCCGGATGCGGCGATTGAGCAGCGTGCGGCGCACCGGATCGTCCTGGCGCTCGATCGGGTGACGGAACTGCGTATTAAAGGTCTTTTCGTCGCCCAGCAACCCCGGGATCAGGAAGTGGAACTGCGACCACAGTTCGCCCAGGTGATTCTCGAGCGGTGTGCCGGACAGGCACAGGCGGTGGCTGGCGTCGAGCGAGCCGGCCGTCTGCGCTGCCTTGGAACGGGTGTTCTTGATGTAGTGCGATTCGTCCAGGATCACCAAGTGATAGTGGTGCTTGCGCAGTTCTTCTTCGTCGCGCGGCAGCAGCGCGTAGGTGGTCAGGACGATATCGGCGCCGTCGATCTGGTCGAACGACTCCATGCGCTCCTTGCCCTGCAATAGCAGCACTTTCAGGCTCGGGGCAAAGCGCGCGGCTTCGTCGAACCAGTTGGCCATCAGGCTCGTTGGCGCGATCACCAGCGCGGGACTGGTCAAACGGCCCGCTTCTTTTTCGACCAGGATGTGCGCCAGCGTCTGCACCGTCTTGCCCAAGCCCATATCGTCGGCCAGGATGCCGCCCAGGTCATACTCGCGCAGGAACTGCATCCACGCCAGGCCATCGAGCTGGTAGTCGCGCAAGGTGGCCTGCAGGCCGGCCGGCGCCTCGACTTTTTTCACGGCGCCGAACTGGCTCAGTTTGCGGCCGGTCTCACGCAGGCGCTCGCCGCCCGTCCATTGCAGCTCGACGCCGCGCGCCAGCTCTTCGAGCCGCGCTGCGTCGAGCGTCGACAGGCGCAGGCGCGCCTTGATCTTGTCATTGAAATACAGTTCGCCCAGCGTGGCGAGGATGGGCTTGAGGCGGCTCCACGGCAGCGCCACGCGCTCGCCATCGGGCAGCACGGCCAGCATCTGGTCGGACTCGCCATGTGCAGCCAGCACGCTCGGATCGAATTCGAGCGGCGCGCTGCGGATCAGCTGCACCAGCACCGGCAGCAGCGGCACGCGCTTCTTGGCCACCACGATGCCCAGCTCCAGCTCGAACCAGGCATTGCCTGCTTCCGCCGGTTCGTCGATCTCGGCGTACCAGTCTTCGACCGGCACCACGTCGTAGCGGTACTTGGTCGATTTTTGCAGGTGCCAGCCGGCGTCGGACAGCGCATCGACCGACTGCTCGGCAAAGCGCAGCCAGTGCGCCTGGCTCTCGAGCTGCAGCGCGCCAGCCATCACGTTCAGCGGCGCTGTGGCCGGCTTGCGGAAACCGATCTCGCCCAGCTTGTCGAGTGCATCGCTTTCGAGCTTGGGATCGCGCTCGATGATTTCGGTGAGGTCGCCCACCTGACGCACGACGCGCTGCGACGGGTCGAACGAGACGCGCTGGCCATCGTAATCGAAGGCCAGCACGGCGAAGTCCTGCCAGCGCGCGGCGCTGCCATCGGCCAGTTGGACCGCATCGAGCAGCAGGTGCGGAATCGGTTTGACATCATTGCGCAGGCGCTGCGTGAGCGGCTGCGGCAGCGGCATCAATTGCTGCAGGCCGTGCGCGAGCAGCAGTTGCGAGACGCGTTTTTTGTCGGTGCCGGTGAGCGTGGGCGCCTGCGCCACGAGCGCCTGCAGTTCGGCCAGCGAAATGTCGATGCCGCCGCGATTGAGCTCGAGCGGCCCGCACGACAGATTGTCGATGTACCACGGCGGATCGGTCGGCAGCATGTAGTCGATCTGGTCGGCCGCGCTGTGCGCGGCCGCGCCGCCCACGGGTTCGACCGACCAGCCGAGTTTTGCGACGCGGCCTTCGTCGCGCCAGGCCAGGCTGGCCAGGCGGGTCGGGCCGCACTGCAGCGGGTAGACCAGGCCACCGGCCATGTCGGCCCATGAGTTCGCCCACAGCAGCTTGCCCTGCTCGAGCAGCATCTGCAGCAGGATCGCGCCGACCTTGCCTTTCGGTTCGGTGGCGCTGGTGCCTTGCGCCGACCCGCTGCGCATCGCGATGAAAAAGCGCACCAGGTCGATGTCGTCGCCTTCGAGATACGCAGGCGGCGCCGACAACAACGAGAAGACTTCGCTGACGGGACTGGCCGCGGCCACGTCGCCGTTGGGCCGCAGGCGCGCCTTGCACAGGCACAGCGCCACGTGGCGCCCGCCGCTGGTAGGCGCCATCACGTAGACGAACTTGTACTGCGCGGCCTTCGGGTCGACCACTTCGTCGGTCAGCTTCGGTTGCGGATGCGCCGCTGCTTCGACCCGCTGCAGCCAGCTCACCACCGGCGCCGGCAAGGCCGGAGAACGTGCAGGCGTGCGGGCGGATGGGGCGTCGCTGGCTTTCTCGCGAAGATAATCGACTGTTGTCATTGGGTCTCGTGGCAGGGTATTAAAAACGGCAATAACGACTATTATCTCGCATACGAACACTTCCGATTTGTTCGTAATCGCACCTTGCGGACAAATGGTGCATGCGCGCAACGCGTGTGTCTTTTGCCAACCGACTGTTCTCTCATGTTCGTCTGACCCTGTCAAGACTGGCGTATCGGCGTTGTTTGCGTATCATTGGCCGCTTGGTCCACGATCCTCGCTTCACCACTGCCTATGCTGCCATCCATCGAACAACGCCTCGCCAAAGAACTCGCCGCCAGGCCAGCCCAGGTGGCTGCCGCCATCGCCCTGCTGGACGAAGGCGCCACCGTGCCGTTCATCGCGCGCTACCGCAAGGAAGCCACTGGCGGCCTGGATGATATCCAGCTGCGCCTTCTCGAAGAACGCCTGCGCTATCTGCGCGAGCTGGAAGACCGGCGCGCATCGATCATCGCGTCGATCACGGAGCAGAACAAGATGACGCCGGCGCTGCTGGAATCGATCGCGCTGGCCGAGGATAAAACGCGTCTCGAAGACCTGTACCTGCCATACAAGCAGAAGCGCCGCACGAAGGCCCAGATCGCGATTGAGGCCGGCCTGGCGCCGCTGGCCGAGACCCTGCTGGCCGACCCGCAGCAGGATCCCGAGGCCATCGCGAAGGACTATCTGCGCGATGCATTCACCAACGCCGACGGCGGCGCCAACCCCGGTGTGCTTGACACCAAAGCAGCGCTCGATGGCGCGCGCCAGATCCTGATGGAGCGCTTTGCCGAAGACGCCGCGCTGCTGCAGACGCTGCGCGAGTACGTGCAGGAACACGGCGTCGTCGAATCGAAGGTCGTCGCGGGTAAGCAGGACGAGGGCGAAAAATTCGCCGACTATTTCGACTACAGCGAGCCACTGGCCGCGGTACCGTCGCACCGCGCGCTGGCACTGTTGCGCGGCCGCCGCGAAGGCATGCTGGACGTGGCGCTGCGCCTGGATTCCGAACCCGAAAAACCGAAGTGGGATGCACCGCTCAATCCGTGCGAAGGCCGCATCGCGGCGCGTTTCGGCATCAAGGCGCAGGGCCGCCCGGCCGACAAATGGCTGCTCGATACGGCGCGCTGGACCTGGCGCGTGAAAAGCTTCATGCACCTGGATACCGAGTTGATGGGCGCGCTGCGCGACAAGGCCGAACTCGATGCGATCGGCGTCTTTGCGCGCAACCTGAAGGCCCTGCTGCTGGCCGCACCGGCCGGTCCGCGCGCGACGATGGGCCTGGACCCTGGCCTGCGCACCGGCGTGAAGGTCGCGGTGGTCGACGCCACCGGCAAGGTGGTCGATACCGCCACGGTCTACCCGCACCAGCCGCGTAACGACTGGGACGGCGCACTGCACACGCTGGGCTTGCTGGCGGCGAAACACAATGTGTCGCTGGTCTCGATCGGCAACGGCACCGGCTCGCGCGAGACCGACAAGCTGGCGCAGGATCTGATCAAGCAGCAGCCCGACCTGAAGCTGACGAAAATCGTCGTCTCGGAAGCCGGCGCATCGGTCTATTCGGCGTCCGAATTCGCCTCGCGCGAACTGCCCGACATGGACGTATCGCTGCGCGGCGCGGTCTCGATTGCGCGCCGCCTGCAAGACCCGCTGGCTGAACTGGTCAAGATCGATCCGAAGTCGATCGGCGTGGGCCAGTACCAGCACGACGTCTCGCAAAGCCAGCTGGCGCGCTCGCTCGACGCCGTGGTCGAGGATTGCGTGAACGCCGTCGGCGTGGACGTGAACACCGCGTCGGCGCCGCTGCTGGCGCGCGTGTCCGGCCTGTCGTCCACGGTCGCGCAGGGCATCGTCGCGTATCGCGACACGCATGGTGCATTTGCCTCGCGCGCGGCGCTGAAAAAAGTGCCGCGCCTGGGTGAGAAAACCTTCGAGCAGGCAGCGGGCTTTTTGCGCGTGATGAACAGCGCCAACCCGCTGGACGCATCGGCGGTGCACCCGGAATCGTACCCGCTCGTCGAAAAAATCCTGCTCGACGTCAAGCGCGACATGAAAGCCGTGATCGGCGACGGCGCGCTCATTAAAAGCCTGAACCCGGCCAGGTACGCAGACGACAAATTCGGCGTGCCGACCATCACCGATATCCTGAAAGAGCTGGAAAAACCGGGCCGCGATCCACGGCCCGAGTTCACGACGGCCACCTTCAAGGATGGCGTGGAGCAGATATCGGACCTGCGCCCCGACATGATCCTGGAAGGCGTGGTCACCAACGTCGCCGCCTTCGGCGCGTTCGTCGACATCGGCGTGCACCAGGATGGCCTGGTGCACATCTCGGCGCTGTCGAACACGTTCGTGAAAGACCCGCACACGGTCGTCAAGGCCGGCCAGGTGGTGAAAGTGAAGGTGCTGGAAGTGGACCCGAAGCGCAAGCGCATCGCGCTGACGATGCGCCTGACGGACAGCGCGCCGCAACCGGGCGCGCAGCCGGCGCAGCGCCCCGACCGCAACGACGCCAAACGCGTGCAGCAGCACCAGCGCCAGGAACGCACGGCGGCGCCGGCCGGCGGCGCGATGGCCGATGCGTTTGCCAAGCTGCGCAAATAACGGGCAGCCGATGCTGCGCGTCGTCCACGTCGATCCGGATCACGCCGACGCGCGGCGCGTTGTTGCGCAGCTCGATGCGGCGCTGGCCGCAATCACGGGCGAGAGCGGCGCAGCCTCGTTCGATCCGCAGGATTGCCGGGGCGCGGGTGCATGCTTCGTGCTGGCCTACGACGCCGACGGCAGCGCAGTCGGCTGCGGCGCCGTGCGCGCGCTTGCGGGCGATATCGGGGAACTCAAACGGATGTATGCGCGGCCTGGCAGCGGCGCGGGCGCGCACGTGCTGGCGGAACTCGAGCGGCATGCCGCGGCATGCGGTTACCGCCAGTTATGGCTGTCGACGCGGCGCGTGAATGCGCGCGCGGTGGCGTTCTACGAGCGCCACGGTTACGTTCCGGTCGCGCCTTACGGCCGGTATGTCGGCCGTAGCGCATCGGTCTGTCTCGGCCGACGCCTGCCTTGAAACCGTTACCTCAGCTGTGCTTGATCAGAATGCCGATCAGGTACACACCCAGGCAGCCAAAGCCGATCAGCAGCATCTTGTGCTGCGGGATCGCCGGCGCGCCCGTCTTCTTGATGTGCAGCGCGTCGCGCACCAGCAGCAGCGCGTAGATCAGCGCGGCGAGTCCCGACAGGATGTCGCCGGGACTCGGGCGCGTAAACCCCGTGTAGATATTGAGGATGCCGGGAATGCCCAGCAGGGCGGCGATCACGAGGTTCGCGTTCGGCGATGGTACGCGGCGGCGGGGTTGCTGCATCGGGTGCTCCGGTGGATGGTGACAAACGGCGCGATCATACCGCAATGCCGGGCGCCGGCACTGACGGCGCGCGAAGGCGCTCAGGCGAACAGGGTCGTGTTGCGCAGCACGAGCTTGATCAGGAAGCACCCGGCAAACGCGCCAAAGCAGATGAAGCCGATCAGCGTGACGCGCGGCGAGGTGAGCAGCGCCAGCCGGCCGGCGCGCCGCTGCAGCGCGCACCAGGCCAGAAACAGCGCCATCATCAAAGGGCCGATCTGGACGAAGACGTCGACCGCGCGGCCGCTTCTCAAGGCATTGGCGCCGTCATACAGTGCCGGCAAACCCAGCAGCGCGGCAAAAACCCACAGGGCCGCGATGGGCAAGGTAGCGAACGTGTTCTTCATCGTGTTTCCCGTCATCTTGAATCGACGCATGATACTGCAGCGTCGTAACGGCAGGCGATGCCGTCAACGTCGAATTCTTATAGAATGACGCCATCTACCTATTCCTCTCCAAAAGGCACACATCAAATGAGCGACGTTCAAACCTGGATCAAAGACACCGTGACCTCGACCCCGGTCGTGCTGTTCATGAAAGGCACTGCCCAGTTCCCACAGTGCGGCTTTTCCGGCCGTGCCATCCAGCTGCTGAAAGCGTGCGGCGTCGACAACGTCGCGACCGTGAACGTGCTGGACGATGCTGAAGTGCGTCAGGGCATCAAGGATTACTCGAACTGGCCAACCGTGCCGCAGCTGTACGTGAACGGCGAGTTCATCGGCGGCACAGACATCATGAACGAGATGTACGAATCGGGCGAACTGCAGACCCTGCTGAAAAACGGCTGATTGCATGACTGAGCGCCCGCGCCGTATTGTCGTTGCCCTCACCGGCGCGACCGGCGCAACCTATGGCGTGCAGCTGCTCAAGCGGCTGCACGCGACGGCCGGCATCGAAAGTCATCTGATCATTTCCGATGCTGCCACGCTGACGCTGCACCAGGAACTCGACCTGCAGCGGCGCGACGTCGAAGCGCTGGCCCACGTGGTACACCGCAACCGCGATATCGGCGCATCGATTGCCAGTGGCTCTTACCAAGTCGACGCCATGGTCGTCGCGCCCTGCTCGATGAAGACACTGGCCGCCGTGGCCCACGGTTTCTCGGACAACCTCGTCACGCGCGCTGCCGACGTGATCCTCAAGGAACGCCGGCGCCTGGTGCTGATGGTGCGCGAAACCCCGTTCAACCTGGCTCACTTGCGCAATATGACGTCGGTGACCGAGATGGGCGGCATCATCTTCCCGCCATTGCCCAGTTTTTATCACCGGCCTGCGACGATCGCGGACATGGTCGAGCACACGGTAGACCGTGTCATGGACTTGCTGGGGATAGAAAATGACCAGGCCGCACGCTGGGGCGGCATGAAGGGTGAACAGAACGACAGACCGGCGTAACCGGCATGCCGGCTTGCGCCGGCATGGGTTGCATCAGCGTTTGTCGTCGTAACGGTTGTCTTCGGACTTTTTCAAGTCACGCGCTTCTTCGAGCATTCGCCGCCGGGCGTTGCGTTCTCGCATCAGTTCAGCATGACGTGCTGCCGTCATCGGCGGCACCGTCATCAAATCCTTGAGCTGGGCGGTATTGGCGTAGTTGTTTCGCATGCGTCAGCTGCTCCTGGGTGAACCTGAAACGGTGGCGGAAACCGCTACCACCTGATCAGATTATGGACCAGACCAGCCCTTTTGTACTGTTCTGCACGACAAAAGTGCAAACCAGCAATAACGCTAATGCGATCGCCGTTTACTTCGCTTCCGGCTTCGTGTGATTCACGCGCACCAGCATGCGGATGAACTCACGCGCCAGCTGGCGGTGGTGTTCATCGAGGCGCTGGAGGTCGGCGATCAGCTTGACGTCGGCCGATTCGAAGCGTGCGCCACCGGCACCGGCGTCGCCGGCAGCCTGCTCGGCCCCACCGAAACGCAGCCAGTCGGCCGGCACACCCAGCCACTGGGCGATCATGCGCAGTTTTTCCTGGGTTGGAATCGCTTCGCCGACCAGCCACTTGCGGGCCGCATGGACCGTGATCGGGCGACCTTCAAAGCGGATATTGAATTCTCGCGCCAGACGCGTAGGGCTGTCCGGGGAGTAGTGTGCGTTCTTCAGAGCATGCTGGAGGCGTTCGCTGAAGCTCTCCCGTTCGTTTGTTGAATTCATTGTGATACTTGTTGTTAGACAGAGGACGGTTTTTCAGACGAGAAACCTCATCTGTAGACTATACAACTAAAAAGTCACAAAGATGTGGTTTTTTAATAGTTTTACACGCGATTTTTCGAATTCCCAACAGCAATTCTCACAAGAACGGTTGGTATCCAAAATCGGATTAACTGAAATGAAACAACTACGTACCATTACTTAGAACAGTTCGAGGGAATGCACGTGCTGTTCAATATGTATCCGATGGTGACATATCGGGTGTTAGATTTGCGTGAAAAGTAACACCCCGTCGGCGCCCGCGACCCGGGTCAATCGACCGTCGTACCAAAGCTTGTGCAGGTGCGCGAGCGCTTCGCCAAGGGCGAAACTGAGCTGGTGTGCATCGAGCGGGCGCCGGAACATGATGGGCACGATGTCGGCCGCCGATTGCGGCACTGCGCAGGCTGCAATCACCTCGGCCAGCCGCTCTACATGGTGTTCGCGCAATTGCCGGATACGTGTGTGCAGCCCGCGAAACGGCTTGCCGTGAGATGGCAGCACCAATACATCCTCGGGCAGGTCGGCAAACTTGCCGAGCGAGTCCAGATACAGTTGCAGCGGGTTACCATCGGGTTCCACGGCGAACACCGAAACGTTCGTCGAGATACGTGGTAATACCATGTCGCCCGACACCAGGATATTCAACTTCGCGCAGTACAGCGAGGCGTGTTCCGGCGAGTGGCCGAACCCGGTGATCACGCGCCACAATTGCCCCCCAATTGTGAAATTTTGATCATCCTGCAGTCGCGTATAGGCCAGCGGCACCGTCGGCACCAGCGACGGATAGTAGTTGCGGCGGCTGCCCATCTGGTCCAGCATCGCCGCGTCACGCAAGCCGTGGCGCTTGAAATGCGGGATGGCCGACAGGCCGTCAACGCCTGGCAATGCGGCGGCCATCATGCGCATGAAACCGAATTCGCCCGTTGTCGTCCAGAACGGCGCGCTGAACCGTTCGCACAGCCAGCCAGCCAGTCCGACGTGATCGGGGTGGCAGTGAGTGGCAATGAGGCGTACCAGCGCTTGCCCGTCCAGCCCTTCGGCCAGCAGCTGTTCCCAGGCGGCGCGGGTGGCATCGGTGCCGGCGCCGGTGTCTATCAGGCTCCAGCCGGCGCGCAGCGTGCCATCCTGCTCGACGTTGTCCTGCAGCAGCCACAGATTGACGTGGTCCAGCGCGAATGGCAGCGGCATGCGGGCCCAGCGCAGACCCGGAACGATCTCGAGTGCCTCGCCCGGTACCGGGATGGTCTCGCCAAACGCGTACGACAGTTGGGATTCAAGCGCATTCATGCAAATCTTTCCTTTTCTGGCGGAACAGCGGGCGCGCTACAATACGACGCAACGTCAATTTACGTAAACGGAAGTTACTGCTTGTTTCGATTTTACGCGATTTTTGGTTGTTTCCCAAACGCTACAGAACCTCATGCCGACTACCTACACCATCGCCGAACTGGCGCGCGAATTCGATATCACTGCACGGGCCATCCGTTTCTATGAGGACCAGGGCCTGCTCAGTCCAAAACGTGAAGGCGTGGGCGGCCGCAACCGTGTCTACACGCCACGCGACCGCACCCGCCTGAAACTCACCCTGCGCGGCAAGCGCCTGGGTTTGACGCTGTCCGAGATCAAGAGCATCGTCGACATGTACGAGTCGCCGAAAGACACGCAGGCGCAAATCGACCGCTTCCTTGCCGTGCTGGGCCAGCAGCGTGTGACGCTCGAACAGCAGCGCGCCGACATCGAGATGGCGCTGGAAGAAATCGTTGCCCACGAAGACGAATGCCGCCGCCTGCTGAGCGGCAATCACGGTGATAACGACGCCGACGCAGGCCGCAACGCCGCCTGAGTCTTCAGGCGAAAGGGGCGCTGACAACTTGTCCGCGCCCTTTTTTTGCCTGCTGATTGACGTTTACGTTAACGTAATGCGCGAGTATGATTGTCGCCACCCCTTCTCAATTCACCACTGCTCACCGCGAGGACGACATGCTGCACCTTCCAGGCCTGACTTTTGACCATGGCGACGATATCGCCGCGCTGCGCGAAGCTGTCCAGCAATTTGCCGCCAGCGAAATTGCGCCACGCGCTGCCGAGATCGACCGCAGCGACCAGTTCCCGATGGACTTGTGGAAAAAGATGGGCGAACTCGGCCTCCTGGGCATCACGGTGAGCGAGGAATACGGCGGCGCGAACATGGGCTACCTGGCCCACATCGTGGCGATGGAAGAAATCTCGCGCGCCTCGGCCTCGGTCGGCCTGTCGTACGGCGCCCACTCGAACCTGTGCGTCAACCAGATCAAGCGCAACGGCACCGAAGCGCAGAAGCAGCATTACCTGCCCAAGCTGATCTCTGGCGAGCACATCGGCGCGCTGGCGATGTCCGAGCCGAATGCCGGCTCGGACGTGGTCAGCATGCGCCTGCGCGCAGAGCTCAAGGGCGACCGCTACGTGCTCAATGGCACCAAGATGTGGATCACCAACGGCCCCGATGCCGACACGCTGGTCGTCTATGCCAAGACCGACCCCGAAGCGGGCGCACGCGGCATGACCGCGTTCCTGATCGAAAAAGGTTTTAAAGGGTTCTCGATCGCGCAGAAGCTCGACAAGCTGGGCATGCGCGGCTCGCACACGGGCGAACTGGTGTTCCAGGATTGCGAAGTGCCCGTCGAGAACGTGCTGGGCGGCGTCGGCAAGGGCGTCAATGTCCTGATGTCGGGCCTGGACTTCGAGCGCACCGTGCTGTCGGGCGGCCCGCTGGGGATCATGTCGGCCTGCATGGACGTGGTGGTGCCCTACATCCACGACCGCAAGCAGTTCGGCCAGGCCATTGGCGAATTCCAGCTCATGCAGGGCAAGATCGCCGACATGTACTCGACCATGATGGCGTGCCGCGCCTATGTCTATGCAGTCGGCCAGGCCTGCGACCGCGCCACGGGCCCGGAGCAGATCCGCGCCCTGCGCAAAGACGCCGCCGGCGCCATCCTGTACAGCGCCGAAAAAGCCACGTGGATGGCCGGCGAAGCGATCCAGACGCTGGGCGGCAACGGCTACATCAACGAATACCCGGTCGGCCGCCTGTGGCGCGACGCCAAGCTGTATGAAATCGGCGCCGGCACCAGCGAGATCCGCCGCATGCTGATCGGCCGCGAGCTGTTCGGCGAGACCATGTAATTCCTTCAGATCCGGAGACCCATACCATGAACGATCCAGTCGTTATCGTCGGCGCCGCGCGCACCCCGATGGGCGCCTTCCAGGGCGATTTTTCCAGCAAGACCGCCAGTGACCTGGGCGCGGTCGCGATCCAGGCCGCCGTGCAGCGCGCCGGCGTCGATCCTGCCGCCGTCGAACACGTCTACTTCGGCAACTGCCTGATGGCGGGCCAGGGCCAGGCCCCGGCACGCCAGGCGCTGATCAAAGCCGGCCTGCCGATGTCCACCGGCGCCGTGACGCTCTCCAAGATGTGCGGCTCGGCGATGCAGGCAGCGATCTTCGCGCACGACCAGCTGGTGGCCGGCAGCGCCGACGTCGTCGTCGCCGGCGGCATGGAATCGATGACCGGCGCGCCCTACCTGATCCCGAAGGCGCGCGGCGGCTACCGCATCGGCCACGCGCCGATGTTCGACCACATGATGCTCGACGGCCTGGAAGACGCCTACTCGCGCAACGAAAAAACGGGTGAAGGCCGCTCGATGGGCACCTTCGCCGAAGAGTGCGTGGCCAGCTACGGCTTCACGCGCGAAGAGCAGGATGCCTTTGCGATCGCCTCGGTCAAGCGCGCGCAGGCTGCCAGCACGGACGGCGGTTTTGACTGGGAAATCGCACCCGTCACCGTCACCAGCCGCGCTGGCGACACCGTCATTGACAAGGACGAAGGCCCGCTCAAGGCCAAGGTCGACAAGATCCCGTCACTCAAACCCGCGTTCAAGAAGGATGGCACCGTCACCGCTGCCTCGTCGTCGTCGATCAACGATGGCGCCGCCGCTCTCGTGATGATGCGTGAGTCGACCGCCAAAGAACTGGGCCTGACGCCGATCGCGCGCGTGCTCGGTCACGCCACGCATGCGCAGGAACCGAACCTGTTTACCACCGCCCCGATCGGCGCGATGCAGAAGCTCTTCAAGAAAACCGGCTGGACGGCGGGCGACGTCGACCTGTACGAGATCAACGAAGCGTTTGCCGCGGTGCCGATGGCGGCGATGCGCGACCTGGCCATCCCGCACGAGAAAGTCAATGTGCACGGCGGCGCCTGCGCGCTGGGCCACCCGATCGGCGCGTCCGGCGCGCGCATCGTTGTCACGCTGCTCGGCGCGCTCAAGCGCACCGGCGGCAAGCGCGGTGTGGCGGCGCTGTGCATCGGCGGCGGCGAAGCCACGGCGATGGCGATCGAGCTGGTGTAAACCGGCCCGCACGGTGCGCTGCAACGATGAACAAAGCATGCGACTATTGAAGGTCTATCGTTACCAACCCTTCACAAGGAGTGCAGCATGCCCACCGTATTGATCGTCGGCGCCTCGCGCGGCATTGGCCATGAAATGGCCGCCCAATATCGCCAGGATGGCTGGCGCGTCATCGCCACCGCACGCAAGCAGGAAGACTGCGATGGCCTCGTCGCGCTGGGCGCTGAAGCGCACCAGCTCGACGTGCTCGATGCCGAATCGATCGCCGCGCTGGCCTGGCGCCTGGACGACGAAAAGATCGACAGCGCCTGGCTGGTGGCCGGCGTGTATGGCCCGGCCCACGGGAGTTTCCCGACCGGCCCCGAATTCGACACCGTCATGCACACCAATGTGCTCTCGGCGATGCGCCTGATTCCGGTGGTCGCGCCCCTGCTGGCCGACTCAAAAGGCAAGCTGGCAGTGCTCTCGTCGCGCATGGGCTCCATCGGCGAGCGCTCGGGCACTGACGGCACGCTGTACCGCGCCAGCAAGGCTGCATTGAATTCGGTGCTCAAGGATGCGTCGATCACCTACGGCGCGCAAGGCGTGACCTGCATCGCCTTCCATCCAGGCTGGGTCCAGACCGACATGGGCGGCAGCGGCGCGGCGCTCACCGTGCAGGACAGCGTGCGCGATCTGCGTGCCACGCTGGCCAGGGTGGACGCGGGCGCCAACGGCAGTTTCCTGAACCACGACGGCGAGCCGATCGCCTGGTAACACACGATAAGAGACCCCATGATCCTGTCCGACGAACACCAGATGATCCGCGACGCCCTGCGCAGCTTTGCCCAGGAGCGTCTGGCCCCCAACGCTGCGCGCTGGGACCGTGAGCACCACTTCCCACGCGAAGAATTGCAGGAACTGGCGGCGCTGGGTGCCTTTGGCGTGGCAGTGCCGGAGCAGTATGGCGGCGCCGGCCTGGATTATGTGGCGCTCGCGCTGGTACTCGAAGAAATCGCGGCCGGTGACGGCGGCGTCTCGACCATCATCTCGGTCAACAACTGCCCCGTGTGCAGCATCGCAATGATGTATGCGAGCGAAGCGCAGAAACAGCAGTGGCTGCGGCCCCTGGCGCAGGGTGAGCTGCTGGGCGCGTTCGCGCTGACCGAGCCGCACACCGGCAGCGATGCCGCGGCGCTGCGCACGACCGCCGTGCGCGATGGCGAGCATTACGTCATCAACGGCACCAAGCAGTTCATCACCAGCGGCAAATACGGCGACGTGGCAATCGTCATGGCCGTCACCGACAAGGCGGCCGGCAAGAAGGGCATCAGCGCGTTCTGGGTGCCGACCAACACGCCTGGCTACATTGTCGCCGGCGTCGAACACAAGATGGGCCAGCACTCGTCGGATACGGCGCAGATCGTGTTCGACAATTGCCGCATCCCGCAGGAAAACCTGATCGGCGAAGAAGGCATGGGCTACAAGATCGCGCTGTCGGGCCTGGAGGGTGGGCGCATCGGCATCGCGTCGCAGGCAGTGGGCATGGCGCGCGCCGCGTACGAGGCCGCGCTGGCGTATGCAAAGGACCGTGAGAGCTTCGGCAAGGCGATCTTCGAGCACCAGGCGGTGCAGTTCCGCCTGGCCGAGATGGCGATGAAGATCGAAGCTGCGCGCCAGCTGATCCTGCATGCGGCGTCGATGAAGGATGCCGGCCTGCCCTGCCTGAAGGAAGCCGCGATGGCCAAGCTGTTTGCGTCCGAAATGGCCGAGCGCGTGGTGTCCGATGCGATGCAGGTCTTCGGCGGCTACGGCTACGTGGCCGACTTCCCCGTCGAGCGCATCTACCGCGATGTGCGCGTGTGCCAGATCTACGAAGGCACCAGCGACATCCAGAAGATCCTGATCGCCCGCGCATTGTGAACGGGCCGTTAACCTTGCAGGCGTTGGTGCCGGAGCAGCTGCCGCAGCTGTTCATGTACCTGGACGACCAGCTGCAGGAAAACGGCCGCGGCGCCGTGCCGCTGTTCCAACCCATCTCGCGCGGGCAGTCGCGCCTTCCACCCGACAAGGCGGCCTCGTTCGCCGCCAGTTTTACCGTGCCGTTCGGCCAGCCGCGCTGGCGCCGCATGTGGCTCGCGCTCGATGCCCGTGGCGCGATCGCCGGGCACGTCGACCTGCGCGCGCGGCCCGAAATCGTGGCCGGGCACCGCGCGCTGCTGGGCATGGGCGTGCACCGCGATCACCGTGGGGCAGGACTGGGCCGTCAGCTGGTCGAGCACGCGCTGGCGTGGGCCAGTATCACGCCGCCACTCGAATGGGTCGACCTGGATGTCCTGTCGGGCAATCTGGCGGCGCGCCGGCTGTATGAGCGCGCCGGGTTCATTGTCACCGGCGAAGTGCACGATTTGTACCGGATCGATGGCGAGTCGCACGGTTCGGTGACGATGAGCCGGCGCCTTACGCCATACCCGAGGTAGGGTGGGTGGGTTTTCCGCCCACGCGTTCAACCCACCTGTCATAAGCCCGCGCGCTACACAGCATCACCAGAAAATTCTCAGGACACCGCCGCCTCCAGCAACGTGAGCGTCTGCGCGTGCGTATCGAGCGTGGCGCGCACACCCATCGGCAGCGTGCACTGGTTGCGGATATGCCCGATCGAATAGCCGCTCACTGCCGGAATGACCAGCGGATGCAGGTGCAATGCCAGCGTGCGCTCGAGCGTCAGCGAGTGCTCTTCATGTTCCGGCCCGCAGTTCTGGCAAATCCCCACAACCAGCGCGGCCGCATTGGCAAAGCCCCCGGCCAGGTCGAGCTGCGTCATCCAGCGGTCGATCCGGTACGGCGCCTCGTTGACGTCTTCCAGGAACAGGATGCTGCTCCCGATATCGACCGCATACGGCGTACCGGCCAGCGCTGCGACCATCGACAGGTTGCCGCCCATGAGCGGCCCCGTGGCAACGCCGTGCGTGAAGGTATGAATGCCGAAATGCGGCTCCTGCGCGGCGCGTTTGGCATTCTCGAGCGACATCGGAATCGTGTAAGTCGCCTGCGGCTCGGTGAGCACCGCCATCATGTGCTGCGTCGCATAATCGGTCAGCGTCGACGAGGCCACCGGCCCATGGAACGTCACGAGGCCAGTCTGTTTAAAGATCGCCAGGTGCAGCGCCGTGATGTCCGAATACCCGATCAGCACTTTCGGATTACGGCGGATCAGCGCGACATCCAGGCCAGAGAGCAGCGAGATGCAGCCCGAGCCACCGCGAATGGGCCAGATCGCCTTGACCTCGGGATCGGCGAACATCGCATGCAGGTCGGCCAGGCGCTGCTGGACTGAGCCTGCGTAGTTGCCGAACACCTCGCGCAGATAGGCGCCGGGTTTGACTTTGAAACCCAGCGCCTCGATATTGCGCACGGCCTTCTCGATGGCGGCATCGTTGGTATAGCCGCCCGGCGCGATCAGGCCGACGACGTCGCCCCGGCGCAGGCGTGGAGGTTTGATCAGCTTGGGCATGGAACGCGAAGGCACGCGCGCAGCGGCAGCGCCGGACGCGATAGTGGACATGGCAGCGGCGATGGCACCAAAACTGCGGCGGTTGATCTTCATGCGCGGTAGGCGATCCTGAATGAAAAAGGCCTGGGCACAGCCGGGGTCAGGTCTGACATTCAGACACGACCTCAGCCTTAGCCACTTCCAATGGTGTCTTGTCCAGTATTAGCAGGGCCCGGTTCCAGCCAGTGCCGACTACACGATTGTCGAGTTCGTGTCCGAATGTCAGACCTGACCCCCGCTTTTCGATCAGAAGAACTTGTAGGTCGCCATCATTGTGAACGAACGGCCGCGCGGGTCGGCTACGCGTGGCTCCCAGCTGCTGCCGGCGCCCGTGTTGCTGTCGTAGGTGATCGCGAACGGTGGATCTTCATCCAGGATGTTCTTGATGCCGGCGGTGAGCGTCAGGTTCTTGAAGCCCGTGTAGTTCGCGGTCAGGTGGAAGATCGAGTAATCGTCCACCTTGCTGTTGTACTCGGACGGCTTGATGCGGCCGCTGGCCACGCCTGGCAGCACCTGGTCGGTGTAACCCGAGCGGAAGATATTCTGCAGCATGCCGCTCCAGTTGCCGTACTTGTAGGTCACGTACGCGCTGTGCTTCCACTTCAGGCCCAGGTCACCGGTGTACAGGAAGCGGCCGATTTCGCTCTCGCCGAATTCGGCGTTCTTCGTGGCACGCGACTTCTTCTCGAGCAGGCGCGAACCATCGATGCCGATGCCCCAGATCGAACCGGTGCTGAACTTGCCGGTCATGCGGGCGCCCACTTCGAGGCCGCGCGTGATGCGCTCGCCGGCATTGAGCCAGCGCTGGTCGATCTCGGTCAGGTTGCCGGCGGCGTCACGACGGAACTGGTCCTGGAACAGGCCGTAGTTCGCGATCATGGTCACCGCGTTGAACGAGTCGATCGTGTTTTCCTTGCGGATTTCCCACAGGTCGGCATTGGCCGAGAAGCCGCCGGCCGGCTCGAACACGACGCCCAGGCTGGCCTGCTTGGCCGTTTCCGGACCCAGCGTGTTCTTGCCGCCGGTGAGAACGACCGGATTGACGGCCTGGCAACCGGCGACTGCGGTGTCGACACGGCCACTCGGGCAGGTAGCCGGATCGGCCAGGTCCTTGCCGACATACTGGCTCTCGGTCACGCCGTTGAACAGCTGGTTGAACGACGGGGCGCGGAAGCCCTCGTTGTACGAACCGCGGAACATCAGTTGCGGGATCGGCTGGTAGCGGAACGAGACCTTCGGATTGGTCGTCGCGCCAAAGCCCGTGTAATCGTCGCGGCGGATGGCGAAGGTCAGTTCCAGCGCCTGCATGACGGGCACCAGCATCTCGGCATAGACGGCCTTGATGTCGCGGCTCACCTTAGGCAGCGCATTGACGTCATCGAACGGCGCATTCAGGATCGCCGGGCGCGCACTGACGGCGCGCAGGTCGCCATTGAACTTGTATTCTTCGCGGCGCAGGTCGGTGCCCAGCGCCATCATCACGGCGCCGGCCGGCAGCTTGAAGATTTCACCCGACAGCGCGGCGTCGAACTGGGTCAGCGTCGTTTTACCGCCGTACATGACGACGCCGGCGGCCGAGGTGGCGCGGATTGCGTCGATCGCGGCCTGGCTCTGGGTCTGGCCCGGCAGCAGGAACGGGTTGACGATGCCCGAGCCGAGCACATCGCGCAGCGCCACCGTGTAGTTGTAGCCGGTGCCCAGCAGTGACTCCGATTCGCTGTAGGCGCGCGACAGGCCGACGCGGTAATCGTAGCGATTGCCGAACAGGGTCAGCGGCCCATCGGCGCCCACCAGCACGCGGCTGGCCTTGGTCTCGGTGGTGATCTCGCGGTTGCCGCACTCCATGCAGCGCCAGCGGTACGCGATCGGCAAGCCGTAGTTGGCCGAGATCCCCGGGAAGGTCTTGACCAGTGCGTTGTAGACGTCGTTGTAGGCCGCGCCCGTGCTTGGGTAGAACGAGCTCGGACCGAAGGTCGATGCCGATGGCGAAATCTGGTTCGGCGAGAAGCGTTTGGAGACTTCGACGCGCGAGGCGACGCCTTCGGCGAACAGTTCGTGCTCGCCGATGCGGAAGGTGGCACGGCCCAGCGCGTTGGTGTTCTTGACCGGCTGCTGCAGCACAGCGGCGCGGCCCGTATCCCAGGCGCAGCCATAGGCGGCGCCCGGCGTGTCCCACAGTTTTTCGTCGTACGCACCCATACCGTCGATGCTGTCGCACCCGGCGCCGCCCGGCAGGTCGAGGAGGCTAATGCCGTTGTAGGCAACGCTGCTGCCCGGCAAGGTCGGACCGGTGCCGGTGCGCGAGAGCAGCGTTGGCGCCAGCGTCGTGGCGAAGATGTTGCCGCTCGGCGTACCGCGCGTATCGACCGACACGCCGCGGTTCGGCTGGAAGGTGTTGACGAAATCACGCTGGTTGCCGCGCAGCGCCTTGTTCTCGCTGTGGGACAGGGTCGCCAGCACGTTCCAGCCTTGCGTGTCGAGGTCGCCCCAGCCGCCGGTGAGACTCGCACGGCCGATTTCGCCGCCGCTTGCTTTGGCCACGTCGGTGAAGGCCTGCGCTTCCAGGCCCTTGTAGTTCTTGCGCAGGATGAAGTTGATCACGCCGCCGATGGCGTCGGTACCGTACACGGCCGAGGCGCCGTCCTTGAGCACTTCGACGCGCTCGACCGCCGCCATCGGGATTGAATTCAGGTCGACCGCCGAGCCCTTCATGCCGTGCGTCGCGACGCGCCGGCCGTTGAGCAGCACCAGCGTCGAATCGGAACCCTGGCCGCGCAGGTTGGCGCTGGAGGCGCCGTTGTTGCCGCGCTGGGCGCCCGACGTAACGTCGGCGTTCGAGGCCAGATTGTCCGAGCCATTGCCGTTGATGTTCAGCGTGGCGATGAGTTGTTCGGCCGTGACGATGCCCTGGTCTTCGATCTGCTTGCGCGAAATGATTTCAACCGGCAGCGCGCCCTCCTTGGCGATACGCTTGATGCTCGAGCCGGTGATTTCCACCCGCTGCATCGACGTGTCGGTTTGCGCTTGCGCCACGAGCGGCATGACAGCGGGGGCGACCGCTCCCATCAAGGCAATCAGCTGGGCCAGTTTCTTCAATTTCACGATGTTTCTCCTTGCGTTCCGGGGCGGTCTTCGGCCGGCGCACTGTATTGGACTGCACTGCGCCGGCCTGTATGTCGCATGCCAAATTGATTCTTGGCATTACGTTATGTTTTCAATTCAGAGTACGCTCACAATTTTGTGACAAGCCAATGAATTATCCGGAGGGGAGTATAACCAGCGGGAATATTTTCTTGCGGAAAAACTAACGGAATCTATCGCTTGCCCCTGACCGAGCGTGCCCTTTGCGCAACATCGATATCGAGGTAGCGCCAGTTCGTGAATTCGACAGGATGGCGTTTGTAGTTTTTCAACCACGGATGCCGCAAATCACCCGATAAAACATGGGTCAACGGCACCCACGGGTTGTACGCATGGAGCAGCTGGTTCATCTCAAAATAGAGTGTGTTTCGCTCTGCACCATCCTGCAGCAAGCGTGCTTTTTCATAGCGCACATTGTATTGAGGCAGGTTGAAGCGCGCGTAGTTGGCCCGGCCTGCATTCGGCCCGTACAACAGCTGATAAAAGTTGTCGCCGTCGGGGAAATCGGCGATCCAATTACTCTCGAACATTTGCACCGTTCCGAGGCGCGAGGCCTTGATGATCTCGGTTTTCTTGTCGGACTTGAACACGACGCGCACACCGATGGCATTCAGGCATTTGCGCCACAGTTCGTCACGCAGGCGCCCGCCCACGGTCGCTTCGCTGTGCATCGTCAAGGTCAGGGGCTTGCCATCGGGCGCGCGCCGAAAGCCGTCCGGGTCGCGCTTGTCGTAGCCATGGCGGTCGAGCAAGGCATTGGCCAGTGCCGGGTCGTACGGCACCGGACTGCGATAGCGCGGATCGTAACCGCGCACGTTCGGCGGCAGTGGCGACTCGGCCTTGATCGCAAACCCTTTCTTCAGCAGCGCAATGTCTTCGGCGCTGTTGTACGCCATCGAGATCGCACGCCGCAATGCAATGCGGTCCTGGCTATAGCCGCCCACGACCGGGTCGGTCATGTTCATCCACATATAGTAGGTCTGCAGCACCGGAAAGCGCGACAGCACGATGCCGCGCGCGGCCAGCTCGGGTTTCAGGACGCCGTCGTGCACGACCATCTCGGTCATCGATTCGGGGATCTGCTCCAGGTAATCGTAGTCGGCATTCAGAAAGCCCAGCATGCGGCCCTGGAATTCCTCGGCGATGCGCACCTCGACCCGGTCCACGCGCGGCAGGCGCTTGCCTTTCAGTGCGGCGGCAATCGCCCGGTCTTCGGGGTCATCGCCCGGCGTTGCTGCGAACACGGCCGTGGAGTCCGGATTGGCCAGCAGCACGATACGGTCGCTGCGCTTCCACTGCCCCAGCATGAACGGCCCGGTGCCGATCGGGTGGTTGCCCGCCTGGCCCGGATACGCTTCGATGACTTCACGCGCCACCACGCTGCTGGCCGCCGTCGCCAGGTAGAACAGGAAATTATTGTCGGGCGCAGTCAGCTGGATGCGCAGCGTGTAGCGGTCCGGTGCCTGCAGGCCGGCCACCGGCACATCGGGGCCGAAGCGCGCGCGCAGCGGGGCGTCGCCCGCGATCTTGCCTTCGAACATATAGGCCCACGGCGACTTGAGCGCCGGGTCGTATAAACGCTTGAGACTGTAGACGTAGTCGGCGGCCGTGACTTCGCGCTTGCGGCCCTTGAAGGCGGGGTCGGGCGTGAAATGGATGCCGGGGCGGATGCGGAAGGTGTAGGTCAGGCCGTCGCTGCTGACGGTCGGCATGGCCGTGGCTGTGTTCGGGCGCAGCGCGGCCGGGCGCGCCAGGTAGTCGTAGCGCAGCAGCGGATCGAACAGGTTTTCCAGCAGCGACAGCGTGGCGTTGTCGGAGGCCACGGCCGGGTCGAGCCCCGTCTCGCTAGTGGAGAGGAACATGTGCAGGACCTTGTCCTGCGTCTGCGTCTGCGCCTGCGCGCCGGAAGACAGCACGAGCAGGAACGACAGCGACAACAGCGCAGCAGCGGCGGAGCGAAATTTCATGACGGCAGATCCTTTGGGGCATCTCATACAGCGTGCCGTATCATAGGCGCGCCGCGCCTTGGCAAGCAACGCTCATAACTTTTGCGCATGGCGCGGCTGCATTCTTTCATCCACGCAGCTTGCCCTTGGCCCCTGGGCGCTGCACAATCGTCCGAACCCGGCGGCAACGCTTCGATCAGCACCGATCAGCACCCCTCAGCATTTACTGGTTATCGATGGCACTCAATTACATCTGGACAGGCTTCTTCCTCGTCGGCTTCCTCGCAGCAATGGCGCAGTGGCTTTTCTTAGGCGACACCGAAATCTTCAAGCGCATCATCGACGGCACCTTCGACTCGGCCAAGATGGCCGTGATGGACATCGCCCTGCCGCTGGCTGGCGTCATGACGTTCTGGCTCGGGATCATGAATGTCGGCGAGAAGGCCGGCGCCATCAACCTGTTCGCGCGCGTGATCGGCCCGTTCTTTTCGCGCATCTTCCCCGGCGTGCCACGCAACCACCCGGCCAATGGCCACATGGTGATGAACTTCTCGGCCAATATGCTGGGCCTCGATAACGCGGCCACGCCGTTTGGCCTGAAGGCCATGGAAAGCCTGCAGTCGCTCAACCCGAACAAGGATGAAGCCACCGATGCGCAGCTGATGTTCCTGGTGATCCAGACCTCGGGCCTGACGATCATCCCGCTGGCCGTGATGGCCCAGCGCGCGGTGCTGGGCGCGGCCAACCCGGCCGACATCTTCATCCCGACGCTGATCGCGACCTACACCGCCACCATCTTCAGCATCATCATGGTCGGCCTGCGCCAGCGCATCAACCTGTTCGACCCGGTGATCTTCGCCTGGATCGGCGGCACCGCGGCGCTGATCGCGTCGATGGTCCTGTCCTTCACCTACTTCCTCGACAAGACGCAGATCCAGCTGGTGTCGTCGGTCGCGGCGAACCTGGTGCTGTTCGGCGTCATCGCCGCGTTCATGACCGGGGCGCTGCTCAAGAAGGTCAATGTGTTCGAGGCCTTCATCGAAGGCGCCAAGGGCGGCGTCGAAACGTCGATCAAGATCATCCCCTACCTGGTCGGGATGATCGTGGCGATCAGCGTGGTGCGCAACTCGGGCATCCTGGGCATGGTCACGAGCGGCTTCGCATGGGTGTTTTCCGCACTGGGCCTGCAGACCGATTTCGTCGGCGCGCTGCCGACCGCGCTCATGAAGTCACTCTCGGGCAGCGGCGCGCGCGCCATGATGATCGATGCGATCAAGACCTATGGCGTCGACTCGTTCGTCGGCCGCCTGGCCAGCATCATGCAGGGCGCGTCGGACACCACGTTCTACATCATCGCGCTGTATTTCGGCTCGGTCGGCATCCGCAAGACGCGCTATGCGGTCAGCTATGGCCTGCTGGCCGACCTGGTCGGCATCATCGCCGCGATCTTCGTGGCCTATCTCTTCTTCGGTTAAGGATTCACGCATGTTCAAACGCGCCACCCTCGTTCTGTCGCTGCTGTGCGCCACGTCGCTCGCCCAGGCCCAGCTACCGGCGCCGGTGGCGCAGCTGATGCAGCAAAGCGGCATCGCAGCCAGCGAGGTGGGCCTGCTCGTGCTGCGCGGCGACGCGGCCGTGCTATCGCACCAGGCGGCGCTGCCGATGCAGCCGGCGTCGACGATCAAGCTGGTGACGACACTGATCGGCCTTGAACGCCTGGGCCCCACGTTCCGCGGCCGCACCGAGCTGCGCACGACCGGCGACGTGAAAGACGGTGTGCTGCGCGGCAGCCTGTACGTCAAGGGCGGCGCCGACGCCGACCTGGCCGGCGAACATCTCGAAGCCATGCTGCGCGCGCTGCGCTACCAGGGCATCGAGCGCATCGAGGGCGACCTGGTGCTCGATCGCAGCCTGTTCCAGCCGGCCCGGCCCGATGTCGGCCTGCCGCCGTTCGACGAGTCGCCTGACGCGTATTACAACGTGATTCCCGATGCCCTCCTCCTCAACAAGAACATGCTGCAGCTGGACATGCGCGCGACCGGCGCCACCCTGCAACTGCGCATGTACCCGGAGCTCGAACGCGTGTCGGTCACGTCGGCGATGACGCTGGTCGAGCGCGATTGCGCGAAGTGGGAAGACGGCTGGCAGCTGCCCGAGACGCGCCGCGCGCCCGATGGCCGCATCGAGGTGGTCTTGCGCGGCACCTTCCCGAAAAACTGCAACCGCAGCTACAGCGTCAATGTGCTCGACCGCGACGATTACGTGGGCCGCTTCGTGCGCCGCGCCTGGACCGATCTGGGTGGCACGCTCAGTGGCCGCACGATCACCGGCGCCACGCCACTCGATGCGCGCGTGCTGGCCGCGCACGCCGCGCGCGCCTTGCCGGAACTGGTCCGCGACATCAACAAGACATCCGACAACACGCTGGCGCGCCTGCTGTTTTTGAGCCTGGGCAGCCTGCAGGGCGATCCGGTCGACGGCAGCCTGGCGCTGCCGTCTGGCGAGGTCACCACCTTCGCGCGCGCCGACGGCGCCGTGCGCGACTGGCTGCGCGCGCAGCGCATCGACGACACCGGGTTCGTGATCGACAATGGCTCGGGCCTGTCGCGCATCGAGCGCATCAGTGCGCAGCAGATGGGCAGCCTGCTGCAGGCGGGCTTGAAGAGTCCATGGGCGCCCGAATTCCAGGCCAGCCTGCCGATCGGCGCGGTCGACGGCACCATGCGCCGGCGCCTGGCCGGCACGCCCGCCGCCGGGCGCGCGCGCCTGAAAACGGGCACGCTGCGCAACGTCACCGCAGTGGCCGGCTACGTGCCGGATGCGAATGGCAACCTGTGCGTGGTGGTGGCGATGGTCAACAGCGAACGGGCCGGCGACGGGCGCGGGCGCGCGGTGCTCGATGCACTGATTGACTGGGTGGCGCGCTCGGGAACGACATCCGCAGTAGCGGCGCAGCGTTGATATCAACTGTCACGGGATTGAACCGGGTTATCTTGCAAAATTAACAAAGTAATTAATGAAATGATACATTTTGTTAGTTTCAAGTAAGAAAACCTTGTCACAATAGTCACTCGCCCGACACCGCTACCGGTGATCGGTCCGGCCGGCGCCGATGCCGGATCATCCCGTCCTGTCCGACCATCACCGCATGCTGGATCGTGTGTCGCAGGCATTGTCACCTGCCGCACTGTTCATCGCATGCACATCCATTACCTGACCGGCGAATTCGCGCGCAGCGCCAGCGAAACTGCGTTCCTTTCCAGCCAGATCGACCGCACCCGCGCCATGCTCGGCTTCACGCTGCTATTCTGCGTCGCGTTCTTCCTGTCGTTTTTTGTGACGGATATCGCGGTACTGGGCCTGGATACAGCGCTGCGCGACACGCTGCCGGCGCGCCTGCTGGTCGCGGCCAGCGCCGGCACCAGCGCCTGGCTGGCCTACCGCCGTCCCCTGTCGATCCGGGCCATGCGGCTGGCGGCGTCGCTGTCCGAGGGCATCGCCCTTTGCTGCTTCATGGTGGTGGCACTGGCGCGCCCGGATGAGGTGCACTGGCATGCGATGTCGATGCTGATTATCCTGGTGGTGATCTACCTGTATATCCCGAACCGCCTGGTGTATGCGACCGCGCTTGGCACCGGCGCCACGATCGTGTTTCTGGCATTGGTGACGTTCGTTCTGCCGCCACCGCCTGTGTCGGACCTGCTCACGATGGGGATGCTGCTCACGATGATCAACACGTTCGGCATCCTGGCAGCGCGCCGCTACAACCGGGTGGCGCGCGAACAGTTCCGGCTGGAGCTGACGCTCAAGCAGCTCGCCCAGCGCGATCAGCTCACCTGCTGCTACAACCGCCACTACCTGCACGATCATCTGCTGGAGCATGAGCTGCAAAGCGCGCGCCAGCGCCAGCATCCGGTGTCGGTCATCCTGTGCGACATCGATCACTTCAAGCGCATCAACGACACCTTCGGCCACCATGAAGGCGATGTGGTGATCCGCACCTTTGCCAGCCTGCTGCACAAGATGGTGCGCAGCGGCGTCGATGCCGTGGTGCGTTATGGTGGCGAAGAATTTTTGCTGGTCTTGCCCGGCACCGACCTGGCGCAAGGGGCGAAGCTGGCCGAGGACCTGCGCGCGGCGTTTGCAGCCAACCGCGTCGCGCCGGATGCCGATGGCCCCGGGTTGCAGACCACCGCCAGCTTCGGCCTGGCCACGTTCGATTTCGCCCGCGACGACGGGCACATCACATTGCCCGACCTGATTCTGACCGCCGACAAGCTGCTGTATGCAGCCAAGCACAATGGCCGCAACCGCGTCGAAGCGATCGCGATGAACTGACGCCTACAGCACGCGCTGAAAGGTCCGCCGCACCAGATCGCGGTCGCCGCAGTCGAAGTGCCACCATTCGGTCTTGATGGCGAAAAAGCCCGCTGCCAGCATCGCCTCGCGCAGCAGGCGCCGGTTGGCCACCTGCGCTTCGGTGAGACGGCCGGCCAGCAAGAACCCTTCTTCGAGCGCCGGATGCGACAGCTCGGTCATGTCGTCGAAGCCGGTGCCCATGTCGAGTTCATGGCCAGCGGCGTCGACCAGTGTGAGGTCCAGCGCCATGCCGTATGAATGGATTGAGCCGCGCGCCGGATCGGCCAGGTACAGGCGCAGGTCGGTGCCCTCGAGCGCATCCCACAACTGCTGCTGGACGCGCTGCGGCCGCAATGCATCCAGCACCAGCACCGTCAGGTCGGGCCGGCGTTCAGCCAGCCACGCCACCACGCACTCGAGCGCTGCGGCCGCCTGCACGTGCAGCCAGGCGCAATCGAACGGCGAATACAGATCGCGTCCAACGAAGTTATTGGCGGTGGCGTAGCGCAGGTCGACCCGGATGCCGGCAATGCTGTCCAGGTGCCGGAATGCCGGACTGGCGGCAATGTCTTCGCTGGCGAGAAACGCGTGCATGGTGCTGAAAAATCCTAGGCTGGTTCGAGACAGGCGCGCGCGGTCGCGCCGATGCAGTTGGCCAGCTCGCGCGCGCCATGCGACAGCGGCGCGTGGCTGGCCGTGAGCAGGTACAGGTGCACGGGAATCGACGGCGACCACTGGCGGCACTGCACCTGATTCGCCGCCGCCGATGCGGCCGTGAACGGATCGACCACCGCCGTGCCGGCGCCGGCTTCGACCAGCGAGCGCGCGATCTGGTACGTTTGCACCACGGTGCGAAACACCGGTTGCACGCCCTGCGCTTCGCAGGCTGCCATCACCATCTCGCCCAATGGATCGCGATCGGCCATGCCGATCAGTTCACCCGTCAAGCCGTCGGCCGCAATCGGCGTGCGGCATTCGGCGTCACTCCAGGTGCCGCGCGGCGCCATCACCGTCAGCAGGCCATGCGCGATCGGCTCGGCCACGATGCCGGGATGGCGCGGGTCCTGCAGCGACAGGCCCACATCGGCTTCGCCCAGGCGCAGTGCATTGACGATTTCGCTCGTGTGGTGCGTGGCCAGCTCGCAGCGTGTTTCAGGGAACGCGCGGCGCCAGGCGGTCATCCCGGCCGGCAGCACGCTCACGGCAATGGTCGGCGTGGACACCAGGCGCACGGTTTCCACCGCGCGCCCCTTCAGGCTCGCGGCCAGGCGGCGGATGCCCTGCAGGTCGCGATGAAGCTTTTCGGTTTCGATGAACAGGCGGTGCGCTTCCGGCTTGGGATACAGCTTGCCGCGTACGCGCTCGAACAGCGGCATGCCCAATTGCAGCTCGGCGTGCTGCAGCACTTTGGTCACGGCCGGCTGCGAGATATGCAGCACTTGCGCGGCGCCGCTGATGGTGCCGACCTGCATGATGGCGTGGAATACTTCGATATGGCGCAGACGCATCGCTTATCCCCTGATTGCCGCCATCATGGCGTGGTGATGACCGGCGTGGCCGGGGCCGGAGCGGTTTCCGGCGTCGGTTCGACTGGCAAGACTGGGGTTGGCTCCGGCAACGTCGGCGTCGGCGTCGGCGCTGACATCGGCGCTGGCGCTGGCGCTGGCGCTGGCATCGCGGTCGGTGCAGCGGGCGCCACGGGCGCCAGTGCGGCCGGCACCACCGGTGGCGGCGTGTTCGCCGGCGTCGTCAGCACTTCGAGCAGCGCCGCCGTTTCGGCATCGGCAACGCCCGAGATATCGCGCGGGCGGTACTTCATCTGGAACGCCGCCAGCGTGGTGCGGGTCGCTTCGTCGTACATGCCGCTCTGCACCAGGCCGAAGCCGTGCGTGGCCAGCTTGCGCTGGAACCAGGCGACGTCCGGCAGCAGGGCCTCGAAGGCCGGGCGCACAGCGGCGACGCGGTTCGCATCCGGCCACAGTATCAGGCCTTCCTGCGCCAGGCGCTGCCACGGGAACTGCGGCCCCGGATCCTGCTTGCGCAGCGGCGCGATATCGCTGTGACCGAGCACGTTCTCGGGCGCGATGCCGTGGCGCGCGACGATGTCCTTCACCAGCGGCAGCAGTGCATCCATCTGCGCCTGCGGGAACGGCGCGTAGACGCGGCCCTGCGGCGTGTCCTTCCAGCCTGCGTTGACGATCTCGATGCCGATCGAGCTGTTGTTCAGTTGCGTGAAGTTCTTCCAGCTCGAGTTGCCCGCATGCCAGGCGGCGCGGTTCTCGTCGACCAGGCGGTAGATCTTCGGCTGCGCTTCGTCGGTCAGCAGATAGTGCGAACTGACCTGCTGCTGCGTCAGGATCTTGATCGAGGCCGGCGTGTTGGCCACCGTGTAGTGCAGCACCAGAAAGCGCGCGCGGCTCGACTGGCCAACCGCATCGTAGGTGGTGTCGTACTTCGGCGTGGTCGGGGCGGTGGTGGTACAACCTGCCAGCACGGCCAGGGCGAGAGCGGCAAAGATCGATTTCATGGGGATTCCTCGTTGATGTTCTTGTTGGTTGCACGCGCCGGTGGCGTGGCGGCCGGTTGCAATGCCAGCCGCGCGGCGCCGTGATGGGCGCGCAGGCCGGTCTGCGTGAGCTCCAGCCCGACCGGCAGCGCGGCGCGCATCGTCTCGATGATCAGGGGGTGCAGTTCGCTCGCGCGGCCGGCCAGCACCACCGGGCGCGGACCGAAACGGCGCGTGAGCGCCAGCGCCAGGCGCGCCAGTTCCAGGCCGGCTTCGCTCAGGATCGTGGCGGCGGCCGGATCGCGCTCAGCGCTGGCGGCAACGGCCAGCGCCAGCTTGCCGATCGCGCCGCGCTCGCCGTGATAGATGAACTGGCGCGACACATTCCAGTCGGCGCCGCCGATGTGCTCGAACACGGCCTGCGCCAGCGGCGAATCGCGCCAGCAGCCGGGCTGCTCGTCTTCGTTGCGCCAGATGTGGCGCAGTGCTTCGCGCGCGATCCAGAAGCCTCCGCCGCCATCGTCGAGCAGCACGCCGCGCCCACCGGCGCGGTGGAACACGTGATCGGCGTCGATGTAAGCGCCGATCGAGCCGGTGCCCGCGTAGACGAGGTAGCCGGCGCCGGGCACGAAGTTGGCGCGATACGCCAGTTCGATATCGTTGGACAGCGTGACCGCGCTGGGCGCGACGCCCAGCAACTGGGCCAGCCAGGCTTGCAGCAGTTCGTCGTCACCGCCAAACCCCGTCAGGCCGGCCTGGATGCGCAGCGGACTGGCATGCGCGAGCACTGCCGCCGCCAGTTCTTCGAGGCTGGCGCGCACCGCTGCGCGCCCGTCGGACGTGGCCATCTGCAGCGCCGACAGGCCCGCGACCACGCCGTCGGCCAGGATGGCGCCGCCGGGGGCTGCCAGCGCCCAGCGCGTCTCGGTACCGCCGGCGTCGATCCCCAGGCCAGGCCCGCTCATCGTGTCCCGATCAGATGACATCACAAAATCCGCCCATAAAACCCGATGCTACCTGCATTACGCTTTGCCCCATACCCGCACCCGTGCGCCCTCGTTGCCCAGGCGGTCGACGGCGCTGACCACCACGATTTCGGCTGCGCCCAGCGTCGCGTCATCCGGCACCGACCAGGCCACGCGCACCGCCGGGACCACGGCGAAACGCCATTGGCCGCCATGGCGCGACCAGACCGCGTACAGCGCATTGGCTTTGCCCGCCTTGAGCGTCAGGTCGACCGAGCGCGCGCGGCGCGAGGCCCCCACCAGCGGCGTACCGGGCCGCTCGGTGCCCAGCCACGTCGTGGCCGGTACCAGCGCCTGGCCAGCGTAGCGGGTCGTGCGCAGCTGGTCGGCGATGCCTTTGCGGTTCTGCATCAGGGCGACCATGCTGAAGTGGACGTGGCCAGTTGACAGCGGCCGGGTACGGGTCACGTCGACCTGGGCCAGCACCTCCTGCGGTTCGTAGGCCTTGGTCGCTGCGCCGATGCGGCTGGTGAACAGGCCCGGCCAGATGTGGCGGCGCTGCGGATTTTGCCTGATCCAGTAATCGAGCAGCACGTCGTAGGCCTGGCCCGGTGGCTTGATCGGCCAGTACAGCTGCGGCACGAAGTAATCGACCCAGCCTTTCTCGAGCCACAGCTCGGCGTCGGCATACAGCTTGTCGTACTGCGAAAAACCGTTGATGCCGGGCGGGCGACGGTCCGGGCGGCCCAGGCCGAACGGGCTGATGCCAAAGCGCACCCAGCTCTTTTCGGCGTGGATCCCCTTGTACATCGCTTCGATCAGGCGGTTGACGTTGTCGCGGCGCCAGTTGGCGCGATCGAGCTGGCCGCCGCCGGCCAGGTAGCGGTGCCAGGCCGGATCGTCCGGGAAGTCCAGTTCGCGCGTGCCGGTGCGCCCATCGAGGGCCGCGGCGTTGCCGGCCACCTGCGGCGCGGCGTCGATCGGGTACGGATAAAAGTAATCGTCGATGTGCACGCCGTCGATGTCATAGCGGCGCACGACGTCGAGGATCACGTCGAGCGTCTGCTTGACCGCTGCCGGCTCGCCCGGGTCCATCCACATGAATTTGCCGTAGCGCTTGACGACGGCCGGGTTGGTGTTGGTGATGTGGTTCGGCGCCGACTGGCCGCGCGAAGCGTCCATCCGCGCGCGGTAGGGATTGAACCACGCGTGCAGCTCGATACCGCGCGCATGCGCTTCGGTGATCCAGTACGCGAGCGGATCGTAGAACGGCTGCGGCGCCTTGCCCTGGATGCCGCTCAGGTATTCGGTCCACGGCTCGAGGTTCGACGGATAGATGGTGTCGGCGGCCGGGCGCACCTGCAGCACGATCGCGTTCAGGTTCATGGCCTTGGCGCGGTCGAGGATCGCGAGCACTTCCTGCTGCTGCTTGGCGGCGCTCAGGTTCGGGCGGCTGGGCCAGTCGATATTGGCGACCGTGGACACCCAGGCGGCGCGAAACTCGCGCGGCGCGGCGGGCGGCTCATTACCGCCGATGAAAGTCGTGGCGCCCGGCTTGGTGGGCTTGGTGCCGCAGGCCGCCAGGCCTAGGGCGACGGCGCTGGCCATGCCGAGCGTGAAAGTGCGTTTGTTCAGGTTGGGAAGCAAAAAAAGAACTCCTTGATGTTGCTGTACCGGAGGTTGACGCTCCGCGCCGGCGCCACGTCGGGCGCGGCAGCGCGGGCGTCAGCCGTCCGCTTATTTTTTTCCGAATTCCGGATCGATTTTAACGAGCGCCGCCACGATAAAGGCGGGAATGGTCGCAAGACAGGTCCAGATGAAGAAGTGCTGGTAGCCGAGGTATTCCTGCAGGTCGCCGCTCCACATGCCGGGCACCATCATCCCAAGCGCCATCAGGCCGGTGCAGATCGCGTAATGCGCGGTCTTGTTCGGGCCATCGGCCACCATGATCATGTACATCATCATCGCGGTAAAGCCGAAGCCGTAGCCGAACTGCTCGAGCGCGAGGAAGGCGGACACGATCATCAGATCGGTCGGCTGGGTTTGCGACAGGTAGACGAAGACGAGGTCCGGCACGTGGATCGCGAACACCATGACCCACAGGCAGCGCTTGAGACCCACGCGCGAAATCAGCCAGCCGCCGGCCAGACCGCCCAGCGTCAGGGCGATGATGCCGACCGTGCCATAGGCGATGCCGTATTGGGCGGTGGTCAAACCCAGGCCGCCGGCGCTGATGGGGTCTTTCAAGAATGGCGCGACGAGTTTCAGGAGCTGCGCTTCACCGAGACGGAACGTGAGGATGAACGCGACGATCATCCAGATATCGCGCTTCTTGAAAAAGGCGACGAAGGTGCCGACGAAGTCGCGCAGCGGGTTGTCGCTCTTGGCGACGGCATGGTCGTCGGGCGGCACCGGCAGCGCCCACTGGTGCCACGCAAAGGCGGCGAAGAACAGGCCGGCCAACACGTAGAACACGATCGACCAGGCCTGGCGCACGTCGCCCAGGCTCACGGCCAGATAACCGGCCAGCACCACGAGCGGGCCCTGTCCGAACAGCGTGGCCAGGCGGTAGAAGGTGCTGCGCACGCCGACGAACGCGGCTTGCTGCTTCTGGCGCAGACCGAGCATGTAGAAGCCGTCAGCCGAGATGTCGTGGGTGGCGGAGCTGAACGCCATGATCCACAGGACGGCCAAGCTGACGACGAAGAAGGTGGGCAGGTGCAGCACGGTGCCCACCGCAATGAGCGAGGCGCCGACGGCCAGTTGCAGCAGCACGGTCCAGCGGCGCTTGGTGCCGAACATGTCGACAATCGGTGACCACAGCGGCTTGATCACCCACGGCAGGTACAGCAGGCTCGTATAGAAGGCGATGTCGGAGTTCGAAATCCCCATGTCCTTGTACATGATGACCGACAGGCTCATCACGACGACATACGGAATCGCCTGAGCAAAATACAGGGACGGCACCCACAGCCACGGGCTGTTCGCTTGCGGTTTTTGCATGACTCTTTCGTGCGCCGTGCAGGCCGGTGCTGCTGAAAGGGCGCGTGCTTACGCGAGCGCCTGGCGCACGCTGCCGTGCGCCGCTTCCAGCAGCGCTTGCGCCTGCTCGACACTGGTTTGTTTGGACAAGGCCACGATCGCGGTCTTGACGTGGAAGCCGCATTGTTCCAGCACCGCCTGCGCGGCCGCCTCGTCGGCGCCGGTGGCAAAGCTCGTCAGGCGGATTGCACGTCGTACCAGTTTGGCATTGGTGGCCTTCAAGTCTACCATCAGGTTGCCGTAAACCTTGTTCAAACGCACCATCAGCGCGCTGGAAAAGGTGTTCAGCGCGATCTTTTGCGAGGTGCCCGCTTTCAGGCGCGTGCTGCCCGAAATGACTTCGGCGCCCGTGTCGAGCGTGATGCCGATCTCGGCCTGCGTGGCCACCGGTGCGTCCGGGTTGTTGGCAAAGCCCACTGTCAGCGCCCCGGCGGCGCGGGCGGCGCGAAGCGCCCCCAGCACGTACGGCGTGGCGCCCGACGCCGCCAGCGCCAGTACGACGTCGTTCGGACTCACGTTCACCCCCGCGATATCCGCCGCGCCCTGCTCCAGATCGTCTTCGGCACCTTCGACCGCAGCGAACATCGCGCCATGGCCGCCGGCCAGCAGCGCCACTGCGCGTTCGGCGGGCCAGGAAAAGGTGGGGTATAGCTCGACGCTGTCGAGCACGCCCAGGCGGCCCGAGGTGCCGGCGCCGACATAGATCAGGCGCCCGCCCGCTTCCATGCGCGGCACTGCGGCAGCCACGGCAGCGGCGATGCGCGGCCCGGCCTTGCGTACGGCGTCCACGGCATGGAACTGGTCATCAACGAGGGCATTGACCAGTTCCGTCGTCGGGTACTGGTCGAGCGCGGTATGCGCCAGGGAAGGGGTTTCGGTATTGAGCATCGCCGTCTCGAACCTGCACAGTTTGGTTAAAACCAGTGTAATACCACTTTGACAAGCGCTTCCATGAAAGGATCGGGCGCCGTCATGCCGCCAGGTTATGCATTCAGGCTTGCCGGCGCAACTCGGCCACGAAATCGTAATGGTCGCTGCGGCAGTAGGAATGGGTCAATTCAACAGGCTGGCCCGATTCGAGATACCCCACGCGGGTAATGAACAGCACCGCCCGGCCTTCGGGCACTTCGAGCCGCGTGGCCAGTTCAAGGTCGGCATTCATCGCGCGGATGTGCTGCAGCGCGCGCACCGGCAGGTGGCCGGACTTGGACAGGTGCGCATACAGCGACGCGGCCACCAGCTCGGGGCGCGGCAGCACGGCGGCCGGGATCACGCTCACTTCATAGGCCATGACGATGTCGTCGGCAAAGCGCAGGCGCTCGAGGCGCGCCACGCGCGCGCCGGGCGACAGGCCGAGCGAAAGCTGCTCGTCGGCGTCGGCCAGCATCGTGTCGCGCCGCAGCCATTGCGAGCGCGGGGTGTAGCCGCGCTGCTGCAGTTGCTCGGAAAAGCTCGACAGCGTCGACAGCGGCTGCTCGATGCGCGGCGCGATGTAGTTGCCCGAACCGCGCCGGCGCACCACCAGGCCCTGGTCGACCAGCTGGTCGATCGCCTTGCGCGCCGTGACGCGCGAGACGTCGAGCTGCTCGGACAGCATGCGCTCGGACGGCAGCGCCTGATCGGCCTGGTAACGGCCGTCGCGCACGTCCTGCGCCAGCTTGCGCGCAAGCTGCTTGTAGAGCGGCGAATTGTCGTCGTGGTCGACCTGGAATCCGGGGCTGGGGCTGTTCATGGCGTCGTGGCGAAGGGGGCTGGCATACGATGGAAGCATACCACTTGCGACCAATGCAAAACGGTTATGCCCTGCGCACGGGTATTCATTGGTCAAGGGTTTCGCGCAGTCCGTATGCTGGACCAACAGTCACAATCACGCAACGCCAAGGGACGAACATGAATCACGGCAGGCGCACCCTGCTCGGCATGGCCATGCTGGGGACGATGGGACCATTATTTGCAGCGCTGCCGGCCGGCGGCGCGGGGGACGCGGGCGGTGCACTGCAGCGCCAGCTCGACGCCGAACTGGCGGCGATTGCCGACGATCCGGCCTGCCCGTTGGCGAGCCTGACGGTGCTGGCGCTGCGCGCCGGGCAGCCGGTGTACGAAGGCGCGTTCGGGCGGCGCACGATCGGCAACGGCCTGTTTCCCGACCGCCCGGCCACGCCGGCGACGCTGTACCGGATTGCGTCGATCTCGAAACTCGTCACCACGCTCGGGCTGATGCGGCTGCTGGAAACCGGCCGCATCGACCTGGACGCCGACGTCTCGGGCTACCTCGGCTTCACGCTGCGTAATCCCCATTTTCCGACCCAGGCCATCACGCTGCGACAGCTGCTCGTGCACACGTCGTCGCTGCGCGACGATGCCGGCTACTTCTGGCCGGCCACGACCGCGCTCAAGGACGTCGTCACGCCGGCTGTGCAGCCGATGTGGTCAAGCCTGGCCGGACCGGGCGCTTATTACACCTACTGCAACCTGGGGTTCGGCATCATCGGCACGATCATGGAGCGCGTCACCGGCGAACGGTTCGACCTGCTGATGACGCGCCTGGTGCTGCAGCCACTCGGGCTGCAGGCCGGCTACAACCCGGCCGGGTTGCCCAAGGCCGCACAGGACAATATCGCGACCATCTACCGCAAGCGCGCCGTCGACAGCGAGGTCTGGGCGCCGAACGGGCCGTGGATCGCCCAGGCCGACGATGTCGGTGCGCGGCCACCGGTACCGCCACCGGGCCTGGACGGTAACGTCCCGGGCACCAATGCGACGCCCTTCAGTCCGACCGGCGGCTTGCGCATCGCCGCGCGCGACCTGGGCGTCATCATGCGCATGCTGATGGCCGGCGGCGTGCATGGCAACACGCGCCTGCTGCAGGGCGCAACGCTCGAACGCATGTTCGCGCGCCACTGGTCGTATGACGGCGTGGGCGGCAACGGCAATCCGCTGGGCAGCATCCTCAGTCCGCGCGGATTCGGCAACGCGCACTATCCGGACCGCCCCGGCCTGCGCCTGGCGCCGGGCTTCGATGCGATGGGCCACCTGGGCGACGCCTACGGGCTGCGCTCCATATTCGCCATGGACCGCGCGCGGGGCCATGGCGTGGTCGTGCTGGCCGGCGGCACCGGAACCGACCCGGCTGCCACGCCGGGCCGCGCGACGGCACTGGCGCGTTATGAAGAGCGCATCGTGGCGGCCTTGCACCGCCGCGCGATCCTCGGCCTGGCCGATTGACCGGCATGCGGGCGCGTACATATATCCCGGTTATGAGCGCGCGCGCTAGATTCATTGGCAGTGCGTGCCGGCTGCCCCTAAGCTCCCTGTCCCCACCCGAAAAAAAGAGTCTGGCATGCAGCACATAATCGTCATTGGCGGCGGCGTCGTCGGTCTGGCCTCCGCCTGGTGGCTGCTCGAGGCTGGCCACGAGGTCACGCTGCTCGAGCGCGCGCCGGACGTGGGCAGCGGCGCCAGCTACGGCAATGGCGGGCAGCTCAGCTACCGGTACGTGGCGCCGCTGGCCGACGCCGGCATCCCGCTCAAGGCGTTCAAATGGCTGTTTCAGGCCGACGGCCCGCTGCGCTTCAGGCCCGAGGCCGACCTGCGCCAGTACCGCTGGCTGGCCAGCTTCCTGGCCCACTGCCGCGCCGACGTCAACCGCCGCACCACGGCCAAGCTGCTCGAGCTGGGCGACCTGTCGCGCCGGGCGATGGCCTCCCTCTCCCTGGTCGTGCCGCCAGAGCGCTTTGGCTGGCGCGACGCCGGCAAGCTGGTGGTGTTTCGCACGCGCGCCGCGTTCGATGTCGCCGCGGCCAAACCGGGCGCGGGCCAGATCTGGTCGCCCGAAGAATGCACGGCGCACGAGCCCGCGCTGGGCGCGGCCCAGCACCTGCTGGCTGGCGGCATCTACAACCCGGGCGAAGCCGTGGCCGACTGCCACGCCTTCTGCGTGGCGCTGGCCGAGCGGCTGGGCGAGCACCCGCGCTTTCGCGGTATCGTCAACGGCACCGCCGTCGGACTGCGCGCCGCGCGCGGCCGCATCACCGGCATCGACACCGTTGGTGGCCTGGTGACGGCCGACGCGTATGTGCTGGCCGCCGGCATCCAGAGCCGCACGCTGGCCGACACGGTCGGCATCTACCTGCCGCTGTATCCGCTCAAGGGCTACAGCCTGAGCGCGCCGATCCGCCAGGACGACATCGCGCCAGAGATCAGCGTGACCGACTTCGAGCGCAAGGTACTGTATGCGCGCATCGGCGATCGCTTAAGGGTGGCGGCAATGGTCGACATGGTGGGCGAGGACCTCTCGCTCGATGCCAAACGCGTCGCGGGCCTGACGCGCCTGGTGCGCGAGACGATGCCCCGCGCGGCGGATTATTCGCAGGTGTCGGCGTGGGCCGGATTGCGGCCAGCGACGCCGGGCAGCGCGCCGATCATCGGGGCCACGCGCTACGACAATCTGTGGCTCAACGTCGGGCACGGGCCGCTGGGCTTCACGTTTGCCTGCGGCAGCGCGGCCGCGCTGGCGGATCTGGTGCAGGGGAAGGCGCCGCCGTTTGCGCTCGATGGCTTGACGCTGCGCGGTCACGTATGACGGAGGTGATCGCTCGTCGCCATGAAGCGTAGATTTACGCCTCCGCCATCTCACGCGGCTGTATGGTTTCCATGATCATCTTGCCTTCAGTTTGAATGGCCTTTCGCAATTCGTAGGCCATTTGCAGGTTGAGCCAGAACTCTGGCGTCGTCCCGAAGTAACGCGACAACCGCAACGCCGTGTCTGGCGTTACGCCGCGCTTTTCACGGACGATGTCATTGACTCGAGCGGGAGTGAGCCGCAGGGCACCAGCGAGCGCATTCGAGGACATTGCCAATGGCGCCAAATACTCTTACGCAAAATCTCTCCGGGATGGATCGGACGCATTCCGTTGATAAACATTGCACCTCCATGTGCTGCTGCAACCATGGTTGAAAGGTCTCAACCAAAAGACATCCTATTTTCTATCGTTTACCGATAAAGAGTAAACATCCATGTGATTAAAATTACGGCAGGTTTTCGGCGCCATATAACACGGGCTTGCCTCAGACGAATACGAAATCGCGGATAATTGCCGCCATGCCTCCCCGCCCCACTTCCCCCTGCCCCTGCGGCGGCCCCTCGTTCGACAGCTGCTGCGGCCCGTTCCTGGCCGGCGCATCCCTCCCGCCGACGGCCGAACACCTGATGCGCTCGCGCTATACCGCCTTCACGCTGGGCGATGAAGCCTACCTGCGCGCCACCTGGCACCCAAGTACCCGACCGCAGGAGGCGATCGTCGACAACGAGCCCGTGCGCTGGCTTGGCCTGGAAATAAAAACTGCTTTACGTTTACGTCAACGTAAAGCAGAATTGCCGGACGTTCCAGGCGACCACGATCACCCCCGCGACGAAGACCACGTCGAATTCGTCGCCCGCTTCAAGGTGGGCGGGCGCGCGCACCGGCTCCACGAGCGCAGCCGCTTCGTGCGCGAAGCCGGCCCCGATGGCGCGCCACGCTGGTTTTACCTGGACGGCAGTTTCCCCGACAAGCAGTAAAGCGCTGCCACGCACCCAGGGCGGCGACAGACCAGAGGACGGCACATGCCCCAGATCGAAAGCAAACTGAACCCGCGCAGCGAGGACTTCAAGGCCAATGCCACCGCCATGCAGGCCGTGGTGGACGACTTGCGCGCGCGCGTGGCGCAACTAGCGCAGGGCGGCGGCGCCGAAGCCAGTGCGCGTCACCTCGCGCGCGGCAAGCTGCTGCCGCGCGAGCGTGTCGAACATCTGCTCGATCCGGGTACGCCCTTCCTCGAATTCTCGCAACTGGCAGCCTATGAGATGTATGACGGCGCCGCGCCCAGCGCCGGCATCATCACCGGCATTGGCAGGGTAAGCGGCCACGAATGCGTGATCGTCTGCAATGACGCCACCGTCAAGGGTGGCACCTATTACCCGATGACGGTCAAGAAGCACCTGCGCGCGCAGGAGATCGCCGAACAGAACAACCTACCCTGCATCTACCTGGTCGACTCGGGCGGCGCCAACCTGCCGAACCAGGACGACGTGTTCCCCGACCGCGACCATTTCGGCCGCATCTTCTACAACCAGGCGAATCTGTCGGCCAAGGGTGTCCCGCAGATCGCCGTCGTGATGGGCTCGTGCACCGCCGGCGGCGCCTACGTGCCGGCGATGAGCGACGAGTCGATCATCGTCAAGGACCAGGGCACGATTTTCCTCGGCGGCCCGCCGCTGGTGAAAGCGGCGACCGGTGAAGTCGTCAGCGCCGAAGACCTGGGCGGCGGCGACGTGCACACGCGCCTGTCGGGCGTGGCCGACCACCTGGCGCAGAACGATCCGCATGCGCTGTCGCTGGCGCGCACCATCGTGTCGAACCTGAACCGCGTCAAGCCGCAGCAGGGCGAACGGCGCGCGAGCGTCGAGCCGCACTATCCTGCGTCGGAACTGTACGGCGTCATCCCGGTCGATACGCGCAAACCGTTCGACGTGCGCGAAGTGATCGCGCGCGTGGTCGACGGCAGCGTGTTCGACGAATTCAAGGCGCGCTACGGCACCACGCTGGTGTGCGGCTTCGCCCACATCTTCGGCATGAAGGTCGGCATCATCGCCAACAACGGCATCCTGTTTTCCGAGTCGGCGCTCAAAGGCGCGCACTTCATCGAGCTGTGCTGCCAGCGCAAGATTCCGCTCGTGTTCTTGCAGAACATCACCGGCTTCATGGTCGGACGCAAATACGAAAACGAAGGCATCGCGCGCAACGGCGCCAAGATGGTCACGGCCGTGGCCACGGCTGCCGTGCCGAAGTTCACCGTCATCATCGGCGGCTCGTTCGGCGCCGGCAACTACGGCATGTGCGGCCGCGCGTTCTCGCCGCGCTTCCTGTGGATGTGGCCCAATGCGCGCATCTCGGTGATGGGTGGCGACCAGGCCGCATCGGTGCTGGCCACCGTCAAGCGCGACGGCATCGAAGGCCGCGGCGGCCAGTGGTCGCCCGAAGAAGAAGCCGCGTTCAAGCAGCCGATCCGCGACCAGTACGAGCACCAGGGCCACCCGTATTACGCGTCGGCGCGCCTGTGGGACGATGGCGTGATCGACCCGGCCGATACCCGCACGGTGCTGGGCCTGGGCTTGTCCGCTGCCATGAACCAGCCGATCGGCGACACGACGTTCGGCGTGTTCCGCATGTAAGGGGATGACGATGACCTACGAAACCCTGCTCGTGACCGTCGCTGACAAGGTCGCCACCGTCACGCTGAACCGCCCTGACCTGCGCAATGCCTTCAACGAAGGGGCGATTGCCGAACTGGCGCGCGTGTTCGATGAACTCGGCCGCAACGACGCCGTGCGCGCGATCGTGCTGGCTGCCAACGGCCCGTCGTTCTGCGCCGGTGCGGACCTGAACTGGATGAAGAAGATGGCCGGCTACTCGCATGACGAGAACGAGGCCGATGCGATGCGCCTGGCCGAGATGCTGCGCACGATCTACCTGTGCCCCAAGCCGACAGTCGCGCGCGTGCAGGGCGATTGCTACGCCGGCGGCATGGGCCTGGTGGCGGCCTGCGACATCGTCGTTGCCAGCGACACGGCTGGTTTTTGCCTGTCCGAAGTGAAGCTCGGGCTGATTCCGGCTACCATCTCGCCTTACGTGATCAAGGCGATGGGCGAACAGGCGGCGCGCCGGTACTTCTTGACAGCCGAGCGCTTCGACGCGGCCGAGGCACAGCGCATCGGTGTCGCGCACGACGTCGTGGCGCCGGAAGCGCTTGACGCGACCGTCGCCGGGATCGTCAAGGCACTCGTCAACAACAGCCCGCACGCCGTGCAGCAGGCCAAGACACTGGTGCGCGAGATCGTCGGCCAGCCGGTCGACGACGCGCTGCTGCTTGACACGGCGGGCCGCATCGCCGCGATCCGCGCATCGACCGAAGGCCGCGAAGGCGTGGCCTCGTTCCTTGAAAAGCGCAAGCCGACATGGATTAACTAGTATTGGAATTTTATAGTGAAGCAGCAAACCACCTCCTCCGACTGGATCGCGCGCAGCCTGCGCAGCGTCTGGCATCCCTGCACCCAGATGCAGCATCACGAAGAGGTGCCGCTGATCGCGGTCAGCCACGGCAAGGGGCCGTGGCTGTACGACTATGACGGCAAGCGCTACCTGGACGGCATCAGCTCGTGGTGGGTCAACCTGTTCGGCCACGCCAACCCGCGCATCAATGCCGCACTGAAGGACCAGCTGGACAAGCTCGAACACGCGATGCTGGCCGGCTTCACGCACGCACCCGTGGTCGAACTGGCCGAACGCCTGGCGGCGCTCACCGGCCACGCACTGGGCCACGCCACGTTCGCTTCCGACGGCGCATCGGCCGTGGAAATCGCGATGAAGATGAGCTTTCACGCGTGGCGCAATGCCGACCAGTCGTCCAAGCAGGAATTCGTCTGCCTGCAGGGCAGCTACCACGGCGAGACGATCGGCGCGCTGTCGGTCACCGACGTGCCGCTGTTCAAGGACGCCTACGGCCCGCTGCTGCGCGCATCGCACGTGGTGAGCGCCCCCGATGCCCGCAACGCCTTCGAGGGCGAGACGGCGCAGGACGTCGCGCGGCGCGCGATCCTCGAAGTGAAAGCGCTGTTCGAAGAACGGGGCGACAAAATTGCCGCCATCATCGTCGAGCCGCTGGTGCAGTGCGCTACCGGCATGGCGATGTACGACCCGCTGTATCTCAAGCTGTTGCGCGACCTGTGCGACCAGCACCGCGTGCACCTGATCGCCGACGAGATTGCGGTCGGCTGCGGACGCACCGGCACCTTCTTCGCCTGCGAGCAGGCCGGCATCTGGCCCGACTTCCTGTGCCTGTCGAAAGGCATCAGCGGCGGCTACCTGCCGCTCTCGCTCGTGCTCACGCGCGACGACATCTACCAGGCCTTCTACAGCACCGACATCACGCGCGGCTTCCTGCACTCGCACTCGTACACCGGCAATCCGCTGGCCTGCCGCGCAGCGCTGGCCACGCTCGACATCTTCGAAGAAGACGATGTGTTGAACCGCAACCGCGAGCTGGCCACCAGGATGACGGTGGCGCTGGCGCCGCTGGCCGACCATCCGCGCACGCGCCACTTCCGCCAGCGCGGCATGATCTTCGCGTTCGACGCCATCGAACCGGATACCGATCTTGCATCGACCTTCGCGCGCCGCTTCTTTTCCACGGCGGCCGAGAACGAACTGCTGCTGCGCCCCATCGGCCGCACCGTGTACCTGATGCCGCCGTACGTGCTGGACGAAGAAGAAGTCGCGGGCCTGGCGGCGCGCACGATCAAGACGTTCGAATCCGTCATCGCGGGGTGATGCGATGGACTTGATCGCCACCATCGACCGCCAGCTCGACACACTGGCCGCGCGCAGCCTCACGCGGCGGCGCCGCATCACCGATGGCGCCTGCGCGCCACGCCAGCTGGTCGACGGCCGTGACCTGCTGGCCTTTTGCAGCAACGATTACCTGGGCCTGGCCGCGCACCCGCAGGTCATCGAGGCGCTGCGCGAAGGTGCGCAACTGTATGGCGCCGGCAGCGGCGCCTCGCACCTGGTGTCGGGCCACAGCCGCGCACACCATCTTCTTGAGGAGCGTTTGGCCGAGTGGATGGCGCCGCACCTCGAGCAGGCGCGCGCGCTGACGCTGTGCACCGGCTATATGGCCAATCTGGCGATTCTCAGTGCCCTCGGTCTAGATGCCGATGCGATGATCTTTTCCGAGGCGCTGAACCATGCGTCGCTGATCGACGGTGCCCGGCTCGCGAAAGCGGGCGTCACGGTTTATCCGCATGGCGACGTCGAGACGCTGACGCAACGCCTGGCCGCCAGCAGCGCCAGCACGAAGATCGTCGTCACCGACAGCGTGTTCAGCATGGATGGCGACCTGGCGCCACTGCCGGCGCTGCTGGCCGCATGCGAGCGCCACGGCGCCTGGCTGGTGGTCGACGATGCCCACGGCTTCGGCGTGCTGGGCCAGAACGGGCGCGGCGCACTGGAACATTTCGGCCTGCGCTCGAGCAACCTGATCTACATGGGCACGCTGGGCAAGGCTGCCGGTGTCGGCGGCGCGTTCGTGGCCGCGCACGCCAGCGTGATCGAATTGCTGATCCAGCGCGCGCGCCCGTATATCTACACGACGGCCTGCCCGCCCGCGCTTGCACACGCCTTGCTCGCCAGCCTTGCTATCATGGGCGGTGACGAGGGCGCCGAACGGCGTGCGCACTTGGCACGCCTGGTCGAGCAGCTGCGCGGTTCGCTGCGGCTGGAACGCTGGGAACTGGCGGCGTCGACCACCCCGATCCAGCCCGTCATCATCGGCAGCAACGACGCTGCGCTGCACGCCGCCAGCCGCCTGCATGACCAGGGCTTGTGGGTGCCGGCGATCCGCCCGCCAACCGTGGCGCCCGGCACCGCGCGTCTGCGCGTGACCTTGTCCGCCGCCCATGCCACGGATGACGTGGCACGGCTGGCGCAGGCGCTCAACGAACTGGAAAAGGCCGCACCATGAACAATCTGAATGAAACCGATGCACCGGTCATCGTGCAACCCCTACTTGACCCCGAGGTCGACCTGACCGAGCTCGACGAGCCGGTGTTGGAGCCCGAACTCGAACTGCGCGCCGACGATTTACCAATGCGCTTTGCCTGCTTCGTCACCGGCACCGATACCGAGATCGGCAAGACGCTGATCTCGGCCGCCATCCTGCACAAGCTCGTGGCCACGGGCCAGCGCGCCTGCGGCATGAAGCCGGTCGCGGCCGGCGCCGAACTGCGTGACGGCGCGCTGCACAACGACGACGCCGACCAGCTGATCGCAGCCGGCAACGTGCATCTGCCGGCATCGCTGACCACGCCCTACCTGCTGCGCGAACCGGCAGCACCGCACATCGCCGCCGCGCTCGAGGGCGTAACGATCGAGCTGGTCCCGATCCTGGCCGCCTTTGCCGAGGTCCAGGCCGCGTCTGACGCGGTCGTGGTCGAAGGCGTGGGGGGCTTCCGCGTGCCCTTCAACGACGACTTCGACAGCGCCGACCTGGCCGCACAACTGAACCTGCCCGTGATCCTCGTCGTCGGCATGCGCCTGGGCTGCATCAGCCATGCGCTGCTGACGGTCGAAGCGATCGTGGCGCGCGGTCTGGTGCTGGCCGGCTGGGTCGCCAACACGGTCGACACGGACATGCGCTTTGCGCAAGAGAACATCGAGGCGCTGGCACAGCGTATCCCGGCGCCGCTGCTGGGCCGCGTGCCACGCCTGAACGAACCGACGGCTGCTGCGGCAGCCGAATTTATCGACCTCGCCGGACTGCCAGGCTGGCCGTCCACGCGGGTCTAGTTTTTGAAGGAACCGAAATGACCAATATGAACACTGTCGCCCTGCACCGCCCAACGGCAGCCATCAAGCCGCCCGAGAATGCAACCTGGCCGCTGGCCGACGTGCTCGCGCTGTTCGACCTGCCGTTCACCGAACTGATGCACCGCGCGTCGACCGCGCACCGCCTGAACTTCCCGGACGGCGACGTCGAACTGGCGACCCTGTTGTCGATCAAGACCGGTGGCTGCGAAGAAGACTGCGGCTACTGCCCGCAGGCGGCGCGCTACGACACGGGCGTCGAAGCCAAGAAGCTGCTCGACATCGACACGGTGCTCGACGCGGCGCGCGCGGCCAAGGCCAGCGGTGCCACGCGCTTCTGCATGGGCGCAGCCTGGCGCAGCCCGAAAGAGCGCGACATGGACAAGGTCGAGACGATGGTGCGTGAAGTGAAAGCGCTGGGCATGGAAACCTGCGCCACGCTGGGCATGCTCGAAGCCGGCCAGGCCGAACAGCTCAAGCGCGCTGGCCTGGACTACTACAACCACAATATCGACACCGCGCCGGACTTCTACAACAACGTCATTTCGACCCGCGAATACCAGGACCGCCTGGACACGCTGGGCCGAGTGCGCGAAGCAGGCCTGAAGGTCTGCTGCGGCGGCATCGTTGGCATGGGCGAGACGCGCGAACAGCGCGCCGGCCTGATCGCGCAACTGGCGAACCTGAACCCGTATCCCGAATCGGTGCCGGTCAACCACCTGGTGCAGGTGGCGGGCACGCCGCTGCACGGCATGGACAAGCTCGACCCGATCGAATTCGTGCGCACCATCGCGGTCGCGCGCATCACGATGCCGCAAGCGCGCGTGCGCCTGTCGGCGGGCCGCCGCGAAATGGGCGAAGCGGTGCAGGCGATGTGCTTCATGGCCGGCGCCAACTCGATCTTCTACGGCGACAAGCTGCTGACCACCGAGAATCCCGAGGCCGACGATGACCGCGTGCTGCTGGAAAAACTGGGCCTGAAAACCCGCGCCGCGACGCTGGACTCGGCACCTAAAGAAGCCTGCGGCTGCTGAAGGTCGTAGCAAGTGCAGTATTAAACGCATGACCCGCGCGGCCGGGGAGACACGGCCGCGCAAGCATCACCCGAACAACCATAAGCGAAAGATAACGCGCATGTTCACCAAACTCCTCATCGCCAATCGTGGCGAGATCGCCTGCCGTGTGGCCGCTACTGCGCGCCGCATGGGTATTCGCACCGTCGCCGTGTATTCCGAGGCCGACGCCGGTGCCAAGCACGTCGCGGTCTGCGATGAGGCCATCCTGATCGGCCCCGCCGCTGCGCGCGACAGTTATCTGCGCGGCCAGAAAATCATCGAGGTCGCCAAGGCCACCGGCGCGCAGGCGATCCACCCGGGCTACGGCTTCCTGTCCGAAAACGCCGAGTTTGCCGACGCCGTGCACGCCGCCGGCCTCGTGTTCGTCGGCCCGCCCGCGGCATCGATGCGCGCGATGGGTTCGAAGTCCGCCGCCAAGCAGCTGATGGAAAGCGCCAATGTGCCACTGGTGCCGGGCTACCACGGCGACGAGCAGGATCCCGCGTTCCTGCGCGAGCAGGCTGACCGCATCGGCTACCCGGTGCTGCTCAAGGCCAGCGCCGGCGGCGGCGGCAAGGGCATGCGCGTGGTCGAGCGTTCCGAAGATTTCGAAGGCGCGCTGGCCTCGTGCAAGCGCGAAGCGATTTCCAGCTTCGGCGACGACAAGGTGCTGGTCGAGAAGTACCTGATCCGCCCGCGCCACATCGAGATCCAGGTGTTTGCCGACAGCCTGGGCAACTGCGTCTACCTGCACGAGCGCGATTGCTCGGTGCAGCGCCGGCACCAGAAGGTGCTGGAAGAAGCGCCCGCCCCCGGCATGCCGCCGGAGCGCCGCGCCGCGATGGGCGAAGCCGCCGTGAACGCTGCGCGCGCCGTCGGCTATGTCGGCGCCGGCACCGTCGAATTCATCGCCAACCAGGACGGCTCGTTCTACTTCATGGAGATGAACACGCGCCTGCAGGTCGAGCATCCGGTGACCGAAATGATCACCGGGACCGACTTGGTGGAATGGCAGTTGCGGGTCGCCTTTGGCGAAGCGCTGCCGAAACAGCAGCATGAGCTGGGCATCCACGGCCACGCGATCGAAGCGCGCGTATATGCCGAAAATCCCGAGAAGGGTTTCCTGCCGTCGATCGGCACCTTGCGCCATATGGACGTGCCACGTGCGGTCGCGTTCGAACTGGGCAGCGACGGCGCCAATCCGGCCGCCGTGCGTGTCGATTCCGGCGTGCGCGAAGGCGATGCGATTTCGCCGTTCTACGATCCGATGATCGCCAAGCTGATCGTCTGGGGCGCGGACCGCACCCAGGCGCTGGCGCGCATGTCGCAGGCGCTGAGCGAGTTCCGCATCGTCGGGCTGGCCACCAATATCGCGTTTTTGAAACGCCTGGTCGAGGGTGAGGCATTTGCCACGGCCGACCTGGACACGGGCCTGATCGAGCGCCATGGCGCGACGCTGTTCCCGCCTGCCGCACCGGCGCCGCTGGGCGCGCTGGCCCTGGCCGTGTTCGCGCTGCGCGACAACGCCGCCAACGATGCTGACCCGTGGAGCCAGGCCAGCGGCTGGCGCATGAACGGCGACTATCGCCGCGTGCTGTCATGGTCCGACGAATTCGGCGCCTACCGCGTCGGCCTGACCTACCGCCGCGACGGGCTCGAGATCGACCGCGACGGCCAGGCGCAGCGCGTGGAACGCGTCGGTCGCACTGGCGACGACCTGGCGCTGCGCCTCGGCGAGACGGCCGTCCAGGGCGTCGTGCGCCGCGACGGCGACGTGTTCCACGTATTTACCGGCGGTCAGCATTTCACGCTGACGTACAATGATCCGATGGCCCACGCCGGCGAAGTCGAAACGCTCGGCGGTCGCCTGACGGCGCCAATGCCGGGCAAGGTGGTCGCGGTGCTCGTCCAGGCCGGCGCCACCGTGGTGAAGGGCGAACCGCTCGTCATCATGGAAGCGATGAAGATGGAGCACACGATTGCTGCGCCGGGCGACGGCGTGGTCGAGGACGTGCTGTACGAGGTCGGCGACCAGGTTGCCGATGGCGCGCCGCTGCTGGCTTTCAAAGCGGCGTAAGCAACACCCATAAAAACCACCCTACACGATGAGGGGGAGACATGCGGATTGTCCTGTACCGGGGCGATGGCGTCAGCGAGCCTTGGGAACACGCGTTTGCCAGCGTGCTGCCGGGCGCCCAGACCGTCATCTGGAAAGAAGGCGAGCAACTGGCGCACTGCGATTACGCGGTGCTGTGGAACCCGGCGCCGGCCCTGCTGGCCCAGCTGGGTGACGTCAAGGCGATCTTCCTGATGGGCGCCGGCGTCGACGCGCTGCTCAAGTTTGGCGACGCCTTGCCCGACGTGCCGCTGGTGCGCCTGGGCGACGCCGGCATGGGCGTGCAGATGGCCGAGTATGTGGCGCATGCGGTGCTGCGCTACTTTCGCCGCTTCGATGAATATGAACAACAGGCCAGGCACGGCGCCTGGAATCCGCTGCCCCAGCATCCGAAAGAGTCGTTTACGATCGGCGTCATGGGCCTGGGCCGGCTGGGCATGCCGGTGGTCGAGGCGATGCGCCATTTCGGCTTTCCCGTGCGCGGCTGGAGCCGCAGCCCGAAAGACATTCCGGGCGTGCCCACCTATGCCGGCATGGCGCAATTCGGCGACTTCTTGCACGGCACGCGCGTGCTGGTCTGCCTGCTGCCGCTGACGCCAGAGACCACCAACCTGCTCGACCGCCACAACCTGGGCAAGCTGGCGCCGGGCGCGTACCTGATCAACGTCTCGCGCGGCGCGATCCTGGCCGAACCCGATCTGATGACGCTCATCCGCTCCGGCCACATCGCCGGCGCCACGCTCGACGTGTTCCGCCACGAGCCGCTGCCGGCCCAGCACCCGTTCTGGAACGAGCCGCGCATCGCCCTCACCCCGCATATTTCGGCGCTCACCATGCGCCAGGACGCCGTGCGCCAGATCGTCGCCAAGATCGACGCCCTGGAACGCGGCCAACCGGTCGACGACCTCGTCGACCGCCAACGTGGATATTAAGAAATGACACCCCTGCCAACGAAGGTCAAGATCGTCGAAGTCGGCCCCCGCGACGGCCTGCAGAACGAAAAAGAAGCGCTCGGCGCTGACGTGAAAATCGAACTGGTCGAGCGCCTGGCGCGCGCCGGCTTCGTCAATGTCGAGGCGGCGGCATTCGTCTCGCCCAAGTGGGTGCCGCAGATGGCGACGTCCGCCGAGGTACTGGCGCGCATCGAACGCCGCCCTGGCACGATCTACTCGGCGCTGGTGCCGAACATGCAGGGCTTCGAGGCCGCGCTGGCCGGCAAGGCCGACGAGGTCGTGGTATTCGGCGCAGCGTCCGAGGCGTTTTCTCAAAAGAACATCAACTGTTCGATTGCCGAGTCGATCGCGCGCTTCGAGCCGGTCGCGCGCGCTGCCAGGGAACACGGCCTGCGCCTGCGCGGCTCGATCAGCACGGCGTTCGGCTGCCCGTACCAGGGCGCCGTGTCGCTGGAGGCCGTGGGCGACGTGGTGGCGCGCATGCGTGACCTGGGTTGCGACGAGATCGACATTGCCGACACGATCGGCGTGGCAACCGCGCGCCAGACGCAGGCCGTGATGCTGCGCGCAGCCCAGGAATTCCCGCTGGGCCAGCTGGCCGGCCACTTCCACGACACGTATGGCCAGGCGCTGGCAAACATCTATGCGGCGCTGGAAGTGGGCGTGGCAATTTTCCACTCGTCAGTGGCGGGCCTGGGCGGCTGCCCGTATGCCAAGGGCGCGACCGGCAATGTGGCGACCGAGGACGTGCTGTACCTGATGCAGGGGCTGGGGATCGAAACGGGCGTGGATCTCGACCAGGTGGTCGATGCCGGGCTGTTCATCTCTGCGCAGCTGGGCCGCAAGAGCATCAGCCGCGCCGGCAACGCGCTGGCGGCCAAACGGGCCGGGTAACGCGCAGGCCCCGGCGATGCCGGGGCTTTTGCCATAAACACGGCCGCACAACGAAAAAAGCCGACAACTCGCGTTGTCGGCTTTTCTCTTAATGCTGGTCGGAGTACAAGGATTCGAACCTTGGACCCCCTGGTCCCAAACCAGGTGCGCTACCGGGCTGCGCTACACTCCGAAGAAGCAAGATAATACCGGCTTGCCGTCACTTGGTCAAGGATTTCACGCCAAAATCCTTACTCACCCCGGATCTGCAGCGCCCGCTCATACAAGGCATTCTTCTTGCGCCCCGTGATCTGCGCCGCCAGATTGGCCGCCTGCTTGACGCTGCATTCGGTGAGCAGGATCTGCAGCACGCGCTCGGCCTCGATGTCTTCGGCATCGCTCGCTTCCACTGCGCCCTCGACCAGCACGACAAATTCGCCCTTCTCGCGGTGCGCATCGGCCTTGACCCAGGCCAGCGCTTCGCCCAGCGTGCAGCGGTGGATTTCCTCGAACATCTTGCTCAGTTCGCGGGCAAACACGACCTGGCGGGTCGGCTCGAACGCGGCCACCAATGCTTCGACGCAATCGACGATGCGGTGCGGCGCCTCGTAGAACACGAGCGTGGACGTTTCGCGCGTCAGGGGCGCCAGCGCCGTCTCGCGGCCCTTGGCCTTGGCCGGCAGAAAGCCGACAAAGTGAAAACGGTCATTGACCAGGCCGCTGGCCGACAGCGCCGTGACCGCCGCCGACGGGCCCGGCAACGGCACCACGTTCAGGCCGGCAGCGCGCACGGCATCGACGATGCGCGCACCCGGATCGGACACGCCCGGCGTGCCGGCGTCGGACACCAGCGCCACCCGCTGGCCGGCGCGCAGGCGCTCGACAATCTTGTCGGCAACCTCGCGCTCATTGTGCTGGTGCGCCGCGATCGTGCTCTTGCTCAAACCAAAGCGTTGCAATAACGCGCCAGTCTTGCGCGTGTCTTCACAGGCGACGACGTCGGCCAGGGCAAGCAGGTGTAAAGCGCGCAGGGTGATGTCGGTGACGTTGCCAATCGGAGTAGCCACGACATACAGCGTTGCGGTAGGATAGGACTGCTGGGCCGCCTCGCCCATGACGGGAAGTCGGGCGATGTCGATGGTCTGCTGTTCTGTCATATAGGGTTCCGATGCTGAAGAAAAAAAATCTCACGGGCTTGATTGCCGCTTCTCTCACGACACTGCTGGCCGCGTGCGGCAGTACGCCCCTGCCACCCGATACCGGTTGTGGCATGCCAGGCGGATTGTGCGGCCCAGGCGCGTCAGTGACAAGTGGTGCGCCTGCCGCACCTGCCGACTCTGCTTATACACCACCTGCGCCGCGTTCCGATAGCGGTGTCCAGACCAGTCCGGTCGAATTGCCGCCAAGCGCCGACGGCAGCACGCCAAGTGCCGCGGTCGCGCCAAGCGGCCCGACCGTCCGTGTCGCGCTGCTGTTGCCCCTCGAATCGCAGGCGCTGGCGCAGCCGGCCGAAGCGGTGCGGGCCGGCTTCATGGCCGCGTACGACCAGCAGCGCGGTGGCGTCACCGTCAACCTCGTGCCCACCGGCGACTCGTCGCAAGCCGCGCTCGACGCCTACCGCATGGCGGCCGCAGAGAACGACATCGTGGTCGGCCCGCTCGCGCGCCCTGCCGTGGCGGCCCTGGCCACGAGCGGCGCCGTCACCAAGCCGACCATCGCGCTGAACCACCCGCAGGTCGCGTCCGCGCTGCCGTCCAAGATGCTCGTCATCGGCTTGTCGCTCGAAGACGAAGCGCGCCAGGTGGCCGACTGGGCTGCCGGCGAGCAGCCGTCCGGCCAGGCACTGGTGCTGACTGGCCGCGCCACCTGGCAGCAACGCCTGTCGGGCGCCTTCAGCGCGCGCTGGTCCGAGCTGGGCCGCGCCCAGAACACCGTCGAGCTGCCCAATGCGGGCGGCTATGTCGACGGCAATGCGCTGGCCGACCTGCGCGCGCGCCTGCAATCGCAGCCGCCGCAACTGGTCTACGCGGCACTCGACGCCAACAGCCTGCGCCAGGTGCGCAGCGCGCTCGGCACCTCGACGCCCACCTATGGCACGGCCTCGGTCAACCCGGGCCGCGACCCGGCCAGCATCCCGCCTGAGCTGGTCGGCGTGCGCATTCTCGATTTGCCATGGACCGTCCAGGCCGATCACCCTGCCGTGGCCAGTTACCCGAGCTGGAGCAGCGGCGGCCAGGGCCTCGACCTGCAGCGCCTGTACGCGCTGGGCATCGATGCCTACCGCATCGCGCGTGAACTGTCGCTGCGCCCGTCCGGTGCATTCGAGCTCGACGGCGCCACGGGCCGTCTGTCGATCGACATGGGCCAAGGCACGCGTGCGTTCCGCCGCGTCGAGACCGGCGTTGTCGTGCGGGATGCGATGCCTGGCGCCGATGGCGCCGCTGTCACCGGCCGCGTGTTCGAAGCGGTCTCCACCGGCCAGTGACATGTGGCCCGGGCGCCTGTCCCAACGGCAGGCCCAGGGCCACCAGTATGAACTTGCCGCCAGCGCCTACCTGCGCCGCCGCAGGCTGGTGCCGGTGGACGAAAACTTTCGCTGCAAGGGCGGCGAAATCGACCTGATCATGCGCGACGGCGCCACGCTCGTGTTCGTCGAGGTGCGTCAGCGCGCCAGCAGCAGACAGGGCGGCGCCGCAGCCAGCATCACGCCAGCCAAGATCCGGCGCCTGGTCTGCGCGGCCCAGGTGTACCTGTTGCGCTTTCCCGTCACCCCGCCCTGCCGCTTCGACGTCATCGCCATCGATGGCGAACAGATCGAGTGGCTGCAGAACGTGATTGAAGTGTAAGCAATTTTTACCGACCTTGCCCAGTGCCCCTTGCTACTACACTATAATCCTCGGCTATGAATACACAACGCATCCTCGCTCACTTCCAGGAGAGCGCTGACCTGAAGATGAGGTCGGCTGCAACCCTGGCTCCCCACATTTCGCAGGCGGTCGAACTCATGTTCGGCGCCCTGTCCAATGGCAACAAGATCCTGGCCTGCGGTAACGGCGGTTCGGCCGCCGACTGCCAGCACTTTGCTGCCGAGCTGGTCGGGCGCTTCGAACGCGAGCGCTTCCCGCTCCCGGCCATCGCGCTGACCACCGACACGTCGATCCTGACCGCCGTCGGCAACGACTACAGCTTCCGCGAAATCTATTCCAAGCAGGTGCAGGCCTTCGGCCAGGCTGGCGACATCCTGCTGGCCATTTCCACTTCGGGCAACTCGGGCAATGTGCTCGCTGCGGTCGAAGCGGCGCTCGAGCGCGAAATGCGCATCGTGGCGTTTACAGGCAAGGACGGCGGCCAGTTGGCCAAGCTGCTGACCGACGCCGACGTCCACGTCAACGTCCCGCATTCGCGCACCGCGCGGATCCAGGAAGTTCACCTGTGCGCCATTCACTGCATCTGCGACGGTATCGACGTCGCGCTGTTCGGAGGAGACGAGAATGCGTAATACCCGCCGGCCTATGGCCGTGCTGTTGACGAAAGTCGTTCTGGGCTCGGCCCTTTTAGCATCGCTGTCTGGCTGCTTCGGCCTGATCGTCGGCGCCGGCATCGGCAGCGCCGTCTCGGCGGTCGACCGCCGCACGCTGGGCGCCCAGACCGAAGACAAGTCGGTCACGGTCAAGGCCGAGATCAAGATGCGCGAAGTCACGAATGGCAACGGCAACATCAACGTCACGAGCTTCAACCGCAAGGTGCTGCTCACCGGCGAAGTCCGCGACGAAGCCATGAAGGCTGCGGCCGAGCGCGAAGTACGCAAGATCGAGAACGTGGTGTCAGTCATCAACGAGCTCAAGATTTCGGGTTCGTCGAGCTACACGTCGCGCTCGAACGATGCGCTCATCACCACCAAGGTCAAGGCCAGCCTGGTCGACATGAAGACCGTCTCGGCGATCTCGTTCAAGGTCACGACCGAACGCGGCGTGGTCTACCTGATGGGTCTTGTCACCCCGCGTGAAGGCAATATCGCCGCCGACGTCGCCAAGGGCGTTTCGGGCGTGACGAGCGTGGTGAAGATCTTCGAATACATCAGCGAAGAAGACGCACGCGCCAAGCAGACCAACGCGCAGAACGCACCGCAGGGTTCCTGAACCCCGGGTGCATCCGCACCATGCGAAAAAGCGGCAGGGCTATAATGGCCCTGCCGCTTTTTTTATACGATCGCCGACCATGACCGCATCCACACCCTCCCGCTCCTGGATCAAGCCTGCCGCCATCGGCGCCGTCGTACTGGCGCTGGCCGGCATCGGCTACGCGTCGCTGGCCAGCAGCACGCCGGCCCCGGACGTCACGTTCATCAGCATCGCCGGCGACAAGGTATCCACGCAGTCGCTGCGCGGCAAGGTTGTGATGGTCAACTTCTGGGCCACGTCGTGCGTCACCTGCGTCAAGGAGATGCCTGACATGGTCGCGACCTACAACAAGTACAAGGGCCAGGGCCTTGAATTCGTCGCCGTCGCGATGCAGTACGACCGGCCCGACTACGTGCTCAATTTTGCCGAGCAGCGCAAGCTGCCATTTACCGTGGCGCTTGATTCGGCGGGCGATATCGCGCGCCAGTTCGGCGACGTCACGCTCACGCCCACCACCTTCCTGATCGACAAACAGGGCCGCATCATCAAGACCTATGTCGGCGCGCCGGACTTCGGCGCGGTGCACAAGCTGATCGAGAAAGAGCTGGCCGGCTGATCCTGGTTACGCTTTTGGATACAGGATCATCTGCGTGCAGCGAAACAGCGCGATGGTCTTGCCGCTGGCTTTGTCCGTGACGGTGGCGTCCCAGATCTGCGTCGTGCGGCCCAGGTGCACGGCGGTGGCGACGCAGGCGATGGTGCCTTCGCGCGCGGTGCCCAGGTGGTTCGATTTCAATTCGATCGTGGTGAAGTTCTGCGCGCCTTCCGGCAGATTGCTGATGCAGCCATAGCCGGCGCAGGTATCGGCCAGCGTGACGACGCTGCCGGCATGCAGGTAGCCGTTCGGCGCCAGCAGGTGCGGCGCGACCGGCATCTCGGCGGCCAGCTTGCCGGGGCTGACTTCCGTAATCTGGATGCCCAAGTGGCCAGGCAGGTAGGTCGCGCCGAAGGTGTTGAAGGCGTCAGGGGTGTGCGGAATGCTCATGGGGTTGTCTCGGTGTTTTTATGAAAGCGGCATCGTACACCGAGACCACGCTTGGCGTCAGCGGCGCCGCCCCTCATGGTGCTTGCCACCCTTGCCGCCCTGCTTGCCGCCGTGCCGCTGCCGGGCCGCCGCGTTCTGCTGCTGCAGCAGCGCATCGACCCGCTCGGACGCTTCGCGCGCCAGCTCCTGCGCCAGCGCGATGCTCGGGAAGTACTCCGGCGCCCGGTACCCCAGCCACGCATAGGCCGAATACACGCGGCACTGGTCCTCGACCTCTTGCAGGTTCATGTAGAACAGCTGCTGCGGATTGCTGTGGCCATGCAGCTTGACGACGATCTTCTTGGCCAGCGACAGGCACCAGTGCTCCCACGCCTTCTGCAGCGCCGGTACGCGGCTCGAGATCGGCACCAGCGACAGCATGAACTTCTCGGCCACCGACAGCGGCAGCGTGTCGAGCCACTCGGCGCGCTCGTTCTGGTCTTCGGTGATGCGCGGGTAGAAGAAGCCGTCCGGCACGTCGATATTGTGGACAAACCGCTTGAGCAGCTTGACCAGCGACGTCTCGCCCGTCACTGACGAAATGCGGTGCAGCTGCTCGAGCGACGGCGCCACGGCAAAACCGCTGGTTGCCACTGCCGGGATTTTTTCTTTCATCAGCGAGCGCATGACCTGGTGCGTCTCGTCGTCGTAGCCGACGACGAAGCCTTCGTCGTGCACGCCGTAGCGCCCTGCCCGGCCCGCGATCTGCTTGGCCAGCGCAGCGGAGATTTCTTCTTCCTCGACGCCGTTGTACTTGACCGTGGTCGTCATCACGATGCGCGCAATCGGCATGTTCAGCCCCATCGCCAGAGCATCGGTGCCAACGACGATATCGGCCTGCCCGTCGCGGAAGCGCTCGGCCTGCGCGCGGCGCACCTCGGGCGACAGGTTGCCGTAGACGGTGGCCACCGACAGGCCCTTGTCGGTGATCATGTCACGCCACTTGAGCACCTCGCGGCGCGAGAACGCGATCACGGCGTCGCCGCGGCGCAGGTTCGACAGCTTGCGCACGGCCATCGGTTCCATCTCCAGTGGGCCCATCCGCTTGAGCACGTGAACCTCGAGCGGCACATCGAGCCGCTCGGCCAGCGCCTCGATCGCGCGCCGCGCTTCCGGCGCACCGACCAGGTACACGACCGCCGCCGGCGCACCGCACACGGCAGCAGTCCAGGCGGCGCCGCGGTCGCGGTCGGCCAGCATCTGGATTTCGTCGATCACGGCCACGTCGATCGGCGTTTTGGTGTCGAGCATTTCGACGGTGCTGGCGACGTGCGTCGCGCCCTCGACCAGGCGCCGTTCTTCGCCCGTGATCAGGCTGACCTTGATCGCTTCGCCGTGCGGGCGCGCCGCCTGCAGGCGCTCGTAGTTTTCCAGCGCCAGCAGGCGTAGCGGCGCCAGGTACACGCCGCTCGGCGCCTTGGCCAGCGCTTCCATCGCGCGGTGCGTCTTGCCCGAGTTAGTGGGGCCCAGCAGCGCGATGAACTTGCGGCCCATGCGGCTGGCGACGTCGAACGAGCGCGGGTACTCGGCCAGGTTGATGCTTTCCTTGGTGCGCGCCGCGTGGCGCTCTTCGGCGTCGCGCTCGATCGCGTGGGTCAGCCGCTGCGAAATCCGCTGGAACACGTACTCGGCCGGCTCGGACGTTTGCAGTTCATCCAGCACATCGAGAAACAGCATCGGATCGTAGCCGGCATCGTCGGCATCGCCCGCCAGGTCGCGCACGAATTCCTCGGCGTCCTGGTGCAGGCGCGCGAGATCGGCGTCACCGGTGCGCTCTTCGATCAGCGCGCGCCGCCCGGCCGCGTCCAGCTTGCGCCACTTGCTCGGCTTGGCCAGCACGCCGCGCGACGGCACCAGGCGGTACGGCACCTGCAAGCCTTCGTAGCGCACCACGCCCGAGAAGCGGAGGAACACGCGGCCTTCCAGTTTGACCAGTTCGATGCCGCGCGCGGCCAGGTCAAGTGTGCGTTCGAGCGCGGCGTCGTCTTCGGGAATATCGGCGGGGGTGTCGTTCGGGAGAATGCTCATGGCTGGCTGCGCAAAAATCGGTTGCCGCTACTATATCGCGGATGCGAATCGCGCACGGCCACCGGCCAATTTCCTGTCGCGCTACCTGCCGCCCTCGCGTTACAGCACCGCCGTGTAGATGGTTTTGCCCGCCAGGCCCATCATGAACAACCCGAATCCCCGGCGCAGCACCAATGTCGGCAGTGCCGCCGCCGCCCACACGCCGAATCTGGACGCCACCACCGCACACACGCTCATTACCAGTAGCGCATGCAGGTCGATATAGCCCCAACGCCAGTCGTGCGGCGCGCCGGCGGTCACGCCGAAGCCGATCATCGCGCCCAGCGAGATGGGCAGGATGACACCGGTGGCGGTGCCGATCGCACGGCGAATCGGTAATCCGACATGGGTCAGGAAAAACGTGATGACCGAAGCGCCGCCCATGCCCGCCAATGAATAGGCAACGCCTGACAATACGCCGGCAACCACCCGGAAACGCACGAAGGCCACCGACACCGTCCCGTCATGCTCGCGCTGGATCAGCAACTTGAACCCGAAATAGGCCAGCATCAGCGCGAGGCCAAGCGCAAGCCAGACGCCCGGTATGCGCGTTGCCACCAGGGCGCCTACCGTCGCCCCCAGGCCTGCGGGAATGAACAGTTTTTTCAGCCAGACAAAGTCGACATTGCCACGTTCGCAGTGGCTCAGAAATGAGGCCAAGCCAGTGAATGCCATGGTGGCGAGCGAAGTACCGAATGCGAGACGAATTGCCTCGTTAATGTCCATGCCGCCACTTTGGTACAGATACATCAGCACTGGAATGACAATCGCGCCACCGCCAATGCCGAACATCCCCGCCAGAAAACCTGCGGCAACGCCCGCTGCGATCAGATTGAATAACATGGCACTTTTCATTTAAACGAACGGGAATGCATTTGCATCAGCGCGCGCATCAAAGCGTGCCGTCTATTTGAATCTTATCGAATGCTAATCAGGCTGCCGAAACCAAACTATATTAGCATCGTGACGAACGTTATTCCATTTCCTCCGCATATCACCGAAATATATAAAATTAAATGCTTCGAGCATTATTTAATATTATTAGAGATTATATTCAGCAAGAATCAAGCGCCCAGAATCGAATGCCGCATCCATGCTGCAACGGCGGTCTTTAGTAACGAGAGCGAAGGAAGGAACGTGGACATGCGACCCGGCACAGGGAGGATCGTCGCGCAGGGAGCACTGCGGCTGCGGGGTCAAGGGAGGGGTTCCGCCGACATTGCTGCGGCGGTGTATGAGACGGTGCGACCTGCCTTCGCCGGCACGTGATGGCCGACCGAAGGCAGCCTGAGGCAGCTTACGCCGCCACGCCCGCGTTGTGCGCCTGCTGGTCGGCGTGATACGACGAACGCACCATCGCACCGACAGCTGCGTGCACGAAGCCCATTTCGTAGGCTTTTTGCTCGAACATCTTGAAGACGTCCGGGTGCACGTAGCGGCGCACCGGCAGGTGCGAATTGGTCGGCGCCAGGTACTGGCCGATGGTGAGCATGTCGATGTCGTGATCGCGCATGTCCTGCATCACCTGCAGGATTTCTTCATCGGTCTCGCCCAGGCCGACCATGATGCCCGACTTGGTGACCGCGCTCGGGTACATCTTTTTAAAGTCGCGCAGCAGCACCAGCGAGTGCGTGTAGTCGGCGCCCGGACGGGCTTCCTTGTACAGGCGCGGCACGGTTTCCAGGTTGTGGTTCATCACGTCGGGCAGGCCGTCGGCGAAGATGTTCAATGCTTTCTCGAGGCGGCCGCGGAAGTCGGGCACCAGCACTTCGATCTTGGTGCCCGGGCTCGAGGCGCGCGTTTTCTGGATGCACTCCACAAAATGGCCGGCGCCGCCGTCACGCAGGTCGTCGCGGTCGACCGACGTGATCACGACGTACGACAGGCGCAGCGCGGCAATCGTCTTGGCCAGGTTGGCCGGCTCGTTGATGTCGAGTGGGTCAGGACGGCCGTGGCCGACGTCGCAGAACGGGCAGCGGCGGGTGCACTTGTCGCCCATGATCATGAACGTCGCGGTGCCCTTGCCGAAGCATTCGCCGATGTTCGGGCAGCTTGCTTCTTCGCACACGGTCACCAGGTTGTTGGCGCGCAGGATGTCCTTGATTTCGTAGAAGCGCGACGAGGCGGTGGCCGCCTTGACGCGGATCCAGTCGGGCTTTTTCAGGCGCTCCATCTCGGCGATCGGCACGATCTTGATCGGGATGCGCGAGGTCTTGCTGGCGCCTTTTTGCTTTTCGCTGGCGTTGTAGACGGCTGCGGCGGCGACGCCGGTATCGATTTCGGAAGTCATAGGCTCGTTGCCCTCACGGGCTGTCAGTTGGTTTGTTCGGGTCTGGCTGGACGCCCTCGGGTGCCAGCTGATCGACCAGGGCCTGGGCCAGCGCCCGCTGTACATCGTGCAGCGGCGCCTCGACGCCCATCGTGCGCATATCGACTGTGACCAGTCCGGAGTAACCGCACGGATTGATCCAGGTGAACGGGGCCAGGTCCATCGCCACGTTCAGCGATACGCCATGGTAGGTGCAACCATTGCCGCGTACTTTCAGGCCCAGCGCCGCGATCTTGGCGCCTTTGCGCGGACCGTCTGCGATATAGATGCCGGGTGCACCGGCAACGCGCTCACCGCCAAGATTATACGCCCCTAACACATCGATCACCGCCTGTTCGATTTTTTCCACAAACTGGCGCGCGTACAGCTTGCCGCCCGGCTTGTTGCGGCGCAGGTCCATTAACAGATAGATCACGACCTGGCCCGGACCATGGAAGGTCACTTCGCCCCCACGGTCGGTCTGGATCACCGGGATATCGTGCGGGGCCAGCACGTGCTCGCGGTCAGCGCCCAGGCCCAGTGTGAACACGGGAGGATGCTCGACGATCCACAGCTCGTCGCGCGACTCGGGCGTGCGCGCATCGGTGAAGGCGCGCATCGCCGCGAAGGTGGGCTCGTAGTCGGCCTGGCCGAGTTCACGAATTAGGGGGGAGGTCGCTGACATCGGGGACGAACGCCGTTACAGGACCATCTTGACCATCGGATGCGTCGACAGCGTGCGGTACACCTCGTCGAGCATTTCGCGGCTGGTGGCGCGGATGGTCACGGTCAGGCCCGTGTAGTTGCCCTTGGCCGACGGCCGGGTTTCCAGCTTGCTCTCGTCGAAGGTCGGGTCGAGCTGGGTCACCAGCGCCACGATGGTCGGGGCGAAGTCGATGTGGCTCGCGCCCATCACCTTGATCGGAAAGTCGCTCGGGTATTCGATGAGGGAATCTTTGGGGTCCATGGCTGTAATCCTGTGCAAAAGCGCATTGTAGCCAATACCGGCGGTTTCGCCCTGAGGGTGGGCTGAAAACTGCCGCTACCGGTCAGCGCTCCACGCGCGACACGCCGCGCGCGTCGGTGTTGGCGCGCTGGTCATTGTTGCGCTGCGCGGGCGCCGATGGCTGCGGGCGCGGCGCCGGTGGCGCCACCATCTGCGGCGGCGCGGCAGGCCGCTGCGGCGCGTTCAGCATCGCAGCCGGCTCGGGACGCCGGTCTGGCTGCGATTCAGGCCGCCGGTCCGGACGAGCTTCGGGCCGCGAATCTGGCCGTGAATCTGGCCGTGAATCCGGCCGCGCAAACACCGGCGCATTGGTCGACATGACCGGCTGCCGCTGAACGCGTTCGGCCTGCTCGCGCATGCGCTCGCGCCCGAACCGCTCGCGGTCGTTGCGCTCGACCTGGAACCGCATGCGGTCCATCTGGTTGCGGTTGTCGAACTCGCGCCCCATGCGTTCACGTTCGCCCTGCTCGCGCAGCGCCCGCTCCTGACCGGCCATGCGCTCGCGCGCCAGCCGCTCGCCGTTATTGCGTTCGCGCGTGAGCCGCTCTTGCTCGCCGCGTTCACGCGCCTGCTGCTCGAACTGCATGCGGTCAAGACCAGGGCGCTCCCCATTTGCGCGCTCAAGCAGGTCGCGCCGGTCGCGGTTCCAGCCGGGGCGCGCCACCAGTGGTGGTGGCGGCGCGCTGCCCGGCGTGCCCGCTACCAGCTGCTCCGGACGGTTCGGACGCGGCGCGCGCGGGACAATCACCGGACCGCGCCCGCCGAACTGGTCGCGCGGCACGACGGTCAGGCCATTGTGGCGACCTGGCTGCTGTTGCTCGCGGCGGGTGGTTTGGCGCCAGTCGTTCAGGCGGCGCAGGCGCTCGCCCGACAGGCGGTAGCCCGGCACATAGCGGTCATGCGGGCTCAGTGGATACCAGCCATGCGCCGCCAGGTTACGCGACTGGAAGCCCACATTCCAGTTGCTGCCACCGACCCAGCCGACCAGCGCCGGCGACCACACCGGGCGTCGTTCGAGGCGCCCCGGCGCCCAGGCCCAGCGATCCCGGACCTGTACCCAGCGCCCGTAGTGGAAGGGCGCGTAACCCCACGGCGCATTGTCGACCCAGGTCCAGCCCCACGGAGCGATGAAGGTCCAGCTGCCGTCGCGGTAGGGCGTCCAGTCGGCGGCCACCTGCGGGGTCCACAGGCTGCCGTAGTCCGAACTGGTGCTCCAGCTGCCGTAGCGGTCTAGTTCTTCGTAGCCGGTCATCTCGGTGCCGATATGGCGCGAGGATTGCGCCGCCACGAGGGCCTGGTCGCGCGTGAGCGACCAGTCGTCGAAGTTGTCGCGCTGCGCCTGCAGCGTGCGCACATCTTCATCGCGCACCTGGGCCGAACGGCCACCGCGCACGGTCAGGCTGGCGCCGGCGCCGTCGACCTGCGCTTCGCCATCGAGCACACTCACCAGGCTCGTATCGCGCTCACGCTCGGCGTCCACGCGCAGGCGCCCCGGCTGCGTCAGGCGCACGGTGGCTTGCGCCGTGCGCAGTTCGAATTCGGGTACGACGTCGACGTTCATCACGCGCACGCTGACGCTGCCGTAATGCAGGCGCAGGCGCAGGCTGTCGTCGTCCAGTTCGGTGACCTCGAGCGAGCTGTCGCCATCGAGCCGGATGGCGGTGGAGCCGATCCGCAGCTCGGTGCGCGCGCCGCGCGCGGTGGAGATCAGGTTGCGCGACGTGATCGGCCAGTTCAGTTGCGCCGGGGACGATTCGGCCCCGATATCGCCGCCGATGTCGACCTTGCCTTGCACCAGCGAGATACGTCCGGCCCGGCCCGGGGCCTCGGCCAGTTGCGTGTCATCCTGAAACTGGGCCTGGTCCTGTTCGAGCGCGTCGGTCTGCAGCACCGTCTGCGCGGGCACGGACGTGGAAAATGCCGCCAGTACGAACAATGCGGCGGTCGGGGCGAAACGATGGGTCATGGTGGTGCTCCGGAGGGGAACGCAGACGGAAATCTACAAACGCATTACAACGCGCGCCCGCTCACCGGGCAACGCGGCTTACAAACAGTTGCATCTGCCGGCCGACCGGCGCGTCAGCCCGGCTGGCGCTTGACGAAAAACAGCATCGAGCCGATCACCACCAGCACGCCGCCGAACACGCGGTTCTGCAGTTTCATGTGGCGCGGATCGCGCATGTAGCGCTGCATCGACGCGGCCAGCGCCGCGTAGCAATGCATGACGACCGAATCGATGACGACCATCGTCACGCCCAGAATCGCCAGTTGCGTGAGCAGCGGAGCATCTTTCGAAATGAACTGCGGCAGCACCGCGACCATGAAGATGATGCCCTTCGGGTTGGTGGTGTTGGTCAGGAAGCCCGTCAGCACGCGGCGGCCGAACGGCGGATGCGCTTCCAGGCCAACAGTCGATGCGGCGGGGCCGGGCGCAGGCGCGGCGCGCCACTGGCTCACGCCCAGGTAGATCAGGTACAGCGCGCCGACCACCTTGACGATCGTGAAGGCGACCGAGGACGCCAGCAGCAGCGAGCCGACACCGGCGCCGGCGATGATCAACACCAGCACCAGGCCCAGTTGCAGGCCCAGCACGGTGGCGCTGGCTTTCTTGAGGCCATAGGCCAGGCCGTGCGACATCGACAGCACCGCGCCGGAACCGGGCGAAATGGCGATCAGGGAACCAGCGATGACGAAGGCGATCCAGGTGGCGAAGCTCATGGTGGCAGGCAGGAAAAGGGGAACAGCGGGGAGGGTGGACGACGGGGCGTCACATGATCAACCTCGCGCGCGCGACCCGCACAGGGGCCGCGGCACAAGGCCGTGGGATGGTGCTTACTTCTTTTTGGTCGGGTTGACCGATGCCTTCAGGGTCGCGCCAGCCGAGAAACGCGGGCTCTTCGACGCCGCAATCTTGATCACTTCGCCGGTGGCAGGATTGCGGCCCTTGCGTGCAGCGCGCTTCGTCACCGAGAAGGTGCCAAAGCCGGTGATGCCGACCGTGTCGCCTTTTTTGAGGCGCTCGGTGATGATCTCGATGATCGTGTTCACGGCCACGCCAGCGGCAGCACCGGACATCTCGGTACGCTTCGCGAATTCTGCGATCAGTTCGCCTTTTTTCATAAATCCCTCCGGGGTTAAAAGAGCGGGAAGATTAGCATAAATATTGCTAAGTGTAATGCCGCGCCAGGAGGGAAATCTGCAAGGAAGCCTTATGCGACGCCGGTTTCGCCGATCGGGCCGTTCAAACGGTTGCGCAGCGCGGCGTTGATCAGGGTCTGGTATCCGGTGCCGCAACGCTCGGACAAGGTGCGAAATTCGTTGAGGACTTCGTCGTCGAGATAGATGGTGATGCGGGTCTTGCGCTTGGGAGGAAGGACACGGCGAACGGGAGCGGCGGCCTGGATCGAATCGGTGTTCATGGGATCTCCTTCGTGATGGGGGACGAGGCTGCAGCACCGCAACCTTCAGCATGGACGATACGTACAACGCATCCGGCACGCGCGGCAAAAGCGACGAGATGCAGATTGGCGGGGTTGAAACGCAAAAACCGGCGCTGAACCGTGTAGGTACTTTACGGCGCCTCGGTTACTATCATTGCAACTTAATTTTGAAGGAGCACGACCCATGGCTGGAGCAAGTTTACTGACCTTACTGGACGATATCGCCGCCGTCCTCGACGACGTTGCCGTGATGAGCAAGGTCGCCGCAAAAAAAACCGCCGGTGTCCTGGGCGACGACCTGGCGCTCAATGCGCAGCAGGTCACGGGCGTGCGCGCCGACCGCGAACTGCCCGTGGTCTGGGCGGTGGCCAAGGGCTCGTTCGTCAACAAGGCGATCCTGGTGCCGGCCGCGCTGGCCATCTCGGTGTTTCTGCCGTGGCTCATCACGCCGCTTCTGATGATCGGCGGCGCGTTCCTGTGCTTCGAGGGCGCCGAAAAGCTCGCGCATAAATTCCTGCACAGCGCCGAAGAAGATGCGCAGCACAAGGCCGCGCACGTGGCGGCAGTGGCCAATACCGAGGTCGACCTGGTCGCGCTGGAAAAGGAAAAGATCAAGGGCGCCGTGCGCACCGACTTCATCCTGTCGGCCGAGATCATCGTGATTTCGCTGGGCACGCTGGTGGGCGTCGCCTTCGGCCAGCAGGTCGCCGTGCTGGTGGCGATTGCCATCGTGATGACGATCGGCGTGTACGGCCTGGTGGCCGCCATCGTCAAGATGGATGACGCCGGTCTGCACCTGAGCAAAAGCCAGAATGGCGCCGCGCGCGGCCTGGGCAAGGGCTTGCTGGCGTTTGCGCCGCGCCTGATGAAGGTGCTGTCAGTGGTCGGTACGGCCGCCATGTTCATGGTCGGCGGCGGCATCATCGCCCACGCCATCCCTGCCGTGCACCACTTCGCGCAAAACATGGCTGCCGGCGTGGCTGACGTGCCGGCCATCGGCGGCGTGCTGGCCTTCCTGGTCCCGACCCTGGTCGACGCGCTCGTCGGCGTGCTCGTGGGCGCGATCATCGTCGCCGTGGTGACGCTGGTGCAGCGCATGCGGGGCAAGAAAGGCTGACGTGCTGGCGCAGCTACGGGCATTGATGCAACCGCCGGCCGGCATGGCGTTCGACTTCAGCCAGCCGGCCGGAGAACCGGCGCTGGCACCGGCCGGCGGCATCACCTGGCAGGTGTTCGCCAACCCGGTCGCGCTGTTTGTCGGCGGGGTGACGGCAGTGCTGCTCGAACTGGCTGAACCCTCGGTGCGCACCGGCGTCTGGGAACACAGCAGCTTCCGGCGCGACCCGGGCCTGCGCCTGCGCCGCACCGGTTTTGCCGCAATGATGACGGTGTACGGGCCCCGCTCGGCGGCCGAGCAAATGATCGCGAACGTGGTGCGTATCCACCGCCACGTGCAGGGCACCACGCCGGCCGGCGTGCCGTATCACGCAAACGATCCGCGCCTGCTCGACTGGGTCCAGGCCACGGCCACCTTCGGCTTTACCGAGGCGTATCACCGCTACGCGCGCCGTTTGTCAGCGCTGGAGAAGGATGCGGCGTTCGCGGAAGCACAGCCTGCGGCGCGCTTGTATGGTGCGACGGGTGCGCCGCGCTCGTGGAGCGAGTGGGAAGGCATGCTGGCCAGCATTGCGCCTGGCCTGGAAGGGTCGGCCATCCTGGCCGATTTCATTCAAATCATGGGTGAGGCGCCGATCCTGCCGGCGCCCCTGCGGCCGCTCCAGCGTCTGCTGGTACGCGCCGCCATCGAGATTACACCGGAGCCGGTGCGCTCATTGCCGCAACTTCGCGGCCACGGCCTGCGCCCGGGCGAGGCCACGCTGGTGCGGGCCCTGGCGCGCGGCGCCGGCTTGCTGCCACTGGGCGACACGCCACCGGCGCAGGCCACCCGGCGGCTGGCGACAGCCAGGCCGCACCACTAACACACCATTACTTCGGCGGCTGATTACGCCGCAAGAACATCGAGCCCAGCGCCATGCCGACGGCAATCGACGTGTAGACCACACCCAGGGACTTGTTCGACAGGCGTTTCTGGTACCCCGGCTGCAATGGCCGAGGCGTCAGCTTGTGGTCGGTGAAGGCGGCAAAGGCCGACGTTGCCGCTGCCGAGGCCAGGACGGCGGACGGGTTCTTCTGATCGAGCACGCCGCCCATCACACGCTCGAACACCAGCGCCCAGACAGTAGCGCTGGCATGGTGAATCAACAGACCGGGCACCGTATAGCGCAGCGAGAAGCGGTTGCGGAAGCTGGCCTTGCCACCGTTCACATAGTGACTGACAGCATTGGTTGCGGCATAGGGGCTGCCGGTTTCTTTCTTTGCGACCAGCGCCATGGCGACCGTCGAGACAATACTCGAGGCCGCACCGGAGACGAGTGCGCGCTGTATTACCGTATATTTCATACAATCCTCTTTTCGATCGCGTAAAGGGAACATCGGATGCGGATTTTGCTGACGGGTGCAAGCGGGTTTGTTGGGCAACACTTGTTGCAAGCGTTGCTGACCGAAGGCCACCACGTCGTCTGTGCGGTGCGTCATCCCGAAACGAGCGACGACCCGCGCCTCAGCTATATCCATGCTGATTTCACCAACGATAACAATAAATCAACCTGGCTGTCGCGCCTCTCGGGAATCGACGCCGTGATCAACACGGTCGGCATTTTTCGCGAGAGCGGCCGCCAGACATTTGTCCGCCTGCACAAGGAAACGCCGCGCGCCCTGTTTGCCGCCTGCGCCGAATCGCACGACGTGCAAATGGTGATCCAGCTGTCCGCGCTGGGGGCCGACCGCGAGGGTACGACGCCGTATCACGTGTCCAAGCGCGAGGCCGACGACTACCTCGCGTCGCTGCCGCTGCGTTCCTACATCGTCCAGCCGTCGCTCGTGTATGGCCGCGACGGTGCCAGTGCGCGCGCCATGCGCACGCTGGCCAGCATGCCGTTCACGCTGCGCTTCGGCGACAAGCCGCAGCTGGTGCAGCCGATCCACATCGATGATCTGGTAGCGGCCATCATCGGCCTGTTCAAGCATCGGCTGCCAATGGCGCCGGATGGCGGCGCGACGATGCGCGTGCCGCTGGTAGGGCCGCAGGCGATGCCCTTCACCGAATACCTGGCCACGCTGCGCCGCGCCATGGCGATGGGCCGCCAGCCGGTGCTGCACTTGCCCGGGCGCGTGGCCCGCCTGGCCGCCGGCTTCGCCGGGCTGCTGCCAGGCTCGCTGCTGGATCGCGACGCATTGAAGATGCTCGATCACGACAACAGCGCCGACGCGACGCTCACGGCCAACCTGATCGGCCATCCGCCACGGCCCGTCAGTGCTTTCATCCAGGATGCCGAGTGCGAGCGTGCGCGCGCCAAGCTTGGCTGGCTGCTGCCGGTCCTGCGCTACGCCATTGCCGCAGTCTGGATCATCACGGCGATCGTCTCGCTCGGCCTGTTCCCGATCGAGGACAGCCTGGCGCTGCTGGCGCAGGCGGGCGTGCCGCCGGAGCTGCAGCTGCCCGCGCTGTATGGCGCGGCGGGGCTTGATCTGCTGCTGGGACTGGGCACGCTGTTCCTGCCGCGGCGGCGCTGGCTGTGGGTGACGCAACTGGGCCTGATCGGCGTGTACAGCGTCGTGATTGCGTCGATGCTGCCGCAATTCCTGATCCATCCGTTCGGGCCTCTGATCAAGAACCTGCCGCTGCTGGCGGCCATCTGGCTGCTTTATCACCTCGAGGAAAAATGATGGATTACCTGGTGCTCAAATGGCTGCACATCGTCTCGTCGACGCTGCTGTTTGGCACCGGGATCGGGTCGGCCTGGTACATGCTGTTTGCAAACGTGAGCCGCGACGTGCGCGCCATTGCGGTGGTCTCGAAATACGTGGTCATCGCCGACTGGCTGTTCACCGCCACCACGGCCGTGCTACAGCCACTGACCGGCTTCTACATGATCCACCTGGCCGGCTATCCGCTGCACAGCAAGTGGATCATGTGGTCGATCATGCTGTATGTGCTGGCCGGCGCCTGCTGGCTGCCGGTGGTCTGGCTGCAAATCCGGATGCGCGATCTGGCGTGCGCCGCAGCGCGCGACGACACGCCGTTGCCGGCGCTGTACTGGCGCTATTTCAGGATCTGGGTGACGCTGGGCGTGCCGGCGTTTGCGGCGTTCATCGTCATTTTCTGGTTGATGGTGGCCAAGCCGGTGTAGCGGGATAGAATCTGGATTTTCCCATTCAGATGACGCTTCCAGAACCTACCCGCCTCGCATGGCTTCGAGAGTACTCAAGGAACAATCCGCTGCTGTCGCTGTGGGCGCTGATGCTGTTTTGCGGTGGCTCGGTTCTGCTGTCGTACCACGCGGGTCTGGCCTATTTGCCCGACTTTAATCTGGTTGAACTTGCGGGGCTGATGGCCAGCGTCACGCTGATCGGCCTGATGCTCATCGTGCTGTTCTTGTCATCGTGCTTCTTGCCGGGACTGACACTGCGCTGGATTGAACATCGGTGGCCGCTGGTGCCGTACAGGCGTTATTTCGACGGGCGCGAACTGGTGTTCGTTTGGCTTGCCGGCCCACTCGCCTGGGCAGCGTACCTGTGGCTTCCAGAGCTTATTCCATCTATCCGGGCAAGCCAGTTCACCTCTCCTCTTTTCTTTGCCGTACTGATTCTTGGCGTGATTGCTGCCGCGTTCTGGCCACCACGTTCCGGCTCTGCCGCTTTCAAAATCAAACACTGGAAACACCGGCTCGCTTCACGACATGCGGTCGCGTTTTCCATTTGGATTTGCTTGTTTGTGTTCCCGATGAGCGCCGCGCTGACAGTGGCATCAGCGGGCGATGCCAGCCACGAAATCCCCGTAGCGATCTGGGTAGTACTTATGCTCACCGTGTTCAATGGCGTTGCCTACACCTCGTCGTTGAGCGAAATTCGCACAACGATCGGGGTGGACGGACTTGTCGCAGCGGTCGTGATGGTCTTCGCATTGGGCATCGCCGTCGTGTTTCCCCAGCAGGTCATGCAATCTCTGGCACTGGGGCACAGGCATGCTGCCACGTTAACTATCAGTGGCAAGAACTGCCATGCCCTGGCGCGATTCGGCGTGCAGTGCACACGGGACGACAGCAAGGATGGCGCGATCGAGCTGGAAAATATCAACGTTCTGTCGCGCGTGGGCACGACAGTCCTTCTCGAGTTGCTGGTGCAACCAGCGAGCAGCAATGCCGCTGCCACACTACCTGTGCCGGCAAGGACTGGCGCCCTGACGCTGTCCCCGGACCGGCGTCGCGTGCATTGTCCAGCGTCGTCCGGTGGCGGCGCAGCGTGTACTGCATGCGATCCGCGTCTTCTGCAGCGGGCTGGCGCCGACAAAGCCGAACCAGGCGGCTATCGTGATCAACTCATCTGCGTCCAGATCACTGTACCCAAGGAGGACATCCTGAATATCGCATTCGGCAACCAGCGCCATTACAGCGGCTACAGCACCTTCACGTTGCCAGCCCAGGCCGAAACTAAGCAAACGGCCCCCTGACAGGCGTTGCGTAAAATAGCTGCATCTCGAACAACCATCGAAGGGAGCACCCATGCGGGCATACCAAATTCTTCACGGCGCCAACATCGACGGCTTGCACGCCATCGAGTATCCGGTGCGCGACCTTGGCCTGGGCGAAGTGCGCATTCGCGTGCACGCCGTTGCGCTCAACTACCGCGACCTGATGATCGCATCCGGGAACTACCTGGTCTCGGTCGACGATCCGATCATCCCGTGCTCGGACGGCGCCGGCGAAGTGCTGGCCGTCGGGCCGGGCGTCATGCGCGTGCAGGTGGGCGACCGTGTGGCCGGTTCGTTCTTTCCGTTCTGGCACGAAGGCGCACCGACGCCCGCGAAGATTCGCAATGGCCTGGGCGGCGACATCGACGGCATGCTGGCCGAAGAAGTCGTGCTGCACGAGGATGCGCTGGCGCTTGTCCCGGCCGGCCTGAGCTTCATCGAAGCGGCCACGATGCCCTGCGCGGCGGTCACTGCGTGGAATGCCATCTTCGTCTCGAGCAATCACATCAAGCCTGGCGATACCGTGCTGCTGCTGGGGACGGGCGGCGTGTCGATCCTGGGCCTGCAACTGGCGCGCGCCGCCGGCCTGCGCACGATCGTGACGTCGTCGAGCGACGAGAAACTGGCGCGCGCACGCGAACTGGGCGCACATCATACGATCAACTACAACACCATTCCCGAGTGGCAGGACGAAGTGCTGCACCTGACCCATGGCGTGGGTGCGCAGGTGGTGCTGGAGGTGGGCGGCCAGGGCACGGTGAACCGGTCAGTGGCGGCGGTGGCAATGGGCGGCACGGTGGCCATCATTGGCGGCGTGAGCGGCTTTGGCGGTGAAGTCAATCCGGCGACGCTGCTGGCCAGCGCCAAGCGCCTGGTGGGCGTGCACGTGGGCAGCCGCGCGATGCTGGAGGACGTAATGCGCTTTGTCGACGCCAGCGGCGTCAAGCCGGTGATCGATCGCGTGTTCACGTTCGACCAGGCGCAGGACGCGTACCGCTATCTGGCGTCCGGTGCGCACGTCGGCAAGGTCGTGATCGACGTGACCAAAGCCGCGTAATCAGCGGCGCAGGCGTGGCACGAGCTCGATTTCAAACAGCTTGGGCCACAGCTTGCCGGTGACGAACAGGCGCTTGCCTTTTTCGTCCCAGGCGATGCCGTTCAGGACGGCGTCGACGGATGTGGTGCCGCGCGCCTCGGGTGGCAACAGGCCGGTCAGGTCGATCAGGCCGAGGACCTTGCCGCTGTCGGGATCGATGCGCAGGATGAGGTCTGTCCCCCAGACATTCGAATACAGCTCGCCGTTCACGAATTCGAGCTCGTTCAGGCGCGGCACCGGCTGGCCCTCGGCCGTGACCTGGATGCGGCGCAGCTCTTTCATCGTCTTGGGATCGAGGATGCGGATCGCGGCGCTGCCATCGCTCATGTATAGCTGCTTCGCATCGCCCGCCAGGCCCCAGCCTTCGCCCTCGTACTTGAATTGCTGTTTGAGCTTGAAGGTCTTGAGGTCGAACACGTAGCCGACCTGGGACTGCCAGGTCAGGCCAACGAGGGTATTGCCGACTGCGGTGGAACCTTCGCCGAACACGTTGGCCGGCAAAGCGGCCTTCTGCACCACCTTGCCCGTCTTGATGTCGACCTTGCGGATCGTCGAGTGGCCGATCTGGCCCGTGCTTTCGTACAGGTAGCCGTCGCGGTAGGACAGGCCCTGCGTGAACGCTTGCGGATCGTGGGGGTAGGTGTTCTTGACAACAAAGCCGTAGACCGGCGGCGCAGCCTGGGCGCTGCTGGCGACGACGAGGGCGGCAATGGCAAAGGTGGTGAGCTGTTTCAGCATGGCGGGTCGGGAGGAAAGCGGCAGGAGACTGTAGCACGAAGCCCGGCCAGCTGTTCGGCAGGCTTGCTACATATAGGCCAGCAGCCGCCCGCAGGCGATGACGGCGACCCAGAGCAGCAGCGACAGGGCCGCATGCAATCGGGCGCGCAGCGGCGCTTTGGCGGGCCAGCGTGTGACCGCGCGCCAGGGTCCGACGTGAAACGCCAGCGCATTGCCGCCCGCCGCACCGATCAGCGCCAGCTTGAGCAGGAAGGCCCGGTTATCCAGCAGCTCGGGCTGGGTCGCGAACAGCAGCACGCCACTGGGCACGATCAGCAGCAACGCGGCCCACGACCAGGGCAGGAGGTGGCGCGCCAGCGCCTGCACGGGCAGCGCCTCAGCCGGCCGCCCAGGCCCGACGCCGAGCAGGCGCAGGTCGAACATGGCCACCGCGCCGACCAGCACCGTGAAGCCCACGATGTGGATGATCTCGACGACCGGGTACAACCAGGCGCCATCGCGCAGGGCGTGCGCCGGCGAGGTCGATGCGAGCCACGCCGCCGCCGCATACGCGGCGCTCAGCGCAGCTCCGTGACCTTGTCGCCCACCGTGATGCGTTCGGCGCGCAGTTCGGCGGGCTTGGTGCGGTTGGGATAACCGACGACGGTGACGATGCCGCCGACGGCCAGCATGTCCCTGGCCAGGCCACGGTTTTCCATCCGGCTGGGTGGCGCCAGTACGACGAGCCAGGTTTTGTCCGGGGTCTTGAGGCGGACGTAGCCGTGAGGCTGGCGGTAACCCGATTCCTCGATGGTTCCGGTCAGCTGCTGCGGGCGGGTGGCATCGTACTCGCTCCAGCCGTGGTGGGCGGCGGCGCTGGCGGACATGGCAAGCAGCAGGGCGGCCAAAGCAGGTGTGCGTTTCATGGGCGACTCCGGTGAAGGTGACTCGACGAATGCAGCGCCAGCATATGCCTGTGACGGGGATTCGGGCGCACGGTTTCTGCGCTCGTTTTCTGCGCACGTTTCCTGGTACGGGCACGTGTACGATGTGCTGTCATCAACGCATCAGGAGTGGATCATGCTGATATGCCGCGCGGCCACCGCAGCCGATCTTGCGGCCTTGTGGCCGCTGCGCACACGGGCCGTGCGGGCCAGTTGCGGGGCGCACTATCCGGCGACCGTGATCGAGACCTGGTGCGCGAGCGCGCCGCCGGCGTCATTGGCGGCGCTGGTGAATCTGGGGAGCGCCGTGGTGGCGGAAGAAGACAGCGCGCTGGCAGGCTTCGCGGTGCTCGACGTGGCCAGCGGCGAAGTCGATGCGGTGTTTGTCGAACCAAGGCATCAGGGACGAGGGATCGCGCTGGACTTGCTGCGTTGGCTGGAAGTGCTGGCGCAGGAACGCGGCTTGCAACGCCTGTTCCTGTCGGCGTCGCTCAATGCGGTGGCGTTCTATGAGCGCGCCGGATTCATGCGGGTGCGCGACGAGGTGTACGCGCATCGCAGCGGGATCGGCATCGCGTCCGTGTTCATGGAAAAGATGCTGTCACCCGCTTGCGATGGCGGGGCACCGCTCAAATGAATCGCGCCCCCTTTTCTTCAAAAGGATGCGGCAGCCAGTCCGGCACCATCAGATCATGCAGGATGCGTGGACCTCGCCAGAGCGCGGTCTTACACTGTGCTGCTGATTACTGCCATCAAGGATACGGATGCGGAATTTTTTAAAGGTTCTGGGCGTCGCCGTTGCTGCGACTTTGCCATGGGTCCCGGCGCAGGCGGCCTGCGAGGACTACACAAAGGAACTGCGCACGATGGTCAGCGTCGACCAGGCCCTGCGCTCCCGGCTCGATTTCAGCGAGATCAACACCCCGGCCCAGCAAAAAATCGGGGCGCACATGGGCGTGATCGACCGTGCCAACACGGCGCGTCTGAAAGTCCTGTTTGCACAGTGCGGTTTTCCTGACACCGAAAAGCACGGCGAGCGCGCCGAGCGCGATGCCTGGCTGCTGGTGCAGCACGCCGATCACGACAGGGCATTCCAGAAGCAGACGTTGGCCTTGCTCGAGAAGATTGCCGCAGAGCGGGGCGAACCGATAGGGCGCAACTTTGCCTATCTGTCCGACCGTGTCGCGGTGGCCGAGCGCAGGCCGCAGCTGTATGGCACCCAGCTGATGTCGCTGCCGGAGAAGCCGTGCAATCTAGAGTTCGATCGGCTGGACGATCGCGAGAAAGTCGAAGCGCGCCGCGCCGCCCTGAATATGCCCCCACTCGATATCTACAAAGAGATGGTCATCAAAAACGCAAACTGTCAGGGGGATGTGCCGGAGACCAGGCCAGCGTCGCCACCACCACCGTGATTGGTGCACAGGCCGCAGCGCACGCAGGGGCGACGCAAGACAAAAAAAGGCCCACCGAAGTGGGCCAGTCTTACGCTCGCATCAATCGATGAAAGTGAACGTCGCTTCCTGCGTCAGGCGCGACTTCGGCAAGCCCGCATTGAAGTCGGCTGGCGACGAGTAACCGAAGCTCACTAGCACCAGGCTGGTCAAGCCCTTCTCGTTCAGGCCGAATTCGGCATCGAGGATCTTCTGGTCGAAGCCTTCCATCGGCGTGGCATCGATCTCCAGCGTGGCTGCGCCGACCAGCGCGGTGCCCAGCGCCAGGTAGACCTGCTTCTCGAGCCACTGGGCTACATCCTTGGTGCCGTAGCGATGCTGGTTGACGTAGCCACGGCGGGTGGCGTCCTGGCCGGCGCGCGCCTGCGCGTCGCGGAAGCGCCCGTCGCGTTCTTCCTGCTCCAGCACTGCGTCCAGGTGCGCTTCGTCCATATCGACGCGGGAGCACAGCACGATCACGTGCGACGCATCGTTGACCTTGGCGGCGTTGTAACCATAGCTGCCCTGGGTGGCCTTGGCGATGCGCGCGCGGCCTTCGGGCGTGTTGGCGACGATGAAGTGCCATGGCTGCGAATTGACCGACGACGCGCTGTTGCGCAGCAGGCCATACACCTGCTGCATCACGTCTTCGGGGATGCGGCGCCCGGTATCGTAGGCTTTGGCGGTATGGCGTTTCTTGGCGGCTGACAGAATGTTCATGGTGGTCCTTTCGCGTTCACGGGTGTTCGTGGGATTTTCAACCCCACGATGGTAAGCGATTCCCGCGTCAGAAGTTTTCGAGGACGATTTTTCCAATGGCCTTGCCGCTTTCGATCAGCGCATGCGCGCGGCGCAGGTTGTCGGCGGTGATCGGGCCGAAGTGCTCGCCCAGGGTCGTCGTCAGGCGGCCATCATCGACCATGTCGGCCACGCGGTTCAGCAGCTCGTGCTGGCGCACCATGTCGGGTGTCCCGAACAGCGAGCGCGTAAACATCAGCTCCCAGTGCAGCGAGATCGACTTGCGCTTGAGCGGCACCGCGTCGAGGGTGGCCGGGTCGTCGATCAGCGCCAGCTGGCCCTGCGGCGCGAGGGCCTCGATGATGTCGGCGTAGTGATGATCGGTGTGGGTCAGGCTGATGACGATGTCGACCTGGTCGAAGCCCAGTTCGGCCAGCTGCGGCTGCATCGGGCGCGTGTGGTCGACAGTATGGTGCGCGCCCAGTCTGGTCACCCACTCGCGCGTGGCATCGCGCGATGCGCTGCCGATAACGGTCAGTTCGGTGAGCTGGCGCGCGAGCTGAACCAGGATCGAGCCAACACCACCGGCCGCGCCGATGACCAGCAGCGATTTGCCGGCCCCGCCGCCTTCAGGCACGCGCAGGCGGTCGAACAGCAGCTCCCAGGCCGTGATCGACGTCAGGGGCAGGGCAGCCGCTTCGGCAAAGCCAAGCGTACGCGGCTTCTTGCCAACGATGCGCTCATCGACCGCCTGGAACTGGCTGTTGGAGCCGGGGCGAATGAGCGATCCGGCATAAAACACTTCATCGCCGGGCGCGAACAGCGTGACGCTGTCGCCAACCGACTGTACGACACCACTGGCATCCCACCCGAGCACACGCGGTTCAGTCACCGCCACGCCAAGGCGAATCTTGGTATCGACCGGATTGACCGACACCGCGCGCACCTCGACCACCACATCATGCGGCCCCGCCACCGGCATCGCCAGTTCCATCTCGACAAGCGCCTTCGGATCATCGATCGGCAGCCCATTCTGCGTATAAACAATTGCTTTCATTTCTTCTCCTAAAAAAAACAATGAGGGTCAGAGTCGAATTCTTTGACAACTTCAGTTAATCAATTTCTTATTAATTCGACTCTGACCCTAATTGATTTGCAAGACATAAAGCCGAGCTCAAGATTGAAGCCAGATCGAACGAAAATTGGATCAATTGCTCATTAATTCCACTCTGACCCTAATTGTTTAATGGGGTAATGCGGCATAAAACTATGCCTGTAAGATACTAATTTAAATCAGGAAATTAAATCATCCCTGAACGCATAAATTCAAAGAAAAACAATTAGGGTCAGAGTCGAATTGTTTGTCAATTTTTAAAAATAAATTGAAAATTAATTCGACTCTGACCCTAATTAAAGCTGGCATACATTCAAGTGATTCAATACTGTTGACGATGCAACATTTACTGGCTTGATGCCGGGCTATTGCTCATTAATTCTACACTGACCCTCATTGTTAGGGGGTGGTGCGTTTGACGATGGTGCCGTTCTGGATGACGACGGCGGGGGCTTCCAGCAGGCGGATGTTTGACGTTGGGTCGCCTTCGACGGCGACGAGGTCGGCGTAGCGGCCGGGTTCGATGATGCCTACGTCCTTGCGTGCCAGTGCTTCGGCGGCGTTGATGGTGGCGCTCTGGATTGCTTGCAGTGGCGTCATGCCGTACTGGACCATGACGGCGAACTGCTTGCCGTTGCCGCCGTGCGGGTGGACGCCGGCGTCGGTGCCGAACACCATTTTCACGCCGGCTGCGTGCGCGCGCTTGAAGTTCTGGCGCTGCAGTTCTGTCACTTCGCGGTCCTTGCGCAGATTGTCTTCCAGCACGCCGTTTTTCTTGCCCTCGAGCGCCGTGTAGCTGCCGTTGTAGATGTCCATCGACAGCCATGCGCCGTGCTTCTTGGCCAGGGCGATGCCTTCGTCGTCGATCAGGCTGGCGTGTTCGATGGTATTCACACCGGCGCGGATGGCGTCCTTGATTCCGGCGGCGCCGTGCGCATGCGCGGCAACCTGCAGGCCCCACTGGTGCGCTTCCTCGACGGCCGCGCGCAGTTCGGCGAGGTTCATCTGCTGCTGGCCTGGCTCGGTATTGCGCGAGAAGACGCCGCCCGTGGCGCACACCTTGATGACCTGGGCGCCGTATTTGCGCAGCGAGCGCACCGACTTGCGCACTTCGTCCGGACCGTCGGCGTTGTACGGGCCTTTCTGGTCCATCGATGGCGGGAAGTAGGTGCTGTCGCAGTGGCTGCCGGTGGGGCCGAACGACCAGGCGGCGGGGATGATGCGCGGGCCGCGCACCTTGCCGGCGTCGATCGCCTGGCCCAGGCCGACGTCGTTCCAGTCGGCCGAGCCGAGATTGCGCACCGTGGTAAAGCCCGCGTCGAGCGTCTTGCCCGCATGGACCACGGCCAGCGCCGACCAGAAGCGGTCGTTGTATTCGAGGTTGCTGTAGCCGCCGTAGGTAGGATCAGAATCGAGGTGGACGTGCATGTCGATCAGGCCGGGCAACAGCGTCATGCCGGGCAGGTCGATGCGCGTGGGGGCCTCGCCACCAGCTGCCACACTGCCTGCGCCGCCAGCAGCGCCAGCGCCAGCGCCACCCGCACGCCCGATGCTGACGACTTTGCCATCGCGCACCAGGATCTCGGGCTTGTCGATCATGCGCCCGGTTTTCACGTCCAGCAGCCGCTCGGCGCTGATGATGACGTCGGCGGCGTGCACGCCGGACCAGCCCACGGTGGCCATGCACAGGGCCATCAGATTCAGTGCCAAACGGTTCTTGCGGTTCAAGCGAGCTCCTCGAAAATTGGATGGACAAAATGCAACTTTACACCGCCATGCACCGTGTCCATTCACTTTTTTTGCAGCCTCACGCATCGACCACGAGCAGCACCGCCAGCACCAGCATCACGGCGCCCGTCAGTGCTTCGATCACGCGCCACACGCTAGGGCGCGCCAGCGTCGACGCAAAGCGCCGCGCTCCCAGTCCAATCGCCGAAAACCACAGCGCGGATGCCGTGATCGCCCCCAACGCAAACGAACTGCGCTCGCTCGCGGCCAGGCTACTGCCGACCGCCCCCAGCAACACCACGGTGTCCAGATACACGTGCGGATTGAGCAGCGACAGCGCCAGCACGGTCACCAGCGCCGCGCCCAGCGTCTGCGCCTGCGCTGCCGGGTCGCCGGACAAGGTCGCGCCGCCACGCCAGCTGCTTGACCAGCAGCGCAAGCCATACCAGACCAGGAACGCGGCGCCGCCATAGCGCGCCAGCGGCATCAGGATCGGCGACGACTCGATCAGCGCGCCCAGGCCACTGGTGCCCGCCGCAATCAGGATCGCATCGACGACGATGCAGGTCGCGACGGTCGGCAGCACGTGCCGCCCCCGCACTGCGGTTCGCAGCACGTGCGCGTTCTGGGCGCCGATGCCCATGATCAGGCCAGCGCCCAGGCCCAGCCCCTGAAGATAAATCTGTTGCGAGAACATGGTGGCCTTTCGTGCGAAAGGAACCACTATTCCAGCCCGCAGCAATCACTTCAATTATATTCATGATTATTCAGGCCACGTAAGAAACGCTTATCATGAAACTCGATCCCCGCCGCAGCGCCGCCTTCCTCGCCGCCATCGACGCCGGCAGCCTGGAAGCGGCCGCCGCCCAGCTCAGGATCACACCGTCGGCCGTCTCGCAGCGCATCTCGGCGCTGGAGCAGGACATGGGCACGCCGCTGCTGGTGCGCAGCCGGCCCTGCCGCCCGACCGCGCCCGGCGCGCGGCTGCTGCAATACCTGCGCCGCTCCACGCTGCTCGAATCGGAGTTCCTGGCCGAGATGGCGGGCGATCCGGGTCCGGCGCGCGTGACGCTCGCGGTCAACAACGACACGCTGGCGACCTGGCTGCTGCCGGTGCTGGCGCCGATCCTGATCGACGAACAGCTGCTGGTCGAATTCATCCTCGACAACCAGGGCCACACGTTTTCGCTGCTGGAAGGCGGCCACGCGGTGGCCTGCATCTCGGGCGAGCCGGAACCGATGCGCGGCTGCAGCGCGAGCCTGCTCGGCGTGATGCGCTACCGGCTGGTGGCCTCGCCTGCGTTCGCGCGGCGCTGGTTCCCGGACGGGATCACGCGCGCCACCGCGCAGGTCGCGCCGCTGATGGTCTTCGATCGCAAGGATGCGATGCAGTCGTCGTTCCTGCTCACGCAATTCGGTCTGCCCGAAGGCGCGTATCCGTTTCACTACGTGCCGGCCAGCGATCCGTTCGCGGAAAGCGTGCGCCTCGGACTGGGCTACGGCATGCTGCCGCACGAGCAGTGTGCGGCGCTGCTGCAGAGCGGCGACCTGGTCGACCTGTCGCCCGCCATCGCGCACGACGTGCCGCTGTACTGGCACGCGTGGCGCATCCAGCCCCCGCGGCTCGAACGCATGGGCACGGCGCTGCTCAAGGCCGCCAGCAAGGCGCTGCTGCCGCTTGCGCCGCCTTGAACAGCGTCGTAACGAAAAAAAGGCCGGCTGCGCAAGCAGCCGGCCCTTCAGGTCAGGCAACGATCAGATCAGGCGATCACGAACCGATACGGCCACCGTCGTTCTTGGTGATGACCAGCGTTGCCGAACGCGGACGCTTGCCCGCGCCGTAGCCGGCGTTGGCTGGCCACTGGCTCGTGTACTTGGTCGGGTCGCCCAGATTGGCAGCGGCCGTGGTCTCGCCCGGGTGCTGGATGTTGACGAACAGCGCCTTGCCGTCCGGCGTTTCGGCGATGCCGGTCAGTTCGCAGCCTTTCGGGCCCACCAGGAAGCGCTTGAGCGTGTCCGCCGTGGCGGCCTTGCCGACGTAGGTGTCGACGTTCAGGATCGAACCGTCGGCCTTCACGTTCGGCACGGTGACCTTCTTGCCGTCGCCGACCGTGCCTGGCCGGCCGGCCAGCATCATGCAGTTGGTGACGTCGGTGTAGGCGCCATCGTCGGTCTGGAACCAGCAGATGCCGGTCGAGGCGGTGAAGGACATACCGTCCGGGCTCGAGAAGTCCTGGTCCGCGGAGAGGCCCGACAGGTTGATCGTGCCTGCAGCGGCAGCCGCTTCGGCGCCGAACAGGTACACGTCCCAGCTGAAGGTGGTGGCGGTCGAACCGGCCGCGTCTTCCTTCATGCGGATGATGTGGCCGTTCGGGTTGCCCGGCTGGGCGGTGGTGCCCTTCATGTCGGTGTAGGCGCGCGGATTGGCAGCGTCCAGACCCATCTGGCTCGAGCCGCTTGGTTCGGCGCGGCGGTTGCTGTTGTTGGTCAGCGTGTAGTAGATCTCGCCGTTGGCCGGATTGACCGAGCACCATTCAGGGCGGTCCATCTTGGTCGCGCCGACGGCATCGGCCGCCAGACGGGCGTTGACGAACACATCGGCCTGGTCGGCGAACTTGTAGGCGGCGTAGCCGGCAATCGCGGCGTTGGCGATGTTCAGTTCAATCCAGCTGCCCTTGCCGTCGGCATTGAACTTGGCCACATACAGCTTGCCGCTGTCGAGGTATTTGTCGCCAGTGGCGATACGGTCGGCAGCGATGGCGTCGGCCGGATTCCACGGTGCGTCCGTGACGAACTTGTAGATGTACTCGCCGCGCGAATCGTCACCCATGTAGATGGCCAGCGGCGCGCCGGCCAGCAGGCGGCCGAAGGCAGCGCTTTCGTGAGCGAAGCGGCCCAGCGCGGTACGCTTTTTCAGGGGGCGGGTCTTGTCGTAGGCATCCATCTCGACGATGTAGCCTTCGCCGTTGAGTTCATTGCGGTAGTCATCGCTGCCGTCGACCGACGTGCCCTTCTTGCTGATGTTCCAGCGTGCGTACTTGTCGTCCGTGCCGCCGGTCTCCCAGCCGTGACGCGAGGCCGCGCCCTGTGCCACGCCGTAGCGATTGAGCGATGCGACGCTCTTGTCGCCGCGCGCCGCGTTGTCGGTGGCCGAGCGGGTGAAGTAGCCGGCCCAGTTTTCTTCGCCCGACAGATAGGTGTTCCACGGGGTGCGGCCGGTGCCGCAGTTGTTGAGCGTGCCGCGGAACTTGGTGCCGTCCGGCGAGTACTTGGTCTTGACCAGCGCATTGCCGCGCACCGGGCCCGAAATCTGGACGTCGGTCTGCTGGTGCACGCGGCGGTTGAAGTTCGAACCCTGCAGGTATTCCCACTTGCCGTTGCTGGTGCGCACTTCAACGATGGACAGGCCATGCAGCGCCATCTCCTTGTCGACTTCCAGCGCAGGGCGTGGCAGCGTGTTGGTACCGCCATTGGCGTGCACGAAGAACGAGGCCAAGCCTTCGTTGGTGGTCGCTTCGTGGTTCATGGCCAGCAGGCCGCGCGTGACGCCGGTGGTCGAGACAGCGCCGTCGGCGGACAGCGAGAAGAATTCCATGCCGTCGTGGTGGTCGCCCGCGCGGTTCTCGAAATCGGTATCGGTGCCGTCGTTCTTGTAGGCGGCAGTGCCGGCCGCGAGCGGGTCGCCCAGCGCGTAGATCACGCTGGCGGTATAACCGGCCGGGACCACGACGCTATCGGCCAGGCTCTTGCCGACGGCGGTAAAGCCCAGCAGCTTTTCAACCGGCGCCGGCGGGGTCGTGACCACTGGCGGGGCCGCGGTGACAGGATCATCATCCGAACCGCCGCACGCGGTCAGGCCGAAGGTGCTCAACAGCGCGGTGGCGGCCGTGGCGGCGCCACCGCGCAGCATGTTGCGGCGGCTCAGACGGGCGTTCATGACAGTGCTGAATTGCTCGTTCGACGAAGTATTCAGGTCGATATCGTCATGGTCGACGCCATGGCGGGCGAGATCGGTCGGCTTGTTCACGGGATGGATCCTGTATTTGTTGTGTGGATAAGGGAAAGCCCGTGAATAGTAGTAAGGCAAGATGACGGCGGCATGACAGTTTGGTCACAGTTTGATGACATGAGAGGCAATACGCCCCGGGCTGGATGCATGGCGCATACATAAACACTGCAAGGTCACGCCGATCTGGGTAGAATTTCCTGTTGAAATTGTTTTAACGTTCTCCATCTGGAGGCATAGCCGGAAGGTCATACATGCAGGAACCCCGCGACACCATGCCGGCACAGGACGCCGTCACCTTCGGCTGGGCATTGTTCGAAGCCATCCCCGACTGCGTGAAGCTGCTCGACATCGATGGCGCCATCCTCGCGATGAACTGCAATGGCCGCAGCGTGATGGAGATCGACGATATCGCCGCGCTGCGTGGCCAGCCCTGGATCGCGTTCTGGCCGGCCGAATCCCACGCCGCCGTGCGCACGGCCCTCGAGACAGCGCGCGCCGGTGGTACGGGCCAGCTCGTTGCCGCTTGTCCCACTGCCAAAGGCACGCCCAAGTGGTGGGACGTGGTGATCACCCGCACCGCCAGCAGCGATGGCCTGGGCGGCCACCTGCTCGTGATCTCGCGCGACATCACGCAGCAGCGCAACGCCAGCGAAGAGCGCGAACGGCTGCTGCACCAGCTGCAGGCTGCGAACATCGAAAGCGAGCGGGTGGTGGGGCAGCTGCGCGCCAGCGAAGAACGCTACCGCACCCTGTTCGACTCGGTCGACGAAGGCTTCTGCATCTTCGAGATGCTGTTCGACGAGGCGAACCGGCCCATCGACTACCGCTTCCTGGAAATGAACCCGACCTTCGAAGCGCACACCGGCCTGAAAAATGCCGTGGGCCGCACCGCGCGCGAAATGCTGCCGGGGCTCGACGACTTCTGGTTCGACACCTATGGGCGCGTGGCGCTCACGGGCGAACCGGTGCGCTTCGAGAACGAAGCACCGGCCATGAACCGCTGGTTCGACGTCTATGCGACCCGCATTGGCGGCGTGGACAGCCGCAAGGTGGGACTCCTGTTCAACGACATCTCGGTGCGCAAGCAGTCGGAATCGACGCTGCGCCGGCTGGCCGACGACCTGGCCGAGGCCGACCGCCGCAAGACGGAATTTCTGGCCACGCTGGCGCACGAGCTGCGCAACCCGCTGGCACCGATCAGGAATGGCCTGTCGGTGATGCGTCTGAGCGGCGACAATCCGGCGGCCATGGCCAAGGTGCGCGACATGATGGAGCGCCAGGTCGGGCACATGGTGCACCTGATCGATGACCTGCTCGACATCGCCCGCATCAGCGGCGGCAAGCTGGAACTCAAGTGCCAGCGCACCGACCTGGCATCCATCCTGGCCAGCGCGGTCGAAACGAGCATGCCGCTGATCGACGCAGGCGGGCACGCACTGACGGTCGACGTGCTTGAGGCGGCGCTACCGGTCGACGCCGACGCCACCCGCATTGCGCAGGTGGTCGCCAACCTGCTCAATAACGCGGCCAAGTACACGCCGCCAGGCGGGCAGATCGCCCTGTCGGCGCGGCGCGATGGCCTTGACGCCGTGATCACGGTGCGTGACAGCGGCGTGGGCATCGCCGCGGATGCGCTGGCCGGCGTGTTCGAGATGTTCAGCCAGATCGGCCGCACGGTCGACCGCTCGCAGGGTGGGCTGGGCATCGGCCTGTCGCTGGTACGGCGCCTGGTGGAGATGCATGGCGGCTCGGTCGCCGCCAGCAGCGCCGGCACCAATGCCGGCAGCCTGTTTACCGTGCGCCTGCCATTGGCCGCCGAAGCAGAGCAGGCCAGGGCGGTGCCAGGCGAGCCTGCGCCGGCGCTTGACAACGCGGCCGGCGGCCTGAAGGTGCTGGTGGTGGACGACAATGTCGATGCGGCCGTGACGCTGTCGATGATCCTGGAGATCTCGGGCTACACGGCGCGCGTGGCGCACGACGGCTACGAGGCGCTGGCCGTCGCGCAGGCGTTCGGACCGCGCGTGGCGTTCCTGGACATCGGCATGCCGGGCATGAGCGGCTACGAGACAGCGCGCGCGATTCGCGCCACGCCGGGTCTGGAAGACATCGTGCTGGTGGCGCTGACCGGCTGGGGCGCCGAGAGCGATCGCCAGCGCTCGAACGAGGCGGGCTTCGACCACCACCTGACCAAACCGGTGCAGCTCGACGTGGTCGAGGCGCTGCTGGCGGGTCTGTGACACCGGCGCCCCGCCGGGCCAGTCAGTTGCGGCGCAGTTCGTCCTCGAGGTCGCCGATCAGCTGCGCCACGGTGGGCGTGATGCCCTTGTCGCCCGGCGTATAGAACACGCCCGGCAAAACACTGTCTTCTTCGAGCTGCGGCAGCAGTTCTTCGATCAGTTCTTCCAGCGAGAATGCCTGCGCATCGTAGCCGTCCCATTCGAATTCGGCGCACAGCGTGGCGTATTCGTTGGCCGGCCACATCGGAAACACGAGGGTGCCGTCGTCGGTTTTGGCCAGCGCCCAGCCATCCTGATACAGGCCCCACACTTCGCGCGCCTCGGCTGCGCGCCGGATGAAATACTCGTAGCGTTCCGGTCCCGCCAGCGTCACGACGGCCGCCAGCTGCTGGCCGCCCAGCTTGATCGCCGAGATGATCTGTTCGCTCATCACCACTCCCGTCCATCGAGGCGTGATGCCCCACAACCATCAGGATACGCCATCAGGCTGGACCGGGTGCGTTAGTCACACAACGAACGGCGACGATGCGGCAGGCTGTGTCTGGGCAATCGGGTCTGGTGTGGCATGCAGGTCGTAGCGTACATCGTGCCGGTCGCCCGGCGGCGCATCGAGCACCAGAAAGGCGTCCCAGCCCAGCCGGCCCGGGCTGATGGCGTCCAGCGTGGTGTTGTGGATGTCGGCCGCGCGCAGCACCACCTCGACTTCGTATTCGAGGGCGACGCCGGTAAACAGCGCCAGCACGCTCTTGAGCGCGCGCGCGGCAAGCCCGCCCGGCAAGAAGGCCTGGAAACCCGCATGCGCCAGCGGTCCGACGATCAGGCGCAGGCGCAGCGTGCGCTGCCAGACACGCGCGCCGGCCAGCGCACGCGTGCCCAGCACGGCGCTGTCCTGGCCCAGCATCGATTGCTGCGCCCCCGGGATGTCGTACCAGGCGCCGATGAATTGTTCGGCCACGATCGGCTGGCCGAAATACTCCGACAGGACGCGCGCGAGCTGCACGGCCGACACGGGCCGGTGCCGGACCGACGCGGCAAAATAGCCGATCGATTCGTCCAGCACCGCGCCGTCGCCCACGTCGGCCAGGCGCCGTCGCAGCGCCTCGTTACCCAGCCCCGCAAGGCTCATCAGGATTGGCAGGAACGCATCGTGGCCATCGAGCTGGTACCTCAAAGGCAGCCGGTATTTGCGCCAGGCTTCGTAGAACAGGGCCAGCGAGCGGTTCGAGAACGCATCCAGGAAGGCGCGCGGGCCATCGTCTTCTTCCTCGTTCTTGTGGTCCGCCTGGTGCGCGGCAAGGCGCTCGGTGTAATGCGCCGGCAGCACGCCATTGCAGCCCAGCAGGCCCATGAAGGCCGGCGTCAGGTGCACATGGCGCAGCGTGCCTTCCTGCACCGCATCGGCCAGCGCTGCGGCGTCGATCGGCAGCGCGAACGGCATACCGATCGACAGGTCGCGCACGTCGGCATGGATGCTTTCGAGCTGGCTGGCCGGAAAACCCAGCGAGACCGAATTCTGGAAGCGCAGCATGTCGGCCACCAGCCTGCCCGGCGGCTTGCCGCGGCGCCGCAGCCACAATTCGAGCACCCGCACGGCCTGAAAGAAATCGAAGCGCCACGGCTCGCCAAACAGCTGCTCGATTACAGCAGACTCAGATCGCCGCTTCGGGGTACGCATCGCAGCAGTTCCTCTGACGATTGATGGGACACGATCACCAGCTGGGTAAAGCTGTTGGCGTGCACGTACAGCGCCAGAAAGCGCTCGATGATGTGGGCAAAAGCGTGGATGCCGCTGCCGACGAACGCTTCTTCATCGACGCTTAGCCGCACCTCGATCCCGCGCACCAGGCAATTGAAGGGATTCCCGGACAGCCAGGCGCTGGTGGGCGTATAGGCAATCGCGAGGATGCCCCCGATCTGGCGCGTCGAGGCGGCCGAGCGGGGCACGTCGTGCAGCGCCAGCATTTCGCGGAAGGCGTCGACGCCGCCATCGGCCAGCGACAGGTGGTTCAGCGACAGCAGCGAGATCAGGCGCCACTGCGCGCTGCGGCCGCGCGCAAAGCGCCAGGTGCGGGTTGGCTTGCGCAGGAAGGCAATGGCGTACGTGCCCGAGCCGCCCTCCGTGAACAGGTCGCCCCCCGGCTGGCCGTACGGCAGCAGCGATGGCAGGTCGCGGTTGGTGCAGGTCAGTTCGAGATTGAGCGTGGTCTTTTCGACCCTGGCCGGATCGAAATCGATATCGACGATCGTGATCTGGGTCTCGAAACCGGGGCTGCGTTCGGCCAGCGCTTCATCGCGCGCCATGGCCCAGTAGTGGCCATCGTGCTGCGGCGTTTGCGCATGCTTGAGCGAATAGAACGGCTGGAACTGGATGATCGTTTCGCCCTGCGCCGTCTGGCGCACCATATTGACGTCGTTGATCGCATTGACTTCGAAGCCATAGGCGCGGCGCGCATCGGCCAGCACCGGGTAGTTGGCTTTGGCGTGGGTCAGCTGGATCGGTTCGCCGCGCTGGGGGAACAGGTTGATCACCGGCGTGCAGCCGGTGAGCAGGTTGTTGGTCGAGAGTGTCCCCAGCATGCGCGCCAGGTTCGAGTCGCTGCGAATGCCGGCCAATGCCAGATGCACTGTCAGCGCGCGTGTGCCGCGGGGCAGTGCGGCCGTCAGGGTGGCCAGGTCAAGGTCGACGAAGTTGAATTTTTCGGGAAAGCAGAAGTACTCGGTGAGCAGGCGATACGCCGCGTGCGAGCGCGCCGGGAAATCGATCAGCGCCTCGTCGTCACCAAAGCCCGCGCTGCGCACCGGCAGCGTGGGCAGCGCGACCCAGTGGCCGCCATCGGCCTGCACGTACGCCGCCACCGTGCGCACCAGCAGCGCATCGCGCAGCGCCGCGCACAACGACGGTTCGCCATCGAGGAACAACCGCAGCGCCGGCAACGTCAGTGCCAGCGCATCGAGACCGCGCCCGTCGCAGGTGATGGCAACGCGCACGCTGATGCTGGCCGTGGCGCCGGCCGGCAGGCGCACCGTGTCGGGCGCGCCGATGATCGGGGAGAACGCCACGCGCGTGATCGCCAGCGGCGCGACCGCCACCGGATACACGGTGCGAAACGTGCATTCCATGCCGCGCACAGGGCGCGTGCTGAATGCGGCGCCGCGTTCGATCGTTGTCACGCCGGTCTGCTGGTCGGCGGCGCTGGTGCCGTCGATCTGCGCGATCGAGCACGATGGAAAAGGCCGCAGGTAGTGCGGGTACAGCACGTCGAACAGCGCCTCGGTGAACTCGGGGTAATCGTCGTCGAGGCGCCGGGCGATGCGCGCATTGAGAAACGCGAACGACTGGATCATGCGTTCGGTGTGCGGGTCTTCGCAGACTTCGCCGCTCATCGACAGGCGCCCGGCGATGCGCGGATAGCGTTCGGCGAATTCGCGCAGGTTGTGGCGCAGGTAGGCCAGCTCGCTTTCGTAATACGGCAGCAGCTGGTCCATCTCAAGCCTCCTTCGCTACCGTCATCGCTGCCGCGCGGCCGGCCTTGCGGATGCTGTACTGGAGCGTGGAAGGCTGCAGCACGGCGTCGAAGTTGACCGGCTCTTGCGACACGCTCCCCACCAGCACCGCCGTGATCGAAAAGCTCAGACGATTGATCGACGGACCGGCCGCATCGTCGCGCAGCGCCAGCTGCGCCTTCACATCGGTCAGGCGCGGCTCATGGCGCGTGATGGCCGCTTCGATGCAGGTGCAGATGTGGGCCCGGTCGGAAGGACTCGACAGCGAGCGGTCGGCGAAATCGCACAAGCCATAATCGACCATCGACGTCTTGCACTCGGTGTAGCCGGCAAGTTCGCCTTCGTGGACGATCGAGCGCGTGTTCAGGAGCGCCTCGAGGTCGCGCGCCACCGCGTCCTTCAATTCGTCGACATTCAGACGCGCGACGACGACACCCTGGCGTACCGGCTGGCCGAGCAGACGGTCGAACAGATCCGGCGTGTAACCCTTCATGAGGCGTTCCTTCGCGGTGGAGCAGGGGGGAGAGAGGGGAAATGTTGCGTGGTGAAAACCAATCGCATGTTGCCATGGGGTTCGTCGCCAAACGTTGATGAACTTCACGTGGGCAACTCTATGTCGTCGTTATTGTTTCTTTCCGGCCATAACAACTGGGAAGACAGCACCATGACGAGCAAAGTTCTCTGGGGCGAAGGCTTGCTGCTGCGCCCACAACACTTCCAGCGCCAGGATGCGTATCACGAGCATTGCCTGTTCAAGAGCGTCAAGGCGGCCCATCCCTATGCCTGGGGCGTGGAGTTCTGCGAAATCGATCGCGAGGCGCTGGCCAGCAGCATGCTGCGCGTGACCGGGCTGGCGCTGCGCTTCCAGGATGGCGAGCTGTACGAGGCGCCCGGCAGCGACGAGCTGCCCGTCACGATCGACCTGAGCACGCTGCCGCAAACGGTGCAGGCGGTGACGTACTACGCCGCCCTGCCGGGCCTTAAACCCTTCAATGCCAACTTCGTGCAGCCGGGGCAGGCCGCAACGTCGGCCGACAACGCGGCGCGCTTCATGCAGGCGAACCTGGAGGCGCCCGACCTGTTCACGCAGGCCGCGCCGGTGCAGCTGGCCTACCTGCGGCGCGCGCTGCGCCTGGTGGCCGAGTTCGAGCCGCGCGACGCCTACATCCACTTCCCGTTGCTGCGCGTGCGACGCGCATCCACCGGGGGCTTCGAGCCCGATCCGGGCCTGGTGCCGCCGGCCCTGTCGGTGGGCGCGTCGCCCGTGCTGTTCCAGTCCCTGCGGCGCCTGCTCGACGCGCTGCAGGCCAAGGTCAGTGCGCTGTACGGCCACCACCGCGAACCGACCCGCAACGTGATCGAATTCCGCTCGGGCGACATGTCGTCGTTCTGGCTGCTGCACACGGCCAGTTCGGCCTACGCCGCGCTGACGCACCACTTCCATCATCCGGCGCTGCATCCGGAGCGCCTGTTCCAGTCGTTGCTGGACGTGGCCGGCGGCCTGATGACGTTCTCGAAGAGCTGGACCCTGGCCGACCTGCCGACTTACCAGCATGGCGACCCCGGCCCCGCATTCGAGAAACTGCACGCGATCATCCGCGAGCTGCTCGACACGGTCATCTCGGCCAAATACTTCGGCATCGCACTGAACGAGGTGCGCCCGTCGTACCACCTCGGGATGCTCGACTCGGGCAAGATCGACGATGCCACCACGTTCTATATCGCAGTATCGGCCGACATCGCGGCGCTCGAACTGGTCGAGATCGTGCCGCTGCGCTTCAAGGTCGGCGCGCCGGACGACGTCGAAAAATTCGTGCTCTCGGCACTGCCCGGCGTGCGCCTGCAGTATTCACCGCAGCCGCCGGCTGCGATCCCCGTGCGGCCCGAGACCTGCTACTTCAGCCTTGAATCGAAGGGGCCGATGTTCGAGCGCATGCTCAAGGCACAGTCGATCTCGATCTACGCACCGGAAGGCTTGAAGGAACTCAAGCTCGAACTGCTGGCCGTGGTGGCATGAACAGGTGCTGCGGACCCGATGGGGATAAACCTGTGGATAAGTCTGAATACTCAACCATAGCGCTGTATGCACAGCGTTTTTTCCACCAGCAACGACGCAACACATCCACGCTATTTGACGTCGCATTCAATTCCCAGTGGAAACTATCGCGTATGATAAACGTCTCTTCACGACACGATCTGACGCGCAATGAACACTGCCATGGCCGCCCCACCGAAGGCCGAGATGCCCCCAGCCCTGCTCGCTGAACTGAGTGCCTGGGCCCAACAGTATGCGCACGATGCCGGCGCCGGTCTGCGCGACGCACTGGCGACGGCCGACAGCGAGAAGCTGGCGCTGCAGGCCGATCTGGATGAGGCCCAGGCCGCGCGCGACCATGCCCAGTCGATGGCCGAGGAACGCGACGAAGAAATCCAGCGCCTGACGGCCGAGCTGCGCAACGCGCGCCAGATCGCCACCGACGCGCTGGTCGGCAAGGCCAAGGACCAGTTGGCCATCGACGGCAAGGATGCGCAACTGGTCGATCTGCGCCAGCAGCTCGAGCGCAACGTGACGGCCACGGCGGCCGAGTCGGATGCACGCCTGCAGGCCCAGATGGACCTGATCGGCGCCACGACCGAGCGCGATAACCTGATGGGCGAGCTGAAGGATTTGCAGACGAAACTCGACACGTCGCGCACCGAGCGCAGCGCGCTGCGGGCCGAGCTCGAAGCACTGCGTTCACGCAAATAACACGGTCTGCAACGCACAATGACAAAGGCCCCGGCGCTGTCAAGCACCGGGGCCTTTGTCATTGTTACGACGGTCTTGCTTACTCTTGCGATGCGGCCGTCACGTCGAGCGTGAAGGCTTTCAGGCCCAGGACAGCGCTGCTCTGCTGACGGATCTGGTTGGCATACGCTGCATCACCGTTGAGCTTACGGCCGTACGAAGGGATCATTTCCTTCATCTTGGCTTGCCACTCGGGCGTCTTCAGCTTGTCCTTGAACGACGACGCTGCAATCACTTTCAGCATGATCGGCGCAGCGGTCGAGGCGCCTGGCGACGCGCCCAGCAGGGCCGTGACCGAACCGTCACCCGATGCCACGACTTCGGTACCGAACTGCAGCAGGCCGCCCTTGGCCGGATCGTCCTTGACGATCTGCACGCGCTGACCTGCGTTGACCAGCTTCCAGTCTTCCTTCTTGGCTTCCGGCAGGTACTCACGCAGGGTTGCCACGCGGTCTTCCTGCGACTGCATCACTTGCTCGACCAGGTACTTGGTCAGCGGGATGTTGTCGATACCGGCTTGCACCATCGGACGCACGTTGCCGGTGTTGACCGAGGCTGGCATGTCGATCCACGAACCATTTTTCAGGAACTTGGTCGAGAACGTCGCGAACGGGCCAAACAGCAGCGCTTTCTTGCCGTCGATGACGCGGGTGTCCAGGTGCGGGACGGACATTGGCGGCGAACCGACCGATGCCTTGCCATACACCTTGGCGTTGTGCGCCTCGACCAGCGCCTGGTTGGTGGTGACGAGCCACTGGCCACCGACCGGTACGCCACCGAAGCCCTTGGCTTCAGGAATGCCGGTCTTTTCCAGCAATGGCAGTGCGCCGCCGCCGGCGCCGATGAACACGAATTTGGTGCTCACGGTCGAGACCTTGTTGTCGGCCAGGTTCTTGACGGTGACGTTCCACAGACCGTTTTCGCCACGCTTGATGTCTTCGACCTGAGTACGCAGGTTCAGCGTCATTCCGTGGGTGCCGGTCAGGTGCTTGACCATGCTGCGGGTCAGGGCGCCAAAGTTCACGTCGGTACCGATTTCCATACGGGTGGCAGCCACTTTCTGTGCTGCATCGCGGCCGTTCATGACCAGCGGCGCCCACTTGCGGATTTCTGCCTGGTCTTCGCTATACAGCATGCCCTTGAACAGGTTTTCCTTCTGCAGTGCGGCGTAGCGCTTGCGCAGGAAATTGATGTTGTCGTCGCCCCAGACAAAGGCCATGTGCGGCACGTTGTTGATGAAGGTCTGCGGCGCGCCCAGGTACTGCTTCTGCACCTGATACGCCCAGAACTGCTTCGACACTTCAAACTGCTCGTTGATGTCGACCGCCTTTTTGGTGTCGATGGTACCGTCCGGCATTTCCGGCGTGTAGTTCAGCTCGGCGAAACCGGAGTGACCGGTGCCGGCGTTGTTCATGGCATCCGAACTTTCGGCCGAGACCGAGTCCATGCGTTCGTACATCTGGATCGTCAGTTCCGGATCGAGTTCCTTGAGCATCGTCCCGAGCGTGGCGCTCATGACGCCGGCACCGATCAGGACAACGTCCACCGGCTTGTCATTGGATGGAGCGGGCGCTTTCGAGCACGAAGCAACGATGAAGCAAGAAAGGACGACAAATAGCGAGTTGCGCATACGAGTATCACCTGAAAAAATGTGTGCGATGGCCTGGCATGCAACATCTGATTTAAAAATTCAACGGCTCGGTAGTGGCGCATTCCGCAAGCAACAGGAAGCGCCAATAGCGAACGGGTTGTCGGGATCTGTCGCGGCAATCAACCGCAACAAGCCTCGGCAACCGACGCAATAGCAAGGCCGACGCGTCGCTGCGACCGGGTCTCGATCGTGGCGGCATCATGGGCTGGCAAACAAGGATATAACGCGTTGACAGGAGAGTCAGGCGGGCCAGTCAATATCCCTGGCGTCCATCGAAACTGGGGGTAACTCTTGTATAGGAGTTGGGCAAGTATAGCCCAAACAAATCAGCCTTGCTTGGGGCTGGCCCGCTTAAAAGGCTGTCTCAGTATTCAAGCGGTAGCGTTCTGCGTACTACTACTGAGGCGATGATGCGACGTTTGTGCGGTGGTTTTCTTCAGGTGCGTGATGCGGGTTTTCAGCGGCGTCGGAACAACGACTGAATCGCTACTTTGTGTTGATACCCACTGCTATAATTTCAGTATGCGAATCGACAGAATGACGCGCTGCTTTGCCGCCTGGCTTGCATCCATCGCGATGCTGTTTGCCGCATTGGCGCCGTCGGTATCCCAGGCGATGGCTGTCATGTCGGGGGATACCTGGACTGAAATTTGCAGCATGAGTGGCACCCGATTCGTCAAGGTCACTGCAGCGACAGGGGACGTTTCCGATTACGCGCCATCCGATGCTGGACATGTCGACCATTGCCCGCTGTGTGCGACGCACGCAGGCTCGTTCGCCTTGCCACCGGGTGCGGGCTGTTCCATTCCCCTGATCGACACCCGGGAAACCCATCCCTTCCTGTTCTTCCAATCGCCGCAGCCGCTGGCGATCTGGCATCTCGCGCAAGCACGCGCGCCTCCTCTGCGCTCCTGATTCTCTGCAGCAGTTCGACGTGACGCCATGCGCAAGCGTGTGCTTTGCTTCGCCTGCTTGAATTTGCCGACCATGCGTTCATCGCATGGACCGTTCAGGTCAACACGAGAGAGAGATCCCCGTGAAAAAAACACACTGCACATCCACCATGCACGCCACGGCCAGCGTTGTCTTGCTGGGACTGACGATTGTCGTTGGTACGCCTGCGGTTGCGCAGGCTGACGAGATGACGACGCGCACGCCAATCGTGATTGTCGCGGGCCACGCGTTGCCCGATGGGCAGCGCGCCGGCACGCTTGCCCTTGGAACAAACGGTTCATCGATGGACGTGCCGTTTTCCGTCGACAGCGTCGATGGCGAGCGCGTACGCGACCAGGCAGGCACCACGCTGCAAGACGCGCTACGCAATATTCCCGGGGCACAGGCCGATTCGGGTTTCAACGGGGCGCATACGCAGTTTTTCATCTTGCGTGGAGCGGTTGCCGATAGCGGTACGGGCTCGAACCGCATCTTGCGCGACGGCGTACGCCTGTCGAACTACCCGTATGTGCCAGCCTTCATCGATAGCGTGGATGTGCTGCGCGGCCCGGGCTCGGCGGTGGGCGTGCGCAGCGAACCCGGCGGCACGGTCAATCTCGTGACGCGCCAGCCAACGATGGCCAACGCCGGCGCCGTACTGGTAGCGGCGGGAGAGCATGCTGCGCGCGAGTACACCGCCGACCTGAACCGCATCCTCTCGGTGGAAGATGCCCTGGCGGCGCGCATCATCGCAACGCGCTCGGATGCGAGCCAGTGGCGCCATGTCCCCGATCGCCTGGAGGCCGTCAAGCTCGGCATCGCACAAGGCGACGGGCGCCGTTATCGCTTGCGCGCCGGTGTCGAAGCCATCAACCAGACCTATCGCCCCGACTACGGCATCCCCGCAGTCAATGGGCGCCCGGTGGCCATTCCTCGCGATCGCCAGTTCGGCGAACCATTCGGCGATTCGACAACAAATAATCGCATCGTCGATATGCACGGCGACTTCGCGATCACCGACGCTACCAGGGTTGCCGTCGATGTCACCCATCTGGCAGCGCACTCGACGTCGATCAAGAACTTGTTGAACGGCGCGCCGTTGGCGGGGCAGCCAGCCGGCACCTACGCCAGGGTGTCGGCCTGGGAGCCTGCTACCAAACGACGGATCGACAGCATCGCCATGTCGCTGAGCAGCAAGCAAGAACTGGCAGGCATCACCCACAAGCTGTTCTTCGGGCTGGACAGGTACAAGGAGACGCTCGACCAGCCTGCCTTGACTGTCCCGGCAGCGACCAGCCCGCCCATCAATGTCTACGCACCCGTGTTCGGCGGAGTGACCGCGCCACCGGCCGGCCTTGTATTGCCGCGTTCGCGCACGAGCGAAGATCTGACCTCGCTCGCGGCATCTGCCCAGGACCAGATCGATCTTGCTGCCTGGTCACTCGTGGCGGGCCTGCGCTACACGGACCAACAGTTCATGTATGGCGCCGCCGGCACGCTGCCAGTAGACGAGTCCCGCTGGTCGCCGAAACTGGGTGTGCTGTACCGCGTATCGGCACAGCACACCTTATACGCCAATATCGCGTCCGGCATGTCGCCGAACCAGGTGTCGTCGTCATCGAACCGGTCGCTGCCTTCGCGCGTTTCCAGGCAAATGGAAGTGGGCTGGAAATCGCTGTGGCTGAAAGGACTGTTGATGGGGGATATCGCCCTGTATCGCCTGCAGCAGACCAATATGATTTCGGCCGATCAGAGCACGCCGGCAAATAATTTTGACTTCACCGTTGACGGCTCCGCCCGTTCGCAAGGCATCGAGGCATCGCTGACCGGATCGGTCACCGCGAACCTGGACGTTGCGGCAACCTATGCGTACACGGACGCTGCCTATCGGCAGAATGCCGTGTATGGCGGCAAGCGCGTGCCCAACGTGGCCCGCCATGCCATGACCTTGTGGGGCCAGTATCGCTGGAACGACGCCTCGAAAACCGGTGCGGGCCTGTACCTGCAAGGGGCGCGCTTCGCCGATGAAGCAAACGGCACGACACTGCCGGGCTACGGCCGCTTCGACGCCACCCACACCTGGGCCACAAAGCTTGGGCACGCTCAGTCGATCGAGGTGCAACTGGCACTACGCAATGCATTCGACCAGCATTATTTTGTGTCGAGCCACTTGCATGTATCGCGCTGGATCATGCCGGGCGAGGGGCGCAACGTCAGGCTCACCGGTACTTACCGGTTCTGACCGGGTTAGCTCGCATTGAATACGGTGGATGCGGGCGCATATAGGATGTTTGCCAGGGGATGCGATATCGATGACGACGACCACCAGTTTGCATGCCGAATCGCCACCGCAGGTCCTGATCATCGACGGCGCCAACATCCGGGACATCGCTTCATTGTATGACGAGATCAACCGCGTTTTTATGGTGGGCGAGGACTGGCAGCTTGGCGCCAGCCTGGATGGACTGGATGACATGCTCTACGGTGGTTATGGGGTCCTGCGCGGCAAGTCGCCAGCGATCGTCGTATGGCAGCAGATGGACAGCAGTCGTAGCGCCCTTGGCGTCGAGGCGACCCGTGCTTACTATCTCGCAAAGCTGGAGCATCCGCAGGTGTTCAAACCTGGCCCGATTCACGCGGCAATGGCGCGCCTCGGGCAGGGCGGGCCGACGTACTTTGATCTGGTGATGCAGGTGTTTGCTGATCATCCGAACATCACTCTGCGCGCGGGTGACGATTGATGCATGCCTTGGTATTGGCACGACGGGTAATTGCTCGGTGAGTGATGACTGGTACGGCTAATGCTATGCGCCAGGTTGTATTGGTTTGTGGCGCGACCGGCAGCTGTCGAGCCATTGCGGACATGTGCCGGTTTTATTCGCTGAGCGTATCTTTCAACGCGCCGCAAACATCGCAACCACGCTTTGAGGTGCTTCGTCACCAAAGAAGCGCAGGTGATTTTGCGCACTCTCCATGGCGACAGCAGCAGTGCGTGAGAATAGCGCCAGTTCGTAAGTTGCCAATGCGGCTTCGACGTCATCGGGATGATCGCAAAGCGCGTGTGCGAGTTCAGCGCCGTCAAGGAGAGCAAGGTTAGCGCCTTCGCCTGCAAACGGCGACATTAAATGTGCAGCATCACCAATCAGCGTAACGCCAGGGGTCCGTCTCCATCGATGGTCCACTGGCAACGTATATATGGGCCATACGACTGGCGCGGTGTCGCTTTCAGTTATCAGCGCAAGAAGCGGTGCAGTCCACCCAACAAACTCCATTGCGATACTGTTGAGTGCGTCTGCTGCCCGACTGAAATCGATGGCGGCGATCCATGATTCAGACTTATTCAAAGCAATATAAGTGTGCAAGGTGCCATTCGCATGGTGATGCGCCAGAATCGCCCTGCTTGGTGCCACGGCCATTAACGTACCCGTGCCAATGACTGCCGTGCTTGCGGGATGCTGGATAGGACCATTGAACAAGTGGGTCTCTACAAAGGACGTGCCGCTATATTGCGGCGTGGCAGACGAGACCAGGGGACGTACTTTCGACCATGCGCCGTCGGCCCCAACGAGCAGGTCTACATCGACCGTGGCGCCGTCTGCAAACACTAATTGATGCCGGCCGTCAAAGAGTCGAACAGCCTGTGTAAGCTTGCGGCCCCACTGGATGGCACAGGCTGGCAAGGAAGCGATTAGAAGCTCTCGCAACGCACCTCGTTCAACCTCGGGCTTTGCACTGGAGTCCGAGCTTGGCTTGTCAAACAACATCGTGCCGTGTTTGTCAACGATGCGCTTGGCATCTTCGCCAGGTAGTGCAAGAGCAAGAAACGCTTCGTAAAGGCCCGCTGCCTTCAGCCCCAGCTGTCCGTTGTACTCGTGGATATCGAGTAAGCCACCTTGCGCTCGTGCCGTGGGCGAGGCTTCGCCCTCGTAAATGGTGGCTCGTATGCCGTTCAGGTGCAGAACACGCGCAAGCGTTAAACCGGCCAGGCCGGCACCGACAATAGCGATACAAAGAGGTGTTGAATAGAGCGGGTGTGCAGGACAGGCCATTAAGGTGCGTTCCGGTCTGAGCGTACGCGAAAAAGCGCGCAAGCTCGAAGTTCCGACGAAGTCGGGGGAAACGCTGGCCGTTCTGCAGAAGCGCTAAGCGGCGTGTATGCGATTGGCTAGCTGCGTGGCTGTGTAGTCACGCAAAGTAGACAATCGTTTTTCGCGGTGTTCGAGACTGAAGTCTGTCGTAGACAAGGCAAGCCTGTCAAGGACCGCTTCTGGCCGAAAGCGGAAATTCGCCAGAGCATGTCCGCCCTGGCTTCTTGTGTCAAACTTCATTGTTTTGTGTCCGACTTTATTGGTCGTTCACAACAGCAGTGCCTTTACCAGTGAACGTTTATTCCACCGTCACCGACTTCGCCAGATTACGCGGCTTGTCCACATCCGTCCCACGCGCCAGCGCCGTGTGATACGCCAGCAACTGCAGCGCAGCCACGTGCAGGATCGGTGACAGCAAACCATAGTGTTCAGGCAAACGAATCACGTGCAGGCCATTGCCCGACGTGATGCGGGAATCGACGTCGGCGAACACGTACAGCTGACCACCGCGCGCGCGCACTTCCTGCATGTTGGACTTCAGCTTTTCCAGCAGCGCGTCGTTCGGGGCAATCGTGACCACGGGCATCTCTTCGGTCACCAGCGCCAGCGGGCCGTGCTTGAGTTCGCCGGCCGGATACGCTTCGGCGTGGATGTACGAAATCTCTTTGAGCTTCAGCGCGCCTTCCAGCGCGATCGGGTAGTGGATGCCACGGCCCAGGAAGAGGGCGTTTTCCTTGCGGGCGAAGTCGTCGGCCCAGGCGATGATCTGCGGCTCGAGCGCCAGCACGGCTGCCAGTGCGACCGGCAGGTGACGCATCTGCTTGAGGTGTTCGGCTTCTTCGGCATCGGTCAGGCGGCCATTGACCTGGGCCAGCGTCAGCGTCAGCAGGAACAGGGCAGCCAGCTGGGTCGTGAAGGCCTTGGTCGACGCCACGCCGACTTCGACACCTGCGCGGGTGATGTAGGCCAGCTTGCATTCGCGCACCATGGCGCTCGTCGAGACGTTGCAGATGGTCAGCGTGTGTTCCATGCCCAGGCTGCGCGCGTGCTTGAGCGCGGCAAGGGTGTCGGCCGTTTCGCCGCTCTGGGTGATGGTGACGACCAGCGTGTCCGGATGCGGGACGCTGTCACGGTAGCGGTATTCGCTGGCGATCTCGACGCTCACAGGGACCTTGGCGACCGATTCGATCCAGTACTTGGCGGTCAGGCCCGCGTAGTAGCTGGTGCCGCAGGCCAGGATCAGCACGCGGTCGATTTTCTTGAACACCGTGAAGGCGCCGTCGCCAAACAGTTCCGGCATGATGCCGGTGACGCCTTCGAGCGTGTCGCCGATCACGCGCGGCTGCTCGAAGATTTCTTTCTGCATGTAGTGGCGGTATGGGCCGAGTTCGGCCGCGCCCGTGTGGGCGTGGACGGTCTTGACCTCGCGCTCGACCGGGCGGCCGTCGACGTCGACGATCCAGTAGCGCGCAAGTTGCAGGTCGACCACATCGCCTTCTTCCAGGTAGATGATCTGGTCGGTCGTGCCGGCCAGCGCCATCGCGTCGGAGGCGACGAAGTTCTCGTCCTTGCCCACGCCGACGATCAGTGGCGAGCCCTGGCGCGCGGCGATCACGCGATGCGGTTCTTCGCGGCAGAACACGGCGATGGCGTAGGCGCCGTGCAGGCGCTTGACGGCTTGCTGCACGGTCTCGAACAGGTCGCCGTTGTACATGTGGTCGACCAGGTGAGCGATGACCTCGGTGTCGGTCTGGCTCATGAAGACGTAACCCAGGGCGGTCAGCTCGGCGCGCAGTTCGTCGTGGTTTTCGATGATGCCGTTGTGAACCAGTGCGATGCGCGCATTGTCTTCGCTTGGCGAGAAGTGCGGGTGGGCATTGTGCGATGCCGGCGCGCCGTGGGTGGCCCAGCGGGTGTGCGCGATCCCGGTGAAGCCTTCCAGATGCGCTTCCTTGACCTGCGCTTCCAGTTCAGCCACGCGCGACGTCGAGCGCGAACGGGTCAGGCGGCCATCGAGGTGCACGGCCACGCCGCAGGAGTCATAGCCCCGGTACTCGAGGCGCTTGAGACCCTCGATCAGGACAGGGGTAATGTTGCGTTTTGCGACTGCTCCGACGATACCGCACATGGCTAACCTCACTTCAAAATATTCAATGAGTATTATCGTAGAGCAATTACGGTGAAATAAGCGTACAGTGTGGGGCTATATTTGTCATATTATTTCACGAACACCACGCTGTGAAATCTTGTTTCATATAGCAGCATTAAATACTCTTAAATTTCATGCCAATCAATGCTCTCCCTGTCCTTGACGACATCGATCGTCGCATCCTGACCATTCTGCAGGCTGATGCATCGCAGACAAACGCGCAGCTGGCGGAGCAAGTACATGTGTCGCCACCAACGTGCCTGCGCCGGGTAAAGAACATGACGGACAACGGCGTCATCCAGCGCCAGGTGGCCATCGTTGCCCCTGACAAGGTGGGGGCAAGCCTGAGCGCCATCGTCGAGATCACGCTCGATGTGCAGGCCGCCGAGCGCATGGCCGAATTCGAGAAATTGGCGGACACGGAAGCTGCAGTGCTGCAGTGCTACCGCGTATCGCCCGGGCCGGATTTCGTGCTGATCGTGCAAGTGGCCGACATGCCGGCTTATCACGAGCTGGCACACCGGCTGTTCACTGCGCACGCCAATGTGCGTAACGTGAAGACCTATTTTGCAACTCACCGCAGCAAGTTCGAAACGCGCATTGCCGTGTAGTCCGGCCAAAAAGCCACGCGAATGCCTGTGGATAACAATGTGGATGACCACAGGGAAGAACATGGGATAAGCAGGGTATTACCCTGTGTTTATCTTGTTCATTTCCTGTGATTAGGCTGTGGTTAGCCTGTGAACGGCCAGTGGATTACTTCTTGATTTTCACCGGACGCTTCCAGTTCTCGATGGTGACTTGCTTCGAGCGCGAGATGGTCAGCTTGCCGGCCGGCGCATCCTTGGTCAGTGTCGTGCCAGCCGCCAGCGTGGCGCCTTTACCAACCGTAACCGGGGCGATCAGCTGAGTGTCGCTGCCGACAAACACATCGTCTTCGATCACGGTGCGGAACTTGTTGGCGCCGTCATAGTTACAGGTGATGACGCCGGCGCCGATGTTGACGCGCGAACCGATCGTGGCATCGCCCACGTACGCCAGGTGATTGGCCTTGCTGTGCGCGGCGACCGTGCTGTTCTTGACCTCGACAAAGTTACCGATGTGGACATCTTCGCCAAGTGCCGTACCCGGCCGCAAGCGCGCGTACGGGCCAATCTGGGAGGCAGCGCCGATCGTGGCGTCCTCGATATGGCAGAACGGCTTGATATTGGTGCCCTCGGCTACGGTGGCATTGACCAGCACGCTGTGCGCGCCGATACGCACGCCGTCGGCCAGCTCGACACGGCCTTCGAACACGCAACCCACATCGATCGTGACATCGCGGCCGCAAATGAGTTCACCGCGCACATCGATGCGTGCCGGATCCATCAAGGTCACACCACGTTCCAGCAGTGCGTGGGCAATGTTCAATTGGTGACGGCGCTCCAGCTCGGCCAACTGCACCTTGCTGTTCACACCCGCCACTTCCCATTCGCCGGAAGGCTGGCTCGAGACGACGGGTACGCCGTCGGCCACGGCCTGGGCGACGATGTCGGTGAGGTAGTACTCGCCCTGGGCATTGGTGTTCGACAGCGCCGCCAGCCACTTCTTGAGGTGGCGGGTCGGAATCGCCATGATGCCGCTATTGATTTCCTTGATGGCGCGTTCGGCCTCGGTCGCATCTTTCTCTTCGACGATACGCACGATCTTGCCATCTTCACGCACGATACGGCCCAGCCCGAATGGATTGGCCTGCTCGACGGTCAGAATGCCCAGCTTGTCGCTACCTGCCGCCTCGACCAGGCGACGCAGCGTATCGATCGTGGTCAGGGGCACGTCGCCGTACAGCACGATCGTCGGCTGATCATCGTCCAGTTGCGGCAGCGCCTGCATGACGGCGTGACCGGTGCCCAGCTGTGGTTCCTGCAGCGCGGTATCGATCGTGCTGCCGGTGGATTCTGCCACTGTTGCGACCATCTCTGGCACCGCTGCGCCTCCATGTCCGTAAATCACGCATAATTTCTGCGGACTCAGGCCACGCGCGGTATCGATGACGTGGCGCAAAAGGGGCTTACCAGCCAATGGATGCAGTACTTTCGGCAAGGCAGACTGCATGCGTTTGCCCATACCGGCGGCGAGGATCACAACGTTCATAAGCCGTTCTCAAAAAGTTGAATATATGAAAAATTTTAGCATGCGCGATGGCGCGTTCCGACGTGCGTTCGCACTCCTGCTGCTTGCCATGACGGTCATGGCCGCCGGTTGCAGCTCGATTCGCTTCTCGTACAACCAGGGCGACACTTTACTGTACTGGTGGATGAACTCGTATGTCGACTTCGAAGGTCAACAAGCGGATGTGGCCAAGCGCGATATCAAAGCCGTGTTCCAGTGGCATCGCAAGACCGAATTGCGTGACTATGCTGCATTATTGGGCACGTTCAAGCGCCAGCTGGCTGGCAACCCGACCCAGGCCGACCTGCTCGGCGCCTACCGCGAGATCCGGGTACGCGCCGATCGCCTGGGCCAGCGCGCCGTGCCGGAGCTGACGACGCTAGCCATGTCGATCACACCCGAGCAGATCACCCACATGGAGCGCAAGTTCAAGGACAAGAACGACGAATATCGCCGCAAGTTCATCGATGGCAGTGCCGACAAGCGCCAGCGCGCCCGTTTCAAGAAGTCGATGGAACAGATGGAACTCTGGTTCGGCAACTTCAGCAGCGAACAAGAGGCGACCCTGCGCCGCGCGTCCGATCTGCGTCCGCTGGACAACAACCTGTGGCTGGAAGAGCGCCAGTATCGCCAGCGCCGTGTGCTGGCGGTACTGACCGAGATCCAGCAAAAGAAACTCAACCGCGAGCAAGCTGCAGCGCGCGTATCGGGCTTGATGCGGGAGATGTCCAGCCGCATGGACTCGCCGGAGCGCAAGGGTTTCTATGATGCCAGCATCGATCACACGACCAAGTTCATCCTGACGGCGATCCGGATCGCGACGCCCCAGCAGAAAGCCCATGCGCAGGAGCGCATCCAGGGCTGGATCGGTGATCTCGACGCGCTGGCTGCAGGTAAATAAGCACGCAAAAAAGCACCTGAAGGGCGGCGCGCAATCGCATGTAAACCCCATGCTATAGTGCCGCCCATGCACAGAAAGTCCATCAACTCCAAGCCTGCCGGCCTCAAGCCGCACGGCGCGCCGCGCATGGCGCAGCACCAGGTCCGCATCATCGGCGGCGCCTTCAAACGAACTCTTCTCCCGGTCGTCGACGCCCTTGGCCTGCGGCCCACGCCGGACCGCGTCCGCGAGACCGTCTTCAACTGGATCAATCACCAGCTCGGCAATGACTGGGATGCTGCTACCGTGCTCGACCTGTACGCCGGTTCCGGGGCGCTCGGCTTTGAAGCGGCCAGCCGCGGCGCGGCGTCGGTGCTGATGGTCGATAACCACAGCCCGGCAGTACGCCAGCTGGAAGCAAACCGCGACAAGCTCAAGGCGACCAACGTCACCATCCTGCGCGCCGACGCCCTGACGCTCGTGCGCGATCTGGCCAGCCGTGGCCAGCGCTTCGACGTGATCTTTCTCGATCCGCCGTATCAGCAAGACTTGCTGGCCAAGACCCTGCCGTTGTGCGCGGCGCTGCTGAACGAGGGCGGCATGGTGTATGCGGAAGCCGAAGCGCCGCTACTGGCCGAAGGTGAAGACGTGCCCGACTGGCTTGCAGGCTGGGAGGCAGTACGTGCGGACAAGGCCGGCATGGTCTACTATCATCTGCTCAAGCTGCAAGAAAAGCAGGCATGAGTTGTTGCAAGGCTGTGGAAACTGCACAGCCATTGGGCAAACCGCGCCCCACGCTGGGGCGAATGCCGGGTATTTAAGGCATAATGCGCGTTCTATCACGGTGTATTTTTCACAGGAGCCGCAATGGTTGTAGCTGTTTATCCAGGTACTTTCGATCCGCTCACCCGCGGCCACGAGGATTTGGTACGCCGCGCATCCGGCCTGTTCGACCGTCTGGTGGTCGGCGTTGCCGATAGCCGGAACAAGCGTCCCTTCTTCACACTTGAAGAGCGCCTCGAAATCGCCAATGAAGTGCTGGGCCATTATCCGAACGTGCAGGTCGAGAGTTTCTCGGGCCTGCTCAAGGACTTCGTGCGCAAGCACGATGCCCGCGTGATCGTGCGCGGCCTGCGCGCGGTATCCGATTTCGAATACGAGTTCCAGATGGCGGGCATGAACCGCTACCTGCTGCCGGATGTCGAAACCCTGTTCCTGACCCCGTCCGACCAGTACCAGTTCATTTCGGGCACCATCGTGCGCGAGATCGCGATGCTGGGCGGCGATGTGTCCAAATTCGTTTTCCCATCGGTCGACCGCTGGCTGCAAAACAAGATCGCCAGCCTGCCCCCAGCACCGGTCGCCTGATTTACCTGGAAGTACCATGGCCCTTCTGATTACCGACGACTGCATCAACTGCGACGTCTGCGAACCCGAATGCCCCAACGATGCCATTTCGATGGGCGACGAGTATTACCAGATCAATCCGAACAAGTGCACCGAGTGTGTGGGTCACTTTGAAGAACCGCAGTGCCAACTCCTGTGCCCGGTCGCTTGCATCCCGCTCGACCCGGCCTGGCGCGAATCGCGTGAAGAACTCCTCATCAAGTACGAACGTCTGACGGCCGACAAAGCCGCCGCCTGATCGCCTTTCTGGCCGACGCCTCCCTGTCGGCTTGCTTCTCCCTTACCTCATCGCTTCACCGCCAGCTGGCTTGACCCGCCGGCGGTGTTCGTTCACGTCCCTCAATCGCTCAGCATCCCGTTTATCCGCTGCTGTACTACATGGTTAATTTTATCTAGTACTTTCAGTACTAAATTTTGCGACGCCTTTTTTATTACTTATGGTTACTCTATAAATTATAAAAAATGTGAAATTAGTTTAAAGCGTATTAAAATCTGACATAACTACGTTATATTCGTCTAAATTATTCTATCTTCATCTAAATTACTTCAAAAAGTTCTCTATTTCATTATTACTTTAAAATCGCCTAAAAAACAACTTCATTTGTGTATTTCTGTTCTTCTACCAGCTAAAATCTATTATAGATAAAAATAATAATTCCATAAAATGTAATTCTATGTGAACTTCGTTAAATCGAGCCACTGAGAAAATCCAGATGACATCGAGTCGCTATCAAAACCATGAGAGTTGGGCATGTGTTGCTGGAATACGAAGCAACAGACGAAAAAAAACGCGGCTACCGTGTCCGGTGCCGCGTTTCAGCGAAGGGAAAAGCAGATCAGCGATAGAGCATCATCAAGCGGATGTCGACGGCGGTGCCGACTTGCTGCGACGTGGGCGCACCGTCAGGTACAGCGCGCGGCCGATGCCAACCAGCAGGGGACGAAAGAACAGGGCAATCCCGCCGAACAGGGCGAGATACACGGTCATGCTGAACAACAGACTGTAAGGCACCGCGCTGGCGGCTTGAACTAGGGTGGCGGTGGAAGACATGATGTACTCGTTCTGTAATTGTGGATAACTCTAGTGCATCGCAACATATAAATCTAATTCCCATCGCTGATGGCCCTTATACTGTTTGTGAATGAGTTGAGGTACACTTGTATTCACGACAGTTTTATCCCGAATCCCATGAGCTTTCTGACGCTAGACCTGAATTTGCTGCGCGTATTCGACGCCGTCATGACCGAGCAGAACCTGACGCGCGCCGCCGGCCACCTGGCCATGACCCAGCCTGCTGTCTCGAATGCCATCAAGCGATTGCGCGAAAGCCTGGGTGACGAACTCCTGATCCGCACCGCCTATGGCGTCAAGCCGACGCCGCGCGCCGAAGCGTTGTGGCCCGCCGTGCGCCAGGCGCTGGCAGCGCTTGAAGCAGCCGTGATGCCGGAAACATTCGACGTCTCCAAGGCACAGGCCACATTCCGCATGGCGATGGCCGACGCGACCGCCGCCCTGTGGCTGCCTTCACTGATGCGCTCGATCGAAGGCGAGGCGCCGGGCGTGAACATCCGCATGGTGCCGCTGACCACGCGCGAGCCGCGGCCGATGCTGCTGCGCGGCGATATCGACCTGGCAGTGGGCTTCTTTCCTGGTGTGGCGGCCCAGCTGTCCTACGAAACCGGCTCGCCGATCCGCCACGAACGGCTGTATTCGGGCGTGTACGTGTGCGTGATGCGCAAGGATCACCCGCTGGCCAAGGAAAAGCTCGATCTCGACACCTATTGCAAGGCGAACCACCTGCTGGTGAGCTTCTCGGGCCGCGCCCACGGCCTGGTGGACGAAGCGCTGGGCCAGATGGGCCGCGAACGGCGCATCCTGCTGACGGTGAACCAGTTCTTCACGGCGGGTCGGGTGGTGGCCAATTCGGACCTGATCACCGTCTTGCCCAAGCACTTGCTGGTCTCTACCGGCATGGCCGATGTTTTGATCTGGAAAGAGTTGCCGCTCCAGCTGCCGGCGGTCCACCTGGACATGTTGTGGCACGAACGCGATGGTCGCAGTCCGGCGCACCGCTGGTTGCGCAAAAACCTCGAAGGTATGGCTGAAAGCGCGTCCAAGGGCGGCGTGCGCAAGGTCGTCTGAACCGTTGTCATTGGGGATGGCGCAACCGCACCATCCCGTTTTACCTGAACACTGACCTCCTTGCTTGGTGGCTCTGCCTACCATGCAATTCCCAAATCCATTTTGCGCGAGATCCGTCACCGGGTTTGCGCTAGCTCATCCTGAACGATTCTTCACGTTCCAGAATGGTCATGCGCGGTGCATACCGCATACGCGCATCCATGGAGATAGGGAGATGACAATGCGCCATTTATCGACGGGCCACTACGGGGTGTTTGCGATCGCTGTGCTGCTCATGCTTGCGCTATCCGGCAGTGCCGATGCGGCTACGGAGGCCGACGCCACTGAGACCGGGCGCAGTGGTGGCGACATCTACGGCATCGTCAATCTTGCGCCACCAACGAGCTACATCGGTTTTGTCAATGCACGTGGTCAGGCGGCATTCGAGTACCTGGGGCCGGACGATCGCACACAGGTGGCGTTCTTCAATGGCGATCGCATTGTCGATATCAGTCCTCCAGGCAATGAGCGTACGTTTGTCGGCGGCCTGAACGAACAAGGTGAGGTGATTTTCAATGCACGTTTCCTTGACGCGCAAAGTCCCGGCGGCCTGCGCTACCAGCCATTGCGCTGGTCGGCCGCAAGGGGCCGGGTCGTGCTACCGTCGCTCAATGCACGCGAATATGCCTCCCTGGATGCGATCAATGAACATGGCCAGATCGCAGGCCTGTCTGCCACGTCCAGCGACAACAGCAGCGTGCGTGCAGTGCGCTGGACGTCGGCAAATCGCCTGTCATCACTGCCCGGCGTCACCGGCTTCGTTCCAGGCGCTGCCTACGGCATCAACGATCTCGATGCCGTCGTCGGCTCGGGCAGCGCTGTCAATGGCGGCACGACCACGCTGGTCTGGAACGCTGACGGCCGTCCCACGAATCTGGGAACGTTCGGAGCACGCAGTGCGTTCGGTATCCGCATCAATAATCAGGGCGACATTCTCGGTTGGCGCATCGTCGACGCTGCAACCCGGGGCTTCTTCCTGTCGAGCCCTGGAAAGCCCGCAGTCAGCATCAATGCCGCCTACCCTACGACACTCAATGAAGCGGGTGAGGTCATCGGCGCCGTGCGGGGCCCGACCACAAACGAGTTTCGCGCCTTCCGTTATTCGCGTGCGCGCGGCTTTCTCAGCCTGCACCCGGCAGGGATGTTCACGTCCGAGGCCAATGCACTGAACGATGATGGCGTGAGCGTCGGCCTGGTCCGCTCCAGCATGCTCGACGAAGGCCGTGCGTATCGCTGGTCGCGCCCGGGCGTGGCAACCGATCTCAATCTGCATCTGCACAACGCGCCAACAGGATTGGTGGTGACCGAAGGGCTTGGTATTGCGGCCAACGGTGACATCCTGGCCCAGTCGAACGCCGGCCTCGTGTTCCTGCGCCGCAACGGCGGCAGCACCGATGCGCCGGTGCTGGGTCCGATACAAATCCCGCCGCCGCGCGAGAACGAACTTGCCAGGCTCACGCTGTCATTTCGCGACTGTAATGCCAGCGATACCCACACCGCCACCATCGACTGGGGCGATGGCGGCGGGCCGCTGCCGGCGGTCGTGCGCGAGCGCAATGGCGCGGGTACCGTGCAGGCTGAACACACGTACGGTGTTGCCGGGGATTACCGCGCGACCGTGATCGTCACCGATTCGGCGCGCCGGCGTACGACGATGTCTGCGTTGGTCCGGGTCGGCTTCACCGACGGCGTGCAAGTGGTGGGCGAAGGCATGCTGCAATCGGGCGTGGCGCCCGGCAGTGGTGTCAATTCGCCTGCCACCAGAACATTGTTCCGGCTGGCAGCGCCACTCACGCTCAAGACAGGGGGTAGTACGCCGTTCGTGTTTCGGCTGCTGGGCAGCACGTCGTTCAAAGGTACAACCCTTGATCGGATCGCGCTCGATGGCGACCGGGTCCGGCTGGAAGGCACCGGGCAACTGGACAGTCGCCCGGGCTACCGCTTCGTGATCGATGCCGTGGCGGGTGAGGGCGCCGCGTCGGCCAGCGCCAGCAGGATGGCGGTGCGCATCGAGAAAGCGGATGCGGTGGGCGCGCTGCATACAGCAACGTTCGAAGCCGGCCGCGGCGCCGATACGCCGCAAGATCTGACTCAGGCTACCAGTCAGGCCGCGCAGGCGCCGCCGGCCAACCTACTGTACCGCGGCGCGCTACGCCTGACTGGCCAGGTGCGCCAGGCCGGGCAACCGTGATTCAGCGAATCGGCAGCTTGGTGGAATTTTTCACTTCTTCCATCACCGCATAGGTGTGCGTTTCGCGCACACCTTTCTGCAGCAGCGTCTTGCCCAGAAATTCGCGGTAGGCTGCCATGTCTTTTACGCGCGCCTTGACCAGGTAATCGAAGCCGCCGGCCACCATATGGCATTCGAGCACTTCGGGAATCATCTGCACGCTTTGCTTGAAGGCGTCGAACACTTCCGGCGTGGTGCGGTCGAGCACGACTTCGATGAACACCAGCAGCGACACGTCCAGCAACTGCGGGTTGAGCTGGGCGGTGTAGCCCATGATGTAACCCGATTCGTGCAGCTTGCGCACACGTTCGAGACAGGCAGCCGGCGACAAGTTGACGCGCGCCGCCAGTTCGACGTTGCTGATGCGGCCGTCGTTCTGCAATTCGGCCAGAATCTTTTTGCTAATCTTGTCCAGCATGCTACATCTCCTTGTAAATTTTATTTGGTCAGATTGTCGCATCAAAAACTATCTATTGCCAGTATCGGATAAATCCAGAATAAATCCAGAAGAAATCCTTCTACAATCGAATCATTTCCACCAAGTTCCAATCTGCGCCGGCTGTTGCCAACAGCACGGCGCTTTTGCTGTACGGTGGCCCTCGTTGTGTATTTTTCTTTTGACTAGATAGCCATGCAGATTGCTGCTTCCCCGGCCTCCACCTTCGTGCCGTTCGATGCCCTTCACGCTGAAATCAAGCGCGACCAGACTCCCCTGCGCGCCGCCATCACGGCCGCCTACCGCCGCGATGAAACCGAGGCAGTGCAGTGGCTGCTGGCCCAGGGTTCCGGCGCCAGCCATGACGCCCAGGCCCTGGCACACCGGCTGGTTGCTGCCGTGCGTGAAAAACGCACCCGCTCATCGGGCGTGGACGCCCTGATGCACGAATTCTCGCTGTCATCCGAAGAAGGCGTGGCGTTGATGTGCCTGGCCGAAGCCCTGCTGCGCATTCCGGACAGCGAAACGGCCGACCGCCTCATCGCCGACAAGATCAGCAAGGGCGACTGGCGCAAGCATCTGGGCGAGTCGCCATCGCTGTTCGTCAACGCGGCCACCTGGGGCCTGCTCATCACCGGCAAGCTGGTCTCGACCAATAGCGAGCAAGGCCTGGGCTCGGCGCTCACGCGCATGATCGCCAAGGGCGGCGAACCGCTGATCCGCAAGGGCGTCGACATGGCGATGCGCATGCTGGGCAACCAGTTCGTCACCGGCCAGACCATCGACGAAGCGTTGAAAAACAGCCGCGAGAACGAAACGCGCGGCTACCGCTACTCGTACGACATGCTGGGCGAAGCGGCGCTGACCGAACTCGATGCACAACACTATTACGCGTCGTACGAGCAGGCGATCCATGCGATCGGCAAGGCGTCGAATGGTCGCGGCATCAAGGACGGGCCGGGGATCTCGATCAAGCTCTCGGCGCTGCACCCGCGCTACAGCCGCGCACAGTCGGCGCGCGTGATGGGCGAACTGCTGCCGCGCGTGCGCAGCCTCGTGCTGCTGGCCAAACGCTACGACATCGGCATCAATATCGACGCCGAAGAAGCCGACCGCCTCGAGATCTCGCTCGACATGCTCGAGGTGCTGGCGTTCGATCCCGAGCTGGCCGGCTTCGAAGGCATCGGCCTGGTGGTGCAGGCTTACCAGAAGCGCTGCCCGTACGTGATCGATTATGTGATCGACCTGGCCAAACGCAGTGGCCGCAAGTTCATGGTGCGACTGGTCAAGGGCGCCTATTGGGATGCCGAGATCAAGCGCGCCCAGGTCGACGGCATGCCCGGCTATCCGGTCTATACGCGCAAGGTCCACACCGACGTGTCTTACCTGATCTGCGCGCGCAAGCTGCTCGGCGCGGCCGACATCCTGTACCCGCAGTTCGCCACCCACAACGCGCACACGCTGTCGGTCATCTATACGTGGGCGCGCCTGGGCAACATCAGCAACTACGAATTCCAGTGCCTGCACGGCATGGGCGAGACGCTGTACGACCAGGTCGTGGGCAGCAAGAATCTCGACAAGCCGTGCCGTATTTACGCGCCGGTCGGTTCCCACGAAACGTTGCTGGCCTACCTTGTGCGCCGTCTGCTGGAAAACGGCGCCAACTCGTCGTTCGTGAACCAGATCGTCGACGAGAGCGTTGCCATCAACACCCTGATCACCGATCCGTTCGAAGCCGCCCGCGCCAGCGGCGGCAAGCCGCATCCGGCGATCGCATTGCCGGTGAACATGTTCGGTACTGAGCGCAAGAACTCCGCCGGCATGGACCTGGTCAACGAAGACATTCTGGGCGTGTTGGCCAATGGCCTGTCACAACAGCGCCGCCACGTCGCCGCCCCCCTGACCGCAGCAAAGGTCGAGGCAGGGCCGTTCGCCAACGTGGTCAACCCGGCCCAGTCGGCCGATATCGTCGGCCTGGTGCAGGAAGCCTCGCGCGCCGACGTCGACGCCGCACTGGCAGCGGCCAGCGCCTTTGCCGGCGAGTGGGCCGGCACCAGCACGGCCGAGCGCGCTGCCATCCTTGAGCGCACCGCCGACCTGTTCGAGCACCATGGCGTCGAGCTGATGGCCCTGGCCGTGCGCGAAGCCGGCAAATCGCTGCCGAATGCAATTGCCGAACTGCGCGAAGCGGTCGACTTTTTGCGCTACTACGCGGTGCAGATTCGCGCTGCAACGGATGGTCAGTCAAACATTCAGTCAAATCTTCAGTCAAACATGCAGTCGGGCGTCCAGGCGCTGGGCCCGGTCAGCTGCATCAGCCCATGGAACTTCCCGCTGGCGATCTTCACGGGGCAGGTCGCGGCTGCACTGGCCGCCGGCAACGTGGTGCTGGCCAAGCCGGCCGAGCAGACGCCGCTGATCGCCCACCGCGCGGTCGAGCTGTTCCTCGAGGCCGGCACGCCGCGCGCCGCGCTGCAGCTGCTGCCGGGCCGCGGCGAAGTCGTCGGCGCCGCGCTGACGGCCGACAGCCGCATCAAGGGTGTGATCTTCACCGGGTCGACCGAAGTCGCGCAACTGATCAACCGCACGCTGGCCAAACGCGCGGAGCAGGAAGGCATCGACATTCCGCTGGTGGCCGAAACGGGTGGCCAGAATGCGCTGATCGTCGACTCGTCGGCGCTGCCGGAGCAGGTGGTGGGCGACGTGTTGAGTTCGGCCTTCGATTCGGCCGGCCAGCGCTGCTCGGCGCTGCGCGTGCTGTTCCTGCAGGAAGACATCGCCGACAAGACCATCAAGATGCTCAAGGGCGCGATGCAGGAACTGCGCGTGGGCAGCCCGGATCGCCTCGCGACCGATATCGGCCCGGTCATCGATGCAGAAGCGCAGCGCAACCTGCTGGCGCACATCGAACGCACCAAGGCCACGGCGCGCGGCCACTTCGCGCTCGAGCTGCCGACCGCCATCACCAGCTGCGGCACCTTCGTGCCGCCGACGGTGCTCGAGATCGCATCGCTGTCGGAACTCAAGCAAGAGGTGTTCGGCCCGGTCCTGCACATCGTGCGCTACCGCCGCGCCGATCTGCCGAAGGTGATCGCATCGATCAATGCAACAGGTTTCGGCCTGACGCTGGGCGTGCACTCGCGCATCGATGAAACGATCGATTACATCGTCAACCATGCGCATGTCGGCAATATCTACGTCAACCGCAATATCGTCGGCGCCGTCGTCGGCGTGCAGCCGTTCGGTGGCGAGGGCAAGTCCGGCACCGGTCCCAAAGCCGGCGGTCCGTTGTACATCAAGCGCCTGCAGCGCGGCGCGGCGCCCTTGATGGATCACGTCCGTCAGCCTGACGTCGCACTGGAAGCGCTGATCGCCTGGCTGCGCATGAGCGAGCAGCAACCCGTCGTAGCGCTGGCCGAAGGCTATGCGCGCACGTCATTGAATGGCGTGTCGATCGACTTGCCGGGGCCGACCGGCGAGCGCAATCGCCTGTCGTTCACGCCGCGCGGCGTCGTACTGTGCGCAGCAGGCACGCCGGCAGGTCTGCTCAATCAAGTGGCAGCCACGCTGGCCACCGGCAACCGCGCACTGGTGCTGACCACGTCACCAGAGGCGATTCCGGCCAACCTGCCACAAGCGGTCAAGGAGCGCGTGCGCTTCATCGGCAAGGACGAAGTGGATGCGGGTGAATTCGCGATCGCTCTGGTCGAATCGGGCCTGGCCGGCTCGCTGCGCACGCAACTGGCGGCGCGCAGCGGCGCCATCATCGGCGTGGTCGATACTGAACCACTGGCAGCGGTCGACCTGTGGCGCCTGGTCGCCGAACGCGCTGTCTGCGTCAATACGACAGCAGCCGGCGGTAACGCCAGCCTGATGACCCTGGGCCTGTAATTCACACCACATCGGCGACTTCGGTCGCCGATGTGCTTTTTAACCCGTACTAATGTCAGGAGCAGTAACAGCAGTCGCAGGAACCATACCAACAACAAGGAGACTCACCATGCTTGTAGGCGTTCCAACCGAAATCAAGAACAACGAATACCGCGTCGGCCTCACGCCGGCGTCGGTGCATGAACTGGTGGTGCAAGGCCACCAGGTAATCGTCCAGCAGGGAGCCGGCAGCGAGATCGGCTTGCCCGACGCGCAGTACGTGGCGGCCGGCGCCAGCATCGTGGCGAGCGCGCAAGAGGTGTTTGCGCGCTCCGCCATGGTCGTCAAGGTCAAGGAGCCGCAAGCGGTCGAATGCGCGATGCTGCGTGACGACCAGATCCTCTTTACTTACCTGCACCTGGCGCCCGATCCCGAACAAACAGCCGCACTGGTGCGCTCAGGGGCCGCCTGCATCGCCTATGAGACGGTGACCGGGCTTGGGGGCGGCTTGCCGCTGCTCGCGCCGATGAGCGAGGTGGCAGGGCGCATGGCGATCCAGGCGGGCGCCGCGCACCTGGAGAAATCCAGGGGCGGCATGGGCTTGCTGCTGGGCGGTGTACCGGGCGTGGCCGCAGGCCACGTTGTCATCATCGGCGCCGGCGTGGTGGGCGCCAATGCACTGCAGATGGCCGTGGGTACGGGCGCGCGGGTGACCGTGCTCGACAAGAACGTCGATCGCCTGCGCCAGCTCGATCTGGTCTATGGCAACCGGATCGCCACGCTGCATTCCAACGCGCAGGCGCTCGAAGAAGCCGTGCTGTCGGCCGACCTGGTCATCGGCGGCGTGCTTGTGCCGGGCGCCGCAGCGCCGAAACTCGTCACGCGCAGCATGGTGTCACGCATGAAGAAGGGCGCGGTTATCGTCGATGTGGCGATCGACCAGGGCGGCTGCTTTGAGACCTCGCACGCCACCACCCACGCCGATCCGACCTTCATCGTCGATGGCGTGGTGCATTACTGCGTCGCGAACATGCCTGGTGCAGTGGCGCGCACGTCCACCTTTGCACTGAACAACGCCACGATCGGGCACGTGCTCGCGCTGGCCGGCAAGGGCTGGCGGCGCGCACTGGCGGACGATGTTCACCTGCGCCAGGGCCTGAATGTCTGCCAGGGCAAGGTCACGTTCGAGGCCGTGGCACGCGCGCTGGGCTACGACTACGTCCCGGTCGAGTCGCTGCTGGCCTAGAGCGGCGCCTGGGCCAGATCCCGGCACAGGCGCCGCGTAATGTGAAACGCGTACTGCGCGGCCACCGTCTTCACGAAACCCATGAAGTCGTGCGCCGCGTGTTCGTTGGCGTTATCCGAAATCGCGCGGATGACGGCAAACGGCACGTTCAATTCGTGACACACCTGCGCCACTGCGGCGCCTTCCATTTCCACCGCCACCAGGCCAGGCAGCGCGCTGTTCATCGCATCGATCCGCTTGGCGTCATGCACGAACTGGTCGCCGCTGGCCACCAGACCCCGATGCACACGTGGCTGCGTCAAGCCGAATATGGCGCGGTCGGCCTGGGCGATCGCATGCGCCAGGTCGTCTTCGAGAAATGCATGCGCTGCACTGGACACCCGCAGCGACAGCTGGGCGTCCGGCTGAAAATGCGTTTGTCCTGTCAATGGCACCTCAAAGCGGGGAAACAAGGGAGTGGCGTCCATATCGTGCTGGACAAGCGATTCGGCCACCACGATGTCGCCAACCCGGATTGTCGTGTCGCCTGCGCCAGCCACGCCCGTGAACAGGATGTGGGTAACTCCGAACTTCTCCACAAGCGTCGTCGCCGTCATGGCAGCGGCAACCTTCCCAATTCGCGACAGGACGCACACGGCGTCGATTCCCCACAGCTGTCCGAGAAAGTACTCACGCCTGCCGTGAATCAGCGTGGCGGGCCCTTGCAAGGCTTCCACGAGACCTGCCTGTTCTTCGTGCAACGCGCTGATGATGCCTAAACGCATTTTTTTTGCTGGGCCGTTGTGCATAAGCGCCGGATTGTACACAGCATTGCCAGGCACTGGAGACAAATATCGAGACCTGAACGTTCGTTCTGCAAAACGCTTTTTTTTGCCTGCAAAGTTGTTTGCTTATTTAATTAAGAGATCTGTATACAAATTTAGTAGTAGTAAGTAAACGCGTACATTTCTGTGGATAAGGTTGGTTTACTCAACAGAATCAGCGCTTTAAGCGGGTATTTTTGCGCGGGACAAAGCTTGCGTGAACCAGGCATGGATCGGGGACAAAAATTGGCTTGCGTGAAAAAGGCAGGGTTCTGCACATCTGATGCTGTGGATATGCAGCTGCTTGTCCACAGGCGATTGCTGGTTGGGGCGGGTTAGCGTGGGTTAGCGCTGGTTTTCGGTGACCGGAACAGATGGGCTGTCAGTCGATGTCGGGACTGTGTCGATCCTGCGATCGTTTTTTTTTTGAAAGCGCTTTTCAGAACGATCTGCAGAGGGTCTGCTGGTCAGTGATCTGGAGTGCGCAAGTTATGCAGTTTGTTTACTTAAAAGCTTGTAGACAAAATAGTAGTAATAGTAAACGCGGCACATTCTGTGGATAAGCACAGATTTTTCCACAACATCAACGGTTTACATGGTCGCCAACTGGCTGGAGAACCATGGTGATCGTCGTGCAGCAAAGGTGGATAGAAATCCCCGCGGTCTTGCAAAACGGGTTTGTGCACATTCTGCCCTGTGGATATGCAGCGGGTTCTCCACAGACCTGCATCGAGGTTGCGAACACCGGACGCTGTCGATTTGCCACGGACGAAATTTTTTTTTTGAAAACAGGCATCTCAGGTTTACAACCAATAAATGTATACAACATTGATAGTAATAAGTAAGGGTGTCCACTTTCTGTGGACAACCCGGTTAACGAGAACAAAATCATCCACTTACGGTGCGCATAAGGCAGTGCACTAGTTACCCGGCTTCCTGCTGGCAAATCTGGACAAGATTTTCGCTTGTGTACAAAACCGTAGTTCTGCACAAACCGTACCTGTGGATATCCATTTGCTTATCCACAGGTAGGGTCTGGACAGGCGTTTACGTTCTGGTAAGCTGTGTTTCATCGAGTCAGCGCCAAGGGGAAACGCATGGAATTCGAGTCGCTGTACGCCAGGGTCAATGGCCTGAACATGCACTACGTGACAGCTGGCGACGGTCCACCGGTCATCCTGCTTCACGGTTTCCCCGATACCCACGAGATCTGGCGTCGTCAGATTCCTGCGCTTGCCGCAGCGGGCCTGCGTGTCATTGCACCCGACCTGCGCGGCTACGGCAAAACCGACATGCCACAAGATGTTGGCGCTTACGCCGTATCGTTTTTGGCCGATGATGTGCTGCGATTGATGGATGCGCTGGGAATCGAGAAAGCGGTCGTCGTCGGTCATGACTGGGGCGCATTGATCGGCTGGCATCTGGCCATGCATGCGCCGCAACGCATCCTTCGATACGCCGCGTTATCGGTTGGCCATCCGAAGGCAATCGCGGCGTCAGGCTTCAGCCAGAAATTGCGTTTCTGGTACATGCTGGTGTTCAAAACTCCCGTGGTCGCAGAGGCATTGCTGAAAGCAGGGGACTGGGCCGCGCTCAGAAAAATGATCCGTAGTCGTGAACAGCAAGAGATCTGGATCGCGGCGCTTGCGCCGCCAGGTCGGCTGACGGCAGCATTGAATTACTACCGCGCCAATTTCAAGCCATCATCACCGCGCGCCTGGTTGCCAGTGAATGTGCCGGTGATGGGCGTCTGGGGCGAACACGATCCGGCTCTTGGTGAGCAACAGATGCTCGATTCGCGCGATCAATGTACTGCAGGTTTTCGGTATGAGCGCATCGATGGCGTCGGTCACTGGCTGCAGCTCTCTGGCGCAGATCGCCTGAACGCATTACTGCTGGATTTCGTGAAGTCACCGATCGACTGATTCTTGGTTGAGTACGTACGGCTTGCCGTAAAATTGCATCTCGTACATTCCACCCAAAATCCTTCCATGATTGATGTTGTCTGGCTCGGCGGCGCTGCGTTCGCCGCTGGCCTGGTTGATGCCGTTGTCGGCGGTGGCGGCCTGGTCCAGCTTCCCGCCATGTTCTCTTTGTTGCCGAAAGAAGTTCCGGCAACCATTCTCGGTACCAACAAGTTTGCAGCAATCTTCGGCACCGGGTCAGCGGCGGTGGAATACGCACGTCGGGTCCGCGTAGCCTGGAGCACCGCCGCACCGGCCGCGGCAGCCGCATTTTTGCTCTCCTTTGCTGGCGCCTGGACGGTGACGCGCGTGCCCGCCGATTTCGTGCGTGCCTTATTGCCGATCATCCTGGTCGCAGTGGCGGTCTACACGTTCAGGAAAAAAGACCTGGGTTCGGTGCACGCACCAATGCACAGTGGTCTGACCGAGCGGTACTGGGCAATCGGCATCGGCGCTGCGATCGGTTTCTACGATGGCTTTTTCGGCCCCGGTACCGGCAGCTTTCTGATCTTCCTGTTCGTGCGATTTTTTGGCTTTGATTTTCTCAGTGCTTCAGCTGCAGCCAAGATCGTCAACGTCGCCTGCAATTTTTCCGCGCTGATGTGGTTTGGCTATAGCGGCCATATTTTGTGGCAGCTGGGATTGTTGATGGCCGGTTGCCAGATCGCGGGTTCATTGGCGGGTACACGACTCGCTCTCAAGTACGGCAGCGGCTTTGTGCGGAAGGTGTTCCTGTTTGTCGTCAGCGCGTTGATTGTGAAGACTGCCTATGATGCGTTCACAAAGCTGGGTTGGTGATTTCGATTGTTCCACGTGAAACAAGTTGAAGCCGGTTTTGACCGGCATTTTCTTTGCGACGTTCCACGTGAAACAATCGCACTGACAAATCAGGCTGACGTTCCACGTGAAACAAAATTCGTCGTTTTCTGGCGGTCGAAGAATCTGGCAACGGAAAAGAATCTATAATCGCGCATTAGTCTCCTCGCCTCACATCCCATCATGCTATTTCCTACTGAATTCGACGTCATCGTCGTCGGCGGCGGCCATGCCGGCACCGAAGCTGCACTTGCGTCTGCACGCACCGGGCAAAAGACCCTGCTGCTGACCCACAATATTGAAACCCTTGGCGCCATGTCGTGCAATCCGTCGATTGGCGGCATTGGCAAAGGCCACTTGGTCAAGGAAGTCGACGCCCTTGGCGGCGCGATGGCCATCGCAACGGATGAAGCCGGGATCCAGTTCCGGATCCTGAATTCCTCGAAAGGTCCGGCCGTACGCGCGACCCGTGCGCAAGCCGACCGCGTCCTGTACAAGGCGGCGATCCGCTCGCGGTTGGAAAACCAGTCGAACCTCTGGCTGTTCCAGCAGGCAGTCGAAGACCTGATCGTAGAAGGCGATCGGGTCGTCGGCGCCGTCACGCAAGTCGGCTTGAGCTTCCGCGCGCGCGCCGTCGTGCTGACCGCAGGTACTTTCCTTGATGGCAAAATCCACGTTGGCCTGCAAAATTATGCTGGCGGCCGCGCAGGCGATCCACCGGCGACGTCGCTGTCGGCGCGCCTGAAGGAACTCAAACTGCCGCAAGGGCGCCTGAAAACCGGCACGCCGCCGCGCATCGATGGCCGCAGCATCGACTTTTCGCTGTTGACCGAGCAGCCGGGCGACCTCGATCCGGTGCCCGTGTTTTCGTACATGGGCAATGTGGGGATGCATCCGAAGCAGGTGCCATGCTGGGTCACGCATACCAATGAACGCACGCACGACATTATCCGGGCAGGGCTTGACCGCAGCCCGATGTACACCGGCGTCATTGAAGGCGTCGGACCGCGCTACTGCCCGTCGATCGAAGACAAGATTCACCGCTTCGCCAGCAAGGAGTCGCATCAGATCTTCCTGGAACCGGAAGGCTTGACGACCAATGAGTTCTATCCAAACGGGATCTCGACCAGCCTGCCATTTGACGTGCAGCTGGCACTGGTGCGCTCGATGCGCGGCATGGAAAATGCGTTTATCCTGCGGCCCGGTTATGCGATCGAATACGATTACTTCGATCCGCGCGGCTTGAAAGCGTCGCTGGAGACCAAGTCGATCAAGGGTCTGTTCTTCGCCGGTCAGATCAATGGCACTACCGGCTACGAAGAAGCGGCGGCACAAGGTTTGCTGGCCGGCCTGAATGCCGCACTGCAAACCCAGGGCAAGGATGCCTGGACCCCGGGTCGTTCCGAAGCCTACCTTGGCGTGCTGGTCGACGACCTGACCACGCAGGGTGTGGCCGAGCCCTACCGCATGTTCACCAGCCGCGCGGAATATCGTCTGTCGCTGCGTGAAGACAATGCCGACATGCGCCTGACCGAAATCGGCCGCAGTCTGGGCCTGGTTGACGATGCACGTTGGGCAGCCTTCGAGACCAAGCGCGAATCCGTCGCGCGCGAACTGGAACGCCTGCGCTCGGTGTGGGTGAATCCGCGCATCCTGGCAGCCGCCGAATCGGAACGCATCGTCGGCCAGCCGCTCGAGCGCGAATACAATCTGGCCGATCTGCTGCGCAGACCAGGCGTGAACTACGACACCCTGATGACAATGAACGGTCTAGAAGGCCAGAGCCTGGCAGGTCCGGGCGTTGACGATCCCGCCGTGAAGGAACAGGTCGAGATCCAGCTGAAGTATTCCGGCTACATCGATCGCCAGGCGCGTGAAGTCGAGCGTCACGATCACTACGAAAACATGAAGCTGCCCGAGAACCTGAACTACCTGGATATCGAAGCGCTGTCGTTCGAAGTGCGACAGAAGCTCGACAAGCAACGGCCCGAAACCCTGGGTCAGGCCTCGCGCATTTCAGGCGTGACCCCGGCCGCAATTTCGCTGCTGCTGGTGACGCTGAAAAAGCGCGGCGCCAAAGGCTTTACTGCGACTGCAGCTGAGGTGGCCGAATGAAATACGCATTCGATCACGATGCACTGGCGGCGGTGCTCGACCAGGGCATCAAGGACATGACGCTTGCCGTCACGCCGGAGCAGCAGACCAAGCTGATGGGCTACTTGCAGCTGATGAACAAGTGGAACGGCGTGTACAACCTGACGTCGCTGCGCGATCCGCAGCAGATGGTCACGCACCATCTGCTCGACTCGCTCGCCGCTGTGCCGGCGTTTGCCGGCGCCCGCAATGTGCTGGACGTGGGGGCAGGGGGCGGTTTGCCCGGCATCGTTCTGGCGATCGTGCGACCAGACATGAAAGTGGCGATGATCGACACGGTGCACAAGAAAACAGCGTTCCTGAACCAGGTGAAGGCAGAATTGAAGCTGACCAACGTCAGCGTGCACACGATGAAGGTGCAAGACCTTACCGTGAGCGAACCATTCGACGTGATCACGTCACGCGCATTTGCCGACCTGTCCGACTTCGTCAACTGGTCGGGTCATCTGTTGGCCGAGGGCGGCAAATTCATCGCCCTGAAAGGCGTCGCGCCAAGCGAGGAGCGCGAGCGCTTGCCACAGGACTGGAAAGTCGTCGATCTGCAGCCCTTGTGGGTGCCACGACTGCAGGCAGAGCGACACTTGGTATTCATCGAGCGAGCCGCATAAAAGATACCAATAGTACATACTATATAAATCATACGAACTGTACTAACCGTACTATCTGTATCAATCGTATAAACAGTTTATATCGTTTAAATCATATAAACCATTGAAACGGTTTTACAGGGCAAACGATATGATGCCTTGTTGTCGCATCCAGGAAAGGAAAAGATGGCGAAGATTTTTTGCGTTGCGAACCAGAAGGGTGGCGTAGGCAAGACCACCACCAGCGTCAACCTGTCGGCAGGCCTGGCCAAACTGAACCAGCGTGTGCTGCTGGTCGACCTCGACCCGCAGGGCAATGCCACGATGGGCGCAGGCATCAACAAAGCCGAGCTGGCAGCGTCGATTTATCAGGTGCTGCTGGGTGAGTCCGATGTGGCCACGGCGCGCGTGCGCTCGGAAGCAGGGCGCTTCGACGTACTGCCCGCCAACCGCGAGCTGGCCGGCGCCGAAGTGGAGATGGTCGCGCTCGAGAACCGCGAGCGGCGCCTGAAGGAAGCACTGGCAGCGGTGGCCGATGACTACGACTTCATCCTGGTCGACTGTCCGCCTGCGCTGTCGCTGCTGACATTGAACGGTCTGTGCGCCGCCGATGGCGTGATCATCCCGATGCAGTGCGAATACTATGCGCTCGAGGGATTGTCCGACCTGGTCAACACGATCAAGAAGGTGCACGCCAACCTGAACACCGACCTGAAGATCATCGGTCTGCTGCGCGTGATGTTCGATCCGCGCATGACGCTGTCGCAGCAGGTCTCGGGCCAGCTCGAGCAGCATTTCGGCGACAAGGTCTTCAAGACGATCATTCCGCGCAATGTGCGGCTGGCCGAGGCGCCGTCGTACGGCATCCCCGGCGTGACGTTCGATCCGTCCTCGAAAGGCGCGCAGGCATACATCGCCTTCGGCGCCGAAATGGTCGAGCGCATCAAGAGCATGTAATCAATCAAAAAGCTGACAAAGAGATGGCAACCAAAAAACTCAAGGGACTGGGCCGCGGCCTCGACGCCCTGCTCGGCGGCGACCTGGACGCCGCACCGGCCGTGCCGAACACGCCGTCCGTGCTCGCCGTGACCCAGATCCAGGCCGGCAAGTACCAGCCCCGTACACGCATGGACGAAGTGAGCCTGTCGGAGCTGGCCGCATCGATCAAGACCCAGGGCATCATGCAACCGGTGCTGGTGCGCCCGTTGCCGCCTGGTAGCAGCACACCCTACGAGATCATCGCCGGTGAACGGCGCTTCCGCGCGGCGCAGATGGCCGGCCTGGATGAAATTCCGGTGCTGGTGCGCGACGTTGACGACCAGGCAGCTGCCGCGATGGCATTGATCGAGAACATCCAGCGCGAAGACCTGAACCCGCTCGAAGAAGCGCAGGGCATCAACCGCCTGATTTCGGATTTCAATTTCACGCACGAGCAGGCCGCCGGCGCCGTGGGCCGCTCGCGTAGCGCGGTCTCGAACCTGCTGCGCCTGATTAACCTCGCGCAGCCGGTGCAGACGATGCTGATGGCCGGCGACATCGACATGGGGCACGCCCGTGCCTTGCTGGCGGTGGACAGCGCGCACCAGATCACGCTGGCCAACCAGGTGATCGCCAAACGGCTGTCGGTGCGCGAAACGGAAAAACTCGTCACGCGCGCGCTCGACGAACACAACGCGCCGGCACAAGCTGCCCGTGCGAAAGACAAGTCGGGCGACATCGTGCGCCTGGAAGAAGAGCTGTCGGACAAGCTGGCCACACCTGTCGTGTTCAAGATGGGGCCGAAGGGCAGGGGTCAGATGATCATCGATTTCGCCGACCTCGACATCCTCGACGGCGTGCTCGCACGATTGCGCGGCTGAACGGCAGCAGGCTGCAGGCAGGGTAGCCGGTGACCGGACTATCCTGCAATGTGACACCCGCTGCCTACACCATCTGGCGTTAAGTTGTTGAAAATAATGCCCTATCCACCAGCAACGTGTCACATTTTCGTCATCTTTACAGTGCAGTTATAAGTAGGGAATCGTTTGACTCACATCCGTATAACCACTTATAATTCCGGCGATTCATGTAATTACCACCACGTAGTACGTCCATAGCGGCAGCGAGAAGACCAAAAAATATGCTGCGCATCGTTTCCCTGCAATTGATTGCAACAGTCGTCGCCGGAATCATTGCCGCGCTTCTGGGGGGATGGCCTGCGATGGTGTCGGCTGTGCTGGGTGGTTTGTGTTGTGTCGTACCCAACGGGATCATGGCAGTGCGCTTGTTTGCGGCGTCCGCGAGTGGACGAGCAAGTCCCGCGACATTTTTCATCTGGGAATTCGTAAAGATTGCATTGACGCTGGCGCTTCTGGGCGCGACGGCGTGGCTGTACCGCGATCTGAACTGGCTGGCATTGATCGTCGGGTTCATCGTGGCGCTGAAAAGTTACATCATCTTATTATTTAGGCATTGACGACATGGCGACTCCAATTGACGGCGCAGCGCACGCGCCCACCGCATCAGAATATATCAAGCACCACCTTGGTCACCTGTCGAACGGTCACCAGGTAGGCCCAGTTGATTTCTCGATCATCAACTACGACACCATGTTCTGGTCGATCGCCATGGGCATCACCGGTTGCCTGGTGATGTGGTCTGCCGCGCGCAAAGCCACCGCTGGCGTGCCAGGTCGTTTCCAGGCGTTCGTCGAAATGCTGTTTGAAATGGTCGATGACCAGGCCAAGTCGATCGTGCATGGCGACCGCAGCTTCATCGCCCCTGCGGCCCTGACCGTGTTCGTCTGGGTCGCGCTGATGAACTCGCTGGACTTGCTGCCAGTCGACATGTTCTCGTGGGCATTTGCTGTCTTTGGTGTGGAACATATCTTCCCATATCATCGCGTGGTACCGACCGCCGACCTGAATGGTCCGATGGGCATCGCTCTGGGCGTGCTGGCGCTGATGTTCTACTACAGCATCAAGATCAAGGGCCTGGGCGGCTGGATCCACGAGTTGTTCGCAGCACCGTTCGGTATCTGGATGGCGCCGTTCAACCTGCTCCTGAACATCATTGAATACGCAGCAAAACTGGTGTCGCTCGGTATGCGACTGTTCGGCAACATGTTTGCCGGTGAGCTGCTGTTCCTCTTGATCGCACTGCTGGGCGGATCGGCCACCATCTTTGGTTTTGTTGGCCACGTCATTGCCGGTTCCATCTGGGCGATCTTCCACATCCTGATCGTACTCCTGCAGGCATTCATCTTCATGATGCTGACGCTGGTGTACCTCGGTCAGGCTCACGATAGCCACTGATCGGCGCCGCAAGCATCGAACAAGATAGTGGTTGTAAAGAAGTTGTAGTTTTTAATCTAGTTTTCAATTTAACTTTTGGAGTTACACATGACTGACCTTTCTTTTGTTGCACTGGCTTGCGGTTTGATCATCGGCCTGGGCGCTATCGGTGCTTGTATCGGTATCGCGATCATGGGCGGTAAGTACCTGGAAGCCAGCGCACGTCAGCCAGAACTGATGAACACCCTGCAGACCAAGATGTTCCTGCTGGCTGGTCTGATCGACGCTGCATTCCTGATCGGTGTTGGTATCGCTATGCTGTTCGCATACACCAACCCATTCGTCGCACCAGTCGTCTAAGCCATCCGGTCTCGATGTCTTGAAGGGCCGAACCATTCCTGGTTCGGCATCCGTGTTTCTGTAAGAAGGAAAAAACCGTGAACATTAATGCAACCCTGTTTGCTCAGTTCGTGGTCTTCTTCATCCTGGCACTGTTCACGATGAAATTCGTGTGGCCGCCACTGATGAAGGCGCTCGATGAGCGCGCCGCGAAAATTGCAAGTGGCCTGGCTGCTGCTGACCGTGGCAAGGCCGATCTGGCTGCTGCTGAAAAACGTGTCCAGACCGAACTGGCTGGTGCCCGTGACGAAGTCCAGAAACGCATCACCGATGCTGAAAAGCGCGCTGCTGTGATTATCGAAGAAGCCAAGCGTACTGCCGCCGATGAAGGCGCGCGTATCGTTGCCGCCGCCAAGGCTGACGCCGAGCAGCAAGTCAACAGCGCACGCGAAGCACTGCGTGGCCAGGTTGCCGCCCTTGCGGTCGCCGGCGCCGAGCAGATCCTGAAGCGTGAAGTGAACGCAGCGGCCCACGCCGACCTGCTGTCGCAACTGTCGACCGAGCTCTGATCATGGCAGAACTCGCAACCGTCGCCCGCCCCTACGCCGAAGCGCTATTCCGTGTCGCCCAAACCGGCGACATGAACACGTACTCGGCCATCGCGTCGGAACTGGGCCAGATTGGCGCCAGTGCCGACGTGCAGACCTTCGCCAGCAACCCGATCGTCACGCACGCACAACTGGCGGACACGATTGCGTCCCTGGTCAAGTCGCCGCTGAATGCTGAAGCGAAGAACTTTATCGCGATGCTGGCCCAGAACGGCCGCATCAACCTGCTGCCCGAGATCAGCACCCAGTTTGCGCTCCTGAAAAACGCGAACGAGGGCGCCGCCGATGCGATGATCCATAGCGCGTTCGAGATCTCGGCCGACCAGCTGGCGCAGCTGGTCGCCACGCTGGAAAAGAAATTTGGCCGCAAGCTCAACCCAACGGTAACAGTGGATCCTTCGCTGATCGGTGGTGTGCGCGTGGTCGTCGGTGACGAAGTGCTCGATACCTCGGTTCGCGCCAAGCTGCAACGGATGCACGTTGCGCTGGCCAACTAATACGACGTATCGACTGGCACGCGCCGGCGTTCCCGCCCTTGCCCTACGCATCAAGAAACTATAATTGGAGTTAGCAAGCATGCAACTTAACCCATCTGAAATCAGCGAACTGATCAAGAGCCGGATCCAGGGCCTCGAAAGTTCGGCTGACGTTCGCAATCAAGGCACGGTGATCTCGGTCGCCGACGGTATCTGCCGCATCCATGGTCTGTCGGACGTGATGCAGGGCGAGATGCTGGAATTCCCAGGCAACACCTTCGGCCTGGCCATGAACCTCGAGCGCGACTCGGTCGGCTCGGTCATCCTGGGTGCTTACGAGCACATCTCGGAAGGCGACATCGTCAAGACCACCGGCCGTATTCTCGAAGTACCGATCGGTCCTGAACTGTGCGGCCGCGTCGTCAATGCACTGGGCCAGCCGATCGACGGCAAGGGTCCTGTCAACGCCAAGCTGACCTCGCCAATCGAAAAGATTGCGCCAGGCGTCATCGCGCGTGAATCGGTCTCGCAGCCAATGCAGACCGGTATCAAATCGATCGACGCAATGGTGCCGATCGGCCGTGGCCAGCGTGAGCTGATCATTGGTGACCGCCAGACCGGTAAATCGGCTGTTGCAGTCGACGCGATCATCAACCAAAAAGGTCAGGGCGTGACCTGCGTGTACGTCGCGATCGGTCAGAAAGCATCGACCATCAAGAACATCGTGCGCTCGCTGGAAACGCACGGCGCGATGGAGTACACCATCGTTGTTGCGGCATCGGCGTCGGAATCGGCCGCCATGCAATACATCTCGGCCTACTCGGGCTGCGCGATGGGCGAATACTTCCGCGATCGCGGCGAAGACGCACTGATCGTGTACGACGATCTGTCGAAGCAGGCAGTTGCCTACCGCCAGATCTCGCTGCTGCTGCGCCGTCCACCAGGCCGCGAAGCGTACCCTGGCGACGTGTTCTACCTCCACAGCCGCCTGCTCGAGCGCGCAGCACGCGTGAACGCCGACTACGTGTCGAAGTTCACCAACGGCGCCGTGACCGGCAAGACCGGTTCGCTGACCGCACTGCCGATCATCGAAACGCAAGCTGGCGACGTCTCGGCATTCGTGCCGACCAACGTGATCTCGATTACTGACGGCCAGATCTTCCTGGAAACGTCGCTGTTCAACGCCGGTATCCGTCCTGCGATCAACGCCGGTATTTCGGTGTCGCGCGTCGGTGGTGCTGCCCAGACCAAGGTCATCAAGAGCCTGTCCGGCGGTATCCGTACCGACCTGGCCCAGTACCGTGAGCTGGCTGCGTTCGCGCAGTTCGCATCGGACCTGGACGAATCGACCCGCAAGCAGCTGGACCGCGGTGCGCGCGTGACCGAACTGCTCAAGCAGCCACAGTTCTCGCCACTGTCGACCTCGCTGATGGCCGCATCGCTGTTCGCCGTCAACAAGGGCTACCTGGACGATATCGAAGTCAAGAAAGTGCTGCCATTCGAGCACGGCCTGCACGCCTTCCTGAAGTCGGGCCATGCAGCGCTGCTGGCAAAGATCGACGAAACCAAGCAACTGGACAAAGAAGCCGAAGCAGCACTGGCCGCGGCCGTTGCTGATTTCAAGAAATCCGGCGCATATTAATCTGTGGGCCGGCAACGCCAGACGGCGATGCCGGTGCCTGGAAGGAGTAAGGACTCATGGCAGCAGGCAAAGAGATTCGTGGCAAGATCAAGAGCGTAGAAAATACGAAGAAGATCACCAAGGCGATGGAAATGGTCGCCGCATCGAAAATGCGCAAGGCGCAGGAACGTATGCGCGCCGCCCGTCCCTACAGTGACAAGGTTCGTAACATTACCGCCAATCTGGCCACTGCAAACCCGGAGTACACGCACGCATTCATGGCGCAAGCCAAGGACGTGCAGGCAAAGGCAGTTGGCTTCATCGTCGTCACGACCGACAAGGGTCTGTGCGGCGGCATGAACACCAACATCCTGCGCCAGGTCACGCTCAAGGCGCGCGAACAGGAACAGGCGGGCAACCGCGTCGAGGCAGTTGCCATTGGCAACAAGGGCCTGAGCTTCCTGAACCGCGTCGGCATGAAACTCGTGTCGCAGGCGACCCAACTGGGCGATGCACCGCAACTGGACAAGCTGATCGGACCGGTCAAAGTGATGCTGGACGCGTACCAGGAAGGTAAGCTCGATGCTGTCTACCTGTGCTACACGAAGTTCATCAACACGATGAAACAGGAAACCGTGGTCGAGCAACTGCTTCCGCTGTCAGCCAATTCGCTGAAAGCCGATGCAGGCGCCACCAGCTGGGACTACATCTACGAACCGGAAGCACAGGTCGTCATCGACGAGCTGCTGGTGCGTTACGTGGAAGCGCTGGTCTACCAGGCAGTGGCAGAAAACCTGGCGTCCGAGCAATCGGCACGCATGGTCGCAATGAAAGCCGCGAGCGATAACGCCGGCAGCGTCATCAGCGACCTGAAGCTGGTCTACAACAAGACCCGCCAGGCTGCGATTACCAAAGAACTCTCCGAGATCGTGTCGGGCGCGTCCGCTGTTTAACAGCGCCGCCCGTGGGGATAGCGGCAAGCGAGCATTGCACGCTACGCTGTCCCCGACCGATCAAAGCAAAAAAGAATTTAACTAAATATCTGAAGGAACGAACATGGCTGATGGCAAAATCGTTCAGTGTATCGGCGCAGTGGTTGACGTGGAATTCCCACGTAATGCCATGCCGAAAGTGTACGACGCACTGAAAATGGAAGGCTCGGATCTGACCCTGGAAGTCCAGCAACAGCTGGGCGACGGCGTGGTCCGTACCATTGCTCTGGGCAGCTCGGACGGCATGCGCCGCGGCATGATGATCCAGAACACCGGCAAGCCAATCATGGTCCCGGTCGGCACCCCGACCCTGGGCCGCATCATGGACGTGCTGGGCAACCCGATCGACGAATGCGGTCCGGTCAGCCACGAGCGCATGGCGTCGATCCACCGTGACGCGCCAGCCTACGACGAACTGTCGCCATCGACCGACCTGCTGGAAACCGGCATCAAGGTCATCGATCTGGTCTGCCCGTTCGCCAAAGGCGGTAAAGTCGGCCTGTTCGGCGGCGCCGGCGTCGGTAAGACCGTCAACATGATGGAACTGATCAACAACATCGCCAAGGCACACGCGGGTCTGTCCGTGTTCGCCGGCGTGGGTGAGCGTACCCGTGAAGGTAACGACTTCTACCACGAGATGGCCGATGCAAAGGTCGTCGATCTGGAAAACCCTGCCAACTCGAAAGTGGCAATGGTCTACGGTCAGATGAACGAACCACCAGGCAACCGTCTGCGCGTCGCGCTGACCGGTCTGACCATGGCGGAAGCGTTCCGTGATGAAGGCAAGGACGTTCTGTTCTTCGTCGACAACATCTATCGCTACACGCTGGCCGGTACCGAAGTCTCGGCACTGCTGGGCCGTATGCCATCGGCAGTGGGCTACCAGCCTACGCTGGCCGAAGAGATGGGCCGTCTGCAAGAGCGCATCACCTCGACCAAGACCGGTTCGATCACGTCGATCCAGGCCGTCTACGTCCCTGCGGATGACTTGACCGACCCATCGCCAGCAACCACCTTTGCTCACCTGGATTCGACCGTCGTTCTGTCGCGTGACATCGCCTCGCTGGGTATCTACCCTGCAGTCGACCCACTCGATTCGACCTCGCGCCAGCTGGACCCGCTCGTCGTCGGTGAAGAGCACTACGCTACCGCGCGCGCTGTGCAGAACACCCTGCAGCGCTACAAGGAACTGCGTGACATCATCGCGATTCTGGGCATGGACGAACTGGCACCGGAAGACAAACTGGTCGTGGCACGCGCTCGTAAGATGCAGCGTTTCCTGTCGCAGCCATTCCACGTCGCTGAAGTCTTCACCGGCGCGCCGGGCAAGTACGTGTCGCTGAAAGACACGATCAAGGGCTTCAAGATGATCGATTCGGGCGAACTGGATCACCTGCCGGAGCAAGCGTTCTACATGGTCGGCACGATCGAAGAAGCTATCGAGAAAGCCAAGAAACTGGCTGCTGGTTAAGTCGCTTTCTTCCACTGAAAGACACACATGGCAAACACATTTCAAGTCGACGTCGTCTCGGCCGAAGAGCAGATCTTCTCCGGCCAGGCCGAATTCGTCGCGTTGCCGGGTGAAGCGGGTGAGCTGGGTATCTACCCGAAGCACACCCCGTTGATCACGCGCATCCGCCCGGGCGCCGTGCGCATCCAGGTTGCCGGTGGTGGTGAAGAGTTCGTCTTCGTCGCCGGCGGTATCCTCGAAGTGCAGCCAAACGGCGTGACCGTGCTGGCCGACACCGCAATCCGCGGCGCCGACCTGGACGAAGCGAAGGCGCAATCCGCGAAGAAGCAGGCTGAAGAGCTGATGCTGAACAAGGATTCGAACATCGACTACGCAAAAGCCCAGGCCGAAATGGCCGCGGCGATTGCGCAGTTGGCGGCGATCCAGCGTCTGCGTTCGAAAGGCCGTTGAGCTTTAGTACAAGCTCGGCAACAAGAAAGGCAGCCTGCGGGCTGCCTTTTTTTCGTTGGTGTCCCGGGTCACGGCCCACCCATTCAATGTTGTGACTGGCGTAGGGTGGACGGCTCTGCCGTCCACGCGTTCAAACCACCCCTGCTCCGTGGTACATCAATGCCGGTTGAACGCGTGGGCGGGGAACCCGCCCACGCTACGGCTGGCGGCGGTGTCAGGGTAGATAAGCCAAACCTGCTAAGCTGATCGCCATCCCAACGACCTGCCTGCCACCATGCGCACCATCGCCCAGATCCTCGAAGAAAGCACCACCATCGCCATCGTCGGCCTGTCGACCAAGCCGGACCGTGCCAGCCACGAAGTGGGCGCCTACCTGCAGCAGCACGGCTACCGCATCCTGCCAGTGAATCCCCAGTACGCCGGCGAAACGATCCTCGGCGAGCCCGTGTTCGCCACGCTGCAGGACGCTGCCGCCTCGCTCGCAGAGAGCGGCCAGCGCATCGACATCGTCGATTGCTTCCGCAAGTCGGAAGACATCGGCCCGATCGCGCGCGATGCGATCGCCGTGGGGGCAGGGTGCCTGTGGATGCAGCTCGAGATCGAGAACCAGGTTGCCGCCGATCTGGCGCGTGCTGCGGGCCTGGATGTGGTGATGAACCACTGCATCAAGATCGAACACCGCAGCCTGCAGCAAGACGCCTGAAAAGCAGCGCGTGGCGTCGTCGCCCGCGCTACAATCGCTGTTACTTCCACCTCGTCAATACCACGCCATGATCAAGACCATTGCCCTGCTGCTCGCCGCTACCGCCGCCGCCAGCGTCATTCCGCCCGCGAGCGCGCAGGCCGCGTCTGCTGCACCAGCGCCGGCATTGAACAAAACGCCGGCGGCCTGCCCGGCAGTGCTCAAGCACAGCTTCAAGCGCCTGCAGGACGAAGCGCCGCAAGACCTCTGCCAGTACAGCGGCAAGGTGATCCTGGTGGTGAATACGGCCAGCTACTGCGGCTTTACCAAGCAGTACGAAGGCCTGGAAAAGATCTACGCCAAGTATGGCAGCCGTGGCCTGGTGGTTCTGGGCTTCCCGTCGAACGACTTTGGCCAGCAGGAACCGGGCAACGCGAAAGAAATCGCGGACCTCTGCTACAACACCTACGGCGTGAAGTTCCCGATGTTTGCCAAGACGTCGGTCAAGGGGCCGGATGCCAACCCGCTGCACGCGCAGCTGATCAAGGCAACCGGCAAGGAACCGAAGTGGAACTTCACCAAGTACCTGATCGGGCGTGACGGCAAAGTGCTCGAGTATTTCCCGAGCAAAGTGACGCCGGAAGACCCGCAACTGGTCGGCCAGATCGAAAAAGCGCTGTAACCTTACTGACAGCATGGTCATTTTGATGTGGATCAACGTTTTTTTGGGTCCACATCAATAAGCTTACTTTCGTGGCAGTAATTTAAAAACGAAAGGTAAGAACAAATGACAACGATGTTGAAATCCGTAGTGGTGGCCCTGATTGCCGTGGCATCTGCACAGGCACTGGCCCAGGAATCGCCGTGGCTGGTGCGTGCACGCGCCGTCCAGATAGAGCCGGACAACAAATCAAGCCCGGTTGGCGGTGTGGGCGCGGCGGACACGATCAAGGTCAGCAACAAGACCATTCCCGAGCTGGACATCAGCTATTTCTTCACGCCGAACTTCGCGGTGGAACTGATCCTGACCTATCCGCAAAAGCACGATGTGACGCTGGCCGGCACCAAGATCGGCAGCTTCAAGCACCTGCCGCCGACGCTGAGCGCGCAATACCACTTCGCACCGGGCGCCACGTTCAATCCGTACGTGGGCGTGGGCGTGAACTACACGCGCATCTCGAGCGTCAAGCTGCTCAATGGCGCGGCTGACCTGGAAAACGACAGCTTCGGTCTGTCGCTGCAGGCTGGCGTCGATTTCCGCCTGGACGAACACTGGTCGATCAACGCCGACATCAAGCGCGTCAACATCCGCAGCGACGTGATCGTCGGCGGCGCCAATATCAGCCACCTGAAAGTCGATCCGATGCTGTTTGGCCTGGGCGTCGGTTACCGCTTCTGAAGTAGCACCGCGCGCAGCGGCCCGCGCAGCGCGTTGCAGACGACGATGTCGTCGGCCGCTTCAAGCAGCGCGCGCGTGATCACGCCTTCGCGCGCATGCCATGCGGGCGCTGCCAGAAGCACGCCCCGCATGACCCCCGGCAGCACGCCACAGCCAAGGGGCGGCGTGATCCATGTAGTACCCATGCGCACGAACACATTGCTGCGTCCCCCTTCCGTCAATTCACCGCGCTCGTTGAAGAACAGTGCATCGAACGCGCCACGTGCTTCGGCCGCCTGCCAGGCCGCATCGTAGCGGCTGCGCCGGCTCGTCTTGTGGCGTAAAAAAACGTCGCTACTCGCCGTCGGCTCGTCGGCCAGCACCACCATGACCGGCTCCTGCAGCGGCGCCAGCACGCCAGACGTGATCGTCATTGTGCCGGTGGCATCGACGGCCAGGCGCATGCGGTACACACCGTCGGTCGGCAACGCCAGACAGGCGGCGTTCAGGGCCGACTGCGCAGCGCCCTGATCGAACGGAACACCGAAATAGCGGCATGATGCGTGCAAGCGCTCGAGGTGCTGTTCGACATGCCGGCAACCATGGTCGCGCGAGGCGCGCAGGGTTTCGAAGAGCGTGACATCGTTGGCCAGCCCGGTCAGGAAGCCTGCTTTCAACTGGCACTCCGCGAATTCGTCATGTGCTTCGCTGTCATGGACGATGCCGGCACCCACACCCAGTTCGCCCCGCCGTACGCCATTCTCCGGCGCCGCCAGCGCCAGCGTGCGGATCGGCACCGACAGGCAGAAGTCACCGAAGGCGTGGCCCTCTGGCGCCGGATCGAACCAGCCGATCGCGCCGGTGTAGACGCCGCGCGCATCCGGTTCGAGGTCATGGATGATTTCCATCGCGCGGCGTTTGGGTGCGCCCGTGATCGAGCCGCACGGGTACAGCGCATCAAACACATCCACCAGCGTCGTATCGGGCTTCAGGCGCGCCTGCACCGTGGACGTCATCTGCAGCACGGCGCCGTAACGCTGCACGTCGAACAGCACGGGTGTCTGCACGCTGCCCGTGACGGCCACGCGGCCCAGGTCATTGCGCAGCAGGTCGACGATCATCAGGTTTTCGGCGCGGTTCTTGGTGTCCTGCGCCAGGTCGCGCGCGCGCGCGGCATCGATGGTGGCGTCACCGCTGGCGCGCGCCGTGCCCTTCATCGGTCGCGCCTGCAGCATGCCGGCCTCGTGGCGCACGAACAGCTCGGGCGAGAACGACAGCAGCGCGCGGCCATCCGGCAGCGCCACCAGCGCACCATACGGCACCGGCTGGCGCGCACGCAGGCGTGCATACAGTGCAACGAGCGGGCCGAAAGCGTCGAAGCGCAAGCGATAGGTGTAGTTGACCTGGTAGGTGTCGCCCGCTTCGATCAATGCGCGGATGCGGGCGATGGCGTCGACAAACTGCGCCTCGTCGACATTGGCCGTGATGCCGGCCACGCCGGCAATCTGGTCCGGGCCGGCGCTGCGCGTGGCAAGCCACGATGCGACCTGCTCGCCCGTCAGATGGTCGCAGTGCGAAAACAGCAGCACCTGCGCCAGCGGTCCATCCACAGCGCGCGCCGGCAGGTTCTGCAGGTGCGCACCCAGTTCGTATGTCAGTAGCGGCACCGCGTACAAGCCCTGCTGCAGCGCGGCCTGCAGGGCCGCCAGCAGCGGCGGCCAGCCGCTGGCGTCATCACAGGTCAGCGTGCCTGCGTGGCCGCTGTAGAGGCGCGAACGCGCTTCGTGCGTGGCGCGCGCATCGTCGAGCAGGGCAAAGACTTCACCAGTATCCATCCCCGGATTTTACGCTGCCAGCAGCAACGACAGGTGCAGCGCCGTGCCGTCCACGGGATTGACCTTGAAGCCGCTCTTGGCAAAGCGGTGCCAGCGGCCGGTGACGTAGTTCATCAACAGGCTCGCGCGGCCGGCGACGTCGGCTTCCTGGCCGTGGCCCTGTGTGACGGCGACGCGCAAGGCCCCCTTGAATGCCAGCTCGACCTTGTCGTAAAACGCATTCATGCGGTGTTGCAGGCGTTCGTCTTCGTTCACCAGCGCGTCGCCGATCAGCACGCGCGTCATGCCCGGATTGTTCGCCGCAAAGCCCAGCAGCATCTGCACGATCGCGCGCGTCTGATCCAGGCCGCCTTCTTCGTGTTCGCTGATCTGGTTGATGACGCCGAACACCGAGGACTCGATGAACTCGATCAGCCCCTCGTACATTTGCGCCTTGCTGGCAAAGTGGCGGTACAGCGCCGCTTCGGACACGCCCAGGCGCGCGGCCAGGGCGGCGGTGGTGATTTTCTCGCCCTTGGGCTGCTCGAGCATCGCGGCCAGGGCCTGAAGGATTTGCAGCTTGCGCTGGCCGGGCTTCGTGCTTGCCATGGGATCCCTAGGAGTGGTTGATCGATTAACGCAGCCTCGACAGCCGCGCAGGAAGTTGCCGCACGGATTTTACTTTGACATTGACGTAACCGGGGCATTTCAATGTCCTCGGGAGGGGGGCGGTGCCGATCGGATCGCTGATACGCAGGTATTGGGTGACCCAGACCGTACGCAGGCCCAGCTGGCGCGCGGTGCGCAGATTGGCCAGCGTGTCTTCGACCAGGATGCAGCGCTGCGCGGCCACGCCATGCTTGCGCAAGAGGCGACGCAGCATCAGCTTGGACGGCTTGGGCCGCAACTGGCGGTGCACGTGCATGTGCTCGATCGCCACGTGGTGCGAGAAGTGGTTGTGCAACTTGAGGCGACGCACGATCTCGGTCGAGTACGAGTTCGGCGCATTGGTCAGCAGGATCTTGCGGCCCGGCAGGCGGCGCAAGAGGCGCCCCAGGCCGCGCTCGAAGCGCAGCAGCTCGGCCAGCGGCCCGATATCGTGCGTCTCGCGCAGGAAGTCGGCCGGGCACACCTGGTGATGGCGCATCATGCCGAGCAGGGTGGCGCCGTAGCGCTTCCAGTACCCGATGCGCGCGGCATCGATCATCGCTTGCGTGGCGTTCTCGCCGTTCTGGCTCAGCACGCGTGCGATATAGGTGTTCATGTTGGCGCTGATCGCCGGAAAAATCGCATGCGATGCGTCGTGCAGGGTGTTGTCGAGGTCAAATAACCAGACAGGTGCGCGGGGTAGGGGAGTGGCCACGGTGCGAGGCGTTGGTAAAGCAGAGGGGAGGTGAAGCGATGGTGCCCTTTACGTGGATTGAACACGTGGCCTCTCCCTTACCAAGGGAGTGCTCTACCACTGAGCTAAAAGGGCGGTACTGGTTTTTCTGTGGCGATTGTTTCCGCCACAAAAAATTTAATGAGACCGGATCATAGTGCCAAAAGCCTGTTCGGTCAAGACTTCGAGCAGCAATGAGTGCTCGATACGGCCGTCGATGATGTGAACGGTGTTCACGCCCGATTTGGCAGCATCCAGGGCCGATGAAATTTTAGGCAGCATGCCGCCCGAGATCGTGCCGTCGGCGAACATCTCGTCGATCTCGCGCGCCGACAGATCGGTGACCAGGTTGCCCGATTTATCTTGCACACCGGCGATGTTGGTCATCATGATCAGCTTTTCGGCCTTCAGGATTTCGGCGATCTTGCCGGCGACGACGTCGGCATTGATGTTGTAGGCCTGGCCGTCCTGGCCGAAGCCGATCGGCGAAATGATCGGAATGAACGCATCGTCCTGCAGCGCCTTGACGACGGCCGGGTTGATGGCGTCGATCTCTCCAACAAAACCGATGTCGAGGAACTCGCCCGGTTTTTCCTTGTCAGGCATGGCCATACGGCGTGCGCGAATCAGGCCGCCATCCTTGCCGGTCAGGCCCACGGCCTGGCCACCGTAGTGGTTGATCAGCATGACGATGTCTTGCTGCACTTCGCCGCCCAGCACCCACTCCACCACTTCCATGGTTTCTTCGTCGGTGATGCGCATGCCCTGCACGAACGTGCCTTGCTTGCCGATTTTTTTCAGCGCGTTGTCGATCTGCGGGCCGCCGCCATGCACCACGACCGGGTTCATGCCCACCAGCTTGAGCAGGATGACATCGCGTGCGAAGCCGTGCTTCAGGCGCTCGTCGGTCATGGCGTTGCCGCCGTATTTGATGACGATGGTCTTGCCGTGGAAATTACGGATGTACGGAAGCGCTTCGGCCAGGATCTGCGCCTTGATCGCCGGGGAGACGCCCGCGAGGTCGTTAGGTTGGTCGTCGGTGGTCAGGCTGGTCACTTGAGCGTTCATGGAGAGTCCGAAATAATTGTCGCGAGATTTTACAGCCAAATGCCATAAAAACAGCGTAAACCTTGTGGGGAGTGGGCGGTGTTATGTTGTATTTTATAGCAGCACCCACCACTCTACTCCTGCCATGCCATTCCCGCCGTTCGCCATCCATCTTCAAGGCTGTTCAGACCATGAATAGTTGCACGCGCTGCGGCGCTTCGTTCAGCTGCGCGATGGCCGATGGCGACAGCGCGCCGTGCTGGTGCACGGCGTTGCCGCCGGCAGTGGCGGTGCCGCAGGAAGCAGTGGGTTGCTGGTGTCCGGCATGTCTGCGCGCCCACATTGCCGCGCAGGGCCAGCCCCCAACAGCCGCACCAAGCTGACGGCTCAGCGCTGGGTACGGAAGAAGCGCATCATCTCGCGGCTGGCGTCAGGCCCCTTGCCATCGGTATAGCTGCCGTTTGCCTGGCCACCCGACCACGCGTGGCCGGCGCCGTGTACGAGCCAGTGCTCGGCCTGCACAGTGCCATCGGTGGCCGGATACAGCGTGCGCGTGTAGGCATGGCCGTCCGGTACATTGCCCGGTTCGGTCGTGCCCGGCTGCGGCAAATGGCGTGCGCCTTGCGCCACCACTTCTTCGCCATTGGCCGGGTGCACTGTCGTATCGCGGTCGCCATGGAATACGATCACCGGCAGCGGCTGGTTTTCGAGCTGGCTGCGCCGGAAGTCGCCCTTCATCGCTGCGAGCGCCGACGACAGATCGTTGGCCGACGCGAACGGCAAGCCGGAATGCACGCCGACGGCGGCGTACAGGTCGGGATAGAGCGTGCCCATGATCGTGGCCATCGCGCCACCGGCCGACAGGCCGGCCACGTATACCTGGCTCGCATCGACGCTGTAGGCGTCCATGATTGCCTGCGTCATGCCGGCGATCAGCGACGGTTCGCCTTCATCGCGGCGCTGGTCGACAGCGTTGAACCAGTTCCAGCAGCGCGACGCGTTGGCGCTTTTACTTTGCGCCGGGTAGAGCACCAGGCAACCGACCTCTTCGGCCAGCACATTCATTCCGGTGCCGGCGGCGAAGTCGTCCGGGTCCTGCGTGCAGCCGTGCAGCATCACCACCAGCGGCGCGGGGCCGCCCGTGTAGCTCGCTGGGACGTACAGCTTGTAGTCGCGCGTACCGGCGTCGTTCGTGTGACTGCCGGCGATGAAGGTGCCGGTCAGCGGTGCGCTGGCCGTTGCTGCGGCCGCGGCCGTGGGCGTGGTAGCGGGAGCAGCGTCCGGCGTGGATGCCGGAGCGGATTCCGTCACCGGCATCGTGAAGTCACGCATCTGTTGGCGGGCGACCCGGTGCAACGCGTTGACGTTGCTCATCGCTTGCCGCACTGCTGCGCCAGGGGTCACCGGGCCCGAGCGCCATAGCGTTCGGGTAGCGCTGCGCATCTGCGCGAGCATGAGTCGGTTGAGTTTCATGGCATTCCTTTTTTTGTGCACTGCACCAATTTCAGGCCATGAGCTTACACGAACCTTGCCGGCGTTGCCGAACGGCCCTTATATATGCTGTTGTCTTAGATACGGAACATTGATCTTCGTGATCGTATCGGGCACAAACACGTGCTCATCCGCAGGTTTCCACGTACTCCACTGCCGGCTTGATGCCCGCGCGCATGCGCTGCAGCTTGCCCTTGCTCGCTTCGAAGATCAGGGCCTTGTCCTTGCCCTGCGCGAGCGTCAGGTACTGGCCGTTTTCGTCATATTTGTGTGGCCCGACCTTCAAACTCGGGCGATGGCGCTGCGCATCCTTCACCGACATGCGCGCCGTAATACCGGCACTGTTGCGCACGATCCGGTTGGCGTCCGCGCGCGTGATCACGCCGTTTTCGACCATGAAGCGTACTTGTGGGTAGCGCTTGAAGGTCACCATCGAACAGGCCGGGTCAGCAGGGCGCGGCGCGGCGCGCTGGCCCAGTTGGCGCTCGACGGCATCGAGCCGCTGGCCAAACCCGATCTTGCCGTAGCCGTCGGGAGACAGCGTCTGGCCAGAGGCGGCCGTGGACAGGCCGAACAAGCCAGCCAGGAGAACATCGTGCAATTTCATGGGCACCTCGTGCAAAGTGGCGTTGTCCCAGTATAGTAAATGACGGGCAACACGCGGCGCTGGAGTGCCAGCCGCGCGATAATGCCACTTTATTTTCCACCACTGCGAACGATGGCTCCCGAACTGCAAACCCCCGTACCGTCGCCCTGTATCAATATCTGCCAGATGGTCCCCGAGACGGGCCTGTGCCAGGGTTGCCTGCGCACCATCGATGAAATTGTCGCCTGGGGCACGGCCACGGACGACGCCAAACGCGCGATCTGGGCCGAGATCCGGCGCCGAGAGGGCGAGATCGACTGGCAGTAGCGGTCGTTTAGAGGCAGGAATCTAGCACGGTCGTACTTTTTTCAGGGCTATAATCAGGCCCATCCTCCACCCACCACCGAGAGCTTCCATGACGATGCCCGCCGCGCTGCAAGACCTGTCCCTTCCTGTCATCGCTTCGCCGATGTTCATTGCCAGCGGGCCCGCGCTGGTGGCAGCCCAGTGCAAGGCTGGCATCGTCGGCTCGTTCCCGGCACTCAATGCCCGGCCGGCCGAGATGCTCGATGTCTGGCTGACCGACCTGCAGCGCGAACTGGCCGACTATGCGGCGGCCAATCCGGGCAAGAAAGTCGGCCCGATCGCCGTCAACCAGATCGTGCACCAGTCGAACGATCGCCTGGCGCATGACGTCGAAGTCTGCGTCAAGCACCAGATACCAATCATGATTTCGTCGCTGCGCGCGCCGCCGCGCGAGATGATGGACGCCGTGCATTCATACGGCGGCATCGTGCTGCACGATATCGTCTCGATCCGCCACGCCGAAAAAGCGCTGGAAGCGGGCGTCGATGGCCTGATCCTGGTGGCCGCTGGCGCTGGCGGCCATGCGGGCGCCTTGTCGCCGTTTGCGCTGGTGGGCGAAATCCGCAAGATGTTCAAGGGGCCGATCGCGCTGTCCGGCTCGATTGCCACGGGCGACGCAATCCTGGCCGCGCAGGCAATGGGCGCCGACTTTGCCTACATCGGTTCGCGCTGGCTGGCCACGAAAGAATCGAACGTCAGCGACGACTACCGCGATGCGATCGTCGAATCGACGGCGGCCGACGTCGTCTACACGAACCTGTTTACGGGCGTGCACGGCAACTACCTGAAAAAATCGATCGTTGCGGCCGGGCTGGACCCGGACAACCTGCCCGAATCGGACAAGAGCAAGATGAGCTTCGGTTCGGGCAGCGCCAAGGCCTGGCGCGACATCTGGGGCGCAGGGCAGGGCGTCGGCCTGATGGATGACGTGCCGACGGTGGCCGACATGGTCGCGCGCTTGAGCGCCGAATACATGGCTGCGCGCGCCCGCCTGGCGCTATAAAAAAACGCTCAGGCTGCCGGCGCCTCGGGCTGTTTCAAATCCTCGGGCCGGATCGTCCACAGGCCCGGCAGGTTGCGCCAGTAGCCATACACGTCCATGCCGAAGCCGACAACGAACTTGTTCGGCAAGCTCAAGCCGATCAGGTCGGCCGTGATTGGCTTGGCGCGGCCCAGGTCCTTGTCGGCAAACACCACGACCATCACTTCGGCCGCGCCCATGTCCAGCAGGCGCTGTTTGACGTGGGCCAGCGTCTCGCCTTCGTCGAGGATGTCGTCGACCAGCAGGATCGTGCGGCCCGCCACGTTCTGGCGCGGGATCACTTTCCACACCAGTTCGCCGCCACGGTCATCGTCGCCGTAGCGGCTGACGTGGATGTAGTCGAAGTCGAGCGGGAAGGCCAGTTGTGGCAGCAGCGTGCCGGTGAACACGACCGCGCCGCCCATCACGCCCAGCACGAGCGGGAACTCGGTGGCGCCTGGCGCGGCAAAGCGCGCATTGAGCTGGTCGGCGACGCTGGTGACAGCGGCCTGGACTTCAGTGGGAGTGACGATCTGCGTGGCGTTCGCCAACAGCGCGCGGGCGCGCTCATGATGAAAATCGAGCATGGGTCTCTATGTCTGGTGGATGCCGCGCCATTATGCGTGATCCCCGGGCTGGAGGGCGTTCCGGTTGGGCTGCCCCACGTATGTCGGCGGCGCCAAATGGGGCGTATCATACGCAGCTTGGAAAACAAATCGACGCCTCCGCCCATGTCCGACGCTACCGAACAAGCCCGCACTTCTCCTGACTCTTCCCTCGATTCGCAGGCCCTCCGCGCCGACCGGCTTGCGCAACTGCGCGCAGTCATGGCGCGCCACGGCATCGACGCCGTCATCGTGCCTTCGAGCGACCCGCACCTGTCGGAATACCTGCCCGGTCACTGGAAGGGCCGCGAATGGCTGTCCGGTTTTACGGGCTCGGTCGGCACCTTTATCGCCACCGCCAACTTCGCCGGTGTCTGGACCGATGGCCGCTACTTCACGCAGGCCGAAACCGAACTGGCCGGCACCGACATCGCGCTGATGAAGATCCCGGGCGCGGCCAGCCAGCTGCACGTCGACTGGCTCGCCGCCAACCTGGCCGCCGGCCAGACCGCTGCCGTCGATGCGCGCGTGCTGGGCCTGGCTGGCGCGCGCCTGCTGGCCGACGCGCTGCAGGCCAAGGGCGTCGTGCTGCGCACCGATCTCGATCTGCTGGACGATGTCTGGCAAGAGCGCCCGGCGCTGCCGGCCGACGCCGTATTCGAGCACCTGCCGCCGTTTGCCACCGCCACCCGCGCCGACAAGCTGCAGGCCACGCGCGCCGCGATGGAAGCGCATGGCGCCGGTTTCCATTTCGTCTCGACGCTCGACGACATCGCCTACCTGTTCAACCTGCGCGGCGCTGACGTCAGTTTCAATCCCGTGTTCCTGGCCCACGCGCTGATCGGCCGTGGCGACGCCACGCTGTTCGTCGGCGACGGCAAGGTGCCGGCTGACGTGCGTGCGCGTCTGGAAGCCGACGACGTGCACCTGGCGCCCTACGAGAACGCCGTGCATGCGCTCGAAGCGCTGCCCGAAGGCGCGACGCTGCTGCTCGATCCGCGCCGCGTCACGGCCGGTATGCGCGCGAGCGTGGCCAGCGGCGTGAACGTGGTCGAGGCGATCAACCCGACCACGTTTGCCAAGTCGCGCAAGCTCGATAGCGAGGCCGTCAACGTGCGCGCCACGATGGAGCAGGATGGCGCGGCGCTGTGCGAATTCTTCGCCGCGCTCGAGCCGCTGCTGGCGGACGCAAACCGTAGTGCAATCAACGAAGTCGATATCGACACGCGCATCACCGCTGCCCGCGCGCGCCGCCCGAACTTCGTCAGCGCGAGTTTCTCGACCATCGCGGGCTTCAACAGCAATGGCGCGATCATGCATTACCGCGCTGAAGCGGCCACCTGCGCCACGATCGAAGGCGACGGCCTGCTGCTGATCGACTCGGGCGGCCAGTACCTGGGCGGCACCACCGACATCACGCGCGTGATCCCGGTCGGCACCCCGAGCGCCGACCAGCTGCGCGACTACACGCTGGTCCTGAAAGGCCTGATCGCGCTGTCGAGCGCCCACTTCCCGCGCGGCACCCGCGCACCGCTGCTCGACGCGATCGCGCGCGCCCCGATCTGGGCTGCCGGCATCGACTACGGCCACGGCACCGGCCACGGCGTCGGCTACTTCCTGAACGTGCACGAAGGCCCGCAGACGATTTCGCCGGCCGTGCCGCCGGACCCGCACACCGCAATGGAGCCGGGCATGATCACGTCGATCGAGCCGGGCATTTATCGCCCGGGGCGCTGGGGCATCCGCATCGAAAACCTGGTCCTCAACGTGGCCGCGAACAAGACCGAATTCGGCGAATACCTGGCCTTCGAGACGCTCACCCTGTGCCCGATCGACACCCGCTGCCTTGATCGTTCGCTGCTGCGCCCTGACGAAATCGTCTGGCTCAACGACTACCACGCCACCGTGCGTGCGCGCCTGACGCCCCACGTCGAAGGCGCCGCGTTCGAGTGGCTCATGCTGCGCACGGAGGCAATCTGACATGGCAAGTTCCCGTTCCACACGCGCCAGCAGCGCGGTCGACCGTCTCAAGCAGCGCACCGGTAATCCGCTGTATTCGATGGCGCGCACCGGCGATGGCCACTTCTACCTGTCCGAAGCGCCCGGCAGCCCGCCGCTGTGCGCACCGATGGAGCTCGACGACTTTGTCACCTTCGTCAAGGGCCTGGGGCCGCAGGAGCAACCGCGCATGAGCAAGAACGACATCGCGTTCGAAAAGCAGCTGGTGCGCAAGAAGCCGCCGGCCTGAGCGCGGCGTACCGGCCTGCTTCGCCCTCACAATATCAACGGAATTCATCCATGGACGCACAAGAAGTTCTCGATTTCTGGTTCCTGCCAGCTTCCCATCCTGACCATGGCAAGGCGCGCGCCGAGTGGTACCGCAAGGACCCCGCGTTCGACGCCGTCATTCGCGAGCGCTTTGGCGCCACGATCACGCACGCGATTGCGGGCGGCCTGCGCGAGTGGGACGAGCAGGGCGCGCGCGGCGTGCTGGCGCGCATCCTGGTGCTCGACCAGTTCACACGCAATGTGTATCGCGGCGCGCCGGAATCGTTCGCCGGCGATGTGCTGGCACTGAGCGCCGCGCGCCAGATGGTCGACGCCGGTGAGCACATGGCGCTGGCACCGCTCGAGCGTCAGTTCGTCTACATGCCGTTTGAGCATGCCGAAGACGCCGGCATGCAGCAGCTCGCGGTCGATCAGTTCACCGCGCTGGCCGCCGACCACGAGGGCTTTGACGAAGTGCTCGACTACGCGCACCGCCACCGCGGCGTGATCGCGCGCTTCGGCCGCTTCCCGCACCGTAATCCGATTCTGGGCCGTGCGTCGACACCCGAAGAACTCGACTATCTGAGCCAGCCCGGCGCCGGTTTCTGACGTGACATCGAGGAAAACCCCGACGCTGAATCTGGTCGGCGCGGGCCATGTCGGCCGCGTGCTGGGGCGCCTGTTTGCCGCCAGTGGCGCGTTCACGCTGCAGGATGTGCTGACCCGTTCGCCCGCCAGTGCGCAGGGCGCGGTGGCGTTCATCGGCGCCGGCCACGCCTGCACCGATGTTGCGCAGCTGCGCCCGGCGCAAGCCTGGCTGCTGGCGGTGAGCGACGATCAGATCGAGCCGGTCGCCGCGCAACTGGCGCAGGCGCATGACCTGACTGGCGCCGTGGTGTTCCACTGCAGCGGCGCGAAAGCGTCGACCGCGCTGCAGGTGGCGCGTGCCGGCGGCGCACTGGTGGCCAGCGTGCACCCGATCCGCAGCTTTGCCGATCCGCAGCAGGTGGCACGTGATTTCGCCGGCACCTTCTGCGGCGTCGAGGGCGACGCGGCAGCGCTGGCGCTGCTGGGCCCCGCATTCGAGGCCATCGGCGCGCGCCTCGTGCCGATCGACGGTGCGGCCAAAACGGTTTATCACGCGGCCGCCGTGTTCGCGTCGAACTACCTGACCACGGTACTGGACGCGGCGCTGCGCGCGTACCAGGCTGCCGGCATCCCCGAAGCCGTGGCGCGCGAACTGGCGCAACCGCTGGCCACCGAGACGCTGGCCAATGTATTTCGCCTCGGCCCGGCCGCAGCGCTCAGCGGCCCCGTCGCACGTGGCGACCTGGCTACCGTGGCGCGGCAAGAGCAGGCCTTGCTGGATTGGGACGACGCGACGGGCCGCCTGTATGGCGCACTGGTTCCGCTGACGACCGACCTGGCGCGGCGCAAGCACGGCACTACCTGATCGCCACAACGATTCACGACGCTCATCGCAAAGGAACACCATGATCTTCACCGCCTGGACCACGCTGGCCATTCTTGCAGTTTATTTCTGGACTTGGGGCAATGCTGCACGCGCCCGCATCCAGTTCAAGGTGCCGGCGCCGTCGATGGACGGTCCTGAAGGTTTCCTGCGTGCCCATCGTGTCCAGATGAATACGCTGGAATTGCTGCCGCTGGTGCTTGTCCCCCTGTGGCTGTGCGCCCTGTTCCTTGGTGATACCTGGGCTGCTGCCGGCGGCTTGCTGTGGTGCGTGGGCCGGATTCTGTATGCGCTGGGTTACTACCGCGACCCGGCCAAGCGTGAAATCGGCTTCATCGTGAGCATGCTGGCCAGCGCCGCGTTGATTGGCGCCACAGTTTTTGGCCTGGTCATGCGATAAATCGGACAAAGCGAAAACTTCGGTCGACAAAGTTCCCATATGGAAATATGCTGGCAGGCTGATTAACTGAAAAGCGATCCGCGAACTATCTCGCGGGTCACTAGCACGCCAGGAGCACTGTGATGCTGTTTTTGAAAAGTACGACCGCCACCAAGGCGCCTGGAATTTACGAAGTCGACGTCGCGGCCAAGCCTCCCGGCAAGACCTTCGGTGTGTTCCTGGCCACCGACCCGGACAATCCGCCGCACACCGTACTCGCCGGTCTGGCCGAGCTGGGTTTCCAGAGCGTCCACCAGCAGAACTATGTCCACCGCGACAAGGGCAAAGTGCTGGAACTGCACTTCCAGAAAGATGGCACCGATCTGTTCAAAGGTTGGAAAACGGAAGAGTGCACGACCAATCTGGCAGCGCTCGATGCTCTGTTTGGCAACGTTGGCATCAAGATCGAACCACGCGTCATGAGCCTGGCAGAAGCCTACGCATAAGCCATGCGAGAATGGCGCCGTGGTGGACTTCACCATGTTTGGCGTAATGATTCTCGATGGATTTATTTGCACAGCAAGCGGGCCTGCTCCCGCTGCCGCTTGACGATGGTGAAGTGGGCTGGATGGCCCAGTTACCGCTGCCCTGGTCGAATGCCGACGTCTTCGCGCGCCTGCTGGCCGAGACCGATTGGCGCGAAGAAACCGTGGTCATCTATGGCAAGCGGCATCTGCAACCCCGGCTCAGTGCCTGGTATGGCGAGAAAGCCTATGCCTATTCCGGCCTGCACCTGCAGCCCACACCGTTCACGCCACTACTTGTCACCCTGCGCGATGCGGTCGAGGCCGCAACCGGCCATGCGTTCAACAGCGTCTTGCTGAATTACTACCGCAACGAGCGCGACAGCATGGGCATGCACAGCGACGACGAGCTTGCGCTGGGCCCACGACCTGCAATTGCGTCTCTCAGTTTTGGCGAAGCGCGCACCTTCATCCTGAAACACAAACACACAAGACAGACCGTTCGCGTGCCATTGACGGATGGCAGTCTGCTACTGATGGCAGGCGATACCCAAGAAAATTGGTTGCATGGGATCAATAAGATGACAAAATCGTTACAAGCTAGAATCAATCTAACTTTCAGGAACATCGTCTAAGTTCTCAGTAATATCGCTTATAGCATGGCAAATATTACTTACTGATGGGTCATTTAGTTACACTTGCTTACAGTTCTTACGGAATCGCGACGGACTTGATCTTTCGACAGTGTTATCTTGAACCCTATCGCGATTCATTGTGAATCACGAACTAGATGAACAAGAAGAGGAATTTAGAGATGAAAAAGCTGATCGTCGCCCTGCTCGCCACCACCGCCGCTGTGTCGGCTGTCCAGGCCCAAGAATTCACCCCGCGCGCCTACGTTGGCGCCGGTGCAGTCGCTACTGACTATGAGTCGCGCGTTCCAGGCGCAACTACTGCCGACATCGATACCATCAAGGCCTCGGCCAAGCTGTTCGGTGGTTACGAGTTCACCCCGAACTGGGCTGTTGAAGTCGGTCACACCGATTTCCGTAGCGCCGACATCTACTACACCCTGGGCCCAGTCGCTTCGAGCGGCGTGGTCGACGGCCGTTCGACCTACGTTGCAGCAAAGTTCAGCTCGCCGCTGACCGAAAAGCTGGTTGGTTACGCCAAGCTGGGCGTGTCGCATGACGTGAACGAACTGTCGGCAATCAACTCGTCGCTGAGCCGTCGCGACAGCGACAACAACGCCTACGGCGCCCTGGGTGTTCAGTACAACATCAACCAGGATGTGGCTGTGATCGCTGAATACGAGCGTTTCGGCGGCACCCGTGACTTCGGCGTGCGTCCAAACGCACTGACCATCGGCGCGAAATACTCGTTCTAATCAGAACGTAGTGTGAAAAAAGGCCCTTCGGGGCCTTTTTTCATGGGCGTAGGCTTCGAGCTTTTTTCGCCAATAAAAAGCCCGCCGAATGGCGGGCTTTTTGCGTTCGGATCGTACTGCAGGTGATCAGGTCGTGAGTGGCTTGTAGCGAATCCGCTTCGGCTTGGCGCCTTCTTCACCCAGACGCTTCTTCTTGTCGGCTTCGTATTCCTGATAGTTACCGTCAAAGAAGGTCACTTGGGAATCGCCCTCGAAGGCCAGGATGTGGGTCGCGATGCGATCCAGGAACCAGCGATCGTGGGAAATGACCATCACGCTGCCAGCGAACTCGAGCAACGCGTCTTCCAGCGCGCGCAGGGTTTCGACGTCCAGATCGTTTGACGGTTCATCGAGCAGCAACACGTTGCCGCCTTGCAGCAGCGTCTTGGCCAGGTGCAGGCGGCCACGCTCACCACCGGACAGGTTGCCGACGATCTTTTGCTGATCCGAGCCCTTGAAGTTGAAGCGGCCCAGGTACGCGCGCGATGGCATTTCGAAACGGCCGACGCTGAGCATGTCGGCGCCGCCCGAGACATCCTCGAACACGCTCTTGGCATTGGCCAGTTCGTCGCGATGCTGGTCGACGATGGAGACGCGCGCGGTCTGGCCGATCTTGACCTCGCCGCTGTCCGGCTGCTCTTTGCCGGTGATCATCTTGAACAGCGTCGACTTACCGGCGCCGTTCGGGCCGATGATGCCGACGATCGCGCCTGGCGGCACGGTGAACGACAGGTTGTCGATCAGGAGGCGGTCGCCGAAGGCTTTCGAGACGTTCTTGAATTCGATGACTTCATTGCCCAGGCGCTCGGCCACGGGAATGAAGATCTCCTGCGTCTCGTTGCGCTGCTGGTATTCGTACTCGGACAATTCGTTGAAGCGCGCGAGGCGGGCTTTCGACTTGGCCTGACGTGCCTTTGGATTCTGACGCGACCATTCCAGTTCTTTCGCCAGGGCTTTCTGACGGGCCGATTCGGTCGATTCTTCCTGCTTCAGGCGCGCCTGCTTCTGGTCCAGCCACGACGAGTAATTGCCCTTCCATGGAATGCCGCTACCGCGGTCCAGTTCCAGGATCCATTCGGCGGCATTGTCGAGGAAGTAGCGATCGTGGGTGATGCCGACCACGGTGCCCGGGAAGCGCAGCAGGAATTGCTCGAGCCACTCGACCGATTCGGCATCCAGGTGGTTGGTCGGTTCGTCGAGCAGCAGCATGTCGGGCTTCGACAGCAGCAGCTTGCACAGGGCCACGCGGCGCTTTTCACCGCCCGACAGCACGGCGATCTTGGCATCCCACGGCGGCAGGCGCAGCGCGTCGGCGGCCATTTCCAGCTGCAGGTTCAGGTTGCCGCCATCGGACGACGAGATGATCGCTTCCAGGCGCTCCTGCTCCTTGGCCAGCGCGTCGAAATCGGCGTCTTCTTCGGCGTAGGCTGCATAGACGGCTTCGAGCTTGGCTTGCGCTTCGAACGCTTCGCCCAGGCCCGATTCCACCTCTTGGCGCACGGTTTTTTCAGGGTCGAGCTGCGGTTCCTGCGGCAGGTAGCCGATGTTCAGGCCCGGCATCGGACGGGCTTCGCCCTGGATGTCGGTGTCGATGCCGGCCATGATTTTCAGCAGGGTCGATTTGCCCGAGCCGTTCAGGCCCAGCACGCCGATCTTGGCACCTGGGAAGAAGGACAGGGAAATGTCCTTCAGAATCTGGCGTTTCGGTGGGACGATTTTGCCCACGCGGTTCATGGTATAGACGTAATTGGCCATGCTTGTACTCTGGTGTTGTTCGAGGTGCACAGGATACGACAGAACCCGTACCCGACACAGGATTTCTTGGCAAATCTGCCCCGCATGCGCCCCAGATACGCCCCTTCAAGCCTTGGCGGCAGCGGGCTGCCGGCGCAGCAATCCTTCTCCGGCGAACAGTGCCAGCGCACTCCAGATCAGCACAAAGCCGACAAGGCGATCGGCCGAGAACGCTTCCTTGAACAACAACACGCCGAGCAAAAATTGCAGCGTCGGCGACAGATATTGCAACAGGCCCAGGACCGACAGCGGTATCTTGCGCGCGCCCGTGGCAAACAACAGCAGTGGAATCGCGGTGAGCGGGCCGGCCATGATCAACAGCCAGCGCGTGGTGTCCGACGCCGTGTTGATGAACACGTTCTGGCCGTGCACCGTCAGCCAGATCACGTAGCCGGCCGCCAGTGGAAACAGCACGATGGTCTCGAACGACAATCCCTCGAGCGGACCGAGTGCGGCCGTCTTGCGCAGCAAGCCATAGCCACCGAACGACAGCGCCAGGAACAGTGCGATCCACGGCACCGTGCCGGCCTGCCAGGTCAGCCAGCCCACGCCCAGCGCGGCCACGCCAATGGCGGCCCACTGCAGCGGTCGCATGCGTTCCTTCAAAATCAGGTAACCCAGCACGATATTGACCAGTGGATTGATGAAGTAGCCCAGGCTCGCCTCGATCACGTGGTGGTTCATCACCGACCAGATATACACGAGCCAATTGGCGCTGAGCAGCAGGGCCGACAGCACGAAACTGAAGAACACGCGCGGCTGGCGCACGACCTGCAACCACTTCCAGTCGCGCCGCAGCAATAGCAGGATCAGGAGAAAAGCAAGCGACCACAGCATGCGGTGCGCCAGGATCTGCAGTGGCGGCACCTCGCCCAGAGCATGAAAATAAATGGGGAACAGGCCCCAGCAGAAGAAGGCCAGGGCCGCGTAAATAATACCGGAACGCATGGGGAGGGGAGGCGAGGTTGCAGGGCGGACATTATCACTGAATAAGAAGCACGCTGCTGGCGCGCCGCCGGTTTTACACAGGTGTATGATGCACAACCGAATCTTCTTGCAATTCCAACCACTTCATTTTATGGTGCGCCGCACCACTACAACAGCGATGGTGACTCTTGACCTCAGATAACAAGAAAAGCAGCTTGGCCGCCCTTACCCTGGCGGCGGTCGGGATTGTCTACGGCGACATTGGCACGAGCCCCCTGTACACACTGCGCGCCGTGTTCGATGAGGACCATGGCCTGCCGCTCAACACACCGAATATCCTCGGCATCATTTCGCTGATCTTCTGGGCCCTGACGCTGATTGTCTCGCTCAAGTATGTGATCCTGGTGCTGCGCGCGCACAACCGCGGGGAGGGCGGCATCATGGCCCTGATGGCGCTGGCCACCAGTTCGATACCGCGTACGTCCAAATGGAGTTTCCCGCTGCTGGCCATCGGCGTCATCGGTGCGACGATGTTCTATGGCGACAGCGTGATCACGCCGGCAATTTCAGTGCTGGGCGCCATCGAAGGGATCGAGGTCGCCGCGCCCGGCATGTCGCAATACGTCGTGCCGCTGGCGGTGGTGGTGCTGGTGGCCCTGTACAGCGTGCAGCGCCATGGCACGGCCGGCATCGGCCGCTTCTTCGGGCCCGTGATGGCCGTCTGGTTCCTGGTGCTGGCCGCGATGGGCATCGTCAATATCATCGAAGCCCCGGTGATCCTGAACGCGCTCAATCCATGGCATGCGCTGCACTTCATGCTGGAAAATAAAATGCTCGCGTTCATTGCGCTCGGCGCAGTGGTACTGGCCATTACCGGCGCCGAGGCACTGTACGCCGACATGGGCCACTTCGGCGCCAAGCCGATCCGCTGGGCCTGGTTCCTGATCGCGTATCCGGCGCTGACCCTGAACTACCTCGGCCAGGGCGGCCTGTTGATCATGCAGCCGGCTGCAGTGGAAAACCCGTTCTATTACCAGCTCGGCACGTGGAGCGTGATCCCGCTGGTGATCCTGTCGACGATGGCCGCCGTGATCGCTTCGCAGGCAACGATCTCGGGCACCTATTCGATGACCAAGCAAGCCATTGCACTGGGCCTGCTGCCGCGCATGCGCATCATGCACACGTCGGAAAGCGAGATCGGCCAGATCTATATCCCGGCCGTCAACTGGCTGCAACTGGTGGTGGTGCTGATGGCCGTGATCGGCTTCGGCTCATCCGACGAGCTGGCCGGCGCCTACGGCATTGCGGTGACCGCAACGATGATGGCCACGACGATCCTGACGTTCTTCGTCACGCGCTACCGCTGGCACTTGCCGCTGTGGATGTGCTTGATAGCGACCGGCTTCTTCCTGACGATCGACATCATGCTGTTTGCCGCCACCACAACGAAACTGTTCCACGGCGGCTGGTTCCCGCTGCTGATGGGCGGCGTGCTGCTCACCCTGATGCTGACCTGGAAACGCGGCCGCGAGCTGGTGTTTACGAACCTGCAAAAGCATGCGATTCCGCTGGAAGCATTCATGGAGTCGCTGTTCGTGGCACCGCCAACGCGCGTGCCCGGCACCGCCATCTTCCTGCGCGGCGAGAGCGATGGCGTGCCGCATGCGATGCTGCACAACCTGTCGCACAACAAGGTGCTGCACGAGCGCGTCGTGTTCCTCACCGTGCACATGCGCGAAGAGCCGTGGGTGCCAAGGGAAGAACAGATCGACATCGTCGACCTGGGCCACAACTGCTACCAGCTCAACATCCATTACGGCTTCAAGGACGAGGCCGATATTCCGGACGTCATGCAGCGCAGCGCCGCACTGGGCCTGGAGTTTGAAATGATGGAAACGTCGTTCTTCATCGCGCGCCAGACCGTGATCTCGGCCCCGGGCGGCGGCATGGCGCCATGGCGCGAGCACCTGTACGTGGCAATGTCGCGCAATTCCCGCAGCGCGGCCGACTATTATCAGATCCGGACCAACCGCGTGATCGAGCTGGGTACGCAGATCGAGATTTGATGTTGAGAAATTTGCTTAACTACAATTCTTAGACAAAGTCCGGACAGTTTCATGTGACTGATTCGATAAGGTACGAGCGTTGGTCATACCCAATGTCTCGTACCTGTTTCGTCTCCCTTTTTTCAGTCAAGGATGTCCCATGATGAAGTTCCCCCTGATCGCCGCCTTTGCCGCCATGCTCGCCCTGAGTGCCTGCGGCGGCGGCGGCGATGATGCGCCCGCCCAGCCGACCGTGAGCAGCCCTGCTGCCCTGACCAGGACCGACAACGTCGTCGGCACCGGTGCCGAAGCCGTCGCCGGCAAGCGCGCCACCGTTGCCTATACGCTGTGGCTGTACAGCGCGACGGCGAGCGACTTCAAGGGCACGCGCCAGGAAGCCAGCGAATTCGCGTTCACCGTGGGCAGCGGCGATACGATCACCGGCTTCGACCAGGGCGTGACCGGCATGAAGGTGGGCGGCAAGCGCACGCTCCTGATCCCGTCGGCACTGGCCTACGGCGCTTCCGGCCGCGGACCGATCCCGGCGAATGCGGGTCTCGTGTTTGAAGTGACGCTGAACAAGGTCGAGTAAGCCACACACGCTGAACGCGTGGACGGCATACCCGTCCGCCCTACCTGGTTTGTTGGCTGGCCGTGCCCTGGTCGTCGTCTGTGTGGCATCCACGCCAGAGGCGGTGCGCACGGCTGATCCGGCGCACTGGTCAGCGTTTGCGCATCGGCGAAGCTCGGGACTTTGTTGTCGCGAGCCCGCCATGCCGCCTTTCCTGCCGATCCTCGGCGCGTTACCGTTCCTTGTCCTGCCCTCATCTGGCGCCGCCATGCCCGCGCGGGCCCTGGTGATGCCTGCCTGCGTCGTTGTCACTACCAAGCCCATGGGGCACCACGAACCACCCGCCTGGCTGCTGCTGGCCGGCGCCGTCATCCTGCTTGGCGCCGGCCGTCTGGCAGCATCCTGACACGTACAAGGCGCTCAGCGCAGCATGTCGATGTGCATGATGCCGTCTTCGTCATATGGCGCCGACACCGTCTCGAAGCCGAAGCTCGCATAGAAGCGTTCCAGGTATTGCTGGGCGCCGATGCGGATGCGGTGGCCCGGGTGCAGCGCTTCGGCATGGGCAATGCCCTGCTCGAGCAGCGCGCGGCCGGCGCCGCTGCCGCGTGCGGCCGGCGTGGTGATGACGCGGCCGATGGACATCTCGTCGTACTTCGCGCCCGGCGCCAGCACGCGCAGGTAGGCGGCCAGCTGGCGCTTGCCGTCCACGTCGCGCCAGCCGAGCAGGTGGTGCGCTTCGAGGTCGTAGCCGTCGATGTCCGGGTACAGGCAGGTCTGCTCCAGAATGAAGACGTTCTGGCGCGCGGCCAGCACGTCATACAGGTCGAACGGGGTCAGGTCGGCGAAGCGGGAGAAGTGCCAGTCGATGGTGCTGGGGGAGGTCATGGGCAGATACGGGTCAATGAAAAATGGGACGGGAGGGTGCTATTCAGCGGCGGTCTCGAAGCCTTCGAGCACGTTGACGGTATGGATGCCCAGCTCCGGGCTGATGGCGCCGCCTTCGAAAATGAACACCGTCGGTAAGCCCAGGTGCGCGATACGCTCGCCGATGCGCAGGAAGTCGCCGCCCTGCAGATTGAAGCGCGGGTCGTTGCCATGGGCGAAGGTGTCGACGCCCAGCGAGACCACGAGCGCCTGCGGGCGCGTCATCGCGATCTTCAGGCACGCGGTTTCCAGCGCCGTAAACCAGGTGGCGCTGCTGCTGCCCGGTGCAAGCGGCAGGTTCATCGTGTAGCCGACCCCTGCGCCGCTGCCGGTTTCGTCGGCGTGGCCCAGGTAGAACGGGTAGTCGACGCGCGGGTCGGCGTGGATCGAGATGAACAGCACGTCGCTGCGGCCATAGAAGATGCTCTGGGTGCCGTTGCCGTGGTGGTAATCAAGGTCAAGGATCGCGACGCGGTCGCGTCCGTCGTCCAGCAGGTGCTGGGCCGCCAGCGCGGCGTTATTCAGAAAGCACGAACCACCGAAGAAATCGCTGCCGGCGTGGTGGCCGGGCGGGCGCGTCAGCGCAAAGGTGCCGCGCTCGCCGCGCTGCAATGCGTGGGCGGCATTGACGGCGCAGTCGGCGCCCGTCTTGGCCGCGATCCAGGTGCCGCCGGTCAGCGGCGTGCCGCAATCCATCGAATACAGGCCCAGGCGGGCGCGGAAATTCTCGGGTTCGATATCGCTGCGCAGCGTGCGCACCGGCCACACGGCAGGGAAGGCATCCTTGCCGGCGTTGGCCGGATCGAGCGCGAGCCACTCGCTCCAGGCCGTACGCAGGAAGTGCAGGTAGCGCGGGCTGTGCACGCGCTCGAGCGTCATCAACGGCACCCCGTGCGGCGTGACGATGGCGCCCAGGCCACGCCGCTCGCACTCTGCCAGCACCAGCGCCACCCGCTCGGGTTTTTCTGAACACGGCGCCAGCTCGCCGCGCCCGATTGCGGCGCGACCGTCATGCTGGGCATGGTGTTCGTTATAAAACGTGAGCAAGTGGTCCTCGTGCGTCGGTGCAGGTGAGGCAGGTGAGGCGGGGGCTGCAGCCTCAGTTATTGCCGCACAGTGTACTGCTGTTGTACGCCGCAACGAAGGCGTCAAAGTTGCCGGTATCGGTTTGCTCGATGATCATCTGGTCGGCGATCGAAACCGCAGCCATCTCATCGAACAGCATTTCTTCGGCCGGCATCAGCGGGCTGTCGCGGAACGCCGCCGCATGCAGCATGCTTTGCTGCAGGCCGAAGGCTGCCGCCGAGCCCAGGGCGCGGATTTCGTCCAGCACGCGCGCCGATGGCGTCAGCGCCGGATCGTCGATCTTGGCTTTCTGGCGCCCCAGCGAGGCAGTGTGCACGTCACCCTCGTTGTGTCCGTCGTCGAGCAATGCTGCCACGGGCCGGATGCGCTCGATCAGCTCGAGCGCCCAGGTGGTCAACGGCACTTCGAGGCCGTCGCGCGTGAGCGTCAGGCCAGGCCGGCGACCTTCCTTGACCGTGCGTGCGAAATTACGGGCATGCATGGCGCTGTCATGGTCGCTGATCAAAGGGCTTTCCTCGAGGGCGCAGAACAGCAGGAACGCGTCCAGGAAACGGCCCGTCTCGAGCGAGATGCCGACTGGCTCGTACGGATCGACGTCCATGCAGCGCACCTCGATGTACTGCACGCCGCGGTTGCACAGGGCCTGCACCGGACGCTCGCCGGTGCGGATCACGCGCTTGGGGCGAATCGTCGAGTAGTACTCGTTCTCGATCTGCAGCACATTGGTCGACAGCTGGATCCATTCGCCGTCTCTCTTGGTGCCCAGTTCCTGGTACGGCGGATACGGGCGATTGACCGCGTCCATCAGGCTGGTGACGTAGCTTTCCAGGCTGTTCTCGTGCGGGCGCAGGCCCGACTGCGCATCGTTCTGGTAACCCAGGTCGCTCATGCGCAGGCTGGTGGCGTACGGCAGGTACAGCGTGTCATCGGACAGCGTCTCGAGCGCGTGCGGGCGGCCACGCAGGAAGCTCGTGGTCAAGGCGGGCGTGGCGCCGAACAGGTACATCAGCAGCCACGAATAGCGGCGGAAGTTGCGCACCATCGCGATATAGCTCTCGGACTGGAAATCGCGCAGCGCGTGACGGCGCTCTTCGACGATGCCTTCGTCCTGGGCAAACACCTGCCACAGCTTTTCCGGCAGCGAGTAGTTGTAGTGAATGCCGGCGATGCACTGCATCGCCTTGCCATAGCGCAGGGCCAGGCCGCGCCGGTACACGTGCTTGAGCTGGCCAATGTTCGAGGTGCCGTAGTAGGCGATCTCGATGTCTTCTTCGGGCGGCAGTTCGCCCGGCATCGACACGCCCCACAGCATTTCGTCGCCCAGCTTGGTGTACGCCTGGCGGTGGATCGCATCGAGACGGTGCAGCGCCAGCGAGATATCGTGCTCGACCGGGGTGATGAATTCCATCAGTGCTTCGGCGTAGTCGGTGGTGATGCTGGGGTGCGTCAGTGCCGAACCGAGGGCAGGGGGATGCGGGGTGCGCGCGAGCTGGCCGGCGGCATCCACGCGCAGCGTTTCGCGCTCGATGCCGCGCAGGCCCTGGCCCAGCAAGGCGCGGTGTTCGTCGTCGCCCAGCAGGGCCAGACGGCGGTTGAATTGGTTCGACACGGTGTTTCCTTTCTTATACTGCCTGTTTCAATTGGTGCAGAGATTAACCGAAAATCGGACTCCACGTTCGGCCGCTCATCATTCGCGCCAGGGCGGCGCCCGGTACGACGGCGCGGCGGGTGGCGGCGCGGGTCGGGCGGGTGGTACGAAATCCGGCGCCGGACCCGGTTCGAGCCCGGGCGGGACTTCGCCATCGAACGTGAAGTCGAATTCGAACACCGGTTCAAGCACCGGGACAACCGATTCGAATTCGGCATTGAACGTGTCGTCCGGCGCCGTTTCCAGCGTTGGCGCCGCTACCGAACTATCCGGCGCCGCGATCCAGCGGTCGATCTGGCGTTCCAGTTCGCTCAGGGGCAGCGCGCCGTTACCCAGCACCGCATCATGGAAGCGCCGCGCATCGAACCTGGCGCCCAGTGCCGCGCGCGCCTTGTTGCGTAGCGCCAGGATGCGCAACTGGCCGATCTTGTAGCTCAGCGCCTGCCCCGGGCGGGCGATGTAGCGGTCAACCTCGGCCTCGTTGTCCGCCGGCGGATTGGCCGTATTCGCGGCCAGAAAATCAATGGCCTGCTGGCGCGACCAGCCCAGCGTGTGGATGCCGGTATCGACCACCAGCCGCGCGGCGCGGAACATCTCTTCGTTCAGGTGCCCGAACAGCGAAAACGGGTCTTTGAACAGGCCCAGCTCCGGGCCCAGGCCTTCGGCGTAGGTCGCCCAGCCTTCGCCGAACGCGTCGTACCAGCCGTAACGGCGAAACGCCGGCAGCGCCAGTTCCTGCGCGCGCGCTACCTGCAGATGGTGGCCGGGCACCGCTTCGTGCAGCGCGATGGTGTCGACCTGCCACATCGGCCGCGCGTCCAGCCGCACATTGTCGACCACCAGCGCGGCGCTGCGCTGCGCGCTGCCGGCTTCGTAATAGGCGGCCGGCTGGCCGCTGCTGCCTGGGCCCATTGGCTTGACGACGATGCCGGCCGCCGGCACGCTCGTGACCACGCGGCCAAGGCGTGCCTGGGCCAGTGATAGCGTGCGGCGGTAGCGGTCGAGCAGGGCATTCGGGTCGGTGAAGTACAGGCGCCGGTCACCGCGCGCGAACACGATGAATTCCGCAAAACCGCCGCGAAAACCGGTGCGCGGAATCACGGCCTCGATCGCGGCGCGCAGGCGTCCGACTTCCTGCACACCCAGCGCATGCACCTGGGCCGGCGTGAGCGTCGTGCTGGTGCTGTTGCGTACCAGCTGGGCATACCAGTCGGCGCCGCCCGCTTGCTGGCTCGCGCCGATCGTCGTGCGTGCGCCCGGCAGATAATCGTCGCGCAGGAACGTTTCGAGCGTGCGCAGGCTGGGCGCGACGGTATTGGCCAGCGCAGCCGCGCCGGCAGCGCGCAATGCGTCGCGTGTTTCGCGTGCAATGGATGCGGGGATGCGCTTGAACGGCGCGCCCAGCGGGCCATCCTGCAGGCCCTCGCGCAGCACGCGCAACGCGTCCGGCACCGGCGCCAGCGCGGCTTTTGGCGTGGTCCAGCCGGCCTGGCGGCCGGCGCGCAGCTGCTCGATCAGGCCATCGACGTGGGCCGGCAGCGCCTGCAGGCGCGCCAGGTAGGTCTGGTAATCGGCGTCGCTCGTGAACGGCATCTGCGCCACGAGGCGCGGCAGTTGCACGTGCAGGCCGTCGTAGGCGGTGAGCGGTTGCGGATCGAACGGCATCAAGGCGGCGCCGGCCAGCACGCGCTGCTTGTCGGCGATGAACATGTCGAGCGACAGCCCGTCCTGGCCCGTCAGTGCGCTGCGCCCGATCGCACGCGCTGCGGCCAGCATGGCGCGTTCGTGCTCGATCGCCTGCGTGCGCGCGGCCAGCGAGGTGTCGGTGAGATAAGCGTTGTAGCGGTGCTCGCCCAGGGCCGTGGCGTGTTCGGGCGCACGGCGCAGTTGCCACTGCCAGTCGCGCTCGAACAGCTGTGCCGCCTGCGTTGCCGGTGTCTCGGTCGGGGTGGCCGGCTGCACGGCGATGGGAGCAGCGACGAGAGCAGCGACAGGAGGAACAGCAGGCGCGGCCGCGGCGGCGCAGACCGGCGGCACCAGCAAAGCAAGTGAGGCAAACAGGATGCGCATGCGTGCTCCGTTGACGGGACTGGTCATTTTAACAAGTCCATCTGCGGGCGGGCGCGCCTCACGCGCCGCGCCGGCCACCGCTGACGCGTTCGATGCCGGCCAGGTCGCGCCAGCTTTGCACGTCGCCGTAGCCGCGCGCCGTCAGCAGTGCGCGTACGGCGTCGGCTTGGTCGTAGCCGTGTTCGAGCAGCAGCCAGCCACCGGCCTCCAGGTGCGCGCCGGCGCCATCGACGATCGTGCGCAGGTCGGACAGGCCGTCGGCGTGGTCGGTCAGCGCATCCACCGGTTCGAAGCGCAGATCGCCTTCGCTCAGGTGTACGTCGCCGGCCACGATGTACGGGGGATTCGAGGCAATTAAATCGAAACGCGCATCGCCCAATCCGGCAAACCAGTCACTGCGCACGAAATGCACGCGCGCGCCGTTGGCACTAGCGTTCATGCGCGCAATGGCGAGCGCGTCGTCGCTGACGTCCAGAGCGGTGACGGCCAGGTCGGGCCGGGTGTGGGCGGCGGCGACCGCAATGGCGCCGCTGCCGGTGCCCATGTCGAGCAGGCGCTGCTGCGGCGCCAGGCGCTCGAGGGCGAGTTCAACCAGCAGTTCGGTGTCGGGCCGCGGAATCAGCACGGCCGGCGTGACCTTGAACGGCAGCCCGAAGAATTCACGCTCACCCACGATGTAGGCGATCGGTTCACCAGCCAGGCGGCGTTCGACAAGGCCATTGAGCAGCGTGGCTTCGGCAGTGGTCAGCTCGCGTTCGGATTGCGTGATCAGCGCCACGCGCGGCAGGCGCAATGCATGGCACAGGAGGATGCGGTTTTCCAGCGCATCGAGCGGCAGCGCCAGACGCGCCTGGGCCAGGGTGAGGCCAGCCTGAATCATGCGTTGGTGCGGCGCAGCTGGCGCATCAGCACCCAGCCCAGCAGCACGGTGAGGATCACGAACCAGACGGCCGACCATTGCGGAATGGCCAGGCCCAGCACCTTGTCGGTCGCGCCTTCGCACAGGCCATCGGCGCGGAACAGCCATGGCAGGTATTCGGCCGTCGGGATCTTGTTGAGCATGGTTTCCATCGGATCGATGCCGCACGAGAAACCGGGGTTGGCGATCACGTACAGGTGCTTGCCGACCGTGAGCAGGCCGCCGACGGCAGCCACCAGCGCGACCACGACGCTCCCGCTGATCTTGCCGGTGAAGGCGCCGACGAGGGCGGCCAGGCCGATGCCGAGGAAGAAATACCGCTGGATCACGCACAGCGGGCAGGGCCGCATTTCCAGGCTGTGTTGCAGATAGAGGGCAAAGCCGACCAGTGCAAAACTGATGAAGGAGATGACGAACAGGGCCTGGCGGTTGGTAGGTTGCATGATGGGTGGTTTTCTCGGCGTGGGACGGGAAGAAACGCGATCGTGGGCGTGAATCGGGAGCGCCCATTTTCGCACAAACGTTATCGGTGGCTTCCCGCTATTTTCAATCTGGCAACTTAAAGCGGCCTTAGTCGCCCAGCGCCGCCAGTTGCTCGGCCTGGTGCTCCGACGCCAGCGCATTGGTCAGATCGCTCAGGTCGCCGTCCATGATGAAATCGAGCTTGTACAGCGTCAGGTTGATGCGGTGGTCGGTCAGCCGCCCTTGCGGGAAGTTATAGGTGCGAATGCGTTCGCTGCGGTCACCCGAACCGATCAGGCTCTTGCGCGTGGCTGCTTCCTTCGATTGCTGCTCGCGCAGCTGGGCATCCTTGAGGCGCGCGGCCAGCACCTTCATCGCCTGCGCCTTGTTCTTGTGCTGGCTGCGGTCGTCCTGGCATTCCACCACCAGGCCGGTCGGCAGGTGGGTGATGCGCACGGCCGAATCGGTCTTGTTGATGTGCTGCCCGCCCGCGCCCGAGGCGCGGTAGGTGTCGATGCGCAGGTCGGCCGGGTTGATGTCGATGTCCTCGACTTCATCGGCTTCGGGCATCACCGCCACCGTGCAGGCCGACGTGTGGATGCGGCCCTGCGTCTCGGTGGCCGGCACCCGCTGCACGCGGTGGCCGCCCGATTCGAACTTCAGCTTCGAATAGGCGCCGTTGCCCACGATGCGCACGATCACCTCGCGGTAGCCGCCCAGGTCCGAGGTCGACTCGGACACCATCTCGACCTGCCAGCGATTGCGTTCGGCAAAGCGCGTGTACATGCGCAGCAGGTCGCCCGCGAACAGCGCCGATTCGTCACCACCCGTGCCGGCGCGGATCTCGAGGAAGATATTGCGCTCGTCGTTGGCGTCCTTTGGCAGCAGCATCTTTTGCAGTTCCTGCTCCAGCGCCGCCATGCGCACCTTGGCCGCTTCGATTTCTTCCTGCGCGAAGTCCTTCATTTCCGGGTCCTGCAGCAGTTCCTGCGCTTCGGCGGTATTGGCCAGCGCGCTTTCGTACTGGCGGTACACGGCCACCAGCGGCGAGAGCTCGGCGTGCTCGCGCGTCATCTTGCGGTAGCTGTCCATATTGGCGGTGACGCCTTCGGTCATCAACAATTCGTCAAGCTCGACCAGACGGTTGGCAAGCTGGTCCAGCTTGGAGAGCATGGAAGGTTTCATGGGCGGTATCAGGGATGTAGGGAATCGGGCAGGCCGCGGATTGCGACCGGGTTGCAGCAGAGAGGCGCCAGGCACGGCGCGGGCGGGCAGGCCGCCAGAGAACAGATGCGCTAACGGCGACCGCGGAACAGCTGCGGCAGCAGGCTGGCCAGGCGCGCGCGTTCGTCGCCCTGGGCATGGTGCAGGGCCTGTTGCGGGCCATGCAGGAACTTGGCGGTCAGGCCACGGGACAGGGCTTCGAGCACGGCATCGGCATCGTCGCCGCGCGCCAGCATGCGCCGCGCACGTTCGAGTTCGGCCAGGCGCAGCACCTCGCTCGACTCGTGCATGTCGCGGATCACCGGCACCACGGCGCGGTCGCCCACCCAGTGCATGAACGATTCAACGCGCGTTTCGATGATGGCTTCGGCCTGGCGTACGGCGGCCTGGCGGCTTTCCATGCCGGTTTGTACCACCTGGGCCAGATCGTCGACCGTGTACAGGAACACGTCGTCCAGGCGCGCGACTTCGGGTTCGATATCGCGCGGCACGGCCAGGTCGACCATGAACATCGGGCGATGGCGACGCGTCTTGACGGCCCGCTCGACCATGCCCAGGCCGATCAGCGGCAGCGTCGAGGCGGTGCACGAGATCACGATGTCGAACCCGTGCAGGCAGTCGGGCAGCTCGGCCAGGCCAACCGCGCGCCCGTTGTAGCGGCTGGCGAGCAGCGCGCCGCGCTCCATGCTGCGGTTGGCGATGGTGACCGACTTGGGGTTCTGCGCCGAGAAGTGCGCCGCGCACAGTTCGATCATTTCGCCGGCGCCGATGAACAGCACGTGCTGGTCGGCGATGCGGTCGAAGATGCGGTGCGCGAGGCGCACGGCAGCGGCGGCCATCGACACGCTGTGCGCGCCGATCTCGGTACTCGAGCGTACCTCTTTGGCCACGGCGAAGGTGCGCTGGAACATCTGGTGCAGATACGTGCCCAGGCCGCCGGCTTCGTCGGCGGTGCGCACGGCATCCTTCATCTGGCCCAGGATCTGCGGCTCGCCCAGCACCATCGAATCGAGACCCGAGGCGACGCGAAACGCGTGGCGCACGGCGTCGTCCTGCGGCAGCAGGTACAGGTGGGGGCGCAGCTCGGCGTAGTTCAGCGCGTGGTAATGGGCCAGAAATTGCGCCGACGCGTCAAGCGGGTCGGGCAGGCTGGTGGCCGCATACAGTTCGCTGCGGTTGCAGGTCGACAGGATCGCCGCTTCTTCGTTGCCCGTAGAACCATTGCGCGCGAACCAGCCGCGCGCCGACTGCACCGCCGTACCGATCTGGTCGGGGGCGAGCGCCAGCTGCTCGCGCAGCGAGACCGGTGCGGTCGTGTGGTTCAGGCCAACGGCGAGGAGTTGCATTCTGGGGAGGGTAGAGGGTGAATGACTGCGGTCATTATACCCTCATGCCGGAAGGGCTTCAGACGCCGGCTCAGGCGCCCAGTTTTTCCAGGCGGTAACCATAGCTGTAGACGGGCACCAGCCGGAAGCCATTCTCGGGGCGCAGATGCAGTTTATTGCGCACCCGCGACACGTGCGTGTCCATCGTGCGCGACGGCACGTCGTTGTCGCGGACCCAGACCGACTCGTGGATGTAGGCACGCGACAGCGGCCGGCCGATGTTACGGAAGAACAGCAGCGCCAGCGAAAATTCCTTCTGCGTCACGTCGATGACGGAGCCGTCCTTGAGCAGGCGGCCCGGGCGGGTTTCGAAGGTGTACGGGCCGAACTGCAGCTGCTCGGCACTGTTTTGCGACGGGTAGGCGCGGCGCAGCAGGGCGGACACGCGCGAGACCAGTTCGCCGCGGCGCAGTGGCTTGACCAGATAGTCGTCGGCACCGGCATTCACGCCAGCAATGATGTCATCTTCCGCATTATTGCCGACCAAAAACATCGTCGGTGCATGCGAGGCCAGCTTTTCCTTGGCACGGCGCAGTACTTCGGCGCCATCCATATCGGGAACACTCCAATCCATCACCAGCATATCGGCGCTGTCCTTGCGCAGTTGCGCCAGCAGGTCACGGGCGCTGTCGAACGATTGACAGTTGTGACCGGAAGCACTGAGAACTTGGCAAATCAGGTCAGCCTGCGGGCGGTCTTGCTCCAGAACAGCGATCTTCATGATAGGACGAATGTAAGAGTTTGCACTGTAGGAAGACTCCTACAAAGTTAAAAACGAATATATCAGACTTTTACAAAATAGTGCTAAAGGTAAATATCGTTTTTTCGCTTATCGTTGCAACTGTTGTGTTAAAGGGACCACGGTCCGATGTTCGTCATAGGGGTACACTGGATTTCAGATGAAATTTAACTAACGAAAAGGATGCGACTATGTTGTTTCGACGCAAAGATGTGACTGTTCCTGAAGACCGCGTGCCCGTCAGTGGCCCGGAAGTCGAGACCACGCGCCTGCGTTGTCTCGCTCTGGTCAAGAAACGCGCCGCCATGTCGGCGGCGGTGGCAGCGGTGCCGATTCCAGGCCTGGATCTTTTGGCCGACATTACCGGTTTTGCGTCCCTGGTCGATGAAGTCAACGCCGAATTTGGCCTGACTCAGAAACAGATCGAGCGCCTGAACCCGCGCCTGCGCATCATCGCCTATAAGGCAGCGGCATCGGTCGGCGGCATGCTGGTCGGTAAATTGGTCACGCGTGGCGTGGTGCTGCGTCTGTTCCAGCGCGTGGCAGGCCGGATGGCCGTCAAGTCGAGCGCGAAGATGGTGCCGATCGCCGGCCAGATCGCGTCGGCCGCGATTGGCTACACGCTGTTCAAGCGCATGGGCACGCAGCACGTGGAAGCGTGCGTGGCCGTGGCCCGCGAGCTGGAGAATGCCGGGATCGACCACAATGTGGCCGAGGATGACGATGCCGTGGGCGCGACCAGCGGCACGGCGAAGGCGCCGCTGCTGGTGATGTAACACTGGCCGGAGGTGTTGAACGCGTGGTGAGGCAACCGTCCGCTGTAGGTGGGCGGCTATGCCGCCCACGCGTTCAACGAACCTAAAAACAACCGCCCAAAACAAAGCCCGCTCATAGCGGGCTTTGTCGATCACGGGGGCGCACGTTCAATTATCCGGCAGCACCACGTTCACATCCAGCACTTCCAGGTTGCCCTGGCGGTCGAGCGACACCTTGATGTCGTCCGGATTGACCTTGACGTACTTCGAGATCACCGCGATCAGCTCCTGGTGCAGGGCCGGCAGGAAGTCCGGACCGGCACGGTTGGTGCGTTCGCGCGCGATGATGATCTGCAGGCGTTCCTTGGCAGCTGTCGCGCTCTTCTTTTTTTCGGGGAAGAGAAAGGATAGCAGTGCCATCTCACTTGGCTCCGAAGATGCGCTGGAACAGCCCCGGCTTTTCATAGCTGGTAAAGCGCAGCGGGCGTTCTTCGCCCAGGAAGCGTGCGACCACGTCTTCATAGGCTTCGGCCACGTCGGTTCCCTTGAAGTGGATCGCGGGATTGCCCTGGTTCGATGCATGCAGCACCGATTCGGATTCCGGAATGATGCCGATCAGCGGGATGCGCAGGATTTCCTGCACGTCCTGGTACGACAGCATTTCGTCGGCGTCGACGCGCTTTGGCGAATAGCGGGTGATCAGGAGGTGTTCCTTGACCGGCTCCGAGCCGCTTTGGGCGCGGCGCGATTTGGCCTGCAGGATGCCCAGGATGCGGTCGGAGTCGCGCACCGACGAGACTTCGGGGTTCGTCACGACAATGGCTTCGTCGGCGAAGGTCAGTGCCATCAGCGCGCCGTGCTCGATACCGGCCGGCGAATCGCAGATGATGAATTCGAATTCCATCTTGACGAGGTCGTTGATCACGCGCTCGACGCCTTCTTCGGACAGGGCATCCTTGTCACGCGTCTGCGAGGCCGGCAGGATGAACAGGTTGTCGCAGTGCTTGTCCTTGATCAGCGCCTGGTTCAGGGTCGCTTCGCCGTTGACGACGTTGATCAGGTCATACACCACACGGCGCTCGCAACCCATGATCAGGTCGAGGTTGCGCAGGCCGACGTCAAAGTCGATGACAGCGGTCTTGTGGCCACGCATGGCCAGCCCGGAAGCGAAGCTGGCGCTCGAGGTCGTCTTGCCAACACCGCCCTTGCCGGACGTCACAACAATAATTCGTGCCACAAATAAATCCTTTACAGTATCTGTTCAATTCGGATGTCAGGCACGCGATGGCGCCGCGAGCGACTGGATATCGATCCGGTCGCCGACGAGCCGGATCTGCGTCGGCTGACGCGCCAGGTCGGTCGGGAAGCCTTCGTCGAACGTGCGGTAGACGCCGGCGATCGAGACCAGTTCGGGCTGCATCGACAGCGCGAAGATCCGCGCGTCGGCATTGCCCGAGGCGCCGGCCAGCGCGCGGCCATTGAGCGGCGCATACACATGGATGCTGCCGTCGGCGATCAGTTCGGCGCCATTGTTGACGACGGCGGTCACGATCAGGTCGGTGCCGCGTGCGTAAATGCGCTGGCCGGCGCGCACCGGGGTGTCGATCACCATCGGCGCCAGGGCGGGCGCGCCCGGCTGGCTGGCGGCCTGGGCCGGTGCAGGTTCAGGGGCGGGCGCTGCTGGCGCCGGGGCCGGTTCCGGCGCAGGCGCGGCTGCCGCATGCACGACGAGCGGGGGCGGCGTGGCGTGGCCGCCGGCGTGCACGCCGCCCGAGCCATCGTCCAGCGCCAGGCCCTGGGCCCGGATTGCGTCGATCATCAACGGACTGGCGCCGCGTACGGCAACAGCGTTGAGGCGATATTTCTTGAGCAGCGCCACGATGGCGGCCCAGTCGATCGTCCAGGCGCTCGAGGTGAAGGCGCTCACGTCGATCACCGCAAACTCGTCCTCAAAAAAGTCCGACACGCCGCCCGTCATCGAGGCCAGGGCGGAATCGATGGCCTCGAGGTCTGCCGAGTGCAGGATCGTCGAAATGGCGACGACCGTGGAAATCTTGATCTCGATGGGAAGCGTGGTCTTGGGCATAAAACAGAGTGGTTGGCATTGCGCTTGTGCATTCTACTGTGAAAATTGTAGAAAAGGACAGAAGCGCACGCATCATTCCTAGTGGCAATTGAACGTGCACTGTGTTGGGAATTAAAGTTCTGTTCTACATCAAACCCCAGTGCTTGCGACCTTGTTTTCGATGAATAAACTGCTAAGATTGCCAGTGCTTAAAGATCAGCATGGGTTCCTCAACCCCCGATCCCGCTGCTGTTTTTTTTGGCAGTCCGGTTGGTCGGGGCTTCACCATTCCCATGCGCATGGGCACCGCATCCAACAAAGCTGTGCCCCGTCCCAGGGAAGTCCTGAATAATGCCGGCCCCAGGCCGGTTGAACGGAGAATGAAATGGAAGACGTCGTCATCGTGGCCGCTGGCCGCACCGCTGTTGGTAAATTCGGCGGCACGCTCGCCAAGATCCCCGCCGCCGAACTCGGCGCACAAGTCATCAAGCACCTGCTGGACAAGACCGGCATCGATCCTGCCGCTGTCAGCGAAGTCATCATGGGGCAGGTGCTCACCGCCGGTGTCGGCCAGAACCCGGCGCGCCAGGCCCTGATCAAGGCCGGCCTGCCCGAAATGGTGCCCGGCTACACCATCAACAAGGTCTGCGGCAGCGGCCTCAAGGCCACCCACCTGGCCACGCAGGCGATCCGCTGCGGCGACGCCGACATCGTCATCGCCGGCGGGCAAGAGAACATGAGCGCCTCGCCGCACGTGCTGTCCGGTTCGCGCGACGGCTTCCGCATGGGCGACGCCAAGCTGGTCGACACCATGATCAACGATGGTCTGTGGGATTCGTTCAACGGCTACCACATGGGCGTGACGGCGGAAAACGTCGCGCGCAAGTACGAGATTTCGCGCGCCGAGCAGGATGAATTCGCGCTGCAGTCGCAGCTCAAGGCCGAGGCCGCCCAGAAAGAAGGGCGCTTCAAGGACGAAATCATCCCGATCGAGATCGTCTCCAAAAAAGGCACCACCGTCTTCGATACCGACGAGTATCCAAAACAGGGCAGCACGATCGAGGCGCTGGCCAGCCTGCGGCCTGCCTTCAATAAAGAGGGTAGCGTTACCGCCGGCAATGCGTCGGGCCTGAACGACGGCGCCGCCGCCGTGATCATGATGAGCGCATCCAAAGCACGCGAACTGGGCCTGACCCCGCTGGCGCGCATCAAGGCCTACTCGTCGTCCGGGCTGGACCCGGCGATCATGGGCATGGGCCCGGTGTCGGCCTCCAAGCTGTGCCTGAAAAAAGCCGGCTGGACCCACGAAGACCTCGACCTCATGGAAATCAACGAAGCCTTCGCTGCCCAGGCTGTTGCCGTGAACAAGGAAATGGGCTGGGACACGTCCAAGATCAACGTCAACGGCGGCGCCATTGCGCTGGGCCACCCGATCGGCGCTTCCGGTGCGCGCGTGCTGGTCACGTTGCTGCACGAAATGATCCGCCGTGACGCCAAGAAGGGTCTCGCCAGTCTGTGCATTGGCGGCGGCATGGGCGTGGCGCTGGCGATCGAACGCGACTGACGCTTCAGTTTCCAACGCGGTGACGTGCGGGGGCGGCCAGGACGGGCGCCGGCGCCGTCACCGGTTTCGACGTAGTAACCAACAATAAAACTGGAGAAGACAATGGCTAGAGTAGCGTTAGTAACCGGCGGCATGGGCGGCCTGGGCGAAGCGGTGTGCATCAAGTTGGCGGCTCTGGGATACCAGGTCGTCACCACTTTTTCGCCAGGTAATACGAAAGTCGAAGGCTGGCTCGGTGCCATGCGCGAGCAGGGTCTGGATTTCAAGGCCTATGCCTGCGACGTCTCCGACTACGATGCGGCCCAGGAATGCGTACGCCAGGTGATCGCCGACGTCGGCCCGGTCGATGTGCTGGTCAATAACGCCGGCATCACGCGCGACATGACGTTCAAGAAAATGGACAAGGTCAACTGGGATGCCGTGATCAAGACCAACCTCGACTCCGTCTTCAATATGACCAAGCCGGTCTGCGACGGCATGGTCGAACGGGGCTGGGGCCGGATCATCAATATCTCGTCGGTCAACGGCCAGAAAGGCGCGTTCGGCCAGACCAACTACTCGGCGGCCAAGGCCGGCATGCACGGCTTCACCAAGGCGCTGGCGCTGGAAGTGGCACGCAAGGGCGTCACCGTCAACACCATTTCGCCAGGCTATATCGGCACCAAGATGGTGATGGACATCCCGAGCGAAGTGCTGGAAACCAAGATCATCCCGCAAATTCCGATGGGCCGCCTGGGCAAGCCCGAAGAAGTTGCCGGTCTGGTTGCGTACCTGTCGTCGGATGAAGCAGCGTTCGTCACGGGCGCGAATATCGCGATCAATGGCGGGCAGCACATGTCTTGATGGCGCTGGATAGCGTTCTAAAGCCGTGGCGACACGGCTTTTTTCTTTTAAGGACCACGTGACAAGCTCCTTACCGCGCGTGATTGCGCACTGCGACTGGAGCATCCATCCCGGCAAGCGCTGGATGGCGGTGGCGCTGCAAGATGGCGCTGGCTGGCAGATCGGCCTGCCCGAGCCGGTCGGTGCGACCGCCACGTTCCTGGATCGGCTGGCGGCGCGTTCAAAGGCGCCCGGCCCGGTGCTGGTGGGCGTCGATTTTCCGATTGGCGTGCCGGCGGCGTATGGCGCGGCGACCGGGCTGGCGAATTTTGCCGAGCTGCTGGCCACTGTCGGCAGCGGCGCCTGGGAGCGCTGGTTCGATGTCTGCGATGACCGCGCCGACATCGGCATCCACCGGCCGTTCTATCCGGTCCGGCCCGGCGGCCGCCGGCGCGAGCATTTGCTGACGGGCCTGGGCCACGCCGATGCCGCCGACCTGCTGCGCGCCTGCGAGCGCAAGACCGACCAGCGTCCCGCCGCGTGCAGCCTGTTCTGGACACTGGGCGGCAACCAGGTCGGCAAGGCAGCGCTGGCCGGCTGGCGCGAGGTGCTGCAGCCGCAGGGCGCGCGCATCGCGTTGTGGCCGTTCGACGGCGCGCTGCACGACTTGCTCGGTGGCGAGCGCACGATCGTGGCCGAGACCTACCCGGGCGACACTTACCACCGGCTTGGCATCGGCCGCCGGCCCGTGTGGAGCAAGCGCAGCCAGGCCGGGCGCGCATCCGTTGCGCCCCCATTGCTCGACTGGCTGGCGCAGCGGGGGCACGCACAGGCGCCGGGCCTTGCGGATGCGATCCGTGACGGCTTCGGTACCCACGCCAGCGGCGAAGACCAGTTCGATGCGCTGATCGGCCTGTGCGGCATGCTCGACGTGGTCGACGGCCACCGCGCCGAAGGCCCGCCGCTTGACGCGCAGGTGGGGCGCTGGGAAGGCTGGGTGCTGGGCCAGGCGGTGTGACCACGCCGTCTGCTTCTGCATCGCATGCCCGTACGTTACAATCGATTTTCCCATTCACTGACCGTCAAAGCCCCCATGCCAGCTACGCCGCCGTCGCTGTTCCCGCCGCTCCAGCCGCTTCGTAGCGGGATGCTGGCGGTCGACGAACTGCACACGATCTACTGGGAAGAAGTCGGTAACCCGGATGGCATTCCCGTGCTGTTCCTGCACGGCGGCCCCGGTGCCGGCCTGTCGCCGCAGCACCGCCGCTTTTTCGATCCCGCGGCCTACCGCGTGATCCTGTTCGACCAGCGCGGCGCCGGTAAATCGACGCCACTGGGCGAGTGGCGCAACAACACGACGCAACTCCTGATCGACGACATCGAACGCCTGCGCGCGCTGTTCGGCATCAAGGCCTGGCTCGTGTTCGGCGGTTCGTGGGGCTCGACGCTGGCGCTGGCCTACGGGCAGGCGCATCCCGAGCGCTGCCTGGGCTTCGTGCTGCGCGGGATCTTCCTGTGCACGCGCGCCGAAGTCGACTGGTTCATCAACGACATGCGCTGGTTCTATCCCGAGCTGTACGACGAATTCGTCGCGCCGATCCCGCTGGCAGAACGCGCTGATTTGCTGGGTGCCTACGCGCGCCGCCTGCTGTGCCACGACCCCGATGTGTTCTGGCCGGCCGCGCGTGCCTGGAGCCGCTTCGAAGGCCGCCGCGTCTTTCTGCTGCCGCAGCCCGAAGAAGCCGCCAGCGATACGCTCGACCTGGGCGTGGGCCGGCTCGAAGCGCATTACATGGTCAACGGCGCGTTCCTGGAAGAAGACCAGCTGGTGCGCGACGTCGGGCGCATTGCGCATCTGCCGGCCGTGATCGTGCAGGGCCGCTACGACGTGATCTGCCCGCCGCTGTCGGCCTGGCGCCTGCACCGGGCCTGGCCGGGTTCGACCTTGCAGATGATTCCCGACGCCGGCCACGGCGCGCTCGAAACGGGCATCGCGCGCGCACTGGTTGCGGCCACCGAGCAGTTCAAGCACCACCGGCGCTTCGAATGAGCGGCGGCTGTTAAACTACGCCAGACACACAACATCAAGACCAACGCGTTCTCATGAATATCCAGATCAGCGACATCGGCCACGTCATCCAGCTGGCCATCGCACCCGTATTTTTGCTCACCGGCGTGGCCACCAAACTGACCGTGCTGACCAACCGGCTGGCCCGCATCATCGACCGCACACGCGTGCTCGAAGACCGGCTCAAGGTCAGCCCCAACACCGAGTTTTCCAGCGAGCTCGAACTGCTGTACCAGCGTTCGCACCTGATCAACTTCGCGATTGCCTCCAGCACCGCCTGCGGCCTGCTGGTGTGCGTCGTCATCGCGATGCTGTTCGCGGGCGACACCACCGGCATCCCGCTCGACCAGTACATCGCCGCGAGCTTCGTGCTGGCGATGCTGGCCCTGATCAGCAGCTTCGTGTATTTTTTGCGCGAGATTTTCATCTCGTCGCGTTTCATGCGCATGCAGCACCAGCAAATCATGATGCAGCAACCGCCGGCACCGCTGCCGTAAGGCGGGTGCGGCCAGAAAGAATCCCATGCACGACTACCAACGCCCTCCGACCCTGCACCGTTATGCACTGCGCACCGAACTTGAAAATTCGCTGCGCCTTGGCCAGTTTCGCCTCGAGCCCAGCGGCGGCTTTCTGAACCTGTCGTTTTCCACCGCCTGGGACAAGGCCCTGTTCGACATCATCACGCCGAGCGACGCGTGCCTGGTGATCCACAATAGCGAAGAATTCGGCGAGCGTCTGCACCGCGCGGTGCAGCGCATGCTGCCCAACTGGGCCGGCATCGACGGCGCCATCGAATACGGCAGCCGTTCGCCGCTGGGCGCCGCCTTCACCAAGAGCGCGGGCCAGGCGCGCGAAAAGGAATGGCAATTCGCATGGCGCTCGATGTCGCCGGGCGCGAGCCTGAATCCGATCGTCGTCAAGATCGGCAGCATCGAGAGCTTCGCCGAGCTGCGCGACCGCGACAGCCACCTCGCGTAAATCATGCCAGCCGTGTTTAGACGCACGGCTCGACAAAATCGCGGTGTAATGCCGCGATGACTATCTCTTCTGTCTACGCGCACCTGCTCGCGCCGCTCGACCTGGGTTTTACCACGCTGAAGAACCGCGTGATCATGGGCTCGATGCACACCGGGCTCGAAGACCGCTTCTACAACTACGGCAAGCTCGCCGCGTTCTACCGCGAACGCGCGCGCGGCGGCGTCGGCCTGATCGTCACCGGCGGCATTTCGCCCAACCGCCAGGGCTGGCTGCTGCCGTTTGGCGGCACGCTCAATTTTATTGGTGACGTGCCGAATCACCGGCGCGTCACGCGCGCCGTGCACGAAGAGGGCGGCAAGATCGTGCTGCAGATCCTGCACGCGGGACGCTACGGCTACCAGCCGTTCGTCGTGTCGGCGTCGAACCTGAAGTCGCCGATCTCGCGCTTCAAGCCCAAGGCCCTTTCTGAAGCGGGCATCGAGTCGACGATTGCCGCCTACGTGCGCTGCGCGCGGCTCGCGCAAAAAGCCGGTTACGACGGCGTGGAAATCATGGGCAGCGAAGGTTACCTGCTCAATCAGTTCCTGTGCGCGCGCGCCAACCGCCGCACGGATGGGTGGGGCGGGCCGATCGAGCACCGCATGCGCCTGGCCGTCGAGATCGTGCGCCGCATCCGCGCCGCCGTCGGGCCGGACTTCATTCTGATGTACCGCCACTCGGTGCTCGACCTGGTCGACGGTGGCAACACGTGGGATGAGGTGGTGCTGGTGGCGAAGGCGCTGGAGGCTGCCGGCGTGACAATTTTGAATACCGGCTACGGCTGGCACGAGGCGCGCATTCCGACCATCGTCACGTCGGTGCCGCGCGCCGCGTTCGCGCAGGTGGCGGGCCGCTTGCGCGCCGCGGTGGGCATTCCGGTAGTGGCCTCGAACCGCATCAATATGCCGCACGAGGCCGAGGCCCTGCTGGCGCGCGGCGACGCCGACCTGGTGTCGATGGCGCGGCCGTTTTTGGCCGATCCTGAATTCGTCAACAAAGCTGCCAGTGGCCGCGCGGACCAGATCAACACCTGCATCGCCTGCAACCAGGCCTGCCTGGACCACACCTTCTCGAACAAGCGTGCCACGTGCCTCGTCAATCCGCGCGCCTGCTACGAGACCGAACTGGTGATCCGTCCAGCCGCGCAGCCGCGCCGCATCGCCGTGGTGGGCGCCGGCCCGGCCGGTTTGTCGGCAGCGACGGTGGCGGCCGAGCGGGGGCACCGCGTGACGCTGTTCGATGGGCTGGACCGCATCGGCGGCCAGTTCAATGTCGCGATGCGCGTGCCGGGCAAGGAAGAATTCGCCGAGACGATCCGCTATTTCGGGCGCCGCCTGGCGTTACTGGGCGTCGACGTGCGCCTGAATACGGTCGTCACGCGCGAAGCGTTGCTGGCCGAAGGCTTTGACGACGTCGTCATCGCCACCGGTATTCGCACCCGCAAGCCGGCCATTCCCGGCATCGACCACCCGATGGTGCTCAGCTACCTCGACGTACTGCGCGATGGTCGCCCGGTCGGCGCGCGCGTGGCGATCATCGGCGCCGGTGGCATCGGGTTCGACATGGGGGAATTCCTCGTGCACGATCCGCAGGTGGCGCTGCCAATGACGCCGGCGCACTGGATGGGCGAGTGGGGCGTCGATCCAATGGTGGCCACGTCGGGCGGCTTGACAGCGCCGGTGGCGCCGCATCCGCCGCGTCAGGTCTGGCTATTGCAGCGCAAGAGCACGCGCCCGGGTGCGGGGCTGGGCAAGACGTCGGGTTGGGTGCACCGCGCAACGCTCGTGCGCAACGGCGTGACGATGCTGGCGGGTGTGCAGTACGACCGCATCGATGACGCGGGCCTGCACATCACGGTCGGTGGGCAGACGCGCGTGCTGGCGGTGGACAATGTGATCGTCTGTGCGGGGCAGGAGAGCCTGGCCGAGCTGATGCCGGCCGAGGCAACCGGCAGCAATAGTAGTAGCAGCGGGCCAGGTTTCCACAAGATCGGCGGCGCCGCGCTGGCGGCGGAGCTCGACGCCAAGCGCGCGATTCGCGAGGGATTTGTGCTGGCCGCGCGCCTGTAACGTTAGGGCTTAGAGCTTGCGCACCACCACGCAGCCGATCGAATAGCCAGCGCCGAACGAGCAGATCACGCCGTTGGTGCCTGCTGCCAGGTCATCCTGGTACTTGTGGAACGCGATGATCGAGCCGGCCGACGACGTGTTGGCGTAGCTGTCCAGGATCACCGGCGCTTCGTCGGCTGTCGCGTCGCGGCCCAGCAGCATGCGCACGATCAGCAGGTTCATGTTCAGGTTCGCCTGGTGCAGCCAGTAGCGCGCCACGTCGTCGGTCGTCAGGCCGGCGGCAGTCAAGGTGTCCTTGATCGTCTCGGCTGCCATCGGGCAGACTTCCTTGAACACCTTGCGGCCCTGCTGGCGGAACAGTTTATCGGGCAGGCCGACGCCGGCTTCGTCGAAGCGGTTCATGAAGCCGAAGTTGTTGCGGATATTGTTCGAGAAGCTCGTCTTGAGGCGGCTGTCGAGGATTTCCCACTGGTGCGCGCCGGTGGCCGTGGCTTGCGCCTCGATGATGATCGCGGTGCAGGCGTCGCCAAAGATGAAGTGGCTGTCGCGGTCGCGGAAATTCAGGTGCCCGCTGGTGATTTCGGGGTTCAGCACCAGCACTGCGCGGGCGCGCCCGCCGCGTACCGCATCCACGGCGGTGGCGATGCCGAACGTGGCCGACGAACAGGCCACGTTCATGTCGAAGCCGAAGCCGTCGATGCCGAGCGCTTCCTGCACTTCGACGGCCATTGCCGGGTAGGCGCGCTGCATATTGCTGCAGGCGACCAGCACCATGTCGATCTCGTGCGCCTGTTTGCCGGCGCGGGCCAGCGCGTCGCGCGCGGCGGCTACGCACATCTCGGCCTGCAGCGAGATCTGGTCATCCGCGCGGTCGGCAATGCGCGCCGTCATGTGGGCCGGGTCGAGGATGCCGCTCTTTTCCATCACGTAGCGCGATTTGATGCCGGACGCTTTTTCGATGAAGCCGCTGCTCGACGGCTCGAGCGCCGTCACCTCGCCTGCGGCGATGGCAGTCGCGTGTTCGGCGTTGTGCAGTTCGACGTAGGCGTTGAAGGCGGTCACCAGCTCGTCGTTCGAGATGGAATGCGGCGGCGTAAACAGGCCGGTGCCGCTGATGACGACAGGTATCATGTTCGGGAAACTTTCAAGGAAAATAAGGCCGCTTGGCCGCAAGATGCGCCGATTCTACACGCTCGGCGCGAGCCTGGGAATCGGGCAGAAAGCCGGCTGCGCCGCGCTGGCGTCAGCGCCCCTGGCGCGCCAGCGTCGCGCCGCTGGCGCGGCCAGACAGCACCACCGGCTCGCCCTTCAGGTGGCGCAGTGCCTGGGCCAGCTGGAAGTCGTCGGCGCTGCCGTAATCGAGCGGCTTGCGCTGGCGCGCAGCGTTCAATAGCCGCATCTGCTCTTCGATGTCGTCCTCGCGCGTGGCCACCTCGGCCCCGGCGCCATTGGTCAGGTGGTGCTGCAGGTCGGCTTCGCGCATGCGCAGGGCGTTCAGGCCATCGCCATCGGGATATTCATCGACCGGAACGTCGGGCACGATGCCGCGCGCCTGGATCGTGCGACCGGCCGGCGTGTAGTAGCGCGCGGTGGTCAGCTTGACGGCGGCGTTGCCGCCGATCGGGCGGATCGTCTGCACCGAGCCCTTGCCGAAGGTCTGGCTGCCGAGGATGGTGGCGCGCTTGTAGTCCTGCAGCGCGCCGGCGACGATTTCGGAGGCCGAGGCCGAGCCGGTGTTGACCAGCACGACCATCGGCAGCTTCTTGAATGCTGGCGGCAAACTTGCCAGCGGGTCGGCGCCGCTGCGCAGCATATAGAACTCGGGCCGGGCATAGAAGCGCTGGCGCGAGTCGGCCAGCTGGCCGTTGGTCGAGACGATTTCGGCGTTGTTCGGCAAGAACGCGGCGGCCACGCCGATCGCGCCCTGCAGCAGGCCGCCGGGATCGTTGCGCAAATCGAGCACCAGGCCTTTCAGGTCGGGGTCCTGGCGGTACAGCGCCTGCAGCTTGGCGGCCATGTCGTCGACGGTCGGCTCCTGGAACTGCGCCACGCGCAGCCAGGCGTAACCCGGTTCGACCATTTTTGCCTTGACGCTTTTCTGGACGATCTCGCGCCGCTCGACGGTGATGGTGAGCGGCGCCGGCACCGACTTGCGCACGACGGTCAGCGTCACGCGCGTGCCTGGTTCGCCGCGCATGCGCTTGATGGCCTCGTCGATCGGCGTGCCCTGCACCGGGTGGCCGTCGATGCGGGTGATCAGGTCACCTTCCTTGATGCCGGCGTGGTAGGCGGGCGAATCTTCCATCGGGCTGATGATCTCGATGTAGCCGTCTTCGCTGACGCTGATCTCGATGCCCAGGCCGACGAAGCGGCCTTCGGTGCCTTCGCGCAGTTCGCGAAACGCACGCGCGTCGAGGTAGGCCGAGTGCGGATCGAGCGACGCCACCATGCCGGTGATCGCCTGCGACAGCAGGGCTTTGTCTTCGACCGGCTCGACGTAACTGGTCTTGATGATGCCGACAACGTCGGCCAGCTCGCGCAACTCGGTCACCGGCATGCTCGATTCGAGCGACGGTTTGAAGGAGAGGGCGGAAAACTGCATCGTCAGGCCGACGCCGGCAACGGCGCCCAGGCCGATCAGGCAGGCATTCTTGAAGGTGGAACCCATGTGATCCATTGTGGCAGCGCGCGCCGGTCGTGGAACCCGAGGCGCTGCGATCGGCCTGAGGTTGCGCAAGCGGAGTATAAACCGGTTCGCGCGCTGTTGTTGCCAGCCCTTGCGCCACGGCGCAATCGGCAAATCCAGGCTCGCATACGGAACATCGACCCAATTGGCGCCAAATAGCGATTTGTTACACGCCGTTAGCGAGGGTAAGCAAATGTAAGAGTGGCGCCCGACACAACAGTGCCCCCCTATAGTCGTGACTAGTTTTTCTCTCTCTCCACTCTTGAAGTGGTCTTGTCCCGCGGCTTTATTGCCGCGGGATTTTTTTTGTCGGCTCAGTCAACATTATCTGTTGATGACGCCGATTGCGATGCAGAACAATTGTGCTGCGGAACTGACCCGTCCGCCATCCATTGCCCAGCACCAGCCCAGGTAATTGGATAGATAGCGCGACGCCACCCCGCGAAAGCCTATCAACCATGCCTTGAAGCGCCCGTGGTAGGCGTTTACGTTTTGCACGTGGATGGCATGGCTGCCCAGGCGCCTGACGCGTACGCCAGCGCGCAGGTTCACTGCCTCGTGCGCAATGCGGTGCTTGCGTGCAAAGGCCCGATAAGCAGCATGGCTGTCGGTGACCAACAGCGCCTGCGGATCAAGCTTGGGCAGCAAGTCGCGTTCGAGTTGCGCGGCCGTCAGTGCGCCCCGGCCAGTGACGGCATCAATGGTCTGGCCGTTACGGTCGCGCGCCACCAGGATGCAATCCAGATGCCGGGAAATGCCACGCATGGGCGCGCGTCCGCCCCGTCGACGCGCTGGGCGATCAAGCGTGCGCGAGCCTTTTTGTGATTCGAGCAGGAACGTTTCGTCAGCTTCGACGATGCCATTCAGGGATGCCGGTCGGTCAAGCTTGACCCAAGCCAGAAAGCGGTGGCGCCACCGGAAGGCGGTATTGCGGTGCACGCCAACCCGATCTGCACCTTTGCGCACGGATAGTGAATCGAGCAGCACCTGTGAATACGCGAGCCATTTGGCCTTGTGCCGGAGTCGCGCCAGCGGCGTGCCGCTCAGGTCGTTGAAGGTGCGCCCACAGTCGCAGCAGCGAAAGCGTTGCAGGTCATTGGCGAATCCATGCCGGTGGCAGCGTTCGCCACCACAGCTGGGGCAGCAGCGCCCTGGCGCTCTGGCTTGCGCGATCAGTGCGACCACCTGGTCGAGTCCGACTGCGGGGTGCAGGGCGTCGAGCACCTGGCGGCGCTGCGGCTGGTTCAGCGATGACAACTTTGCAAACCAGTTCCTGAAACGGGGCGCTTTCATGAGCGGCTCCTGATGCTGGGGACAGGCGTTGGACCATCTGGCTGCTCATCAGTTCAAAGCTTTCCTCTATTTAACGTTGACTGCGCCTTTGCCCGTGTCATCCTGTTGTCACTTCCCAACACATGCATACGCGATATTCACCTGCCTGCGTGTATCGAAAAGTAAAAAAATGACCACGGCCAGCGCCGTTGCAAGTCCACCCGCTAGAATGTTCTTTTGCCGGCACGCAGCAGGCGCGACCGGTCAGATGCTGTTTATCCCTGCGAACACTTAGCAACCAAGGACTTACCCGTGAAGCGACTTCTCCTGAGTACCCTGACCCTGTCCCTGGCGGCAGCCTTTGCCGCACCGGCCATGGCCGCCGACGCCGCGCCTGCGGCCGCCGCTGTTCCAGCAACCGCCACTGCACCGGCCGGCGTGATCTCCGGTATCGACACCCAGTACATCGACAACAGCGTGCGTCCGCAGGACGATTTCTTCACGCACCTGAACGGCAAGTGGCTGAAAGAGACCGAGATCCCGGGTGACCGCTCGAGCTGGGGCACCTTCATGAAGCTGCGCGAAGACACCACGCCGCAACTGCTGGCGATCATCGAGACGGCGCAGAAGGATACGGGCGCCAAGGCTGGTACCGAAGCGAAGAAGATCGGCGACCTGTACGCCAGCTTCATGGATGATGCGCGTCGCGAAGCGCTCGGCTACAAGCCGCTGACGGGCGAACTGTCGCGCATCCGCACGCTCAAGGACAAGAAGGGCATTCCGGCGCTCGCCGCCCATCTGGGAAAGATCGGCGTGGCCACCCCGTACGGCATCTACGTCGGCCAGGACATGCGCGAGTCGACCCGCCATGCAACCTACCTCAGCCAGAGCGGCCTGGGCATGCCCGACCGCGACTACTACCTGAAGGCAGATGACGCCAAGCTGGCCGAGATCCGCGCCAAGTACCAGGTGCACGTCGAGAAGATCCTGACGCTGGCCGGTGAAAAGAACGCTGCCGCGCAGGCCAAGGCAATCGTCGACTTCGAGACCGATCTGGCCAAGGTCCAGTGGACCAAGGTCGAGAACCGTGACCCGGTCAAGCGCTACAACAAGATGACGGTGGCCGAGCTTGCCAAGCTGGCGCCGGGCTACGACTGGAAAGGCGCACTGGCCGCCGCCGGCGTGGGCAACAAGATCGACACCATCATCGTCAACCAGCCAAGCTACTTCACGGGCTTCGATGCGCTGCTGGCCAAGACCGATCTGGCCACGCTCAAGTCGTACTTCGAATGGCAGCTGCTGCGCGAATACGCGCCGTATCTGTCGAAGGCGTTCGTCGATGAGAACTTCGCGTTCTACGGCACTGCGCTGACCGGCGTGGCCGAGCAGCGTCCGAGCTGGAAGCGCGGCGTGTCGACCGTCGAAGGCACGCTGGGCGAGGCGCTGGGCAAGCTGTACGTCGCCGAGCATTTCCCGGCCGAGCGCAAACAACGTATGGAACAACTCGTCAAGAACCTGATCATCGCCTACGGCCAGTCGATCGACAACCTGGACTGGATGAGCCCTGCGACCAAGAAGGAAGCACGCGCCAAGCTGGCCAAGTTCACGCCGAAGATCGGCTATCCGGACAAGTGGCGCGATTACTCGCGCCTGACGATCAAGCGCGATGACCTGGTGGGCAATGCGATGCGTGCCTCGACCTTCGCCTACAACTACAACATCGAAAAACTTGGCAAGCCGATCGACCATACCGAATGGGGCATGACGCCGCAGACGGTCAACGCCTACTACCGCAGCACGATGAACGAGATCGTGTTCCCGGCCGCGATCCTGCAGCCGCCGTTCTTCGACATGCGCGCCGACGATGCGGTCAACTACGGCGCCATCGGCGCCGTGATCGGCCACGAAATCGGCCACGGCTTCGACGACAAGGGCAGCCAGTCCGATGGCGACGGCAATTTGCGCGACTGGTGGACGGCCGAAGACCGCACCGCCTTCAAGGCCCGCACCGACAAGCTGGTCAAGCAGTTCAACGGCTATGCGCCGCTGCCAGGCTACAACGTGAACGGCGAACTGACGCTGGGCGAAAACATCGGCGACAACGCCGGCCTGTCGATCGGCTACAAGGCCTATAAACTGTCACTGGCCGGCAAGCCGGCGCCGGTAATCGATGGCCTGACGGGCGACCAGCGCTTCTTCATGGGCTTTGGCCAGGTGTGGCGCTCGAAGATGCGTGAAGCCCAGCAGATCAACCAGGTGAAAACCGACCCGCACTCGCCGGGCCAGTTCCGCGCCAACGGCACCGTGTCGAACATGCCCGAGTTCTACGAGGCGTTCAACGTGAAACCGGGTGACAAGATGTACTTGCCGCCTGAAGACCGCGTCATCATCTGGTAAGGTTCCATGACAAGGGGCCGGCGTCACGAGCGCCGGCCTTTTGCATTGCACTCACAAACAAACAAAGAGAGATACCATGCAACGAAAACTGATCAGCGCAGCAGCGCTGGTATTGACCACGTCGTTCATCGCGCCGATGGCGCTGGCCCAGGCCACCGCCGCGACCGCTACTGCGCCGGCCGGTGCATCGTCCGGCATTGCGACGCAGTACATCGAACCGTCCGTGCGCGCCCAGGACGACTTCTTCGAACACCTCAACGGCAAATGGCTCAAGAGCGTCGAGATCCCGGCCGACAAATCGACCTGGGGCGCGTTCCACCAGCTGCGCGATGACACGCTGCCGCAACTGCGCGTGATCATCGAGCGCACGGCCGCCGACAAGAACGCCGCCGCCGGCAGCGAAGCGCGCAAGATCGGCGACTTCTACGCCAGCTACATGGACGAAGCGCGCCTTGAGCAGCTGGGCGCCACGCCGCTCAAGGGCGAGATGAGCAAGATCGCCGCGCTCAAGAGCAAGGCCGAACTGCCTGCGCTGTTCGCCAACCTGAATCGCGCCGGCGTGACCGTGCCGTTCACGTTCTTCATCCACCAGGATGCCAAGGATTCGACCAAGTACGTCGCCGACCTGTACCAGTCAGGCCTGGGCATGCCGGACCGCGACTATTACCTGAAGCAGGACGACGCCAAGCTGGCCGAGGTGCGCGCCAAGTACCAGGTGCACATCGAGAAGATGCTGGCGCTGGCCGGCAGCAAAACCGCCGCCGCTGACGCGAAAGCCATCCTCGACCTGGAAACCCGACTGGCCAAGGTGCAGTGGACCAAGGTCGAGAACCGCGATCCGATCAAGACCTACAACAAGGTCGAGTTCAGCAAGCTGGCTGCAATGGCACCGGGCTACGACTGGAACACGTGGCTGAAGGCTTCGGGCCTGCAGGGCAAGGCGACGTATCTGATCGTCAGCCAGCCGACCTACCTGAAAGGGTTTACCGACGTCCTGAATAGCGTACCGCTGGCAACCTGGAAAGCGTACCTGCAATTCCAGACCGTCAACAGCTATGCGAACTACCTGTCGAAAGCCTTCGTCGACCAGCGCTTCTCGTTCAACGGCACCACGCTGGCCGGCATTCCTGAACTGGAACCACGCTGGAAGCGCGGCGTCTCGACGCTCGAAGGCAGCCTGGGCGATGCCGTGGGCAAGCTGTACGTGAAAGACCATTTCCCGGCCGAGCGCAAGGCGCGCATGGAAGTGCTGGTCAACAACCTGCTGGCGGCCTACAAGGATTCGATCGACACGCTCGACTGGATGAGCCCGGCGACCAAGAAGGAAGCGCAAACCAAGCTGGCCAAGTTCACGCCGAAGATCGGCTACCCGAACAAGTGGAAGGAATACACCGCGCTGACCGTCAAGCGCGATGACCTGGTGGGCAACGTGATGCGTTCGCGCGACGTCGAATACAACCGTGAACTGAACAAGCTGGGTAAACCAATCGACCGCGACGAGTGGGGCATGACGCCGCAAACCGTCAACGCCTACTACAACCCGGAACTGAACGAAATCGTGTTCCCGGCCGCGATCCTGCAGCCGCCGTTCTTCGATGCAAAGGCCGACGACGCAGTCAACTACGGCGGCATCGGCGCCGTGATCGGCCACGAAATCAGCCACGGCTTCGACGACCAGGGTTCGCAGTACGACGGCGACGGCAATATGCGCAACTGGTGGACTGAAGAAGACGGCAAGCGATTTGGCGAAAAGACCAAGGCCCTGATCGCCCAGTACGCCGCGTTCAGCCCGCTCAAAGGCTACAACGTCAATGGCGAACTGACGCTCGGCGAAAACATCGGCGACAACTCGGGTCTGGCGATTGCCTACAAGGCCTACAAGATCTCGCTCAAGGGCAAGTCAGCGCCCGTGATCGACGGTCTCACCGGTGACCAGCGCTTCTATATGGGTTGGGGCCAGGTGTGGCGCACGAAGATGCGCGAACCGGCGCAGATCGCCCAGATCAAGACCGACCCGCACTCGCCGGCGCAATACCGCGCCAACGGCACGCTGAAGAACCAGCCTGGTTTCTACGAGGCGTTCAAGGTCAAGGCCGGCGACAAGATGTACCTGGCGCCAAAGGATCGCGTGATCATCTGGTAAGCCTGCAGCGCAGGCCACTGCGTAGTTAAAACAAGGGCCGCTTTCGCGGCCCTTGTTGTTTCCGTTACCCTGCTGCGATCAGCGCGCCTGGCTCGAATAGCTGCACGACTTGACCGTGCCTTCGATCGGATCGCCGAACACGGTATTGGTGCAGGCGGTGCGGGTCGTGAACGCCTTGGTGGCGTAGGCGCCCGGCACGCCGTAGCGTACGTCGCGGGTCCCGGTGAACGCGCAGGTGCCGTTTTCGGCGGCGCATGCGGTCCAGGTCACGGGCGTGGTCGGCGCCGGGGTCGGCGCGCTCGACGTGGTCGCGGCATAGCTGCAGGTCTTGACCGTGCCTTCGATCGGATCACCGAACACGGCGTTCGAGCACTGGGCATTGTTGGTGAACACTTTGACGACCCAGGAATTGCCCGCGCCATAGCGCACTTCACGCGTGCCGCTGAAACTGCAGGTGGCGTTTTCAGCGGCGCAGGTGGTCCACGCAGACGGTGCTGGCGTGCTGCCCGAGTTCAACGCCGCGTAGGCGCCGATATCGCGCGCACTCGCCGCAGCGCGGGTTTCGCCCGACGCCGTATGCTTGTACTGGGCCACTGGCGTCAACGACACGCCGGCTGCCGACACGCCCGGCACCGAACCGGCGTTAATCACCAGCACGTTGGCGATCGGATGCAGATCGAACAGCAGGCGGTTGATGAAGCCGGGCACGAGCGAGCGGAAGTTGGTCCGGTCGATGGCGTTGGCCTGGTTGGTCGCCGCGCCGAAGCCGCCAAAGATATTGTTTTGCATCAGAACTGGCGTCGTCACACTGCCGCCGACCAGCACGAAGGTGCCGCGCACGCTGTCGTCGTTCAGGAACGTATTGTTCACCACATACAGATCCTGCTTGGGATTGCTTGCGCCTTCATTGCCATAGGCCAGCAAACCAGGGTTGTTGTGGCTGGCCGGCTGGTGGATCACATTGCCGATGACATACGAGGTACCGGCATTTGGCAGGTCGATCTCATAGCTCGGTTTGCCGGTGCTGCTCGAGAAACGGTTGTAGTTGATCGTGTTGATGCTGGCGCGCGACTTGAGGTTGTGGCCGCCATTGGCGTCGTGTGAATAGTTGTAGCGGAACGTCAGGCTGCCGACATGACCGATATACACATTGTGGGTGTAACCGTCGCCCCTACCGTTGGCAGCAAACTCGGTGTTTTCGATCACGATATTGCTGTTGTCATTGGCGCCGGTCAGGATGCCGTTCTCGTTATCGTGCAGGTACGACGAACGCAGCGTGAAGTTGGTGCCTTCTACGCGGACTGCGGCGCCATTGCGGTCTGGCACGGATGCACCGGCCATTTCGACGTTTTCCACCGTGGTGTTATTACCCTGGACAACCCATGTCCCCTTGCCTTGCGCGTTCTTGCCGGCGGCGTCGATCTTGGGCCGGCCATTCACACCGCGGATGGTCAGATTGCTGGCGCTGATGGCGCACACGTCACCGCTATAGGTTTTGCCGCCGTCGATCTGGATGAGATCGCCGGACTGTGCCTTGGCAAAAGCGGCGCAGGGCGCAGCGTAGGTTTTTCCTGGTCCCACTGACAGCGTGGCCGCAGAAGCGCCGCCGGCTGCGGCGAGCGTTACGAGGAAAATGGCTGACAAGCGGCACGAAGCAGGCACGGCAGATTTTGAACGGAGGGACATGGTGTACTGATCCTGTAAAGATTCCGATAGGAATTTATTTCGACTGGAGGCTGTGCAGGATAAGGTATTTATTTGTTGCGATTTGTAAGCAATTGTTACTTTACTTTTAAATCAACATGACACATATGATAAATATGGAGGTTTAAAAGAAACACAACGACTTGTTCAATTAATACACGATCAGTAGGACTCTGGCAGGCTGTCATGCTGCGCTGGAACTAAAACTGTCAGATAAACAAAAAGCGCCGCATGCGGCGCTTTTTTGTGGATGCTGCGATGCTTATTTGACTGCAGCCACCATGTAGTCCACGGCAGCCTTGACGTCGGCGTCGGGGAGCACGGAACCACCTTTTGGCGGCATGACACCGGCTTTGCCCTGGAAGCCCTTGATGGCGTGGTCGTACAAAACCGACGCGCCCTGACCGAGGCGCGCGCTCCACGCCGCCTTGTCGCCCAACTTCGGCGCGCCTGCGATACCGGCGCCATGGCAGGCAATGCACGCCGTATCGTAGGCTTTCTTGCCGGTGTCGGCACTGGCCACGGCCGGACCTGCAACTGGCGCGCTTGCGACCGGCGCTGCTGCCACTACGGGTGCGGCGGCTGCCGGGGCTGCAGCGACCGCTGCAGCAGTTGTCGCCGTAGCAGCGTCAGCCGCAGCCGGTGTAGCCGGGGCAGCAGCAGGTGCAGGTGCAACCGGTTCCTTGAAACTGGCGCCACTTTGATTGGTCATGAAGACAACAGCGCGCGCCACTTCGAGATCGTCCAGGTCGGGGTTGCCGCCCTTGGCCGGCATGGCGCGGATGCCCTCGATTGCGTGCGTGACCAGCGTAGCGTAACCCTGCGCCAGGCGGGTCGCCCAGGCAGCTTTGTCGCCCGTCTTGGGGGAGCCGGCCATGCCGCTGTCGTGGCAGGCCGCGCAGGTGGCCGTGTACACGGCGCCGCCTGCCAGCAGGACACGCGGCGTATTGGCGTCGCGCAGCGTGAAACCTGCATCGGAGACGGGACGGATACGCGCGGCAATCGCCTCGGCGGTCTGGGCATTGCTGCCGGCGCCGGTGGTCGACGCATTGGTGACGAAGGTAACCAGCAGGATGATGCCGATGACGATGACGAGGAAGAAGCCCGCGACAGCAACCACGAGCTGTTTTGGCGTACGAATGAGGGATTCGTGGTCGTGCTGTGCGTCGCTCATGATTTCCTTAATTCAATTAAAAAAACCGGCCACTGAGGCGCTGCGATCTAGTGGCTTTTTTGCAAGTGCCGTCGAGCATCTTATTATAGTGTAAACCTGTATTGATGCCAGGGTTTTTCGGGCGCTGCCCATGGACGTACTCGACGAAAGACTGTATCCTTCGCTACGCTTGCCAGTGCGGCTGTAGCTCAGTGGATAGAGTATTGGCCTCCGAAGCCAAGGGTCGCTGGTTCGATTCCAGCCAGCCGCACCATTTTTTTCAGTAAAATCAATCGCTTAGCCATATAATTTCGTTTCCGATTGATGCATATGTTCGCTTACTATAGCGCTGTGGCTCAGCAAAATTTGTTCTAGGCGTACTCTCACAAAAATGCCTTCCTTTCTGAGTGCTTTGCTTCAGGCTACTCTAGCCGTAGGGTAATCTCCTCCGCCTTCATTCGTGCTCCATGGCATCACCTTGGCACTCATCGTTCATATCCGCGTTTCATAAGATCTTTCAAACAGTGTACGCGTTGAGTAGAGACTGACTTCAATCCGTGATTATTGGTTCGCTGGTGTTGTAGTATCTGTGGCCTCCGTTCAATAAAACGTGCATCGCGATTAACGTTCACTAGCAGGTAACTGGATTCGCCCTTACAAAAACCGGTGGTAAGCAATCGTCTACGTCTACTAAGTAATTACTTTCCAAGAATGGACTGCACTGAATGGGAACTGATTATTTCAGGCAAGCTGACGTAATTTGAGGATGTAGAAATCCAGAGTAGACTTTCACTTCTTGTTAAGTTATTGTACTTCTGAAATCTACAACTAAAACAGAGGTATTCTAAGTTTAGAGTTTAACGAGGTTGTACGGTAGACGTATTCAAAATTATACCAAGCATGAGTGAGGCCTTGATAGTTCTTTATAGGACATGAATCAGGCACAAAAAATTTGCGTATGGTGATGCAAATATATTTAAAAATTTTTTGTACCGTTGTATTTTGACGTCGAAGTCGATAAATTCAGAAAATTATCTTAGCTAAAATGCTTCAAGCTTACGTATGCAGTAGATCTTTATCGGCCAATATTAAACAGTATTCTCTTCGTCGAAAACCCCTTCCGCTAGTTGCATTTTTTGGACTGAAAGCGGCGGTCTTCTTAGATTCTCTCGATGATTAGTACTTTGCTACACTATTATGCCCACTGGGTAAGATGCTACTCCTGATCTGGTCACGTTAGGGAAAATCTGCACCTTAGCTATCTTTCCATCGTAAATTTGTGCGAACATAGATATGCTTGAAAGCGTGACTTTCACTCTTTAATGCGAGTCTTCTTTTGCGCTTGCCTGCTGAATTTGCTTTCGTCGTGCGGTGGACTGCAATATAGAAGGATTGATCGAGTTGAAAGATAATTAATTGGATATGTTATTTTGTGAGCTGTCCGTTTTTATCGCGATGAAGCAGTTAGAGAACATTCGGAGTAGGTAAGCCAGAGTACTATTATGGCGAAATTTTCCTGAACGAATAATAAGGAAATGGCCTGATAAACGTCATGAATTGGTGGATTGCGGAGGTGGCAACCTTGAGTTTATCGTGATTGCATGTCGTATATCGAATATCAGATAAGTGCGTGCTGTTTAAAGTGTTCGATTGTTCTAGATATTAGTCGAACCAAGTTAATGAATAGTGAGGCCAGTTAGTGTTTGACTATAAGAAAAACTTAAAAGAAAATAAGGAACGAAGGTCAACATCTAAGGAAATGGCTAGAAAGTTGTATCTATCCTATCCGACATCGGCTTTCGTTGATAAACATGAGATTGAGTACGAAATCAGAAATCGTGTTCGAAATCTTTATCAAATCCCCATTTCTTCAGTGCAAGTAATTGGATCAGCAAAAACAGGATTTAGTTTAATAAAAAAAACTGACTTTAAAAGAGGCAGTTCTGATCTAGATTTAGCTGTAATCGACCCTACACTTTTCAATAGATTATGGGAAGAATCATACGAAGCCTCTAACGGTTTTGAAGCAAATAAGTTTCAGGATATTTTAATAGATGGCGTTACTAAGGTGGGATCTGGAAAAGAGAGATTTTTGGACTACCTTTACAGAGGCATAATCTCGCCTGACTTTCTACCTTCAGGTCATTATCGCGCCAAGATATTTCAAGATTTTGAAAGAATCACAAATGGATATAAAGAAGATTTTAAAAAAATTTCCGCTTTCTTTTATTGCAATGAGTTTTTTCTGCAGGAAAAGCTAAGAGATACTATCGATAAACATTGGGCGCAACTATGAATATAAGATACCAAATTAGAACTACGGCACTCGTTAATATTGTCAGTGACATGAAAAATAAGCGATTAATTCCTAACGCTTATTTTCAGAGGAATTTGGTTTGGAGAGATATCCACAAAAAAGAGTTTATAGACACTATTCGGAGTGGCTTTCCGTTTCCTCAATTATTTTTCTCACGAGGAAAAATTAATGTTGAAACAATGTCATCAACATCATGTATTGTTGACGGTCAGCAGCGCGCAAATGCAATCATAGAATATATCGATGATGCGTTTTCCGTTAATGGGAAAACTTTTTCTCAGCTTACTGAAGACGAAAAGTCAAGTTTTCTGAAATATGAGATCGGCGTCGTTGAACTGGATCTGGAAAACGACGACCCTCAGATCAAAGAAATGTTCAAAAGAGTCAATAGAACGTCCAACTCTTTGACCGCGATCGAAAAGCTCTCGTCAGAATACGGTGCTACCGCGTTCATGGTGACTGCAAAGTTACTTTGCGATGAGTTAGGCATATCTAAGAATGAAACCGACGAAGAGGCAGAGGATGGGCTTGAAGTCGATCCAGGGATCGATGACAGTCTTTTAGATTGGGCGTCAAAGCAAAGCCCTAAAAACTATCAAAAACTAATTCTTGACGGTGGGATATTTTCTCTACACGAGATCAATAGAAAAATTCCATTGATGTATACATTAAATATTATGTCTACATTGCAAGGTGGATTCTTCAGAAGAAACGAATCAAGCTTGCGTTTCTTGGAAGATTTCAAAGAGGACTTTCCCGATAAGCAAGAAATTGTGGACTTATTAAATAAATCCGCAGCTTCGATTATAAAGATGAAGTTGCCGAAAAAGACGATGTGGCGTAGCAAAGCCAATTTTTTTACTTTGATTGTAGCAGTTGCGAAGAATCATGGCGTTTTATCTGACCCGATTAAAACTGGCATCGAGCTGACGAAATTTGAAGCGCAAGTTCCGGACGATTATAGTCTTGCCTCAAAGGAGGCAGTCAATAATCGGGCTGAGAGAGAACTTCGCAATAAATATGTGGAAAAGCTAGTGAAGTAAAAATGAGAGGCGGCTTTCAAAATTAGAAGGTCGCCTTTGAATTTAATTTTCCAAGTCTTTCGTCATTAAGTATCGACTCTAGTTTGTTCGTACATGAGTTTGCCGAATAAATCAGTATTGAGGAGTTTGCAGTCTTTAAACGCGTAAATTGATGTGCAATACTTATGGCATGTTTAGGGACATCGTGGTTGTCCATCATCGGTTGCTCTGGAAATCTCAGTAGGCCAAGCCAGCTTCAGACCCCGCGAAACGTCGACCCTGTTCACGGTCGTCATCGCTCCCGAGATCTGCAAGAACACCCAGCGAATGGCGGTCGGCGATCACGAAAAGATAGCGGCGTGAGCTCATCTGGCCGCTGAAGCAGATACTTGATGTCGAATGTGTATGGAGCCCGATTCGCACCATTGACGTCTTTTTAGGCATGTCTTATCGCCTTCCCCGTTAGGAACGTGCTCTTCCTCACTACGCCGCCCTGAGTCCAAGTTCTGGTGTCTTATTGACTACTTCCTGTCGTCCCGCCTCTGTTGTTGATCAAATTATTCTGAATTTGTAGCGCACGATTACAGGCTCTGCGTGGTTTTCTGCGCAGTCAGTGCTAAAATCCCTCGACTTTATTGCATGGTGGAACTAATGTTGTATTTTGATGCAACTGTACTGACGAACCTACAGGGTTCAAGCAGGCACATGTTGCAACAAGCTGACGGGGCAGTAGCCTGTCATTGAGTGACCAGGTGTTTCCATGCTATATTGAATGTTAAAAATATGTCAAAACAATAACTTAAAAATGATGTTGATCTTGCAAGAAATTCATTGCGATGTCGGATCATGGAATAATTTCCCAGATTGACCTCGTCTCCATGGCGTTGCCAGGCCACCGGCTGTATGTCGTTGGCCTCCGGAACCCATGCGCGTATTTCAACGTGTAACGTTTCGTGTGGTTGCCGTTGGTTTGGTTGACAATTAATCGAAGAAGTTAGTAACTGCCAACACAGGCAACGGTGGTGTAGCGGGTGTGCGACGCGTGCATTCGGCATCTCGGCATGCAGTAAGCGTAATCATCAATTCTGGGGAATAACATGTTTCGGATCTCTAACCACTACGTGTCGAAGATCGTTTTCGTCCTGCTATTCGTGGAAATATTGATCCTGTTGGGCGCCGCCTATGCAGGCGCAGCCATGCGTTTTCTCGACATCGGCGCACCGCTCACGAATGACCAGTTCGATCACTTCCTGGCCTCGGCCGTCGCATTTGCCGTGGCGGTCAGCTTCAGCATGAGCGCCATGGGCATGTACCAGCTCGACTTCGACGAGGGCTTGCGTCATCCGTTCTTCATGAAGCTGATGCCGGCGTTCCTGATGGGTTTCCTGATCCTGACGCTGGTGTTCTACGTGGCGCCCGACCTGTACTTCGGTCGCGGCATCCTGCTGCTGGGCTTTGGCCTTGCTGCAGCCGGGATCTTCATCGCGCGCATCATCTTCTTCAAAACGTCCGAACTGCGCCTGATGCAGTCGCGCATCCTGTTCTTGGGCAATGGCGCGCTGGCCAAGGAATGCAGCGACCTGGCCGTCAACAAGAACAGTTACCATCGCTACAAGGTCGTCGGCTTCATTCCGGTGGGCAGCGACGAGATGTGCGTGCCGGCTGCGGACGTGCTCAAGGTGCGTGAAGGCGACTCGCTCGTCAAGATGGCAACCCAATATGGCGCGCAGGAAATCGTGGTCTCGGTACAGAACCGGCGCGGCAGCTTCCCGATCAAGGAACTGCTCGACTGCAAGCTGCAAGGCGTGAAGGTGACCGATGCCGCCACGTTCTTCGAGCGCGAAACCTGCCAGATCCGGGTCGATTCACTGCAGCCGAGCTGGCTGGTCTTCGGCGGTGGTTTCGACCAGAGCTTTATCCGTACTTTCATGAAGCGCGGGTTTGACCTGATCTGCAGCACCCTGATCATGGCCGTGACGTTCCCGATCATGCTGTTCGCGGCGCTGGCCGTGTGGCTGGAAGACCGCAGCCCCGTGTTCTATTCGCAGGAACGGGTCGGCAAGGATGGCAAGATTTTCCGTGTCCACAAGTTCCGCAGCATGCGCGCCGATGCCGAAAAAGGCGGTACGCCACAGTGGGCCGCCCAGAACGATCCACGCGTCACGCGTGTGGGTAACTTCATGCGCAAGACCCGGATCGACGAGCTGCCGCAAATCCTGAACGTGTTCAAGGGCGACATGTCGTTCGTTGGCCCACGGCCCGAGCGCGCTTACTTTGTCGAGCAGCTGATCGAAGTGGTTCCATATTACAATGTCCGTCATAGCATCAAGCCAGGTATTACCGGTTGGGCGCAGGTGCGTTATGGTTATGGATCGTCGGCCGAGGACGCATTGCAGAAATTGCAGTACGACCTGTATTACGTCAAGAACAACAGCCTGTTCCTGGATGTGCTCATCCTGATCAATACGCTCAAGGTCGTGCTGTTCCGTAGCGGCCGCTGATCATCCTGGAGCGACCTGCGGTGCGCGCACTGCGGGTCGCTGGCACGAACGTTTCTATCCCCAATTTTTCAATGGTCGTTTTCATGGATGGCATACGTTGACCACCATTGCCGTCTATAGCTATAGCGTCGCCGCCATCGGTTTCTTGTTGCTGATCGGCCTGCTGTTCACCATCTGGCGCGGCCGCACGCAGGTTGCCGCCATTGCCCTCGCATGCGGATTCACCGCGCTCTGGTCCGCCGCACTGGCCGGGCAGGCCGCCACCGGCCACGAACTCTGGTCGGTCTGGACCGACACCCTCGAAATCCTGCGCAGCGGCGCCTGGTGCATCGTGTTGCTGCTATTGCTGGGCAACTCGCGCGATCCGGCCAGCCGCTGGCCGTTCAGCCTGCGCACGCCCATCTTCATCGGCGCTGTCTGCTATGGGGTCCTGCTGCTGGTGACGGTCCTGGTGCGTACCGACCTGATGCTCAATATGAATGGCGGCCTGCTGCCCAACGTCACGGCGCGCGTGTGCCAGGCGGTGCTGGGCATGCTGCTGGTCGAGCAGGTCTACCGCAACAAGACGATCCAGGAGCGCTGGGCCATCAAGTTCGCCTGCCTGGGCATCGGCGCGATGTTCGCCTACGACTTCTACATGTACAGCCAGGCGATGCTGTTCCATGACATGCATCCGGACACCTGGGCTGCGCGCGGCATCGTCAATGCGCTGGCCATGCCGCTGATCGGAACCGCGGTCAAGCGCAGCACGTCGCGCTCGACCGCGCTGGTGCTGTCGCGCCGCGTGATGTTCCACTCGACCGCGCTGTTCGGTTCGGCGATCTATCTGCTGGCGATGGGCTTTGCCGGCTACTACCTGCGCTATTTCGGCGGCAGCTGGGGCGGCGTGATGCAGGTCGCGTTCCTGTGCGGCGCCTTGCTGCTGCTGACCGGAACCCTGTTTTCGGGCACCTTCCGGGCCTGGCTCAAGGTCTTCATCAGCAAGCATTTCTATAGCTACGGCTACGACTACCGCGAAGAATGGATGCGCTTCACGCGCACCCTGTCGTCGGGCGGCACGCACATCGGCGAGCGCGCGATCGAGGCAGTCGGCGCGCTGGTCGAAAGCCCGGGCGGCGTGTTGTGGCAGCGCCGCGACGGCGATGGCGGTCACTATCAGCCAGTGGCCGGGTGGCAGGCCACCAGCACCGAGACCGAGCCGGCCGACTCGAATTTCTGTCACTTCCTGGAAACCACCCAGTGGGTGATCGACCTGCGTGAATACGCGGCCCTGCCCGAAAAATACGGCGACCTGGTCTTGCCGGCGTGGCTGCTTGCGTTCCCGCGCGGCTGGCTGGTGGTGCCCTTGATCCTGCACGGCAAGCTGTTCGGCTTTGTCGTGCTGCAGGATGCGCGCAGCGCCGTGTCGCTGAACTGGGAAGTGTTCGATCTGCTTGAAATCGCCGGCAGCCAGGCCGCCAGTTATCTGGCGCAGCAGGATGCGGCCAACGAGCTGATGGTGGCGCGCCAGTTCGAGTCGTTCAACCGCATGTCGACCTTCGTCGTGCACGACCTGAAAAACCTGGTGGCCCAGCTGTCGCTGATGAACGTGAACGCCGAAAAGCACCGCGACAATCCCGAGTTCCAGCGCGATATGCTCGATACCGTGACACACTCGGTCGACAAGATGAAAATGATGCTGCAAAAGCTCAGTCGCAACGATGCGCCGGAACGGCCCTTGCCGCTGCGCGTCGAGAACGTGGTGCGCCAGGCGATTGCGCTCAAGAGCGCGTTCGAGCCGCATCCGGTGCTGGACGTGGTCGATGCGGGTCTCCTGGTGCTGGCCGACGGCGAGCGCCTCGAGCGCGTGCTGGGCCACCTGATCCAGAACGCGATCGAAGCCACGCCGCGCAGCGGCCGTGTCAGCGTGTCGATTGCGCGCACGGGCGGGCAGGTCACCGTGACCGTGGCCGACACCGGCGCCGGCATGAGCGAAGAATTCATCCGCGAGCGGCTGTTCAAGCCGTTCGAATCGACCAAGCCGGCCGGCATGGGCATCGGCGTGTTCGAAAGCCGGGAATACATCCACGAATTGGGCGGGGCGCTGGCATTGACCAGCGTGCCTGCGCAGGGAAGCACATTTACCGTCACGTTGCCGCTGTACCGCGAAGCTGGCGCCGAGCGCGCTGCGTGATGAAAGGATAACCGTGAGCCAAAACAAACCGAAACTGCTGATCATCGAAGACGACCCGGGCCTGCAAAAGCAGCTGCGCTGGAGTTTCGACGCCTATGACGTGGTGGTCGCCGACGACCGCGAAAGCGCGCTGGCGCAGATCCGCCGCCATGAGCCGGCCGTGGTCACGATGGACCTGGGCCTGCCGCCCGACCCGGATGGTTCGACCGAAGGTCTGGCCACGCTGCAGCAGATCCTGGCGCTGGCGCCGGAAACGCGCGTGATCGTCCTGACCGGCAACCAGGACCGCGCCAATGCGGTCAAGGCGATCGCCATGGGCGCCTACGATTTTCACCAGAAGCCGCCCGAGCCCGAGGTGCTCAACCTGGTCATCCAGCGCGCGTTCTTTTTGCACAACCTGCAGGAAGAAAACCGCCGCATGCAGAACGGTCAGGCCGATTCGCCGATGGCCGGCGTGATCAGCCGCGATCCCGGCATGCTCAAGCTGTGCCGCAGTATCGAGAAGGTCGCCCCGACCTCGGCCTCGGTCATGCTGCTGGGCGAATCGGGCACCGGCAAGGAAGTGCTGGCGCGCGCGGTGCACGCGATCTCGCCGCGCGCCAAGGAGCGCTTCGTGGCGATCAACTGCGCCGCGATCCCCGAGAACCTGCTCGAGAGCGAATTGTTCGGCTACGAAAAAGGCGCCTTCACCGGCGCGGCCAAGCAGACCAAGGGCAAGGTCGAACTGGCCCATGGCGGCACGTTCTTCCTCGATGAAGTGGGTGACCTGCCGATGGCGCTGCAGGCCAAGCTGCTGCGTTTTTTGCAGGAGCGCGTGATCGAGCGCATCGGCGGGCATGAAGAAATCGCCGTCGACGTGCGCATCGTCTGCGCCACGCACCAGAAGCTCAAGGAACTGTGCAGCACCGGGCGCTTCCGCGAAGACTTGTATTACCGCCTGTCCGAGATCGTCGTGACGATTCCGCCGCTGCGCAACCGCCAGGGCGATGCGGCCCTGCTGGCGCATCACTTCAAGAACAAGTTCTGCGCCCAGGAGTCGCGCCCGACGCTGCACTTCTCGCCGGACGCGATCGCGGCGATCGAAGGCTACGCGTGGCCGGGCAATGTGCGCGAAATGGAAAACTGCGTCAAGCGCGCCGTGATCATGGCCGATGGCCCGACCATCGTGGCTGACGACCTGGGCCTGCCCGAAGGCGACACGCCGGTCGAGGAACCGCTGAACCTGCGCCAGGTACGTGACGAGGCAGAGCAGGGCGCCATCGTGAAGGCGCTGGCGCGCGCGGACGGCAATATCGTCAAGGCGTCGGAAATGCTGGGCATCAGCCGCCCGACGATGTACGACCTGATGAACCGCCACGGCATCAAGAGCAGCACATGATGCGCAAGGCGGTGGCCGGCGCCCTCGCGCTGCTGGCGGTGGGCGCCATCGGTGCGGCGTACGTGGTCGAACGGGTGGGCGTTACGCCGCGCGCGCTGGCGCCGTATATCGAAAAGCGCACCAGCGGGCACAACCCGGTCATCGTCAAGGCGGGGCAGGCCAGCGCGGCGCTGCTGCTGCGGCTCGATCGGGGCGAACCGGCGCTGCCGGCCGGTCTTGCCGTGACCCTCGGCGCGCAACCGGGCGCGGTCGGCGTCGATGCCACCGGCGCGATCCTGGTCGCCACGCCGGATGCGCTGCGCGCGGCGCTGGCGCAGGCCAATCCGGGCGACACGATCACGCTGCTGCCAGGCATGTACCGGTTCGGCGGCGCGCCGCTCGACGTCAATCGCCCGGGTCGCGCCGGGCTCCCGATTGTCGTGCGGGCCACAAAGCCGGGCAGCGTGCAGCTCGAGTTCGACCTGGTCGAAGGCTTTCGCGTCAAGGCGCCGCACTGGCGCTTTGAAAACCTGGCCATTCGTGGCGTGTGCGCCGAGGATCGCTACTGCGAGCACGCGTTCCACGTGGTGGGCGCGGCCAGCCATTTCGTCGCGCGCAACAACACGCTCACCGACTTCAATGCCCACATCAAGATCAACGGCGAACAGGGACGCTTCCCGGACGACGGCCTGATCGAACAGAACACGCTGACCGCGACGCGCTTGCGCCAGACCTCCAACCCGGTCACGCCGATCGACCTCGTCGCCGCCAACGGCTGGACCATCCGCGCCAACCTGATCAGCGATTTTCTGAAGGGCGAGGGCGACATGGTCAGCTATGGCGCGTTCGCCAAGGGCGCTGGCAGCGGCAACGTCTTCGAGCGCAATCTGGTGTGGTGTGAGCGCACGCTGCGCGGGCCCGGCCAGCGGGTGGGCCTGTCGCTGGGCGGTGGCGGCACCGGCGCGGCCGTGTGCCGCGACGGACGCTGCATCACCGAACAGGAACAAGGCATCTTGCGCGCCAATCTCGTGATGGGTTGTTCGGACGTCGGCATTTATCTGAACAGCGCAGCGCGCAGCAGCGTCGTGGACAACACCTTGCTCGATACGGGCGGGATCGACGTGCGCTATCCGACCAGCAGTGCGCGCCTGGACGGCAATCTGGTCGATGGCGCGATCCGCAGCCGCGACGGCGGCTTGCTGCATCGGGAAGACAACCGCAGCACGGCGCTGTGGCAGAGTTATGCTGGCTACCATCCGGTGCGCAGCCTGTTCGTGGAAGCGGGCAGCGGCGATCTGGCATGGCGTGGCGCGGTACCCGAGCGCGACGGGAGTGCGGTCGGCGGCATCGATCTATGCGGCGCCAAGCGTGGGCGCAGCGCCACCTATGGCGCGTTCGATGATTTTAGCGGCTGCCTGGCGCGCCAGGTCCGCTGAGCGGCGATTGTCAGCTGTGTTATCAGCTGTGTTATCAGCTGTGTTACCAGCTGTGTTACCAGCTGCCCAGCCAGGTGCCGGTCCAGTGCGCGACCTGATCGCGCCAGACGCGGCGTGAGAACGTGTGGTCGGCCCGGTCGATCCGGTACTGGGTAACGCGCGAAGACTGCAGCAGCTGGCGCCATTTCGGCGTGGCCTCGGCCAGGTCGCAGAATTCGCGGCCGGTCAGGTCGGCGCCGCTGATGATCACCAACACCCGGCCACTGAAGGCGTGCAGGCCGGCGTGCATGCGGTCGGGCAGGGCCAGCGTGGTACGCGGCGCCGTGCCCGGGCCGAATGCAGTGCGCACCAGCTGGAACATCGAGGCCAGCGAACGCTGGTAATTGAAGCTGCCGCGCAGCACCCGGGCCCAGAAGGCGCGGTCGACCAGGCGGTCGCGGTAATAGTGGCGCAGCGTCGTGCGCGCGATGCTGTCGGGCGTGCGGATCCATGGATTGAGCAGCACCACACCGCTCACGCGCGCGTCCAGCGGCGCGTACATCATGGCAGCCGATGCGCCATCGCACAGGCCCCACAACACCACCTCGCGCACGCCGGGCACGGCCACCATCAAGGCATCGATCGCCGCCTTGATATCGTCTTCTACGTCCCCAAAGGCACGCTCGGCGCCTTCGCTGTCGCCCATGCCGCGGTAATCGAAGCGCATGGCCGCGATCCCGTTCATGGCCAGGCTGCGCGCCAGCAGCGTGAACTGGCGATGGCTACCAGCGCGGTATTGCGGCCCGCCCACGACCACCAGCACGGCGCGCGCGCCAGGGTTCTCGGGCAGGTGCAGCACGCCATACAGGCTGTCACCCTGGCACTCGAAGGTCACGACCCGTTCTTCAATGTCCATGAGCGGGTTCCTGCAACGCCGTCGACGTGGCGGCCAGCCAGGCTGGCGAGATCGTGATTTCGGGGGTGGTCCAGAAGGGCGGGCACTGCACCTGGTGCAGCGTCAGGTCGACCTGGCGCTCGAGCCAGGCGGCGCTCGCGCGCGCCGTGCCGGGAGACACGCCGGGCGAGGCGCCCTGGCCGGTCATGCCCAGCGCCTCGAACCAGTGCACCGGGCAATCCGGTGTGAAGTCTTCGAGCGCCGGCAGCGCGTCGATGGCGGCGGCCAGTTCGGGTGCCAGGTCGTAGCCGCTGATCTCGAGCGTTTCGCCCGCCTGCAGCGAGGCGCGCAGGGCGGTGGTACCGGTATGCCCGGACGCGCCTTCGGCCAGCAGCGCGCCAACGGTGCGCAGGCGTAAAAACTGGGTCAGGTAGGCCGCGCCACTCAGCACCGGCTGCCACAAAATCAGTGCCTTGACCGGATGCTGGGCGGTGCGCGCATAGTCCAGCGCCAGCAGGGCGCCCAGGCGCAGGCCCCACAGCAGCAGCGGCTGGCCAAGGCGTGTCTGGAGCCACTGCGCGCCGGCGGCCAGGTCATCTTTCCAGATGGCCCAGCGCGCATCGCCGAAGTCGCCGCTGCTGTCGCCGCAGCCATACAGGTCGAGTTGCAGCACGCCGTAGCCGAGCGCGGCCATCTCGCGCGCCTGCAGCGCCGCGATCCGGCGCGAACGGTTCATTTCTTCGGCAAACGGCGGCACGTACAGCACCGCACCACGGCAGGGGCCGTGCGGCGGATGAAACAGGCAAAAGCGCTGGCCGGCACCGATCTTTAAAAAGAACGGCTCGGCAGGGGGCGTAACCTGGCTGGCTGTCATTCGGCCTGCTTCTGCGCGACAAACGCAGCGAGCGTGCCGAGGGTGGCGAAGGTGCTGGCGCTGATGTCGTCGTCGTCGATGGCGATGCCGAAACGTTCTTCGAGGGCACCGATCAGGCTGACCACGGCCATCGAATCGAGCTCCGGCAGGCTGCCCAGCAGGGGCGAATCTTCGCTCAGGTGCTGACCGGACTCACCCAGGGCCAGCACGTCAATCAGGATGGTCTTTACTTCGTCGAAGTACATAATCGTCATTCTCGTCTGGAGGAACCTTGAACGAATTATACAGTCGGTAGCAGCCGACCCAGTCTCATCTTGACCGTGGCGGCCATGCGGTGCACCTCGTCGAGCAATTCGTGGCGGGTCAGGCGCAACATCAGGTACCAGAACAGCGCCAGTGGCGTGAGCATCACGAGCAGACGCACCAGCGCCGGCCAGTCGGGGATGACCAGATTGAGCAGCGCACCCGCCGCCGCCGTGCCGGCCGCCACCCAGGCGCTTGGCACCATGGCGCGCAACAACGGAATCAGGCCCCAGTGGAAGTAGCGCTGCTGCTGCATGATGACGACCGGCGTGGCGGCAAGCGACGCCCAGCACAGGGCCCAGGCAAAGCCCGTCAGGCCGCCGTCGAACAGGGCGACGCCAAAGCCGATCCGGGTGGCCAGCGTGACCAGGACCGGGATCGCACTCAGGTACGGGCGGCCAATCGCGACGATGGCCGGGTGGATGTAATTGAAGGTCATGCCCACTGCGGCGGCAATCGTCAGCGGCAGGATCGCCGGCACGCTGGCCAGCCAGGTCGCGCCGTACAGCGCCAGCACGATCTCATGGCCCAGCAGGGCCGTGAGCGCGAGCGCCGGCCAGCCGACGCCGGTCAGCAGCGCCGTCGCCCGGCTCATGGTCGGGATCAGGGATTCGCCACGGTGGTAGGTCTGGGCCAGATACGAGACGGCGCCGTAATTGACGGTCGAACCGGCGACATAGGTAAAAATGGTCACCGTCGAATTTGCACGGCTGAGCAGGCCAACGAGGCGCGCCGAGCCCAGCTTGCCCAGCAGGATGTCGGGAATGGCATTGTTGATCGCCACCGTGCAGCTGGTCAGGAGCGAGCCCAGGCCGAAGTGGGCCACGCCGCGCCAGTGCCGGAACGACGGGGTCCATGGCATGTTTTTCGGCCGCAGCGGGATATATGCGATGGCGCAGGCCAGGATATTGATCAGGTTCGCCCAGGCCAGGCTCATGCTGCCAAAGCCCAGCTTGGCCAGCACCAGGCAGCTGATGCAGAAACTGGAGGTGCCCACGGCCATCACGATGGCCTGCTTTTCGGCGGCAAATTCACGGGTCAGCAACGCATTGGTGACCGTGCCGAACGGAATGAACAGGAAGCCGATGGCCAGCACCTGCATGACCGGCACGATCTCGGGCTCGTTGAACCAGCGCCCGATCCAGCCGCTGGCCAGGAACATGATGGTGGCGATCAGCCACGAGGTCGTAAACACGACGCCGGTGGCCGAGCGAATCTTGTCTGGTGTAAGTACCGACTCACGCTGCAGGTAGGTCGATACCCCGAAGTCCCGGAACACGTGGGCCAGGTTCACGAACACCACCGTCATCGAGTAGACGCCGATTTCGCTGGGGCTGAGCATGCGCGCCAGCAGCACGCTGACAATGAATTGCAGAAGCGCTGCGCCGGACGAGGAGAAGAAGTTGATGACCAGCGAGCGGCGCAGATTTACCATACAGCGTGTTACCAGGTGACGATCGGACTATGCGGCGACGCCGCGGATCAGGCCAATGGCTTGACGGGACGTCACTTCATACTTGTTATTAAGGAAACGCATCGAACCGATGAAGTGGAAGAATGCCGTGTCGGCGGTCGCCATGTCGGGGGTGGCGTATTTCGGGAATGGCAATGCGCGCGTGCCCGGCATGTTCGATGCGACGTAATTGGACGTGATCTGTTCGGTGCCCCATTCGCGCCAGCGTTCGCCAAACTTGCCGCCCAGCCGGCGCGAAAAGTCGAGCATCGTCTCGCGCATCGTGTCCGAGCGCGGAAAACCGGAGAACCCGGAGCAGCCGCGGATATAACGGGCGTTGTCCGGCAGGCCGACCGATACCATCTCGGTTTCAACAATCCCCTGGATGTGGGCGCCAGGCTTGATCCACGGCAAAGCGTTTTCACGCGTTGCCTGCAGCGAGCGCACTGGCGTGTCCGGCATTTCACCCAGCACGAAACCATTGCCGGCGCGGATGGCCTCGAGCACTTCGGGGATGGGCTGGACCGTCAAGGTGTCGGCATCGAGCTGGATCACGTAATTCTCGCGCACGTATTCCGAGATCGCGAACAGGCGCTCCCAGGTACCGCCACGCGGGATGTCCGGGTGCGTGAATTCATCGGCGCGGCGCAGCTCGATGTGCGGCACGTGTTGCTTGAGCACTGCGCGATCGGCTTCTGTGATCGACGGATCACAGACCACCACGATGCGCTGCGGATTGAGGAAGTGAATGAACGATTTGACAGCAATCAGATAGACGTGGACGTCGCGCGCTTGCACCATCGACAGCAGCATGAAGGGCAGATCACCCCGTGGAGCAGGCTTGGTTTCCATGATCGTCAGGGCCACTTTCTGGTGGCGGCCCTTGAAATAATCGCGCTTGACTCGCTGGATGACTCTGTTCATCAACGACATGTACACAAACTCCTGATTGACAATAGCTTCAGGCTGAACGCCTGTTTCTTGAACATTGGCAGAAACACACTAACCAATGTATTTCTTGCTAATACGCATGACATTATAAGCTGCAACGACCGTTGCACGCGGACCCGGGCAAGATTGTTGTGATCGAAAGGTAACGGCGACAGAGGCAGTGGCGGTAGGAAAAACAACCTGCCCATCGCGCCGCCCGGATGTGCGCTGGCCGGGCGTTCGGTGTATCCGAAGGCCCGGCCAGAAGACTACCAGAGGTGGCTTAGCGTGGGACGATGGCCCACTGCGGTGCATCCGGATAGTACGGTGGTGCACTACGGCCAGCCAGCAGCGCCCATGCTTCGGTGGCATTCGGGATGCCTGCGGCCACGGCGACTGCCAGGGCTGGCTGCATATTCGACGGATAGCCGATCGACGAGTCGGAATAGCCGGTCATGCGACCCTTCTGCCACTGGAAACCATGGGCCAGCGTCAGGTAGTCGACTTGTGCCTGGCTGTTGCACGGCTGGTCGATGTACTTCAAGCCATTGGCATGTGTGAATTTGCGGCCATCGTCGTTGTAGTAGTCATTGCCGTCATAGTTAGCTTTGTACAACTTTTCGAAGCTGTCGTAGATTGGCGCACCCGGTGCATCGCGGAACTTGAGGCCGTAGGCGGCGCCCTGGATCCAGCAATAGCCTGGCGCCGTCATGCGGCCAACCGAGTATTTCGCTTTCCACTGCAGGATCGGGGTGGCTTTGGCAAAGCCCAGTTCGGACAGGTAACCGAAGCTCCAGGTCAGGAAGTCGTCCTGCCATGGCGCCGAGGCATCGACCTGGAAGGCATTTTGACCCGAGCCGTCGTACACACCCAGCTTGTTCGGATTTCCCACGACATAGGTCGCGTGGTAGAAGTCCAGGTTGTTCTCGACCTGCTGGGTGAAGTACGCCTTCAGAGGATGGTTGTCCGGCGTGATGTACGCACTGTGACCAAGGGTGCGCAGCGACCAGGCCTGACCGCGCAGTTGTTGCCAGCGTACGAGGCCCTTGCCGTCGCCGTGATTGCCTGGCGATGTGCCGAGCGGGTTGGACGATGCCCAGAACTGGAGTTCTTCCAGGTAGTAATAGTCACCCGTCACCAGATAGGGCAGGTAGGCCAGCGATGGCTGGTGCGCGGTATCGGCTTCGAACGGCGTATCCCCGAGGGCGCCGTTGTTGTTGACGTAACGCGGCACCGGCAAAGGACCGGATTCACGCAGGTTCCAGTGCGTCGTGATGCTCTTGTTGGCATCGTTATCGGTGCGCACCGGGTAGCCGGTCTTTTCGTCACGGTAGTGAATCGACCAGCTGCCCGAACCGTCGGCGGCGGCCATCATCGCATTGCGTGCCCGCTTGTCCATCGACAGCAGGTACATCACCGACCAGGTTGGCAGCGGGCCGATGTCGCCCCGGCCGCCGGCAGTCGGCATGTAGGCCACGATCGGGCCGATCGTCATGGGGCCGGTGTTGTCGTTCGTGATGCGCCCGGCAATGTTGTTCAGTTCATTGTTCGTCGGCACCACGCGGCTGTCGTAGTTCGACACGGCCTTGGTGGCCATCATGTACGCGCCATTGAGTTTGACGTCCATGACCGGCACGCGCGCGGCGTCCCACCAGCCCGCCTGGTGCCAGCGCGCATGGTGATAATGGGTCAGTGCCGATTTGGCGTAGACCGAGCGGCCACCGACTTCGACATCGACGTCATAGGTCAATTTGCCGCCAGGAACGAACGTCTTGGTGTTTTCGACCACGACATCGACCCGTGCCTGCTTGGCCAGACCCGAATACCAGCGCACGTCGAAGCGCGCCGTCAGCAGCGATTGCGTCACGCCGGCCGCGTTTTTCAGCGGTGCATTCAAGTGCCATTCGTTGACGACATTGCCTGACAGCCAGTTGCGTGGTGCGGTGTCGGCAACCAGCGCGTCCGCCAGCGATGCGGTGTATTTCTCGCCATTGAGGGTAATGGTCACCTTGCTGGTCAGGCCCGATTTGGCCAGGGTCTGCACGCTCTCGCTGCTCTTGAGCGACGTGGACGACTTGACCAGCTGCAGGGTCTGCGTCTGGCCGGCGGCCAGCTCCGGCAACACGCCGGACACGACGACGTGGCGTACCGAGCCGTCTGCGTGGGTGGCCTTGATGTCCGTCTGCAGGCGCAGCAGAGTGCCGTCTGGCAACTTGGCGGCCAGGCCTTCTTTCACATTCATCTTGCCTTGCATGATGACCTGGCCGAAGGTGAATGGCACCTGCTTCTGGGCCGCGCCAGTGCTCTGGATGCTGAAATCGGTCACCAGCTCGCCGGCCACGATCGGCGTCAGGCCGCTCGTCTGGTCGCTTGGCGTGGAGGGCGAGACGGGCGTGCCGGTGGCAGGCGTGGCAGGCTTCGGGGTAAAGGCAGTCACCGTCTTGGCCAGCGAAGCGGTGTCGCTGGTGACATCGCCACCGCCGCCGCCGCCGCAGGCGGTCAGCATGACGGTGCACATGGCGGTAATAATCCTGGTGCTGGTGCTGCGCACGAGCACTTGAGCAGGGTGCAGCGCGAAATTCGTTTCGTCGCTCGCAGCTAATGTAGTCAGAGTGTTCATATAAGAATTCGTGTGGTTGGGCAACTGATTCGCCAAGGAAAGTATTTCTTCGAAGAACTTAACTTTACCCTGATCCATCATTTGTGTCTTCTGATTCTCCCCAACTTCGATTTGTTTCCACACGAAAACAACAGTTAATGCAAATAACGCCCAAATCAAATAACGATGTGTCAAGCGGACATTCGCTTTAATTGATGAACAGCCATACGAATTAAAAGATGTGCAATGCTTCATGGCGAATGTCCGTTTCAAATTGAGAGTTTGCGGCCGCCCACACTGGGCGCCGCTGCTGAGACTGGGCTTCTATCCGGTAATCAAACAGGCATCAACGACAGCGTTCGACGCCGGTGTCGTTAATTAAAAAGATTTCCAATAAGAAATTCTTGGTTAATCATCCATGCGATTGTTTATTCCAGCGGACGTCATTCCGATAATCAAGCATGCAATTGACTGAATTGCACCAATAGTTAATTATCGGAAATAGTAATTTATTTATTGTTATTATCAAAGTGGGCGTGCGCGCTTGATTCTTTATGCATCATCGCCCGATATGGGGCTCTATGGTGGGGTGATTTGGCGGTTGCCAACGTGCACTTTTTGGCCAGTCCACGCCGTGCGAATCATGTGTGCCGGGTTCCGGGTGTGTTAGGATGGCAAGATTCTTTCCGCGGCGCTGGCCTGCCGCACTCTAACGCACCGAAGGCGAAGAATTGTCATCCCGCGCTACCGACCGTCCCACTGAAAGCAGCCTTCTGGCACGCCGCGATCCGCATTCCGGATGCCGTGTTTCGGTCATCGTCCCAACGCGCAACCGGCATGCCCTGCTCGAACGGATGCTCACGCGCATGCGCTCCCAGACATTTGCCGGGTTCGAAGTGATCGTGGTCGACGATGGTTCCGACGCGGCAAGCCGTCAGGCGTGTGCCGACCTGCTCGGCCGCCTGGACGGTCGTTTCCGTGTCATCGAACTGGGCACCGCTGGCGGGCCGGGCTACGGCCCATCGATTGCGCGCAATACCGGCATCGACGCGGCGACGGGCGACATCATCACCTTCTGCGACGACGACGACTTCTGGACGGGCGACACCCACCTGGCCGCAATGGTCGACGTGTTCGACAGCCAGCCAGACGTCGACCTGTACATCGGCAACCAGATCGCCGTCTCGCACCTGGGCGCCACCGAGCGTACCCACTGGTTGCCGGCCCTGGTCGAGATGGTTGCTGCCCGCCCGCGCACCCATGCGCACGGCTACCGGATCCCGCTGGCTGAACTAGTGCGCGCCGGCGGCTTTGCCCAACTGAACATCCTGGCCCTGCGCCGTACGACCGCGCAGGCGATCGGCGGCTTCTGGACCCGCACCTCATACGAAGAAGACCGTGATTTCTTCTGGCGCGCAGCCGATGCGGCGCGCGCCGTGTTCTTCAATCCCGACGTCGTCGCCCAGCACAACGTGCCCGACCCGTCGCGCCAGAACAATCTCTCGCGCCGCTTTTCGCAGGCCGAACGCTGGCTGCTGTCGGCGCTCGTCTCGCAGCACATCGCGATGAAGGTCGACAGCACGGCGATCCGCGCGCTGTGCCTGTCGTATGAAGGCGATATCCTGCGCCGTCTGTCGCGCTACTGGTCAAGCGAAGGCAAGCATGCGCTGGGCTGGCAATATGCACGCCGTGCGCTGGCCGCGCGCGTGTCCCTCAAATGGGCGTTGTATACGGCAGCGCTTGGCTGTCGTCAGTTGTTGCGCAAGGGCCAGGCATGAGCACTCCGAACAAGGTCCTCGTCATCGGCGACGACACGCGCAGTTTCCTGTCGACCGTGCGTTCGCTCGGGCGCCAGGGGCTTGAAGTGCACGTGGCGCCGTTCGATTTCCGCGCGCCGGCGCTGGCATCGCGCTATATCCACGCCACGCATTTCCTGCCGTACTACCTCGACGGCGGCCAGGCCTGGCTGGACGCCGTGCTGGCGCTGCTGCGCGAGCATGATTTTTCACTGGTCGTGCCGTGCGACGAGCGCGGGCTGTTGCCGTTGTGCCTGCACCGTGACGCGCTGGGGGCCTTCTGCCCACTGGCGATTCCGTCGGCCGAGGCACTCGACATCTACTTCGACAAGGTGCGCACGCGTGACCTGGCCCAGTCGGTGGACGTGCCGGTCGCGCCGGGCCGCCTGCTCGCCGCCAACGACACGGCCGACGGCATTGCGGCCGAATTCGGCTTGCCGGTCGTGATCAAGGAACCGATGTCGTACGCGATGCCGGAACTGTACGTGCGCACCAGCACCCGCATCATCGGTGAGCGCGCCGAACTGGCCGCATGGCTGGCGCGCCACGACCATGGCGCCGGGCCGATCCTGCTGGAACAGATGTTCCCCGGCTTTGGCCTGGGCGTGTCGGTGCTGTGCCACGACGGCGCCGTGCTGCAGGCGTTCGAGCACCACCGGGCGCATGAAATGAACGGCAGCAGTTATTACCGCAAGAGCGCGCCGCTCGATCCGCAACGTCTGGCTGCGGTCGAACGCATGGTGCGCGCCAGCCGCTATACGGGCCTGGCGATGTTCGAATTCAAGGTCGATCCCGCCACGGATGGCTGGATCCTGATCGAGGTGAATGCGCGCCCATGGGGTTCGCTGCCGCTGCCGGTGTCGATCGGCGTCGATTTCCCGTACCGTCTGTATCGCCTGCTGGCGCTGGGCGAGCCGACCGCGCCGGTGGACTATCCGGCGGGGCGCTATTGCCGCAACCTGATCCTCGACATGTGGCAGGCGAGGGCAGGCGCCGCCCGCCTGGCACGTCGTCCGGTGCGCCTGGCGCTGCATTGCCTGGCCTGGGGCTGGAGTTTCCATCGCGTGCTGATCGGCAGGGAACACCAGGACACCCTGGTGCTCGACGATGCGGGTCCGGGCTGGCAAGAGCTGCGCGAACTCGTTGGCGGCCGCTTTAAGCGGCGCGCCACGGCGCAGCCTGGCCAATCCTTGTCGGCGCGCATGGCCAGCCTGTTTGCCGCCAACCCGAACCGGCCGCTGAACGTGCTGTATGTCTGCCAGGGCAACATCAATCGCAGCAGCTATGCGCACCTCAAGTCTGGCCAGTTGTTTGGCACCAGCGCGCAGTTCGATTCGGCAGGCATGCTGCCCCGTAACCGGCGTGGCTCGCCCGCCGTGGCCATCGCGGCAGCGGCGCAGCGCGGTGTTGACATGTCGACGCACCGTTCGCGCCACGCCAGCCGCGCCATGCTCGAAGAGGCCGATCTCGTGATCGTCTTCGACCAGATCAATCTCGAGAGCATCGCGGCACGTTATCCCGACCTCAGGGACCGCGTCTTTCTACTTGGTGAAGCCTGTACCGCGGCCGGCAGCGACTGCCAGATCCTCGACCCTGAAGGCAAGGACGCCAGCACGTTCAATGCGACCTATGGCCGCATCGACGAGTGCCTCACGGCACTCGCGCAGGCAGCGCCGGCATCGGCCAACCCAGTACGAGACTCCCGTCAATGCTAAGAAAAACCAGCCACCTCCCGGCGCGCCTGGGCGCCGGTGCCCGTCCTGTCCTGGTCGTCGTCATCGACACCGAGGAAGAATTCGACTGGACCAAGCCCTTCGACCGCGCCAGCGTCGGCACGAGTTCGATCGCCGGCCAGCCGTTGATGCACGAGCGGGTCTATGACCGCCTCGGCATCGTGCCGACCTATGTGATCGACTGGCCGGTGGCAACCACGCCGGCCTCGGTGGCCGTGCTGCGCGGCCTGATGGAGGCGGGGCGCTGCGAAATCGGCACCCACCTGCATCCGTGGGTGTCGCCACCGCACGACGAAGAAGTCTCGACCTTCCATTCGTATGCCGGCAACCTGCCGCGTCAGCTCGAATACGACAAGCTGCGCCAGCTGACCGACGCGATCACACGCTCGTTCGGGCGCGCGCCGACGACGTTCAAGGCCGGGCGCTACGGCCTGGGTGCACACACGGCCGAATCGATTGCCGACCTGGGCTACCAGATCGATGCCAGCGTGGTGCCGTACACGGCCTTTACCGACGATGGCGGCCCGGATTTCCGTGCCTACGACGAACACCCGTACACGTTCGAAGCGGGCGGGCGCAGGCTGCTCGAATTGCCCAACACAGCCGGTTATACGGGCTGGTTGCGCGCCCAGGGTCCGGCACTGTACGAGCTGGCGCAGCAGGGCTGGGCGCGCAAGCTGCGCATGGGCGGCATCCTGTCGCGCAGTGGCGCGCTCGAGCGCATCCGCCTGAGCCCGGAAGCCGCCAATGGCGCCGAACTGCGGCGCCTGAGCAGCGCGCTGCATGGCGCCGGCTGCGAAGTGTTTTCGCTGACCTATCACAGCCCGTCGATGGTGCCCGGCCATACCCCGTATGTGCGCACCGATGCCGACCTGCAGCGCTTCATCGCGACCGTGCACGATTACTGCACCTGGTTCCGCGACGAGCTGGGCGGCGAGTTCATGAGCGTCACAGGGCTGGCAGCACGCCTGCAGTCCTGATCGGTTTCTACTGCCTTGCACCCGCAGCAACGCGCTGCGGGTGCAGCATTTACACCACACTTTCATCTTGTCACGACCGTGACGCCAATGGCGGCAATCCGATTCCGCATCGTGTTTCTGCAATGGTTTGGCAGCATTAACAAGCACTGCCAATTTCACATTTGAATTTGTTGGCGACCGATTTCCATCGGATTATTCCGCCATGTTCCTCCACTACCAGAGCGACGGGATTCCTTTTATCGAAAAAGGAACATTGTATCTTTTCGCCCAGCTATTTTATCGGCTGACCCGGCGTCGTTATTCTCCAGCAGACGCAAAGCGTGGTGGTAAAGGCGGCATTATGCGCGATGAATTACATGGCATATTTTTAATAAAAAAGCAATCTATAATGATCCTTGCCAATATTATTTTCTTCACAATATAATTACGACTTGGTTTCTCACTGTTTTTTTCTGATTGTCACTTGCGTGGCTTTCGTTGCATTCCGGCTGGCCGATTCGGCATTTGGCCGGAGCTGGTCGTTGCAGACCGGGTTCATGCGCTGGCTGTCAGGGCCCTCCACATTCTCCTTGCAGAACAATGAAAAACACTCATCGTCTTCCCTATATCGATGCATGGCGATTCTTTGCAATTTTCCTCGTCATTCTTTCTCACATTATCGAATATAGTCATCCGATGTATCACAAGGTGCTGCCGGGGCTGATCTGGCGTATTCATCCGATGGGCACGCTGGGTGTGCAGATCTTCTTTTGTATCAGCGGTTATGTCATCTGCAGGGGCATGGTGAAAGAGGTCAGCGTTCACGGCGCGGTCAGCATGCGCTATTTTTATCTGCGCCGCGTGCTGCGTATTGTTCCGCCACTGATGCTGTATCTGCTGTTTCTCGCTGTGCTGGTCCAGACCGGTAGCATCGAGATGAGCGCGCCCCAATTCGCCCAATCCGCGGCATTTCTCTGCAATATCAATTTGCTGGGAAATTGTGGCTGGTATGCAGGCCACACGTGGAGCCTGGCGTTCGAAGAACAGTTTTATCTGGTATTCCCGATGCTGTTCGTTGGTTTGGGAATGGCCCGGAAACGACGCACGATTCTGCCCGTCATCGGCGCACTGCTTGCCATCGTTTTATCCGCCCAAGTGGCAGCGCAACCCGAGCTGGCATTATATGTATCGATTTTTTCTTTCATGCTGTGGGGCTGTGTGTATGCGCTGTATGAAAACGTCCTGGGCCCGCTGCTCAAGAAATTACCTTTTGCATTCTGGTGCGCCGGTATCGCGCTGCTGATCGGTGTACACCTTGTTGCGCTGCCGGCATGGCTGATGAATATCGTCTATCCGCTCATAGCACCCGTGATTATTTGCGCAGTCGTGTTTGGCACGCCGCTGGCACGGCCATCCATTCGCGCGCTGTTCGGCAATGCGTTGCTCGCTTATCTCGGACAGATTTCGTACACCATTTATCTTTGGCAACAAGTTGCGACTGCGAACCATGGCTTCGCGTCGCCGCTGGTGGTGTTCGGTTTGCTGGGGATAGTCATCCTGCTGGCCCACTTCTCTTACCAGTACCTAGAACTGCCGCTGATCCGGATGGGCCGGCGTCAGCCAGTCGAGCAGGACCTGGCCAGCCCGGCCACGGTTGTCATCGGGCCGGTCGTCGTTCCGGTGGCGCCGGTCAGCCCCGACTGAGCGGGCAGCAAACCGTCAGGCGGCGCTGTGTGGCGCCGGCTTGCGCATGGCATGCAGCCGCGCCAGACCGGGCCACCGGTAGCCGTTCAGGTGGTACATCGTGCGCACCTCGTCGGTCCAGCGCAGATGCCATTCCATGACGCGGCCATAGAATTCGATCCGCCCGAAGCGGTTCTCGTCGAACAGCTGGCGGCATGCTTCTTCGCGCATCAACAGGGCGGGGGACAACTGGCCCGCCAGCTGCTCATCGTAGGCGGTCTTGAGCACCACGATGCAGTCGCCGCCTTCCACGCACAAGTCCATCGCAGCCAGCTGGTCGCCCAGCCAGTACCGGTAGACGCTGGCGGCGCCGCGCGCGGCAAACGCTTCGAGCATGGCGCGGTAAAACTGGCCCTGCGCGTTGGCGGCGTCGACGGCGGTGCCGCCAGCCGCTTTCCAGCCGCTGCCTTCGAGCCGCCCGTAATCGGCCACGGCCTGCGCCATCTGTTCGGGCGCGCGGCATATTTCCAGGCGCGGCGTGACGCCGTCCTGGCGCAGCCGGTTGCGCTGCTTTTTGAGATTGCTGCGCAGGTTCTTGCCGCGCGCCTCCCAGAATGCGTCGAAGCCGCCAGCGCCGCGCAGCGTGATGCGGGCGGTGCGGATATAGTCGGTCGTGCGCACGCATGCGGCATCCGCCGGGCGCGCCATGAGCGCTGGATCGCACTGGGTCAGGCCGACGAGCAGCGCCGGTCCCGGCAGCCTTGCGAGCAATGGCCGCAGCAACGCAGTGGGCGCCCCATCATCACGCTGCAGCCACAGGCCGACTGGCGCCTGGGAAGGCTGGAAGGTGTGCCAGACGCCGACGCCGCCCGGGCTCAGGATCGCCATCGCGTCCGTGACGCCGGCCGTGTCATGCCATGCCAGCAGTTCGCGGCCATCGGCGAAGCTGGCCATCAACGCGGCGACAAAGTCGGTGGCCAGCAGCGGCGACGCTGCGCCCGCCGCGTGCAGCGCGCTCCAGCGCGCCATCTGCGCCCCGAACTGGCTGGCCGGCACCACGGTCCAGCTCATGCTGCGACCTTCGCATTTGCCTGCAGCGCCCCGCGCACGGTGGCGATCATCCAGGCCAGTTCGGTGCTGCGCAGGGCTTGGTGGCAGGGCAGGGCGATCATCCGCTGCCCGAGGTCGACGCTGGTGGCGCAGACGGTGGCGTCGACGCCCGGCCACAGGGTAGCGCCGAAGCGCACCATCGGTACGCCAGTCTGCGCCAGCCGCTCGGCCACCGCATCGGCCTCGTCGACCAGCAGCGGAAACACCCACGGACAGGCGCCATCCGGCAAGGCGGCAAACAGCGGCCGGCAGCCTGGCGCATCCTGCAGCGCCTCGTGCAACGCCAGATAGTGGCGGCGGCGCCGCGCCACGATGCGTGCATGCGACACCAGCCGCAGTGTCAGCCGCGAAAACCACGATGAGCGTTTGTCGATCCAGCGTGGATCGAAGTGATAACTGCTGTCCGACGACGAGGGCGCCAGGCTGGACGTGGTGGTGGCGCCAGCCGCGCCGGCCGGTGCACGCGCGGCCTTCATGGCGTTCCAGAGCAGCGTTCTGGCGCGCAGCGGCAGGGCCAGCAGCATGCGCAGGGCGGGCAGGCGGCCGTAGGAAAAGCTGGTTTCGAGGGCGGTCAGCGCGGCCTTGGCCTCGAAGCCGAGGCCGGCCGACTGCAGGTGCGTGTCCAGCGCGTGCCGCCGCGATACCAGGCAACCGCCTTCGTGGATCGGAAAGAACTTCATGCTGCTGCCGATGGCATAGTCGCCACTGCTGCCGACCGTGACACCGTCACGCTCGCCGAAAAAGCAATGGGCGCAGTCTTCGAGCAGGCCGATGCCGCGCGCGTCGCACAGCGCGCGCAGCGGCGCTAGATCCTGCGGGATGCCGAAAAAATGCGTCACCATGATGGCCTTTATGGCCTTCGTTCCCGCGTGTTCGGCCAGCCTGGCCTGGATGTCGGCCAGGTCGGCACTGGTGTCCGGCATTACCCGGTAGAACACGACATCGGCGCCACACCAGTGCACCGGCGGAATCATCGACGGGCTGTGATAGGCCGGCACCAGCACCAGATCGCCAGCACTGACGCCCAGGGCGCGCAGCGCCAGACCGATGGCGATACGTCCGCTGGTGACGAGGCGCGTCTCGGCGTTGTCCAGCAGCGACGGCAGCGCGCGGCCGGCGTGCGGCCCGGCGCGAAATGCAGCGAGCGACAGCACGGGGACGGACGGGATCAGGCGGCGAACGGGAGCGCTGGTGTGTATACTCGGCATCATCGAAATATACCATGGCACCCCCTGCGCCAAAGGGCAGCGTTTCTCCAACGCATGGGCGCGAACTGGTAAGATGACGGGTGCCGCCAGCGGCGCCATGTCTCATCCATTCCCAAGCGGGCAAGGGCCCGGAGCGCGATGAATCACCTGATCCACGACAGCATCTTTGACAGCGCAGCACGCACGCCCGACGCCGAGGCCCTGGTCTACGGCGCGCAGCGTTGTACCTACCGCACACTGGCCGGCCAGGTAACGGCCATGGCCGCCCTGTTGCTGGCGCGCGGCCTGCAGCCGGGCGAGCGTGTGGCCGTGTACATGGAAAAGCGGATCGAGAACGTGGCCGCGATGTTCGGCGCGTCCGCCTCCGGCTGCGTGTTCGTGCCGGTCAATCCGCTGCTCAAGCCCGACCAGGTGGCGTACATCCTGGCCGATTGCAGCGTGCGCCTGCTGGTGACGACACCCGAGCGCCTGGCGCAGCTGGCGCCGGTGATGGCGGCATGCCCCGCCTTGCAGACAGTGCTGGTGACCGATGGTGCTGTTACCAGCACGCCCGGCCTGCACGTGCTCGAATGGCACGCATTACAGGCGCCGCCGGCCGGGCATCTGCCGCATCGCCGCATCGACACCGACATGGCCGCGATCCTGTACACCTCGGGCAGCACCGGCGCGCCCAAAGGCGTGGTGCTGTCGCACCGGAACATGGTCGCCGGCGCCGCCAGCGTCGCCCACTACCTGGGCATGACGGCGTCGGACCGCCTGCTGGCGGTGCTGCCGCTCAGTTTTGACTATGGCCTGAGCCAGCTCACCACCGCGTTCCTGCGCGGCGCGTCGGTGGTGCTCATGAACTACCTGTTCCCCAAGGATATCGTCGCTGCCGTGCGCGAGCACCGCATCACCGGCCTGGCCGCCGTGCCCCCGCTGTGGATCGCGCTGGCGCGCCTGGCCTGGCCGGCCGACACCTCGCTGCGCTTCATCACCAATTCCGGCGGCGCGATGCCGGTCGTGACGGTCGAGGCCTTGCAGCAGGCGCTGCCGCACACGGCCATCTTCCTGATGTACGGCCTGACGGAAGCGTTCCGTTCGACCTATCTGCCACCCGCCGAAGTGGCCCGGCGGCCCGGCTCGATCGGGCGCGCGATCCCGAACGCCGAGGTGCTCGTGGTGCGACCCGACGGCACGCTGTGCGACGCCGACGAACCGGGCGAGCTGGTGCACCGTGGCGCGCTGGTGGCGCTCGGTTACTGGAACGATGCGGCGCGCACGGCGCTGCGCTTTCGCCCGGCGCCCGGTCAGGACCCGGCATTGCCGCTGCCCGAGATGGCGGTCTGGTCGGGCGACACCGTGCGCCGCGACACCGAAGGCTTCCTGTATTTTGTCGGCCGTAGCGACGAAATGATCAAGGTCTCCGGCTACCGCATCAGCCCGACCGAGGTCGAGAGCGTGCTGCACGCCAGTGGCCTGGTCAGCGAAGTCGCGGTGTTCGGCGTCGATGACGCCACACTGGGCCAGGCCATCGTGGCGGTGGCCGTGGCCGATCCCGGCCTGGTCGACCGCGCCGCATTGCTGGCAGAATGCAAGCGCCGGCTGCCGGCCTACATGGTGCCGGCGCAGATCGTGCTGCGCACCGAGGCACTGCCGCGCAACCCGAACGGCAAGATCGACCGCAACCTGCTCCGCCACTCCCTCCAGACCGGCTAACGCCGGCGCCAATTTCTTTGTATTGACCGCAAGCCCATGACCGGCACCAAGCCCCAGCACGCTCCCCAGATCTATTTTCCGGTCGTCGACGATGTTCTGCACGTCGGCGGCATTCCGCTGCCGCGCCTGGCGCAGCGCGTCGGCCGCACGCCGTTCTATGCGATCGACCGCGCCCTGTGCAGCGCGCGCGTGGCCAGCCTGCGCGCGATTTTGCCGCCACAGGTCGCGCTGCATTATTCGATCAAGGCCAATCCGATGCCGGCGCTGGTGCAGCATATGGCGGGCCTGGTCGACGGGCTGGACGTGGCCTCGGGCAGCGAACTGGCCATCGCACTCAACACCGGCATCGACCCGGCCCGCATCAGCTTTGCCGGCCCGGCCAAGCTCGAGGGCGAGTTGACCCAGGCGATTGCCGCGGGCGCCTGCCTGAACATCGAGTCGCAACATGAGCTCGACAACGCGGCGCGCATCGGCGATCTGCTGGGCATCGCGCCGCGCGTGGCGCTGCGCATCAATCCGGAATTCGAACTCAAGTCGTCCGGCATGCGCATGGGCGGGGGCGCCAAGCCGTTCGGCATCGACGCCGAGCAGGCGCCCGACGTACTGCGCCAGGCGGCAGCACTGGGTGTCGATTTCGAGGGTTTCCACATTTACAGCGGTTCGCAGAGCCTGCGCCTGGACGCCATCATCGAGTCCCAGTCGCGCAGTATCGAACTGGCGATCCAACTGGCTGGCGAAAGCCCGCTGGCGGTGCGCCAGTTGAACATCGGCGGCGGCCTGGGGATTCCGTACTTCCCGGGCGAACAGCGCCTCGATCCGGCGCCGATGGGTGAGCACCTGGCAGCGTGGTTGCCGCGCCTGGCCGAGGCGCTGCCGCAGGCGCGCCTGGCGCTGGAGATGGGCCGCTATCTGGTCGGCGAAGCGGGCGTGTACGTGGCGCGCGTGATCGACCGCAAGGTCTCGCGCGGGCAGGTGTTCTTGGTGCTGGATGGCGGCATGCACCATCACTTGGCGGCGTCAGGCAACCTGGGCCAGGTGATTCGCAAGAATTATCCGGTGGCGATCGGCAACCGCATGAATGCGCAGAACGATGCGCCGGACAGCGGCCCGGCATCGGCCACCGGCCCGCTGTGCACGCCGCTCGACATCCTGGCCGAGCGCATGGAACTGGCCCACGCCCGCGTCGGCGATCTGGTGGTGGTGTTCCAGTCGGGTGCGTACGGCGCCAGCGCCAGCCCGGCCGGTTTTCTCGGCCATCCGGCGGCGCTGGAAGTGCTGGTCTGAGGCGAGCCTAAGGCCGACCTAAGGCTGACCTGCGGCTCAGGCGCCGCTGCGCGGGCGCGCGACGGCGGCCCGCGCCGTTTTTTTCGCGGTGCGGCGCGCGAGGTAGCGCTCGATGAACGCAAGGCGCATCGGTGGTACGTCGTCTTTCTGTGGCGCCCGGATCAATACCTTGTCGAGGCAGGCCAGGATCGTGATGATGTAGTAGATCAGGTCGTAATACGCCATCGTCAGGAACGCACCTGCGGCAAGATAGCCGATGATGCTGACCTGGCACATCCGGGCCAGCATCAGCGCCCAGGCAAGGTCTTCCTTGCCGCGGCAATGGCGGATCACCCGCCCGCCACAGCGCCATGCCACCACGAACATGGTCAGGAAAATCGCCAGGCCCATATAGCCCTGTTCGCCCAGCACCTGGAAGTAGATGCTGTGGGCATCGTAATAGCGCTCGGGATTCGGGGCGTACAGCATGAACATCTGCGGCGAGAACACGCCCGGTCCGCCGCCCAGGGCAAAGTGGTTGGCGATATTTGCTGCGAAATACCACGAATTGATACGGCCGGTCGCCGACGCATCTTCGTCGTAGGTCTGGATGGTGTTCATGCGGCCGGTCCACTCGGGCGGCATCAGGGCGAACACGATCGGCACGATCAGCACGAAGGCCAGTCCGGTTTTTAACTTGTGGGTCGATTTGAGCCACAGGAAGAAGCCCATGGCGAACGTGCCCAGCAGCGCGCCGCGCGAATACGAGCCGATCGCCGCCAGCATGGTCAGCGCCACCATGGCCATGGCCGCGCGCTTGACCCACTTGTCCTGCGCGCGGGTCGTCATGTAGACGAGCAGCGGCGTGATCGTCACCATCGACAGCGCCAGTGTATTGTTGTCGCTGATGAAGCTGTTCATCGGGCCGCGCAAGCCTTCGCCGCCGCCGCTGAAGATCACGAAGATGCCGCTCTTGAAACCCCAGAAGCCCAGCGACAGCGCGATCACCAGTGCCAGCACCTTGACGTCGCGTGCCGTGCGCACGGTCATGACGGTCACGAAGACCATCAGCATGGTCTTGGCGTAGCGGTCCCAGAAGTTCCACGCCTGGAACGGCAGTTGCGCGAAGATGGTCGTGATGGTGTACCAGGTGAAAAACAGCAGCATGACCACCACCGGCGCCGACATCGGGATCTTCTTCTGCTCGCGCGAGATCAGGATCGCGGCCAGCGTCGCCAGGCACAGGTACATCGCAAACGGGAAATTCTGCGCCGAGCCGAAGGTCAGGCGGTGCGGGTTCATCAGACTGACCACGGCGTACGCCATGGCGCCCACGACGGGCCGCTTGAAGATGAATGGCATGATCCCCACGAAGGCGAGGAACAGGATAAGGTCACGCACGCTGGATCAACCTTTCGAACAGGGTGACGGCGCGGCGGGCATTGGCGCGCCACGTCAGCTGCTGCTCGTCGATGGCGTCGCGCGCGCCCTGCGCCACGCGGGCGCGCAGCAGCGGGTCGTCGCACAAGCGCTTGACCGCGCCGGCCAGGCCACCCGGGGTATCCGGGTCGAACAGCACGGCGTTGTGGTCGGCGCGCAGGATCTCGCGGATATTCGGCTGGTCCGGACCGACGATCGCCTTGCCCAGTGCCAGGTATTCGAACAGCTTCAATGGTGAAGCATACTTCACCACGGCCGGTTGCAGTGCAATGTCGAAGGCCGCCACGTAACGCGCCACGTCGTCGCGCCCGATGATGCCGGTGAACTGTACGCGGTGTTCGATGCCCAGGTCGCGCGCCTGCTGCTCGAGCGTGGCGCGCACGGGGCCGTCGCCCACGATCAGCAGGTGGCGGCGCGCTTCCGGCGGGTCTTGCGCGATCAGATCGATCACCTTGTCCAGGCCATGCCAGTCGCGGACAAAACCGGTAAAGCCCAGCACCAGCACATCCTGCAGGCCCAGTGCGCGCTTGGCCTGCTCCACGTCCGGCGCACCGGCGAAGCGTTCAGGGTCGATGCCGTTCGGGATCACGTCGATGCGCTCGGGTGGCACGCCGTAGGCTTGCACGATCTCGCCCAGCACGTGCGTGACCGGCAGCACCATGTCGGCGTTGCGCCAGGCATAGGCCTGCGACCAGCGGCCCAGTTTGGTCAGTGCCAGGCCGTCGTAGCGGGTGCGCTCTTCCAGAATGGGGGCGTTCACTTCGAGCAGCATCGGCAGCTTGTACTTGCGCGCCAGCCAGATGCCCGATGGCAGGAACAGGTTGTAGCGTTCATACAGCACGTCCGGACGGTGCTGCCTGACCGCCTTGGCCAGACGGCGATAGGCGACCAGTGAATACGACAGCTCCATCAGTTCGTAGAAGGTCTTGGGCACATGGCGCTTGAGCCAGGCGACCGGGCCGGCATCCGCGCCGAACGATTCGGTTTCGGCGCTCGGTGGCGCCACGATCACGACCTCATGGCCTTCGGCGCGCAGCGCGCGGATCATTTCTTCGATGTGGACGTACTGGCCGTCCTTGGAACGGGTACGGTGGTGATAAAGGATTTTCACGCGGCTTTTCTCGCCAAGATGGAGTGGAACAGGTCGATCTGGCCCTGGGTGGTCGGTTGCCAGCCGAAGTCTTCGGCGTAGCGGCGGGTGGCGCTGTGCGCCGGGTAGTTGGCGCGTAACGCGCTCAGCGCCGCGACGAGGCCTTCTGGGGTGCGCTGTGGCATCAGGACGCCAGCGGCAGGCGCCGCCACCACTTCCGGCGTGCCCCAGACATTGCTGGCCACCACCGGGGTGCCGCACGCCATGCTTTCGAGCAGCACATTGGCCCAGCCTTCGCGGCTCGACGCCAGCACCAGGGTGTCGGCGGCGTTGTAATACGTTTTCAGTTCGGTCTGCGGCACGCTGCCCAGCAGTTTGACACGGTCCTGCACGTTCAATTCACGCGCCAGGCGCTCCAGGTTGTTTTTTTCAGGGCCGATGCCGGCGATCAGGAGATCGACGTCGGGCAGCTGGGGCAGGGCGCGGATGATCAGGTCGTGTGCTTTGCGCGGATCGAGCAGGCCGACCGACAGCAGCGTGAACCGACCCGGCACCAGCCCGACGGCAGCGCGCGCGGCGGCGCGGTCGATGGGCGCAAAGCGCTCCAGATCGACGCCATTGCGCAGCGGCGTGATGTTGTCAGGCGACACACCCAGCCCGACCATCTCGTCCTTGAGCGCCTTGCACACGGTGATGATGCCGTCGGCGTCGCGCGCCGCGTCCAGGATCAGCTGGCGCGGCCGCGCGAACTGGGGGATCAGGTTGATGTCGGTGCCGCGCGCAGTGATCACCACCGGTTTGTTAAAGTATTTGCCGAGCATCACGGCCGCCACGCCATCCGGATAGAAATAGTGGGCGTCGATCGCGTCGAAGTCGTAACCGCTGTCGAGAATGCGGCCGATCTCTTTTTTTGCCGCATGCGCCAGCGTGTACGGCGTGACGTTCATGCCCACGCGCGGCAATACCAGGTAGCGCGGGTGCGTGACGTCGATACCGTTGCGTGTTTCGCGTCGCGGCACCTTGGCCAGAGTGCCATAATGGCCAAAGCGCTCCCCCTTGAGGGGAAACCATGGCACCGGCGCCACGACACGTGACTCGACCTGCCCGCTGGCAATCAGGTAGCGCAATCGGGTTTCCACAAAGATGCCGTGGTTCGGTTGCTGTGAATTGGGATACAGGGTGCTAAAGGTGAGTAACTTCATCGTGTCGTGCCGGGTGCTGATCGGTGCACCGCCGGATGCGTGGATCCGGGAGTGGAAGTGTTGAACTGCAATGTCGTGATTATGCGAAAAATTTTGCCTGAGGGCAGCACAATTGGCGAGCAAACGCATAAATTTTTGACAACCATGATACTATAATTCAAGTTTTGTACGCATTTGTTACGTGTGGCAATTATTTTTCAATCTGTGGAAAAATAGCCTGGTTCGCCGTGCTGCTCTGCCCGGTTCTATTTTTCAGTTACCTAGTTCCCCAATATAAATCATGAAGATCACCATCATTGGCACCGGCTACGTCGGGCTCGTTTCAGGCGCTTGCTTCGCCGATGTCGGCAACACTGTACTGTGTCTCGACGTCAACGAAGAAAAAATTGCAATGCTCAAGAACGGTGTCATTCCGATTCACGAGCCTGGCCTCGACAACATGGTCGAGCGTAACGCCAAGGCAGGTCGCCTGCTGTTTTCGACCAGCTACGACGAAGCTGTCGCGCACGCGGACTGCGTGTTCCTGGCAGTGGGCACGCCGCCTGACGAAGACGGCAGCGCCGACCTGACCCACATCCTGGCCGCCGCCCGTTCGATCGGTCAGCGCATCGACAAGCCAGTGGTCGTGGTCGACAAGTCGACTGTCCCGGTCGGTACCGCCGATAAAGTGCGCGCCGCTATCCAGGGCGAGCTCGACAAGCGCGGCAGCACGCTGTCGTTCTCGGTGGTGAGCAATCCTGAATTCCTGAAAGAAGGCGCGGCCATCGACGACTTCATGCGGCCTGACCGCATCGTCGTCGGCAGCGACGACACCGTCGCAACCAAGCTGATGCGCCAGCTGTACGCACCATTCAGCCGCAACCACGAAAAGCTGGTCGAGATGGACGTGCGCAGCGCCGAGCTGACCAAGTACGCCGCCAACGCCATGCTGGCCACCCGCATCAGCTTCATGAACGAGCTGGCCAACCTGGCCGAAGTGCTGGGCGCCGACATCGAAGCCGTGCGTCACGGCATGGGCCTGGACCCGCGCATCGGTTCGCAGTTCCTGTACGCCGGCATGGGCTACGGCGGTTCGTGCTTCCCGAAAGACGTCAAGGCACTGGTCAAGACCGGTGGCGATCATGGCCAGGTGCTGCACATCCTGGAAGCGACCGAACTGGTCAACGACAACCAGAAAAACGTGCTGTTCAAGAAGCTCACGCGCTTCTACGGCGGCGTCGAAGGTCTCAAGGGCAAGACGATCGCTGTGTGGGGCCTGTCGTTCAAGCCGAACACCGATGACATGCGCGAAGCCCCAAGCCTGGTGCTGCTGAAAGAACTGTTCGACGCCGGCTGCCACGTGCGCGCCTACGATCCGGTCGCCAGCAGCGAAGCGCTGCGCGTCCTGGAACGCGAACACGGCGCCGCGCGCGTCGAGTCCATGCTGACGATCGTCAGCACAGCCGCCGCAGCCACCGAAGGCGCCGATGCGCTGGTCCTGGTCACCGAATGGAAAGAATTCCGTGCACCGGACTTCGCTGGCCTGGCCACCATCCTGCGCGACAAGGCGATCTTCGATGGCCGTAACATCTACGATCCGGCCGTCGTTGCTGCTGCCGGCCTGGCCTACGAAGGGATTGGCCGCGTCAGCCGGACGGCAGCCTGATGCCAGCCCAGCGGATCCTCGTGACGGGCGCTGCCGGCTTCGTCGGCAGCTTCGTGGCCGCGCGCCTGGCGGCCATGGGCCATCAGGTCGTCGGCTGCGACAACTTCAACGATTATTACGATCCGCGCCTCAAGCATGACCGGGTGCGCGCGCTGCTCGCACCTGCCGGCGTCGTCTGCCACACGGTCGAACTGAGCGATGCAGCGCAGGTCGCCGCACTGTTCGAGCGTGAGCGGCCGCAGCTGGTGGTGCATCTGGCGGCGCAGGCCGGTGTGCGCTACTCGATCGACAATCCGTCCGTGTATATCCAGTCGAACCTGGTGGGCTTCGGGAATATCCTCGAAGCCTGTCGTCAGGGAGCGATCGAGCATTTGTTGTACGCCAGCAGCAGCAGCGTGTACGGCAACAATGCCAAGGTCCCGTTCAGCGAAGATGACCAGGTCGATGCGCCCGTGTCGCTGTACGCCGCTACCAAGAAGTCCAACGAATTGATGGCGCACTCGTACAGCCACCTGTTCAAGTTGCCGGCCACCGGCCTGCGCTTCTTCACGGTGTACGGTCCATGGGGCCGGCCCGACATGGCGTATTTCAGCTTTGCCGAGAAAATGATGCGTGGTGCCACGATTCCCGTGTTCGCCGAAGGCTTGCTCACGCGCGACTTCACCTATATCGACGACATCGTCGAAGGGGTGGTGCGCCTGCTGTTCAAGCCGACGCCGGCCACGGCGACGAGCGCGCCGCATACGGTGTTCAACATCGGGAACCACAATCCAGTGCAGGTGCTCGAGTTCATCCGCACGCTCGAGTCCGTGATGGGTGTCGAGGCGCGCAAGGAGTTCTTGCCGATGCAGCCGGGCGACGTGCCGGCCACGCATGCATCGATCGCCAAGCTCAAGGCCTGGGTGGACTTTGCGCCCACCACGCCGCTGGCGACGGGCCTGGCCAACTTCTGGACCTGGTACCGCGACTGGGCGCCGACGCGCGCCTGATGGCGCCGCGCCGGGTTGGATGCGTGCGTGTTATGCCGCGTGTTATGCCTGGGTGACAGGATCGCTGATCGTTGTCTGTCCCAGGCGCTCTTTCTCCCGCTTCAGTTCGATCGCAATCGCTTCCAGGTACTGGTGACCGTCGCGCAGATCCGGTTCCAGGTGATTGCCTTCCGCCCATTCATTCCATGACTTCAGGAACACCAGGCGGGCATCCGCACCCTGGGCGCGGTCACGCGTCAGGTCGAACGCTTTCTTGAGCGCCTTGCCGTACAGCTGCGGCGTTGCACCCGTTAATACCAGGCCGCGCACGCCGCTGCGTGGCGTGTTGTCCCAGCTGTTGATGACCGATGGATAGCGTGTCGCCGGCAGTGCATCGGGCAGGAAGTACTTGATCGACTTTTCGTAATCGTGAATGGTCGGTACACCCAGTCGGCGATACGCCGCATGCTTGAAGAGCGTGACGGGATTTTTCCAGCTGCCCCATGCACGCAATGGCGCATTCGCGTTGTAGATCGACGCATCGAACCCGAAATCTTCGGGATTCGGCTGGTCCGCACTGCAGACACCCACGAAGTAGATGCCTGGCAGACCGGCCCTGGCGGCCATCTCACGCCAGCGCGCAATCGTCGCTTTCGTGTCGGTGATCTTGAACGGGCGGTACACGACAAAGATGGGCTTGCCATCGACCTTCATGTAGCGGCGGTCGTTGAAGGCCGGCAGCAGGGAATCGAAATGGCGCTGGTCATCTTCGGCGCCAGGGTAGGTCTGCTCGATCAGTACCCGGTTCTCGGCGCCGTGCCAGACGCCGCTCCAGGTTTCATTGGCCCAGCACAGGCAGAACGGGAAATCCGGTTCGCCCGACGCCAGCACTTCGGCGAACGGCCGTTCGAGAACACGTTTGCCGTTGCCGAACCAGTAGTGGTAATAGCAGAAGCCCTCGATGCCGTATTGCCGCGCAAGGTCAGCCTGCGCCTGGCGGGTTTCCGCCACGCGCAAGTCGTAGAACCCCAGGTCGGCTGGCACGTGGGGCTGGTAATGCCCCGGAAAGCGGCGGCGTGCCTTGGCGGTATTGGTCCATTCGGTAAAGCCCTTGCCCCAGAATTTGTCATTGTCCGGGACCGGATAGTACTGGGGCAGATAAAAGGTGATGAGCCGTGGCATTGCAGTCATGGGGCGTCCAGATAAGAATTAAAAATAGTCGAGATCGGGTTATTCAATCGCGTCTTTATATTGGCGCTGGGGCGGCAATGGCGAGAAATTTGTGACGACCATATAGGCCCTGATCAAGATGCTTTTGATGCGAAACTTCATTGAATCGGTATGTTTTCCCAATAGCGGGAAAATGCAGGCAGCCAGTGCCAGTTTTTTCCGGCCAAACGCTTCTTCGAATGCCCACAGGCGGTGGTGGTCGATCATCGACTTGAATATGGCGCGATCGGCCTGCGGTCGGCCGTGATGCAAGTTGGCGTGCTCGAGCACGGCGATTTCACCCAGGCGCTGGCGCAGTTTGCTTTTCGATTCATTACCGGGATGACGCCGGATCAGGGTAATCGGCGCCATGCACAACGCAACGTTACCTGCGTTGACAACACGCAGTGAGAATTCCCAATCTTCGGACGGTACGCCATCGAATGCCGGATCGAAGCCGCCAATACGCGTGTAGAACGATTTTTTCAACGTCACGCCGCTTACCAGGAGTAGCTGAAATTGGCTGGTCTTGGCGTATAAATCCGGTATGTCGGCAGTGAAATTGGCTTCGCGGCGGCTGCCGTCAAAAAAGCCGGCCGGCGCCCGCGAAAACGTGTCTTTCTGTATGTCGTCGCCGGTAAATACCTGATGGTTGGTATAGACGGCATCGCACCCTGGGTTAGCCTCGAGCCAGGCGTGCACCGTGGCGACGTGGTCGGGCGTGAGCAGGTCATCGGAATCGCACAGCGTGACATAGGGGGTGGTTGCTTGCTCGACGCCCATATTGCGCGCGCGCTGCACGCCGATCTTGGGCGCGGCAATGACCATGATGCGATCTTCAAACTGCTTCAGGACCTCGAGCGTATGATCGGTCGATGCATCGTCGACGACAATGATCTGTGCAAATGGGCGAGTCTGGTTCAACGCGCTCTCGATCGTGGCGCCAATCAGATCTGCCCGATTGTAACTGGGAATAACTAAACAAATTTCCATGAATGCCAGACAGTTTAAATAGCGGTTGAGATAATCTGGAATCCCGTCAGCATCCAGAATCTGCAGTTTCATTTGACAGCCATACTACCAAAATCTTGCCGGCGCTCGCTCATGCGCTGCACCGCACTTGAATCAATCTGCCTGTTCCAGCGATTCGCCCGCGCAAAAAATTCGATTGCAGTAGCAGGCGGTTGATGCTAGGGTAGGCATGAATCCCATGCTGCGCATCCCCTGTTTGCAACAACGTATTGCTTGAATTTCAGAATAACGATTATGTCCATTAAAACGCTCCTGTTTCCATCCCTGAATCTCGCGCCGGAAAAGCGCGTATTTCCCGAGGTGCCGGCACAGGCAACGATTCCCCGCATTATTCACCAGACTTTCTACAATCCGGAATTGCCTGAGGCATTACAAAAAAACGTCGATCAACTCAAGCAACTCAATCCCGGCTGGGAATACCGTTTTTACGACGATGCCGCGATCATCAAATTTATTTCAGCAAACTATCCACCTGAAGTACTGGCTTATTTTGAGCGGATCGATCCCCGCTACGGTGCTGCACGTGCCGATTTGTTCCGTTATCTGCTGCTGTACAAGGTCGGCGGCGTGTATCTCGACATAAAAAGTACCGCCACCAGGCCACTCGACGCCGTGCTGCTGCCACAAGACCAGTTCCTGCTGTCGGAGTGGAACAACGACAACGACGGCTACGATGTGTGGGGCAAGCATTACGAATTGCGCGGGTTCGGCGGCCGTGAATTCCAGCAGTGGTACATCGCTGCTTCGCCCGGCCATCCTTTCCTGCGTTCCGTCATCGACAACGTCCTGGCCAACATCGATACCTATATCCCCGGCTTGCACGGAACCGGCAAGCCGGGCGTGCTGCGTGTGACCGGGCCCATTGCGTACTCGCTGGCGATCCACAGAATGCTGGCGCAGCATCCGCACCGGTTGGTCGACAGCCAACGCGACCTGGGCCTGGAATACACTGTCCTGAAACAGGATTCGCACAAGACTGCCTTCAAATCCCACTATTCGCTGCAAACGCATTCACTGATCAAGCTGGGTTTTCTCAAGCAACAACTCAACCATTTCTACCGGTTCGCACAGTGGGTGCATGACCTGCGTGCCCGGCGCCAAGGCAATCAGGGCTGAACGCCAGCACAATCATCGGCCGCAACCGTCGGGCGCAACCGTTACCGGTTGCAGCTCACCCGCAAGAACGTCTCGAACATCAATACCGACCATAACGGCGCGCTGTAATCCTTGCTGCCGGCGATATGCTGGTCCACCATCTCGCGCAAGAATTTTTCGTTGAACATGCCGGTGTCGAGCAGCAGTGGCGACAGCGCAGCGGCGCGCAGCTTGTCGCGCAGCGGGCCACGCAGCCAGGCCGCCAGCGGAATCGAAAACCCCTTCTTGGCGCGGTACAGCACGTCGTGCGACAGGTACGGTTCGAGCGCCTTCTTGAAGATGTACTTGCCTTCGCCACCACCGAGCTTGATGTCCGGCGGCAGGCCGGATGCCCATTCCACGAACGTATGGTCCAGCAGCGGCACGCGCACCTCGAGCGAGTGCGCCATCGCGGCGCGATCGACCTTGGTCAGGATGTCGCCTGGCAGCCAGGTCTTGAAGTCGAGGTACTGGATCAGCGACAGCGGATCGTCCGTCGGTGACTTGGCGGCGTGGCCGAGGAACACCTCGATCGCGCTGTAGCCCTGCAGCTCGCGTTTGAACGACGCCGAGAACAACTGCGCCCGCACGCGGTCGGGCATGATCGACACGCCGTGAAAGTAACCCTCGACCGTGTCGCGCGCCAGTGCCTCGAACGTGGTCTTGGCGCGGAACATGCGCGGCGCCCAGTCGGCTTTCGGATACAGCTTGCCGAGCGTGCCGAATACCGGTTTGCGCAGGCTGGCGGGCACCTTGTCGCGCACGCGCTGCTCGGCCATCGCATAGCGGTAGCGGCGGTAGCCGGCGAAGCTTTCATCGCCGCCATCGCCCGAGAGCGACACGGTCACGTGCTTGCGCGCCAGCTGGCACACGCGGTAGGTCGGGATCGCCGAGCTGTCGGCGAACGGCTCGTCGTACAGGTGGCCCAGCGTGTCGATCAGGCCGTAGTCGTCCTTGTCGACGATCTGCGCGTGGTGGATGGTGCCGTAGCGCGTGGCCACCTCGCTGGCGAACTTCGATTCGTCGTACTCCGGATCGTCAAAGCCGATCGACAGCGTGGTCACGGGATCGGGATTATTCTGCGCCATCATCGCCACGACCGCGCTCGAATCGACGCCGCCCGACAGGAACGCGCCCAGCGGCACGTCGGCCACGGTCTGGCTCTGCACGCACTCGCGCACGCGCTCGATCAGCTCCTGCTCGATTTCCTGCATCGGGCGCTGCGGGGCGCGCTTGAACGGCACGTCCCAGTACTGCTCGGGGGTGACTTCGCGCGCGCCGGCCTTGATCACGATGCGGTGGCCGGGCGCCAGCTTGTAGGCGTTATGGAAAATGGTGTGCGGCTCGGGCACGTAGCCGAACGCGAAGTAATCCTCGACCGCGCGCGGATTGAGTTTGCGCGACAGCTCGGGGTGGGTCATGATCGATTTCAGCTCGGAGCCGAACACGAACAGGCCATTCGGGAGCAGCGAGTAGAACATCGGCTTGACGCCGACATGGTCGCGCGCCAGGAACATCGTCTGCTTCTTGCGGTCCCAGATCGCGAACGCGAACATGCCGCGCAGACGGTGCACGCAGTCCGGGCCCCAGGCCTGGTAGGCGTGCAGCAGCGATTCCGAATCCGATTTGGTGCGAAAGACAAAACCCAGCGCTTCCAGTTCGACGCGCAGCTCGCGGTAGTTGTAGATCTCGCCGTTGAACACCATCACCACGTCGCGTTCGGCATTGACGATCGGCTGCTGGCCGCTGGCCAGGTCGATCACCGACAGGCGGCGGTGGCCCATGCCCATGCTCGGTTCCAGATACAGCTCGCCCTCGTCGGGACCGCGGTGGTGCTGGCTTTCGTTCATGCGGCCCAGGGCCGCGCGGTCGATCTCCCGGTTGCCGAGGGTATCAAAAATGCCGACTATTCCGCACATGCTGTCTGGTTCCGCTGAAGTTAAGAGTTGACGATGGGACGCAGCCGCGCCGGCGCCTTGCGCGCACACAGGCCGTCGTACAGCGCGGTGTACGCGCCGAGCATGGCGGCCATGCTGTATTTGTCTTCGATGCGCGCACGGGCAGCTGCGCCGTGGCGCGCCCGCAGGGCCGGGTCCTGGACGTAGCGCGCGAGCGCCGCGGCCAGTGCATCGACCTCCACCGGGACCAAGATACCATGCACGTCATCGACGACGACTTCGGGGATGCCGCCCACGCGCGAGCACACCGACGGCAGGCCGCACGCCATTGCTTCGAGCAGCGACACGGGCGTGCCTTCGGCCAGCGAGGGCAGGGCGAAGATGGTAAAGCCATGCAGCAGGTCGGCCACGTCGGCGCGTGCGCCGGGCAGCCACACGACATCCTGCAGGCGGGCTTGCGCGACCTGCGCCTGGATCTTGCCGAACAACGGGCCGTCGCCGACGATCGACAGGCGCAGCCGGTCGCGCAGGGCCGGCAGGCGCTCGCGCAGCAGCGCAAACGCGGCCACCAGGCTGGCGTGGTTCTTGACGTCCTGCACCCGTGCCACCGCCCCGATGACGATGTCGTCGGCGCCCCACGGCGCGGCCGTCGCCGCTTGCGCGCGCGGGGCGTAGCGGTCGGTATCGACGCCGTTCTTGATCAGGTGGTTCTTGGCCGCCGGGATACGGACAACCTCGGCAAACCAGCGCTGCAGATCGTCCGACACCGGCACATAGCGGTCGATGAACGGCGCGAGGTGGCGCCGCAGGAAGTTGTGCTTGGGGTTCAGGCCATGCGGATCGGACGCATCGCGGCCATGCTCGGCGTGGATGCGCACCGGCACGCCGGCGGTGGCCGCCGTGAAGCAGTACTCCATCGCCGACAGGTTGTAGGTGTGCAGGATCGTCGGCCGCAGGCGCCGCATCAGCTTCCAGAAATCGACGTGCACACCCAAGCCGTTCCCGGGCGGCTTGTTCAGCGCATACAGCTCGACGCCCGGTTGCGTGATCTTGTCCGCGAACGCGCTGTAGCGCGTCAGGCAGACCACCGCATGCCGGTATTTTTCGGCCGGCATGCGGTTGATGCAGTCGACCAGCAGCGTTTCCAGCCCGCCCACATCCAGCGAATACACCAGGTGAATAACGAGGGGCCGCTGGGCGTTCAACACCGCCAGATCACTGTGCATGGTCCGTGCGTTCCCGTTCAATGCGTGCGCGCGTGCTCGATGGCACGCTCGATCGCCTGGCCCTGCACCGTCATGAAGGCGCGCAGTGCAGCGCGCGCCGCGTCGGCGTCGTCGCCCACCGGCGCCGAGAGCAGCACGACGGCGCCATCGTCACCGCGGAAGCGCAGCTTGGCCTGGGCCTGCAGCAGCTTGCCGACGTAGTTGTTCGAGGTCAGGTGGCCGTCGATCGACATCCATTGCCACACCAGGAACTGGCCGCCGGGACCGGTCATCCGCGTTTCGCGCAGCGTGACCGGCTTGCCGTCGATCGTTTCGCTGCGCGTCGAGCCACCCAGCGCATGCCAGGCATCGTCGGAAGCGGCCAGCATATTGATGGAGCTGATCAGGGCCTTGCCGTTGCGCTGGTTGCGGTAGTACATGATGTCGAGCGCGACCGGCGCCTTGGCGTCAGGGTTGCGGAAGGTCGCGCGGTAGGTTGCATCGGGCGCGACCCAGCGCGGCGTCCAGCCAGTAAATGGCGCTACCTGCGGCCAGCCGACCGCCACGTTGGCCAGCTGTACTGGCTGGGGATTGAGATTGGCTGCATCGTTGTAGCGGGCAAAGCCCGGCCACAGCGCGGCCAGCGCCACGACGGCAGCGCACATGGCCGCCATGCGGGCCGTGCTGACCGGCGGCAGGCCATCGCGGCGGGTACGCGCCGCCACCGGCAATTCGGCCGCCGGCAGCGGATCATCGTCACGCCAGAAGCTGCCGATCCAGAACATCAGCAGCATCACCAGGCCGAAGAACACCCAGCCATAGATCAGGTGGTCGACGCCGGTGGCCAGTTCCATGCCCGACAGGTGACCGATCATCACGATCATGTAGGCGCGCAGGCCGTTGGCGATGATCGGCACAACGATCGACACCGCGATGAACAGCAAACGTTTTTTGGTCGACTGGTAGGTCAGGTAGGCGTACAGGCAGCCCAGCGTGACCGACGAAATCAGGTAGCGCACACCGCTGCAGGCTTCCACCACCGACCACGAGCCGGTCGGCAGGTCGAAGCGGGTGCCGTTGCGCAGCACCGGGATGCCGGTGGCCTGTACGGCCCACACGGTGAAGTCGGCGGTCAGGTTGATCAGCGGGGCGACGAAGACTTCGCCGAACGGCACTGCCAGCAGCAGAAACAGGAGCGGAAACGCGAGCGCCCCGGCCAGGCGCGGGCCGAGCATGGCCAGCGCCACGATCGGGAACATGGCGACAAACGCGTACTGCATCACGACTTGCACTTCGCCCATGCGCGCCAGCAGCCAGCCAGCGCCCAGCAGCGCCAAGAGGAGCAGCGCAGGCGCCCACGGACGCGCCGGAATCGCATCGAACACGTCGCGCCGGCGCCAGATCAGCCACAGGCTGATCGGCAGGATGGCGTAGCCGTGGGCGAAGGTCTCGGAGCTGTTCCAGATTGCGACCAGCGATTCGGCGGTGCCCAGGTACAGGAAGAAGGGCGCGAGCAGCGCCAGCGCGATCAGCATGGCGCTCGAGCGTGCCAATGGGGTCGGAGCGGCGTCCAGGTTGGCGCCGGCAATGCCGGATGGGGGTGTCACGTGCATTCCAGTCGCTCCTCGATGCAGGCCAGATTGCTTGGCCAACTATAGTGATGTTCGACGCGCGCGCGTGCGGCGCGGCCCATGCTTGCGTTCTGTTCGTGCTGGCGCGCCAGCAGCGCGCTCACGGTGGCGATCCAGGCCGGTGCGCCGTCTGCCACCGCCAGCTCGCTGCCCGGGGCTGCATCGATGCCTTCGAGCGCCTGCGGCGAGACCACCGTCGGCGTGGCCATGGCCATCGCTTCCAGCACCTTGTTCTGGATACCGCGCGCGATGCGCAGCGGCGCCACCGCCACGCAGCCGTGGCGAATGTACGGGCGCACGTCGGGCACGGTGCCCGTCACGCTCACGCCCGGCAAGGCGGCGAGCGCCTGGACCTGGGCATTCGGGCGCGAGCCGACGATGTAGAAGGCCAGTGCCGGATCCTGCGCGCGCAGGGCCGGGAAGACCTCGTCGCAGAACCACTGCACGGCGTCGACGTTCGGCCAGTAATCCATCGCGCCCGTAAACACCAGGGCGCGTTCGCCGGCGGCGTAGGGGCTGGTAAACGCGTGCTCGGGCGAGAAGTAGTCGGTATCGACGCCGTTGCTGAAGTGACCGATGCGCGCGATGCTTTCCGGCGCCAGCTTGCGAAACAAATCAGCTTCGGGCGCAGAGACGAACAGCGACGCGTCGTACTGGCTGGCGACCTGGCGTTCGTAGCGCAGCAACTGGCGCGCTTCGTGCCGGTACAGCCAACTCATTGGTGGCGACTTCTTCTCGGCGTACTGGCGCCATTTATCGGAATCGACATCGCAAAAGTCGATCACGCGGCGCGCATCGCCCAGCTTGTCGGCGTATTGCGCCATCGGCGACGAAAACACCATTACGCGCTGGATATCGTGCGCGGCGACGGCCTGATCGACCCAGCGCGCCATGCCGGCATCCTGGTAGTAGTCGAGCGACAGCGAGCGGTTCTTGACGAGCGCGCCCAGGCTGCGCACGCGGGCGCGCAGCGGGTTAAGCGGGGCGAAATGGCTGCTGGCGCACAGCGCCTCCACCGCCGGCACGTGCTGCCAGTCGTCGGCATCGTCGACGAACGTGGCCAGGTGCACGCGGTAGTCGCGCGCCAGGTGCTTGAGCAGGTGGTAGGAGCGGATCTTGTCGCCCTTGTTGGGCGGGTACGGGATGCGGTGAATCAGCAGCAGCAGGTCTTGCACGTTGTCAGCCCAGGTTGCGCACGATGTAAGGGCCCATGAAGTTCGCCACCGGCAGCGGCAGCTTTTTCCACACCTTGATGAACAACTGGTACTTGGGGTTCAGCGGGTTGTTGTCAGGCAGCGCATCGGTGGCGTACAGCTTGTACTCGTACGGCAGCGGCGTGGCAACAAAACCCCAGTTCTTCTTGAAATCGTAGGCGCCAGTACCCAGCTTGCTGCGGCCGAAGTCGAACAGGCGGCAACCGCGCGCCGCGGCAGCCTGCATCAGGTTCCAGTACATGAAGTCATTGCCCGCCACTTCGCGCGCAAGGTCCATGCCGCCGCCGTAGTACGGCACCACTTCATCGCGCCAGTAGAACGACAGCACCGAACCGACCAGGCGGTCGTCGGCCGTGTAGATCGAGCGCACTTCGCATTCGGCGCCGAAGGTCTTCTGCAGTAGCGCGAAGTACTTCTTCGGGAACACCGGGGTGCCCAGGCGCAGCACGCTGTGGGCGTAGGCCGTGAACATATGGTCGACGTTGTCCTCGACCACGCCCTTCAGGCCAAGCTTGATCCCTTTGCGCACCATCGCGCGCTGCTTGCGCGGGATGGCATTGAGGTTTTCGTCATCGACGGCGCTGATCTCCTTGCGGAACGTGACGTACAGTTCCTTGGTCAGCCAGCTCGGGTCATGCGGGTGCGCGCGCTCCATGGCGCGGTATTCCAGGTGGCCTACGCCGAGCTGGCGCGCCAGCGCATCGGCCGCGCCATCGAGCAGCACACGCGCGCCGTCGTCGATGGCCGCCACGCCGCCATACACGCAAAACGGCATCGCGCCCAGCGAATGGCCGAACAGGCGGCTCTTGATTTCTGCCAGCGGCAGCACGCCCTGGATCTGGCCGTCCTGCTCGACGAAGTAGAACCAGGTCTTGATGCCGAACGATTGCTCGATCACGGACTGCCAGCCGGACAGGTGGAAGAACGTGGCTTGCGGGCAGGCCCGGACGAACGCATCCCAGCGCGCCGCGGTTTGCGGCGTCATCAAATGCAGCGTCTGCGGACCGGCGGCAGCGGCGACGGGCGCCGCGCGCCTGGCTTGCGCCGCTTCGATGATCGAATTCATGGCTTGTCCAGGAAGATGCGGTCCATGCGGTCCCACTTGAAATCACGCGCCAGCTGTTCGAGACGGCGCTCCATGCGGTCGATATTGACGTAGTGACGGAACTTCGCCTTGGCGCCCAGGCCGTCGGGCCGTGGCTGGTCGGTGTCGATTTCCCACGGGTGGAAGTAGAACAGGGCCGACTCGCCGTCTTCGCGGTTGACCTTTTCCATCATCCAGCGCGACAGCGCGTACGGCAGCAGACGGAAGTAACCGCCGCCGCCCGCCGGCAGGTGACGACCGGCCATCTTCACCGTGGTGATCGGCACTTCGAGGATGCCGTCCGGGCCGTTCGGGTAGAACGCGAAACGCGGCGCATCCGGCATGCCGTAGTGGTCGTGCGCGATCGGGTAGATACTCGAGCTGTACTTGTAGCCTGCTTCGTGCAGCGCGTCGAGCGCCCACAGATTGCCGTGGCCAATCGAAAAACTTGGCGCGCGGTAGCCAACGACGGCCTGGCCGCCGATGTCTTCCAGCAGCGCCTTGGCCGAGCGGATATCGTTGTCGAATTCGGCGCGGCTCTGGTCCGAGGCGCGCAGGTGGCCGTAGCCGTGGCTGGCCAGCTCGTGGCCCGCTTCGACAATGCGGCGCACCATGGCGGGATAGCGCTCGGCGATCCAGCCCAACGTGAAGAAGGTCGCGCGCACGCCCTCGCGCTCGTACAGCGCAAGGATGCGTTCCATATTGGCTTCGACGCGGCATTCGCGCGTCGGCCAGCTGTCGCGGTCGATGTAGGGGGCAAAGGCGGATACCTGGAAGTAGTCTTCCACGTCGCAGGTCATCGCATTGCGGATTTTTTCACCCGGTGCTGGACGCGGTCGGGCTGCGGGAGCGGTCATTTTCATGGCGGGTTATTCCTGGTGGTCCGGGTGGTGGGGCGCGGCGCCGGCGGCATTGGGTGGCGTGGCCGCGATCTTTTTCAGGATCGACAGCACCGACACGATCGATTTCTCGAGGCGCATCATGCGTTCGTCGAGCTGCTCGACGCTGGCACGGCGCTCGCCCGGGTGCGGCTCGTTGCCGTGGCTGCCGCCGATTTTCTGGTCGTGTGCATCGCCCAGATCGTCAAGGTCGGGCGCATCGAATTCTTCCGAGATGTCGCGCACCACGTCGTTGATGTGCGCTTCGGTGAACGCCTGCAGTTCTTCCAGATAGCCCATCAAGAGCACGCGGTCCATCAGCGTGTTGGTCTTGCGTGGGATACCGCCGCTGTAGGCGTAGATTGCGCTGTGCGCGCCATCGTCGAACGACGGCGTGCCCTGCCAGCCGACGGTGGCCAGGCGGTGTTCGACATACGCGCGCGTCTCGGCGGCATCCATCGGGCCCAGGTGATAGCTGGCGATCACGCGCTGGCGCAACTGCTGCATGCCGGGGCTGTGCAGCGTAGCGCGAAACTCGGGCTGGCCAAGCAGGAACGTCTGCAGCAGCGAATGTTCGTCGGTCTGGAAGTTCGACAGCATGCGCAGCTCTTCGACCGTGCGGGCGTTGAGGTTCTGGGCTTCGTCGATGACGAGCAGGGCGCGCTTGCCCTGGCGGTCGACCGTGCGCAGGAACTGTTCGAGGCGGTTGAGCAGCTCGGCCTTGCTCTGGCCTTCGTACGGCAGGCCGAAGCTCGAGACCACCATGCGCAGCGTGTCTTCCGGATCGAGGCTGGTGTTGACGATGTGCGCGGCGATGATCTGGTCGAGCGGCAGGTGACCGAGCAGGTTGCGCACCAGCGTGGTCTTGCCGGCGCCGACTTCGCCCGTGATGACGATGAAGCCTTCACCCTGCGACAGGCCGTACTCGAGGTACGCCATGGCGCGCTTGTGGCCCTTCGAGCCATAGAAGAAATGCGGGTCGGGGCGCAGCTGGAATGGCTTGGCCGACAGGCCGTAATAGGATTCGTACATCGTGATTGTCGTAGCTTTTAGAACTGCATGGACAGGCTCGCCACCATGGCGTGCTCGGTATAGGTGCCGCTGCTGGAGCCGGCCTCGGTGGTGAAGCGGCCAACGTTGCCGGTGCGGCGGCGCAGGTCAGCCGTGGCAAGCAGATCGCCAAAACGGCGCGAGACGCCAAAGCGCAGCGTGCGTTGCAGGTCTTCGAAGCCGCCCGAACGCGAGTCGCTCTTGTTGATGTCGTAGCCGGCGGTCAGGTTGGAGCGGGAACTGAGGCGATACGTATAACTCGCGTCGAGGCCATGCTGGCGCACGTTATCGTTCAGGTTGCTTTGCCCGACGCCCAGCAGCTGACTGTCGCTTTCCTGCGAGGACAGGGCGTTGCGGTTGCTGGCATACACCGAAACCACCGCGTTGCTGATGCCTTTGGTGTACGCCATCGAGGCGCGCAGCGATTTCTGACGCACGAAGCGGTTGCTCAGGAAGTTGACGCTGTCGGTCAGTGACGACGGCAGGCCGTTGGCCTGGATATACGCGGCCACGATGCGCTGGCGCTCGACCGGATCGGGATAGGCGGTGGCAAACATGCTGTTGAGCAGCCCGGCCGTATCGAGGGTCGACGGCATCAGGAATTGTTCGCGCGACGTCGTCACGATATCGTCGTAGCTGATATTCCACGTCGTGTGACGGGAACGGTGCAGCGCCGACAGCGTGCCGGTGGTGCCGTAGAAGTGACGGCCAAGCGTCGCCTGCACATTCGTGCGCAGCGAAGGCGACCAGGCAAAGCCCAGTGACCAGTTGGCACCCTGGTCGCCACCGCCCATGCCTTCGTAGCGATAGCGGTCGTAGCCGGTATTGGCCAGCAGCGACCAGCGCGAGTTCAACACGTAGCGCAGGTTGGCGGCCAGGTTCTCGTTGGTGGAGTCGCCATACTGGGCGCCGCCCAGTTTCTGCTTCACGTAGGTCAGGCCCCAGCCCACGGTGCGAAACGCTGCGCCGCTGGTGAGGTTGGCCTGGATCGTGTCGCCGCCCGTGTTGTTGTAGCCGAACGCATCGCCGCCATCGACCGAGTCGCGCGTGTAGCGCAGCACGCCCGAGGCGAAGCTGCCGAAGCGGTGCGTCAGGTAGGGGCTGATGCTCCAGGTGTCGATGTCGGTACGGTTGCGGTTCGAGTACAGGTCGTTGCCCGTGCGCGGACCGAATGCCGACAGGCTCTGCTGGCCGCGTGATGCGGTGGCCTCGACGAAGAACAGGTCCGACAGCACCTCGCCTTTCAGGTTGCCGCTGTACGAGCGCTGCGTGTTCGACGTGCTCTCTGCGGCGCCAATCACGCCGGGATCGGCCAGATTGCGCTTGTCGCTGTCATGCAGGTAGCCGAACCCGTGCAGTTGGGCGGTGGCGTCGACGGTCAGGCGCCGGCTGCGGTTGGCCACCGTGATGCCGGGCGACACCTGGGTGATCAGGTCGCTATGGGCGAACTGGTCTTCGGTGAGGTTGACGTTGTCGGTCCAGATTTCGCTGACGAGCAGAATCGGCGTGACGCGCCATTCGGCCTGCGCCGGGCATGCGGCCAGCAGCATCGCTGCGGCCGCCAGTGGCGCCAGGCGCGGCGCGCAATGGCGTGCGCGCCCTTTAGCCATAGTGGTAATCATACGTTTCTTCAATGCCCGGAATATCCCTGGTCTTGTTGTAGAGGAGATTGACGTTGGCCATGCCTTCGAGCTGCTGCAGCGCTTCCTTGACCGCGTGCTGGGTCGTGGTCTGGGCTTCCACCACGACGATGATCTGGCCCATGTGGCTGGCCAGCACCCGCGATTCGCTGGTGAGCATCAGTGGCGGCGAATCGAAGATGATCACACGATCCGGATAACGGTGCGCGAGTTCGTGCACCATCGCCGTCATGGTCGAGCTGGCCAGCAGCTCGGTTGCACGGGGCGTGCTGGTACCCGCCGGCAGGATCGACAGTGTATCAACATTGGTACGCAGCATGACGTCCGCCAGGTCGAGCTTGTCGTCGAGCAGGATATCCATCAGGCCGCGCTGGGCTGGCAAACCGAGCGTGCGCAGCACCGAAGGACGCGCCACGTCGGCGTCGACCAGCAGCACCGTGTGATCGAGTTCCATCGCGATGCTCATCGCCAGGTTGATCGCGCTGTAGGTCTTGCCTTCGCCCGGCAGCGAGCTCGTGACCATGATCAGGTTGCCCGGATTGTCTTTCGGGCCGCGCTCGGTGAAGGCGCGCTTGAGCAGCGGACGTTTGATGATCCGGAATTCTTCCAGCAGGTTCGTACGGCCGCCGGCCGCAGTGACCATGCCCAGTTCGCGCATGCGCGTCAGGTCCAGTTCGATGCGGCGGGTGCTGTAGCGGCCACTGGCCGCGCTCGTCGTCTCAGTCGTGGTCCCGGTCGGGGCCGCGGCAACTGCCGGCGTGACCACCGGCGCCGCCGGGGCGGCTGCTTGCTCCGGTGGGCGCAGCGGGACGTAGCCGGCATCCGGGGTGATGGGCTCTTGCGAATCCGCCACGATCACGGCGGCGGGGGTGGCAGCAGCGTTCTGACGCTGCTGGTCGATGCGGCTGGCCGCTTTTTCGATAATGCTCACATTTGCTCCTTGGTGGCCAACCGGCCTTACATCGTCGGGCGGATCATGATGGCTGCGACGCCGGCGGCGTACAGGCCGAACAGCAGCAGCACCGAAGCGGCCAGAGCCAGCAGGCGGCGCTTGCGCAGCACCGTCTGCTCGGCGGTCCAGTTCATGCTGACCGAGCCCAGGATCGGCAGCCCCGTGACTTCACGCAGGGTCGCCTGGCTGAGGAAGGTCGGACGCAGTTGGCTCAGCAGGAAAGCACCGGCCAGGCCTGCGGCGAGGGCGGCGACAAAGACCAGCGAGAACAGCTGCATGCGGTTCGGGCCGCTCGGGGTGGCCGGCGCGGTCGGTGGATCGATGACGCGGAACGTCAGCATGTCGGTGGCCGACGACAGGTCGCCCGACAGCTTGGCCGACTCGCGGCTCGCTACCAGCTTCTGGTAGTTTTCACGATTGACTTCGTAGTCGCGGTTCAGGCGTGCCAGCTGGGCCTCGATCTCGGGCACTTGCTCGCCCTGGCCACGCAGGCGGCCGACGCGGCCGCTGTATTCGGCCACCCGCGCCTGCAGCGACGCGACGCGCGCTTCGGCGTCGGACAGTTGCACGGTCAGCTGCTGCAGCATCGGGCTGTAGCTGGCGCCCGGGTCCATGCTCGGCTTGGTGTTCTTGGCGGCTTCGGCGCGGCGCTCGCGCAGCTGTTCGAGCAGGCGGCGGTTGGCGACGATGTCAGGGTGCTGCTCGGTGTACTGGGTGCGCAGCGTGTCGAGCGTCTTGTTGACGTTGGCAATGCGTTCATCCAGCTCGGGATCGATGAAGATTGGCGTCGGGCGCGAACCGCTGCCGGCGCTGCTGCCACCGGAAATCTGGCGGCGGATCGCATTGCGCGCCTGCTCGGCTTCGGCCAGCTCCAGACGGGCCTGGCTCAGGCCTTCGTTGGTGGCAACCATGCGCGTGCCGTAGTCGGCGCCTTCGCTTGGCAGCATGCCGATGTGGCGGATCTTGAATTCCTTCAGGCTGTTCTCGGCGGCGGCCAGGCGCTCTTCGTAGCTGCGGATCTGGTCGTCGATGAACTGCACCGCTTTCTCGGAATCCTGCTTCTTGTTGCCGAAGCTGCCTTCAACGAAGATGGTCAGGAACGCCTGGACCACGTCCTTGCCTTCACGGGCGCTGGTACCGGTGTAGCTGATGGTGTAGATGTCATCGCGCTCGGTACCGCCGATCTTGATGTTGGCCATCATGTCGTCGACCAGCTTGTTCATCTGCTTGGCGTCGGTCGCCTTGACGTCGAGATCCACCTCGCGCACGACGCGCTCGACGTTCGGACGGCTGATCAGGGTACGGCGCATGAACAGGACCTGCTGCTCCAGGTTCGGCAGCATGGTCATGCCCGACAGCAGTGGCTTGAGGATGCTCTGGGTATCGACGTACACGCGCGCCGACGCTTCATATTGGTTCGGCAACTTGTAGACGACCAGCCAGCCGGCCAGCGCCACCACCCAGGCGATGATGACCGCATGCCAGCGGTACTTGCCGATAGCTTTGAGGAGGTTAAGAATCTGGGAAGTAATTTCAGCCATCGTATCAGTCTCGCCGGTCAGGTCCCGGTCTGCAAAAACCAGGCTCACAAATAAACAAAGTGCATGATCGCTTGTACCCTGAGCAATTGCAATTGCAGGTTAGAAAATCCAGCGATTCTGGGTAAACGATACCGTCTGTTTGCAACACCTGAGCAAACAGCCAGAGAAAAATCTTAAGTGAATTTCATTACAGGATGCTTAATTGTTGCATTATCGCAAACATTTAGCGAAACCGCGTGTTGTATTTTTTGGCATGATTGCGCGGCGGGAGGGAGCGTGGCAGGCGACGCAAAAAATGTTGCTGAAATTCAAAGGTCCTTATTGTAATGGCTAAAAACCGAAAGGGGCCGTACGATTGCTTCCATTGTGCAACTGCAACCTGATGAGATCGTTTGATGATGCGTAGACTGTTTGGAAGAAAACTTGCGGCCGTTACCGTGGCCGTACTGATGGGGCCGGGATTACCAATGGCGCCGGCAAGGGCGGCCACGTTGCCGCAGACGGTGGCGGCGGTCAAGCCGTCGATCGTGGGCATCGGTACCCAGATGCAGACGCGCAGCCCGGCGATCGTGTTCAGCGGCACCGGCTTCGTCGTCGGCGATGGCCTGAGCGTGATCACGAATGCCCATGTGGTACCCAATGAACTCGACGGCGCCAAGCTGGAGAAGTTGGGGATCGTGGTGCCGGATGGCGCCGGCGTGCGTTTTCGGGCGGCGCAACTGGTCGGACTCGATCGCCAGCATGATCTGGCCCACTTGCGCATCGAGGGCACGCCACTGCCAGCGTTGCGTCTTGGCAACGCCAGCATGGCAGCCGAGGGGCAGGCACTGGCGTTCACCGGTTTCCCGCTCGGCATGGTGCTGGGTCTGTATCCGGCCACGCACCGCGCGCTGCTGGCGGCCATCACGCCGGTCATGCAGCCGTCGCCCAATGCGCGCAAGCTCGATGCGCGCGCCGTGGTGCAGCTGCAGCGCTCGCCGTTCAGCATCTATCAGCTCGATGGCACTGCCTATCCGGGCAACAGCGGCAGCCCGCTGTACGATCCCGACACCGGGCAGGTGCTGGGCGTGATCAATATGGTGTTCGTGAAGGGGCTGAAAGAGACTGCGATCACGGCGCCAAGCGGTATTACGTATGCCATTCCGGTGCGTCATGTGCAGGAATTATTGGAGCGCTAGACTGGCCGCCATGCGTTTGTTGATGCTGCCGTGTTGATCATACAACAAGAAAGTATTTCAATTGTGCATGGCTTGTTCCCGCCGCGGCCTGCGTTACAATAGCGCAGGCCATGATGGCGAAATAACAATTATTGATTCGCGCGGTAAACCATGCAGGCAGGTGGGGTATGGCGCGTGCAAGGGATGAACGCGATGATGATGAAACTGACGAAACACCTGGTCGCCGCCGGCGCCGCTGCCTGCATGCTGATTCTGGCTGGCTGCGCCACGCCGCCGCCGCCGAGCACCGCCGCAATGGCACCGATCAATCCGGATTACCTGATTGGCCCTGGCGACAGCGTCAACATCATCGTCTGGCGCAATCCCGAGGTCTCGATGACGGTGCCGGTGCGTCCTGACGGCAAGATCACGACCCCGCTGGTCGAAGATCTGCCGGCCGCCGGCAAGACCTCGACCCAGCTGGCGCGTGACATCGAAGGTGCGCTGGCCAAGTTCATCCAGCAACCGGTCGTGACCGTGATCGTGACCAATTTCATTGGTAACTTCACCGACCAGATCCGTGTCATCGGCCAGGCCGCACGTCCGCAGGCACTGCCATATCGCCGCGAGATGTCGGTAATGGATGTGATCATTGCCGTTGGTGGCGTGACCGAATTTGCATCGGGTAACAAAGCCAGCATCATTCGTACGGTCGATGGCAAGCAGGAGAAACTGCCAGTGCGCCTCGACGACCTGATCAAGGACGGCGATATCTCTGCCAACATCATGATGCGTCCTGGTGACATCCTGGTCATTCCAGAGAGCTTCTTCTAAAAAGCCTGTCGATTATTCTTACACTGCCGCGTTTCAGTCTTCGCAATGCAGTGTAAAATCGTGCTTGACAAGCGTCTAAGTAGTTGTTTTAAGTAAGATTATTCCTACAGGAATTTTAAGGGCACGAAACTTGCTCTATTACCTGTGTCGCAATTGAATTCGAGGACTAGCCGTGGCTAACGATCAGCAACAGAGCGGTAACGAGCCGCAACAACCTTCCATCCCGCCGGTGATGCCCCAGCATGGCGTCACGCGCCGCCGCCTGGCCAAAGCCGGCCTGGGCGCGGCGGGTGTGCTGATGACGCTGGAAAGCCACGCGACGCTGCAAAAAACCGGTTTTGTTTGCGAGTCGGCATCGGCCTTCCACTCGGCTGGCCTGAACAGCAACGTGGCCACCGAGCAGCGCTGCAATCCGCTGTCGCCATCGAACTGGTGCCATGTCCAGCGCAGCTGGCCATGCAACAAGACCAAGCGGTTCGCCGACATCTTCAATTGCCGTGAAAAGCGTTTCGAGAAAACCTATTACGCCTGCTCGATGGCCGAGGTCATGACGTCGACGTTCGATGCCCAGTACTCGTATATCGGCAAGCACCTGTGCACGGCCTACCTGAACGTCATTTCGCGCCGCATCGACTTTCTCGACGTGCTGACGCTGCAACGCATGTGGAACGAACTGAAAAACACCGGCATGTACAAGGTCAATGCCAGTGTTTCCTGGAATATTCATCAGGTCAGGCAATATCTTGTCGCTGTCCACGGCGAGTGAGCAAGCAGGGGCCTGGCGTCGTCCGGGCCCTGCAGTTCTGCATTACCGCCAGTGGCAGGACGATGTCGTCCTGTTCAACGAAGTGTCCGGTGCAACCCACCTGCTGACGCCCGAGGCGCTGGTCGTGCTGCAACACATGGGCGCCGGGCCCACGCCTGAATCGGCGCTTGCGGCAATCCTGCGCGAACATTTCGAAGTCGACGACGCCACGCTGGCCCATGATGTGGCCGAGCTGCTCGAACAACTGTCCTCCCTGAATCTGATCGAACCATGTCTCTTGTAGCCGATCTGGGCCGTGCCGAACTGGTGCGGCGCCTGGGCGGCCCTGGTCTGTTGCTGCGCACCGGACCGTTTGTCAGCCGAATCCAATCGAATATTCCCCTGGTCGCCGATGGCATCGGGTTGATGTACCGCGACAACCTGATCGAGGAGCCGGGCGGCTTTGCCGATTTCCAGGTGCGCCTGCGCCAGAGCACCGGCCTGCGCCGCTGGTGGCATCCGCAGGTCCGCTTCGACCATGACGGCCGCGAGCCGTTCGCCCCGCTGCCGGTGGCGCAGGCCTGGCCGATGTTCGAATGGGTCATGAACTGGTGTGTCTCGAACCGCGCGCACCGCTACCTCATCGTGCACGCCGCCGTCATCGAGCGCAATGGCTGCGCGGTCATCCTGCCGGCCCCGCCCGGCTCGGGCAAGAGCACGCTGTGCGCTGCCCTGGTCTGCCGCGGCTGGCGCCTGCTGTCGGATGAATTGACGCTGATCCGGCGCAGCGATGGCATGCTCGTGCCGCTCGCGCGGCCAGTCAGCCTCAAGAATGCCTCGATCGACGTGATCCGCGCGTTTGCGCCCGATGCCTTGCTCGGCCCGTCGGTACCTGGCACCAACAAGGGCACGATCGCGCACATGAAAGCACCAGCCACGAGCGTGGCGCAGGTAGGCGACGTTGCGCGCGCACGCCACATCGTGTTTCCCCGCTACGAGGCCGGCGCCGCGACCACGCTTACCCCGATGTCCAAGGGGCAATTGTTCATTCGGGTGGCAGAGAACGCCTTTAACTATTTCGTGCTCGGCCCTGCCGGCTTCGATTGCCTGGCCGATCTGGTCGAAGGCGCCGACGGTCACGAATTCTGCTACAGCCAGCTGGACGAAGCGATCGCGCTGTTCGACCGCCTGGCGGGAGTGACGCCATGACGGCGCGCGCGCCATCGCTGCTGGTCGAGGTGCTGTCGGCGCCCGGCCGGGTCCGGCTGCTTGACCTGCCGGGCTGGGATCGCTTGCTGCGCCAGGCCAACAGCGCCAATGTCGGCGCCATCCTGGTCTTCCTGCTCGAGGAGCACGGCCTGCTCGACGACGTGCCGCCACAGCCGCGCGAGCACCTGGAAGCGGCGCGCATCGTCGCGCTGCGTCATCGGCGCCTGACCGGCTACGAAGTCGAGCGCATCCGCAGCGATCTGGCCCAGCTGGGCTTGCCCCTGATTCTGCTCAAAGGCGCTGCGTACGCGATGGCCGGCTTGCCTTCGGGTCGTGGCCGCCTGTTCTCGGACATCGACATCCTCGTGCCGAAAGACCAGCTGGACGACGTGGAAAACGCGCTGATGGTGCATGGCTGGGCCAGCACCCACCACGATGCCTACGACCAGCGCTATTACCGCACCTGGATGCATGAGCTGCCGCCGATGGTGCACCTGCGGCGCGGCAATGCCATCGACGTCCATCACGCGATCCTGCCGGAGACGGCGCCGGTGCGGCCTGACCCGGCGCTGCTGCGCGCGGCCGCGCGGCCGATTCCCGGCGATCTTGGCGAATTGGGTGTGTGCACGTTGTCTCCGCACGACATGTTCCTGCACAGCGCCGTGCACCTGTTCTTCGGCGGGGAATTCGACCAGGGATTGCGCGACCTGTTCGACATGCATCGCCTGGCAACGCACTTTGGCGCCGAGCCCGGCTTCTGGGATGGCCTGGTGGCGCGCGCCGGTGCGCTGGAACTCACGCGTCCGATGTTTTATGCGCTGCGCTATGCCAACCGCACGTTCGATACGCCGGTACCAGCGTCGGTCATGGCTGCTGCCGAGGCGTTTGCACCGCCGCAGCCCGTGCTGGCGCTGATGGATGCGCTGTTTACGCGTGCGCTGGTGCCGCCGCATCCGGAGTGCACCGCGCGCTTTGACGGCGCTGCCCATTTCGCCCTGTATGTGCGCGGAAACTGGCTGCGGATGCCGTTGGTGTTGCTCACGCGCCACTTGTTTCACAAGGCTTTCGTATCGCCACGTGCCGCAGAGGCCGCTTGACCTGCTACTCTTTGCTGTGAGGGAAGTTGCGTAGTAATTCCATCAATTCACATTCAAATTGTCAATTAAATTGGTATTAGGACAATCTTCGATGCTATGATGACCACATTGTCGTCGCAGCACGACGCGTCGATACCGTCAGGAGAACGTACATGATCGAGACATTAGCGCCAGCCATCCCGTGCACCGGGCTTGGTGGCGATGACTCAGCCCCGGATGGCAATCCGAGCATCATTGACGTTACTATCAACGAACGCGTGTTCGGGATTCGCGCTGCCGACATCGATACCCAGCGCAATTCCGCAAGCATGCTCATCAGCAAGATGTATGCGTGGCGCGGCTACAGTGGCAACCACCAGATCGGTAACGATCCCAACCGGATTACCCTGACTGCGTCGGACCGCGGCCAGGTCTTCGGCACGCTGAGCCTGGGCCTGGATTCCGAGATCGGCCTGCTGGCCGACCAGGTATTTGCCGACTACATCGATACCCAGCGCGACGCCGGCAAGGTCTGCGAAATCATCAAGCTGGCCGTTGACCCCGCCATCAAGTCGAAGGCCGTGCTGGCATCGCTGTTTCACGTGGCCCTGATCTATGCGCGCGACCTGAATCATTGCAGCCACATCTTCATCGAGGTCAATCCGCGCCATCGTCGTTTTTATGAAGCCATGCTGGGCTTCCGGACGGTCTGCGAATCGCGCCCCAATCCGCGCGTGCAGGCGCCGGCAGTGCTGCTCAGCGTCGCCACGGCGTTCGGCACCGAACAGGTGGCCAAGTGGGGCGGCATGCAGGACAAGGCCGTCGGCGAACGCTCGCTGTTCCCATGGTTCTTTTCGCAACGTGAAGAGGCCGGCATCATCAACCGCCTGCGCGCGCTCGGCTAAACGTTGTTCCAGGGGCACACGCCCCATACTTTCCCATCTGCATTTCTACTTGCCTGCCTGGCAGGAACGTCCTATATTCAGCGCTTCGTGTTTATCACATTGAGGATGCTCCATGACGACAGGTAAGACCCGGGATGAAATCGCCGAAGCCTATTCCTCTGAACCGTGGTGGTACGACCTGCGCGGCTTCTTCATTCTGACCTTCGCCTATAACAGCACGATCGGCACCCAGATGCGCTTTTTCGGGCCGAACTTCGGTCCCGACCACCTGGAAGTGGCATGCGGTACCGGGACCCTGCTCGAAATGGTGCTGAACTGGCGCCGTCGCCGCAAGCTGCCACAGGTAAAGGTGACGGGCATCGACTATGCGCCATCCATGCTCGCCGGCGCCAAGCGTCGCTTTGCCAATAATCCCCAAGTGCAGGTGCAGCACGCCGATGCGGCACAGCTGCCGTTCGCCGACAACCGCTTCGACACGGCCAATATCGCCAACTCGATCCACTGTTTCCCGACGATCGATGGTGCGCTGCGCGACATCCTGCGCGTACTCAAGCCGGGTGGAACGATGGCGGCAAACGTGCTGCTGTATCCAACCGGATTTGCGCCGCTGCGCTGGGCAGCACAGAAGATCAACGACTGGGGCATCCGCAAGGGCATCCTGTACAGCCCATTCCATGTCGAAGAGCTGCGTGCCAAAATGTTGGCGGCAGGTTACGAGGTGCAGTCGGAATTTATTTCCGGAAACACGTGGAATGTGGTTATCCGCAAGCCTGCGTAGGAGCACTCCGACAGCATGCTCGTTGAGCGCGAAATATGCTGTCGGTATTTTTTACAGTGATGTTTGATCTTGATCAACGAAAATCGCTAACTGTTTGATTTAAAACAAATCTCTTGAGCTGGCACGGTGATTGCTTATATAGCCTCGTGAGTAGTACCCCAGACAACCCAGGAGATTTACGAAATGACCGCTTTCAAGAAAACCATCGTCGCCGCATCGATCGCAGCTGCAGCCCTGTTCAGCGCAACCGCCAGCGCTGGCGTGTTCGAAGTCAATCCAACCGGCAACTCGGCCAACTTCACCGCTGATCGCATCGGCGGCACCTACACCGAAGTGGCAACGTTCAACGCCAACGGTACCTTCGATGTGTCGCTGTACTTCCGCGCTACGTCGTTCGTGAACGCTGGTACGGCAATCGAGTCGGGTGACACCGGTCTGGGCAACAACTACGGCATGTACGCTGTCTACAAGGCATCGGGTACCGTTGCTCAAGAAGGTTCGAACACCAAGTTCACCTTCCTGCCAGGCACCGGCGGTCTGTCGCTCTTCCTGGACACCAACCGCAACACCTCGGTGGCAAGCAACGCAGCGACCGGCACGGGCGACTTCTCGTTCGCTAACAACGGCGACGACCTGCTGCTGGCTACCGGCAACCCACTGGCCGGTGAAGGCAACCTGGACCCAACGCTGTCGACCTGCGGCACCGGTAGCGGCGCTGGCATCAACTGCGGTAGCTTCGGTTCGACCACCAGCTTCAACCTGACCGCTGACGGCAAGAACTTCTTCGTCGCACCAAACCCGTTCTACAACCTGTCGTTCCAGTCGGGTCAGCTGACCCGCTTCACCGCGACCAACACCCAGACCATCACGGGTTCGCTGGACGTCGTGTTCGAGAACGCAGCTGAAGTGCCAGAGCCAGCATCGGTTGGCCTGCTGGGCCTGGGCATGCTGGGTCTGTACGCAGCACGTCGCCGCAACAAGAAAGCTGCCTAAGAACCACGGGCCTGCCGCGCAGGCCCTGTTCTCAAGCAAGAAAAAAACCACTGCCGGTAACGGACAGTGGTTTTTTTCGTTGCCGGGTTCGTCGGCATAAAGCGCCGATGAACCGACGCGCCAGTCGTTCAGCGGCTGGCGGCCGCCATGCGGGCAAACTGGCGCCGGCCGATGGCAATCGCCAGGCGCTGGATCGGATGCCGGTTACCGCCCGGCCGCCACGTGCGCTTGAGCTTGTTGCGGTAGGCGTCGAACTGCATGCCCCAGGGCGCCGCCAGCACGTCGCCGCGCCCCAGCAGGATCTTGAGCGACTCGGTGGCGATAATACCGGCGCAGAGCTGGCAGGCCATGAAGGTCGACGGGCCGCGCCGCTCGGCGAAGTTCACCGACCCCGGCACCATCAGGTAGTTACGGTGCAGGCCGGCCGGCGCCAGGCCGACCACGAAGCGGATCGCTTTTTCCTGTTCCGGCAAATCGCCCCAGCCAAAATACTCCTCGAACGTCATCTTGCCCGGCATGAAGTTGAGCAGGGCGGCGCCCATGCCCAGCGGCGCGGCAGTGGTGGCCGGAATGCCCAGCCGTGCGCAGGCGGCAAAGGTCTGCTGGCGCGCATCGAACGCGAAGAAGTCGAGCGCATCGACGTACAGATCGACGCCAGCCAGGAATTCGTCGAGATTGTCGCCGTGGACGCCCTCGGGGAAGATCTTGATCTCGATGTCGGGATTGATGTCGCGCGCCATGCGCGCCAGCACGTCGGCCTTGGGCTGGCCAACGGTGGACATCATCGCGCCGACCTGGCGGTTAAAGTTGGGAATGTCGAACGTGTCGAAGTCGGCAATATGAAACTGCGTGACGCCCAGACGTGCCAGCGTCAGCAGGTGTACGCCACCCACGCCGCCGCCGCCCGCGATGGCAATGCGCTTGCCACGCAACTGCTGCTGTTCGGCGGGCGTGACCCAGCCAATATTGCGTGAAAACGCCTGCTCGTACTGGAACGGATTGCTCATCGGGGACATTGCGAAAAAGTAGGGACGAGATGGCGGGCGCCGCAGGCAGGGCAGGGCGCGTACCGGCGGCGCGTTTGCTTACGCCGGATGCGACTCATCCATGCGCAGCAGGCGGTTGATGATACCGCGTTCCTCGCGGGGCGAGAAGAAGTATGGGTAGAACGAGCGCTCTTCGGTTTCTCCATCGGCGGCAAAGGTGCCGCCAAAGATGCTGATCTGCTCGGTAACGTAGTTGAGGTTCACGCGCAGCAGGTAGGCCGGCGCATCCACGCGCGTATTGATCTTGAGCTCGCCCTCTTTGCGGAACCCCAGCATGCGCTCGTAGAAGCGGCGGTGGCGCGGGTTGACCTCGATGATGATGTCGGTGCAGCCATGCATGTCGCGGGCGTAGATGACGGCCAGATGGAACACGTTGGCCAGCGCGGTTTTAGAGCGTACCGACGGGTCGAAGGCAAATTTGGTGAACTCGCACAGACGCGCGCCGTTGGCGCGGTGGGCATCGAGCTCGGCACCGAAGACTTCGTCAGCCATCAGCCCGACCTCGGAATCGATGCCGATGCTGAGAGTGCCGACCACGTCGCCCTTGTCGGTGGCAGTCAGCGTGATGCGGTTGGGATCATTGCTCGGCTGGTGATCGCCGGAATAGCCGCGCCAGGCATACATCCTGTTGATCAGCATGCTGGCCGAGTTACGACCGTCCGACGTATCGGTAAGCCGGATTCCGTATGAATCGTCGTTCACGATAAACATCCTTATCTGTGTAGTGACATCTTATCTGGACATCAATAAATTGAGCGTTCGATAGGATGAATAAATATCACCGCCAGGATGCCGTGTGCAAAGGGCAATCAGGCCGCCGCAAGCGCAATGTTCGCGTGCGGCGGCGTGCAACATTACAGCGTCTTGAGCAGCGCGCGTGCCTCGTCGGCTTGCGCGAACGGGGTGTTCGCGGCCAGCAGCTTGTCAAGCTCACGCTTGGCGCCGGCCTTGTCGCCGCTCTTGTTCAGCGCCTGCGCCAGGTGGTAACGGATCTCCATTGCATTTGGCGCCTGGGTGCTGGCTTTTTGCAGCAGCGGCAGGCCGCGTGCGACATTGCCCTGTTCGACCAGCATCCAGCCCAGCGTGTCCATCACGCCCGGGTTGTCGCTGGCGACCTTGAATGCCTGCTCGGCGGTTGGCAGCGCGCGCGGATCCTTCACCTGCTGGTAAGCCCAGGCCAGATTGTTCAGCACCAGCGGGTTGTCCGGCGCCGTCTTCTGTACGGATTCCAGACGGGTGATGGCCGCCTTGTAATCCTTGTTCGCCATATTGATCTCGGAGACCATCAGCGCCATGCGTGCGTCGGTCGGGTTCTGGGCCAGCCATTTCTCGGCGCGCGCCTGGGCTTCCTTGCCTTTGCCGCCCGCTTGCATTGCCTGCACGACCTTGGCATTCAGCTCCGACGATGGCGCCAGCGCTGCCGCTTTTTCATACGCCTGCAGGGCTGGCGCACTCTTTTGCTGGCTCATCAGGATGTCGCCTTCAAGCACGAAGCCCAGCGGCGCTTTCGGCGCGGCCTGTTGCGCCTGGCGCGCTGCTGCCAGCGCATCGTCCGGACGCTTGTCGCGCATTGCCGCATCCACCTGCATCAGGCGCGCCGGCATGAAATCAGGCTGCAGGTCGACCGCACGCTTGATGTGGCCGGCAGCCGCGCTGTCGTTCTTGAGCAGGCGCTGCACTTCGGCCAGGCGAATCTGCGCCGGCGCCGATTTCGGCAACACGTTGGCCAGCTTGCTGTAGGTGTCGAGTGCGCCGTTCAGATCCTTGGTGGCGACCTGCGACTGGCCCAGCATTTCGAGCACGCCGGCGTCGGTCGGATTCGTGGTCTGGAACTTGCGCGCCAGTGCCAGTGCTTTCGGCGCCTGGTCGGTGCGCAGGTAGTGCGCGCCCAGCTTCAGTGCCGGGGCGGTTGCCTGCGGATTGGCGGTGCTGGCTTTTTCGAACCACGTGGTGGCTTCGGCCGTGTTCTTCTGCAGCAGCGCCAGCTCACCCAATGCCGCCATCGCGTCGGCATTGTTCTTGTCTTTCTCGAGGAAGGCCGTGAAGCGCGCTTTGGCAGCGTCCGGCTTTTTCTCCTGCATGTCCAGGCGTGCGAGGTTGGTCACGGCCGGCAGGAACGTCGGCTGCAGCTGCACGGCTTTTTCAAACGCAGTGCGTGCCGGTGCATTCTTGCCCTGGATCATGTACACAGCGCCCTTGAGCTGCTGCACCTGCGCGCTGTCCGGCTGCTGCTTTTCGAGCGACGCCACGGCGGCCTCGGCCCGGTCATAGCGCTTCATGCCCATTTCGGTCTGCACCAGGGCCATCGTGGCCTGGAGCGATTTCGGATCGAGCGTGGCCGCCATTTCGAGTTCGCTCAGGCCACGGGCCTGATCGCCCTGTGCCAGGCGCGACAGGCCCAGCGAGGTGCGCACGGCAGCGGCTTGCGGCGCCAGCGTGGCAGCCTGCTGCAGGTAACTGCTGGCCTTGTCGAAGTCCCGCACCTGCATGTACGACTCGCCTGCCAGCGCCAGCAGCTGTGCATCCTGCGGCGCGTCCTTCAGGGCCGGTGCCAGGGTTGCAGCGGCATCGGCTGGCTGCGAATTGCGCAGTTGTGCCTGGGCCAGCAGCTTGCGTGCATAGACATTGTTCGGGTTACTTTGCAGGTACTTGCGCAGATGCTGCTCGGCCTGCTGGGTGCCGCCCAGGTTCAGCTCGGATGCGCCGGCCAGCAGGATGCTCGGCTGGTGATCGGGCGCGACCTTGAGGATCTTGGCCAGCGCGTCTTTCGCCGCCGAGTATTTACCTTGCGAGAATTCATACAGGCCGCGGGTGTACACCACCAGCAGGCTGCCCGGCGAGTTCTTTTCGGCAGCCTCGACTTCGACCTTGGCCGCGTCAAACTTGCCGCGGGCGATCTCGACGTACGCTTTTTCAATGTGCGCGCCGCGATGATCCGGCTTGAGCTTGAGCGCCTGGTCATACGCCGCCAGGGCTTCTTCCGGCTTGTTCATCATGCGCAGCATCGAGCCGCGCATCATGTAGACCTCGGGATTCTTCGCATCCTTGGCCACGGCATCTTCGACGTAGCGGGTTGCTGCTTCGCGGTCGCCTTTGGCGGCGGCCATGCGCGCCATGCCCATCAGGGCCGCGCCCGAATTGGCGTCGGCCGCCAGCGCGGCGGCGTAGGCCTGCTGTGCTTCTTCCGGCTTGCCGCTGCCCAGCAGCGCATCGGCGCGCAGGCTCAGCAATGGCGCCGAACCGGCCGCCGCTTCGGGCGTGATCTCGGTCAGCACTTCCTTGAACTTGCCTTGCTGCGTCAGCGCCTGGCCGAGCAGCGGCAGAACGCGCGCCGCCGGGATGTTCAGCGAACGGGCGCGGCCGAATTCTTTTTCAGCCGACACGGCGTCGCCGGTCGACAATTGCAGGGTACCCAGCGCCATCCGCGCTTCGCCATTTTCCGGGCTGTTTGCCACGGCATTCTTCAGCTGGATCAGCGCCGCCTTGATATCACCCTTTTTTTGATAGTCAGTGGCTTCGGCCAGCAGGGTCTCGGTGGACTGGGTGCGGTTGCAACCGGACAGGCCAGCGGCCAGGATGGCACCGGACAGCAGGGCGGTAAGAGTAAGCTTGGTAGCGTGGCGCGACATGTGGGATTCCTCAGGCAATGGAGTTCGTTGTTTCGCCAGATAGCGAAATTCCTCAACAACAAATAATACCTGAAGGAATAGCGGCGCCAACGTACAAACGGATGCGATTGTTGCAAATTCCGGCCGCCGGTAACAGCAAAAAAGTGAGAGCAATTGTTACAAAGATGGCAGGCCACCCGTGCGGCGTAGTTCAGTCCGCATCACTGTCCGGATCGCTGCGCAGGCGTTGCAGCAGGGCATCGACATGCTCACCCACCGGCAAGCCATGCCGCCGCAATAACTGCACGTGCAGCACGAGGTTTTCCAGCACCAGCTTGGCCGAGACGGCAAGCAGTGTCATCAGGCGGTCTTCTTGGCTGAAGTTTTCCATCGCCGCCGCCATCTCGCACAGGTGATTGGCCACGAGGTCGCGCAGCTCGTCTTCGGGGAAGGGGAGGTCGGCGAAGTCGATCGGGTCTTCCCGTTCGACTTCGCGCATCAGGGCGGCCAGCTGTGCAGGGCGGATCGGCATGCATGACTCCGTGGTGTTGACCGGGTCATTCTAGGCCGTTTGCCGACGGCGTGATTACATATTGCGCCGGTACTGCCCACCCACTTCAAACAGCGCCGTCGTGATCTGCCCCAGCGAGCACACGCGTACGGCATCCATCAGGTGCGTAAACACGTTCTGGTTATCGATGGCGGCCTGGCGCAGGGCGGCCAGCGCGGCGGGCGCGGCATCCGCATGGCGTGTGTGGAACGCGTCCAGGCGCTGCAGCTGCGACTGCTTTTCGTCGTCGGTCGAGCGCGCCAATTCGATGGTCGCCGCTGCGCCCGAACCCTTCGGATTGCGGAAGGTGTTGACGCCGATGATCGGCAGCGTGCCGTCGTGCTTCTGGTGCTCGTACAGCATCGACTCTTCCTGGATCTTGCCGCGCTGGTAGCCGGTTTCCATCGCGCCCAGCACGCCGCCGCGTTCGGCGATGCGCTCGAATTCCTGCAGCACCTGCTCTTCGACCAGGTCGGTCAGTTCGTCCATGATGAACGCGCCCTGGTTCGGGTTCTCGTTCTTGGCCAGACCCCACTCGCGGTTGATGATCAGCTGGATGGCCAGCGCACGGCGCACCGATTCGTCGGTCGGCGTCGTAATCGCCTCGTCGTAGGCATTGGTGTGCAGCGAGTTGCAGTTGTCGTAGATCGCGATCAGCGCCTGCAGCGTGGTGCGGATGTCATTGAAGTCGATCTCTTGCGCGTGCAGCGAACGGCCCGAGGTCTGGATATGGTACTTGAGTTTTTGCGAGCGGTCGTTGGCGCCGTAGCGCTCGCGCATGGCCACTGCCCACAGGCGGCGTGCGACGCGTCCGAGCACCGTGTATTCCGGGTCCATGCCGTTCGAGAAAAAGAACGACAGGTTCGGCGCGAAGTCGTCGATGTGCATGCCGCGCGCCAGGTAGGCTTCGACGAATGTGAAGCCGTTTGACAGCGTGAACGCCAGTTGCGAGATCGGGTTGGCGCCCGCTTCGGCAATGTGATAACCGGAGATCGACACCGAGTAGAAATTGCGCACGCCGTGGCGCACGAAATACTCCTGGATGTCGCCCATGACCTTGAGCGAAAACTCGGTCGAGAAGATGCAGGTGTTCTGGCCCTGGTCTTCCTTCAGGATGTCGGCCTGCACGGTACCGCGCACGCTGGTCAGTACCCAGGCGCGGATTTTTTCGCGTTCGTCCGGCATGGGCTGGCGGCCGTTGTCGTGTGCGAACTTGTCGATCTGCTGGTCGATTGCCGTATTCATGAACATCGCCAGGATGGTCGGCGCCGGGCCGTTGATCGTCATCGATACCGACGTCGATGGGCTGCACAGGTCGAAGCCGTCGTACAGCACCTTCATGTCGTCCAGCGTGGCAATCGACACACCCGAGTTGCCGACCTTGCCGTAGATATCGGGCCGCAGCGCCGGATCGGCGCCGTACAGCGTGACCGAATCGAACGCGGTCGACAGGCGCTTGGCGTCCATCCCCGTCGAGACGAGCTTGAAGCGTTTGTTGGTGCGGAAGGCGTCGCCTTCGCCGGCGAACATGCGGGTCGGGTCTTCGCCTTCTCGCTTGAACGGGAACACGCCGGCCGTGTAGGGGAACGCGCCCGGTACGTTCTCGAGCATCAGAAAGCGCAGGATTTCGCCGTGGTCTTCAAAGCGCGGTAGCGCGACCTTGCGGATCGGGTTGCCCGACAGGGTTTTTGTGACCAGGCGCGTGCGAATTTCCTTGTCGCGCACGTGCGTGACATAGTCGTCGCCGGCGTACGCGGCCTGCAGCGCAGGCCAGGCCGCGACGAGGTTCTTCGCTTCGCCATCCATCGCGTTGTCGCGCTCGGCCATCAGGCCGTCGAGCGCATCGCTTGTGGTGGCGTTGTGGCCAGCCGCCAGCAGCATGCGCTTCGATTCGCCCAGTTGCTGGCGTTCGCGCGCGAGTTTCACCTGGCGCGCCACGTGGCGGTGGTAGCCGCGCACGGTGTCGGCGATTTCGGCCAGGTAGCGGCTGCGCGCCGGCGGCACGATCACGTTCTTGCCGCTCGAGTAGCGCAGCGCGGGCGCGGGCAGGCTGCTCGCATCGATCGGCAGGCCAAGGGCCGCGAGCCGGGGCAGCAGGCCGTGGTACAGCGCCGTCACGCCATCGTCGTTGAAGCGCGAGGCCTGGGTGCCGAACACCGGCATCTGGTCCGGGCTCTGGCTCCACAATTCGCGGTTGCGCTGGTACTGCTTGGCCACGTCGCGCAGTGCGTCGAGCGCGCCCTTGCGGTCGAACTTGTTGATGGCGATGAAGTCGGCGAAATCGAGCATGTCGATTTTTTCGAGCTGCGAGGCGGCGCCGAACTCCGGCGTCATCACGTACATCGACGTGTCGACGTGCGGCACGATGGCGGCGTCGCCCTGGCCGATACCCGACGTCTCGACGATCACGAGGTCGAACCCGGTCACCTTGCAGGCGGCGATCACGTCGGGCAGCGCCTGCGAGATTTCCGAGCCGGCGTCGCGCGTGGCCAGCGAGCGCATGAAGACGCGCGTCTGCCCGTTCCACGGACTGATCGCATTCATGCGGATGCGGTCGCCCAGCAGCGCGCCACCGGACTTGCGGCGCGACGGGTCGATCGAGATCACGGCGATGTTCAGATGGTCGCCCTGATCGAGGCGGATGCGGCGGATCAGTTCATCGGTGAGCGACGACTTGCCCGCACCACCGGTGCCGGTGATGCCCAGCGTCGGCACGCGCAGCGTCGCGGCATGTTCGAGGATCTGCGCGCGCAGCGCGGCGTCGACCTTGTCGTTTTCCAGCGCCGTAATCAGCTGCGCCAGCGGGCGGTGGCGCGCGGCCAGCTCGCCCTGCTGCAGCGCCGCCAGCGTGGTCGGGGCATATGGCGACAGGTCGACGTCGCAGGCTTGCAGCATCGCGTGGATCATGCCGACCAGGCCCATGCGCTGGCCGTCTTCCGGACTGAAGATGCGGGTGACGCCGTACGCGTGCAGCTCATCGATTTCGTGCGCGACGATCACGCCGCCACCACCGCCGAATACCTTGATGTGCGCGCCGCCGCGCTCGCGCAGCAGGTCGATCATGTACTTGAAGTATTCGACGTGGCCACCCTGGTAGCTCGAGATGGCGATGCCTTGCGCGTCCTCGGCCAGTGCCGCCGTGACGACGTCGTCGACCGAGCGGTTGTGGCCCAGGTGGATCACCTCGGCCCCGTTCGATTGCAGGATGCGCCGCATGATGTTGATCGACGCATCGTGGCCGTCGAACAGCGAGGCGGCGGTGACGAAGCGCACCTTGTTGGCCAGTTGCAGGGTGGCGGGGGCGGCCAGCGTGGCGGCGGCAGTTGTATCGTTCATGGCTAGCAGTCCTTGTAGGCGGGAGGACGAGGAGTGCTGGTACGGTAGCTGACGTTAACGTTAACGTCAAGCAGTGAACAAATGAACCGGTTTCATGCAGTTTACTAAAAATAACATTAAGTGATTTATTGCAATCATTTGGTATACTTCCTGCATAGCGCGTGGACATACCCGCGCCGGTTACCAGAGGGGTAC